>Ga0222427_100017_pt1 | contig 628720 bp, 493 predicted proteins | sample 2B20Ametagenome_FD_182890 | JGI IMG/M metagenome (GOLD analysis project Ga0222427, IMG submission 182890) | Enriched microbial communities from leaf-cutter ant dump, University of Wisconsin, Madison, United States - 2B20A (version 2) | ecosystem: Environmental > Terrestrial > Nest > Insects... | reverse complement strand
CCTTATTTTCATTCGGTTTTTACAAATTTCGCTAAACACCGGTTTTATCCGAAGAGTAAAACTGCCTGCTCAGCGAGGGCGCGAACTATAGGCACCCCACCGATCCATTGCAAGCTTTTTTTGAGAGGATTTTTGCTTTAGTTGCGATTTAGACCATTCGCCAACCAGAACGAATATTTTTTAGACAACCTCAAACAAATGATATTTTTTCTTACCCAATTTCACCAAATAAAAGCGATTGAAAAATGCTTTTTCTGAAGAGAAAGAAAGTGCTGAATACATATTGTCGTCAATGGATTTTGCCTCGCCATTAATGAAAACCGCATTGCGAACCAAGGCATCTTTTACCTGTTTACCTGAAGCAGCCATTTCGACATCAGCCAGGATTTGAGTCAACGGAACATCGCTAATGTCAGAACGAATCAATTTTGATGAAGGAAGACCGTCTTGTTGCAACTGCTCAAAGTCAGTTTCACTCAAGCCCGCAAGATCATCACTAAACAAGGCTTGCGTAATACGCTGCGCGCCCAATAAACCTTCTTCACCATGAACGAGGCGGGTCATTTCTTCTGCAAGGATTCTCTGGGCTTCTGGCTTGGCAGCACGCGCAATATCCTCCGCTTCAATAGCGGCAATTTGCGCAACGCTTAAGAAAGTGAAATAACGCAAGAATTTATAAACATCTGCATCTGCCGTATTCAACCAGAATTGATAGAAGGCGTAAGGTGATGTCTTGGATGAATCCAGCCACACAGTGCCGGTTTCTGTTTTACCAAATTTTGTGCCGTCAGCCTTGGTCACCAAGGGCATAGTTAAACCAAATACATGACCGCCATGCATGCGGCGAGTCAAGTCAATACCGCCGGTGATATTTCCCCATTGATCGCTGCCACCAATTTGCAAAGTACATTGATTGCGTTGATATAACTCGGCGAAGTCATAGGACTGCAGCAGCATGTAAGTAAACTCAGTAAAGGATATACCCTCGCCTTCACGCTCGATACGTTGCTTTACTGACTCCTTATTGATCATGTTGTTAACAGAAAAATGTTTACCTACATCGCGAAGGAAACTGAGCACATCAATCTTGCCGACCCAATCCAGATTATTTACAACCTCAGCCGAGGTTGCATTTGAGTTGAAATCAATGAAACGCGATACCTGGGTACGCAGCTTATCAACCCAGGTTGCCACTACATCTGGCGTATTAAGTTTCCGCTCTTGCGCTTTGAAACTTGGATCCCCGATCAAACCGGTCGCACCACCAACAAGAGCAATCGGCTTATGACCAGCGAGCTGGAAACGCTTCAACATTAACAAGGGAACAAGACTACCAATATGCAAACTGTCAGCGGTGGGATCAAAACCACAATAAAGAGTACGACTTGCAGAATTGAGATGCTCAGCTAAAGTATCGCCACCAGTTGTTTGTGCGATTAAACCGCGATCTTGTAATTCCTGTAGGAAATTAGTGTCAATTGTCGTCATAAATCACCGATAAACAGTTCTTAGAACCAAAAAAGCAGAGCACCATACCGGATGTTGTGCAGAAATCACACCCCATACATAAACAAGTTACAAAATATGAATTTTAAGGGTGTCTTTAGAAATTTTTTCTGCTATAAATATCTGTCTGGTAACGAACATATGTCGAGTTAGCCTTATAATTATGCATCCAATAATAAAAACCTCTAAGAAAGTGCTTAGCACAGTTTTAGAACAAATCCCGCGCGGCCACCTGGTTGCGGCGAGTTCATTGGTGGCGAGCCTGACAGTCATTTTGGCTTTGAACTCGACCAGCCCGAGCCAACAAGAATCTATTGATAGCCCGGCACAAGACCAGGACATTGTTATAGATTCAAATATTGAGCAAAGCGGTACCAACCTTCTTTTAGTTGCAAACCAGACTCCTACTGCTGACACTACGGATACCGTCGCATTCGATGATTTAGGCAGCAATATTTTCCAGACAGAAACCGCTGTAATTACCCCCAAACCAGAAGCAAAATCAAGCAAACCGGCAATGCGAGAGCTCACCATTAAATCAGGTGATAATTTGTCCAGTGTTTTTGGTCGCATGGGGCTTACGGATCGAGACATTTACGAACTGTTTGATGGTAATAAAAACGCTAGGGATTTACGCAGTATCGCTCCAGGACAAAAATTTGAATTCCTGGTGGATAACCAAGGCAAGTTGCAAGAACTTAAATATTATAAAAACAACCTGGATTCATTGAAATTTACCCGCAATGAAACTGGTTTTACCAGCCAGCAAATTTCCTTAACACCTGAAGTAAAACGCAGCTTCCGCCAAGGCACCATTAATAGTTCGTTGTTCCTCGCAGGCAAACAAGCAGGTCTCCCTGCCAACCTCACCATGGAGCTTGCCAATATTTTTGGTTATGACGTCGACTTTGCACTCGATATCCAAAAAGGCGACCAATTTAAGGTGATGTTTGAAGAACAATATTTGAATGGCAAGAAAATTGGTACTGGTGCAATTTTGTCTGCCGAATTTACCAATGCTGGAAAAACTTACCGCGCAGTACGTTATACAAATAAAGAAGGTTTAACCCGTTATTACGCTCCCGATGGCAAAGGTTTAAACAAAGCCTTCTTGCGTATGCCGGTTGAATTCGCCCGTATTAGCTCAGGTTTTAGCCTGGGTCGCCTGCATCCAGTGTTGAATACCATTCGGGCACATAAGGGCACAGACTATGCCGCTGCGACAGGCACCCCCATTTTGGCAACGGGTGATGGCAAAATTACCTTTGCGGGCCGCCAGGGTGGCTTTGGTAACTGTATCGTTATCCAACATGGCCAAGGTTATGAGACCTTGTATGGTCACATGAGCCGATTTGGAAAAGGAATTTCTACTGGCACCCGTGTTTCCCAGGGGCAGGTTATTGGTTACGTGGGCATGACAGGATTGGCTTCAGGTCCTCATGTACACTATGAATTCCATGTTAATGGCCAGGTTCGCAATCCGGTTACTGTAGAGCTGCCAAAATCTGTTGGTATTGCTGCCAACGAAAAAGAGCGCTTTAACGCTACTACCCAAACGCTGGTTGCGCAATTGCAAAGCCTTGAGCACAACAGCAACCTGGCTTTGAGTGAGAGCCAAACCAAGTCTAATTAATGGCCACTGAGTATTATGTTGGCCTAATGTCCGGTACCAGCGCTGACGCAGTTGATGTAGCGCTGGTAGATTTTGCAAATAATATCAAACTCGCTGCAACCCACTCTGTCGTTTTACCTTCCGATCTTCGTCAGCAAATTCACGCCCTGGCAAATCCAACCGATAATGAAATCGACCAACTAGGCCAGTTGGATCGCCAACTAGGTGAATTATTTGCAGATGTGATTAGCCAGACATTAAAAAAATCCGGCATTCATCATAGCCAGGTAATTGCCATTGGCAGCCATGGCCAGACAATTCGCCATCGTCCACCCGGCACCTTGCCACACCCATTCACACTGCAAATTGGCGATCCCAACGTTATTGCCGAACGCACTGGAATTACGACTGTCGCTGATTTTCGTCGTCGCGATGTGGCCGCTGGTGGCCAGGGCGCACCTTTGGTCCCCGCATTTCATCGAGCGTTTTTTCATAGCGAAACAATTGATCGCGTGGTGGTTAATATTGGTGGAATGGCGAATATTGCCTGGCTACCAAAAGGCGGCGACACATTAGGTTTTGATACGGGTCCGGGCAATGTCCTGATAGATGCCTGGATATTAAAAAACCTGAATAAACCTTATGATGCCAATGGAAGCTGGGCTGCGTCAGGTGTTGTGAATGAAGATTTGCTCCAAAGCCTTTTGACGCATCCTTTTTTTGCCCAAATCCCACCCAAAAGCACAGGACGGGAAGCATTTAATTTGACATGGCTTGATACCCAAGTGGGTCAAATCCAAGCTCAACCGCAAGATGTTCAAGCTACCTTATTAGCGCTCACGGCACATACGATTGCGCATGACATAAATCAGCTAATAACCACGGAATGCGAAGTTTTTGTCTGCGGTGGTGGAGCTTACAACCTTAAGCTCATGGCAGAGCTTTCGCAAAAGATGCCCAAGGCTAAAGTCACCAGCACGTCAACCTTAGGCATAGCACCGGAATGGATTGAAGCCATGGCATTTGCGTGGCTTGCACGGCAAACCATGAATCGCCAACACGGCAACTTATGTGCCGTGACAGGAGCAAAACGTGAAGTGATTTTGGGGGGAGTTTATTTCGCCTGATCAGGTGAAAATTAAATTGAAAAGGAAGAACCGCAACCACAGGTGCTGGATGCATTAGGGTTTTGAATAACAAACTTCGAACCCTGCAAACCCTCTTCGTAATCTACCTTGGCACCCACGAGATAGGGATAACTCATAGCGTCGACCACGACTTTAACACCGTCTTTTTCAACAATCGAATCATCTTCAGCGACGGCTTCATCGAATGTAAAACCATATTGGAAGCCTGAGCAACCACCGCCCGTTACATAAACACGCAATTTAAGGTCAGGGTTATCCTCTTCTTCAACAAGGCTTTTAACCTTGGCGATAGCGCTGTCGGTAACATAAACAACTTGCGGGACAAAAATTTCTGCGGTGGCCATGTACAACTCCAAAGACGAATACTGCGAGGGCAATTATCCCTTTACCCGACTAATTTAGTCAACTATTAACACTGTCATGGGAAATGTTCTCCACGACATCTTTAGCAGCAGCTTGCTGCTTTACAGTTGAATGCATTTGCCCGATTAATTGGGCACCCTTCACCATTTCAATAGACTGATAGTAGATTGACCCTTCAACAACAGCTTTAGCGGCCAACTCAAGATGTTTGCTGGAATAGATATTTCCACGCACGTGGCCATTGATAATCGCATTGGAAGCGTGGATCTCGCCTTCGACAACACCGGTTTCCGTCAATATCAGTTTGGCTGGCTTGCCTTCTTCGGTGTAGATATTGCCTTTGAGCGTACCTTCAAGATAAAAATCACCACTGAAATGGATGTCACCTGAAACTTTGGTCGCGGCACACAGTAGTGAATGATGACTGGCAAAAGCTTTTTTCTTTTTTGAGATAAGCATTGTGATTCTCGATAATAATTTGACTCTATTTAGGTTTGAACGAAGAGAGCGGCCAATCCAGTTCTGCAGTCACCACTGGCGGTGCGTTTTTATCCATCGTTTTGACAACGAGTTCAACTGTTTGCGGCGTAAAATCGACCGGCAACGTCATATCACCTTCAAAAGTCTGGAAATATTTAAAGCTCAAGGGAATACTTGGAGCCGTGACTTGTGACGACACATGGTAAAGCGACAACTGTAAGCTTTTACCGTCTTGCAAGCCGATAATCCTGAATTCCAGCGAACCGGCAAAATCAGTCTCTTTGGTTGATAGCTTTTGGACCGTCAGGCTGTAGCTAAAGTGATTGGTTTCTTTGAGCGGAAGGACAGTAAAAACCCCGAAACTTATGCCCAGCGGATTAGTTTTCGCATTGGGTGAGAGTAAATCTTTATAGGCTTTTAAATCCCGCTCTGACGCACTTAGTTGGGCCTTTTGGGTTATGACCAATTGGCGTAAATCTTCCATCGACTGACGATCAACTTCAGCGCTGGTACGCAATTGGGTTAATTGTTGCAAAAGTGCCGCATTCGCCTGTTCTTGTTGTGCGCCCTGCCTGTCCTCTTGGTTTTTGTATTTTTCGTTAGTGAGATAAACACCCAGGAAATAACTGGCCGGCAAGCAAACCGCAAATACCAATATAAGTAAAACCCAGCGCATCGCACTGGCAAGCGGGCTATGGGGAATAACTCGCATAGGTGTAACTTTGCTACCTTTTACCGCCACGCTATCACCTTATCAAGAGGAACTATCTTATAAATATAAAAGGGCGATAAATCGCCCTTTTTTGACCACATAGAGTGCGTTTATGGCAGAAGCGCAACTACATTCAAACCGGCTGTCTCCTCAAAACCAAACATAATATTCATGTTTTGGATTGCCTGGCCTGATGCACCTTTGGTCAGGTTGTCGATAATCGACAAGACCACAATCGTATCGCGATTTTGCGGACGCAATACCGATATACGGCACATATTGGAGCCTTTCACCGTACGAGTTTGCGGCAATACACCCGCTGACAATACATCGACAAAAGGTTCATTGGCATAACGTTTTTCGTAGAGGGCTTGCAGGTCTGGCAAGTTCTCAACATTTAATGCAGTTGCATAGAGCGTCGCGTGGATACCGCGGATCATCGGCAACAGATGCGGAACAAAGGTTAGACCAACCGGAGCAACGCCTGCTGGCTGTATGTCGCGCAGACCTTGCTCTATTTCTGGCAAATGACGATGGCCCGTTACACCGTAGGCTTTGAAACTATCCATCACCTCGGTCAGCAAGTTATCGATTTTACCCTGACGCCCTGCTCCGCTCGCACCGCTTGCGGCGTTGGCAATAAGACGTGTTGGATCAACCAGATTATTTTCCAACAAGGGCAAAAAGCCCAATTGGGTCGCCGTTGGATAACAACCCGGGCAAGCGATCAGCTTGGCCGTTTTGATCGCCTCACGATTCACTTCCGGCAAGCCATAGACCGCCTGGGAAACCAACTCCGGCGCACCGTGCGGCTGGTTATACCATTTCTCCCAGAGCGGGACGTCGCGGATACGGAAATCGGCAGACAAATCGATAATACGGGTTTTGGTCGCCATCAACGCAGGCATCATATTTTGCGCTACGCCATGGGGAGTGGCGAAGAAAACGACATCCAACTCGCCCAATACAGCAACATCCGGCTCGGTAAACGCCAAATCGATGTGACCGCGCAAGCTCGGGTACATATCCGCCACTTTTACGCCAGCTTCAGCGCGCGAAGTAATCACCGTCACTTCAACCTGTGGATGATTGACCAATAACCGAAGCAATTCGACCCCGGTATAACCCGTACCGCCAACAATACCTGCTTTAATCACGTGTAACCCCTTATTTAGCTAATCATTTCTTCATTTGCTTAATCATTTACAGGTGGGCTATGTTAGCCGCCCAAAATAGCGCTCTATGATAAGAGCCTTGGCTGCAAATCGAAAGCGATAATATGACCCAAATGAATCCGCGCAATATATTAAGCTCACTGAAAAACCGCTGGCATAGGACAAGTGAACATTGGCGCGATCAATTATCCGGTTTGGATGCCCTGCCCCAGCTCACTGTGCTCGGCCTGTTAACGGGGATTTTGGCGGGCATTGTGATCGTCATCTTTCGCCTGCTGGTCGAAATTCCTTTGTATTTCATATTACCCGGCACCACTGAAAACTTCGAAGGTTTGGACAATATCTGGCATTTTGCGCTGCCAGCGATAGGAGCAGCGATTTTTGGATTAGTGCTACAGATAATCGACAAAAAGCATCACTCCGCCAGCATCAGCCATGTGCTTGATCGCATCCACAACCATCAGGCGCGAATGCCAATTGGCAACTTTATCAATCAATTGTTGGGTGGCGCCTGGTGTTTGGTAACCGGTCAATCCGTAGGGCGCGAGGGACCAGCGGTGCATTTGGGAGCCAGTAGCGGAAGCCTCTTGGGACAATGGCTGAATCTACCGAGCAACAGCTTGCGCACATTGGCAGGTTGTGGAGTCGCAGCGGCCATAGCCGCCTGTTTTAATACGCCTATGGCAGGTGTTATTTTTGCGATGGAAGTTGTTGTGATGGAATACAGCACCGCCGGATTCATTCCCGTGATTCTCGCTGCGGTTGCCGGAACCGTGATCAACCAGTCAGTGTTTGGTTTTTCAACCGTTTTCCATCCCCCGCAAGTTGCATTAAACAGCCTGTTTGAGCTTCCATTTATGGTTATGGCAGGTTTTATTATCGCCATGTTTGCCGCACTTTTTATCGAGCTTCAAGCGCTCGCGTGCAAGCTCACGCTTAATAAGCCTATCGCATTGCGTTTTGCTACAGCGGGTTTGATTGCAGGTTGCGCATCGCTTTTTACACCACAAATTATGGGTGTGGGTTATGACACTATCGATAGCGCCCTGGCTGGAAATATGGAGTTCTGGCTGCTGTTTTCGATCCTAACCGCAAAACTTTTTGTTACCAGTATTAGCCTGGGTGTGGGGCTGCCGGGAGGCGTCATAGGTCCATTGTTGTTTATGGGCGCTTGCGCAGGTGGCGCCATTGGAATCATCGCCAATACCCTGATGCCCCAGACCGCAAGCGCCACAGGCTTCTACGTGTTACTAGGTATGGGAGCCATGATGGGTGCCGTGTTGAATGCACCGCTCGCCGCCATGATGGCAATTTTAGAGTTGACGTATAACCCAAACATCATTTTCCCCAGCATGCTGGTCGTTGTTGTGGCCTGCTTAACAACACGCTGGGTATTTGGATGCGAGGGCCTATTCCAGACCATACTGGCAATACAAGGAAAAAAGAGCAGTTTCGCCGTGCACGAACAATTGCTCAGCAGTACAGGTGCGCGCCGTTTGTTGGACCGCCATATTAAAATCAGCTCGACGACCGTTAACCTTGAGCAAGCGAAAGCGTTATTGGTAAATCATCCCCACTGGATTTTATTGCTTGAACAACAACTGCTGTTACATCCTACAGATTTGGCTAATTATCTGGGTGACAATGAGTTTGCTGCTGATACACTGCTCGACCTGTTAGCTATTCCAGCGCGCCGGGTAAATGCGGTCGAGCTTGAAGATCATACCAATCTCTACCAGGCGTTGATCACCATGAACCATGCACAGGTAGATGCAGCGTTTATTCAAAACTCGCGACATGCTGGCGCTGGTGTATTGACTCGCGAGCGCATCGATAATTTTTATACGTTACAACATTAACAGATGTTCCTATGATATTTCTCTGGCTAAAAGCATTTCACATCATTGCCGTCATCACCTGGTTTGCGGCGCTCTTTTATTTGCCTCGGTTATTTGTTTATCACACCATGAGTGACGATGACATTAGCCGTGAGCGTTTCAAAATCATGGAACGTAAATTACTGCGCGGCATTGCAAATCCATCCATGATCGCCGTCTTTATATTAGGTGGCTGGATGAGTTACTTGAATTGGAATTATTACTCACACGCAACCTGGTATTGGTGCAAATTAAGCCTGGTTACACTGGTCACTGTTTATCATCATGCTTGCGTTGCTTACTTCAAACAATTACGTGATGACAAATGCACCAAAAGCCATAGATTCTTTCGCGTATTTAATGAGTTACCGGTATTTTTGTTAATTGGGATTGTGATTTTGGTGGTAGTGAGACCGTTTTAACCATGCACATTATTTTGCTGCGCCATGGCAAACCGGACATAAATAAGCAATTAATCCAGGCGAATAAATTTAACGAATGGATTGTAGCTTATAATGACGCAAGCCTTTGTAAAAACTCTTCACCGAGCCATGAAGTTATTGCAATGAGCGCACGAGCAAATGCTGTAGTGTGTAGCAACCTTCCCCGCTCGATTGATTCAGCCCGGCGCCTTGGATTGCAACCAACTATTACCGATTGGATTTTTCGTGAAATGGAAATGCCACACTGGTCATTTCCATCGCCGGCACTATCGCCAAATATCTGGGCGGTTTTATTTCGCTTGTGTTGGTTTGCCGGTTTAACAGCAAATGCAGAATCATTTAAAGACGCGCAAGCAAGAGCAGAACATGCTGCAAGCCAGCTGATAAAAATTGCACATGAACATCGGCGGGTTATGTTCATTGGTCACGGCTTGTTAAATCGGTTTATTGCAAAAACATTATTGAAGCGCGGCTGGGTTGGCACTAAAAATCCCGGCAAACAATATTGGGAATATGGCATTTATACTTATGCGACATCATAGACCACTTTACGCCATTACCGATTCGCAATTAATGCCAGGTGAAAAACTTTTCCGCGATGTAGAGGCTGCATTAAAAGGCGGATGCAGGTTTGTGCAATATCGCGACAAATCCAATGATCTTGCACTGCGTTTATTCGAAGCGACAAGATTACTAACCTTGTGTAATCACTATAGCGCCCGGTTAGTTATCAACGATGATGTAAAACTCGCACACCAAATTCATGCGCATGGCGTACATTTGGGCCAAAGTGATGGTGACGTGCGAGAAGCGCGCGCATTATTGGGAGATGCAACCATTATTGGGGTAACTTGTCATGATTCAGTAGCCTTGGCCGAACAAGCCATTGCAGATGGCGCAAATTATATTGCGTTCGGACGTTTTTTTTCATCGCATACAAAACCGGATGCACGCCCTGCACCACTTTCTTTATTGAGCGAAGCAAGAGAAATGTTTCCTCGTACAATGATCGCAGCCATCGGCGGAATTAATCTGGACAATGTTCAAGATGTTTTAACGGCGGGCGCAGATTTAATTGCCGTTTGCCACAGTTTGTTTTCGGCAAGCGATATCGAAGCGCAGGCAAGACTACTTTCTGCCACATCCCCTCTCCCTCTGGGAGAGGGGTTAGGGTGAGGGCTCTCTTAGCAGAATTAAGTTGAGAGCTCAAATTTTTATCTCAATAAATTTATTAGCGAACTATTTCTATGACTCGTTCCGAAGAATTATTCTCACAAGCACAACACTATATTCCTGGCGGCGTTAACTCACCCGTTCGCGCTTTTCGCGCTGTCGGCGGAACTCCGGTTTTTTTTGAGCGCGCACAGGGTGCCTATGCGTGGGATGCCGATGGCAAACGCTACATTGATTATGTGCAATCCTGGGGCCCAATGGTGCTTGGCCATGCGCATCCTGACGTCATCAATGCCGTTATCGAAACCGCAAAATTTGGCTTAAGTTTTGGCGCTCCTACAGAACGGGAAACAACCTTGGCGGAAAAATTATGTTCGCTAATCCCCAATATGGATATGGTGCGTTTTGTAAGCTCTGGCACCGAAGCCACCATGAGCGCAATTCGTCTGGCGCGTGCATTTACCCAGCGCGATAAAATTATTAAATTTGAAGGCTGTTACCATGGTCATTCAGATTCTTTATTAATTAAAGCCGGCTCTGGTGCCTTGACGATGGGTGTGCCAAGTTCGCCCGGTGTACCCGCCGTTTTAGCAAATCACACAGTCACCCTGGATTACAACGACGCACAACAAGTGCGCGATTATTTCGCACAACATGGTAACGAAGTGGCATGCATTATCGTTGAGCCGGTTGTGGGAAATATGAATTGTGTTCCGCCCATTCCAGGATTTTTAGAAACCTTGCGCGATGTTTGCGATCAATCTGGCGCATTATTAATTTTCGACGAAGTAATGACTGGCTTTCGTGTCAGCCATACTGGAGCGCAAGGTCATTACAATATCAAAGCAGACATTATTACCCTCGGCAAAGTCATTGGTGGCGGAATGCCCGTAGGTGCTTTCGGTGGGCGCCGCGATGTGATGCAAATGATTGCGCCCTCTGGCCCTGTTTACCAGGCAGGAACATTGTCTGGCAATCCGGTTGCAATGGCTGCCGGGCTCAAAACATTGGACTTATTAGCGCAACCGGATTTCTACCAAAACCTGAGTGCACGTACAACACAGCTAGTTGAAGGGTTGCAAAAATTGGCGGATGAAGCTGGTATTCCCTTTACCACAAATCATGTTGGCAGTATGTTTGGTTTTTTCTTCACCAGCGAGAAAAAAATTACCAATTTCAAACAAGTGATGGCTTGCGATATTCCTCGCTTTAATAAATTTTTTCACGGCATGCTAAAGCGCGGTGTTTATTTGGCGCCGGCATCTTATGAAGCCGGATTTATGTCAGGCGCTCACACGGATGAGGATATTGCCAATACCTTGCAGGCGGCAAAAGAAACATTCGCGGAACTTATCGCTGAATAAACTAAGAATATAAATTTGTAAGAAGCTTTATGAATACAAACAACCATGATAAATGCTATTTTACAGAATAGATTTATCATGGTTGTAATAAAAAATTTTCAAATTACCAATTAACATATCTGTAATAAAACTGCTAAACACCCCCGTAAAAACGTTTTTTCAAATTTTTAACATTAAATATTCAAAAACGTATATAAGCAAAAAAATTACCATTTCAAAATATTGCTATCCACACCCTTCGATTTACATCCATTTTTTTTATTATCTCTTACACTTGTAATGTCTGGCCGAAAAGTATTTCGGCAGAAAATTTACCTGGACTGTTGTGTTTAAGACGTGGGGGATACCATGTTTAAGAAAAAAGAAGCCACTCGCTTAGGTGAGATTCTCGTTAGCAAAGGACTCATCACGCCCGAGCAATTAGCAATTGCTACCCATGAACAAACTAAAAGAAATCGTTTATTAAACGTAACCGATTCGAAGGCACCGAAAGGTGTAATGATCGGGGAGATTTTAGTTGAATTTGGATTTATCGATCAGCTCGATTTAAAGCGCGGGTTGAATTGGCAGCAGCGTTTACGCCACGTGTCCATTGCAATGGCGCTCTGCGCGCCTTTCATGGTCTTCGCGCCCACAAGCGCAAGCGCGCAAACCACATCGTCATCATCAAGTTCTTCATCGCAGACTGCACAATCTGTAACAATCCAGGCCGAAAACTATGACAGTATGTTGGGCGTATTGAACCAAGCCACCGATGATGTTGGTGGGGGTAAGAATGTCTATAACTTCAACACTGGCGATTGGATGTCATTTTCCAATTCGGCGATTAGTGTACCCGTAACCGGGACTTACACCATCACTTATCGTGTCGCCGCTACCAATGGTGCATCCAGTTTTGTATTGAAAGAGATCAGCGATGACTCAACGCTGGATACCGTGGCAGTCCCCAATACTGGCGGCTGGCAAACCTGGGTAGATGTTAAGCGCACGGTAACCTTAACCAAAGGTATCCATTCGTTTAAGCTCGTTTCGCTGGGCGGCAACATTAATATGAATTGGTTCAGGATCGATAACGTGAGCCCGGCATCTGCAGCAGCAGCGAGCCCATCCTCTGAAACGTCGTACTCTTCATCACCATCAACGCAAAACGCACAATCTGTAACAATCCAGGCTGAAAATTCTGCCAGTATGTTGGGTGTGTTGAACCAAGCCACCGATGATGTTGGCGGCGGTCAAAATATTTATAATTTTAATACCGGCGATTGGATGTCATTTTCCAATTCGGCGATTAGCGTACCCGCAACCGGGACTTACACCATCACTTATCGTGTCGCCGCTACCAATGGTGCATCCAGTTTTGTATTGAAAGAGATCAGCGATGATTCAACGCTGGATACCGTGGCAGTCCCCAATACTGGCGGCTGGCAAACCTGGGTAGATGTTAAACGTACTGTAACCCTAACCAAAGGTATTCATTCGTTTAAACTCGTTTCGCTGGGCGGCAACATTAATATGAATTGGTTCAGGATCGATAACGTGAGCCTGGCTTCGGCAGTATCCAGTAGTAGTTCTTCCGCGAGTGGCGGCCTTCCCCTGACGATTCAAACTGAAAATTATGCGAGCATGACGGGCGTTTGGAATCAAACTACGGATGACGTCGGTGGTGGGCAAAATGTCGTTAACGTCACGCCCAATGACTGGATGAGTTACACAAACACGCCTGTTAACATCCCGGAAACCGGCTCTTATAAATTTACCTATCGTATAGCGACAACGAATGGAAGCTCATCTTTTCAGCTAAAAGAAGCCAGTAGTGATGCCACCCTCGATACAGTGGCTTTACCTAACACCGGTGGTTGGCAAACCTGGGTCGATGTAACCCGGACCGTGACCCTGACCAAAGGTGTCCACACGTTCAAACTTTTGTCGCTGGCAGGAAATTTCAATATTAACTGGTTCAGGATTGAAGCCGCACCAGCATCCGCCCAGACCTCCTCGGCATCGTCTGCGGTAAAATCTTCAACGGCAAGTAGTAATGCAGTAAGTTCGGCGGCCTCATCGGTAAAATCCAGTACCGCTAACGTGAGCACCAGCTCAACACCATCGACCTCCACAACCTCATCCGCCAGCAGTTCTCCCAATCAAGTTGCCGGGCCGGTAGCGCTGAGCTGGGTTGCTCCGGTCCAACGTGAAAATGGCACTACGCTTGATATTACGGAATTGGGTGGTTATGAAATTCGTTACAAAAAGGAAAGCGATAGTGACTACACCTATGTAACGATCAAGGACGCCTGGACTGATAAATACAGCTTTAACTGGCTGGAAGGGTCTTACGTTTTCCAAATTGCCGCATTCGATAAAAATGGCAACTACAGTAGTTTTGCGGATATTCAACCGAAATAGATCGAGAAAATCACGCCCGCTTTTTTACCCTGAACCCAAATTCCAGGCAAAAAAAGAGCGGGCTTTTCGGCCCGCCAAGCGTGCAACCCCGTTAGGGATTCTTGAACTCGGGTCATAACCCGGTAATACGGCAGGTTGCAATCACAAACCTGAAAAATTCTGTGCTAAATGATTGGAATAACCTACAAACCAGTCGCTCTCCTGCGAAGTCTTCTGTCTCTTATTCTTTTAAACTGTTTGCGCAACCATTTTTATATTAAAAAAACGAGCCCTCGAAAGCTCCTTGCTCCTATGCTCGCTAAACACAACAATCATCCTAATTGCCGTGTGCATACTGACCCAAGAAAAGTAGTCATTGCAAGGGAAAAGCTTCCTAATCACACATAGCCAACAAAGATCGTACAAACACAATGATTGCGCTAACAGAACAATAGCAAAAAAATCCGCCATTGCCAAATCTAAATAGCGTTTTTTACACTTTCCGGCAATTTTTTCCGACCAAAGGTTAGTGATTAGAAGAAGTCTACATCGCTTGAGAATATTTCATCTGCCAATTCTGTTACCGGTTGACGGTTAGCTGAATCCAGCCGATTTTGAATTGCCGTTTGTCCCCGACGCATGATCTCAAGCTGTGCCAGCGCAGCGGCCAAATGATTCCTTATATCATTCTGCTGTGGATCAATCGGCTGGAGCGCGGTCAACTCGGTCTCCATGACTTCAATTGCCCGGGAGATAAGATGATGTTGCGCAACTAATTCCAGGTGAAGGTCAAGGGCACCCACTTTCCCCTCTGTGGTACCCAAAATCCATGGCACTGTATCTTTAATACGCCCGTAGCGCTCAGGATCTTCCTCGGGCATGTTCTTGATAAGCAGCGAAACCCGTTTGAAGTTGCAAAAAGTGCGGCTCCCAAAATCGCAAAACCGGCCTTCATTGTGAATGGCGACAAACATGTCTTTTTCGAGCGGCGATAATTCATACTTATTTTGCGAATAAAACAATGGGCCCGCTTCGGTAACAAACATTACCGACGTTTCCAATCCAAATTCCGCCAGGGTTTGGAACAAGCCTTCGGCCAATTTATCAAAGCTGTCCATGGCATAAGTGCGCTCGGCAAAACGCACTGAACGCCCTAAATCTGCACTGCTATTCATGGCTTCAAAAGCGAGCACCTGTGCGCCTTCCGCCTTTTCATCCAGCGCTTTTTTTTCATGATAAAGCTGGGTGCTGCGTGCAATCCTGACACTTAATAATTCTGCATCGCAGGGTTTAACAATGTAATCATCAGCACCGACCTTGAAGCCGGTAATTTTTTCTTGCAAGCTGGATTTTGATGAGAGAAAAATAACGGGAATATCGCGCAGCAGCGGATCTGCTTTTAAGGCTATGCAAACTTCAAAACCATTTTTAAGCGGCATTTCTATATCGAGGAAAATAATATCCGGCGTCCATTCGCTCGCCAGTTTTAAACCTATGTCGCCATCGTAGGCGGCAACAACATCATAAGTGTCTTGCAGGCTCGCCGCTAAAAAAGCCTGCCATGCTTTATCGTCATCCACGATCAATACTTTGCGACGCGCTGTCATACTCCCTACTCCTGCATCAAACCTTGGTCAGTAGAGTGTAGATAGCAGATGAGTATGCCGCTAGAAAATTACTCGTAAATTAATGAATGCCGGTTAGATTTTTTTAACGCTGCTGAAGCGCTGCAACTGATCTGGTTTGTCGGTAAAGACACCATCGACACCCAGGCGCCATAACCACTCCCAATCCTCTTCATGATTGACGGTATAAACCCAATTTTTAAGGCCGCGTTTACGGGCATCTGCCAATAATTCTGGCGTGATAAAACTCAAATGCGTATTAAATGCATACGCCTGGAGCGGCTCGCAGCATTGCGCGTAATCAAGGGGAATTCCCTCGATAAGCGCAGCGCGTTTTACCTGGGGCATAAGCTGGAGGGACTGGTAAAGCTGGTGATGGTCAAAGCTCGACACTATGTAATGTTCAAAGCCCAATTGATGATCATGCACAAAGGTTTCAAGCTGCTGCTTGAGCGTGGAAACACAGTTAGCGCCTTTGATTTCGATGTTGAGCATGGCGCGATCTTCCACCAGCGCCAACACATCGCGCAAAGTCGGTAATAATTCGCCATTTTCCAGGGTTTGCTGGCGCAGATAGGCTAAGGGTAAATCCGTAATGATTCCCTGGCCCGATACCACTCGCCCCAAGCGGCGATCGTGCGTAACCAATAATTCGCCTTCAACCTGGTAGATATCAATTTCAATTGCATCTACATCTGCATCCAGGGCGCGGGAAATAGCCGCCAAACTATTCTCCGGCAATGCCTGGTTATTCATCAAAGGGCCACCACGATGGGCAATACAGGTTAGCTGGGACATAAGTTTTCCGTAAATTCACAACATATTCAGGCTAAAGGTTTTATACTGGGCATTCATTTCGCGCTTGTCGTTTATTCAACGATAATTTTTCGTTTAAAGAAGTATGGCAGCGCTGCAAGACTTCAGCAATTGTCGTTCAATTCCGTAGATTTAGAGAGAAGATTTTCCCGTGTTATCCCTATATACCCTTGATGAAAAAATCATGAGCGAAAACATGGCAACAAAACTGCTACTTGTTGGCGTTTGTATTGTGGTGTTTTACCTGGCAACAAAATTACTCAATAAAATCGTGCACGATGTCAGCATCCGCAAAGCATTTGGCGATTCAAGAGTGCCTTATATCATCAAGCTAATGAATATTGGCATGGTGTTTTGTTGCATTGTCGTTGTTTGTTTATTATTTGGCCTTGGCTATAGCGAAGTATCGGTTTTCCTTTCATCTATTTTTGCCGTGGTTGGCGTTGGCCTGTTTGCGCAGTGGTCAATTCTCAGCAATGTCACTGCGAGCATGATTATCTTTTTCGGCTTTCCCTATCGCATTGGTGATCGCATTAAAATTGCCGATAAGGATGAAGACATTAGTGGAGTTATTGAAGAAATCAGCATGTTCCATATTATTTTGCGACGCGATGACGGCAATATGATTACCTATCCAAACTCCATGCTGCTGCAAAAAGCGGTTCTTAAAATTGAACACACATCTGTGACTCATGCCGAACAAGAGCCGGAAAAAATTGATGCGGAAAAACCATCCACTGATTATTTAAAAAAAATAAAACGGGTTCGCGATTAAACGAATAAAGGCAACTATAAAAGGCGAGTATTTAGCTCGCCTTTTATCGTTAGCATACACATCTTGTCCATCACCGCTTAACCAGCAAGCTTGCAAACTCAGCCGATACTGCCTGCATAGGAATTTTATAGCGGGCAAATGCAGAATCTATATCTTTAAATTGACCCTGCCCGTCGAACATATCGTCCTCAATATCAAGGGGAGGATTGGTTGACATGTTGTACATGCGTAAACCTTGTGTAACTAATTTCATCGCCAGGGTTCCCTGGAAACCGCCGTGGCCGCCATAACACATAATGCTTACAGGTTTGCGCGTCCATTCCTTGTATAAAAAATCCAGCGCATTTTTTAACACAGCTGGGTAGCCCCAATTGTATTGTGGAAAAACCAACACAAAACCCTGGTAGCTGTTAATTATTTTGCTCCAGGCTTTGGTGTGTTCGTGCTGGTAATTGCCGTGCGCCGGAATATCGGGTTCGTCCAAAAAAGGTAAATCAATATCAGCGAGATCAATTAATTCGAGCTCAAGATTATCATGTTGCATGGATTTCATAACCCACTCTGCAACCGTGCGACACACGCGTGTCGGGCGTGTGCTGCCAACAATAATCCCGATTCTTGGTTTTATGAGTTCGCCCATAGTATTACCTTATATTTTTCACACGAATTAAAGCACCGACACAATTGCCTTGCTTACGTAATCCATTTTCTCAAGGGTCAAACCTGCGACACTGATACGGCTTGTATCGGTCATGTAAATACTGAAATCATTTTTAAGTTTATGGACTTGCTCAACGCTCAAACCCAAAAATGAAAACATGCCGCGCTCATTGGCGATAAAACTGAAATCGCGTTGCGATTGCAATTGATTTAAGGATTTCACTAATTGCACACGTAAGCCCGCAATGCGTTCGCGCATCACTGTCAATTCATCGCTCCATAATTTGGTGAGTTCATTGCTGTGCAAAATAATATCAACCAAGGCCGCGCCGTGCGCGGGTGGCATGGAATACATTGCACGTGCAACGCTCAATAAATTGCTAAGGCCTGCGTTGGCTTGGTGTTCATCAGCAAAGACAAAACTTAATGCTGCGGTACGCTCGCGATACAAACCAAAATTTTTGGAGAAAGACGTCGCAACAATCACTTCCGGCAAACGCGCTGAAAGCATACGCAAACCGTAGGTATCTTCTTCAAGACCTTCACCGAAACCTTGGTAAGCCATATCGACAAACGGAATTAATCCATTGGTTTCACACAAATCTGCAATTTCATCCCATTGCGCGTGTGTTAAATCCGCACCGCTCGGATTGTGGCAACAAGCGTGCAATAAAACTAAATCGCCACGCGGAACTTGTTTCAAGGTTTCCATCATGGCTGTAAAATTAATGCTGTGGGATGCGTAATCGTAGTAAGGATATTCACGCAGTTTTAAACCGGCACTGCCCAGCAAAGGAATATGATTCGCCCAGGTTGGGATACTCACCCACAAACTTGCACCAGGTTTGGCGCGCTGGATTAATTCGGCTGCAACGCGAAGCGCACCACAACCACCTGGTGTTTGCACGGTGCGCACGCGATTTGCTTCAACCGCAGGATGGCCTTCCCCAAACACAAGTTTGGTCGATACTTCGTTTGCACCCGGATAACCTGCAGGCGGCGTATAAGCTTTACTGGTTTCTTGTTTGAAACGAATTTTTTCTGCTTCCGCAACAGCCGCCATAATTGGCGTTACACCTGCATCATTCTTATAAACGCCGACACCTAAATCGACTTTAAGCGGATTGGTATCTTTCGCGTAGGCAATACTTAAACCGAGGATTGGATCAGCAGGTAATAAAGGAAGAGTTTCAAACATGATAGCATCCGATATGAGTGGCGTTGGGAGGGAGGGATTATACACTCGCGTTGGAATTTTTCAGCTTCACCTATCAATAAAAATTTGATTTATAATCACCAGAATATTGAAGCCACTCATAATAAGATTTCTGTTTTGCCAAAACCTTATTTAAGGATCAACCGGAAATAATGCGCACCCTTCTAGTGTTTATTTTTTTAACGCTTTCTATTCCTACCCACGCCCAACTTGTGAAATCTACACAGCAGGATGAAATACTGGATTCACAAGTGAATTCGTTGGTTTTTTTATTGCAGGATATTTACTCGCAAGAATATAAACCCTATCGAACGGTATTTGATATTCCTGAAAACAGGAAAGTCGTTGTCTTTAGTATTGAGAGTTATTATTTAGGAAACAATAGCTACCAATTTTTAGCTGTCTTTAGAAAATCCCAGCGGCAGGAAACTGAAACGAGCACGCCTTACGGGCCCATAACCTATAAACTTCTGGGATATTTGCAAATTGGCGCCCATCATATGGGCAGCATGAATCTTGATGCCATGTCTTATGAAAATAACATGCTTAGAGTTCCGCTAATGCCAGATAGATTTTCGCTAACCGTCATCAACTCTGAAATAATCAACAAAGCATTGCATTCAGTGACGATAAAAATAAACGAACACTCATTAAAAATTATGGATATGGATTAATGCCCAAGCCAAACAAGGCGATAACTGTTATCAGGAATTCCGCGCTTCCAAATAAGCCCTGCGCGCGAGTGCCAGCGCGCCGGTGATTCCGGCGTCGCCACCTAGTGCGGTTGGAATTATATAGCGATCCATATCATTCAAGGCGACGTCGTGGGCGTAGCCGCTGAGCATCTTCTTAAGGTTTGCACGAATTTTTGGATAGAGAAAATCGCGGACCATAACACCACCGCCAAAAATAATTTTTTCCGGTGCATACATCCAGGTCAGGTTGACACACATCACTGCCAGATAGTGCGCTTCCAAATCCCACGCATAATGTTCCGGCGGTAAATTTTTGGGATGGGTTTTCCAACGCTTGCCAATTGCGGTGCCAGAGGCCAAACCTTCCAGGCAATTGCCGTGGAATGAACAACCTCCCGGGAAATCCTTATCGTCGTCGGCTTGCGGAATCATCATATGGCCAACTTCAGGATGGCTGATTCCCTGCATTAACTTACCGCCCGCAAAAATACCCGCACCTATGCCCGTACCAACCGTCACATAGACAAAGTTTTCGCAATCGACAGCGGCACCTTCAGTAAACTCGCCCAGCGCGGAGCTATTGACGTCAGTTTCTATCTCCACCAAAACATTGAGCGCATCTTTGAAATAACCGATCAGATTGATATTGGACCAGCCCGGTCGCGGGGTTTTAGTGATGTAACCATAGGTTGGCGAGCGGCGATTCAGGTCGAGCGGGCCGAAGGAAACGATCCCCAAGGCTGCCAATTGGCCGAACTGCGACGGAGTTTCAAGGAAAAATGTCTTGGCGGCAGCAAGGGTTTCTTCTGCCGTGGTAGTAGGAATGTCCAAACGGGCCTTAATAAACCCGCGAGAGTCCGCCAGCACACAAATAAACTTGGTTCCACCCGCCTCCAAGCCACCAAATAGCGGTTGTGTATTGTTTTGCGACTGACTCATAACTACACCTCATTCAACTAGCTTGCCTAGAGTGTAGAACATTGAGCCAAAACCACCGTTTTAAAACATGTACAATTTACGGCTACGCCTGGGTATAAATACCCAAACAAGCATATTGGGCTTTTTTGATCACGATTAATTGAGTAAACGGTAACCACATGATTGATGTATTTGAGCAGGAAGCAATGGGTGAGTATCAACGCTCACTTGCCAGTATTGGCAAATTAAAATCACCTCTGCCGCCGTTAAAAAGATCTTATTTACACTTTGATAAGGTTATTGCCAAATCCATTGAAGAATCTCCCACTAAACCAGCGTGCAAGGCGGGTTGCTTTTACTGTTGTTATTACAAGGTTGAAGTCAAAGCCCATGAGATGCTGTTGATCCATGAACATATGCAAAAGAATTTTGCGCAAGAATTGAAAACTGAAATATTAAACAGTGCAAAAGCCAACGCAGATTTAATTCGCACACTCACCCCCAAAGAACATTTAGCGACCAACATTAAATGCCCTTTTTTAGTGGCAAACCAATGCAGCATTTACGATGTGCGCCCGTTCAGGTGCAGAAGTTTCCATGCAGTAAAAGTCGATGCCTGTGAAGCTTCTTACGCAAACCCGAGCGATTTTAGTATCGCCACCGAATTAATTGAGGATGTTTCCCATTTTAGCGATGCCTTATCACAAGGATTTGAAGCTGCTGTGATGGATTCCGGTTTGGATCATCGCACTTACGATTTAAATACCGCATTGCTGGAAGTGTTTGCGGATGACGCGATTGAAAAACGTTACAAGCGTGGCAAGAAAGCGTTTAAGAATGCAATTGAAGTGATCGATGAGGCAGAGTAAACAGGTTTGCAAATCCTATTAACCACTTAATTTCTCCGCAGAGAATCCAGTACACCCTTATCGTCACCCTCGTAGAGGGTCCACCGGGCTGGCGTTCCAGTGTCTTTTTGGTATTTTTTTAATATTTAAAAGTCATTGGATGCCCTACGGGCATGATGACAGAGTACTTACAAATTATTTAATAAACAACGAAACTACACCCATCAAACTCACACTCAATAAACTGATTCCAAGCACGCGATAAAAAATTTTAGGATCGCCATCAACAACCTTTTGGTGGAAGCGCAAACCAATCAAATGACCGACGGTTGCACAAGGCAGCAACCAAAGATGATGGATTAATTGCAAATCTACACCTGCAATCAGGAAGGCAATCATCTTAATAACAACCAGGATAAACCAAAGCACAAATAAGGTATCGCGCAGCTGGTATTTTGGTACGTGAGTGCCAAACACAGAAATAATCAACGGCGCTCCAATCAAGGACGTACCGCTAATATAAGCACCCAATATTAAAAAAAGTTTATCCAGCAGCGGATTTGTGCTTTTGAAGGGCTTATTTAAAATATAGGTCACAGCATAAACCGACACGATTGAAAAAATAATTCCTGTCATGACACTCGCGGGAATTGTCAGCAAACCTGCCACACCAATTAATTTTGGTACGATCATTATCTTCATGGACTTTTTTAAATAAGCCCAATCAATTGTGCCGCCTTCAAGGTGTTCATTCAGTCCAGCCAATTTTTGCTGGCGATGTTTGCGGTAGTTTTGCCAAACCGTAATTGATGAGAAAAATAATAAATGCACAGCGATGATGGGCAAATAAACAAGCGGGCGATTATCAATCAACAACAAAAATGGCAGGGACATCACAGCGCCGCCAAAGCCCAAACCCGAGCGCACAAATCCGCTCCATACAAACACTAAACCTATCAATACATATTGATAAATATGTAACTCGGACATACATACTCTCTTGCGTAATTGTTGTGCAATTAGTTAGCGCCAATTGTGATTAGATAATCATGCGATGCACGCATCACCTGAATTGCACAAAGAATGTGGATGCTACGCGAGAACACGAACAGAGTGAAGTTTGGCGAGTCAATGATTCGATTCTGTTTAGAGATGCATCAACCGGACACATAAAACCCACAGATTTTTACTGACCCAGACCGTTATATCCATTACACACACGAAGGAATATTTTATGAGCAACCGTATATCTCGCCTTTTGGCCGCTATGACCTGCGCAGCATCACTGAGTGTGTATGCTACCGAAGATGCTAACCATCCGCGCGGTGGCGATAGACCGCACCAACCGCCGCAAGCTGCACTGGATGCCTGTAAAAATTCGACTGAAAGTGCCACTTGCCAATTTACCGCGCCAAACAACGAAAATGTTTCTGGTACCTGCAAAGCGCCGCGCAACAGCGAAGATAAATCAACGCTGGTTTGCCGTCCTGATCACAAAGATTGGAAGCCCAAAGACGGAGCCGATAGAGACCACGCAAATCACTAATCTGTAGCGCGTCAAAAGCTTGCGATGCCAGGCGTCGCAAGCCTTCCCTTTTTAAGTTATTGCTATATATTGCCAGGCTCCTTCAGCTGTACGCTTCGGTAACTGGTGTGACCTCATCTTCCCAAACCCCATCCGCTAACCTGCTCGCCCAAACCCTGCAAGAGTGGAAAACCCTCGCCGTCCTTGGTGGGCCAATTTTAGTGGCGCAGCTCGCGCAAATGGCCAATGGTGTTATAGATACCATGATGGCCGGCCACGCCAGCGCCCGCGATTTGGCGGCGGTGGGAATTGGAACGGGGATTTGGGGGCCGGTTTTGTTATTTTTTATCGGCGTACTCAGCGCTTTGCAGCCTCTGGTTTCGGGGCATCGCGGGGCGGAAAATCACGCGCGCATCATGCCGGTAACCTGGCAGGGTTTATATATCGCCTTTGTCGGCGCGATTTTAATGGCAGCCATCCTTACTCATGTCCGCCCTATTTTTGTATTGCTGCAACTGGATGCAGAAACGACGGATATCGCCCAGGGTTATCTCGATGCCCTCGCCTGGGGAATTCCCGCCGTGCTATTGATCAATGCGCTCCGCGGCCTGACTGATGGCATGGGTCATACCCGAATCATCATGGTGTTTTGTTTGATCAGCACCATTTTGAATTTACCCTTTAATTATCTTTTTATTTTTGGTTTTTCGATTGGCGATTGGCATGTCGCAGCCATGGGTGGTGTCGGCTGCGGCTGGGCGACAGCAGCGTCCAATTGGATCGCTGTCATTGCATTGCTGGTGTATTTGAATCGCAACAAAGACTATCGCAATTTCCATTTGATTGGCGATTGGGCAAAACCCGATTGGGCTGAAATCAAACATATTTTGCAGCTGGGTTTGCCGATTGGCTTGGCCATGTTTGTAGAAGTCAGCATGTTTTGCGCGATTGCATTATTTTTATCGCCGCTGGGGCCCAATGTCATTGCAGGCCATCAAGTCGTGCTCAATGCCGTGTCCTTATTTTTTATGGTGCCGCTCAGTCTGGGCATGGCCATCACCTTGCGCGTGAGCTTTTTGATTGGCGCGGAAGAACATTTTAAAGCGCGCCTGCTCGCGCGCAGTGCAATTTTGCTCGGATTGGGAATTGCCTGTATCAACGCACCGATTTTATTTTTTGGCCGCGAATTCATCACTACGCTCTACACAACCGATATTGAAGTACGCACCGTTGCCGTCCAACTCTTTGCACTTGCCGCGTTCTTCCAGATTGCGGACATCACCCAGGTCACTATGATCAACGTCTTGCGCGGCTATAAAGACACCAAAATCCCCATGTTCATTATGTTATTTTCATTTTGGTGTGTGTGTTTGCCACTCGGCTACGTTTTGACTTTCAAAGATTGGTTGCATGAACCTATGGGCGCTGCCGGCTTTTGGGCAGCCTTGATTGCCGGATTATTCTGCGCGGCCTTGTTGCTGAGCATCAGGGTATTAGGATTTAAAGCGAAATAATCAACGGTGATTGTTGTGCCACTGGGTTAACCAACACACAGACTTATTTCCTTGATTTTATGAGTATTGACGCGTCCTATCATATTGCTTCATTTTTGAATTTGAGTGCATGGCAGTAAGTTATGATGCTTCTTTAATTGACCCACCTATCAAAAACTGATCCATCTATCAAAACAACGCGTCAAAACAACGCATCAAAAACTTATGCCCGAAGCCCTATCCCAACCCCTTGCGTCCGACGTAACGCAATCCCAAACTCGCGATGCACGCTACGCAAGCCCGGTGCTTACGGCTTTACGTTCAGCCACCAAAACCCGTCACGCCATTTTGGACAGGTCCATGCCGCTGTCAGACCCGGAGGCAACCTGGGCTCATTATGTAGCTCACCTGCAAATGCTCGCCGCCTGGCTAGAGCCGCTGGAGCAATGGTTGTCGGCATTTAATGATGGCCCCCAAGGGAAACAGGCACCGGCGTTGATTCGCTATACCGACATAATCCGCGCCGACCTCGGCGAAACATATATGCCGGCAGACAAACTGTGTCACAATGCCGCCCAACATGCTCAACCGGACGATGCAGCCTATCGCTGGGGAGTTTGTTACGTTATCGAAGGCTCACAATTGGGCGGCGAATTTCTGTATAAACGTTTATCGACTCGCCTCGCACCCCACCCCTTAAAATATTTACAGTGCAAACAAGCAGGAAGATGGCCTGAATTCTTACAGGCGATGGCCACGGAGGTTATCAGTCCAGGACAAATTAACAGCGCTTGCGAAGGTGCCGTTAACGCATTTGATGCCTTATTACTGCAGCTCCAGGCACGAGAAAATATTTTATGAATACCCAACCGCCGTCATTAGCCACTACGCTCGCCAACTGCGCAAGCGAACCCATACATATACCGGGCTCCATACAACCCCACGGCGTGTTGCTGGTATTCAATACCGATCTGGAGTTGAACGGCTGGAGCGCTAATGCAAACGAACTGCTGGGTTTGGATTTCCAGCTCAACCTGTCCGCCAAATCCCTGGGCTTTGACAGCGAGCTTTATGACGCCCTGGACGATATCATTAACGGAATCGAACAAGGCGAAGCCGCGCCCATGGCGTTGGAGACTTCGTTTAACAACCTGATTTTCGATGTCGTTATCCACATGCATTTGCATCGCGTGATGATTGAGTTTGAACGCCGCGAATTACCGTCCGATGAAGTGGCAAGCTTTGCACTCAAAGCCCATCGCGGCATAGATCGCTTGAAACGCCAGAAATCAATCACCACACTCCTGCAAATGGCAGTGGAAGAAATCCAGAAAATCACCGGCTTTGACCGCGTGATGGCCTACATTTTTCGCCATGACAACAGCGGCGATATTGTTGCCGAAAAATGCATTCCAGAGCTTGACCCCTATTTGGGACGACGCTATCCCGCCAGCGATATCCCCGAGCAAGCCCGTCGCCTCTATACATTGAACACGCTTCGACTGATTGCAGACGTTGGTTACGAACCCGTTCCCCTGATTGGCGGCGCGGATAGCACTCCGGTCGATATGAGTTTTTGTGTACTGCGCAGTGTGTCGCCAATCCATATTGAATATTTGCGCAACATGGGTGTTGGCGCCTCCATGAGCGTTTCCATCATTATCAACGGAAAATTATGGGGCATGCTGGCTTGTCACCATATGTCAGCACTACAGGTTCCTTATTCCATTCGCATGGCATGCGATGTACTGGCGCAAATTATTGCAGCGACTGTCTCAAGCATCCAGGGATACGAGCGTGCGGAAGCAACGCAACAGGCAACCAATGTTCGCTCGGCATTAATGGAAACCTTAATGGATGAAGACGATGTATTGCGAGCGCTGGGTACTCATGCGGAAGCCCTTAAAGCAACCCTGAATGCAAGTGCCCTCGTCATCGCACAACATGGAAAAATCCTGGTCTTTGGCGATATTTCCAACACGCTTGCATCTGACATCCTGGATCTTTTACCTACTGAAGGTGATGACCTCATATTGTGGCAATCCCGAAAAGAATGGCCGCCACTTTTGCAGCAACGAATTAATAAATGGGTAGGGTTATTGGCATTGCGTTTCGACCCTGTCACCAACGGATGGATCTTGGCATTCCGAATGGAGCAAATCGAAACGATCAACTGGGGTGGAAAACCTGAAAAAGAAATCCAACCGGGCCCCTTGGGCCCACGTTTAACACCGCGCGGCTCATTTGAAGAATGGAAAGAAATTGTGCGCGATAGCGCAGAACCCTGGGATGACACGCAACTCGATTCAGCGCGCGAATTACTCAGCGCCATGTTACGCACAAGCAATCTTCGCCACGTAGAAACAGATCGCGCACGTACACAACTCATGGCCATCCTCGGGCACGATTTGCGCGATCCATTGAACAATATTAATTTGGCCGCGCATTTCCTTGAGCAGGATGGCGGTGAAAATAAAATGGGCACCATCATCCGCAATTCCAGCACCCGTATGCAGCGCCTGGTTGAACAAGTGCTGGATATGAGTCGATTGGGAACAGGAATTGGCTTAGCGTTAAAACCACAAAATACCGATGTAATTGCAGTGATCAATGATTTACTTAACGAAGCAAAGTTGGGTTATCCGGGTATAGATTACTTGACGACAATGCCTGAGTCCCTGATGTGGCAAGTAGACCCCGATCGCCTTGCGCAAGCCCTTGGAAACTTGCTCAGCAACGCCCGCCATCACTGCATACCAAATTCACCGGTAACTGTGTTGTTATCTGCACAGGATAAAGATTTGGTTATTGAAGTGTGCAACGAAGCTAACGAAATTGATCCCGACGTGGTTGCACATCTTTTCTCGCCGTTTAAAAAATCCTCATCAACAAAAGGCCGCACCGGTTTAGGGCTTGGACTCTATATCACCAATGAAATTATTAATGGTCACGGCGGCCAATTAAGTTATCACTACCGCGCACCCCATGTGGTTTTCCGCATGGTGATACCTGCACACAACTAAAAATTACCTGCAATCTTATGGCTAAAATCGAATTCTCAAAAGCTGAAAAAGACTTGATTACCCGTAAAGTACAACTGTATTTTCGGGAAGAACTGGACCAACAACTGGGACAGTTTGACGCAGAGTTTTTAATTGATTTTTTTGCCGAAGAAATTGGAGCGTATTTTTATAACCGCGGCGTTCGCGACGCCCAATCGATTATTGAGGCGAAAGTTGCGGATATTTCGGATGCGCTTTATGAGATTGAGAAGCCTACAGATTTTGTGCGTTAGTTTTTGAGTTGATGTTTTAAGTTTTGCTTTTGCTTTTGCTTTTGCTTTCAATTATCCCATGCGAGCGGCCTGAGCACTGGAAGAAAATTAATGGCAAACGCACAGGACGTGCGTTTGAGTGACGTCGCGACATGGATGTCGCGTCGGCACGACGTTAATTTTCTGAAGCGCGGAAGGAAAAGAGCGAGCCGGGTGCCCTTCCTTTTGGTTACTTTTCGTTGGGCAAGCAACGAAAAGTGACTCGCCAGCAGGCGAAACAAATCCCGAACAAAAAACCACCCCCACTCCAACGAACAAAAACTCTCCAGAAATAAAACTACCCCCCCAAAATCCCCAACCCATGCAAAACCCTCCCACACAATTCATGAGGAGTACGGGAAATAAGCTCTTCCGGGATTTCAAATTTCTTCGTCAAGCGCAAATAATTTTCAAACCCGTATGAAACCATATAAGGATGGATACCGGTATTAATTGCAGCAACGTAATCCTTATTTTCATCACCACACACACTTGCCCGCGCAGGGTTTACCCCAAACTGCTCACGCACAGCACGAAAATGCAGTGTCTTTTTTTCTTCCAATGGCACATGCACTAAAAAATCAAAATCGCCAAGGTTGATATCATGCCGCGCAAATAATTGCCGCAGGGTTTCCAAAGGCTCATTGGTAATATTGCGCGTGACCATACCCACAATAACATCCGGCGCTGCCATTAAAGTGCGGATAAATTCAGGAATTCCCGTATAAAGCGCGGCATCGTTACGATAAACATCGGTAAGCGTTTCAACGATTTGTTTGCGATTATGTTTGGTAATATTTTTTCGCAAGTTGGAAGGAAATTGTTTAAGCCCGCCCAAATATTTAAAAATATTGTGGCGTTTTTGAAAGCTTTCCTCATCCCCCAAATCCATTCCGTGATGTACAAAAGCTTTTTCAATTGCATTATAAGCGTCAATGGTCGTGCCATCGGCATCCAGAATAACCAGTTGTTTGTTGCTATAACTCATCTAGTCCAAGACCTTATCCGCCTATCAAATATTTCCAGTATAAGAAGGAATTATGACAATTTGGAAAAGGCCGGAATTATGCCAATTATTGCCTGGTAGCGTCAGCCAGAATCTTCGGAAAATCGGCAACACTATCCAACACCCAATCCGGTTTTACCGCGGATGCGTCGAAATAAGCCTGGCGAAATTTTCCGGTTTTTACCAGGCATCCCCGCATTCCTACCAACTGCGCACCACCGACATCACTGTCGATGTCATCGCCAACCATAATGGTTTCCGCAGCCGTCACGCCCACAGAATCCAACACTCGCTGGAAAAAATCGGCGTTGGGTTTACCCATAACCCGCGCATTTTTACTGCACACATATTCAAGGCCAGCAATAAAAAAACCTATATCCGCTTTCAAACCTGTTTCGGTTTGCCAGAAACGATTTTTATGCAACGCAATTAATTCAGCACCGCTGTGCATCGCATTAAATAATCGATTGATCAATGCCAGATCCCAACGCTCGCCAATATCACCCAGCACTACAAAATCCGGTGCGGCTTCGTCCCATTCAAACTCGGCAAAATCAGGTTTGATAGCCTCAGCAACTACCGGCCAAATCCGCACAGGGCGATTTAATTTTTGCTGGATAACCTGCAATTCCAAACGCGCACCAACCGGCGCACTAATCAGCTCATCCGGCTCAAGCTTAAAACCGAGCGATGCCATTTGCGCGAGCAATTCCCCATGGGATTTAGTGGTGGTATTGGTGAGAAAACGCAAGATAAAACCTTGCTGACGCAGCTGGGTAATCGCATCGACTGCGCCAGGAATTTCCTGGTTACCGACGTATAAAGTGCCATCAAGATCGAGCAGGATTAATTTGTGATGAGTTGCCATGCCTCTCTCCTTCGTTGTAAATCCACCATACCTCATTGAACACTATAGACTCACTCTAACGCGCTAAAATTTCCGAGGCGATATTTATCAATAAGCTTAAGCATAATGTTCTTTTAACGCTGCAATAAGCACGCTAACTTTATGCGAGCGCTGCACGGCCGATGGAAATACGGCGTAAATCCCGCCGCCAGGTAACGACCACTCCGGCAAGAAGCGAATCAATCGCCCCGCTGCAAGATCTTCTTCGACGGAAAAATCCGGATAAATCATAAACCCCGCATTTGCCAACACAGCAGCCCTGACCGCCGCTGCGGTATTCGCCATGATGCTCGCGTTTAGCTTTACCGATTCAGTTGCAAACCCCTGTCGCACAAAATTCCGGTTCAACACATTGGGCAATACCGAGAGCGCAACAAAAGGATATTGCTCCAAGTCCCTGGGCGATTGCGGTAAACCGCCATTGGGGAACATCGTTGGCGGTGCCACGACCCACTCTTCAAAATGCGCAATCAATGCTGCCTTGTGCGTTGAATCTGTGAGCCGACCGATGCGGATCGCTACATCAATTCCCTCAGCGACCATATCCACACGGTGATCGCTGGAGACAATTTCGATCCGCAACTCAGGATTTTCACGCGTCAGCCGCGCTGCCAAAGGCGCAATGACGGCAGCGCCATAATCCACAGTTGCAGAAATCTTTAATTTGCCGCGCAATTGTTGTGTGTTGCTGCTTGCCATTGAAATGGCGGCTTCAGTGTCCTGCAGGATTTTCTGGCACGCCTCATAAAACAAGGTGCCTGCTTCAGTGAGATGCAAACGGCGCGTGGTGCGCACCAGCAAATTGCTGCCAATTTCCATCTCCAACTTTTGCATATGGCTGCTCACCATGGTCTTCGCCAACCCCAAACGCTTGGCTGCTGCGGTAATCGAGCCGGTTTCCACCACCGCCGCAAATACCACCAACCGGTTCAGGTTGATATCAAATAGTTTGCTCATGGGATGATTGTCCACTTTAAACGAACAAAGAATGAATTTTTAGCCATCTTATCAGAACAATAATTCAGGACGATACTGATCTCACTGACGCGATTGACGCAACCAAAAGCAATCATCAGCCAACCTAAACATTCATCTCAACGAGGACTAGATCATGAAAATTGCAATCGTCGGCGCTACCGGTTTTATCGGCCAACATATTTTTAACGAGGCAGTATCACGTCAACACAATGTGACCGCATTAGTGCGTAACCCAGCCAAAGTGGTGGCATCGGCCAACGTAAAAGCGCAGGAATTAAATGCACAAGATTACCCAGCGTTGAGCAAAGCACTGGCTGGTCACGACACAGCGGTATTGAGCGTGCATTGGGAAGATCAAGACCTGCATAAGATCATCAGCGCGGTGAAAACTTCAGGTATTAAGCACGTACTTTTTGTCGGCGGCGCAGCAAGCCTTGAAGTCGCCCCCGGTGTGCAATTGTTTGATACGCCAGAATTCCCCGAACTATGGAAAGCAACTGCCGGCGCAGCGCGCGATTTATTAAACATATTGCGCGGCGAAAAAGAATTGAATTGGGTTTACGTTTCACCATCGGCATTAATTGAGCCCGGCGAACGCACTGGAAAATTTCGTTTAGGTCACGAGCAATTGTTAGTTAACGAAAAAGGTGAAAGCCGAATTTCGAACCAGGACTTTGCAATTGCCGTTATTGATGAGTTAGAAAACCCAACTCACAACCAACAACGTTTTACGGTGGGTTATTAATTCGAAGCTTTAAATTGAATAGGAGTTAAGTAGGGAGTCGTCATCCCCGCAGGGGATCCAGTGACTTAAAAAACGAAAGGCGCTGGATCCCCTGCGGGGATGACGACTCTCAAATAAATTTACCTCACTTAAATCAATATAACTTTTCTTAGGGAATTAATAAGTCATGAACAAAACCTTCGTGGAATTATTTGGCTTCGATCACCCCACCGCGCGATTAAGCGAAGCCGTAGTTATCGTGATCGACATGCAACGCGAATATTTGGATGGCTCGGTACCCCTACCCGATTTACAAAAAACCTTAACAGGTGCGGCGAACTTATTGCGCATCGCACGCAAAAACAAAACACCAGTCATTCACGTAGTTAACCAGGGCCCCAAAGGTAATTTATTATTTAATAATGAAGGCCCCTACTACGCAGAGTTGCCAGAAGTTGCAGTAATTGACGGCGAAGTCACCGCCATCAAACATCTACCGAATTCTTTTGCGGGAACAAACTTGCACGAATTAATTACAGCCACTGGCCGCAAACAATTAATTATCGCTGGATGCACTACTCACGTTTGCGTTTCTGCCACCGCACGCGCTGCATTGGATTTAGGCTATCAATCAACTGTTATTGCCGATGCAACCACCAGCCGCGATTTATTCGATCACAAAGGTAATAAAACTCCCGCAGAAGTCGTCAAACAAGTTGCACTTGCTGAATTGCGCGATGCTTTCGCTGTCATAGTCGAAGACGCTGGCGAGCTTAAAGTTTGAGTGAACGAAGATGAATTACCCACACAAGCGTATTCTGTGTGACTTAACAATCCAGGGGGAGTGCATTACTATTAACGCGCTCGTTTTTCTGGCCAGACATTACAATCAATATAAAGGAATTTTTACATGCACAAGCTTATCCTGAATATCCTTGGCACCTGCGTTTTATCTTTAGCGATACCCGCATTTGCACAATTACCCGTTACCGCAAACGCCGACCACAAGGCAATGCTCGCAAGCAAAGACCCAAAACTCGCCGCCAATAAAAAACTGGTTTACGATTTTTGGCGCGAAGTATTTGAAGGTGGACATATGGAATTAGCGCCAAAATATATGGCCGAATCCTATATCCAACACAACCCCAACGTCGCAACAGGCCGCAAAGCCTTTATCGATTTTTTTAGCCAATTCAAAAATCCACAAACCATCGCCGATAAAATCACCGAGCCACTGGTATCAATTACCGCCGAAGGTGATCTGGTCACACTCGCATTTGTAAAAGAAGAAAAAGACCCCAAAGACCCAACCAAAACCTATACAACAACCTGGTTTGATATGTTCCGTATTGAGAACGGGAAAATTGCGGAGCATTGGGATTGTATGATGAAGGTGAATTAATAAAAGATTTTTAGTTTTCAGGGCGGGTTAACTGAAGATATAACCCGCTAATTATCAAACTTGAATAAATTCATTAACAATATCAGCACAAACCTTAGGATTAGATTGCAATAAAAAATGCGTTCCGTTTACAGATTCGAATTGGATGTTTTGATAATAATTTTTAAACAAACCAATCTGAGCGTCTGAAACCAGATAATCGGAACTGGCTTTTAAATAAAGTGAACGTACACTGACAACTTCATTTAATGGTTTAAGTTTCAAAACCGAATACAATCTTTTTCTTAAAATAACACCAGACACATTTTCCAACACGTTTAAAAACGTCGAATAATCACAGCTACCCAATAGAAATCTGGAAATTACCGGTTTTGTAACAGGTAGTTTTAATAAAAATTTTAATGGTAGCAATTGTGCTATCAAGGCCAAAGGAAAATTCGGACACTGCAAAAACGTTGCGACAAAAACAATGCCCTTTAATTCCTTTATTTTTTTCGATGAAAGCAAAGCTGCAATTGGGCCAGAAAAAGATTCGGCAACAATAATAAAATCTTCATTTGGTAGTTGAGGCTCAACATAATTCGCAAGATATTCATAATCTTGTGAACCTGATTGAGGAAGCGCCACAATGATTGATTGAGTAAAAAGAAAAGAGCGAAATGGCTCAAATAATTCGCCGGTTCCATCCATTCCGGGCAACAAAACAATTTTCATATTACGAAACCTCCCTCGCCCTCTTCAACACCACTGCCAACACCTCCCGCGAAACCTCCTCATCATCCAACGCCCGAGCAATTATCTGTGCTCCCACCAACATCGAAAGTGTAACCAATGCATTCTCTCGGGCTTTTTTCTTGTTGGCGGCAGGAATTATTTCCATCAAAGCCGCAACTAACCTCATGGCGGATTGTGTGAAAACACTGCGCACCGTTTTATTTTGGCGAGCAGATTCAGCACCTAGCGCTGCCATCAAACAGCCTGCGCCAGGATGGTCGCGATGCCCAATTGAAAGATAATTTTTTAGGAAGGCGACATAAGGTGAATCTTTTGATTCCAATCGACGGGCTTCACCTGCTTGTAATAATTCATCCACAGCGCGTTCACACGCTTGCGCCATTAAATCTTCTTTGGAATCAAAGTGGCCATAAAAACCGCCGTGGGTTAAGCCGGCGGCTTTCATTAAATCGGCTACGCCTATGCCATCAAAACCTTTTTCGCGAAAAAGTTTGGCGGCAGTAGCGATAATTTTTTCACGATTTTCCGCCGCTTGTTCTCTGCTGACCCTCATAGCTGTTTTTATCCGAACCGAAATAGTGATTGACAGTATACATGATGGGCATCATATAATTTTATAAATGATGATGATCATCTAAAATCACAAGAGGCCACGCTATGAACCAACGCATTGTCATTACCGGTATGGGAATAGCCTCGCCTTTGGGGTGCGGGGTAGAAACTGTTTGGCAGCGATTAGTCGCTGGTCGATCTGGAATTCGGCAGTTACCCGATGATATAGCTGCAGATTTACCGGCCAAAGTCGCAGGCCTTGTTCCTGATATTCAGGAGGATAATGAAGGCGGACTTGACCCCGATCAGGTTGCTTCTCCAAAAGACCAACGCAAAATGGACAGGTTTATTTTGCTCGCCTTGGCTGCTGCCGATGAAGCTTTACAGCAAGCCAATTGGTATCCGCAATCGGAAGAAGAAAAAATTCGCACTGCAACCGTTATAGCATCTGGCGTTGGCGGTTTTCCTGCGATTGCTGACGCTGTACGCACAGTTGATACTCGCGGCATTCGCAAATTGTCGCCGTTTACCATTCCCTCGTTCCTCGTCAATTTGGCGGCCGGACATGTCTCCATCAAATATGGCTTCAAGGGCCCGATTGGTGCGCCTGTAACCGCTTGCGCGGCTGGCGTGCAAGCTATTGGCGATGCAGTGCGGATGATTCGCGCAGGCGAAGCAGATATTGCACTTTGCGGGGGAGCCGAAGCGACAGTCCATACCGTGAGCCTCGGTGGATTTGCCGCAGCGCGTGCGCTTTCAACCAATTTCAACGATTCGCCAGAGCGAGCATCCCGCCCGCTTGATCGCGACCGCGATGGTTTTGTGATGGGTGAAGGGGCGGGTTTATTGGTAGTGGAAAGCCTGGAACACGCCCTGGCACGTGGGGCAAAACCCATCGCAGAAATTGTCGGTTACGGAACCAGCGCCGATGCTTACCATTTAACGTCCGGCGCGGAAGATGGTGACGGTGCCAAACGCGCCATGAGTGCGGCTTTGCATCAGGCAAGGCTGGCGCCAGCAGATATACAACATCTCAATGCCCATGCGACATCCACGCAAGTTGGTGATAAAGGCGAACTTGTGGCCATCAAAGGGATTTTTGGTGAGAACAGCGGCCTGGTGGTGACCTCTACCAAATCTGCAACAGGCCATTTATTGGGCGCAGCGGGTGGTATTGAAGCGATATTTACCGCTTTGGCATTGCGCGACCAAATAGTGCCGCCTACCTTGAACCTGGAAAATCCTGACGAAGCCGCGACCGGAATAGATATAGTGTCAGGCGCAGCGCGCACCTTGGCAATTGAACATGCGCTTTCCAACGGCTTTGGCTTCGGCGGTGTAAACGCGAGTATTTTGCTGAAACGTTGGATTGAATAAATGCATTCTAAAAATCTTCGTTCGTATTCACTGTTGGTTTTACGTAAGTATCCATTTTAAGAGATTCGTCATCCCCGCGAAGGCGGGGATCCAGCCCTTAATTGCTGTCCCCATAACCGACTGAATCCCGCCTTCGCGGGGATGACGGAATATCGATACCCAATAAAACTGAAGCTCCTTATCATATTGATTGTGCAGAAATTGAAGGATTTAAGAAAACGGAGGCTTAAGGTTATACTGCCCGGCCTTTTTCGCCCGTTTTTTAGCTGCTTTGAGGAGCAATCATGTCGAAGTTTTGGAGTCAGGTGGTGCGCGAGCTGGAACCCTATGTTCCCGGTGAGCAGCCGCAAATAGATGGTTTAATCAAGCTTAATACCAACGAGAGCCCCTACCCGCCCTCGCCAGAAGTAATCAAGCTGATGACCCATGACGCCATTGATCGCTTGCGCCTTTATCCCGACCCAAATTCAAAAAAACTGAAAAATACCATCGCCAATTATTACAGCGTTACTGCCGAGCAAGTATTCGTAGGCAATGGTAGCGATGAAGTCCTGGCCATACTTTTTATGGCATTTTTCCAACAAAGCAAACCCTTGTTGTTCCCTGATATTAGCTACAGTTTTTATCCGGTCTATTGCAAATTATTCGGCATCGAATTTAATACAGTTCCATTGCGCGATGATTTCACCATTAACTTTGATGATTACACCAGCGATAACGGCGGCATTATTTTCCCAAACCCAAATGCCCCAACAGCAATTGGAAAACCGCTCGCCGATATCGAAAAACTGTTACAAAAAAATACCGAAACTGTCGTCGTGGTTGATGAAGCTTACATTGACTTTGGCGGTGAAACAGCGATTAGCCTTGTTGATAAATATCCAAATTTGTTAGTAGTACAAACCCTGTCAAAATCGCGTTCACTGGCGGGAATGCGTGTTGGTTTTGCAGTGGGAAATAAAGAGTTGATTACTGCGCTTGATCGCGTAAAAAATTCTTTTAACTCCTATCCGCTTGACCGCCTGGCAGAAGCGGCAACCATTGCCGCCTTTGAAGATGATACTTATTTTAAAGCCTGTCGCGATAAAATTATCGCTACTCGGGAATGGACAGTAAACCAGCTGGAAGCCTTGGGTTTTAGCGTATTGCCATCGCAAGCCAATTTTGTCTTTGCAAAACCTGCAAGTAATAACGCGGCAGAACTTGCGCAAAAATTGCGTGAGCAAAAAATTCTGGTTCGCTATTTTGGCGCACCGCGGATCAATGAATTTTTGCGGATTACAATTGGCACCGATGAACAAATGCAACGTATGATTGATGTATTAAAAAGCGTTTAATTTTGCCAAACCCTGAAAACAAAAACGCCTGATTGAATCAGGCGTTTTTGTTTTCAGCATTCATTCGACATGATTAACTTTGGGGCTTGCCCTGGATGGTAAAATATTTATCCATTCCCGCCCATTGCAACATTTGCCATACATCTTTGTTGCAATGACACAATTTTATATCGCCGCGCTCAGAGCCTTTTTGCTCTTTAAACAACAGCAACATGCCTAAACCCGTCAAGGTTAATGTCGGTGCCTCTGTTAAATTAAATTCGAATTGTCCAACACCGGTTTTATCAGTTTCCTCAATCAAACGACGCCATTCACTGCGCAGGTTTTGATCGAGGCTACCAAATATATTAATCCGTAAACCGTGACCACTATTAATCGGTAACCAATCAATAGCAGAGCCACTCATGCTTATGATTGCGTTGGGTATATCAGAACTGGCTGCAACGGAATTATTGGCTTCAATGATGGCTTTCTTAAGAACGGGGCCAGGAGTTACAGGCACAGTTTTGGAACGAGGTTTTACAGGAGCGGCATGAGGCTTTGCCACTTTTGGCGGTAACCCGGTCGGATCGGGATAGTCGCCAGTCACCAGGTCGTCCCAGGTGCTGGGCTGCTTTTGGGTGCTTAATACATCATCGATCAAATGCCCACGGGCCTTCTTGGCTTGCGATTCTTCATCGTTTGCCCGATCAATTTTTTCTTCGCCCAGAAAGGGCACCTTACGCCTCATTTGGCGCCTCCAACCTTAACTATCGTTATAAACTATGAAACTGCCAGCTTATTCCAATGTAGAAGCTACTTGGGCTTGGTTCAAGTATAGATAGGATTTATAAATTTTATATAGATTGTTTTTTGACCAAGTGTTTCCCTATGTAACCGAATCACAGTTCTTTGCTTTTTATTACAGACACAGTTATCGTTTTTGTTTATGATGAGGAAAAGCTATATATACTGCGGCGCCACGCGTTGCAGCAGGAAGATGGAAGTAAGGCCCTCGGATATTTACGCCTTGAAGATGAGTTTGCAGGGCAGCTAGGCCGCCAATCGTTGTCCAGGCCGGGCAATGGATTGAGTAGCAGCATTCCCCGCCTGGGGAACTCAACGCTCGCGGCTATCACTATTTATGTATTAAGTGATAAGAGTATTTCCGGAAACTTCCGGTTACTTAAAAATCACCCCTAGTGGGCAGCTATGCAGAACAAAAACAATGCCGTGGAATTGATTAAAAAGTTCCAGCAACTTTTTACAAATTTAAATCACAAAGAAATCGCCGAGCGGTTGGTGAAGCTCGTTATTGCGAAAGCCGTTATTAGCCGCGCCGTTTTGGTTGTGGAGCGCGATAGCCATCTCTACGTTGAAGCCATTGCCTCCCAGCAAAACTCTGATTTATTGATTAGTGGAGTGACCACGTCACTCAATCGTTTGAATTACCTTCCCCATCAACATATCCATCAAGTATTTGACTCAGGCAAAGCCCAGGCCCTGGATACCGACCAAATCCAATCCCTGGGCGCTATGTTCACCAAAAAGGGCTGTAACGCCTGTTATCTCCACCCCATTTTGGAAAAAGATAAAACCATCGCCGTGTTTTACATGGAAGCCGAGCATGGTTTAACGCAACTGATTAAAGCCGTTAACGAACTGGATTCGGTGTGGACATTCAGCTCGCTGCTGGTTCGCCAGGTTATTGATATGTGGCATCACGAGGAGCAATCAGAACGCTTCCGTTTGGCCGAGCAGGCATTATGGGCGAGTGAAACCTATCTCAACGCTATTTTGCGTTTCTCACCCGCATTAATTTCGGTAAAAGATTTAGATGGCAATGTCGTACTCGCCTCTGAACATTTTAAACAAATGGCGAATATCGATGAGACAGGATTTGTTGGCAAAAATGTGTTTGATGTTTACCCGAAAGATGTTGCGCAATCCATTTGCGATATAGATACAGCCGCAAAAACCAAGCAGCAAACTTACGAAGTCGAATTGGATTTAATGCACAAAGACGGCAGCATGCACACCTATTTAATGGTGAAGTTTCCATTACGCAGTAAAGATAATCGCGTATTTGGTGTGTGTACCATTGGTACCGATATTTCTGAGCGCAAGCTTGCCGAAAATGCATTGCGCGAACAGCAATCGCGTTTGAATTACATGGCCTTCCACGATTCATTGACTGGCCTGCCCAATCGCTCGCTTTTTTATGATCGCATTTATCACGGCCTTGCACGTGCGCGCCGCGGCAATTCCAAAGTTGCCTTGATGCTGCTCGACATCGACCGCTTTAAAAATATCAATGACAGCCTTGGCCATGACGCGGGCGACTTGATGTTAAAAGCAATTTCCACTCGCCTCAACGAAGGCGTGCGCGATATGGATACAGTCGCACGTTTAGGTGGCGATGAATTTGTGGTGGTACTGGAAGGTGTCCACGATATCGAAGATGTGATGTTCGTTGCCAATAAATTATTAGTGACACTGGCACGACCAATGGAAATTAGCGGTCACGAAATTACTTCGACCGTCAGTATTGGTGTGAGTGTTTTCCCCGAAGATGGTGAAGACACTGATGAGTTACTCAAGCATGCCGACATCGCCATGTACAAAGCCAAAGAAGCGGGCAAAAACAATTGCCAGTTCTATACCAAAGGTATGAACGCTACTGCCGTTAATTATTTATTGCTGGAAAATGATTTGCGTCGCGCATTGGAATTAAATCAATTTACCTTGCATTATCAACCGCAAATTGATTTGAAAACCGGCGAACTCATGGGTGTTGAGGCGTTGGTTCGCTGGCAACATCCGGATCGCGGCCTGGTTTCTCCCGCGCATTTTATTCCGCTCGCTGAAGAAACAGGTTTGATTGTTCCCATCGGCGAATGGGTATTACGTGAAGCCTGTCGCCAACAAAAAATTTGGTTGGATGCAGGGAAAAGGGTCGGAAAAATCGCCGTGAATTTGTCACCGCGCCAATTCCGCCAAAAGAATTTCCCCGGAAAAGTTGAAGCCATTTTGCGCGAGACACAACTGGCTCCCGAATATCTGGAACTGGAAATTACCGAAAGTTGCGCGATGGAGCATGCAGGCGAAACTATCAATCAACTGAACCAGCTCAATCAAATGGGTATGTATTTAGCGATTGACGATTTTGGTACCGGTTATTCTTCGCTTGCGTATTTACAACGATTCCCCATCCAGAAATTAAAAATTGATCGCAGCTTTGTGAATGATATCCACGACGATATGAACGACGCTGCCATCACCAAAACCATCATTGGTTTAGCGCACAGCATGCAATTGCGAGTGGTTGCTGAAGGTGTTGAAACTGAACACCAGGCTGAATGGTTACGCCAACGCGGTTGCGACCAGGCACAGGGATTCCTCTACGCAAAACCCATGTCACCCAAACAATTTGAAAGCCATTTCCACGGCGGCCGCTTCTGTTTTGATGGCACTATAGTTCCATTGGAAAATTACAAGATGGGCGCTTAATCTGCAGCATTATATTTATTCGGGAGCCGTCACACCCAGCCAGTGTCCCACTCACGGGGACTGCGGCTCCCAATAAATAAAACCCAAATAACATTTCAAAAAAATATTGGGAATTTAACCTTTACCTTTCGTTTTATTATTATTCGGACGCGCGTTTTCTTCGATAAACGCGATGATCATATCAGCGATATTTTTCCTGGTCGCCGCTTCAATTCCCTCCAGGCCCGGCGATGAATTAACTTCCATTACCAAGGGGCCGCGGCTCGAGCGTAGCAAATCCACACCGGCAACTTGCAAGCCCATTGTCTGTGCAGCTTTGATCGCAGTCGCTCGCTCTTCCGGTGTAAGTTTTGTCACTTTTGCACTTCCGCCACGATGCAGGTTAGAACGGAACTCGCCTTCCTGGGCAGTGCGCTGCATGGACGCAACAACTTTGCCGCCCACAACAAAACAGCGCACATCGCTGCCGTTGGCTTCTTTAATAAATTCTTGCACCAGGAACTCTGCGCGCAGTTCACGGAAGGCTTCAATCACACTTTCTGCTGCCTTTGAGGTTTCCGCCAGAACGATACCGCGCCCCTGGGTTCCTTCGCATAACTTAAGCACCAGGGGGGCACCGCCAACCAATTTGATCAGTTCTTTGGTGTCGTGCACGTTGTAGGCAAAGCTGGTTTTTGGCAAGCCAATGCCTTTGCGTGATAGTAGTTGAAGTGCACGCAACTTATCGCGCGAACGTCCGAGCGCCACAGATTCAGTCAGGCAGTACACCCCCATCATTTCAAACTGGCGGATAACCGCCAAACCATAATGGGTAACCGAGGCGCCAATACGCGGAATTACCGCATCAAAACCTTCCAGCTTTTCGCCCATATACCAAATTGCGGGGCTGGCTGAGGTAATGTCCATGTAACATTTCAGGATGTCGATAACACGCACCTCGTGACCGCGGGCAATACAGGCCTCCACCAACCGCTTGGTGGAATACAGGTGACGGTTACGCGACAAAATAGCTATTTTCATAAGAGACCTAAAGGGAGAACTGAATCGACGTAATTATCATTGGATTCATTCGAGAACAGGCCGGGATTTATCCCCACCCAATAAAAATGATTTTCCGCTGTCCACCACAAAACGCCGCTTCAGCGCACTGCGGCCCAACAACATGCGGAACATCATAGTTTCACGGTCAGTGAGCGTCAGTTCGATGAGCCTCATTTCACCTTGCACCACCATGGTGGTTTCAATCACCGGACGCATTTCGGCGTGACCACCCGAATCTGTTACGCGGCGAACATCTTTAACTGGCGCCTCGCACTCAATCACCTGCCCTAGCGATGCCTGTAAGGGATGCACGCCAAACCGCACCCAGGGCTTACCATCGCGCTCAAAAGACTCAACATAAAACGCGTGGAGCGCGCTGGTTTTGGCTCCGGTATCAACCTTGGCCTTGATATATGGAATGGCAAGATCGGGTAAAGCAATCCATTCACGCCAACCGATGACTGTTTTTTGGGCTTCAATTTGTCCATCTATCACTGTTAAAAACCTCGCCGGTTTATACCCTGATTAACGGCATTATAGAGCTGTAATGCCTGATTAATCCCAAGAAGTACTAAAAGAAAAAAACTAGGGCATTTTTTAATATTTTTCTTTTTTTTTAATTTGGCCTATGGTAAATAGCGCGGGTCAAATTTATCCACACCAACCTGTTACCTGGAGCATTCACATGTCTGTTGATGTAGACACTCAAGATTCGGATTTAATTGGCGATGCAAGTATGGAAGGCGAGGAGGATGTAGCGCCCAAGCTCACCGGCAAAGAAGCCAGCCAGCATACCCTCGAAATGCGCCGAAAATTAGAAGACCGCCTGGAACGCAAGCGCATTAAAGACCAACTCGGTTACGATGATATTTCAGATCTCGATTTTTAACATTTTCAGGCTTCAGTAATAGTATCCATACTGAAGCCTTTTTACCCTTCCCCACAAATTGATTCTCCCCCGATTTAATCCACTTTATGGAAGTTGCATTTTCAGACCATTTGTCTAGTATTCAACCATACAAATAGTGCAAAGGCTTAATATGTTGGCTAAGTGGCGTTTAGAAATAATACTGAGTTCGCTGGTATTGTTGACGGTATTAGCCATAGTGTCTGAAAAGACTATTCTCCAGGCCTCTATGGTTATCACACCACAAAGCGGCTATTTCATTGAAGTTTACGATGATAAACGCAGTGGCGGAGACAGCCAGGCGGAAATGGTTAATCCGCAAAACTTCCAATGGCGCTGCACCCTCAGAAATAAATTTACCTATCCTTACTGCGGCTTTGAAATCTTCCTCGATCCCAAGCGCGAGCACGGCCTGGACCTGAGTCATTACAATAAAATCCGGTTGTGGCTGGATTACCAAGGCCCCAATAAAACCTTGCGGGTTTATTTGCGCAATTTTGATCCGCTTTATAGCTCAGTCGATATTGAGCCAAGCACAAAGTACAACCAGCTTGAGTTTTCAACTGACTTGTTGAAAAACCAAATGCTTGAGTTTTCCCTGAAAGATTTCTTTGTCGCTGACTGGTGGCTGGTTGAATATAAAATCCCACCCCAATTAAGGCATCCGCAATTTGACAATATTACGTTGATTGAAGTCCAAACCGGTTCGGTAGATCCAATTGGTGAACATAATTTCCGGTTAAAAAAAGTTGAATTAATTGGCCAAAGGCTCACCACAGAAAAATGGTATTTGATGATCATGTTAGTGTGGCTGGGCATTATTGTGCTTTTCCTCGCTTATCGAATTGCATCGCTCAACAGCCAGGTTCACTCGCAGAAAAAACGTGAAGCGGAATTGTTAGAAATTAATTCCCTGTTGGATTTACGCAGCAAGCAATTGGAAGAAAAAAGTAAAACGGATTCGTTAACCGGTGCATTTAACCGTGAAGGTATTGAAGAAGCGATTCGTATCGGCTTGTGGGAGTGGCGCAGCCAGAAAAAACCCTTATCGCTAATCATGATGGATATCGATCATTTCAAAAAAATTAACGATGAATATGGTCACGCCGTTGGGGATCATGTGCTCTCAACACTATCAAATATTGTGAAGCAACATATCAGGGTTAATGATTTATTTGCGCGTTGGGGCGGCGAGGAATTTGTGCTGGTTTGCCGCAACACGAAAATTGAGCAAGCCCGTTTAATCGCAGAAAAAACTCGCGAGCTTATCGCAACCTATAACTTCAACCATGATGTAAAAGTGACTGCAAGTTTTGGTGTAGCAACACTCAATGCCAACGAAACCCTGGAACAGCTATTTAATAACGCCGACAAAGCGCTTTACCAAGCCAAGCATGAAGGGCGCAATAAAGTTGTCGTGGTTGAAGATGTTTAAAGTAATCTACTAACACTAAATAAAAATGCCAGCTTGCTGGCATTTTTATTTGTGACAAAAGATATCGCTTAATTAAAACCTGTAATTGACACCCAAGGCAATCACATTACCGACGTCGGTATCTGCGTAAGACACATCGCCACTGAATTGTTCGGTGAAAAATTTACGCGTGCGAACCAGGTAATTCGTACCCAGGTCATCATCACTGATTTCAGCACCTATGCTGAAAGTGTTATCAAGGTAATAATCGCCGCCAATTAACTTGTAGGTGCCCCAGCTTGTGTCTGCCAAAGCAGCTTCAACATTAATATAATGACCATTACCTATAGCGGTTACATATTTTGCATCAATATTTGCATGGTAACCTTCATCACTATCCCAATCGGTTGTTACACGCAAACCATCAATGGGAGTAAGACCTAGTGTAGTGAGGGCGTGACTATCGGAATCACCCTCATAGCGCTGATGAATTCCTTCTACTTTGATGTAAAGAAAATTTTCGGGAATATAGACTTCAACACCGCCGGAATAAATTTTACTATCCGGTAAGTAACCATGCCCGTAATTACGCGCAGCGGTTAAAAAGACATTGCTATTTTTACCAAGATAAGCAGCTTCCGCCAAAGGTAAATTATCTGTTTTTACCAGATTAAAATAATATTTTCCGTTGATGTCATAGCTATTCACACTGCTATTCATTTGATGCGCATCCCAACGCACAGCATCAGCACCCACTTCTGCCCGATAAGCATCTGCAATAGCAAAGCTTGATGTTGCGATAACAGTAGCGGCAAAAATTAATTTTAATTTCATACATAATTCCTTAAAAGATCAAATAGACCAGCCAAACCCACATATCGTTTGGCTTGAAACGCGAAGGGAGGTTAACAAGTTTTACTGAATGTAAAATGAATGGATGTTTACTTTACAGCCTTTTACTTTGCGGATTTTTCATACAGCTAGGCATCACAAAAACAACTAAATATTTTTTGGTCTTCCAATCGTAACGCTGAAAGCGCCCCTCCCCAAACACAACCCGTATCGAGAGCAAATATATTTGGCGTATTGGCTTTACCTTCAAGGGCCGCCCAATGGCCAAAAATAATCCGGTCGTTTACCGTTTTACGCTCGGGAAATGAAAACCAGGGCGAAAAACCAAGCGGCGCTGCCGCCATATTTTCTTTGGTTTCCAGTTCAAGCATTCCTTCACTGGAACAAAAACGCATGCGTGTAAAATAATTAGTGATCAATCGCAAACGATCCATACCAATTAATTTATTTTTCCAACGATTGGGTTGGTTGCCATACATGCTGCTCAAAAATTCTTGGCAATAACGGCTTTGTAAAACAGCTTCAACTTCCCTGGCATGAGCTTGGGCTTGATGCAAATTCCATATCGGTGGAATACCGGCATGAACCATGGTAAAACCCAATTTTTCGTCCGTGTGCAATAACCTTCCCTGAATCAACCAATCGATAAGTTGTTGACGATCTGTAGCATTTAATAAAGCATCCAAGGTGTCATTTGGGCTTTTTTTGCGCAATCCATAAGAGACCGCTAAAAAGTGTAAATCATGGTTACCCAAAACGAATTCAACTGAATGGCGAATGGAATATAAAAAACGCAGGGTTGCCAACGAATCGGGGCCGCGATTAATTAAATCACCCACCAACCACAATTTATCCCGCTCGGGATCAAATGCAATTTTTTCCAACAAACCTTGGAGAGATTCGTAGCATCCTTGAATATCACCAATTGCATAAGTAGCCATAATTACAAAACCTTTTATGAATTATCGGGCATTATTCATAATGTTTCTGTGCGGTAACACCCATAAGGATTTTTAGTCATCAATTTATTCAGCGAAATATCATTAATATTTTATCTGTAATTGATAAGGAAATATTTTATCTAAAAAAAACATCGTGCGGTTAATGTATAGCGTGCGGCGGAACCAACGCAAAGGTTGGAATTTCTGCCTCAAAGGTTTCACCATTTTCGGCGCGCATCTGGTAAGTTCCCTCCATCATTCCCGTTTCTGTTTCGAGCACTACGCCGCTGGTATAGGTATAACTGCTACCGGGAGTGATGTGAGGTTGTTCGCCGATAACGCCAATACCCTGAACTTCCTGCAAATGATCTTTAGCATCACGAATTAACCAATGGCGACTGATTAATTGTGCCGTTTCATCACCCTCATTGGTAATAGTAATGGTATAGGAATAGACATAACGCTGTTTTGGCAAGGTTTGATCAGCCATGTAACTGGTTTTTACGCTGACATGAATTTTATGTGTCATAGATGTATCAACTTTTAATTCAATGGCTTGTTAACTTCATAGGCTCTCACCCAAGAGCCTGTGTTTGTGAGGCCGTTAATGTATCCAGTAAATTACTTGTGGCCACATACTCAGGCAAACTAATTTCTTCTGCGCGCGCTGAGGTATCTATGGGTAATTGTTCGATAACATCCGGTGCCAGTAATTGTTTTAATGCGTTGCGCAAAGTTTTGCGACGCTGCTGAAACGCAACATTGACCAAATTTTCCAGCGTCTTGATGTTCGTCGCTTTGTAAGGTAATTCTTTATAGGGCACCAGGCGCACAATAGCTGAATCCACTTTTGGTGGCGGATCAAATGAGGTGGGTGGAACTTCAAATAAATTTTCTACCTCACAATAATATTGCACCATGATTCCCAAGCGCCCATAAGCGCTATCGCCCGCTTGCGCTGCCATGCGTTTCACCACTTCTTTTTGCAGCATGAAATGCATGTCGCGAACTTGCGTTGAGTAACTCAACAAATGAAAAATAAGCGGTGTTGAAATGTTGTAGGGTAAATTTCCCACAATACGCAATGGCTGGTTATTGTTAACGAGCTGCGCAAAATCGAATTGCAAAGCATCCGCCTGGAACAATTGAAAGTTTGGATGCTTTTCAAATTTTACCTTTAACCATGGCACTAAATCGCGATCCAGTTCGATTACGCTTAAGTTGTCGCAACTGTCAGCCAATAGCTGGGTGATAGCGCCTTTGCCTGGCCCAATTTCTACAATGACATCGTCTTTGTGTGGATGAACAGCACGAACTATATCGCGAATAATACCGTGATCTATTAAGAAGTTTTGACCAAAACGCTTACGGGCTTTGTGTTGTCCCTGGCTATTAAGAGACATGTCGCTGGAAAATTTCTTGCTCATTATTTGTTGCTCAGATTATTACTGCGCTTGTTTTCGCGCTGCTGCCATGTCTAATGCGTAATGCAATGCCGTGCGTAAACTGCCTAAATCGGCCTTGCCTGTTCCGGCCAAATCCAGCGCCGTGCCGTGATCAACCGAGGTGCGAATAATTGGCAAGCCCAAGGTCACATTCACTGCCTGTCCAAAACCTTTGTATTTCAACACTGGCAGCCCCTGGTCATGGTACATCGCCAATACAGCGTCCGCGTGATCCAGGTATTTGGGCGTAAATAAAGTATCCGCGGGCAAAGGACCTATTAAATGAATTCCCTGCGCACGCAATTTATCCAGGGCTGGTTCGATAATCTCAATTTCTTCGCGTCCCAAATGGCCACCCTCGCCCGCGTGCGGATTTAAACCACACACGTAAATTTGTGGATTAGCGATGCCAAATTGTTGTTGTAAATCGCGATGCAAAATTGTAATAACCTGAATCAATTCTTTTTCATTGATTGCAGGAGCAACATCTTTTAGCGGCAGATGGGTTGTTGCCAAAGCGACGCGCAAACCTTTGGTCGCCAACATCATGACTACTTTTTCAGTGGCTGTTTTATCAGCGAGATATTCTGTGTGACCGCTAAATGCGATGCCCGCATCGTTAATAACACTTTTATGTACCGGACCAGTGACCAGCGCTGCAAAATCGCCAGTGACACAACCTTCAATAGCAGCATCAAGGGTTTTTAAAATGTAATCCGCATTTTGCACATTTAATTTACCTGCTGTAACAGGCGCAGCAAGGGAGACTGGTAACACGGCTAGTTCGGTAGGTGCTGATGGGCGAGGAGCATCTACAAGATCGACAATACGAATTTGTAACGGCAGACCTAGTTTGCGCGCGCGCTCTTGTAAAAGCACAGGATCGGCAATCGCAACTATTTCATGTGATTGCGCACTTTGCGCCAGCGTCACGACTAAATCGGGGCCGATACCGGCGGGCTCACCCGGTGTTAAGGCAATACGGAAACATGCATCCATTTATTCACCTACAAATTCACTATTGAATTACCATAAAATCAAAACGCGGCCTCAACAAGGTTATCATTAAACAAACACGTGTCTGTTAATAAAACTTGTCTAGCCGCGTTTCAATTATTATTTAATTACTTCACTTAATTTCGACGTAAGCATCTTCACGGATTTGTGTTAACCACAATTGGAACTCTTCATCGAAGCGACGTGAACGAATAACGTTTTGCGCCTGGTTGCGCTTCATTTGTTCACTCATATCTTCTTTGCGACGCTCCAAAACCTGCAAGATATGCCAACCAAATTGACTCTTGAATGGGCGGCTAATTTTTCCAACAGGTGTATTTGCCATGGTGTCTTCAAAAGCAGCAACGAACATACCGGGAGTTGACCAACCCAAATCACCGCCACTTAACATTGAGCCCGTATCTTCAGAGTTTTCTTTGGCTAATTTTGCAAAGTCTTCGCCTTTTTCAATGCGGTCTTTCAACGCCAGTAATTTTTCACGAGCCTGGTTGTCATCCACAATTTCAGAAGTCTTAATCAAAATATGACGCGCATGGGTTTGTTCGATCAGCTGCTGCCCGCCACCACGCTGTTCAATATTTTTCAAGATATGGAAGCCTGCGCCACTGCGGAAAGGTGCAGTGATTTCACCGGTTTTTAATCCTGCTAACTGATTGCCAAACAGCTCCGGCAATTGCGCCAATTTACGCCAGCCAATATCGCCACCTTGCAGTGCTGCCTGGTCGTTGGAGTTAGCGATAGCCATTTGCGCAAAGTCAGCGCCTGCCAATAATTTTTCATGGATTTCTTTAGCTTTTTTCTCGGCAGCTGCAATAGTATCGGCGTCAGCTGAGCTAGGTACGGCAATTAAAATATGGCCAATGTGATAATCAGGAGAAGTGGCAAATTTGCCATCGCTGGACGCCAGGAAATTATCAACTTCTTGCGGAGTAATTTTGATGCGGCTATTTACCACGCCTTGCTGTAAATGATTGATGGTGAGTTCATCTCTGACTTGCGCACGCAAGCCCGCCATGGTCAGCCCCTGGCTTTTTAAATCTGCAGCAAATTGCGCTTCATTCATTTTGCTTTTTTCACGAATGCGGGCAATCGCCTGGTCAATCTCATCATCTTCCACTTTAATTTCGTAACGCACGGCCAAACCAAGCTCAATGCGTTCTACAATCAGCTGCTCAAGCACTTGTTTACGTAATACAGATTCCTCCGGCAGCTGGGAGTATTGACCTTTCAAGCGCGACAATACTGCTTGCAAACGATCATTCAATTCACTTTCCAGCACCACATCTTCATCGACAATCGCCACTACACGATCAAGCCCAACGGCTTTAGCGGCCATCGCCTGCGGAACGATCAATGCTTGCGGCCCAATCAACAAAAGCGCAGCAACGAACAGGCTACAATATTTTTTAGTTAATCTTGTTTGCATAATGTCTTCACTTGTTATCTAGCGTAAATTTTTTTCGCGGTCTTTAAAACCTGTTACGGTTCGTTCCAGCAAATTACTCAATTGTTTATCCATACTACCCAATCCTTTAAGCTCCAATTCAACCATGAGGCCTGGTTCGAAATCTTTATTGGTTAGGTGATCCAGAAAGCCCGGTGTGGTGTAGTCAACGCGCAACCAGCGACGCCACACTACCCTGACACGGTAGCAACAATCGTTGTATTCGAGCCCCGCGAAAGTATCTAGTTCCACATCATGCGTAAAATCGTGGTTATTGCGCGCGATGATACTCCAGCGGCTGTTAATCGGCAGGATTATTGAGGTATCCAACTGATTCATAGACTGGATGGGTACAGGTATAGGTTGCGATGGGCTCGCAATAACCGGCTTTAAGGTATAGCGATAATTAATGTTGGCGATGCGATACGAATCGTCCATGTAATGGATGCCAGCATTCGCGCTATCCAGATGATCGTTATGCTGGTCGTAAGCGGCATCTGCGCTCACGTGCAGGCGAGCACTCACCTGGCCGCTGACCTGGGCCGCCCAGTCGGATGAAGAGCGACGACTTTCTTCCAGCACCGCAGGTGTAGCCGTATCTTTGTTGTAAACCAGGACTTCGCGGTCATGGTTGTAAAAAATTTGGCCAATACTCATACGTAGTCGTTCAACGCCAGTATTTTTGGACGAGAAGGCGGTAGATACCGCAAGCGATAACTGGTTTGCATCATCCAACCGGTCCCCGCCCGCAAAGCGCGTGGTACGGAACAGTTGGTTGTAGTTAAACGTCAAGTCACCCGTGTCAAAATTGACGTAACTTTTGTTAGGGGTGAGGTTATAAAGCGAATCCTGGTTTCTATAGGCGCTGTAAAAATAAAAAGCCCTTGGCTCCAGGGTTTGCAGATAATCTCCGCCAAACACATTGGCATCGCGCTCAAAATAAAGCCCGGCATCAATACTGGCTTGCGGTGTAATAAAACGTGGCGATGAATCAGCCCCTGCTACCAAACTTTTCTCATCCAACTGATAAGCAAGTCCCTTCACGGCAATACGCGGTTTTACGAAACCCCATGCATAGGATTTATCCCACATCAAACTGTAGTCAGTGTTGATACGCTCGCCGTAGATAGTATTGGCCAAGGCATTTTCGTAATCCGTCGGTTTATCGAAAGCGCTCGAAAAATAACGGTTTTGTACGAAGTTTACGTATTCGTTGTTGAGCTTTAATACCCAATCATTAATTTGGTAGTTGCCATCAATGTGGACACGGGGTAGCTCGCGGTAGGGAAGCTGCGTCGTAGTCAGCAAGCGGTATTCATCGACTTTGACACCGCTAAACCAGTGTTCGGAACGGTAGTCAGCTGATGCCGTCTGGCGAATATAGGCCTGGCGGTTTGAATCTACCGAGGTGCTATACATATCGCGCAAATAATCTTTATCACTCAGGTCCGCATAATTAATACTGGTCGACCAATCCTGCCCCTGGCCACCTTGCTGCTCAAGCTTGGCGTACCAGCGATCGCGGCCACGGTATGGATAAGCTTCTGCCTCTGTCATTAAACCCAGGGCAATTTGGCTCTCTGCATAACTACTATAACCACCGTGGTCATTGTTGATGAGACTGCCGCTGATTTCGGTTTTGAAGTATTGCGTCAGGTTGCGCAATTCCGGTTCCAGCATGAAACCACGGCTGGACATATAGTGCGAGGTAATGGTGGCATCTGTATCAGGGGCGATATTCCAGTAAAAAGGCACCGCGAGTTCAAAGCCGTTGCGACTACTGTAACCCGGGGTAGGAATCAAAAAGCCCGTCAAACGCTCGGTGCCCACCGGGAATCGCACATAAGGCAAATAGATTACGGGAATGTCTTTGATATTAAGCCGCATATTTTCAGCGGTGCCGTAATGCTCGTCAGGATGCAGGGTTATATCCGAGCCGCGGATTGACCACACATTATCGCCCGGCTCACAGCTGCTGATCATACTTTGGTCGAGATTAATAACATTGTCGCCAAAGCGCTGGAGATGCTGGGCGACGCCGTGGACGCGGCTTTCATAAAGCACAAAACGGGCATTATCAAAATGGGCTTCGCCGCTATCCAGATTTACAGTTGCTTCGTCCGCACGAACCATCACGTCCGGATCACGTACCTGGATTCCACCCGTTAATTTCGCTTGCTGGCTTTCTTTATCGTAAGACGCGCTATCCGTTGTGATAGAGCGATTGCCCTGGGTGATGGAAACATTGCCCTTGAACTCCAGGTGTGTTTGACCTGTACTTAACTGCTCATCGGCATGACTATGTATGGGCGCATCTTGCGGCTGCAGGTCGGCGTCACTATCCGTGCGTTCCGGTGCAACATATGCGCCTTTACAGCACGCGTTAGGCAAGGTTTGCTTTTGCGCTTCGGTTAAGTTTTCAAGCGGCACCCAATCCAGGTGACGGCTATCCTCAAACTCTTTTGCCAGTTTGGCGCTGGAAGCTTCAGCCGCGTATACCGGGCTTGTGCAAAGCAGGCCCAACACAGGCACCGCGGCCACAAACCCTGCGGCACGCAAACTTATCACTATCTGCTTTAAAGGAAATCTTGGGGCTAAAGCCATTAACAACTGTCTCTTGGGCGAGGGTTCCGGAGTATCACAGCAAAGATGCTGAAGATCACGCAAAAAATTGCCGCGATTCTACTGCAATCAGTCGTGGCAGGGAATGAATTCGCCGCGATTCTCTCTAAAACAACGTGCAATAGTTTTTTACAACAGGTTTAGCCGCCAGTGATGGACCTGGAGTAGAATCGCATCCACCCATGAAACATAACAACAAAAGTCCATTTGGAGCCTCCATGCCCACGGCCCTGACACCTCACGATCGCGAACAGCAACTTGGTTTATGGACAGCCGGAATACTCGGTTGCAATCCTGGCTCCATCCAACTCAAACCGATTGCGAATGATGCTGGTTTTCGTCGCTACTTCCGTTTTGATACTCCATCCCAATGGTTAGCGGTGGATGCCCCTCCGCAAACGGAAGACAGCCGGCAGTTTGTCGCACTGGCCCGCTACCTCGGTGAACACCATGTCCACACACCGCGAATTTTGGCTGCGGATGAAGAACGCGGCTTTTTGTTAGTCGAAGACTTTGGCGATGAGCTTTTGTATCGCCAATTATCCCCAGCGAATGCTGCGCACCATTATCGACAAACGTTTACCAGCTTATTGGGCTTGCAGGCGTGTCCGGACCAAACCGCCCTTATCCCACGCTATGACCGCGCACTGCTGAGGCGCGAACTGGATATTTTTAGCGAATGGTTTGTCGGCAAGCTGCTGGGTTACCAGCTCAATGAAAGCGAGCGAGCACTGCTGGATGAGCTATTTTTGATGCTGGAAAATGCCGCCCTTGAGCAGCCGCAAACGTTGGTTCATCGCGATTTTCATTCACGCAACCTTATCGTCCGCGCAGATGGCAACCTCGGGGTCATCGACTTTCAGGGAGCACTCTGGGGCGCTTGCACTTATGACCCGGTTTCCCTCTTGCGCGATTGCTACCTTCGTTGGCCAGCCGAACTTGTTAAAGGATTAGCATTGGAATATCGCCAGGTCGCCGTCGAAGCCAATGTATTGGATGACGCGGTCAGCGAAGCACAATATTTACGCTGGTTCGACTGGATGGGTTTGCAGCGCCACATTAAAGTCCTGGGGATTTTTGCCCGCCTTTATTTACGCGATAACAAACCGCATTATCTTAACGACCTGCCCTTGGTGATTCGGTATACATTGGAAGTTGCGCAAACTTATCCGGAACTAGAAGTTTTTGCTGATTGGTTTCGCAGTCATTTATTACCCTTGGCAAAACAACAATCCTGGTATCGCGATTATCGCCACGCAGGTGACCAATGACACGCAAAGCCATGATTTTAGCCGCCGGTCTTGGCCAACGTATGCGCCCATTAACGGACACACTTCCAAAACCCATGCTATCCGTCGCGGGAAAACCGCTCCTGCAATATCACCTGGAAAATCTGGCAGCGGCTGGAATAACAGGCGTTGTTATTAACCTCGCCTACCTTGGCGATAAAATCCGCGAATTTGTCGGTAATGGTGAAAGGTTTGGTTTGAGCGTGATTTATTCACAAGAACCTGAACCGCTTGAAACCGCCGGTGCTCTTTTGAATGCACTACATTTGCTGGGCGACGAGCCATTCCTGTTAGTGAATGGCGATGTATGGGCTGACTATGATTTGTCGAAACTAGTTGGTTATAGCTTACAGACCGATGAAGATGCACACCTGGTTTTAGTATCCAACCCGGACTTTCATCCCGCAGGGGATTTTTCTCCCAATGCTGACGGACGCCTGGAAAACAATCCCGCATTGGAAAAATTTACCTTCGCAGGCATCAGCCTGATCCATCCTCGCCTGATTGATGGCTATCCCAATAAGCGCGTGAAGTTCCCACTGGGCGAGGTGTTGCGCTTTGGTATTGAACAACATCGTATCAGCGCTGAAATTTACCATGGCGCCTGGAGTGACGTAGGAACCCCCGAGCGACTTGCCCAACTGGATCGCCAACTCTGCAAAAACAATAGTTAACACAAGATCTTAGATCAGAAAGCTAAGCCAAATTAAATAATTGGGCTATAGTGTAATAACATACTTTGCAGAGTAATCAGGCGATAGTCGCGAGCGATGACAAAACTCCAACCCATCAAGCAACTCATTGAACAGCTCAATGTGCCTGTCCAGGATTTGGCGCAACTGAGCTTTTGTGATGGCAGCCGGGAAGCAAGTGTCAAAGCCTGGGTACGCTCGCTGCCCCTCACACAAATACAATTCGTTAGCGGCTTGCTTTACCAGGCACTTCCCGACGTTGGACGCTATCAAACGGCACCTGCGAATCGCATCCAGATTTTGGAAATCCTGCGCAATCCAACCCTGCAGTCGATTGAAGGCTTAACCCAAAGCTTCCTCCACCAACCGCTGATATTGCCCGGTCCGGCAGTAAAAACTGCCACTGTTGCACAGGCCTTGCAAAAGCATATGATCAATGGCTACCTCGTTGCCATTCGCGATCTTTGCAGCCAACCGGCCACCAACAATACCGAATTACTTACGCTGGCTATCCACCGCGCAATCACCGGGCTGAGCTTGTTGTTGTTGCGATATTATCAACTTTACGTACCTATCTCCGGCCAGCTTTGGACAGAACTGCATTCGCTCTATCAACTCGCGCTACATGTTGGCGTTACTGAAAACGCTGTTGTGGATGATTATCCCCATCTACAAAACTGCCGCACCATTACGCTTGCGTATGTGCGTGCACTTTTACTTGCCTGCTCACGCCCAAACCAATTGCGACAGGAAGAAATTGCATCCACTTTTGAAGCATTAAATGATTTAAGCGCGCTGGGTGAATTGCAGGATACGCAAATTGGCAACCACGATAATTTATTTGCGGTGGCTTTAAATTCAAACCGCCCACCGCAATATCGCTCGCGTTTTAACGCCGATGAAAATCTTTTATTGCTGGAATTAAACACCGTCAATATTTGCAGGAAGTTAACTGACATCAATACGTCGACGAATGCAGAATCATCCGAAAATTCCGGCTTGCGCAATGAATTGAACTTAACCTCCTCATTGACGCTGCATTTAATCCAGGCATGGAATTTATTGGCGCAACGAAATTTCGAACGCCAGCAAAGCCAGGGCACATTAGATGTCGCCGTAGGTTTAACGAACATCCATTACCACATTGCCGGTGAAGTTATTTTCACGCACTTCTTAAACAGGACAACCGGCTTTCAATCTAGCGATAGCATCAATTCAATTTTCCAAAAACGCGGTGTCCAATTAAAAGATACTGACAAACGCAAATCAAAAGATGACCCATGGGATGATGCTTTTGATATCACGGGAACTTCGCTCGCAGGAAAAACCGTAGCAACGGGTGGCATTGAATCTGCGATAAAAAAACAGGAAGAAACCGCGTTCAAAAATGCGCACCCCATCTATCACGTTCCATTAATCGATAGCAGCCCCGGTGGTTATTGCATTGAATGGCGCAATGAAATTCCCAACCAGGTTAAAGCGGGCGAACTCCTCGGCTTGCGCGATCCGCTGCGCAACCGTTGGAGCCTCGGCGTAGTGAGATGGGCAAACCAAACCAAAGGTGCAACCCAACTCGGGATTCAAATTCTGGCCGCCCATGTCACGCCAGTTGGCCTCGCCATTATCCATAAAACGGGCGATTCATCCGAATACTTGCGCGCGTTGGAAATTCCGCCGCTAAAAGCCATTAACCAACCCGCTACATTAATTACCAACGCGATATCATTTCGCGAGTACAGCAAGGTACGTATCTACCAGCGTAAAAATAATGAATCGGAAGGTGAACAAAATAATATTCAATTAACACGGCGTTTATTTGCGACGGGGTCTTTCAGCCAATTTACCTATCGCGAACTGGCAACCGCAAAACCCAAAGAAACCGCCAAAAAAGATGATTTTGATTCGATCTGGGATTCATAGGACGAATGCAAATTAGATCAGGGACAAACCGGTCTAATCCAGTAGTTTTGAATGTCCAAACCCGGAAAACCAGTCACATAAACTTGATAAATGAAGGACAAAGTTAACTGGGTCGCATAAATCAACGACAAGCTTGAGCAAATAACAGATTTAAGTAAGATAGCCCTTTAATCCGGGCTAAATTAATTCAAGCCATTCAGCAATTCATTACCGATATTTGGCGCACCAGTTGTACCAAACGGTTAATAGATACCGCGCTTAGCGGTTAAAGGATCGCGCAGAAAGCACAATATGACTTCCATAGATACTATTCGCCTGATTATTCTTAACAATTCCCGCGCCGAGGCAGAGCGACTTATCAGCATGTTGCATAACGCTGGCCGCCCCAGTCGTGCACAGCATGTTGATAGCGAAGAAGCTCTCGTTAAATTATTGCAAGAACAAACCTGGGATTTATTGATTGGTAATGACAACACCACCAATCCTGCCCCGCAAATTGCCCTCAAACATATTCGTCGCCTGAACAAAGATGTCCCGGTTATTTTGCTGCACGAGGACGAAGAACCTTTCGCGCAAGTTGAAGGTATGAAAATGGGGGCAGCTGATGTCGTCAATCTCGATGACGACCAGCATTTATTGCTCGTGATCCAACGCGAAATGACTAACCGTCTGGATCGCCAGGCGCGCCGCTCTGCCGATCGCCGGTTTCGTGAAGCGGAACGCCGCAGCCAGCAATTACTGGACTCATCGCGCGATGCCATCGCCTATGTGCAAGACGGCCTTTATCTTTACGCCAACGAATCCTATGCGGAATTGTTTGGTTTCGAAAATCGCGAGGATATTGAAGCACTTCCCATCATGGACATGGTGGCTGATAACGAGCAAAACAAACTCAAGAATTTTCTCAAAGAGTTTTCACTTAAAGGCGAAGATGTCGGCCCAAGCCAACTCTCCTTTGGCGGCGTTATGCAAGACGGCACGGCGGCAGATATTAATTTGGAAGTGTCGCATGTTACTTATGATGAAGAACCCTGCATTCAATTTTTAGCGCGTGCAACACGACATGAAACGTCAGTGAATAATGAAGAACTGCAAGCGCAAATCAACCAAATCAAATCACAGGATTTGGTAACCGGACTCTACAATCGCCAACATATGATTCAAACCATTGAACATACGATTGACCATATTGGCGACCAACAATCCCTGAGCTTGTTATACATAGAACTGGATGGTTTTAACGAGCGCGTTTCGGCAGCATTTGGCGTTGCGGGTTCGGATTTGGTATTAGGCGATATATCGACTGTCCTGCGCGAAAAAGTGAACACCACCGATATACTTGCACGCTTTGGTGATAGCACTTTCACGCTGCTCATTCCAAATATCAAAGCAGACGCTGCGGTAAATCGTGCGACGCAATTGTGCAAAACGATTGAGCAACACATTATTGAAGTTGACGGAAAAACCTTGCAACTGACTTGCAGTATTGGTATTTCCATTATCAATGAAACATCTACCAACGCAGGGACTGTGATCGAACAAGCGCGTTCCGCCATGGAAAAAGTCAGCGCAGCAAATGGCAACAATGCCAGCCTGTTTGAACCTGAAGTCGTTATTACGGATGGCACGCGCGATATTGCGGCAGAAATACAGCACGCATTGGATAACGATAGATTTCGCTTGCTGTTCCAACCGATTATTAGTTTGCGCGGTTCAGAAGAAGAATATTACGAAGTTTATCTCCGCATGATCAATGACGCGGGTGTAGAAATTGAACCCGATGATTTCCTGGAAGCTGCGAACAAAATTAACCTCAGCATTAAAATAGATCGCTGGGTTATTTTGGAATCCATCAAAATGCTGTCACAGCATCGCGCCAAAGGTAATAAAACCAAATTGATTGTTAATTTGGGCCGTCAATCATTGTGTGATGAAACCTTGTTGCCCTGGCTCGCCGTTGCATTTAAAGCGGCAAAGTTAGCGCCTGAAACAATTACCTTCCAGGCAAACGAAGTCGATGTTACCAATCATTTAACGGCAGCCAAAAGTTTTGCTGAAGGTTTGCATAAAATGAAAACGCAAATGTCGATCACCAATTTTGGTTGTTCATTAAATCCATTCAATGCACTTAAGCATGTCGCCGCAGGAATGATTAAAATTGATGGATCATTTACCAGCGATATCCAGCACAAAAATGAAAGCTCTGCAGCGCTGATTGAATTAATTGAAAAGCTCCATGCGGAAAACAAAATCACTATCGTTCCTTTTGTAGAAAATGCCAGCGTGCTTTCCACACTATGGCAAGCGGGTGCGCATTATATCCAGGGGCATTATTTGCAAGAGCCAACGCAAGGGTTGAATTACGATTTCAATATGGAATCCTGATATCCAGTTAGTCTTAATCATCAGCCATTCTATAGCCCGCTACATTTTATTGACCAATTTCTCTGATCGATAAAATGTAGCGCGTTTTTCTGCTCCTGTTTCTCTCATCCAACCCCGATAATCCTGGCATCAATCTGATAACTATTCTCTCTCTCTTGCATTGGCCTTTATCTTCTTCTCACCTTGCCAAAAAACACCCATTTTCTTAAGTGATTTATCGAACAGATAAACTCGTTGCCCCCAAGTATTCTGGGAACCAAGATGAGCGTATTTAGTTCCTGAATCGCCATCTTCGATAAATTGTTTAGGCCAGTCATACGACGGTTTAAACAAAAAATTTTTAAGGAGAAACTCATGAAACTTAAAAAATCTACAGCTCTGTTTGGTGTTTTGGCACTCTCAACGCTTTCAAGTTCATTCACATTCGCTGATGACGAAGGCTGGTATCTTGGTGGAAACCTTGGGCAATCCAGAGGTCGCATTGATGAGCAAACGATTGTAAATGACGTCATCCCGGCGCCAACTGCCCATACATTCACAAACGATAACACCATCGACAGAGGCTACAAACTCTATGGTGGTTACCAATTTGGTCCTCATTTTGCGTTGGAAGGTGGTTATTTCGATTTGGGCGAATTCCAGTTTAACCATTCAGTAATGCCTACTGGAACACTGGATAGCAATATGAAGGTACGAGGCATTAATTTGGACATGGTAGGTTACCTGCCTTTCACCGATAAATTCTCAGCCTTTGCTCGCCTTGGTGCAAATTACGCACTGACGCAAGATACCTTCACCTCAACAGCACCTAATGTGCTCGGTGGAAAATTAAGTGATCGCGATGTTCTTCCCAAAGCGGGCGTAGGTTTGGAATACAAATTTACCGAAGCGTGGGCATTGCGTGCTGAAGCTGAACGCTATCGCGTCAGCAACGGAATTGATGGCAAAAACAATATCGACTTATATTCAGTCGGAATGGTTTATCGTTTTGGCGCGCACAAAAAACCTGTCGTCGCTAAACCAATGCCAGCGCCAGTAACACCGCCACCAGCTCCACGCTTTGAAAAAGTCACTATTGGTGCTACCGAATTATTTAAATTTGATAGCGCTGAAGTTACTCCGGCACAACCAGAACTTGAAAAGCTTACAACTACATTAAAAAGTAGTTCAGAGCCTGCAAAAGTGAATATTGTTGGTCACACTGATCGCATAGGTTCAGAAGAATACAATCAACATTTGTCTGAACAACGTGCGGAAGCCGTGAAAAACTATATGGTTGATAAAGGTGTTCCAGCAGATCGTTTGGTAACTGAAGGCAAAGGCGAGAAAGAGCCGATTGTTCAGTGTAACGAGAAAAACCGCGAAAAATTGATTGAGTGTTTGCAACCAAATCGTCGCGTACAAATTGATAATGTAGAAGTACAGCAAGAAGTTAAGCCTTAATATCTAGCGGTTAAACTAGCTACTTATCAAAAAAATGAGCGCTATATGCGCTCATTTTTTTCTTACAACAATTTATCGCGTTCCCTGAAGCCTAGCAGATATAAAATCCCATCCAATCCAAGTGTTGAAATTGAATGTTCTGCGGATGCTTTTACCAGGGGTTTCGCACGGAAAGCAACGCCCAAACCAGCAACACTCAACATAGGCAAATCGTTAGCACCATCGCCAACGGCAATCACTTGCTCAAGTGCAATTCCCTCTTGTTGCGCAAGCATTGCAAGTAATTCTGCCTTACGCTGGCCATCCACCACAGTGCCAATAACATTGCCCGTCACTTTGCCATCAACAATATCCAGCTCGTTAGCGTACACGTAATCAATGCCGAGTTTATTTTGTAAATAGCGTCCAAAATAATTGAAACCGCCGGATAAAATTGCGGTTTTGTAGCCCAACTTTTTAAGCGATGAAATTAATTTTTCTGCGCCTTCGTTCAAACGCAAATTTGCGGCAATACCTGCAAGCACTTGCTCATCCAAACCTTTAAGCAACGCCATACGCGCTGCAAAACTTTGTTTAAAATCCAGCTCGCCGCGCATTGCAGCTTCAGTAATCTCCGATACCTGATCGCCTACACCCGCAGCCTTTGCAAGCTCATCAATAACTTCCGCATCAATTAAAGTGGAGTCCATATCGAAACAAACCAGGCGACGGTTACGGCGATAAACCGTATCGCGCTGGAAAGCGATGTCCATATTTAAACGCGCCGATAAATCCATAAAATCTGCACGCAAAGCAGCCATATTATTTGGCGTTCCACGGACGGAAAACTCTATGCAAGCGCTCGAATGATTTTCGGCTTCGCCCTTAATCACATCCAAACCAACACGCCCGGAAAGACGGCTGATGCTATCAATATTTAAACCGTGGAGTGAGGTAATTGCCGTTAGTTCGGCAATCTGTGCAGCCGAAACCTGGCGAGCCAGCAAGGTGACTATGTGACGCGTCTTGCCCTGCTGTTCAACCCAGTGCGCATAGTTTTCATGACTGATGGTCTGGAAACGCACCTGGATTCCCAATGGCGCAGTACATTTTTCAATCTCGTTTTCCAATTGCGCGCGCGTATCGCCGCCCAATTGGATCTCAACCAAAATCCCCAGCGCAAGGGTGTCATGAATAACGGCTTGGCCAATGTCGAGCACATTGGCGTTGTGCGCTGCCAGGACTTTGGTGATTGCGCGCGTAACACCCGGTTTATCTACACCCGATGCATTGATCAATAAAATACTGTTCACTGATGACTCCACAGCCGTATCTCCGGAGAGGCGTTTGCAACTTAAGGAAAGCGATTGGTTTAATGCGCGGCATTCTAGCCTAAGTCGCCTGTGAGCACCTACTGTAATCGCGTCCAAAACTGTTTGTTAGATAACCTTATCGGAACCGCCAAAGCAGCTAAATACCTGCACTCAAGCGCTATAGAAAGAAGGGTAATTAGGCTAGAATGTCGACCCATTAACATCGCCCGCCAACAGGGCGATTAAAAATCATGGACTGGTTCCAATAACACCGATTATTTGCATAGACATTACTTGAGAGTTACATGCCACTGTTCAGCAATTACCGCACATATCCCCAGCTTAGTTTATGCAGCGTCCTCTTACTGGTATTGGGATTGATGGGGGCCATCTTTTATCTCTATAACGCTGACCAGAACCAGCAAGCCAATGTCGAACGCTATGGACAAATCCTGGCAGCCAGCACCGCACGCCAGGCAGTGGACGCAACGCTCAATCAAGATATGGTAAGCCTGCAGGCGATTTTGCAGGAGGTGGGGCAATACCCTAACGTCATTGGCGCAACTTTGCGTAATGTCGATAACAAGCTTCTCGTGCAAAGCGGCTATCGCCCAAACCAGGCAGTCACTGGCAAACGTTACAATTTCACCGCGCCCGTTGCGCTGCATAATAATGTTGCCGGTTATTTGGAAATAACCCTTGAAGTACCGCGCCGCACTGCCCATGACGAATTCTTTTTAATCTGCTGGGCCGCTGCCGTAACGGGTTGCCTGTTAATCATCTGGTGGTCCATCCACCGCCGCTGGTGGAGCGCCCTGCGCGATAAAATTCCCAGCGCCGATAAAATTGTTACAGCTGTAGTCGATAAAATCCCCACCATCGCTGAAGCAGAAACTCCCGCCGAACCGGAACCCGCTCCGGTTGTCCCCAAGAAAGTATCCGTGCGCTTAAGCCTGCACATCGTTAATCTCAGCAAGCTTTACCAGCAACTCAACAATGAAGGTTTTAATGTAGTTGTGCGCCGCTTTGAAAAACAATTGCAAAGCTTGCTCAGCCTTTATAACGGCCAGCGCCAATTGTTGTCAGACGATACCTTGCTCATTGATTTTTCCGGCGAAGAATTCCACGAATGCAGTTTTCGCGCAGTATGCTGCGCGCAAATTCTCCTCAACATGGCAGCGCGCAATCCAAGCCCGAGATTGCAACTTGCCGCCGCGATCCAACCATTACCTGCACCGCCAGAATCAGCAGGATGTGCATTGGTAAAAGAATTTTTGGTTCAGCATAGCAACACGCTAAAGCCAAATAAAAATGACATTCTGGTAAACGGCAGCTTGCTGGACACCATGTTGCAGCACCACGCTGAATTTGATCTCAATACCGGCAAGCTGCTCCAGATCAAAGCGCCTTACAGTGAATATGTCAGCAAACAGGAAGAACAATTGCTATTGCGGCAATAATTACCCCATTTTTAATATCTGCAACAAATCTGTAACACGTCTATCATCCGCCTGTCATTTTTTAGTCATAGCCTTGTAGGAAATCCAGCCTGCAAGGTGCGACTCCATGCTCAACATCGAACAATCTGTCACTGATAAATTCCCCGGCTTTGCCGACCAAACACCACTGATTCGCAACTCAACCTTATCGATATTGCGCAAACTCACGCGCGAGCAGGAAATCAATAATTTCCTGCGCGAAAACCAGGACGTTACTGGCATCGATTTTATCGACAGGATTTTTGATTATTTTAATTTCAGCTACAGCATTTCCCAACGCGACCGCGACAATATTCCCTCCCAGGGTCGTTTAATTATTATTGCCAACCACCCCATTGGTTCCCTTGATGGATTAGCACTTATACGCCTGGTTAGCGAAGTGCGTAGCGATGTAAAAATTGTTGCCAATGATATGTTAATGGCCTTTGAACCCTTGCACGAATTATTACTGCCACTCGACAATATGACGCGCGGAGCCTACAAACAAAGCTATAAAAATATCTTGCAAGCGCTGACGGATGAACAAGCCATTATTATTTTTCCTGCCGGTGAAGTTTCCCGCGCAAGCGCACAAGGTATTCGCGATGGCAAATGGCAAGCAGGCTTTTTACATTTCGCCCGCAAAGCAAAAGCACCTATCCTGCCCATTTTTGTCTCTGCAAAAAATTCGTGGTTGTTTTACACCACCTCAATGATCTTCAAACCATTGGCAACCGCTTTGCTCGCCCACGAAATGTTTAACAAGCGTTCGGCAGAAATTAAATTTCGCGTTGGCGAAGCAATTCCACATCATTCATTGGAATCCAACCAACTCGCGGATAAAGCACTTATCAAGCGCCTGAAAAAACATCTTTATAAAATTGGCAAAGGTAAAAAATCCATTTTTGTTACCGAAAAAACCATCGCACACCCGGAGGATAGTAGCGCGATAAAAAGGGAATTAAAAAACGCGCAATTAATTGGTAACACACGCGATAATCACAAAATATTTTTATGTACTTATGAGCAGCATCCAACAGTGCTGCGTGAAATTGGCCGCTTGCGCGAACATACTTTCCGCAAAGTCGGCGAAGGTACCGGCAGTCGCCGTGACTTGGATAAATACGATCATTATTATCGCCATTTGGTGCTATGGGATGAAGATAAACTCACCATCGCCGGCGCTTATCGTTTGGGTGAAGTTAATCAAATCCTAAACAAAAAAGGCGTAAAGGGTTTGTATACTGCCGATTTATTTGATTACCAATCTTCGGCAATACCTTATCTTGCACAGGCATTGGAATTAGGCCGCAGTTTTGTGCATCCACATTACTGGGGCAAAGCAAGCCTTGATTATTTGTGGCAAGGTTTAGGTGCCTATTTGCAACATCATCCGGAAATTCGTTACGTACTCGGACCTGTCAGCATGAGCGCGCAATATCCAAAACATTTGCGTGATGCATTGGTATTTTATTATCAACGTTATTACAGCCCCGCAGATTCCCATTTATCTGAAACACTTGCAGATGGCAAACATCCACACGAAACTGATGAAGATGAATTGATTTATTTGCAAAAACAATTTGCCGGATTAAATCGTGAACAGGGCTTTGATCTCTTGCAAGAAAAGTTCGCAACCCAGGGTCATAAAATGCCAGTGTTGTTTAAACAATATGCTGCACTATATGAAGAAGGCGGTTATCAATTACTCGCATTCTCGGTGGATTCCGAATTCGGTAATTGTGTGGACGGTCTATTCATGGCCGACCTGACCTTGATGAAAGCGGTGAAGCGCGCGCGTTATCTTGCTGCACCCAATGATGCGGCATAAAGCGACGCGAAACGCCGCCACAGAATTACTGTCATAAGTCACTTCGTGGTAAGCTCGCATCTATCAAAAACGATACGAGTTTACCCATGCATATTCATATCCTCGGCGTGTGTGGCACCTTTATGGGCAGCCTCGCGCAACTCGCTAAAGATCTCGGTCATCGCGTAACAGGTAGCGACACCAACGTATACCCTCCCATGAGCACGCAGCTCGAACAAGCCGGCATAGAATTAATGCAGGGTTTTGATCCGGCACATTTACAGCCAGCGCCCGATTTAGTCGTCATAGGTAACGCTATGAGCCGCGGCAATCCGGCAGTGGAATATGTGCTCAACCAAGGCATCGCATACACGTCTGGCCCACAATGGTTACGCGATTACGTATTACCCGGCAAATGGGTGTTAGCCGTTGCAGGCACCCACGGCAAAACAACCACAAGCTCCATGCTCGCCTGGATTTTGGAATATGCCGGCATGGCGCCCGGCTATTTAATTGGTGGGGTTACTAAAAATTTTCCAACCTCTGCACGCTTGAGCAATACACCTTTTTTTGTCGTAGAAGCTGATGAATACGACAGCGCTTTTTTTGATAAACGTTCCAAATTTGTTCACTACAACGCACGTACAGTAATCCTTAATAATCTGGAATTTGATCACGCTGATATTTTCCCTGACCTGGCGGCAATTCAAAAACAATTCCATCATTTAATTCGTACAGTCCCCAACAATGGTTTGTTAATTTCACCAACCAACGATAAAGCACTTGCTGAAGTTATCGCACAAGGCTGCTGGACACCGCAGCAGCAATTTGGATTTGTAACCGATGAAAGCGCAAGCGAATGGCAGGCAAAATTAATTGCCAGTGACGGTAGTCAATTTGCGGTATTGCACCATGGAGAAGAAGTCGCGCAAATAAATTGGGCGCAAACCGGCATCCACAATGTTAATAATGGATTAGCCGCAATAATTGCAGCGCGACACGTTGGTGTTACACCCGAACACGCTGCAAAAGCACTGGAACAATTCGCTGGAGTTAAACGCCGCATGGAATGCCTTGCGGATATACATAGCGTAAAAGTTTATGATGATTTTGCGCATCACCCGACCGCCATAAAAACCACTCTCGCCGGCTTGCGAGCAAAAGTGGGCGACGAAAAAATTATCGCTATTATCGAACCGCGCTCAAATACCATGCGCATGGGCGTCCATAAAAACGCGCTCAGCCAAAGTTGCACCGACGCTGACGATGTACTCTGGTATCAACCGGCAAATGTCGATTGGGCAATGGATGAGGTCGTTAACAAGAGTCCAGTACCCGCAAAACTATTACGTAACCTGGATGAATTAATCCATTGCGCAATTTCACTCTGCGAAAAAAATACTCACATAGTGATTATGAGCAATGGTGGCTTTGGCGGTGTACATCAGAAGCTAATTGAACAATTAAAGAAACATGCATTGTAATTTATAGCAGCCCAGTTCTTGCAATAAAGATTGAGCCTTACTTTTCCTTGCATCGCCAAAGAAAAGTAAGCCAAAGAAAGGTGGCCCAGCGAATTTCTAATCCTATGCTTCTCAGTCGCTCACAAACCGTTGCTCTACCAACTTGCGATGCTCGGAAAATTCATATGGGAGAAATATGCCATGCTACAAATGATTAAAAATACTCAGGTATCACTGTAGGAAATTTACAATGAAACAACGCAGCATCACCCTCGCCATTACCGGAGCATCTGGTGCACAATATGGTTTGCGTTTATTGCAATGCTTGTTGGCAGCTAACTGCAAAGTTTATTTATTGCTATCAAGCGCCGCTGAAGTTGTCATTCGCACAGAAACAGATTTGGATTTACCTGAAACCTTTGAGCAGCAACAGGAATTTTTAAGCGAAATATTTTCCGCAGATGAAGATCAACTCCAACTGCTCGCAAAAGATGATTGGTTTTCACCCGTAGCATCAGGTTCAAGTTCACCAAGCTCCATGGTCATTTGCCCTGCAAGTGGCGGCACGCTTTCAGCAATTGCATACGGAGCCAGTAATAATTTAATTGAGCGCGCTGCCGATGTCGCATTAAAAGAGCGTCGTCAACTTATTTTGGTTCCGCGTGAAGCGCCCTATTCCCAAATCCACTTGGAAAATATGTTAAAGCTTACCCAAATGGGCGCAATGATTATTCCTGCGAGTCCCGGTTTTTATATGCAACCGCAAACTATCAATGAATTAATTGATTTTATTGTGGCGCGCATTCTTGACCAACTAGGAGTTGAGCAAGAGTTAATGCCACGCTGGGGTGAAAATTAAATGACTTTACCCAAAAAAGTTCGTATTGTTGAAGTCGGTCCGCGCGATGGTTTGCAAAACGAAAAGCAATCCATCGCTACAGCAACGAAAATCCAATTGATAGAAATGTTGGTGGATGCAGGTTTAACTTATATCGAAGCCGGTAGCTTTGTTAATCCTAAATGGGTTCCGCAAATGGCGGATAGCGCAGAGGTTTTTTCCGGAATAACACGAAAACCGAATGTAACTTACGCAGCACTTGTACCTAATGTTCAAGGTTACGAACGCGCGATTGCAGCAAACGCAAATGAAGTCGCGATTTTTGCTGCTGCATCTGAAGCCTTCAGCCAAAAAAATATTAACTGCTCAATTGCTGAAAGTATCCAGCGTTTTGAAACATTAATTGATGCAGCAAAATTACGAAAAATACCCGTGCGCGGTTACATCTCTTGCGTAGCAGGTTGCCCCTATTCCGGAGAAGTCGATCCAACGCGAGTAGCATCTATCGCCCATGATTTATTGACGATGGGCTGCTATGAAATTTCCCTCGGCGATACCATTGGTGTTGGAACAGCAGAACAAACCAAACGATTAATCGAAACTGTAGCTCAAAAAATTCCTCTCGATAAAATTGCTGTGCACATGCATGACACTTATGGCCAAGCGCTCACCAACATTTATGCATCCTTGGAAATAGGCATTAGTGTAATCGATAGCTCCATTGCAGGTTTGGGCGGCTGCCCTTATGCTGCAGGCGCTTCAGGCAATGTCGCAACCGAAGATTTGGTATATTTACTCGATGGTTTAAACATCGATCATGGTACTGATCTACCGAAATTAATTGAAGCTGGTAATTTTATTAGCAGCATCTTGAATAAACCAAATCAATCCAAAGCAGCACAAGCATTTAATAATAAATGCCTTAAATAACTAACGACTGATTATGAACGAACAAGATTTAGCATCCGAACTGATATTGGAAACAGCAAAAATTCATTGGCACGAGCTTCAGCGTTTTTTTGCCAGCGGCAATGCAATTGCAGTCGATGAATCACTCGATTTAATCCATGTCGCTACAGAAATAACCAACGATAATGCAACGCAAATCAAAGCCTGGATGGATGCTGGCCTTGTCGATGCAGTTAAAGATTCGCAAGCACAAGAATGGTATGAACAAAATGCAATTGTCTGGGCACTAGTTATAAAACCGTGGGTTTTAGTTCAACACAAGAAAGATTCTATTTAAAAATTAGTATAGAACGTTGTAAAAATGAGATGGTAATTTATGAGTAATAAACGTGTACTAATTATTGACGACGAGCCTGATATTCGTGAGCTTGTGGAAATTACATTAGGACGTATGCATCTGGATACAGATTGTGCTGAAAACATTACCCGCGCAAAACAATTATTGCAGCAACAATCCTATGATTTATGTTTGACCGATATGCATTTGCCTGACGGAAAAGGATTGGATCTGGTTGAGTTTATCCAACAAAATTTTCCACGCTTACCCGTTGCTGTTATCACCGCACACGGAAGCATAGATACTGCCATTGAATCTATGAAAGCTGGCGCATTTGACTTTATTTCAAAACCAGTAGATTTAAATGTATTACGCAAACTCGTCAATACAGCAATTCAATCCAGCCAACTACCTACAACCAAATTACCAACCGAAAGTTTTATTATTGGCCAATCAAAAGCCATCCAGGATTTAACTCGCAGCATACAAAAACTGGCGCGCTCACAAGCACCGATTTATATCAGCGGTGAATCAGGTTCAGGTAAAGAATTGGTAGCGCGCTCCATTCATGAGCTTGGCCCTCGCGCCGCAAAACCATTCATTGCAGTTAACTGCGGCGCAATTCCGCGGGAGCTTATGGAGAGCGAATTTTTCGGCCATAAAAAAGGCAGTTTCACAGGTGCGCACCAGGACAAATTAGGTTTATTCCAGGCAGCAGAAGGCGGTACTTTATTTTTCGATGAAGTCGCGGATTTACCTCTCGATATGCAAGTCAAACTTTTGCGAGCAATCCAGGAAAAATCAATTCGTCCGATAGGCTCCGCAGAAGAATTAATAACGGACGTCCGTATACTTTGCGCAACTCATAAATCATTAGAAACAGAAGTAAAGGAAGAGCGTTTTCGACAAGATTTATTTTATCGTTTAAACGTAATTCAACTCAGTGTTGCGCCACTACGCCAACGCCGCGAAGACATACCTTTGCTTGCAAAATATTTATTAGACAAAATCTCCCATGAGATGCAATTGCCAGCCCCAAAGCTTTCTGCAGACGCATTACAAACCCTCAATGACTATCCATTTCCCGGGAATGTGCGCGAGCTTGAAAATATCCTGGAGCGCGCGTTTACCCTATGCGAAAACGATGTCATTGATACAGATGACTTACAACTACAAACAAATTCAAACATATCAAATATTATTACAAAAAATGATAGCGACAATAACAGACACATTACTCCATCAATAGATAAAAATAATCGAATTGATTATCCAGCACGTTGCGCTGAATATCCGTCATTGGACGATTACTTATTAGATGTCGAAAAAGAAATCTTGTGCAACGCATTGGAAAAAGTACGCTGGAATAAAACACTAGCCGCAAAAAAACTGGGCATTACTTTTCGCTCGTTGCGTTACCGACTTCAAAAACTTGGATTGGATGATGAGTGATTAGATAAAAACTGCCACCTAAACTGCACCTTACTCCATTGGACAGAGCGCCCAACTTTTGGGGTGCAGTTCACACGCTATTTACCAACAGACAGCGGGTGTTTTGATTCCATTTTGATCAAGTGTCAATTTATCGCACCCATCTTTAATATCTTTTATCTGTGGAGCTTTTACTGCAGTAGCTACAAGCGTGTATTTCGTAGCTGAAACTGCTGGGTCTGAAGCTAAGGTTATTTTATAAAATGCATTCCCTCGACTTAAAGGTGACGGATCAGCTACTAACTGTTTATAGACTGCACAATTAGTGGAATCATTAAATTTGCCAAACGCGGTGTAGCATCGCTGCAAACGTTGCGCAAAATCAGACAACTCTACTTTAGCCTCCGAACGATTTGCCTTCATCACTGATGTAACATAAGACGGATAAGCAATAGCAGCGAGAATTCCCACTATAACAATTGCAATAATTAATTCAATTAAAGTAAATCCATTTTGACGTTTTATATGTAACATGAGTATATCCTCTTATGCTAACGTAATTGACGCCAGGATTGTCGACCAAACATGCGTGCATTAATATTGGCATCAATAACTGTTAAATTCACAGCTTTAGTTCCTGAATTCACTATCGATACTGTACCTATATCTTTTAGCGCAATATTTTGATCACCAAGATATAGCTGATCCGAAAATATATTGTTTGGCAGCACATGCTCATTCACATATCTATCACCAATTGCTGTCACTTCCATCAACCAGCTTTGCCCACCTGCCTCGCAGGTTGCAATACTTGGAATAAGTGTAGTAATTAAAAGCTTATCTTGTACCAATAACGCTTTGGTAGTTACACGTTCACCAACAGACAATGTAAAATCAATATACCAACCTTTTTGATTTTCCCCCCAGTCCGGGTTTTCAGTTGAAACTGTTCTTGATGGCGTATTGCCTGTCCCAGCTGTTATTGTTTTCGATTTTAATTTTGCACGGGTAACTGCATTACCACTACCAAAATCGGGAACTGCATAAAAACTTTGTGTGGATATAGACGATGAATTGTCATTTTCGTCAAAATATTTACCCGTTCCAAAATAAACCATCGTAGTACCCAGGACATTATTTCTTCCAATCGTTGGAGAAGCAGTAATAGGCTGCCCAGTATTAGCTGCAAAAACTTTATAACTTGACCAGTTAGTCGAACTCGCATCACCTAATACAAAGTGCCACATGTTGCCACTCAGATCACCGGCATACACATCCGTTAAATATCCTGATCCATCAATCAGAATAGACGTTGAGCTAAGGCCAGTGCCTGTGTTCGTTTTTATATTCGTTAAGCTGGTGCCATCATCAGCAGTAAGAATTTTTGTGTTAGATGAAAATGGCGACTCTATATCCACCATAAATAATTTAGAGTTTGTACCACTATCTGTGCCATTACCGAAAACGGCAGCCCATCTACCGCCCTTGGTTGGGACTATAAATGGGCGACCCAACACATAACCCATATTTGCATTGGTATATTCAAACAATACTGTGGGGGTAGCCGGATCAGTAATATCTAACGCATAAATACCTTTACCACCAGCACCCAAGGTACCTACAGCAACGGTATGCCATCCGTTATTTATATAGACATCGCCTACCGTAATTGGGCCATCTATTAAAAATTGGTGTTTATTAAAAGTGCTAATGCCATAATCAGGATTAGTAATTTTTGCTAACTTGCTGTAAACCAAACCAGGAATATATGCAAACTTCTCTGTCAAGATTTCTGACGCATTAGTTGAGTTAGCAACAAACGCATGCACCATTCCATCATTAGCACCGACAAGCACTAATGGGGTTTTGTCCAACTTTTCAAGCAAAAAGTCCTTATAAGAACTGCCACCTACAGTCAGTTTCTGGTAATTAAAATTATAAGCGCCGGCATAGGCGGGGCTTGAATTTACAATATCACCAAGAATATTCCGAACCTCTGTATTACTATTTTCATCAATCGATTTACGCTCACGCAACAGCGTATTATTGTTTTCATAAGTAGCATTCCCCCGCAACCAATCAACCCTTTTTTGATCCATACCTGGAGCATCACCTGTTACAGCCAGTAAAGCTTTCTGGGATGGATGTAAATTATCCCATAGAAATTCTTTAGTTTCTTTAGGGGTCGCATCAGCATTGGATGTCCCGACAGTATTATCAGTGTAATAAGTAATGATATTTCTCTGACTACCATCCAGGGGCATACGGCCGGTGTCGGATGTCTTGTAAGTAGGAGTAGCCGGTAAAACACCATGCTCATCTGGTTTATATGCCCTTAATTCACCACTCCATTCCTTACTCGCAAAAATTGCCTGATAAACAAAGTCATCACCTGACAAGCGAGTTGAGCTTGTAGATACAGCAGATGCAGAACCAGCCTTACGTAATATTGATAAAAGTGCAGTTTCTAACTTATCTTCGAGTAAAGCAGGATTTTTTACGCTCGAGAAATTATCCGGTATTCCATCAGAAACCCCTTTATAACTATCCCATTCAGATGGAATATTCTTACCATCCACAACAGTAGCATCATCCGGTTTATCATTTGAGTTTTTATCAACAAAACCGCCATATTTTGCGGCATACCATAAGGGGGATTTGAGCGTTTTTACTGTACCGGTACCCGCGGCAGCAGTAAACTCAATAGTTGAGTTACCCGATTTCAGTCCATCGCCAGCTGCAGTATTCGTGTAGAAACAACCACCTTCACAATAAACAAAATCCCCAAATAAACCGCCATCAACGTTTTTATCAATTGCTTGATGTGTTCGGTTACTGGGAGCAATATTTATCTCGCCTTTGGCATGGTCAACACCATATATACTATAGCTAACCCGTAGGCCATTACCTGCCGCCGCTGATGGCATAGTTGTGGTCAACTTGATGTGACCAGAAGCAATTGTGGGCGAGCAAGCCGCACCAATACAAAAATCAATTCTTTGTGACACATCAAGGTCATAATCATTACCCCAAAGAGAATCCTCCCAGTAGAAAATAAAACTACCACTCACAGGCTTCTGATTAGAATCAAGCGTTAAGTCAGCAACTTGTACATCAATTAAAGAACAACTGAGATAACCAGCACCGCCATTAGATTCACATGAAGGAATTAAACTGACCTCACTACCACCAACATCAAACTTTAATGTTGGAACGCTTTCAGCCAGATCGATTGCGTAGGTATTCACAGTTTGCTTGCCTGTTAAACTGGGCCTCAAGTCTGTTATATGCGCATGATATGCCAGGCCAGCAATATTATATGTGCCCTCCAGGGCCGGCATCTCAGGGCAAATTCCAAGAAACCCTGAAAGAGCTGTTAATGAGGTCGATTGACAATATCTTGCCCCATCTGCAGTACCACCCATAAAATAATTACCCGAAAAACTGCCTCCAAATTCCAGGCTGCCGACCGTATCTGTTTTTGCTTTGACAGCATCAGCATTGGCCAATCCCACAATCGCTGTACCACCTGTTGAATTTGTAGCAGGAGCTAAATCATCCCCATCAAACATATTAGCGCCAGTGGATATCACAATAGCGCTACATTGGGCGCAATATTCTGTCCATGGGTCATCCCAAGTTGACACCTTGGATAATCCAGCAATTCCTGGATATTTATCTTGTGCGGTAGAATCATCAACATTAAATGCGGTTGTAGGTTTTAAAGCTCCAGATATATACCTTAGCGCTTCAAGATATACCTCAGAAATAGGATTACCCCAATCCAGGCAACGTTTGACTGTATCTGTACCAGCTTTTACAGTTGGAATTTGAATGCTATAAGTATTGCAATCTGAATACACGGCAGATGTGCCATTGAAATCCCAGCCAGTAATTTTGAAATTACTAATATTACTGATAATACCTTTAACTGACGAATTAAACTGGCCAGTTGTCAGGTTAATTTCATCATCTGATGCATTTGTATTACCGGCTATCAAACCAGCCTTTTTGCGTAAAACACCACCTTTAAAATGCGCTTTATAAGTCGATGTGGTTAAACTAAATTTAACAGCTTTATCTTCCCCATATTTTTGCAAAAGACCTGTGGGCTTTTTCAAACTACTAGTACCATATTTACGGCACCGAACAGATGAATCAGCATCTTTACCAGCCACACAAGCATCAACTCTGATAGTGACAGTATTAGCAAGTGCCGCGGGCGAATTACCTGTTCCAGTACGACATTGAATACGCTCATCAGCAGCCCACTGGGGAAAAGAACCGGCAGCTATCTTCATAATAGGGGAACCGCCAGCCGCATCAGTGTTGGTAGACGTATTACAAAAACTTTGCGCTACGGTGTAAGGCGTGAATTTGTTAATGTCATTGTTTGTATTTTTATATATTTTTACAAATGAATGCGTATCATTCGGTATATACGCACGCCGTAAAATAGTTTGGTCTGTTGTATCAACCTCCCTTAAGCCACCAAAAAGCACTTTTCGCAAGATATCCATCCTCGTCATAGTGGCCCAGTTGAGAAAGTTACCGCTCCATGCACCGGCATCAGTAAACGTGCCGGTCCCGGCACCACTGCATTGGTGACCTACTCCAGTATGCTTAGCATGTGGTGTAAAGTAACTCTTTGTTGAATCATAGCTATAGCACCAATCTGAATCAAAATAACCATAATAATCAAAGTTATCCCTATAGGTTGTATCAGCCATCGTCAGCAAATTGCCATCTAAATTAGCGTAATCAGAGTAGGCTTTTTTAGTCAGCTGCTCTCCCGTCGACATAACTAAAGCTATATGGGGCTTGGCTGAAGCAGATAAAAATAATGGGCTTTGCGCCGGTTCTGCTGCCAACACCGGAGTTGTCATCAAGGCAGCGAAAAGCACAAACACGCCTTTAAAAGATGTTGTCATTAAAGGGCACCCGGTTAATGCTTGCTGGATTTTTTTGCACACAAGTTGAAGCTTCATGTTGCACCTTTCACTTAATGAGCGGAACGATTATAGGTTGATTGTGTAATTACCTGTGAATCCGCTGTCAGACCCACACCTTTTGAAGTAACTCTATAACTTGTTAACGCAGTAATATTTTTAGCCGCAGATTCATCCAAAGCACCACCATCATCAGGTGTGAAACTGGCCAACTCTTCCAACACGAAAATGGGTTCTTGAGATACGTTCATGCCTGTCATCAATGACATAGCAGTCACATTACCTTTTGAAGTAAATCCAGCATCATTTAAATACTGGGCAGAACCCGCAGGAGTAGCATCCAAATTTGTAAAACAGGTAAGCGAATTATGTGGTGTACCATTACAAACAGGTGCGGCAGCATGAAGATAATCAACTCTACTCTCACCCAACGATAAGGCTGCTTCTGATGCCTGAAAAGCTAGCCCCCTATCACGTATATTGCCAGCCATAGCTTCCTGTAAACCACTCCCTCTAATTGATGCCAGGGCTACTATAGAAATTAATAAAACCATAATTAACCCAACAATTAATACCACACCTCTTTGGGAGTGATTTATTGCTCGAGTTGAATAAACGTGCTTAACCATTTAATCCACCATTAATTAAATCTTGTTCTTACCGCATAAGTTGCATTAAAAACTTGACGAATTATTTTATCGGTTGGCGTCTTCAAAGTGCCACCGAACATATAAGGCTGGATTTCATCAAGATTTTTTGCCTCCAAACCACGAACCAAAAACTCAATACGTACAGACGATATTTTATTCCAATTAGTAACTTCAGATGCTTTTCGGTATAGGCCTGCCGTACTATCACCGCTGTAGGTAATATACATATCTTCAACACCCTGCAATAATTCTACTGCAGCATTGTTATCAGTTTTTTGCCACAAACCAGGTAAAGAATTTTTATTTGATGCATTTGTGGACGTAGCGACAAAATAAACCAGCGTATGTACAGGTAATATATTTCCATAAGAGTAATTGTTATTAGGTACTGTGGAAGCAGCTAAATTCCATATATCGGCATGTTTTAAAGTGACAGTATTGCTATCCAGATCTGGAGTTGCACTGATTGTAAAAAAACGCCCGCGCTCACAATTACTCACGACAGCAATCCCTCCCGAACAAAAACCTTCGACACAATTACCAGTGAGTGATGACTCGGGAGAATATCCTTTAATGTCAGTATCTGTATTAGCAGCACTCACAGGCATTCCACGCTCATTAGCCCCGCGAATAACCAACACATCACTATCCGGGTGCGGGGTGAATCCTGTACCTAAAGCAACTGGCAGCACATCTGCTGCTTCAGTTGATGTAGTGTTATAGCCTCTAAGCCCAACGGTAAAATCTTTATGGAATCCTGTTAAAGCTGCAGATATAGTGTCGGTCAAAAAGAAACCATTAACAGCAGAAGGATTGATGGCATTAGTACACCCATAATAAGAGGCCATTCGTAAATCACGACCAACAAACTCCATTGCTAAACGGCCAGTTTCTTGTATGCGTGACATGCCTTGCTGAGTAAGAAATACTGTCTTACTCGATAAAAACACCTGCACAACCCCTGCCATTAGAATTAGTCCCAAGGTAATTGAAATCATCAACTCTACAATAGATAAACCCTTTTGCTTATTCATTCAATATCACCTAAATACGAGACTCAAAGGTAAAGGTTGTATAGTCCTCATCTGCTTGCCCCGAACTATTCAACTCACCCCATTTAATTGTAATTGTGCACAAGCTTGTTGTTGCGTTACAGGTAATACCACCTTGGCCTTGCGGTAAACGAGTATCTATATCTTTTCGCCACTGATATATATCAACTGCTGAAAGTGGCGTCGTAGGTGCAGTACCACTAAATGGAGCCAAACTGACATTGTAGTTTGCAAGATTAACTTTATTTACTCTTATGCGATCCAATACGTCGTAGGAAAGAGCATTAGCTTGAGATCGAAAATAAGCACCTTGGTTGTATTGTAAGGAGCGCGTTTGCAAGGCGGCTAGAGTCAACAGCGCGGTAGAAAGTAACAGCATTGTAACCAACACCTCGATTAGACCAACGCCGCGAAAATTCTTAAACGCAACCCTATTCATAAAAAACCTCATGGCTCTATATATTTTATGGACAATCTACTTTCTGGGCAGAAATGATGCCCGATAAGCCAATAGTGATATCACGCTGACTTCCTCCCTTACATCCAATCACACTTGCATTGATAATTATGGGGTTGGAGCTATTGGATACTCGCCCCAATGTACCCAAGGAAGTAAAACGAATAAATGTCACGGCTGTCGAATCATTCTTTACCGTAATTGAAGCCTTATTATCCGCCTTTTCAATAGCTTTAATAATTTTTGGCACACTTCCTAAATCAGGAGAAGCAGCGCCATCAGATGTAGCTTTATCTTCAAAAATAAGGATACCCTGAGTCCAGTTACCTGTGCAGCTAGGGCTTGAAGTAGTGCTATTAGAGCTAGCGCAAATTGTTACCCTTGTACTACGTTTAATAGCTTCATATCTCGCCAAATTAAGTTGTGCAATAAGATCTTCACCCAAAACAACGGACTTATTATTAATAAGAAGACGATTAAAATTAGGAAGAGCCAATGAAAATAAAATGCCTACCACTACAAGAGTTACTAATAATTCAATCAATGTGAATGCTTTTTGGTTTTTCAGCATGAATTTTCTCTCATTGAATAATGTTGAACCGGCTAGACGAAGCACGGACTAACGATTATATTAACCCAACCTTAACACAGGTAGCTTTTGACCGTATCTGTCGCCTGATATGCGGTCATCAGGGATGAATGAGCGGCTTCGTTGCCGCTGAAATCAACATGCATGTTCCATGGAGGGATATTATGCGGGCTTTTGGCTTTACCCTTATTGATCTACTTACCACTCTCTCAATTACCTCAATTCTTCTCGCTGTTGGTATGCCAAATTTATCCGGGCAAATCCAGCATATGCGCATCAGTACTGCAACCCAAAGTTTATTAGAAGCAATTGATCTCACTCGTACAGCGGCTGTATCTGCTAATAAGCGAGCCACTATTACTAACCAGGCGCGCTGGGAAAATGGTTGGAAAGTTTTTATCGACAAAAATAATAATGGGATACACGATGCTGACGAAGTCATTTTGCAACAACATGAAAAATTAAATGGTGTGAAAGTTATTGCCAATACGCCGATTAAACATTACGTTTCTTACATAGGAACAGGTGAAAGCAGGAATGCGAGTGGAACAGCGGCAGGAGGATTTCAGGCTGGTACCTTTAAAGTTTGTCCGATAGAAAAAGGTAAGGGCTACGAATTAATTTTGGCGAGGGGCGGAAGAGTAAGGCAGCATGAAATAAGCGAACAAGATTGTGCAGCGATGTAAAAGAAGCTGGTTTTAAACCAGCTTCTTTATTATTGGCGCAAGGCTTTCGGCAAAGAAAAACTGATTGTTTCCGGCGTTCCATCCATTTCTTGCGGAATAGTTGCACCGCATGCCTGAAGTTTTTCGATAACTTGTTTTACCAAAACTTCAGGTGCAGATGCGCCAGCGGTGATTCCGATAGAACTCTTTTCTTTTATCCAATCAGGATTAATATCATCAGGGCCATCAATTAAATAAGCTTCTGTGCCACAGCGCTCTGCCAGTTCGCGCAAACGATTTGAGTTAGAAGAATTTGGTGAGCCCACAACTAGAACCAAATCACATTCAAGCGCTAATTGACGCACAGCGTCCTGGCGATTGGTTGTTGCATAACAAATATCGTCTTTGCGAGGCCCTTGAATGTTTGGGAATTTTTTTCGCAGCGCGTCGATAACTTTTGCAGTGTCATCCATAGATAAAGTTGTTTGCGTAACATAAGCGAGCGCATCAGGATTTTTCACAACCAAGGCATCAACATCCACTTCGTCTTCGACCAAATAAATTTCGCCGCCGTTGCTATTGTTGTATTGCCCCATTGTACCTTCAACTTCGGGATGACCTTCGTGACCAATCAAAATACATTCACGGCCCTGGCGGCTGTAACGGGTCACTTCAATATGGACTTTCGTCACTAAAGGACAGGTTGCATCAAAAATTTGTAAGCCGCGACTTTCAGCTTCTTTACGCACAGATTGTGAAACGCCATGCGCGCTGAAAATCAAAATCACATCATCGGGAACCTGATCGACTTCTTCAACAAAAATTGCACCGCGCTCACGTAACGAATCCACCACAAATTTGTTATGGACAACTTCATGGCGCACATAGATAGGCGCACCAAAAACATCAAGGGCACGATTGACAATATCAATGGCGCGATCAACTCCTGCACAAAATCCGCGTGGATTGGCGAGTTTTATTTCTGTCATGTATTTACCTTTATAGATAAAACTTTAAAAGTCCCTCACCCCAGCCCTCTCGGCAACTGCTTCTGCGTGGCTCTACTGCCTGCGTCCATGCAGTCATCCCAAGGGAGAGGGAACAGGCTTAAGTTTAATAATCTTTGCGCACTTTAACGCCCCTTTCCCGCTAGGAGAGGGGTTGGGGGTGAGGGCTTAGTGAACCTGAGCAGGTTCAATTTTTAAAATAGCAACTTCAAAAACAATATCGCGGCCCGCAAGTGGATGATTAAAATCTACGGTGACTACATCGTCGTTAAAACGCTTTACTACACCGGGTAATTCTGCTTTTTGTGCGTCGGCAAATGACAACACCAAACCTTCCTCCAACTCCAAACCGGCATCAAATTGGCTGCGTGGAATTTCCTGGATATTGTTTGGATTGCGCTGACCAAAACCGTGTTCGGGTTTAATCACAACTGTTTTACGATCACCTTCTTGCAAGCCAAAAATAGCTTTTTCAAAACCTTGCAATAAATTTCCATCACCCACAGTAAAGGTTGCGGGATCACGTTCAAAATTCGAATCAATTAATTCGCCATCCGGCAGGCGCAATGCAAAATGCAAAGTAACGCGAGTACCTGGACCTAAAGCTAAGTTACGCATGAATATTTTTCTCTTTTCTGAATAACATTTGGGCAATTAAAATAAAAGCACCTAAAGTAATCGCAGAATCGGCCACGTTAAACGCTGGCCAAAAATGTTCCTGATAGTGCACCACTATAAAATCGACGACATATCCTAAATGGATGCGGTCATATAAGTTTCCAAGGGCACCACCCAAAATAAAAGCAAGTGCAAAACTTTCGACTTTATTAACGACAGCAGTGCGCGCAATCCAGACAACCAAAGCAACACTGATAACGATTGCCAGCGCTGCAAAAAACCAGCGCTGCCAACCGCCCTGCGCTGCTAAAAAACTGAATGCCGCGCCGTTGTTATGCAATAAAGTGAAGTTAAAAAATGATGTAAATACGACAGGCTCGCCATAAGCAAGATATGCAGTTACGCACACCTTACTTGCTTGATCCAACAGCACCACCGCTGCAGCGATGAAATACCAAAGCCAGGCCTGCCGAGAAATAGTGACTGACATCAGGCAAAACTTCTCGCTTCACCTTTGCCGTCAACGTTCTCTACACAACGCAAGCAAATGGTTGGGTGCGCTGCATTGGCACCAACATCTGCTCGATGATGCCAGCAACGTTCACATTTCGCATGTTCAGATTTTTTCACTGCCACAAACAAACCTGCAACATCTGTTGTTTCTGCATGTTGTTTTTCAGCAGCAGGACGAACTTCTGCGGTTGATGTGATCAATACAAAACGTAATTCGTTCGCAAGTTTTTGCAATTCATTCAGTAAAGAATCTTCACAATACAAAATAACTTCCGCACCCAATGAGCCACCGATTTCACCAGCAGTACGTTTTGCTTCGAGCACTTTGTTAACTGCGACTTTTACTTGCGATACCAAATCCCAATAAGCATCATCAAATGAATCTGCTGGAATTGCTGGCAACTTGTACCATTCTGCAGTGAACACATATTGGTCGCGTTCACCGGCGATTTCTTTCCAGATTTCGTCCGCCGTAAAACTCAAAATAGGGGCAATCCAGCGCACCATTGCTTCAATCACATGTTGCAATGCAGTTTGCGCGGAGCGACGCGCGAGTGAATCACCTTTGGTGGTGTACTGGCGATCTTTAATAATATCGAGATAAAAACCACCCAATTCCACTACGCAAAAATTATGCAATTTTTGGTAAATCAAATGCAGGTGATAATTATCGTAAGCATCGATAATTTCCTGTTGTAATTCAGCAGTGCGACCAACAATCCAGCGATCCAACTGCAACATATTTTCCATCGGCAATGCATCTGTAGCCGGATTAAAACCGGTGAGGTTCGACAAAATAAAACGCGCAGTGTTGCGAATACGGCGATAAGAGTCTGCCGTGCGTTTTAGAATTTCGTCAGACACACTCATCTCGGTGCTGAAATCTGTTGCAGCAACCCACAAACGCAAAACGTCCGCGCCCAAATCGTTCATCACTTTTTGCGGAGGAATTACGTTGCCGATTGATTTCGACATTTTGCGACCTTGCGCATCCACCACGAAACCATGAGTCAGCACAGTTTTGTAAGGAGGAACGCCGTTCATTGCCATGGAAGTTTTCAATGAGGACTGGAACCAACCGCGATGCTGGTCCGAACCTTCCAAATATAAATCCGCGGGGAAACGCAAACCTGCGCGCTGCTCCAATACTGCGTAGTGCGTTACACCGGAATCAAACCAAACGTCTAAAGTGTCGGTGACTTTGGTGTAATTTTCTGCATCTGCACCGAGCAATTCTTTTGCATCCAAATCGAACCAAGCGTCCATTCCGCTTTGTTCAACTTTTTTCGCAACGGCTTCAATTAATGTTGCGGTTTGTGGATGCAATTCTTGCGTTTCTTTGTGTACAAACAACGCGATAGGAACACCCCAAGTACGTTGGCGGGAAATACACCAGTCAGGAGATGTAGCGAGCATCGCATCAATACGCGCTTTACCCCAATCAGGAACCCAATTCACGCCATCAACCGCTTGTGCCACCTGATCGCGCAAATTGTTTTTGCTCATGCTGACAAACCATTGCGGCGTCGCACGGAAAATCAGTGGTGTTTTGGTTCTCCAGCAATGGGGGAAGCTGTGGGTAATTTTACCCTGGGCAAGCAATGCATTTTTTTCGATTAATAAATTGATAACTTTTTCATCAACTTTGTAAACGTGATCGCCTGCAAAAATTTCTACATTGGGACGATAGTAACCATTGTCGTCGATGTAATTGAGCGTACCAATTCCGTATTTTACACCGACATTAAAATCGTCTGCGCCATGATCAGGCGCGGTGTGAACGAAACCAGTACCCGCGTCAGTGGTAACGTGCTCGCCTAATAAAATAGGAACCTGACGATTGTAAAATGGATGTTGCAACAACAAGCCTTCCAGTGCAGCACCTTTTACGCGACCAACAATGTTATGTTCGCCAACTTGCGCGCGACCCAGCACGTTGGTAACCAAGGCTTCGGCAATTAATAAACGTGAATCGTCGAGCTGCACCAATACATAATCGACTTCTGCATTTGCAGAAACGGCCTGGTTTGCAGGAAGTGTCCATGGTGTCGTTGTCCAAATCACCAATGCAATTTGGCCGTTACCACTTAAGTCTTCGATTTTATTTTCAACAGCGGCTTGATCGACAAATGCAAATTTCACATCAATGGAGAAAGATGTTTTGTCCTGGTATTCAACTTCAGCCTCTGCCAAAGCAGAACCGCCAACCACACTCCAGTACACTGGTTTGAAACCTTTATGGAGATGACCGTTTTCTGCAATTTTTCCTAAAGCGCGAATGATGTCGGCTTCGAATTTGTAATCCATGGTGAGGTAAGGTTTTTCCCAATCACCCAAAACGCCCATGCGAATAAAATCGGTGCGCTGGCCATCAACTTGTTTGGCTGCATATTCGCGACACTTTTGGCGAAACGTTTTTACATCCACTTTATCGCCAGCCTTGCCAATTTTTTTCTCGACATTGTGTTCGATTGGCAAACCGTGACAGTCCCAACCGGGAACATAAGGTGAATCAAAACCGCTCAGGGTTTTGCTTTTGACGATAATATCTTTCAGGATTTTGTTAACAGCGTGACCGATATGGATGTCACCGTTTGCGTAAGGTGGGCCATCGTGCAAAATAAATTGCTCGCGGCCTGCACGCGCAGCGCGAATTTTTTGATAAAGATTATTCGCTTGCCATTGTTTAAGCATATCCGGCTCGCGCTGGGCGAGGTTCGCTTTCATGGCGAAATCGGTGTTGGGCAAATTCAGTGTGGCTTTATAATCAGTCATGGCTTCAACTTGTTAACAAAATAATTAAAAAAGTGAAAATTCACACCGGTCATCAACGATATACATTTGCATATTCGTCATCCCCGCAGGGGATCCAGTGACTTTAATTTTTTAAGAAGACGCTGGATCCCCTGCGGGGATGACGACTCCCAAGGTAAAAAATGCTTTTGCTTCGTTGATGTCTGTTTGCAATTGCGCTTTTAATTCATCCAGCGAGGCAAATTTTTTCTCATCGCGCAGTTTGTGATGGAATTCAACATCAATCACTTCGCCATAAATCGTGCGCGAAAAATTAAATAAATGAACTTCCAATAAAGGTTTTTTCAAGCCATTTACTGTTGGGCGCACGCCGATGTTGGCAACGCCTTGTACTTTTGTTCCATCGGTAAATACTGCCGTAACCGCAAACACACCATGTAAAGGCGAGCGATAACGGCGCAATTCAACATTGGCAGTCGGTACACCTAATTGACGGCCTAACTGTTTACCGTAAACGACGCGACCATAAACACCATAAGGTTTGCCCAGCAATTTTTCGGCTTCAACAAAATCGCCCGCTTCCAATAAACGACGGATGCGCGTGCTGCTAATGCGGTCACCATCCATTTCCAATGTATGGGTATCACTCACCTCAAAACCAAATTCCTTGCCTTTGGTTTGCAGTAGATGGTAATCGCCTTTGCGATCACAACCGAAACGGAAATCGTCACCGACCACTAAATATTTTATCGCTAAACCTTGCACTAAAACCCGCTCGATAAATTGCTCAGCGGAAAGACTACGCAAGGTTTGGTTGAAGTTTAAACACAAGACTTTATCAACGCCCGCCGCCCACAAAGCTTCCAACTTTTCACGCATACGCATCAAGCGCGCGGGAGCTTTATCGCCAGAGAAAAACTCATGAGGTTGGGGCTCAAAGACGATGGCAACCGCAGGTAGGCCTTGTTCACGGGCAACTTTTTTCAGCTGCTGCAAAATTGCCTGATGACCGAGATGGACACCATCAAATGAACCAATCGTCGCCACGCAGCCTTTGTGCTCGGGGCGAAGGTTGTGTAATCCGCGAATAAATTCTCGTTGCGCTAGCTGCACGGGTTGCCGTTACCTAATTCTGTTCAATTAATTGCCGCTGGAATAGCTTGAATTACAGCGGGCGAGAAGTATACAGGAGCCGCGCCCGCTGCTGCTAATGTGGCGCGCGAAAATCTTTGGGGCGGAAACCCGCGATGCCTAACCCTATGAGATAAACCAGGCCACCGCCGATGCAGAGTACCGCCAAATAGAGAATACGCTCCAGGATTCCCCACTCTGCCCAATTGTGTAAGTAATGGGTTCCCACCAGCAAAGTCACCACCATTAAAGCATTGGCCAAACCATAGCGCAGCCAGGTTTTTGTCCAGCCTGCCGCCGGGATATAAACCTCACGCTTACGCAAGCCGCGATACAGCAAGGTAACGTTTATATAGGCCGCAAGTGCTGTAGAAAGTGCCAATCCCACATGTCCAATTTGCCAATAGAAATTTAGCGGAACGACAATCAATACCTTGAGAATCATACCGGTGACTATGGCGATCATGCCGATTTTAACCGGGGTTTTGATGTCCTGGCGGGCAAAGTATCCGGGCGCCAGCACTTTGATCAGCATAAAAGCCAGCAATCCCAATGCATAGGTTTGCAGACTGTAGGAGGACATAAGCGCGTCTTCAGGATTAAATTTACCATGCTGGAACAGGGTAAAAATAACGGGTTTCGCGAGTATAACTAACGCAAGTGTGGCAGGCAGTGCAATCAGGAGGATAAAACGCACCGCCCAATCCAGGGTTTTGCTGAAGTCTTCTGCCGAGTCAGTTGCATGCAGGCGCGACAGGTTTGGCATGATAACGGTGCTGATCGCCACGGCAAAAATACCTAGCGGCAATTCCACCAGCCTATCGGAATAATAAAGCCAGGTGATGCTACCTTCCGGCAACCAGGAGGCGGCAATGGAATCAAACAAAGTATTGATCTGGGCGATGGATACCCCAAAAATCGCTGGAGCCATAAGCGCCAGGATGCGCTTCACACCGGGATCATTCCAATCCATTTTGGGTGCGGGTAAAAGATGCAAGCGCTTAAGGTGTGGCGCCTGGAAGGCGATTGATAAAACCCCTGCGAGCAATACACTCCACGCAAGCGCAAAAGTCACTGACCCCATAATAGGCGCTATAACCAGCATGGCAAAAATGGACACTATATTGAGCAAAACCGGGGTAAAAGCAGAGATAGCGAAACGATCATAACTGTTGAGGATTGCGCCCATAAATCCGCTGAGCGAAATCAGCATCAAATAAGGGAACATGATGCGGATGAGCGCGACGTAATGCTCAAACTTTCCCGGCTCATCCATAAAACCCGAGGCAAATACTGCTCCCAAAACTGGTGCGCCCACAACCCCAAGCACAGTAACCAAAATCAATACCGAACCCAGGCACCCTGCTACGCGGTCAATCAAATGCTTAAGGACTTCTTGCGAACCTTTTGCGCGGTATTCGGATAACACCGGGATAAACGCCTGGGAAAACGCCCCTTCAGAAAAAAGGCGACGAAAGAAATTAGGGATGCGAAAAGCGGCATTAAATGCATCGGCATCAGCGCCTGCACCCAGAAAATATGCCTGCAGTTGATCGCGCGCCAAACCGGTAATACGTGACATCATTGTCATGGAACCAGTGATTAAACTGGATCGCAGCATATTGGTTTTGCGCGTTTTAACGTGCGGTTGGGCTGGTGGCTCAACAGGCGGTAAAGCAGACTCGGACACAAAAAATCCCTTAGCAGTAGGCGTAAAAGCGCGCATTATCCCCTGTCCGCGAAAGAAGATATAGCGGTTTACTCACGCTGATTGCGAGTTAACATCCTTGTTTGTGCGGGAAAGTCGCTAGAAGGAATATTCAAGGCCGATGGAGGTAGTATCCAGATCGAAGTCACCGACATCATTACGGCGAACATCCACACGCAGATTGAGTGAATCGTTTAGGGCATATTTAGCACCGATACCGTAAATCAGACCCTGATCAGAAAAGCTGTGTTTTTCTTGCAAGCTGCCTGCCACCTCAGAGAAACCACCGGACATGGTGCTTTTGTAATCCACAGAGGACACCCCCACTACGCCCATCACTGAAAAACGGTTAGTAAAACTGTGGCTGAAGACGCCCGTAAGGGAAACACCTTTGGCATCAACAGTTTGGATATAGTTAGGCGCAACAATGAAAACAATGTCGGGCTTGATTTTGAAGCGATCTGTGGCGCTGCCAAAATCGCTATAACCTAACTCGGCGGCAAACCAATCGTTAAATTGGAAGCCGGCATGCAATCCGTAGCTGGTATCGGAATCCTTAAATGTTTGGCCGGGTACAAATATGGAATCCTTTCCAGGACCATCGCCGGAAAATCCGGTTGCGCCCACATCAATACCTGCGTAAAACCGACCGGCATCAGCTGCCAGCAGTTGTTGCGAGCCGAGCGCTAACAAGATGCTAGCGCCAAGAATTTTCAATGATTTCATTTTTTTCATGGTTATTCCCTGGTTAATCGTTAAAACACCTGCCCTTTAATAGCAGTTCATCGCACACCAATACTTGTGGGATGAAATCAGTATAGGAATGCCAAGCCCTTGAAAATAGGCGATATTTGCACGCAATTGTTAAAGACTGTAACCCATCGCGCCAAAATTCCATTGACAAGGAATGCGCGCGCATATACTGTACATAAAAACAGTATAACCACGAGGTAATATTATGTCGGTAGTTGCCGTATGGCTTTGTGATCGGGATGGCAGTATGTTTGAAGACAGAAAACTTGCAGAAGAACACGACAAGTATTTAGAACTTGCCGCCAACATCACTCAATTAATTGAAGAGAATATTCCCGGTATTGATGAGCAACACAGCGAAGCCATTGGCCTATTGCTGGCGCAGCGCCGTGAATTATTAGCGAAAGCCTGCAAAGGCAAACCTGACGAATTATTACAGCCTTTCACCTACGAAAAGCCTGTCACCCTGAATGCCAGTGTTGCCGCCAAGGAATAACTCAAAAACTCCCAGGGAAGAAAGTCGTAAGGACCGTTTATTAAACGACAGAGCCGGTAGCAATATTTGTTAGTGCTTAATAATTACCTCCACAGTATTTATTAAGCGCCGTCGGATTATCCACATAATCTGACGCAAAACATCCAAAGTCCGACACCACTCGCCACTTTGGATGCCTTGGGTAATCCACAATACCCAATGCACTTTTCATCCAATAGTATTTATGGCCATAGATGCTGTTGGATGAACCCTTTTCGCCACTGCATTTGCCTCAACGGGTGCGGTGGTTTTTTATTGTCGTATTACAAAAAACGCCCAGCGTGATCTGGCGAAGCTAAAAGGCACACGTCGTATTTCCCAAATATTTTATAGCGATTTAATGCAACGCGATCATAAAACCAATCGCGAAAAAATTTGGGGAAAATATTTAATACGCGCAATAAATTCCATGGAAATGGTAATTGCCCCACGATTGCCAAAAATGAATCTGATTTTTCCAATACGCGATTCCCCTGTACCAGCAACATAGTTTCAAATTCATCGGTTGGATAATTAAACCATTTCAAAATCGCCTGACCCTCTTCCGATTGCACAGCGCACAATTTAAATTTTTTGTGCGTATCAAACCGGATAATAAAACGGCTCCAGCCGTTGCAGAGTTTGCATACACCATCAAACATAATGATTTGGTCATCAGACTTTACAAAGGGAGGATACGCATTTTCCATTTTTATTTACCTGAACTATCGATCAAATTACATCAGCATTTCGATCAATACACCACAAAATCGCAAGCGGTGGAATCATTACGAACAGCGCAATCAAATCAATCCAAACATGTAACCAGAGATTCGCCTGCAGTGAAATCAGCATATCCTGGGGTGCCCATAAGAGTAAGCCAATAATCATCCACATCCATATGAATGCTGCGCGTTGCTTATTGCCGATGTAAGTTAATATGCCCATAAAAATCGCGAGATTTTGTAGGGTCGCACCAAATAAACTTATCCACCAAACCTGCAATGCCTGTGCATTATTCGATAGTTCGCCAAAGCGCATTAAAATGGCGTGATGATAATTATCAAACAGGCTGAGATTGGAAAACCACGCCAGTAAAATACCGCAGGCAAAATGCCCGACGGTGATAAGGTACATCCAGTAGATTATCCATGGCCTTAGTGAATTCATTTAATGGATTAATCCTCTATCAAAACAACCCAAATTAATTCCGCGTTGCCCGACGTGCACTCGCAGCGACTAACAACATTGCGCACCCCAGACCTGCGAATGCCCAATGCAAACTGGATGCGTGTGCTACAAAACCGATGAGCGCAGGCCCCGCTAAAATTCCTGCATAACCAATAGTGGTGACGGCGCTGATTGCCAAGCCGGCGGGCATATCCTGTTGGCGACCGGCAGCAGTAAACAGTATAGGTACAATATTTGAGGCACCAATTCCAATCAGTACAAAACCTGATAATGCAATCATGGGTGTTGGTGAAAATACCGCAACAAAAAATCCGGTTGCAGCACAGAGTCCGCCAATAAACAGCACGCGCGCGCCACCAAAACGCCGTACAACTTTATCACCGGTTAAACGTCCGGCAGTCATGGCTACCGAAAATGCGGCGTAGCCTAATCCGCCTTTCGCCGCCGATAAGCCATCGGCAGTTAATAGAAGCGCACTCCAATCCAGCATGGCACCTTCGACCAAAAATACGATAAAACACAGGATGCCAATAAAAATAACAACGCCGTGCGGCAATGCAAACAGCGGTGCATCTCGTTCTGAGGCTTCGGGCGTACGCAGTAAATTCGGGTTGGCGATAGCGATTGCTCCACCCACCAAAACGGCAACTATCACACTCGACCACAATGTATTTAAGCCACTCCACAATAAAAATGTCATCACACCTGCGCCAACAAAACCACCGACACTGAATAAACCGTGAAAGCCGGACATCAACGAACCGCCCTGGTTTTCTCGACGATAACAGCCTGGATATTCATGGAAACATCCAGCGTGCCAATGGCGGCGCCAAATAAAAATAGGCTAATTGCGAGCAATAAAGGGCTGGGAACTACTGCGAGCATTGGAAGGATAAAACAGGTCATGACACCTGATAATAAAATCACTAATCGACAACCAAAGCGCGCAGCCAGGATGCCCGTCAGCGGCATAGCTGTCATTGAGCCCACGCCCAGGCACAAGAGCAACGCACCCAATTCGGCCTGCTCAATGCCCATACGTGCTTTTGCGTAGGGCACGAGCGGCGCCCAGGCAGACATGGCCATACCAGCGGCTAAAAATGCCAGGCGAGTTGATACTCGCTGTTTAAAATCAGTTGTGGTCATAAAACTTTTTACTCAGGATGGGTTCGATCACGAGAACAAGGAGTCCAGCAAAATGCTTAGCTGGACAGGATAATAAGGTGGAGGAAAAAAAGCGCACATATATAAACAATCGCACACCGAGATGCAAAATCAGGAACGGAAAAGATATGCAAAGGGATATAAAAGAAATTGAGCAGGAACGTAAAAATACAGGCGGGATTAAACGAAAAATGAAATTAACGATAAGTTAAAAAAATACGCAAAAAAACCGGAGGACACTTTCGTGTCCTCCAAATAAACGCCATATACGCTACAGGGATTTTAAGAATTTAACCAAGGCATCTTTGTCGCTTTGGCTCTTGGCAACATAAGCTTTGCGTGCATTAGCCGCTTCGCCGTCGTGCCACAGGATTGCTTCATTGAGCGTTTTTGCGCGGCCATCATGCATATAGGCTTCGCGACCGCCGCCTGCAACATCGGCGGTAAAGCCGATTCCCCACAGTGGAGCTGTACGCCATTCAGCGCCGGTAGCTTCGCTTTCACCAAGGTTATCCGCCAAACCTGGACCCATGTCATGCAACAACAGGTCTGTGTATGGATGGATAGTTTGGCTGCGAACTTCCGCGAAAGGAGCGTAAGCACTGGTTTTGAGGGTTTCCTTGTGACAGGCGTTACAACCTGCTTCGCCAAATACGGCCTCGCCACGCAGGGCTTGGGAATCTTCCAGATTACGACGCGCCGGTACACCCAGGGTTGCGATGTAACGCACCATTAAATCGAGGTCCGCGTTAGAAATCTCATTACCGGTTTGGCAATCAGACTGGCCGGCACCACAATCGAGTTTGGGGAATACAGTGGTAGTTACGCCCATCTCGATATTCAACGCCGAAGCAATTTGATGCTTCAAGGAAGAGCTTGCACCTTTCCAACCAAAACGGCCCAAACGGGTTTGGCCAGTCACAGGATCAACCACGCGTTGCACACGGCCACTGATACCTGCGCCGTTATTAGCATTGGCGATGGCAATAATGTCGGCTTCGGGCACCGCATCCAGCAAACCTAAACCAACAAATGCAGGGCTGTTACGCACTGAGAAGAAATCAGGCGCAGTGCCACTGACAAAGTTGTATTTTGGTTTGGTCAAGGTGTTGGTGCTGCCATCTGCATAGTTAGGCGCTTGTACAAAACCAATCAATTGGGTTTGCGCTTCGCCAACACCAGAGCCACCTGTCGTACTGAATGGCTGTAAAGAGGTGCCATAAAGAGCGTGGGCTGCGCCAGCGGCATTGCTGCCAATCTTGATTGCCTGGTTGTTGATGGTGACGCCTATGCCTCTGGGAATAGAACGGCCATTGTTAAAGTGACAGCCTACACAGCTGGTATTGTAGAAACGCGGACCCACTTTGCCTTGCATCGCTACAAATGGTTCGTTGGTTTGAACATCGGCAGTGTTGTTAGGATTTTGTGGAATCTCACTGTGAACACCGGTTTGCATGTCGGTATGTACCAAACGACGACCCAGCATAAACAACTCGGCGTTACCACCTGCTTTCATTTGGGCAAGGTTGCCGCCACCCATGTTGGTCGCTTCTTGTTTAAATGCTTGCCATGGCTCATTTGAGTAGTTGTACGGCAATGTTGTACGACCGCCCGACCACGCATTAAGTGGTAACGGGAATGAGTCATAGACGGTTGGGCACGTTGGCTCATCGTTAGATGCAGGATTACAAACGATGATGTTGCCGTTGCCGTCGGTATCCAAAGTAGGTTTACCAACCCATGGCACTATACCGTTTGGTTGATCGCCTTTACCGCCACCGACTTGATACAACAAGGCTGTACCGTAATAGTTGTTGCGGCTGCCTGCCGGATGGATATCAGGAGCTGACAGGAATTGCGCGATTTCCATTTCAATACGGTCGCCAATTCTCAACGGACGTTGTGGCAAGTTGTTAGTGCGCTTCCAATAATCCCTCAACACAGGGTTATTTTGGGTAAGCGATAATTTGAAGTGATTTTTCTCGCCTGGCACTTCGGTCACACCGGTGTTATCCATATACAAGGCAACTGTACCGCCGCCCATATAGAAGAAACGTGTTCCGGTACTTTCCATGGGGATTTGGCTATACATGTCGACATCAATGTAGGTACCGCCTTTGGCGATATAGTCTTTGATGACCACTGTAACGGTACGATCCAACCAATAGTGCGGCAAGTAATGGTCATAACCACTGCCTTGCTCCATCGCTCTCAAGAAGCCGGTCTCATCGGTAAATGCTGGTGTTGGCTCCCTTCTTACTTCACGGGCGTGACGGTCACGGCTGCGATCTGAAAAGGTTGTCTCAATACGATCAGCAAACTCCACAACCGACTCAGGCTCAAGCGCTGTTGTATTGTTGTAGAGCGGGATGATATTGCCTAAAGCCACCGAACTTGCAGCAGATGATGCGCTGCTGGTCGTAGCCGTGCTGCTAACAGAGGACTTACTGCTGCTGGTAGCCGGAGTGCTGCTCGCTGCAGAAGAAGGTGTGCTGCTTGTGGTTCCGCCAGAGCCATATACTTTCAATTCAAAGATTGAATAACCCCATTGGTTGCCCGTGCTGCGCGCTGTTCCGTAAATACGTACATAACGATAGCTGCCGCTCACAGCGTTGGTGTCTGTGCGGTTACCAAATGCGCCGCCAGTGCGGGTTGCAAGGGTTGTCCAATTGGTATTGTCATTAGAGCCTTGTACTTGATAGTTCGCCGCATTGGCCGCTTCCCAATCAATCACAACACTGGACAGGATTTTCGCTGAACCCAAATCGACGCTGATCCATGAAGGATCGGTATTGATTGCAGATTCCCAGCGGGTGCCGCCATCGCCATCGACAGCATTACCAGCCGCCTGGAGAGCAGTGCTTGCCGTTGCTGGACGCCCCTGGGCCAAATTGGTAGTTGATGGAGCACTGGAAGCGACTGACGATGGAGCACTCGACGAGCTTGTCGCTACTGCACCACCATAAACTTTCAATGACCAGATTGAATAGCCGTATTGGCTGGTACGGGTTGTACCGTAAATACGTACATAACGATAATTGCCGGTCACCGCAACGGTATCAGTACGGTTACCAAAAACACCGCCCGTTTTGGTAGAGAGCGTCACCCAGGTTGTCCCGTTGGTAGAACCCTGGACTTGATAGGTCGCCGCGTTTGCCGCTTCCCAATCAATCACAACACTCGTCAAAGCATATTGGTTAGCCAGATCGACACTGATCCAGGATGGATCTGTATTCATCGCAGATTCCCAACGCGTACCACCATTTCCATCCACAGCATTTGCTGCAGGTTGAATCGCAGTACTCGCAGCAACCGTTTTATTCAACGCAAGATCAGTTTGCGCATAAAGCTGACCGCTGCCAAATAACAGCAATGTGCACATACAGTAAAAACAACGCATAGCGTAAATTTTGAACATGGAGACCTCCATTCGCCGCGCAGATTTGAGCCATCAAATAATTATTAGCGTGCACCCGCCCAGTTCCGTTGGAAGATATGCAGTAATGACATCAAATTGGAAGCACAGGTTATTAATGGGTTAATTGTTGATAGAAGCGCTCAGATAACAAGGGCTTGCGGAGCGCAATCAAATTATTATTGTTAGATAAATAGTTAACTCACGCCGATAAAAACCAGCGCGAACTTATAGTTACACAATCTATAGGCACAGCTCTCCCACTAAACCGCAAGCGACATACATGGGAAAAATGACATAAGTGGGAACGACGAAACGAACCGTACTAGTTTTATTAGAACTTGCCAGTTATGCCTGTTTGGCACACAAAACTTCTTTTGTGTTTATAAATCTTCCAGAAAAAAATTTCTCCCCTATACTCAAACCATAAATAAAAAAACGCGAATGCTGGCAATACCAATAAAAAGCATAAGCGGGGCCAAGCCAAATCAGGGAGTGTTCATCATGTTTGCGACTGCGATTATTCGACATCGGCTCCTTGCTGTCGGCATCAGCTGTATTTGTTCTTCAGTGAGCGCTGCGATAGATGAATCCAACCCGCTGTTGGAACTTCCGCTTGAAGATCTGATGAAAATCAAAGTCGTTTCAACCACCCGCACCGCCCTCAATGTTTGGAAAGCTCCTGCCACCGTAAATTTGTATAACGCGCAAGACATCCGCGAAATGGGTTTCAAAACCTTATATGATTTGCTCAACACTGTTGCAGGGGTGCAAACCTACAACTCATCGGTTGGCCGACAAAGAGCCTGGTTTCGGGGAGCACAAAGCGAATTCAACAGCAAAATTGCACTGTTTATCGATGGAGTTCCTTATCGCAACCTGCGCGGCGGCTTTCCAATGGACATGGCACTGCCGATTGATACGGTCAAAAGTGTAGAGATCGTACGCGGGCCAGGTTCTACCCTCTATGGCACCAATGCCTTGTCAGGATCAATCTACATCCTCACTTATAGCCCTGGCGAATCAGGTGACCACACCCAGATAAAAACTGAAGCTGGTAACAGCGATAGCTATGGCGCCGTGATACAACATTCACAGACCGCAGGAAGCGGAGGTTTTTCTGTTGAGGTGCGGGATTGGAAAAGCGATGGTTACGCTAGCGACCGGGATCGAGCCGGATTCTCCCTGCAAGGACTATCGACGCCGCAAGAACTTCAGTCAGCACAGGCAAAAGCCTCTTTCCTGGATGACAAACTAATCATTTCTGCATCCACAAGCCGCTTTGGTTTCCAAACACCCTACAAAGGCGTTTTCCACCCTAAAGAGATTGCGGATTACGATACCCAATTCAGCCTTCACTATCGGGATAACCTGAATGAAAACCTGGACCTTGATGTCCTGAGCTATTACAAACACATCAAATCCAACGAAAGCGAAACCAATACCCTCTTTTATGACAACGGCAGGGTGCAATCCCTGACCCGTGAATTTTCCCGGGAGGAAACTGGCCTCACAGGATTGCAGCCTTATGCGAGCTGGAACATCAATCCCTACAACCAGTTACTGGTAGGTGCCGATGTGCAATATGAGCGCGTGCTATCCAATATAGATTTCCCCACAACAATCAACTATGCAGAAGATGGAACACAAATTGGTGCACCCGCCACCTCTGTTGTAGCCTGGAGTGGCCGAACGATTTCTACCCGGCGCGTTGCGCTCTACGCGCAACACACATTAAATTTTAACGAAGGCGCTACCAGCTTAACGACCGGATGGCGACACGATTCAGTGGAGCGGCTTGATCCTGAAAACAGTATCCGCATCGGCCTGACACAAGATTTCAATCCCAACTGGTTTGGCAAATTGCTTTACGGTACGGCTTTCCGTGAACCCAGTTTTGTCGAATACCTGCGCATAGATGAAGGCAGCACACCTCCCAAAGCCGAGAACATGAAAACAGCAGAGCTGCAACTGGGATATCGCACCGACAAACAGCTCAGCACCCTCACCTTGTTTTCAAATCGCTACGACAACTACATAGAAAGGGATAACACCGGAGCCATCGGAACCGAAAATTTCCGCAATACCGGCCAGCGGTTAATGAGAGGGGCTGAATTTGAAAGCCGCATAAGCCTCAGCAACCAGTTAAAAGTCTTTTTCAATGTGGATTATTTGCATACCAGCGACGAGGAATTGCATATCGCCCTGCCCTTCCTCGCGCATTACCACGCATCGGCAGGCTTCAATTACTGGCAGCCATTTTTCAACGGGAAACTTAGCAGCAACCTGTACGTGCGCAACAGCGGCGCGCGCGAGGATTTCGATTCATCCATTGTGGTAACCCCGGGCGGCCATACGCGCCCAGGTGATTACAGCGATGGCTATTATGTATTTAATGCAGATGTGCAATATCACATGCAATACACATCAGACAGTGAATTGACACTTGCACTTAGCATCAAAAATCTTTTGGATGAACAATACTACGACAGGAACCTTCCGCTGACAGGATTCCGCGGGGTATACCAGGATAAGCGTTACACCTCGTGGGATTCACAAGCACCGGCTCGGACGATTTCATTGAGCCTGGACTATCGCTGGAAATAATAATCTCCAGGTTTTGTTGCGAGATTTTTTACAAACCAAAACCTGAAGCATCGTGAACGCGTGAAAATTATGACAACTTATTTGAAATAACTGATTTTGCTCTTAAGTTGTGAGGAATAACCGGCCAGTTTCCTGCTGGACTTTTCCACCTCAGTAATAGATGAAACCGTTAATTCGGTAACCTGGCTGATATTGGTAATATTGCGGTGTATTTCTTCCGCCACCATCGTCTGCTCTTCAGTTGCCGTCGCAATCTGGATATTTTTTCCGTTAATCTCTGACACAGTTTCCTTAATATTCAGCAAAATTTTCTGGGTTTGGTTGGCATAACCCACAGTCTCTTGCGAATTATTCCGACTTTTTTCCATCACACTGACAGCGTTGGAAACGCCTTGCTGCAAACGATTAATCATCGCCTGGATTTCCTGCGTTGACGAATGAGTCCTGCTTGCAAGCGTGCGCACTTCATCTGCGACAACCGCAAAACCACGACCTTGCTCACCAGCACGTGCGGCTTCAATTGCTGCGTTTAATGCAAGCAAATTGGTTTGCTCTGCAATGCTGCGAATCACTTCCAAAATTTTTCCAATCTCGTCACTATCGTTTTCCAATTTTGAAATAACACCGGCAGCCTTGGTGACATCTTCTGCCAAGGAGAGAATTGATTGCAGCGAAGCCGCAACAATTGCAGAACCATCATTAACCTCTTTTTCTGCCGCCAAACTATTTTCTGCCGCCCCCTGGGCGTTGCGTGCAACCTCTGCAATGGTTGCCGACATTTCGTGCATGGCAGTCGCAACCTGTTCAGTTTGTTGCTGTTGATTGTAAAGCTCATGCATGGTTTTTTCGCTGCTGGCAAGCAATGAGTCGGCGGTAACGCTTAAATGGCCACCCACATCGTTAACATCATTAATAACGTGGCGTAACTGGCCAGACATTTTGTTGATTTCCCTGACGATGCTGCCATCGCGCGCCGATTCATCGTTAATTTTCAGCGACAAATTACCATCTGCAATTTTTTTAATACTGCGCGAAAGCTCCAGGGGTTCTGCCCCCAGATGTGAAAGCTGCGAAATAATTGCTGAACCAATAATGAAACTTGCAATACTAGCCACAATGGCGACAACAACCCCAATAACATTTAACAACGAAATACTTTCGTATTGCCCCGTCGAATATTTGTATTCTTGCGAAACAATATCTAACTGCAGTTCAACCAGCTCGTTGATCTTGTTGCTTATCGGATCAATGGATTTGTAGAGCGGGCCGTCATAAGCATCCAATTCACCGGGAATGGAACCTTGTTTGGACTGTAAAAAAGTGAGTAGCTGTTTAAGGCTTTCATCGGCAACAATAAATAATTGATTGGCTTCCCTTATCAGTTTTAATTCCGCCGGGCTTGTATTTGTCGCTGTATATTTTTTCCATTTTTCCTCGATCAGCCGCTGCGCAGTCAAAAGCTCTTTGGATGCATTTTCTGCACTGACTAACCCGGCATTGGTTTTGTTGGTTAAATCAATAATGGAAACCGCATAGGCATCCGCAATTACTTTTAGGTCGCGCAAAGGGATAACACGGTCTTCATAAATAGTCTGGATGCTGGCGTGCTGCTTTTTAAATCCATTCCAACTAAAAGCGCTAATCACCAAAAGGGATAAGGAGAGTGTCGATAAAATCAGGATCAGTTTGTGGGAAATTTTCATATCAAAAAGGCTACTTCTGAGGGTTAAAATCAGAATAAGTCTAGATCCAAATGAGCCGAAATCAATTAAGAATTTATCCATCTGCCAGTTTTAAAAAAACAAAACCGGGTTTTTACACCCGGTTTCCTATGCTTACTTTAGCGGTAAAAGCATGCTGCAAAAAAACAACACTTTAATGAGGTTATTTTTTCGTTTTATCCACCTCTTTCAATGGGGCTCCCGTATATTGGTTGAAGCGGGTTTTTTGATTGGGAGCCTGGAAGCTATTTAACATGGCTTGCGCGCCACCACCGTTTGCCCGATACCATAAGGGCAAGGATTTAAACGAAAATACCTCATCAAAATCCATCGCCACCGATCCGGCATCCATAGGTTCAGTACCCAAACGATTTTTAAACCATTTCATCCATTCAGCAGAGGCAGGCGCAGGTGAACAAATATTTTGGCCGTTTGGATCAGGTTTCCCATTATCACCACACAGCTGGAAACCTGGTGGCGCTTTTTGTGAGAACGAAGGTAATAGGAAGGAATCCATACGGTGTGCGGCTACATTCCACTGCGCTGTACTATGGCAACTCATGCAGGATGAATCCGGCGCATTGATTTCGACTTTACCATTGACTGCAATATTATTACGCGCGCCGTCATTAGGGCCGGATAAGCGGCCACCCCAACCGAGTGTTTGGGTAGAATATTTTGGCGCATTTGGATTAATCCAATTCTCGATCAATGCTTGCCCAGGCTGGGTTGCCTGAGGGTCATTCCCCCACTGCGCACCAAGTGGAATCATTTTGTCCCAACCATCGCCCGCTACCGAGCTGTCATATACCAGGGTGGTGAAGACCCAACCGGTAGTGGGGGATGATTTGGAATCCTTAACAATAATATCGAATTGGGCTACGTAACCTGGCCAAACTTGCGGTGGCTGGTTGTTTCCCGATTGATCAATAAATAACGACCATTGCGGCGCACCTTTCAGTGCATCCCACCAATCCGTTTTTTGATTTGGATCGGTAGACGCAAACACCGCCGCCTTCACAATCACCGCCCCTTCTTCAAACTGGGCGTTTTGGGTCTTGATATCCGGCTTCATTGCCGAAGCTCCCCACAATTTAAACAGACTATAGGCTGCCCGTTGATCGTAATAGGTTAAAACATGGGTATTGAAGGTCGCACGCAAACCAGTATCCGGGAATATGGCAGGGCCAAATTCACCCGCCACATAAGTACCACGGATCGCTTCACGCTGGCTCCCCAACCAGGGTTCGTTATACCAACCCGCTTTGCCTGCATCCCAGGTTGGATAATCCAGAATTAAATTTTTCGCGTTTTTGCTGACATAGTCGCGCAAGGCATAGGCGTATGCGCGGGCATTTTCCGTGTTAATGGCTTGCCCTTTGATGGCAGCTTGCCAGGGCGGCGCAACCAAAGGCGGCAAGGCGCTTTGCGGCCAATCATGGCTGGTCTTGAATAGTGGGCCAGAATACTGCTGCGGTGTTGGTACATTGCCATTGTTATCCTGGAATGGCTTGGCAGTACCAGCGGTAACAGCCGCCGTCAATTGGGGCCGATGCGCTGGCTCATCAGCAAAACTGATGTTGCTCATTGCCACGCCCAGGCAAATCGATACTCCAAATACAACGTTGAAATGTTTCATGAGAATATCCTTTTAACGCGATTATTGTGATTAACATAAATGCCGTGCTATTCGTTTGCAAAACTCAAAGCACAACGTTTTTAAATCGTTGTTAACGATTTAATTTTTTTGCCAGATCTGTGCAGGTCTGCACGTAGCGAAGGTAAATTGATAATGGCCGACAACTGTCATCGGTATTAAAGGAATCTAATTGAAAATAGCTTCAATGAAATAATAGTGTTGGAAAAAATAATAGTATTGGAAGAAACAACAAATAATGAAACGCAAGGTAAATATGAACTCATGTTTGATATCCTTTCAGGCAATTTTGTTATTAAATTCATCTGCAGAAAATCAATAATTCAAGCATCGATGTACATCACCATGATTGTAGATTCGGCACTTAAACCCACAAAACATCTACTCACACAATATGAAGCACACTATTTATTTTTTATAAAAAGATATGTGGACGCAATTACATTGCATTACATCATTTCAAAATATTGCATAAACATAGTTTCAACCGTAAAACTACAGCATATGCAATCTGCCATATGTATAAATTACAACGAATAAGGAAAAGGCTTTCGACAAAGCTTATGAGGGTAGCGAAGTCACTATTGAAGCAATGCAACACCGACTCGAAACAAGTTCGGGTGATATTGTTATCATGAAAAATAACGATCCACTTCCTGTTTACACTTCAATTTGACAGACCATTCAAGTTCGTCATCCACGTTAAACAAAGGATCGCTTTTTTAGCTGGAAAAAAGATGGAGCTACTTTCGCAATCCATTGCTCATGCACCTTATTAATTATTTATCGCGTTTATTTTTTCTCATTTATTTCGCTCACATTAAAGCCCCAGCTCACGCAAGATCACCTCTTTTAGCTCCTGAGCCTCCAGACTGGACATTTTTCTGGGATGCGGGATATTAACTTCATGGATTGCCTGTATTTTGGTAGGGCGTGGAGACAACACCATAATACGATCTGCCAGATGAACTGCTTCTTCCACATCGTGAGTGATGAGCAATACGGTATGGCGCTCTTTTTCCAGGATACGCAACAACTCCATACGCATATGCAGGTTCATTAATGCATCAAGCGCAGAAAAAGGTTCATCCATGTAAAGGATTTCAGGCTTCATGGCAAGTGCGCGTGCAATTTCAACGCGCTTTAACATGCCGCCAGAAAGTTCGTGCGGATAATTTTTTTCAAAATTCTTTAATCCCACCATAGAAATATAGTGATCCGCAGTTTCTTTTTTTTCTGCTTCACTCATATCGTTGAGGCCAAAAATCATATTCTGCTGAACGTTCATCCACGGAAATACAGAACCGTGTTGTGAAATCAAAATACCTTTGGAGTTTGGCCCTTCTCGCACAATGCCATCGATTTTAATTACACCTTCATCAGGCAACTCGAAACCACAGATCATTTTCATTAACGTCGATTTACCGCAACCCGATGGACCCACGATTGCAAGAAATTCTCCATCACGGACACTTAGGCTCAAGTTGGATACAACTTCGAGTATACCTTTGGATGTTGGAAAACTTTTCTTGATATTATCGACAACAATCTTATCCACCATAACGCCACCTTACTGATTTTCTTTTTTCTAAAAAGCGAGTTGTTTTATCAAGCAGCAAGCCAATCACACCAATAATGATCATACTGGCGATTACCAGGTCATAACGGTTGCCAGCGTTGCGGGAATCCATAATTAAATAGCCCAGGCCTGAACGTAACGCGATCATTTCCGCAGCTACCACCACCAACCATGCCACACCTAATGTGATGCGCATACCCACAATAATTTCCGGAAATACAGCTGGAATAATGACGTGCCGATAGAGTTTTGCACGCGATACCCCGAAATTTTCTGCTGCACGTAAATAACGTTTTTCTATAGTGTGCACACCGGATGCAGTCTGCACTATCATCGGGAAAACCGATGCTATGAAAATCAAAAAAATGGGCGATGCGTTACCCACACCAAACCAAAGAATTGCCAGCGGAATCCAGGCGATGGGTGAGATGGGGCGAAGAATTTGAAAAAGTGGATTGAGTGTGGTGTAAGCAGCATCCACACGCCCGATCCAAAGCCCCACGGGAATAGCAATGGTAATGGCGCAAAAGAATCCAATACCCACTCGCATCAATGAAGAGCTGATATGTTCCCAAAGCGTACCATCTTTAACGAGTTCTAATGCACCAAGGACCACTTGCAGTGGTGTTGGAAAAATTGCACTTTTGGTTTGAAGTACGGTGATCCACCATATGGCAATCAATACACTTAGCACTATTAACGGGGCGAGTATTTTTCCCACCCTTTTATCGAAAAAACTTTTTTTCTTTATTGTCATTCATTCACCTTTATTGTTCGTTTCACATTTATTTTTTTGAGCAGCTAATATTAATGCGCAAATAAATACCTCAGTCGCCATACCAACCTGCGCCATCCAATCGTAGGTTCGGGATCGACACTAACCGTTAATTGCTGATTAGTATGAGCGGAACATTGGAATTGATAATCCAACGCTTTTTTGAACGGCATTGTAAAACTTTGGCCAGGCATGATCAGGGTTGGCCCGAATAGTTGCGGTACCCTGTCAAGATTTTTCATCACCAAAATATCCTGAACTCCCAACACCAATTGAATTTTAGAGGGGAGTATTTCGACCATGTTACCCGTCGCTCGTTTCTCCCAGGTTCCTTCAGGAATTTCATACACCAATTCGCGCGATTTCACGTTGATAGGTGCCAACATTGCCCAACCCATGATTGCGGTTAGCAATAATGTTACAAAACCAGGCAGACGGAATATCCAGAAGCGTTTCAGCAACATTGTCAGCGAGAAAGCACGATAAATATTGTGGTTTGAATTATCGGCTTCATTGATTGAGCAGCACTCTGACATCAGGAACAAGATCATCAACCAATTGGCCAAAAGGACTAAGTGCCCGCAATTTTCCGGCGCGATCAATCAGATAAACAAAGGTTGAGTGATCTATATTACCTACACCTGATTTATCCGCTTTCGCATTGGTCGCCACGGCACCGTATTCTTTTTGCACCGCAACTAGCTGCTCAGATGTACCCGTAACACCAACAAACGATGAATCAAAATGAGCCAGGTAGGTTTTTAATTGTTCCGTATTATCTCGCTCAGGATCTACCGTCACAAACACCACCTGGAAATTTTTACCGCTATCGCCCAACTGCTTTTTTACCTTGGCAAGATCGCTCATGGTAACAGGGCAAATGTGCGGACATGAGGTGAACCCAAACACCAAAGCCACCACTTTACCGCGATAATCGCTCAATCCCAGCTCCTTACCATTCGAAGCCGGCAACTTGAAATCAGGTGCCATTCTGGCCGGTGAGAACTCACCGGATTTTAATTCAGCTGCACTAACACTAATTGCAGGTAACAGAATTAAAAGCACAGTTATGACAATTCGATACATGTCGATCTACTCCAATATCAGCGTATAAAAGATCGAAAAATTACAAAAGAATCGAAGTCGGTGTAAGCGATTTCACGAAACTCATATCGGCATACTGTTCGAAAGGAACTGGTCTTTTCAAAGTGCCAGCATCAATGGAGAGTTGCATTAATTCATCGAATTCAGCCTGGATCATGCGCAGGTCACCATAGGTCACGCGATCACCGGGGTTATCCATGACGTATTGCAAAAGATCAGGGTCCTGGTTGAAATATTTTTTGGTGGATGCAATGGCAACGGCTTTTTTGCGATTTTCGCGTTGCTGATCCATCCATACGCCCGAGGCTTGAACGTAATTAACCAGCTCTTGCACTATTGGACGATTTGTTTGTATTAATTCTTCACGTACTGCTAATACACAACATATGTAATTAGGCCATTCATCGCGCGTCATACGTAATGGAGTAGCGTAACCAGGAATTTGAGCAACAGCCCCAAAGGGTTCACCCGTACAATACGCATCAACTGCTTTTGCATAGAGTGCTGCAGGCATATCTGGTGGAGGCATTTCTATAATTTGAACATCTTTTAAATCCATACCTTCTTCCGCTAACATTTTTCGCAAGAACAGCACATCGACTGCAAACCGACTTGGAACTGCAATTCGCTTGCCCGCCAGATCTTTAAAACGTTGATAACCAGAGTCCGTGCGCACCATGATCACAGCACCCGAACGATGCCCGAGTGAAACGACTTTTACGGGAATTTTGCTGTCATTCAAATCCATAACCATGGGTGCCAGAATATAGGCAGCCTGGATTCGGCCAGCCATTAGCGATTCTTTAAGCTCAGGAAAACCACTGTATTTACTATATTCAAACTGGAATGCGTTGCTTGATTTACCGGTCGCATTGCTCGCATCTTTTGCGGCGCAGGCGACCGGTAATGTCAGGTTACATGTCACGGGTAAACCGCCAACGACCAATGAATCAATTTTGGATTCCGTTTTGGAACACGATGATAATGTGAGAGGTAATGCCGCAGCTGCCGTTGCGCCGGCAGCAATTTTGAGCAGATGACGACGGGTGAGATCTTGAGTCAAAAAATTCATGTGTGGTGCTCCAACAATAGGGTGTAGCTATTTTAGTTATGTTCTTCAGACGGCGGAGATTAAGACATTGCGCTACTGATAACGCGTCTTAACTATTCCAAACTCACAAATGGTGAATGTATTACTGTCGTTGTTTTTTTATTTTGCATCACGCTTTTTAAATGAAACATTTCTTCCAAGCAATTTCTTTATCATCAATTTAGGCTATGGAATTCAGGAACTGTAAAGAGCCACTGCAATACAAAAACTGCTAGCCTCTGCAATGAGTAGCACTGCAATGAGTAGCAGCTTTTGATTGCAGAGCAATTTATTTAACTGCCAGGCTACCTTGCATCATGGCGATATGGCCGGGAGCGGAGCAAAAGAACGTGTAAGTTTCACCCGGGCTTAATTTACTTACCGGAAATTTTACGGAGGTTTTCTCACCGCCACCGATAATAGGGGTTGATGCAATAATTCGCGCATCGCCTGTTTTCAAATAATTATTATTTATGCCTGCGGCAATCCCCTCAGTCGCAATTGGTTGGGCATCAGCAGATTTACTGAGCACCCAGTTATGCCCCATGGTCGCTTTAGGCAGCTTGCCAGAGTGCACCAAATTTACGGTGAAATCTTTACAGGTTTTGCTAACAGCAATTGATTTGGTATCAAATTGCATTGCGTCATTTGCAGTGACGGTCGTACTGCAATCGTCTGCAAAAGCGGTAGTCGCAACAGTGCTTAAAAATAATGACAACGCAAAATATTTAATTTTCATGGTGAATCTCCTTACCAGGTTGTGGGGTTACATTTATCTAAAGCTTGCTCAAAGTATCTAAAGCCTGCTCAAATATTTATCCGCTTGATGCATGAGATCAGAAATAACTGCCTCAGCACTTTTTATACTTTTCACATTGCCGCATCCCTGTCCACAATAAAGAGCCATTGCTGCTAAATCGCCAACAGCTCCTTTTAATGGTGAATCAGTAGAGAATGGATATATGGGCGCGCCGTCTTGTTCACCGATGGGTTTGTCAGGAACATGTTTATATTGTTGCGCTGCTGAAATGGAATTTTTTAATACTCGAACGGCTGCTTGCATTGGCCAATTGCGATAAAAGTCGTAGCAATACGTGGTGTTGCCCGCATCGGCGGCAAGAACTTGTTGTTTGTGAAAATCATGGGCATTCGATTCGGTTGTTGCTAAAAAAAGTGTTCCGCAACTGATTCCCTGCGCACCTAAAGCTAATGCGGCAACCAATCCTTCACCGGTAGAAATTCCACCTGAAGCCACCACAGGAGCTTTACCTAAAGCTGCGATTTCCGGTAACAACCCGAATAAGGATGTTTCGCCCCGCACATGTCCACCTGCTTCAAAACCTTGCGCAATTAAAACCTGTGCTCCAGCTTCAAGTGCATTTTCTGCATCACGCAAGCTGCCTATTTGGTGAATAACTCGAATGTCGTTATCGACACATTTTTTAATAAGCTCTTTATCAACATCCCAAAACAACACAATATTTTTAATGTTTAACGAAATGCATTCCGCTATTTGACGCGATAAAAGTGTTGGGTCTGTTGCGGCAGGAATTAAATTTACCCCAAAAGGTTTATCGCAAAGTGAACGATAAAGATTAATTTCCTTGCGAATCATTTCGGGAGATTCACGTACCATTCCAAGGCAGCCGAAACCGCCAGCATTACTCACTGCTGCGGCCAGGAGATGTCGAGAAACACCACCCATGCCGGCACAAAGAATTGGATACTTACACCCTAAAATATCGGTTAATGCTGTATATAGCCTGGGGTGATACATATTTTTCCCGATAAAAATCAATTAATTCCAGATAATTTCATCGCCGTTTAAACGGGCAGAAATGATGATATCCAATTCAGCCAATTTAATTTTTGGTTTGAGTTCGGTTGCGTTAATTGCGCGCTGTCGCAATGAAAATCTATCGACATAAATCTGGATTGGGCTATTCAAAAGGTCATCGAAACTGGATGCTTCCGCAGATTTAATAGCGGGCGCAATTTCGTTGTGGAGTAAAAGAATGGAAACCGCATTACCTTCTTTGGCAAGCTTGGCTATAAGTGAAAAGTAGTCAATTTTATTTGAGATCGTTGGTTGGGTCCTTACAAAAAAATATCGCGACACCAATTTGCTCCTGAATAATATGTTGAAACAACAATAAGGGAATTGCGAAGTAAAGAAGAAAGCCAGCGAAGATTTCACAATGGGCTGAAGTTCACATCAAATGCATGTTATCGAGTGAGATAACTATTGAATAATGAAATTAAATGCACTTTAATATCAAAAATTTTGGTATTAAATGATGGATATTGAATTAGCAAGAACCTTTCTAGACATAATGCGCTCGGGCAGCCTCATCGCCACCGCCGAGCGTTTGCATGTGACGCAGACCACTGTGACTGCGCGCGTTAAAAGCCTGGAATCACAATTAGGTTGCCAATTATTTGTGCGCAATCGAGCGGGTGCTATCTTAACCATGGAGGGAGAACGATTTGTGGATTACGCAACGCAAATCGTTCAGTTATGGGAAAAGGCAAAATGCGATCTCATATTGCCAGAAGAAAAAACGAGTTCCATTACGATTGGCGGTGAACTGTCTTTGTGGAATCCGCTGCTATTAAATTGGATTTCAGATCTTCGATCCTCACATGAATCCTTTGTCGTTCAAGTTGAAACCGGTGAGGCAAACTCGCTGATAAGTCGCGTTAATCATGGCGTGTTGGATATAGCAGTGGTATATCGCCCTGAATATCTTCCCGGATTAAAAATTGAATTATTACTGGAAGAAAAATTAATTATGGTTGCCGGGGCAACATCGCCCGATCCTTACATCTACGTAAATTGGGGACCGACGTATGAGGGACAACATGACTCGGCTTTCCCGGGAAAACGCCGTGCGAGTTTATCCATTGACTTCGGATTACTAGCGCTCGAATATTTACTTGCCCATTCAGGGAGCGGTTATTTTCGTGCACGCGTAGTGCAACGTTATATTGAAGAAAAAAAGCTTTATCCCGTCGCTAATGCTCCAGAATTTACCTATCCCATATACGCTATTTATCGCGATAACGATAATTCAGAAACTATTCGCCAAGCTATTGAAAGTTTACGCTCCGTTGTAAATCAGGCGATAGTCTGGCGGTAGCCGTGGCTTTGAGTTGTTCATCTGCGTATATCCAGCAAACTATCGCTACACCATAAACCGGAATAACCACCAGCCTGCTGCTTGACCGAAATCAAATATTCCTGTAATTTCAGTAAATACTGAAATTACAGGAATTTCGAGATGACCAAAAACCTCACACCCATGATTCAGTCCTGTGTCATGCACTTTGGTGAAATGGGTAGCCGCTGGGGAATCAACCGTACGGTTGGGCAAATGTACGCGCTGATAGTGTTGAACAAAGAACCCCTATGCGCGGATGACCTTGCTGAAGCCCTGGGATTTTCGCGCTCCAACATTAGTATGGGAATCAAGGAATTGCTGTCGTGGGAGCTTATCAAGCTACAACACCTACCCGGTGAACGACGCGAGTTTTATTCCGCGCCAGGAGATGTTTGGGATATCGCCAAAACCTTGATTGAACAACGCCGCAAACGCGAAATTGACCCGACCCTGTCAACCTTGCGTAATTTGCTGATTGAAAGTCCGGCAAACGATGAAGAAGAATACGCCCAGCAACGCATGCGCGACATGCATGAGTTGATTGAGATGCTCACCTTATGGACCAGCGAAATCCAGCGACTGGATTCCGCTAAGTTAGGCAAACTACTGAAGTTAGGTAGCAACATAGGTAAGGTGTTGGACATGAAAGATAAGCTGCTAGGTCGTTAATGTAATACCGTAAGTATTTTGCAGTACAAGCTTCGCATCACCGAGGTAATTCCCATGATGGACACGTTGATTCTTTCGCGCATACAGTTCGCTGCGAATATTTCTTTCCATATTTTATTTCCTACCATCACCATCGCGCTCTGCTGGTTTTTATTATTTTTTAAAATCCAATACAACCGCACCAACGATGAAGTCTGGATGCGTATTTATCGCTTCTGGGTAAAAATTTTTGCGCTGACATTTGCGCTCGGTGTTGTAAGCGGTATCACCATGAGTTTTCAATTCGGCACCAACTGGCCGGGTTACATGAAAACAGTCGGTAATATTGCCGGGCCGCTACTGGGTTATGAAGTCCTTACAGCATTTTTCCTTGAAGCAACATTCCTTGGCATTATGTTGTTTGGTATTAATCGCGTTTCAAATCGCATACACACCCTCGCGACTTTTTTAGTGGCATTTGGCACCACCATGTCAGCCTTCTGGATTATTGCACTCAATTCCTGGATGCAAACACCACAAGGTTTTGAAATGCGCGATGGTGTTGCACATCCGGTTGACTGGCTGGCGATTATTTTTAACCCCTCCATGCCCTATCGCTTGGCACACATGCTAACTGCATCAGGTATTACCGCCGGATTTTTAATTGCGGGAATTTCTGCTTATCGTATTTTACATGGTGACCACAAACCCGCACCGCGTCGGGCATTAAAAGCCGCTGTATTTGCAATTTCATTTTTAGTTCCGTTACAAGTTTTTTTGGGTGATATGCATGGATTGAATACATTGCATCATCAACCTGCAAAAATTGCAGCCATGGAGGCGTTGTGGCATTCGGAGCCCACGGAAAGTGTACCCTTAGTGTTATTCGCACTACCTAACGAAGCAGCTAAAAAGAATAACTTTGCAATTGAAGTTCCTCACGCAGGCAGCTTGATTTTAACCCACACTTATAATGGAACCTTTAAAGGGCTCGATGAATTTCCAAATGCACATCCACCAGTCAAACCGCTATTTTTTGGTTTCAGAATTATGGTGGGAATGGGCATGCTAATGCTGCTGGTTTCATGGACAGGCGCGTGGCAATACTGGCGCAAAAAAGAATTATCACCACTCATGTTAAAAGTTTTTTTAGCAATGACGTTTGCAGGCTGGATTGCAACCTTATCAGGCTGGTATGTCACTGAAATTGGTCGACAACCTTATTTGGTCACCGGTATTTTAAAAACCGCCGATGCAGTTACCCAATTACCTGCACACAATGTAGGAACTTCCTTAACACTGTATTTACTGCTCTATGCATTTTTATTAACCGCTTACATCCGCACATTATTCGTGATGGCTCGCAAAGCAATTCTGGTTGATCAACCGGAAAATATTAAAAGCCTGCAAGAAAAAATTCACGATAAAGAAAACGCGCCTTTATAAACCGGAGGACTTTGCGATGACATCAACATTATTAACAGGCGAAGCCTATTGGTTACCGGTTATTTTTATTGGGCTAATGGGCCTGGCATTTTTTTTGTACGCAATCCTGGATGGTTATGATTTGGGCGTGGGAATTTTATTACCCGCTGATTCCGACCCTCAACGGGATATGATGATCGCATCCATTGGCCCTTTTTGGGATGCCAATGAAACCTGGTTGGTACTCGGTGCAGGCATTTTATTAATTGCGTTTCCGCAAGCGCACAGTTTGGTTTTATATAATTTATATTTGCCCATTGCAGCCATGCTGATTGGATTAATTTTGCGCGGTGTTTCTTTTGACTTTCGCGCAAAAGCCCCAGAAGATCATAAGGCTGTCTGGGATAACACATTTAAAGCCGGATCAATTATTGCCACACTGTCGCAAGGTTACATGCTCGGCAGTTATGTCATGGGATTTGAACACAGCACAGCCGCCTATTTATTCTCTGCGTTAAGCGCAATCTGTGTAACTGCTGGCTACAGTTTTATTGGTGCAGCCTGGCTGGTTTTTAAAACCGAAGGTGAATTACAAGTTCGCGCCGCGCGCTGGGCGCGTGTTTGTGGCTGGTTGACCGCCATAGGAATTGCAGCCGTATCCATTGTCAATCCGTTAATCAGCCACGCTATTTTTGACAAATGGTTTGGTAGTGCCATGGTTATTTTATTGTTATTTATCCCGATCCTTTGTGCAGTATTATTTTTTATCGTCGATCGTTACCTTGCGCATTTCCCTCACGATAAAGATTTCGGCTCATGGATTCCAATTGTCTGTATCGCCATGATTTTTTTATTGTGTTTTATTGGTTTGGCCTACAGCTTTTTTCCGTTTGTCGTACCTAATACCCTGGATATCTGGCAATCAGCAAGTGCGCCCGAATCACTGCGTTTTATTTTGTACGGTGTGGCAATTGTGCTGCCAACTATTATTGGCTATACCATTTATTCTTATTCAGTTTTTTCCGGCAAAGCAACGCAGTTACGTTATTATTAATTTTAAAAGATTAAAAAAACCATGAAAGCAACATAAAAAAAGCCCGCGTTTTGGTGGAAAAACGCGGGCTTTTTATTAAGCAAAATTTCAACTCAATACCAGATTATCACGATGAATCAATTCTTTATCATCCTGGTAACCTAAAATACTGACGATTTGGCTACTGGGCTTACCGATAATTTTACGCGCTTCATCAGCATGATAATTTACCAGGCCGCGCGCAATTTCATGTCCGTCAACATCGGCACACACAACCATGTCTCCGCGCGTGAAATCACCGCGCACTTCTTTAACACCTACAGGTAATAAACTTTTACCAAGCTCACGTACAACACGCACGGCACCATCATCCAAAACCAACGTGCCACGCGTTTGCAATTGGCCCGATAACCAACGCTTGCGCGCCGCTTGCGGCTGCTGGTCTGCCCATAAAAAAGTCCCGATATTTTCACCGGCAGCAATTTTTAATAATGCATCCTCAATACGGCCGCCCACAATCACTGTATCCGCACCGGAGCGTGCAGCCACTCGTGCAGCACGCACTTTAGTAATCATTCCGCCACGCCCCAAGGCGCCGCTGGTGCCACCAGCCATCTGCTCAAGACGCGTGTCGTCAGCGGCAATTTCGCTGAGCAATTGTGCATCCGGATTTGAACGGGGATCGCTGTCATACATGCCTTTTTGATCGGTGAGAATCACCAATAAATCAGCCTCAATTAAATTTGCCACCAATGCACCGAGGGTATCGTTATCACCAAAACGGATTTCATCGGTCACTACTGTGTCGTTCTCATTAATCACCGGAACAACATTTAAACCAACCAAGGCTTTCAACGTGGAACGCGCATTCAAATAACGTTGGCGCGAAGAGAAATCATCGTGATCGAGCAACACTTGTGCCGTCAGCAAACCGTAACGCTGGAATTCCACTTCATAAGTTTGGATCAAGCTCATTTGTCCAACCGCTGCTGCCGCCTGGAGTTGATGGATTTCAGTGGGGCGGGAATCCCAACCTAAACGACGCATTCCCGCTGCAACAGCACCGGAAGATACTAATACCAACTCAATGCCTTGCAAACGCAACTTGGCCATCTGCGCGACCCAACCGGCAATCGCTTTGGCATCAAGGCCACGCCCGTCATTCGTCAGTAAAGCGCTACCAATTTTGACCACCCAGCGTTTGGCTTGGGGAATTAATTCTCTTTTACTCATAAAATTTTTGTTTACTCAACGGCAACTGCTAAGAGACACAACCTGTGGATATGACCAAATCACGAATTATTACATATCCCCGAACTTAATAGCTAAACAAAGCTATCGCAAGAAATATGCACCAACACAACGCATATCATCGCACTCTATATCCCGAGCCAATAAGGCATAAAGTTATATCTCAAAAAATTACAATTTGAACTTAAGAACCATTTAACCAGTTCTTATCTTTAAAAAAATCCCGCTGAAAATAACTTCAGCGGGATTTTTTTATAACTACAGCTTAATGTAAATATTTTAAATTAAGAACAATCTATCAATAACCTACATACTCAACTTCAACATCATAATCATCTTCGTTGAAGTCATCGTCTTCGCCGCGCGCCAGGCGAGCTTCGCGCATGGCCAAACGCAATTCTTCGATGCGTTCGCGAGCTTCTGCAGCCATTTGGTTTTGCAATTCAGTTTCGCGTTCGCGCGCTTCCGGATTTTCTTTTTCTTCCTCCCAGATTGCTTCAAGGTGATCCATGATGCGGCCAGACAAGGCTGCCGTTCCATCACGGTGCAATGCAGAAATCCGGAATACCGGGCCCTTCCAGTCCAGTTCATCAATAACAGCCTGGCAACGTGCTTCAGCGTCTTCCGGGTCAAGCAAATCAACTTTATTTAACAATAACCAGCGATCACGAGTTGCCAGGGTCGGACTAAATTTTTGCAATTCGTTGGCGATAACGCGCACATTTTCGGCAGGGTTGGAGCCATCTGGCGGAACCATATCTACCGCATGCAAGAGCAAACGGCAGCGGGTCAAATGCTTGAGGAAACGCACCCCCAAACCTGCACCTTCAGACGCGCCTTCAATAAGCCCAGGAATATCGGCAATGACAAAACTGCGATACTGCTGGACTTTTACTACCCCTAAATTAGGAATCAGGGTCGTGAATGGATAATCAGCTACTTTGGGTTTGGCTGAACTCACCGCGCGAATAAAGCTGGATTTACCGGCATTCGGCAAACCAAGCATGCCTACGTCGGCCAATACTTTAAGTTCGAGCTTGAGATTGCGAGATTCACCTTCAGTACCAGGTGACGTTTTGCGCGGAGTGCGATTGGTACTGGATTTAAAACGCGTATTGCCCAATCCGTGGAAACCACCCTGGGCAACTTTTAATTTTTGGCCGTGCTCGGTGAGATCACCGAAAACTTCTTCGGTATCGGTATCAATAACAGTCGTTCCTACTGGAACAGGCAAGCACAAATCCGCGCCTTTGGCACCGGTGCAATCTTTACTGCCGCCTTTCTCGCCATTTTCAGCGCGATATTTCGGCTGGAAGCGATAATCGATCAAGGTATTCAGGTTTTCGTCAGCGACCAGATAAACACAACCACCGTCGCCGCCATCGCCGCCGTCAGGACCGCCTTTGGAGATAAACTTTTCCCGGCGGAAACTCATCATGCCATTGCCGCCATTGCCAGCTTCAACGTGGATTGGGGCTTCATCAACAAACTTCACAATATTCTCCGGGAAAAAAATTAACTTAAGGTTTAGCCTATAACTAAGCCAACGTCATTCCCACAGGGGATCCAGCGACGTTGACTTACAACAAAGAGACACTGGATTCCCTACGGGAATGACAAGTAAAACTAAATAAAAAAGCCCTATCGTTTAAGGACAGGGCTTTTTATTTTTCTTTAAATGCCCGCTGCAAGCAGCAAGCCTAGCTGATCTAGGACGTCAATTACTGAGCAACAGGAACGATGCTTACGTATTGACGACCAAAAGCGCCTTTAACTTCAAATTTAACATGACCATCAGCCTTGGCGAACAAGGTGTGATCTTTACCGAGACCAACATTCACGCCAGCGTGAAATTTGGTGCCGCGTTGACGAACGATAATGCTACCTGCTGGAATCAATTCGCCACCGAATACTTTAACGCCAAGGCGTTTCGCTTCTGAATCGCGACCGTTGCGGGTACTACCGCCAGCTTTCTTGTGAGCCATTTTCTAAACTCCTAATAAATTGAGGGTTCTTTTAACCAAAGCCCGAGACGATTAACCGTTGATACCGGTGATTTTAACTTCGGTGAACCATTGACGGTGACCTTGACGCTTCATGTGGTGCTTACGACGACGGAATTTAATGATCTTCACTTTGTCAGCACGGCCATGGGCAACTACTTCGGCAGTAACAGTAGCGCCAGCTACTACGGGAGCACCAATCTTGATGTCTTCACCGTTTGCAACAAGGTATACCTTGTCAAAACTTACTGTGCCGCCAGTAGCGAATTCGATTTTTTCGAGTTTAAGGGTTTCGCCCACAACTACGCGATGTTGTTTGCCACCGCTTTCAAAAATTGCATAAACACTCATTACTTGCTCCAATGAACATTCGGACGACACGAAGTAGCTTAGCGATATGCTTGGGCGTTTGTGACTAGCGTCGTATACCTGTTTTCAGGGACGCGGATTGTATGCTGAATAGCCAAGACTGGCAAGTTGAAAATACTGCTACCACCAATAAAACCCCAGGTTCTAGTCAACCCGACTCTCAGAGCCACAAAATTCAGCTAAGATGCATGCCGTACACATGTATAGCGGCTCGACTGCGTATTAGCACTATTGGATACAATAAACTGAAATCAGGAATTTTCATCATGATTAAATCATTGGCTCGTATGACAGGGCTTCTAACAATTATTGGCGTTCTTACCAGCACAAACATCGCCCTGGCAAAGCCCACATTAAAAGCTTATGGCACGTTGCCTGAAATTCAAACCATCGCAATATCACCCAGTGGTGACCTGGTTGCCTTTCGCAGGGTAACGGACGAATTCGATAGAGTGTCCGTTATCTCCATTTCCTCACATAAACAACTGGCCGCAATCAATGTTAAAGCCATACAGCCTGGAAGCCTATATTTCCTAAACGAAGGGCAATTGGTGTTGATCGGTTCTGAATATAAAAAGTTAGAAGACATCGTCGACAGCTTCAATGTCAGTACAGCGTTCCTCTATAACCTGAACGACAAATCAATTCGACAATTACTCATCCCCGGGGAGGAACCGGTTTTAAAAGGACAAAGTGGACTTGGAAGCCTGATAGGTCTATCTCCAGATGGACAATATGCTTATATGCCCGCATATAGTTTTACAACACAGCTCGGCCCGGATGTCACTCTGAAATTTGATAAAGCAGATTATTCATTACTCAAAGTTAACCTGAAGGAAAAAAAACCAGCCATTATTTTCAGTAAAGGCACCTACCTAACCTATGATTTTTTTGTGGACGACAAAGGCAATGTATTAGCTCAACTGAGTTATGACCAAAAGAGCAATATTCACCGCGTTCGTGTTCGCAAAAATAATGAATGGGTAGATATTTTTAAAGAAACCGTAGAGATACGAGAAAAGAGTTTTGTAGGCGTAACGCCAGATTTCAAATCGTTGGTGGTATTGGATACTAATGAAAAAACGGGTCGAGTGGCTTATTACACCATGTCACTTGCCGATGGCACTTTGTCCGAACCGCTGTTTGGACGCGACGATGCCGATATTGAAGGAACGATTAAAAGCTTTCAGCGCGTAATTTATGGAGTGCGCTATGCAGGTTTTCATCCAAGCTACCAATTTTTTGACCCGAAACTCAACGAGCGCATGAAAGACATCGCGGCTAAGTTTCCAGAGCAATCAGTTTATTTGAGCGACTTCAGTGAAGACTGGAAACATCTCGTCGTGTATGTAGCGGGCTCAAATTCACCCAGTGAATATTATTTATTTTCAGAAGGCAAAGAGCCTCAATTTTTAACATCGTCGCGCCCACAAATCAAAGTTGAGGACCTAAACCCCATTGGCAAGGTCACTTTTACGGCGCGCGATGGTTTAAAAATTCCCGCCCTGCTAACGATTCCTAAAGATAAAGTCAGCGCAATGAAAAATTTGCCCACTATTATCATGCCGCATGGAGGCCCCGAATCGCATGACACTATCGACTTCGACTATGAAGCCCAAGCCTTTGCTGATGCCGGTTATCTGGTTATCCAGCCACAATTTCGCGGCTCCGACGGATTTGGTTTGAAATATATTCAGGCTGGCTATGGCGAGTGGGGCAAAAAAATGCAAGATGACATTTCTGATGCCGTAAGTTTTGCTGTCAAAAAAGGTATCACAGATCCGAATCGAGTTTGCATTGTGGGTAGTAGTTATGGTGGTTACGCCGCTTTAGCGGGTGGCGCCTTTACACCTGACCTATATAAATGCGTTGTCGCAGTTGCAGGTGTTAGCAACCTAAAATCCATGTTGAGCTGGGAAAAAATGGAGCGAGGAAGTAAGAGTTCGACTGTTAGCTATTGGAAGAGACAATTTGCCAATGGGGAAATAGACAATGACGCCCTGGCCGCCATTTCACCTGAAAATTTTGCAAAGAATTTTACTGCACCCGTGTTACTGATTCACGGCAAACATGACCAAACAGTGCCCATCGAACAGTCAGAGCAGATGAATTCAGCACTTAAAGCAGCAAAGAAACAGGTTACCTATATCGAATTAAAAAACGAGAATCACTATCTTCAGGAAAGCGATACAAGATTAAAAACACTCGAAGAAATGATCAAATTTGTAAATTTGCATATAGGGCAAAAATAAACCTACGAACTACTCCGCCGATCAAATAGTTCGGCGGAGTAAATTTCGATTACTGTAGCGATCTAACAGTATCCGATACCTAGCAGTATTCGAATAAAGCATTAGGATTAATGAAGGGCCGCGTCATCTACATTATTTTGTGAACTGTCCTCACTGTCCCACCAGTGATTGCTGAGCCATTCGACCTGGGTTGGATCAGCGGCTTTTAACAATAACTCACCAGCCGCCAATTCATAAGGCAAAAGAGTGTCTTTAATAGTTTCCCACATGCTGTGAGCGTCATTAGACGCGTACACTTTCACGGTATTGATCCGGTCACCGAGCATCTGCTCAGCCGTTAATTCCAGCGCCACCCAGTCCTCCACCTGGTGATATAACCCCTGGCTTAGCGCCGATGTCGGATTATCGTCTTCAAGCTCAAAGAGATATTCCTGAGGTTTGTGCAAATAGCTTTGTGAAGTGGATAAATAGGATTCTGATGAGTTTTTCATAGCAGTTTCTCCAAAGATATTTATACCCAGCAAGCAGTACAGCCTCTATAATCGCCACCTTATTAATTTTCGTCGCACTTTAAGTATAGGCCGCAGCTACAGAAACGCGTCTGTACGCCAAGCCGCTAACAGTAATAGCCAGAACCTTGTAAAGAGAGCCCCAATGCAAGAGCAATACAGCCCCGCCGATGTTGAAGCAGAAGCCCAGCAGTACTGGGAAGCCCATGAAAGTTTCAAAGTGGTTGAAGACCGCAGCAAAGAAAAATTCTACTGCCTCGCCATGTTCCCCTACCCAAGCGGAAAGCTACACATGGGACACGTGCGCAATTACACCATCACGGACGTAATCGCACGTTATCAACGTATGCAAGGCAAAAACGTATTGCATCCTATGGGGTGGGACGCCTTTGGACTTCCCGCTGAAAACGCAGCGCTCAAACACAACACCGCGCCTGCTGCCTGGACCTACTCCAATACCGATCACATGCGCAGCCAATTAAAGCAGCTCGGCTTTGGTTTCGATTGGTCGCGCGAGGTCACCACCTGCAAACCTGAGTACTACAAATGGGAACAATGGTTCTTCACCCGCTTGTACGAGAAAGGTTTGGTTTACAAGAAAATGGCGACCGTTAACTGGGATCCGGTTGACCACACCGTACTCGCCAACGAACAGGTGATCGATGGCCGCGGCTGGCGCTCAGGCGCTTTGGTTGAGCGTAAAGAGATTCCGCAATGGTTTATTAAAATCACCGATTACGCTGAAGAGTTGATCGATGACTTGGACAAACTTCCCAACTGGCCAGAACAAGTAAAAACCATGCAGCGCAACTGGATCGGCAAAAGTCGCGGCCTGGATATGCGTTTTGACCTTGCAAATCCGGTGGGCGAATTTACCGGTTTTGATGTTTACACCACTCGCCCCGATACTATTATGGGCGTGACTTATGTGAGCCTTGCTGCGGAACATCCGATTGCAAAAATCCTCTCACAAACCAACCCTGCCCTCGCGCAATTTATCGCTGACTGCAAAGTGCAATCTGTGGCGGAAGCCGATATGGCAACCATGGAAAAACGCGGCATGGATACCGGTATCAAAGCTTTGCATCCCATCACTGGCGAACCAGTGGCGGTTTGGGTCGCCAACTATGTGTTGATGGATTACGGCTCAGGCGCGGTCATGGCAGTACCGGCGCACGATCAACGCGATTACGAATTTGCCCAGAAATACAACATTGGCTTGGTGCAAGTTATCGCTCCAGCCAATGGCGAAGAAATCGATCTAACCAAAGCTGCCTTTACTGAAAAAGGTGTGCTGGTAAATTCCGGTGAATACGATGGTTTGGACTTCAATGCCGCCTTCGACGCTATCGCCAGCACATTGGAAATGGCTGAAAAAGGCAAGGTAAAAACCAATTATCGCCTGCGCGATTGGGGCGTTTCCCGCCAACGTTATTGGGGCGCTCCAATCCCCATGTTCAACTTGCCGGAAGGCGGTGAAATTCCAGTTCCAGCGCGCAAGCTTCCTGTATTGCTGCCGGAAGATGTGGTGATGAACGGCGTTCACTCGCCCATCAAAGCTGACCTTGAATGGAAAAAAGATACCCTTGATGGCAAAGCCGTTGAGCGCGAAACCGATACCTTCGATACCTTTATGGAATCCAGCTGGTACTACGCGCGCTACACCTGTCCGAATTTTGAAGGTGGCATGCTGGATAAAGAAGCAGCCGATTACTGGTTACCAGTAGACCAATATGTTGGCGGCATTGAACACGCCATTCTTCACCTTTTATATGCTCGCTTCTTCCACAAACTGATGCGCGACGAAGGCCTGGTTTCTTGCGATGAACCTTTTGAACGTTTGCTCTGCCAGGGCATGGTGTTGAAAGACGGCACCAAGATGAGCAAGTCAAAAGGCAATACCGTTGATCCTGAAGAATTGATCAACCAATACGGCGCAGATACTGTTCGCCTGTTCTCTATGTTCGCTGCACCGCCAGAACAAAGTATGGAATGGAGCGATTCCGGTGTGGATGGCGCCAACCGTTTCTTGCGTCGTTTATGGCGTGCCGTTGAAGGTCATCTGAATGCAGGTGAGCCAGGTAAGCTTGATGTTGCGAGTTTGCCGCAGCAGCAAAAAGACCTTCGTCGCAAAACCCACGAAACCATCCAGAAAGTGAGCGATGATTTTGGTCGTCGCCAAACATTTAATACTGCAATTGCCGCAACCATGGAATTGCTGAACGAAGTGAGCAAATTGTCTGATCGTGCAAATCCACAAGGTTTGGCTGTTGAACGCGAAGCGTTGGAAACAGCAATTTTGTTGCTCGCTCCCATTGTCCCGCACATTACTCACGTACTGTGGAAAGCCTTGGGACACAATGATATTCCATTGAATGCGGCTTGGCCGAAACTCGATGAAAGTGCGCTGACTCGCTCAACTGTTGAAGTGGTTGTACAAGTCAACGGCAAAGTACGCGGCAAGTTGGATGCGCCTATTGATGCCCCCAAAGAAATATTGGAGCCTTTGGCTTTAGCACAAGAAAATGTCCAGAAATTTTTGGAAGGCGTTACCGTACGCAAAGTTATCGTAGTGCCCAATAAGCTTGTCAGTATTGTGGCGAATTAATAGGGCCCTCACCCTAACCCTCTCCCAGTGGGAGAGGGAATTTATGTAAGCTATTTGGCAACGGGAAACTTATGAAAAGAATTATCGCACTGGCATTCATTGCATTTGGTCTTTCCGCATGTGGCTGGCACATACGCGGCTCAGTTGAATTACCAAAACAATTATCCAATCTTTATATTTCTGCAACGGATAGCAAAGGTGCGTTAATTACTGATTTACGCGAGCTGCTGAAAACCAATCGAATTAAATTGGTCGACAATCCTGCTGACGCAAATTATTCATTAGATATCCTTGAAGAAACAAAAGATCGCCACACCGCTGGTGTTGGTGGTGACGAAGTTACCAGTGCCTATGAGATTACGCTTAAAGCGAACTATGAGATTCGCCTGAAAAATAATAATCAAGTCACCAAAAGTACGGCAATTAGTGTTCGTAACTTTAATTACAATACCGCTGCGATCAACAGCGCAACCCAGGAAGAACTTTTATTGGATCAGGAAATGCGCCGCGATCTTGCGCAACAAATTCTGCGTCGCTTAAGTGCAACAGTTGCCAATCCACCAAGCGATATTCAAAAAAATAAAACACAAAAAACAAACGAACCTCAATCGAACGAGCCTCGCAATGGCAAAACTGCGCCCTGAACAATTGGGCAGCGCGCTCACCAAAGCCTTAGCGCCCATTTATATTGTCACTGGTGAAGAGCCCTTATTAATCCAGGAGAGCTGCGATGCCATTCGCGCAGCTGCGCGCAAAGCGGGTTTTGTTGAGCGCGATTTATATCACGCCGATAACCATTTTGATTGGAGCCAGGTATTAGCATCGGCAAATAGCATGTCGTTATTTGCTGACAAAAAAATCATTGAGGTTCGCATCCCCAGCGGCAAACCTGGCGATAAGGGCGGTAAGGTTTTACAAGAGTATGCACAATCGCCCACGCCCGATAATTTGTTACTAGTGATCACCGAAAAAGTTGACAGTGCCACACAAAAATCAAAATGGTTTAGTGCGTTGGAAGCCCAGGGCGTACATATCCAGCACTGGCCGGTCACCACAGAAAATTTACCCCATTGGATTGGCGCACGACTAAAACAAGCAGGCCTGCAAGCCGACAGTAATGCTATTGATTTACTCGCATCGCGAATTGAAGGCAACCTGCTTGCCGCCGTACAAGAGATTGAAAAATTAAAATTACTTGTGCCGGGTAATGTCATTAACATGGAGCTTATGGCGAGCGTTGTAGCCGATAGCGCACGTTACGATGTATTCGGCCTTTCTGATAAAGCATTGCACGGTGATGCACGTGGTGCGGTAAAAACATTGCATGGATTAAAATCTGAAGGTACTGAAGCTATTGCAGTATTGTGGGCACTCACGCGGGATATTCGCAGCCTGGTGCAAATATCGCAGATGACCAGCCAGGGCAAAAATTTCGATTGGGCCGCGAAACAATCCGGCGTATGGGATAAAAAGCAACCGCTCTTTCGCAGCGCGCTGCAACGCTTGAAGCCAGCTCATCTCCAACAATTGCTACGCAAGGCCAATGGCATCGACAAAGCCGTTAAAGGCATGCGCGATGCAGAGCCCTGGGATGAATTGTTGGATTTGGTGCTTAACCTGGCCGGCGTGCAAAGCTTGCATCCAAACAATGAAAAACTAAACTTAAAAATATAAAAAGCTTAAAATATAAAAAACTTACTATATAAAAAGTTTAAAAATGTAAAACTATTACAAACATAATAAGCTTGAAAATATAATTAGAAAAATCCAAAAAAAATTTATACAAATCGCCATGGATGGAGAAAAGTAAACAACAGCCTGCTAAAAATCCTCTGCTAGATTTCAACAACCTGACATTGATTACAACTTTGAGGAATAATTATGGGACGGCAATACGCTCTTTCCACAGTACTGCGTTGTGTAGCAACCGCTGCATTAATCTTCGCAAGTGTTTTTAGTTTCGCTACTGAAGACTTAACACCATCCGGCACCAATCCCACACCACGTGTAAAAGAATTTCCATGGATGTCGATCGACACCTGGAACAAAATGTATGCAGACGATATAAAAGTCGCTGATGAAGGCGGTGTAGATTTATTATTTGTAGGAGACTCTATCACCGCTGGTTGGAACCAGGAAATATTTCATAAAAATTTCGCACAATATCATCCTGCTAATTTTGGTATAGGTGGCGATCACACTGGCAATGTATTGTGGCGCCTGAAAAATGGGCACGCCGAAAAATTAAAACCCAAAGTGGTTGTGCTGTTAATCGGCGTGAATAATTTTGGTCATCTCAACGAAACACCCAGACAAGTTGCCGATGGCATTAAGGCATGCGTGAGCTATCTTCGCAAGATTTATCCCAACGCAAAAATTTTAGTCAATGGTGTTTTTCCGTTTGAAGAACAAGCAAGCAGCCCGAAACGGGTCATGGTCAAAGAAACCAACGCTATAGTAACCAAGCTTAACGATAACAAGCATATTTTTGTTAAAGATTACGGCTCTATTTTCCTGCAACCCGACGGCAATATTTCGAAAGAAGTCATGGGTGACTTTTTGCATCCTACTGCAAAAGGCTACCAGATTTGGGTTGACGCCATGCTTCCCGATATTCAACAACTGATGAAATAAGGAGCGCCTTATATGCGTAACTTTTTTTCATTGCCAGCAACTTTTGCAGCATTTTGTTTTAGTTTGACTTGTGCAGCCGCGCAAGCACAGGAGTCAACCGTGAACGCAATTGCAGCGACCGATAATCAAATCACTACCATGGGTCGCATCGTTAAAAATGCTGATGGCAGCGCCCAATTTTCGTATCCCGGTGTAAGCTTTTTTATTAATTTTGAAGGTAAAAAATTATCATTGGATGCGTCGAGCAGCGGCGGCCAAAATTATATTGAAGTGATTGTCGATGGTGGCGAACCCAAGCTCATTAAACTAACCGCACAAGAAGAACATGTGCATTTAGTACAAAGCGAATCTATCCAGCAACACAAGGTTGAAATCCTCCATCGCTCAGAAACCTGGCACGGTATAGTAACGTTTAAAAAATTTACTACCGATGGCAAATTTACAGCGGCTTCGGTTTTGCCAACACGAAAAATACTGGTGCTGGGTGATTCGGTAACTTGTAGTGAAGCAATTGATCGCGTTGATGGCGGCAAAAAAAATACGAGTTGGTGGAACCCGCGTTTGTCTTACGGAATGCTCACAGCCAAAGCATTGAATGCGCAAGTCAATTTGGTATGTATGGGTGGCAGAGGATTGGTTCGCAGTTGGAATGGGAAAACCGATGAAAATAATCTTCCCGATTTTTATCAATATGCGATTCCGACCGACAAAAATCCAATCAAATGGGATCACACACAATATGATCCTGATTTAATTATCAGCGCTATAGGCACCAATGATTTCAGCTCTGGAATTCCTGATCGCGAAGCTTATGTAAATACCTATGCCAAATTTTTGCTGACCCTGCTTGCCAACCATAAGCATGCACAAATTGCACTAATGGAAGGTTCAATTCTGGATGGCGATAAAAAAGCAGCTTTGGTTGACTATCTTCATGAAATTGAAAAACGCGTCGATGACAAGCGTGTGCATATTGTCAAATCAACTCATTATCCCGGTGATAAAACGGATGCTCATCCCACTAAAGAACAGCATGCGTTAATGGCAAAGGATTTGGTTCCGCAGGTTAAGGCGATTATGAAGTGGTGACGGCCCCCTCACCCTAGCCCTCTCCCAAGGGGAGAGGGAATTGAGCAGTACTAAAGAATATTTATTCAAATAATATTTGCTCTTCTTCCTTTGAAAAGAAGACAACAAGACAGCACTAAAGAATTGTTTGATGGCACTATAATTCCCTCTCCCCTTGGGAGAGGGCTAGGGTGAGGGAGGCCCTTAAGCTTTTTCCGCCCCCAATGGCTTAAACATCAAAATCAATTTAGGCAAGAGCGTAAGCGTCCCAATAATTGCAGTAAACATTGCAAAAGACGTTAACACACCAAAATAAATCGATGGGATAAATTGCGACAGCGCGAGAATCGAAAAGCCAATTACAATAGTCGCGGACGAATAAAACATCGCACGTCCAATCGAAGCATGCGAACGATGCATGGATTCAATGTAATTGCCGCACTGTGCAAACTCTTCTTTAAAGCGATAAATATATTGAATTGCCTGATCCACGCCAACACCTACCACAATCGCAGCAATCGTAGTTGTCATCATGTCCAATGGAATTTTTGCAAGACCCATTCCACCTAAAACAATACCCGCCGCAAGAATATTCGGGAAAATCGCAATCAGGGCGATACTGATTGAGCGGAACAAAACCAACATCATCAACACAATAGAAATAAATACCACGAAGATAGTTTTGATTTGCGATTCAAACAAGCTCGCCAACATATTGTTATAGAGCGTTAGCATGCCGGTAAAATGGATTTGCTCAGGCTGCAATTTCACATCCCTAATCGCATGTTGCCTAATGCGCTCCACCAATTCTGCGCGACGTAAATTCGGCGTGGTTTCTTTTACACGCAAGGTAATACGCGCCTGTTGCTTTTCATCGGACAGATAAGGGGAAATCAAAATATCCTGGATATCTTTGGACAAGGCGCTGCGCATTACACCCAGCTCAAAATCATTTAACCTGCCACCATTAATATCTTTTGCGACCTGATAAGTAATTGCGAGCGATTGCACTTTGCCAACTTCAGGCAAACTTTCTAAATAATCGTGCAATTGTTTAATTTGATCCATGCCGCCAGTGCTAAACCAATAGCTGTTGGCCGGTTTGGGGTTTGGTTCACCCCCTTCCACATTTTCTGCAAAAGGATCATCAGAGTTTGCAGCCTTAGTCGCTTTATTATCATCGGTAGATTCTGCAAATGGATCGTCTTCAGGCGCAGCATTATTTGTTGTAGCAGAATCAGCAGCAACTTTTGGCGCGTCTAAAATAATATCCAGCGTTGCCGTGCCACCTAATTGTTTATCGATGACAGAAAGCCCTTTATAAATTTCACTGTCTGAATGGAAGTAATCAATAAAGCGATTTTCCACTTCCAATTTACTTAAACCAAATATAGCTACCAGTGAAAGCAACACAGTAACAGCGATAACACTGCCTCCGTGAAACTCGGCGATACGCGAAAAAGGCAAGGTTAATTTTGCCGATTTATCACCGCTATCTTTAGGTTCGCCTTTCGGCAATACCATCAGCCCCGCCGGCACAACAACAAAAGATAAAATAAACGCAACACTTAAACCGATGGTCATCATCCAGCCAAAATCAATTACCGGGCGAATGCCGCTCATCACTAATGACATGAACGCAACGATGGTGGTAAGTGCAGAAAATAAACAAGGTTCAACCATGGCTCTCGCTGTGGCCATCACCAAATCAGCTTGTTCCCAATCCGGATGCTGCGCATGAATCTCGCGATAACGCACCACCACATAAATGGTAAATGCGAAAGCCATAATTAATAAGAGCGCAACAAAGTTGGATGAAATAACGGTTAACCGCCAATCAATCCAGCTCAACCAACCCAACATAAAAGTAACTGATAGCAAGCAAGTTGCCAGCGGTAAAATAATAAAGCGCCATTGGCGGAAAATAAGTGCAAGCACCAGGATAATAAAGACAACAAGGACAGCACCGAAAACCACCAAATCACTTTTAATGTAAGTGAGCATATCGGAGGTGATCATGGTGACGCCGCCTAAAAATATTTCTGCACTGCCACGATATTTTTCAGCGATTTGACGTACAGTTTCAACACGTGCGCTATCCGTTGCCGCCGCTGCCGTGCGTATTTTCAAATATTCTGCGCTAACTGCTTTTAATTCTTTTTGCTCTTCAGATGTTAATGATTCTGCATCGCGTTTTGCACGCAATGCATCGCGCTTGCGCACCAATTCGATTGCGTGATTATCAACATTCAGGTTCATCAGGAGCGCTGTTGTTTTGCCATCAGGACTCAACAACATGTTGCGATAAATCGGACTGGTCAAAAATTCTTGTTTGGCTTGCGCACGATCAACGCCAGGAGTGAGCAATGTGCGTGTTGATTCTTTTTGTTCTGCGAGCGAACGCATGGGACTGTAAATCAAGGGAACATCAATCATCGAATTAACGCTTTGTACACCTTGCACTTTTGCAAGATCATCGCGCAGGTTTTTCAGTGTATTGATTGATTCATCGGAAAACATTTCCGCTTTGGGTGAATAGGTCACCACCAAAAAATCACCGCGCTGGTAGCGCTGGTTAATTTCGCGGAAGTAATCAATTGTGGTGTCGTGTTCGAGGGTCAGTGAATCGGCGGAGGCATCCAGTTTGAAATTGGGCATTCCGATCAATGCCACAATCGTCAATACAACAAGCCCAGCCAATATGACAACGGGGCGCTTAATAATGGTGGCGAGATAGAGCGAAGCAATTTTGTTTTGCACATTATCTAAGGTATTTGACATGAGGGGAAAAACCTTTTCAATTATCTTGCAGATGCTTGCGGCGAACCTGCGAACGACAAGCAACGCAGATACATCAAACATCACAGAACCAGCAAGGCTGGAGGACAGGAAAAACTGGTCGCTATTATGAGGGAGCAGGCTTCCGATGAAAATCTTTATTCCCCGAAGGGATGCAAAGGGTGACAATTATCAGTTCAATAGATGAACGGGATATTAACAGTCCCTCACCCCCAGCCCTCTCCCACCGGGAGAGGGAGTAACAGCAGCGCTAAAGATCCAGATCATTACAAGTGGGACTGTCAGCCCCTCTCCCATGGGGAGAGGGGACTTGATCGTGCTAATTTCACGCTCGCACTTTTAGCTCCCTCGCCCTATGGGAGAGGGTCGGGGTGAGGGGCTTTCGTATGACCATCAATATGCCCCAAAGGTTTATCCGGCCAGAGTAAATCGCGCACACGAACCTTAAGCTCTTTGGCTTCCGGGAAACCATTGTCACGCTTGCGCTCCCAGATAAGTTCACCATTAAGCCAGACTTCAAATACACCGCCCGTTCCCGGTTTAAGGGTAACTTCGTGTAAATCACCATCAAAGGTTGAAAGCAATTCCTGGGCGAGCCACGCGGAGCGAAGCATCCAGCGACACTGGTTACAGTAATGAATAATCACTTTATTCATTGAAATTGATGATTCTGGCGACAAGTCATTCGAAATGGTCATAAACAAACCTAATTTGAGTTGTTACAATCGCGCTATTATAAATCGCTAATTAATGGAAACCATCAATGCTTAAACTTCATTTCAAGGACAACCGCCAACCCGCAGTTTGGGTGACGGAGAAGTCATATTGCATTGGTTCGGCAAGCGACAACCAATTAGTCATCCACGACCAAAGCATTGATGCCCTCCACGCCAAGCTGTTCGTAGAAGACGATAAATATGTCCTCAAAGACAACAATAGCTCCACCGGTTGTTTTATTAACGGCCAACGTGTTACCCAAAAAGAAATCCTGCCTGGCGATATAGTCCGTTTTGGCAACACTGAATTGATCGTGCTCGACCCACGCAAACTCCACGAAGATGACTCCCTGCAAGGCGCTCCATGGCGTTTGGTTTCTGATAGCAGTTGGTTGCCGGGAAAAACATTCATTATTCCTGTCGAACGCCCCGTTGTTATCGGGCGAACGGAAAACTGCGACATTACCATTCCTGGCACTCACCTCTCTCGTCGTCACACAGAATTGCGGATCCAGGGATCGCACTTATTGGTGAAAGATTTAGGATCATCCAATGGAACATTTTTGAACGATAAACAAATCACCGAAGCAACCGCCCAAAATGGTGATCGTCTGCGCCTCGATGTCTACACTTTTCGCCTGGTTGCTCCCGATGTGGATGGCCACAAAACCCGGGTCCGGGCATCTATAGATTCCATCAGTAAACCGGTAGAACGCAAACAGGCCAGCAGTGAACCCAAACGCTGGAAAACTCGCCCAACCTCCCCCGGCAATCGCACCGAACCAACTTATGAGGAATCTTCGTCAAAGCACTGGAAATGGGTGTTGATAGGTGTTGCTGTGATCGTTTTAGCCATGATTGCAGGCAAACTCTTGTGGTAGAATCCGCACCGCCTATTTTTTATTAAAGCGTTTTTTATTAAAAGCGCACATGACAACCTCCCATCAGGAACACCAATATGAGTTTTGAAAAAATACCAGCGGGCAAAGGTCTGCCAGATGATTTTAACGTTGTTATCGAAATTCCGTTAAACAGCGGAATCAAATATGAAATCGATAAAGACGCTGATGCACTTTTTGTTGATCGTTTGGTAAGCACCTCAATGCATTATCCAGCAAACTACGGCTACATCCCGCAAACCCTGTGTGGTGACGGGGATGCTGCTGACGTACTGGTACTCTTCCCGGAACCAGTACAAGCGGGTTCAGTCATTCGCTGCCGCCCCATTGGTGTATTGAACATGACCGATGAAGCCGGTGAAGATGCAAAAATCCTTGCGGTTCCGCACGATAAATTGACCAAGCTCTACAGCCATGTAAAAACCCTGCAAGATTTGCCAGAAGTATTGCTCGCGCAAATCTGCCATTTCTTTGAACACTACAAGGATTTGGAAAAAGGCAAATGGGTAAAAGTTGACGGTTGGGGCGATTTGGATGCAGCGCGCAAAGAAATTAACGACGCAGCAGAGCGTTACAAAGCGGCACAATAACCAGTAACAAATAACGGCCGCCTGACGCGGCCGTTATGTTTTATCGCTAAGCTATACATGAAAAAAAGTTACACCAAAAAAATTGAGAGACTATAAATTAAAATAAGGGCGCAAAGGAAACGCACCCCGAATAAACAAATAGACATGTGCACTATCAACCCAATCCAATACAACATTGGTGCGCATAACACTCAAATTAAGCGGGCGAAACAACATGACAACCACCACCAAGAACCCTCTATTGTGGGTGCCTTCCGGCTACTTCACTATGGCTCTTACTTACAACATTCTCACAGCAGCCTGTGTGATTATGTTTAGCAATTTAGGCATGGATAACGCGCAAGCGGCAGGGTATGCCAGCGCACTGGGTTTGGCTTATACATTTAAGCCTGCGTTTGCTGCATTTTTGGAAATGTATAAAACCAAAAAATTCTTTGTGTTGTTGACACAAATTTTACAAGGGGTTGGTTTTATCGGTATTGCCCTGGTTCTTGATTTGCCCAATTATTTTTTTCCTATGATGATACTTTTTTGGGTTATCTCATTCATAGGTTCGGTGCAAGACATCACCAGCGATGGCGTCTACGTAACATCACTCAACCACAAGCAACAAGCAACTTATTGCGGCATACAAAGCTTTAGCTGGAACCTTGGCAAACTTGCCATCACCGGCGGTATTGTGATCCTTACCGGCTTATTACATCAGTATGTCTTTAAGCACGATCCACTTGTGAATGGCCCTGACTGGATTGATTCCTGGCAAGCTGCATTTGTCGTTTTGGGTCTTGTTATGCTGGTCATGGCCGCCTGGCATTACAAACATATGCCCGATGGCGCGAAATCTGAGCATGCACCATCAACCGCTGTACAGGCATTGGAAATGCTGCTGGATGCGTTTGTGACATTCTTCCAGAAAAAAAGCATATGGTTGATGATCGGTTTCGCCTTCCTGTTCCGCCTGAGCTACGGATTCCTGCTCGCACCCAGCGCCTTGTTTATGAAAGACTCTGTGGCTAACGGTGGTTTGGCAATGTCCAACCAGGAATTGGGGCTGATCTATTCAGTGTTTGGCTTAATCGCAAATATCATAGGTTCTTTCCTTGGCGGCCTCTATGTAGCGCGACGTGGATTGGAAACAGCATTGTTTCCGTTGTGTATTTGTATCAACGTACCCAATATCACCTTCCTGCTCCTGGCGATTTTCCATCCGCAAAGCTATTTCCTGATTGCCAGCGGTGTAGTTGTTGAACAATTTTTCTTTGGTATAGGCTCTGTTGGCTTCATGATTTACCTCATGCAGCAACTGGCTCCCGGTAAATATGCGACCACGCACTATGCATTTGGTACAGCCTTAATGGCTTTGTGCATGATTTTAACCGGTATGATTAGCGGTTACCTGCAACAATTGATGGGTTATATCCACTATTTCATTTTCGTAATGATTGCGACGATTCCATCATTCCTCATTTGTTGGTACGCCCCCTTCCATCACAAAGATAATGGATAAGACAACAAAAACGGCCGCTACCATGCGGCCGTTTTTGTTTTTATGTACATCTCGCCCTAAAACATTTCCTGCCCTGCCCACGATTATTCGCAACCACACAACCTTCCCTAGCCTCACCACTTTATGTCTAAACAAAGTGGTGCCTTTACCGAAAGTAACGCTTACAAGCTCTCTTCTCACCAGCTTATGCAATTTGCGCAAACTGGTGCGCAAACAAACCTGTGCAGTACAACTATGGCATGGCGAACTATTCATGTTCGCTTCATCGAGTCGTCTAATAACCAATAAAGGTACTCATAATGTCAAAAATTACATGTGTTATCCGTTGGTCGCTTTTACTTGCGGCAAGTCTTTTTACAGCAAGCCTCAGCGCCAAGCCTTACAAGGCAGCTGAAATTTACTCCAATCAAACCTATCACTATGGCCGCTATGAAGTGCGGATGAAAGTTGCCAAAGGCAGCGGTGTGCTCTCAACGTTTTTCACTTATAAAAACGGCTCTGAGGTTGGTAATACTTTCTGGGAAGAAATAGACGTTGAAGTCTTCGGCAAGAACAATGCAACCCAATGGCAAAGTAACGTCATCATCGGCTCCAACCGCCCGACAACCAAAACGGAAGGTCTTCACACAGCGTCTACTTCACTTGGCGACGGGTACCACACCTACGTATTGGAGTGGACACCCAATTACATTGCCTGGTTTGTTGATGGCGGCGAGGTTCGTCGCATTACCGGCGGGCAATTTGTGACCAGCCTGACCAGTAACCAGGATATCCGCTTCAACATTTGGGCCGCGAATATTGCTGAATGGGTAGGTGCTTTTGATCCAAATGTTTTGCCGGTTTATCAATTTGTTAATTACATTGAATACAAACCTTACAACGCATCCACCAATAGTTTCACCACCACTGGCAGCTGGCGCGATGACTTTAACAGCTTCGATACAAGTCGTTGGAACAAAGCCAACTGGACCTTTGATGAAAACTATGCCGATTTTGACCCTAATAATGCTGTTGTTAAAGACGGAACCCTGGTACTTGCGCTAACTCGTGAAGGTGCAACCGGTTTTAATGGCACAGTTCCCGTTGATAACGGTACAACCCCACCAGTCAGTGTTTTTATCGAAGCAGAAAGTTTTAATGAAGTTGGCGGCAGCGTGACCGTCGCAGGTGGCGTTGTGGGGTACATAGATGCAGGTGAATGGTTCAAATACACCAACGTAAACATTCCTGCGAGCGGCACTTACAAAGTTGAATATCGCGTTGCATCTGCCCTAAATACTGCGCAATTTACCTTGGATAAAAATGGTGTTGGACTCGGCACTATTAACGTTCCCAATACCGGCGACTGGGGTAATTACACCGTAATTTCCCACAATGTTAATTTAACGGCTGGAGTACAAAACCTGGCGATTTACGCTAACGCCGGTGGATTTAATATCGACTGGATTAAACTGACAAAAATTTAATGTACAACTAAAAATATTATCCTGCGATCTTTGGGCGACACTCGTATGTCGCCCTTTTTTTATTCCAGAACGATTCAATTAATGTACTGTATTTTGCTTGCGATAATCCGCCGCTGACATGCCAGTATAACGTTTAAAAAAACGATGGAAAGATGACTTACTGTTGAAGCCGGATTCCAACAAAATATCCAGAATCGTCGTATCCGCAAATTTTGGATCTACCAGCATTTCCTTGACTTTATTTACGCGATAGGAATTCACAAATTCAAAAAAGTTGGTATCGAAATGTTTGTTGATGATCACCGAAACATCGCGATAATGAATACCTACCTGTTTCGAAAATTCTTCAATATTCAGCGTGTGTTTCAAATACAAATGCTGCACTTCCATTCCCTGGCGAACACGCTCAATCACATCGGGCGAATACTCAACCTCAGCGACAGGCTCTTTTTCTTTTGGTGCATTTTTGGTTTCAATCAATTGATGCGCATAAAGCAAACTATAAATAAATAACGCATTCACCAGTATAAAGGTAATGTAATTATCAAAAATCCCGAGAGTATCTGCCAGATAGATTCCTACTGATTGCCCCAGGATATGGACAAACAATGACCACGACCAATTAAGCGCAAAACCCAGGGCCAACAGCATCAACCATTTGGGTCCATCCAAGCTCAAACTTGAATAAAAAGCCTTTAACTGCTGCTTATAACGCCATACAACAAAAACTGCACCGATCGCATAGACTACCGTCAAAAACTTCAGGTAATCCCATAAGCGATTGGTTACATTAACGGTAAATTCAGTTTGTGTGCTTGATATAAAACGCAATTGATCGCTATCGATTTTACCAACGATGATCAATATCAACACTATCGCAGCATTGATAAGGTGCACAGCTTCACGGCGACCAAATTTGAAATTTTCCCGCGTGATCGCAACTACATACAAAAACAAACTAACGCTTTTTCCAACGACAGTTAAACTCAAACCTATCGCCAATGCCCATTTAAAGAAAGCAGATTCGCTGTGTAGATATTTATTCCACAGCAATAAATTACACAAAGCATTGACGCCTACGCATACAAAAAAAAATGTTAACAGACGCGATGCAATTTCTTTTTGCTTGGACAGTAATAGTTGAAAAATAACGAGCAGTAAACATACCGCAAGTGTGAGCACTAGAATTAAATCATGGATATTGAAAATAGGTGTTTGCATTAAGCGCTCACAACAACAGAGAGATGGATAAGATGCGACAAAGTACAGATTATTGTTATGTAAAATAAAAATTATTGTTATATAAAATACAGATTATTTTTGTGTAATCGACTGTACCTGCATTTTATTATTCCGCCAAACGAATTCCGCTAATATCGGGAACTACTACCTGTATTTTTGGTTTTAATTGTCCCAAATCAGAACCTGCAGGTGCAAGATCAACATCAGGAATGTGTATAGCGGGAATATTCACCGGCGGCTTTTCAGAGGCAGCAATTAAATCTTCACCTAAATCAGCCAACCCCCAATCTTCCAATTCAATTTCCAACAAAGGCAAATCCATTTTTTCATCCGCACGCACTAAATCCGCGCCCGCTTCAGCCACATCAAAGTCAGGCACGACAACTGCCGCAACCGCGGCTGCTTTTTGTTCACTCGCATCCAGGATATTACCGCCTTCCGGGCGTAAACTAATTGCGCTCGTATCAATAACACGTGGCTCCTGGACTATTTTTTCTGCTGGCTGCAATAAATCAGAACCCACCGGTGCCAGGCTCCAGCCTGCTTGGGTTACAACCGGATTTTGCGCAGCTTCCCGAGCAGCTTGCTCACGTTTAAGCGCCTCTTTTGCCGCTGCGGCTTCCGCCTCCAATTTGGCCGCAGCCTCCTGTTGCTCCAATCGTTGCGCCAGTGTTAAAGGTGCACTTGGAGCGGGTACAACTGGAGAAACAACCGGCTTCGTATCACCAGCAGGCACCAGATCAACCTGGGCACCGGCTTTTGTTAAAGCTTCTTTGTATTTTTGTGCACTACCCAAATCCAAACCACGCTTAAGCGGAACAGGTCGCCCACTAAAGAGTGCATCGATTTTAGCAGCGTCAGCTTTGAATAATTGTTGAAGACGGATTTTCACCTCGGCCAGCTGATGACCAAAAACGATATCGCCACGAAAAATAATGTCGAATTGTTGATCGCTCATAATTTTGTTAACTCGTTCACAATTTTTTAAAGCTTAGCAAACAATCACTAAAACCGGCTCATTAAGGCCACTATTTAGTGATATGAACATCACTATATGTTCCAAAAAGGTATCAATTCGGTATGGCAAGCAGCAAATATCAAACCCATACTTTAACCGTAGTCCAATACCTCAGGTTAAATATTTATTCTAGTTAAGTATTTATTATCGGTTAAACATTTTATAAAGGAGCGATTACACGATGAATGCTTTATACCAACGCAAAATTGTGGTGAACGGTGAGTTAAAAGAAGCATCCAGCGTGCAAACCAAAGTGGAACAAGATATTGCGTTTTTACAACATCGAATTGGGCTGATGAAAAAGCAACAAGTCCCCAATAGCGTTGTTATCGAAACCTATGAAAACATGTTAAAAAGCCGGCAATCCGTTTTATCCTGGTTGCAAGATGGCAATAGCGAACAGGAAATGCGGATTTTTTAAACACGTACCATTATTATTTTTGAAGTAATTTTCACCCAACTTTTTTACACAAGGTTACTCATCATTCAATCTGTGATCCATATTGAGTGCAGGCTCAGCAACTACCGGTCTGCCGACAACTTTTGCAGGGACACCCGCGACAGTTGTATGAGGCGCTACAGATTCCAGCACCAAACTTCCCGCACCAATCTTTGCGCCTTCACCAATTTCAATATGCCCTAATATTTTTGCACCCACCCCAATTAACACGCCGCGACGAATAACAGGATGGCGCAAACCTTTCGTGCAACCACTACCGCCGAGTGTAACGCCGTGCAACAACGAAACATTATCTTCCATCACCACCGTTTCACCCATAACAACACCGGTGGCGTGATCAACCATGATACCTTTACCGATTTTTGCCCCGGGATGGATATCAACATCAAATTGCTGCGAAATCTGGTTCTGCAAAAACAACGCGAGGCACTCGCGCCCCTGCGTCCACAACCAATGCGAAATGCGTTGGGTTTGCAATGCCTGGTAGCCTTTAAAAAAAAGCAACGGCATGCTGTAAGTATTGCAAGCTGGGTCGCGTTCACGATGCGCACAAATATCTGCACGCATTGCAACTTCAATGGATGGATCGGCATTCATGGCTTCGATAAAAATTTCGCGAATCATTAACGCCGGCATTGCTTGCGAATCCAATTTATTGGCCAAATGAAAACTGATCGCTGCCTGGAAACTGGTGTGATTCAAAATGGCGGCGTGATAAAAACTCGCCAACACCGGTTCTTGTTGGCTGGCTTCCTGGGCTTCAGTACGGATTATTTTCCATACATCAACACCAGACGAATTTGGCAATGAAGCGATAGTCAATTGTGCATCCAAAATAACGGGTTAAACTTTAATAATAAGTGGCATAAGTTCATTCATGTGCGTAAAACATTCAGCACCTAAATCACGCATTTTATCAAGCAAACTATTGGGATTGCCTTCGTTATCCGGAGGACAATATGCCAATGCGCGCATACCCGCTGCTTTTGCAGCAATAACACCAGTCAAGGAATCTTCCACAACTATAGTTTGTTCAGCAGGGACATTCATGGTTTTAGCCGCATATAAAAACAAATCGGGTGCAGGCTTACCGCGCGCAACATCTTCAAAACTGAATATGTTGCCATCGACATAATGCATTAAATTGGTTTTGACTAACGTCACTGCCATTTTTTCATGCTTACCATTTGATGCCACACAAAATGGAATTTTTTTCGCTTGCAATTGCTTTAATACATCCTCTACACCAGCAACGGCAAATAAACGATCATCGCAGGCAACCAGGGTTTGCAATTGCACATGGCGCCAGAAAGCCCTGCCCCGTTCATCTCGCTCAGCTGGCGGAATGTCATCCCACTTTAATTTTTCCGTCAGCTCGGCAGTAATCATGCTGATGCAATCGGGCACAGATTTTCCACGATAGGATTCCAGCGAATAATAAGGGCTCACGTGGATATCATAACGTTCTGCCAGGCATTCAGAAAAAACCTGTGCAGATAAAACTTCACTATCAACTAAAACGCCATCACAATCAAAAATTACCAACATACAATTTCGTTACCCAAAATAATCCAACACAATTACCCGACATTCGTTTTATTGTCGACAGCAGGATAAGGTGCAGCCAACAACAATAAAAATCCAAGCACAAGGAACACAATTAACGCGCACATTCCCATGCGCGCAGAATTTGTCAAAACCGTAATCGTCGCAACAGACATGGGCGCCAAAAATGAAGTGGCGCGCCCAGACAAGGCGTATAAACCAAAATAGCGGCCAGCTTCATCTACATTAACGCTGCGCGCAAGATATGAACGTGAAGATGCTTGCGCAGGCCCAAACACCAAACCAATTAATAAACCAAAAACGATATAGGCTTTTTCTGCTGCTGTTGCAAACAAGCCGCCATTATCAAGGGTGGATAATTGCAATAAACCAAAAAGTGTATAACCGGGACCCGTTGAAACAATTCCAACCGTTGCGATAATTAAACACACCAAACTTATTGCCACGACTTTTTTAGAGCCCAGGCGAACATCAATTTTTCCCGCAAAATAACAACCAAATATGGCAACCACCAATAACAGGATGCCGTAAATTCCCATCTCAACGGTTTTCCAGCCGAACATACCCGCTGCAAAGGTTCCACCCAGGGCCAGCAGACCATTTACACCATCTTGATACAACATACGCGCCACTAAAAATTTTAAGATTGCTGTGCGATGTTTTAATTCTTTTAAGGTGCCTTTTAATTCGTGCAATCCGGTTTTTATGGCAGCACTGATTGATAACCCGGTACTGGTATCCGGTGTAAATAAAAACATCGGAATAATAAATAAAAAATACCACCAAGCTGCGAGTGGCCCGGTAATTCGTGCATCTTCGCCAAATGCGGGATCTAATCCGAACAAAGGAGTCAAACCAATTAATGTCTTACCTGTTGTCGGGCTTCCCGCCAGCAACAGCAATACAATGAAAAGTGCAACCAGGCCACCCGCGTAACCTAAACCCCATGCACTGTTTGAGAGGCGGCCCACATCTGCCTTACTCACTAAACGCGGCATCATTGAATCATTAAATACGATAGAAAATTCTGCAGCAATAGTTGCAAAAATAACGCAAAGCATTGGCAACCATAATGCAGAACCAGGAGCAGCAAACCACAATAATGTGAGCGACGATATTTTAATAACTGCAAAAAAACCAATCCATTTTTTGCGCGAACCAGACGCATCCGCAATTGATCCCATGACGGGCGATAAGAGCGCAATCACAATGCCGGAAATAGTAACTGTATAGCCCCAGGCAGCCTGGCCCGCAGCTGGATCACTTACTAAACGCGATGCGAAATAAGGCCCAAAAATAAACGTGAGCACGACCGTAAAAAAGGGTTGCGCTGCCCAATCAAAAAACATCCAACTAATAACACCTCGTTTTGTGACTGGATAAGTCAACACAGAATCGTTCACATAAGCTCCGGAAATAATTATTGGTATGGTTTTATGTAATGCTGATAAATCTCACCAAGATTTTTTAAAACACTTTCTTTCAAGGCAATATCAGTTACTCGCAATTTTTCACGCAATGTATCTTCGGTAAGTTGCGTTGCAAATATGCGAGCCAAAGGTGCGTAGCTCAAATGCCATGGCTCAGGAGAAATACTGCCTGCGCCTGGAACATAAGGGCGAAAAAAATCTTGCGGGCATTCCTGGAGTTCTTGAGCCTGGAGCTCTTGAGAGAGCCAGCGATGAAATTCGGCAAAAGGACCATCATCTTCTGTTTCTTCTACCGTGAGTTGCAATTGATAATTTTCCGGCATGCGCGACGCATCATAAACATCAACATCTGTGCCCCAATGATGACGCGATGCTCCCGGCAAAGCTGACCAACGCAAAATTGCGTAGACCTTTTCATCATCGCTCAGGGAATTTAAATCAATTGGCCATCCTTCCGCATCCAATACCGGGCGCAAGCCATTCGCTTTGTTATTCCAGATAGTCAATTGCCGCTCGAAGCTGCGAAAACCACTCGCCACGCGCATATCAAAACCGGCTGCGCTGGCTTTATCCATCAATCCGATTAATGGCGTTAACACCTGTGAATGAACCTTTATATCGCTGTCGGGAAGGGTAACCAAGTGCCGGGCCTCGGTTCCCGTTACGTCAAAATCTGGTAACAAAGATGCATTAACCTGCAAATTTATTGGATTTTGTATGCCAGCTTTCATATTTACACCTTTTTTAAGCCATAAACTGGCGTATGACTGCACAAAGTAATTGCAGAGTCCTATGAACAGGTTACTATAAGGGCGTGCTATAAATGGAAGTTTATATGCAGCGGGGACAATAATCATAACTTAATTGTACGGAGCGGGATCTTCATGACGGCGAGTCACAGTGAATTACTCCAGTTGAAAAACCTCGGGATGGCATCGGTTAATATCCTGCATGCTGTCGGCATTAATACTTATGCTGATCTACGCCGAATTGGCGCAGTTGAAGCTTATCTTCGCATCAAAGCACGCGACATCAATGTATCCAAGGTGATGCTTTACGCGCTCCAGGGAGCATTGCTCAATGTTCACTGGAACGATTTGGATCCAGAGATGAAATTGCAGTTGGTCGCCGCGGCTGAACAAGGCTTTCGTAACGACGAGCAACAAGCTTTCGCTTAATCTTCATCACAAGCGCTCGCTTAAATTTGTCACGGCTTCGCTTAAATTTGTAAGTCTGCGCCATCGTGCGCAGATTTTCCTTGGTAACCAGCTACACTTAGCAAATAACCCGTGTACTGTTTACCGAGGATGCCATGCATTTACCGACCAAACAATCTGACTCCATTTCTGATATTGCGATCAAGTCGCGCAGCTTGACGGAGTTATTCCTGCAAAACCTCCTGCCCTCTGGCAATCCTGTTGAAATCACAGTCAGCAATGATATTTTTGCAGATCAATCCAATACCCGCCTTTTCCTGATTACTGAAGGCCAGGTTTTTTATCGTGTGCGCGGCAAATTAGTCGCCATTCTTGAAGAAGGTGATTTGATTGGACTCACCCGCTCATTGAATCTTAATGAAGGTGTATTCAGTTGTATCGAAAATGTGCAACTTATGCCTTATGAACGGGATGAGTTAATTGCCCACGTCAATTCAGATTTAAAATTGCAAAAAAATTGGACGCATTACCTCGTATGCAATATTGCTTTTTATCAGCAGGCATTAGCCCAGGAAATTCGCGCTGAATTCCAACCGCAAGCTGGTTTTATCCATTTCCATAAGGGCGAAATTATCATCCAGCAAGGCGATGAAGCGGATAAGGTTTATACGCTGCTTGACGGTAGTGCCGATGCGATTTGCGATGGAGTCAAAGTTGGCGAGGTCAATACCAACGAAATTTTTGGTGCGCTCGCGGTGTTCACTCGCCAGCGACGAATTGCTTCAGTGGTCGCCACCAGTGATTGCACTGTATTAGCTGTCCGCAAAGAAGAATTTGTTGATTTAATCGATCACCAACCCCAAATCTGTATGGGATTGATTGAGGAAATGGCTTCCAAGATCAACCAACTCAATAACCAGCTTTTGGCTAAACAATAATGCTGTCTCAAGTGAAATAAAGCTGCATCAACAACGGTAATTTGTCGCTTTATTTACCGTTCCTTACACATTGAATTTCGTCCAAGTGAACATATATAGGTGGTAGATTGTCTACGGACAATCCACCTATTCATTTGAGGAGATTCTATCGTGTTACGCATAGGCTTATTTTTGTTAACCAACCTGGCCGTGATGCTTGTTGCCAGCGTTGTGGTCAATATTTTGGGGTTGAACCGATTCGTTAGCCACGGACAACTCAACCTGCAAACCCTGCTTATGTTTTGCGCCGTCTTTGGTTTTGCAGGATCCCTCTTCTCTCTTTTTATTTCCAAGTGGATGGCCAAACGCTCCATGGGCGTTGAGCTGATTGAAAATCCACGCAATGCTGATGAGCGTTGGTTAGTCGATACTGTTGCCGAATTATCACAAAAAGCGGGTATTAAAATGCCGGAAGTGGGCGTTTTCCCTGCCCAGGAATCCAACGCATTTGCGACAGGCTGGAACCGTAACGATGCCTTGGTTGCTGTAAGCATCGGTTTGCTCCAACGTTTTGAGCGCGATGAAGTCCGCGCTGTGCTCGCCCACGAAATCGGTCACGTCGCCAATGGCGATATGGTTACCTTGAGTTTGATCCAGGGCGTGGTTAACACCTTTGTGATGTTCTTTGCCCGCATCGTTGGCTTTGCTATTGATCGCGCCCTGCAAGGCAACCGCGACAGTGAAAGCAACAGCGTAGGTTTTGGTTATTACATAGGTACTTTTGTGGCGGAAATCGTCTTCGGGATTTTGGCCTCCATGATCGTAGCCGCTTTCTCGCGCTACCGAGAATACCGTGCGGATGAAGCTGGTGCGAATCTTGGTGATCGCAACGCCATGATTCGTGCCCTGCAACGCCTGCAAGTGGAAAGCGGACAAACGTCGATGCCAGCCAGCATGCAAGCTTTTGGTATTGCCGGTGGTGTAGGCCGTTTGTTTGCAAGCCATCCACCCTTGGAAGATCGTATCCAGGCTTTACGCAATGGCCACAACAACCCTGACTCTCTGCGTCAAAGCTTGTCCAACCAATAACAACATCTGATAACAATTGTTTTTAGTGGAGTTAAGGAATGCAAGGTCTTAAATGGTTACGCGCTTTAGCACTCGGATTAGCAACGGCAGCAAGTACAGCAAATGCTGTCGTTGAGTTCGCCACCGACGATGAACGCAACAGCATGCAAGTGTTTGAACATGCACGCCCAAGTGTCGTTTTTGTTACCAATGAACAATTAGCTCGCGATCCGCGCTCATGGGACATCATGAGCGTACCCGCTGGCTCAGGGACAGGATTTGTGTGGAGTACCGATGGCTACATAGTCACTAACTACCACGTGGTTGATGGTGCCAACAAAGTCATGATTACCTTGCAAGATCAAAGCTCCTGGCCCGCTAAAATCGTTGGTCTTGCGCCGGAGCGCGATCTCGCCGTCCTTAAAATTACTGCTCCCAATGAAAAACTCGCGGCCCTCAATTTGGGCGATTCAAGCCAGCTCACTGTTGGTAGAAAAGTTTTAGCGATTGGTAATCCATTTGGTTTGGATGCAACCCTGACAACCGGTGTTGTAAGCGCCTTGGGTCGCGAAATTGAATCGCCCAACCAACGCAAAATTGGCAATGTCATCCAAACTGACGCCGCCATTAATCCCGGTAATTCCGGTGGCCCTTTATTGAATTCGCAAGGCCAACTGGTGGGCGTTAATACCATGATTTACAGCCCAAGCGGTGCAAGCGCGGGTATTGGTTTCGCGATTCCGGTCAATACCGTAAAAGATGTGGTTCCTCAGCTGATAAAAAATGGCCGCATCATCCGTCCGGTAATGGGTTTTGAATCAGCGCCGGAACAATGGGCGCAACAAAGCGGGATTGAAGGTTTGCCGATTCTGCGCGTATTTAATAACTCACCGGCGCAACAGGCTGGATTGCAAGGTGTCTCGCGCAACAATTGGGGGCAATTGGTGTTAGGCGATGTAGTCGTTGCTATCGATGGTAAACTTACGCCGAATAATGACGCTTATATGAGCATTCTGGAAACTCACAAACCAGGCGACACAGTTGAAATACAATTAGTGCGCGATGGCAAAGTGATTAAACGATCGCTTACCCTGGCCGCACCGCCAAAATAATTTGCCTCATCAATTGGATTTACATGCTGTCTACTGGCCTACATACAAGCAATATCCCTGACAACGGCAGCAAAGGTTTTGAATGCAACGGCGAAAAGTTTTTCGCCGTTAAGAAGCAAAACAGGATTTATATTTACAAAAACGCTTGTCCGCACATAGGTGTTGCCCTGGAGTGGGTTGCAGATAAATTCCTCGACTCAAGCGCCACCATGATCCAATGCGCCAATCACGGTGCATTATTTGTTATTGAAAGCGGTGCTTGTGTTGCAGGCCCTTGCAGCGGGCAAAAATTGAAAGCCGTAACATTCAGCATTACTAACGATGTTATTTACCTGACCAATTAAATTTACTCTTTCCATCACAACAACAATAGCCATAACAATGGCGTTCATAGCCTCCATGTACACCTACTCGATATTGCGTAAACATCCGTAAATAAACTCACGTAAAGTTTGCAGTTAATTTACATTCTGCACTTTACTCGCCCAAAGGACTTCATCATGAATAACTTCAGTTTCCACAACCCCACCAAAATTGTTTTCGGCGAAGGCCAAATCAGTGCGATTGCCACTTTAATTCCAGCCGATGCGCGTATTTTATTAACCTACGGTGGCGGCTCGATCAAAAAAAACGGCGTTTACGATCAAGTCATCAAGGCATTGGAAGGCAAAACCTTTTTCGAATTTTCTGGCATTGAGCCAAACCCACATTATGAAACTTGCCAAAAAGCAATTGCGTTGATCAAAGAAAAAAAGATCGATTATTTATTGGCAGTGGGTGGAGGAAGCGTTGTAGACGCTACCAAATTAATTGCAGCTGGTGTTAACTTTGACGGTGAACCTTGGGATATCCTTGAAAAACACGCGTCCTTCACCAGCGCATTACCCATTGGTTGCGTATTAACGCTGCCCGCAACCGGAACCGAAAGCAATGGCAATTCGGTTGTCACCAAAGCAGCGACGCAAGAAAAACTTTCGTTCGGCAGTCCATTGGTTTATCCGCAATTTGCGATTCTTGATCCAACCACAACTTACTCCTTGCCAACACGCCAGATTTCAAACGGTGTAGTCGATGCTTTCGTCCATATCATGGAACAGTATTTAACCTATCCGGTAAATGCAAAAGTACAGGATCGTTTCGCTGAGGGCTTGCTGTTAACCTTAATCGAGGAAGGTCCAAAAGTATTGGCTAATCCAAATGACTATGCGATTCGTGCAAATGTTATGTGGGCAGCAACCATGGCACTGAATGGTTTAATTGGCGTCGGCGTTCCGCAAGATTGGGCAACCCATATGATTGGCCACGAACTCACCGCAATGCACGGTTTGGATCATGCGCAAACATTGGCGATTGTATTGCCATCTGTTATGAATCAACAACGCGAACACAAGCGTGGCAAATTAATTCAATACGGCAAACGTGTGTGGAATCTGAATAACACTAATGAAGATGAATTGATTGATGCCGCAATCGCAGCCACTAAAAATTTCTTCGAAGAAATGGGTGTTCCAACAACCTTCAAAGGTTATGGTTTAGATGGAAGTTCAATTCCTGCACTGGTAGAAAATGTCATTCGCCACAATCCAAATCCATTGGGTGAGAAAAGCGATATTACGGCGGATGTTACACGTAAAATTCTGCAAGCGGCTGCGTAATTTTAAAAGCATCCCCCTCCTAACTCGCCCTGGTAACGGGGCCGCAGCTGGGAGGGGCTTGACGCGCTGTTTACTACAAATTGTAATTATATTAAAGACTGTGCGAAATATTCGTATGTATGTTCTATTCTTCGCTTCAAGATGGCATTAAATAAATCTTGCACCATGCTTATCGCGTTGGGAGCCAGACTCCTCCCGGCTGCGCGCCCCGCTACAAGGGGAGGTCGGGAGGGGGTTAGCTTTTAAGTTTTTACCATCAGTTTTTTATTTAACACAATCTTATTTTTTTTCGGTCTTATTTCCGCTCCATAAGCAATCACTTCAACACCAACAGCAATCGCCTCACGCAAGGTTTTTCCATAAAGTGGATCAATCGCGTCAGCAGGTTCAACCCATTCAATGCCCGTATGTTGCACACAATATAATAAAACTGCACGATACCCTTCTCGCACCATCTGCATAAGCTCGCGCAAATGTTTTGTACCGCGTTCACTTACTGCATCAGGAAAAAGTCCCTGGCCTTTTGCATCCATCAAAGTGACATTCTTCACTTCAACAAAACATTTTTCATCTTCGCGCTCCAACAAAAAATCGATACGGGATTTTTCATTGCCGTAAACAACTTCGTGACGAATAGTTGTATATCCCTGCAACTCTGTAATAACACCGGAACAAATTGCAGCATTCACCAAACCATTTGAGCGCGCTGTATTAATTCCGGCCAAACTGCCATCTGGCGTTGTCACCACCTCAAGGGTTTGGGGATATTTACGGGCGAGGCTGTTAGATATTGAATACCAGCAAGAGCCCATCGGCTGGATACAATTTTTCATCGACCCCGTGTTTGGACAATGCACAGTAATGGTTTCCCCATCAGGCAAAATAATGTCTGCAAGGAAGCGCTTATAACGCCGGATTAACTGTGCGGGAAACAACTGAAGACAGGCGGATTTATCGGGCATACTGAATCTTATAAGTACGGAGGTAAAAACACGGATGAGCGAAAGAGTAACAGTTGCACATGATTGAACCACATTTTAAGCGATTTTGGGCTATCTTTAACGCTTATAAAGTATGAGGCAAAAAATCGCTGGCACCCTGTTTTATTATCTGGTAGCTTGCCTCCCCTTCAAATTCTCTGTGGTAGCAAGATGCGGCCACTTCATCGACTGGCACCGCCGCCAGCCGGTTTTTCAAGAACGAGATAATTAGCTCTACGAGGCGCTACAGATATGGCGAAAAAAACTCCTTCAACTGAAACTTTTGCTCTCCGCCCATTTACTCCTTATGTGGAGAAAAAAGGCGAGGAATACATGAATGAAGATCAGAAAGTGCATTTCCGCGGATTGCTGTTGAACTGGCGCTCTGAGTTGATGGAAGAGGTAGATCGCACCGTAACCCATATGAAGGATGAGGCCGCGAATTTCCCTGATCCCGCTGACCGCGCCAGCCAGGAAGAAGAATTCAGCCTGGAACTGCGCACCCGCGACCGCGAGCGCAAACTCATCAAGAAGATCGACAGCACGCTTGAATTGATCGAAAACGATGACTACGGCTATTGCAACGCCTGCGGTGTTGAAATTGGTATCCGTCGCCTCGAAGCGCGTCCAACCGCTACCCTTTGCGTTGACTGCAAAACCCTTGCAGAAATCAAAGAAAAACAAATCGGCGGCTAAGCCCGCAGGTTCAGGAATCACACCAGGCGGCGAGGGAAACCTCGCCGTTTTTGTATGTCCGCAATAACAAATCCAAATGGCTATATTGGCCGCTTCGCCCCCTCCCCTACAGGACCGTTGCATTTTGGCTCGCTAGTTAGCGCTCTCGCCAGTTATTTGGATGCGCACCATAACAATGGCAAATGGCTGGTTCGCATGGAAGACCTTGATCCACCACGTGAACAGTCTGGCGCTGCCGATGCCATATTGCGTTGTCTCGAAGATTACGGATTGGAATGGGACGATTCGGTCGCTTACCAAAGCCGGCGCTGGGATCTGTACGAGGATTACCTCGGCAAACTCCGCCAACAAGACCTGCTCTATCCTTGCGATTGCACCCGCCAGGATTTGCAAGCCATGGGCGGCATTTATAACGGTCGCTGCCGTAACCGTTTTATAGATATCAATTTGGCTCACGCACAACGCCTAAAACTTTATGACCTTCCAACGGGATTTCCACAGGGTGAACAACTGGTATTTACCGATCTTATCCAGGGCAAGCAAATCCAAAACCTGCGCATCCAGGCTGGCGACCAAATCCTTAAACGCAAGGATGGTCTGTATGCTTATCAGCTCGCCGTTGTTGTTGATGACATAGAACAAGGTATTACCCATATTATCCGCGGCAGCGATTTGCTGGATGTCACCGCGCGCCAGATTTTTCTGTTTCAACTGTTAGGAAAACCCATCCCCGCATTTGGACATGTGACCCTTGCCAGCCAACCCAACGGACAAAAGCTCAGCAAACAAAACCTCGCCCCTGCACTTGAGCTTAAAGATGCCAGCACCAATCTTTGGCAGGCACTCGCTTTTTTGGGACAAACTCCCCCACAAGCACTCAAAGGTTCAGCCCCGAAAGAATTGCTGGCTTGGGGAAGAGTGAATTGGCAAAGATCTGGGGTAAAGGGATTAAGCGCAACTTATATCTGCAGCTAATAATTTGTATTGAAAGCCATTCCTCAACACCATAATATGGTATTTATTGGTATCAGCAGAGTTTTATCCCATGGCCAAAAATACGAGCATTACCCTAGGCGATCATTTTGATGAATTTATATCGGCGCAGCTGGAGTCCGGGCGCTATGGTTCAGCCAGCGAAATTGTAAGAGCGGGCTTACGCCTACTCGAAGATTCTGAAAACAAGCTTCAGGCCCTGCGGAAAATGCTTGCTGAAGGAGAAGATAGCGGCCTTGCCAATTACAACTACACAGACTTTTTATCTGAACTCGATGAATAAGAATTTCCATGGGATTATTCCAACTAAGCAAGGCAGCTAAAAACGATTTACGATCCATTGCTATTTTCACCGGAAACCGTTGGGGGGAAAGCTCAGCGGAATTTATATATCAAGCAATTGGATGATGCCTTTTTATTGCTCGCCCAAAACCCGGAAGCAGGCAGTTCCTGTGACGAGATTCGCGAGGGATATCGGAAATACCTACAAGGTAGCCATGTTATTTTCTATAAACGAACCAGCCCAAGTGAAATTTTAGTGGTAAGAATTTTACATAAGCGCATGGATTACACTTCGCACACTTAAAATACGAAACGGAGATTTGTGTGCAATTTACTCATCCCCTCTTTTAAACATCAGAAATAACAACGCATAAAATTCAAAAGCGCTATAGTTAGCGCCATAAACCTAACTAACGAATCCATCATGAACCATCAACGTCTTATCATTTTGCTGTTGCTGATTGCGTACCTGTTTTCACCATCTCTATTTACGTGGATTATTAGCCCCAATGGGGTGTGGTACCGCCCTTACCTGTTTTGGATGGGCCTGGTATTGGTGACCTTTATTTTCCAGTGGCGCCGCAAAAAACCACAAAACTTTGATTAATCCCCCAAGAACAAAAACAACTGAACCCGACTTATGACTTTTGATTTTCTCCAGGTCGCCATTATTGGCGTTAGCTATCTGTTATTACTCTTCGGGATAGCCTATATCACCGAGCGCGGCTGGCTTCCCGAACGCATTACGACCCATCCGGTAACCTATATTTTCTCACTGGGAATTTTCGCCAGTGCCTGGGCGTTTTATGGCGTAGTGGATTTAGCCTTCCAATTCGGTTACGGCGCGCTGGCTTATTACCTTGGGACAGGTGCACTCTTTCTATTTGCACCCGTCGCACTGGCGCCACTCGCAGAATTAGCGCGTCGACACCAAGTGCATTCACTCGCAGATTTGTTGGTGTTTCGTTATCACAGTAACGCCGTGGGTGCATTGACAACCTTATGTATGCTGCTTGGCATCATGCCGCTTATGGCGTTACAAATTCAGGCAATTGCTGACACCATGCATATTTTGGTGGTCAGCGGCAGTGGTAATCCGTCCCTGACCGTTGCCGATAATGGCCTTACTTTTAAAGATGTCATGGCGCTGTGCTATTGCGCCATACTCGCATTGTTCACCATTTTGTTTGGCTCCAATCGCGAACAATATCGCGGCTTGATCACCGCCATGGCATTCGAAAGCCTATTGAAAGTTTTCGCCATGTTTTCGGTCGGGTTGATCGCTGTTTTTGGCGTTTTCCACGGTCTTGATGGCCTCAATGAATGGCTTGCAGACCATCCTGAAAACCTCGCACTTTTGCATACGCCGATTCAGGATGGCTCATCCCATACACTGCTACTCGTGTTTGTAGCAACAGCCGTTACCATGCCTCACATCTTTCATTTAGGGTTGGCAGAGAATCCTTTGATGCGCAATTCGCGCACCGTGACATGGGCGTTTCCCCTGTTCCTGCTGTTTATGTCCCTACCGATATTCCCCATTTTGTGGGCAGGTTCCGAACTGGCAGTGCCGCTTGATCCGCAATATTTCACCCTTGGCGTACCGATTCTATTTAACTCGCCAACACTGACCATTTTCGCTTTTATCGGCGGCCTGTCGGCGGCGACCGGCGCGATGATTATCATCACTCTCGCCCTGGCCACAATGGTGATGAACCATTGGCTGTTGCCCAGTTTGCGACTCGCTGCCCGCAATGACCTATATAAACAATTAATGTGGTTGCGGCGTGTACTGATTGCTGCAATTTTCCTTGGTGGCTATCTGTTTTACTGGGTACTCAACAATCGTTACAGCCTGACTGACCTCGCCTTCTGTGCATTTATTGAAACCCTGCAATTCCTGCCAGGAACCTTCGCGATTATTTTCTGGAGCCCGGGTAACCGTCGCGGATTGTTGGCCGGCCTTACAGTGGGAACCCTTATCTGGTTCCTGGGTTTGCTACTGCCTGTTATCACCGGCATCAAAATCCTGCATATCCCTTTTGCCGAACTCTACATTCCTGTCGGCAATGAATATTGGAATAGCATTACGCTCTTCTCGCTCGGGCTGAATACCGCCATTTTTATCGTAATATCCTTACTCACAGAACAATCCGAAGAAGAACAATACAGTGCCGATCTCTGTGCCGCCGATGAACTCAGCCACCCGGTTCGACAGGCGCTGGATGTTCATTCGGCAGCCGAATTCAAAGAGCGCCTTGCCAAACCACTCGGTAAAGTTACTGCCAGCCGTGAAGTTGACCATGCACTCAAACAGTTGGATCTCGGTGTCAACGAACGCCGCCCTTATGCTTTGCGTCGCTTGCGCGACCAACTGGAAGGCAACCTGTCTGCCCTTATGGGGATTCACGTAGCCAGCGAGATTATGGACAAACATCTCCCCTTCAAAGTGGCTGATGAGCGCGAAACCCTCGACATCAACTTGATCGAGAACCGCCTGGCCCAATATCAGGATCATCTGACGGGTATGGCCGCAGAATTGAACAACCTGCGACTTTACCATCGTAAAACCTTACAAGAATTGCCGATGGCAGTATGTTCGCTAGGGCCAGATACCGAGATTTTGATGTGGAACCATGCGATGGCGCAGTTGACCCACACACCAAGCGACGAAGTAACAGGCTCTTATGTGGAAGACATCGCTGAACCCTGGCGCAGCCTGCTAACAGATTTCAGCAAAAGCCGCGAGATGCATTATTACCGCCGCGAGATTTCACTGGAAGGTCATCCACACTGGATTAGCTTGCATAAAGCCACCATTGAAGGCCCTATTACCGAAGGCGTTTACGACCAGGTAATGATGCTGGAGGACGTAACTGAAACCCAATTGCTGGAACAGGAATTGGTCCATAGTGAGCGCCTGGCATCTGTTGGACGGCTGGCTGCGGGCGTTGCCCATGAAATCGGCAATCCAATCACCGGAATAGCTTGCCTTGCACAAAACTTGCGCTACGATTCTGATAATCCCGAGATACTCGAAACCGCCGAACAGATCCTCAGCCAGACGGATCGCGTCACCCGCATCGTGCAATCGCTGGTAGGTTTTTCACACACCGGCCACACCGCCAAAAGCGAGTTCCAGGCGGTCATTCTGCGTGATTGCGCAAACGAGGCAATTAGCTTGTTATCGCTGCAAAAAGACAAACAACAAGTGCAATTTATTAACGAAATTGCGCAAAATGCCATTGTCGCGGGCGATACTCAGCGTATGATTCAGGTATTCATCAACCTGCTCTCCAACGCTCGTGATGCCAGCCCCGAAAATGGCCGGGTATTGTTGGCGAGTAATGAAGACGAATACTCCATCGACATTACTGTCACCGATGAAGGCAGCGGTATCCCTCCTGATATCCAGGACCGTATTTTGGAACCCTTTTTCACCACCAAGGAACCTGGCGAAGGCACTGGCCTTGGCCTCGCCATGGTATATAGCATTGTGGAAGACCACGGCGGCTTGCTGGATATCGTCAGCCCCGTGGATACAGTGCGCAATCGCGGAGCACAATTCATTGTGAAATTACCGCGACATGTTGATTCTTTGGTAGATATTTAAGGTAGGATTACCAACCCGGGTTTTTAGGTCAGCTGGTCCTCAATAGCTCCAGCCAACCTGAGTGTATTGATAACTGTTTAGGCAAGTCGATCGCTATGAGCAAGATTCTGATTGTTGAAGATGAAACCATCATTCGCAATGCGTTGCGCAAGTTGTTAGAGCGCAATCAGTATGAAGTAAATGAAGCGCCTTCTGTCAAAGAAGCCACAAGCAAGTTTAACCTCAAGGATTTCGACTTAATTATCAGTGACTTACGACTGCCTGGCGCGCCCGGGACAGACCTGATTAAACTCGCCGGTGAAACCCCCGTCCTCATAATGACGAGCTATGCCAGCTTGCGCTCAGCCGTGGACTCCATGCGTATGGGTGCGGTTGATTATGTCGCCAAGCCTTTTGACCACGACGAAATGGTTACCGCTGTTAAACGTGTTATCGGCAAAGCCAAAGCCGCCAACAAAGCCGTAGCCCAGGGCCTTACCGCCAGTAAAGCCATTGCCGGCATGATTGGCAGCAGCGATGTGATGCAAGATCTCTATAACCGCATCCACAAAGTTGCCCCTACCGCCGCCACGGTTTTGATCCACGGAGAAACCGGAACTGGTAAAGAATTGGTTGCCCGCGCGCTGCACGAAGAAAGCCAACGCAATAACCACTTAATGATTTCCGTAAACTGCGCCGCTATTCCCGATACCCTGATTGAATCAGAACTTTTCGGCCATGAAAAAGGCGCATTTACCGGCGCTGCCAGCAACCGTGAAGGCCTGGTTGCCGCCGCCGACGGCGGAACCCTGTTTCTTGATGAGATTGGCGAATTACCGCTGGAAGCACAGGCTCGCTTGTTGCGCGTATTGCAGGAGGGCGAGGTGCGTCCACTTGGCTCTGTGGAATCGCGCAAAGTCGATGTTCGCCTGGTTGCAGCAACACATCGCGATCTTCGCAAACTCGCTAAAGAAGGCAAATTCCGCGAAGACTTGTATTTCCGTATTAACGTTGTCCAGCTTACGCTGCCGCCATTGCGCGAGCGTGGACGCGACATCATCAATATCGCCGAATCACTTTTGCAGCGTTATTGCAGTCAATTCGGTAAATCCCAGCTAAGGCTATCTGCCGATGCGGTAGACGCTATCATGGCTTACTCATGGCCTGGCAACGTGCGCGAGCTGGAAAATGCCATGCAGCGCGCAGTAATCTTGTGCGAAGACAGCAGCGAAATTGGCTCTCACCTACTTTCGATTGACGCCGATTCAGCTGCACAGGAAGCATTGGATACCGGCGATATGATCTTTGGCCAACCCCGCACCTTGGGTGGCAACGGCGCTGCACGTCCGGCCAAGGAAGTGAGCGAAGATTTGTCACTGGAAGATTATTTCCAACGGTTTGTGATTGAACATCAAGATTCGATGAGCGAAACCGAACTCGCCCGCAAGCTGGGTGTAAGTCGTAAATGCTTATGGGAACGTCGCCAACGCCTTGGTATCCCTCGCACCAAAAACAGCGCATCAAGCCTAGCCAAATAATTGAACGGGAGATTGCTCCCGTTCGAATACGTAAAGAAATCCAGAACGCCCACACTTAAACATGCTTAAGAACCAGGCACGTTACTGTTTTGCTTACTTTTTGAACTAATGGTTGAACCATCCGCCAGTCTGTTACCTCAACTCCCGAAACTGTTACCGCACAAAAAGTGTTACCTATCTTTAATAATAGGTAACAAATCTTCAGAATTTTGTAACCATCAGAAATAACAAAAAGTTATAAAAACACCACCAAAAACACTAACCAACTGTTTTATATAGACATTTTTTTATTGGCACAGGAAGTGCTCTATGTCGGACACTAAAAACAATAAACAATAATAAAAAAGCCCTTAATGACAATAACAACAAGAAATAATAAAAACTGAAAATTAGTAATAACAACAAGAAATAATAAAAAACTGAAATTTTTTAATAACAACAAAAAACAATAATAAGCAGAAACATAAAAATAACGACGTTTGGATTGAGCAAGACCAGCGCTAGAAGAGAAAAGCAATAAGATACTACAATAAAGCGGAAGACAATTAGGCAGAGGATGGGATAGCAAGCGAGTTTGGATTTGTGTATGGAAGCGCCCCATTAAATTGCCTTATGAGCACCTCAGTTGTGCTACCCTCCTGACGGGAAAGCCAAAAGCTTTCCCGTTTTACTTTAGGGTATCTATGCCCAAGACCCCTTCGGCTGTGCAAAAATGCTTTCCTGCATTTTGTTCATTGCAGCTCACATACATTTACCAACCAATTCGACCTCCCCAAAAGTTTCCAACATTTCACGTCTTGTTCTTAAACCATCCGAAACCGCAAAAGTTCCCATGCACCAAGGCTATGATTCCTCTGCCAGACGGCTTCTGCTACACTCGCGACCAATTTATTCACGACGCCATCATGTTGCGCACTGACACTATGCTAAAACGTTTGTTGAACTTCATCTCCTCGCGCCAGGCCGCCCCCAAAACTACTGGGCCTACAGTAATACCGCGCGACCAGCATAATATTTCGCGCAAGAACATTAGTCCGGCAGCCATCAAGATTATCAAACAGTTGGAAGATGCAGGGTTTAGCGCTTATCTGGTCGGTGGCGGTGTACGCGATTTGCTGTTAGGCGGCCACCCAAAAGATTTCGACATCGCAACCGATGCAAAACCCGAAGAGATAAAACGCGTTTTCCGCAGTGCACGTATCATCGGTCGTCGTTTCCAGATCGTGCATGTGCGCATTGGACGCGAGATGTTTGAAGTCACCACCTTTCGCGGCCATCACGAAGATGTTGCCCACGCAAAATCCAAAACCGAAGAAGGCATGCTATTACGCGATAACGTCTATGGCACCATCGAAACCGATGCAGCGCGCCGTGACTTCACTGTAAACGCGCTCTATTACACTACACGCGATTTTTCCGTCCATGATTACTCCAACGGTTTGGAAGATATTAAAAATCGCACCATACGCATGATTGGCGACCCGGTAACACGCTATAAGGAAGATCCTGTGCGCATGTTGCGCGCCGTGCGTTTTGCGGCGAAATTGGGTTTCAAAATCGAACCCAATACCGCCAAACCCATTGTTGAGCTGAGCAATCTGCTCGGGAATATCTCTGAAGCGCGTATGTTTGAAGAAGTGCTCAAACTATTTTTAGGTGGCTCAGCAACAGCCACTTTCAACTTGTTGCGCGAATATGACTTGCTGAAACAACTTTTCCCGGGCGCGGATGCTGCTATTAAATCTGGCGATGAACTGGCAGCCGCCTTAATCGAGCGTTCCATGATCAATACGGATAAGCGCATTCGCGGGGAAAAAACCGTGACGCCCGCGTTTATCTACGCCGCCCTGCTTTGGCCAGCTTTGCAACAAGAACTGAAACGTATCGAGGGACAAATGCCACCCCAGGCAGCCTACCTGGAAGCCTGCCAAAACGTGATCAGCCTGCAATTATCCCGCACATCAATTCCAAAACGCTTCCTGATTCCTATGCGTGAAATCTGGGATTTACAAGCGCGCCTGCCGAATCGCCAGGGGATGCGTGCATTGCGTTTGCTCGATCATCCACGTTTCCGTGCGGCTTATGATTTCCTGTTGATGCGTGAAGATGCGGGAGAAAAACTTAATGGTTTAGGAAGCTGGTGGACAGCCTTCCAAAGCGCCAGCGATGATGCGCGTGAGCAGATGGTCAAAGATCTTGGCAAACAGAATGCCAGTAGCCGTCCGCGCCGCCGTCGCCCGCGTAAACCTGCAGGTGGTGGCGCATCGGCCAATCCCAACAACACACCTGGCACTGATTAATTGGCATGCTTGCGTACATTGGCCTTGGCAGTAATTTAGGGAACCCGCGCGCGCAGGTGGAACAGGCTTTTGCAGAATTAGCCGAGCTTCCCGACACAGAATTGCTCGCACGTTCATCGCTTTACAGCAGCACGGCTGTCGGACCGGGCGAGCAGCCTGATTACGTCAACGCTGCCGCGTTGCTGAAAACTGGATTAGCACCACTTGCATTGCTTGATGCCCTGCAAAAGATAGAGCAAAGCCACCAGCGCGTTCGTATTGAACATTGGGGGCCGCGCACGCTGGATTTGGATATATTGCTGTTAGACCAACAAACGATTGATAGCGAGCGCCTCAAGGTGCCGCATCCCTATCTGGCCCAGCGTAATTTTGTGCTTTATCCGTTGGCTGATATTGCCCGGGAATTATATTTGCCCGATGGCACAAGCTTGCAAGAACTTATTGCCCGGTGTCCGCGTGACGGACTGGCACGATTAGAATAACCAGCGCGACGCCAAGTGCGCACAGGAGCTTGCTGTGAACCCCGTGTTTGAAGATTTATCATTGGATTTAAGCAACACTACCCTGCCACGCTATATCGCCGTAGAGGGTTGTATAGGCGTGGGTAAGACAACCCTCGCGCGCAACATCGCCAAATTGTTTAACTACGATATGTTGCTGGAACAACCGGAAGAAAATCCGTTTCTGGAACGTTTCTACAAAGATCCAAGATCCACTGCCTTGCCCACGCAATTATTCTTTTTGTTCCAGCGCGCCAACCAGCTGCAAAGTTTGCGTCAAAGCGATATGTTTGAGCCCGTGCGTATTGCAGATTTCCTGATCGAAAAGGACCAATTATTTGCACGCGTAACCCTGGACGACGATGAGCTTAATATTTATCGCCAGGTTTACGAAAAACTGATGATTGATGCTCCACGCCCTGACCTGGTGATTTATCTGCAAGCGCCTTTGGATGTGTTGTCCGATCGCATTCGCCAGCGCGGAATCGCCAGCGAACAACATATCAGCAATGATTACCTCAACGCGCTCAACGATGCTTACACCGAATTTTTTCACTATTACGATGGCGCGCCTTTGTTGATTGTGAATGCAAAAGATTTAAACCTCGCACAAAATCGCGAGCATTTTAAACAGCTGGTGGAATATATCCTGACCATTAAAAGTGGCCGCCACTATTACAATCCAACGCCCATGTTGTGATAGCGAGTCATTGCGATTCCGATCGGATGCTTCATACTTTTTAGCTGGTTGCTCACCATTTTATTTATTGCCCACACCGCTTTTACAGCACTTAAAAAGACGATATCACTATGCCTTACGGAACCATTTCGCACAGTACATCAACAGTCAATAGCGCGCTTACCAAAGCCGTTACTATCAACACCTTGCACAAACTAAAAGGCACAGGTGAAAAGTTTGTGGTGATATCGCTCTACGACGCACACATGGCCGCGATGGCACAGCGCTGTGGAGTTGAAGTCGTATTAGTAGGCGACTCGCTCGGAATGACCGTATTGGGCTATGACAGCACCATTCCCGTGACCATGGAACAAATGATTTATCACGTGGAAGCCGTTGCGCGTGGAAATAAAAAATCATTGATTATGGGTGACTTGCCCTTCATGACTTACGCTACACCGGAAGATGCCCTGCGCAATTGCGCGCGTATCATGCAAGCAGGCGCCCATATGGTAAAACTGGAAGGTGGCGAATGGTTGGCGGAAACAGTTCGCATGTTATCTGATCGCGGAATTCCCGTGTGTGCGCACATAGGTTTGACACCGCAATCCGTCAATAAATTTGGCGGATTCCGTGTGCAGGGCCGCGAACAGTCGCAAGCGGATAAATTATTAACCGATGCAAAATTACTGGCCGAGGCCGGCGCAGATTTACTCTTGATGGAATGTATTCCCGCTGCGCTTGCCGCGCAAATTACCGCAGAAATTGCCATCCCCACCATCGGGATTGGCGCAGGAAAAGATACGGATGCGCAGGTTCTGGTGATTAACGATATCCTCGGACTGACCGAACAACCGCCAAAATTCTCCAAGAACTTTTTGTTAGAAGCCAATGATATTCCCGGAGCCATGCAGAAATACGTTGCAGATGTAAAATCGGGAGTTTTCCCTGGCGAAGCAAATAGCTTTTAATCGGATTGGTAAAAGAACTATTAACGCCTGAATGACGGGCATAAAAAAACCGGTGTTGATAGCAACACCGGCCAAGACCATACTAGAGTACAAAATAAAGGGGAATTCCAACTGGGCAACAAATAAACCCACCTGAGACTTCGTGCATCAACGCACTATCAGTAACTTAAGTATTAACGCTGATCAAAAAATTGCCAGCCTGTAAAATAACTTTTTTACATTAATTTGAGATAAAGTTCACAAATTCATTTAGAAAAGCTATAAAAACCTGTAAATCCCCATTTTTAGCGCGCCGGCAGTGAAACTGCATCATGGATCAAGGTTTCAAGACGCGCCGCTGTGTTCGACCGTATCACAAGCTCATCCAGCATTGTCAGCAGCTTACTGAGTTTGGCGCGCGCCGCGCGGAAGTCGCTTGTGATGGGCTCATAAACCAAATCGTGATCCAACACACTGAGCTTTCCAATTTCCGACAACTCGGAATGAACCGCGCTGATAATGTCGTAAAAAAAATCTTTTCGATCGATACTGTTCGCCTCCCAATAGGCGTCATTAAGCCCCGCTGCCAAGCCTTCCAGGATTTTTACTGCTTTTGCAATACTGTCATTCGCCATGCTTCACCTTCTTAATTTAAGTCTCGATAATTCAATAATGTACTGAGTATAGAAGAGAATTTTGGGCGCAGGAGTTAAATGCGCCAACTTATGCTGGTTCGCGGGAACGGGCTCAACTAAGATAGCGACCTTGGTTGAGAGCACGTGGATGCCTATTACAAACTTCAGTTTATTTTTTTCCATTACCTTTATTGTGTCTGCAAGCCCGGGGCCGGTCATGCTGTCGTGCATGAGCAACGGTGGCCGTTTGGGATTGCGCACAGCATTTGCGGGAATGATCGGCGCGAGTGTTGGGAACCTGGTTCTGGTTGCACTTTCAGCAATAGGATTGGGATTTATCATCAGCCAGAACCCTGTGCTGTTTAACCTTTTAAAATGGTTTGGAGCGGCTTATCTGGTATTTCTAGGTGTGCAGATTATTCGCTCACCGCTGACCCATGAAACTGCTCCGGCAGTGTCCGTCAATTCTTCAGCTAAATCCATTGGGTGGAGCTCGTTTTTCATCGCAATCAGCAACCCGAAAGGGCTAATTTATTTTGGCGCACTTTTTCCGCAATTTATTAATTACCATCAACCACTTGCACTGCAATTTCTGGTGTTAACAATTACTTTTTTAATCACTGATTTAATGTGGATGTTCATCTATGCCCTCGCTGGCAATAAAATTATGCGCTGGCTAAAGGCACCGAAGCATCAACAATTATTTAATTACATCTCAGGTTTTATACTCATTGCCGCCGGAATTTTTATGGCATTTTCAGGAAACGCTCGATGAATAAAAAATTACTGATTATAAGCGCAACATCAATTATTTCTATTGCGCTTGACCAATGGACAAAATTTCTTGCGACCCAACACTTGTTGGGGCGCGAACAACTAAGTTGGTGGAATGATTTTTTTGTGTTGACCTACTCCATCAATCACGGTGCATTTTTGGGATTAGGAAACACCTTGCCTGAGAATATTCGCGATCTTATTTTTAGCGGCTTCGTCGGTATTTTCCTGATTGGTTTTGGTATTTACGCATTGCGCGAGAAAACCATGAACAACCTGCAAAACCTGGCATGTGGATTAGTCTTGAGCGGTGGATTCAGCAATCTCTATGATCGCATTACCAATAACGGTGGCGTAGTCGATTTTATGAATATGGGTATTGGTAGTTTACGTACCGGCATTTTTAATGTTGCGGATATGGCAATTATGGCTGGGGTAATTTTATTGCTGATTTATTCTTATAAGGGCGACATCAAAAACAAATAGAATCGCTTTTTTGTGGTGCAATTTTTCTAATCAATGACATAAAACTCGCTTCGATACTTATTATGCAATCCAGCATGTATTATTTTTTATCGTAGCGAGTTTTATAGTTTCATCAAAATAGATTTATTTCAACAACGAATCCCTGACCTGCATTAACGCTTGCGACAGCTCTGTGCCCGCCTGTGAATAACGAATTCCCTGCTGCACAAACTGCATCGCAAGTTGTGTATTTGCAAGTTGAATGTAGCTTTGGGCCAAAATTAAATACACTTCTGGTGAACGTCGATCAATACGCAAAGCCCGCTCTGCTGTGGCAATTGCAGACTGGTAGTTTTTTGCCTGGTATTGTGCCCTGGCCTGGCTCACTAAACTTGCTGTGGCATTGCTTGTTGCTGTTGGCGCTGGAGCCTGGGTTTGCGGAATAGCTTGTGGTGGCGCAACAGGCTCAGCTGGTTTCTCAGGCTCTTTAACAGCAGGTGGTGGTGTGGGTTCAGATTTTTCAACCACTGGTGCGGGAGTTTGTGTTGTAGTGTGACTGGCGCAGCCGACTAATTGGGTCAGCATAAAAATAACGCCGAGTAATAATAAATTTCTTTTCACAGTTAAACCTTTTTCAACATATTTTTAATTTAAAAATGCATGCTCATCTAGTGGAAAATTTTCTGCCACCAATGCTCTTCTGATCCTTCCTTGATTTTACATTCCGCAGATTCTTTCGGTTTAAATTCATCGTGCAACGGCAACCACATTGCACCCTCACAATGTTCTGCACTGAGCAGGCCAGTCGCCGTATCAATCCAATCAAAGCTTACACCTTCCGGCGGCTGCTGGTTGACGCCTTGTGTTGGTAGCTGACGCATTAAATCAGCCCACACTTGTAAAGCACCGCTTGCACCACTCAATGGCGTCTTGGAATTATCATCCTTACCAACCCAAACGACGGCCAGATGCTCACCGCTAAACCCTGCAAACCAACTATCGCGCTGATCGTTTGTGGTACCTGTTTTTCCGGCGAGCGGTAGCGATGCAGGAAATGAATTATAAACACTGCGGCCAGTTCCTTCACGCAATACGGCTTGCATCGCATATTGTAATTCAAACATGCTTTGGCCCGGAAAACGTTGATCCAACTCCAAAGGATAGCGCTTGAGCGGTTGCCCTTCTGCATTCAACACTTCACGAATTGCATGCAGCGGTGTATATACACCTTCTGCTGCGAGCGTGTGATAAATATTCGTCACTTCAATGGGCGACATATCAACAGCGCCAATCAACATTGAAGGCACTTCCTGCAATTCACCCGCATAGCCCGCTGCCTTCACTGTCTTTGCAACCGCTTTGACAGTGAGTTGCATACCCAAACGCACCGTTGCCTGGTTTTCTGAATTGGCGAGTGCGCGATAGAGCGGCATATTGCCATGGCTTAAATTGTCAGCATTTTTTGGCTCCCACAATTTTCCATCAGCGCCTTTTATACTGACCGGGTCATCGCTAATAAGGGTGCCCAAATTATATGTTTGTGGTTGCTCCAACGCGGTTAAATAAACGAATGGTTTCATCAAGGAGCCAATTTGGCGATGCGCATCCAAGGCGCGATTTAATCCTGGGAAGCGCGGATTTTTATCGCCAATTAACGCAAGGATTTCGCCGCTGCCAACGGAGGTCACGACCATTCCGATCTGGATATCTTTTAATTTATATTGCTTTTCCAGCTGTGCAATCTTTGTTGCAACCGATTTTTCTGCAAGGCGCTGAACCATAGGTGCAATGGTGGTAAAAATACGCAAGCCATCTTTGCGTAAATCATCTTCGTGGTAATCCTGTTTTAATTGACGTTTAACCAAATCAACAAACGCAGGATAATTAATTAAGCTCACCTCTGTTTCAGCGGCCAAACCTAAAGGTGAAGCTTGCGCAACTTTTAATTGTTTCTCGTCAATCAACCCTTCCTGGTTCATTACGCCCAGCACAACATTGCGGCGGGATTTTGCGCGTTCCGGATTGCGCCATGGATTATAAAATGAAGCGCCTTTCACTAATCCAACCAATAAAGCGACTTCTTGCGCATTTAATTCCTGGACAGGTTTACGGAAATAATGTTGCGATGCCAAACCAAAACCGTAAATTTCGCGCGACCCGCTCCTGCCCAAATAAACTTCGTTGATATAAGTTTCTAAAATTTCTGATTTGCTGTAATGCAATTCCAAAAGCACAGACATAATCGCCTCTGGAATTTTTCGCGTTAGACTTTGTTTGGAGGTGAGATAAAAATTCTTTACCAATTGTTGCGTGAGCGTACTACCACCCTGCACCACTTCGCCTTCACGCGCATTCACCCACATTGCACGCAAAATCGCTTCCGGTGATACACCGTGATGCTCAAGGAAATGTTTATCTTCAACGGCCAACAAGGTTTCACCCAACAGTGGGGGCAATTGATCCAGCTTAACCAGCACGCGATCCTCAACATTGTTGGGATAAATCCCGCCAATTTCTTCCGGTTCCATTCGCACCAAAGGCAAGGCCGCACCTTTTTCATCCATTAAGGATGCAACTTTGCCGCCATCGATACGCACACTAAAACGTTGCGGCTCCTCGCGTTTATCCCAGAAATTAAACCCACGCGTTAATACTTCATAGGTGACTTCATCGCTGCTCGCAGCACGGCGCGACATTTGCCCGGACGACGTCACCGTGGCAGAGGTGCGATACCCCAAGGCTTCCAGCTCTTTTTCAAATAGAACGGGCGTTAAGGGTAACCCTTCGTAAAGCTCCAGTGGGCGCGAATAGACACGCGCCGGTAAGGACCATTTCTTACCTTCAAATTTCTCCCGGACAATTTTATCCAGATATAAACTCCAGATTCCGAGCACTACCGCTCCCGCAAGCGCCAGTCCCAAAAATATCCAAAGCACCAGCATCCAACGGATGCGGAATGAACTTGAACCAGAAGATTTTTTATTGCGGCTAAGAAAACGACGTTTGGTCATTAAGGAGATCCAACAGAAAATAGGTAAATGCCAATAAGCAGCCTGGATGAGTAACTCTAAAAATTCATTTTCCACTAGAACAGCCGATTATTTAAGGCTGCCAGCGCACATAAAATAGATTTTCAGAATCACCCGCCGTGCATTTTACGGGTTAGGTAAGGCTTTATCGAGTCAAACCTTTTTAGCATAATGCCCAACCTCACACATCCACTTGTATAAGGTTTCCCCATGAGCAAGCAATATCACATTTATGGCATAGGCGCAGCCCTCGTCGATACCGAAATCACCCTCAACGACGCCGATTTGATCGCCATGAAAGTAGACAAAGGTGTTATGACTCTAGTGGATGAAGCGCGCCAGCGCGAACTCATTAGTTACCTTGCCAATCATTTGGTCGCATCACACAAAGCCAGCGGCGGTTCGGCGGCCAATACTATTATCGCGGCCAGCTATTTTGGCTGTAACAATGTTTACTCCTGCAAAGTTGCCGATGATGAGAATGGCCAGTTTTACATCAAAGACATTAAAGCCGCTGGCGTTACCTACCCCGCGCACATCAACCCGCCTGCAGGGACTACGGGTAAATGCCTCGTCATGATCACACCCGACGCTGAACGCACTATGAACACCTTTCTGGGCATCAGCGAAACCCTGTCGGTAGATGAGCTGGATGTTGCTGCTATCGCCCAATCCCATTTTGCGTATATCGAGGGCTACCTTGTAACCTCTCCGACTGGTCGCGCTGCTGCAATTGCCTTGCGCCAGCACGCTGAAGCCAACGATACCCGCACTGTACTCAGTTTGTCAGACCCCGCTATGGTGCAGTTTTTCCGTGACGGTTTAATTGAAATGATTGGCGATGGTGTCGATATTTTATTCTGTAACAGCGACGAAGCAATGGGTTTCACCCAAACCGAAAGCCTCGCAGATGCCGCTGAAGCCTTGAAAACATTTAGTAAAAATTTCGCCATCACCTGCGGCAGTGATGGTGCGCTTTTGTTTGATGGTAATTCGTTGATAAAAATTGCTGGCAATCCTGTTAAAGCAATCGACACCAACGGTGCTGGCGATATGTTTGCAGGTGCATTCCTATATGCACTCTCACAAGGTCATGATTACAAAACTGCTGGCGATTTTGCGAGCTTGGCCGCAAGTAAAGTGGTGTCGCAGTTTGGGCCACGTTTAAAAGCGGAACAGCATGGTGAGTTGAAGCAAGCATTTTTTAGTTAACAATAACTAATGCATTATGCTTGAGATAAGGACGACAGCATAATGCATAACGCCATAGCTTTAACAACATTACCCGTTTATTAAAATAAACTGCCGTCTAAAAAGACGCGATTAATCCAAAAAACTTCATGTGCAATAATGATTAACCAAAATATAATTTGAAAGGATATTTTTCTGGTTTTGTGTCGAAATAATTGCTGTGCAATAAAAGCACCTATCCACCCACCTAAAAATTCAAAAAAATGCAACCTTGCCTCAGGAACACGGCTCGCATCTGTGCCAGCTCGCTTTTTATCAATCCAATATAAACAAAATGTTATCGCGCTTGTAACCAGATAAAACAATCCAGCCCATGGAAAATGTTGATAGGCCCAAAGCTGTACAATTCCTGTGGCAATAGGTACAAGCAATAAAATAAAAATAACAAGCTTTATTTGGATATGCTGGAAAACTCTTTTTCCTTTGTCCCTTCGGTCTTTTACATGGGCGTCCAAATTCTGCAAGGGGCGCTTACGTATATTTGGATTATCTACTGTGAGACTTGAATGCCTTACGTGCCTGGCCATTAACCTTCCCTTTTGATCCATGGCTGGAATATAAAAAACCTTGTCACCAATCTGTGGGCGTCGATCGCCATGTAATGCGGTGATATGAAAAAATACATCTGGATTTTTATCTGAATCAATAAATCCAAATCCCTTTTGATCATTCCATTGATTAATAACGCCTGATATTTCTTTTTCCATATCATCACCCATTTATTTTGGAAAATCGTTTTTGAATAGAAGGTAGTTCAACCCAATATTATTCCAAACTCTTCCGCCATTTTTTAAATCGTTGATTGGCAAAAAAAGCCAGGTGAGTGGCTTTATATTTTGCTGTGCGAACTTTTGCCCAGGGCCAATAAATACCCAATGTTAGCAAGCACAACAGTAAGTTATTGATAACCAGTTTGTTATAGTCAGGCAAACCCCAAGTTGCGACAAAGTAACCTAATTTGGTGCTGGGTGCATTCCATTGTAAATTCACCAGCGCAACCCGCCAGCGCACAAAAATTAAAAGCCACAACCCAACAATCATTAACACTGAAAAACCAACAGGTATATATGCACGGTAATACACGCAAGCAAACGTGATTATTTCTGCCATTAATAACGGAGGCAACAGCGAAAAATATTTTTTTATATTTGCTGAAAATGAAAATGCATAGCCACCGATAGACATAGTTTGCACACGATATTGCTGGATTTTAAAAACGGCGTAAGGCGCTAATACACCTGCGCTCAATACCGCTAATAATGGCCACCCCAAAAACACCGCGTAGGCATCGCGCAAATTTGATGTCTGCTGAAAAGCAGTATCACAATAAAAAGAATATTGTTGCTGGAATGTACTGCGTTTACTCCAGTAGAGCGGCAATACTCCAAGCAAACCTATAAGACTCACAGCGCCATAGAATGGTGATATTAAAAATGCATAGCAAATACATGCGATATAAAACATCAATGCGAACTGCACTAAAAATATTTTTTGCGGATTGGAGGTGTATCTAAACTCGGCATTATCCAGGTGTGTATTCTGGTAAAAATAACGGAGTGATCGAACCTGTGCCCAAGGATATAAAATACCTGCACTCAAGATGCAAACCAATACATTGATTATCCAAAGCTTGAAATACTCAAAGCCATTCCCGCTAAATGTGAATGCAATCCTGCGGATATGTTCACCGTATAAAAACTCAACGGGCTGATGCATTTCATGGGCGTAGGTAGAAGTTTCACCGTTATCGGGAACATAGATAGCTTTTGATGAAACAGGTACAACCGGGACTTTGTCAGCAAGTACACCTATTGCGAGCAAACGCGCTACAAATATATTAGCAACCCGTTCATCGACATGATTCTTTAACGTTATTCTTTTTGATTTAAAAATTCGTTCAACTTTTACAGCATCCAATTTAAACAACGCTGCAAACTGTGCTTTAACGTATGAAATATCAAACCCTTCACGCACACCGCGAAAAACTATATCAAACTGCGGCGCAGACATATTTATATCCCAGAACCAAACGAAAAATCATTTTTAGTGTTGCGTATTTGCTGGTTGTTGCTTGAACTTGAGCGTTCGCTCATTTGTCTCTGGATGAGAGGCAAAATAGCCCATAAGTTTTTTATCAAAGAAACTTTTCTTATGCTCTGCCATCAACTTGTCACATTGCTCTTTGTGCGCTTCTACATCCAGCCATTCTGGGCTATCCGCGTCGTCCTCATTGTTTTTACTGGATGAAGCCGATGAAGATTGTGATGTTTCAGATTTGTTTGTTAACTTATCTTTCAAATGCGAACCGATCAATAATTCATGGCATTCTGCCTGATAGGTTAATCGATCCATTAAATCCACAAAATAATGACGTTCTATATGATTAGCATCTAAAAATACCAGCGAATTATCATCGGCCTCGCGCTCAAAATTACGTGAGTAAGACATATTGGTAATCACTACCGGAAGGCTCGCCAGCAAATTGGATGCAGCCGATAAATCACCCGTTAGCATCGCAACACCAAAACTAATAACCGAACCCTGGATGACCGAGCGCAATGAATGGCGATATTTTACATGGCCAATTTCATGGGCAAGCACCGCCAAAAGCTCATCATTATTTTTGGATAGGCGCACAATTTCATCCGTAAACAATACAGTGCCATCGGGAAGTGCAAAGGCGTTTGCGCCTATATGTCCACCACCGCGAAAAATAACCTTAATGTGCAAATCTTTATTTTGATTGATAGCGGGAGCGAAATGCGCAAGGATTTTTGCTCGCGTCTGCGCATCCAGTTTGGTGGGTTTTAATTGGGTTTTATCAAGTAGCTGCAAGGTTTCTGTGGCAGCGCGATTCATGACATTTTGCGGTAAGTGAAAGGCAATATAACGCGATGCCGCTGGCAATCCATAAACTGCGGTAGCCCAGGTGATGGTCACCACCAACACCAAGGTCAATGCAACAAAATAGGTATGGGTTTCCAGTTGGTGCGCAAGGTTATTCCAAAAAGAAGGGCGATGTTGCTGCAACCATTGATCAATTAAATCATGTTGTTTTGTTTCAAATTTTTCGCCATCGGGAAAATATAAAAACCGCGGCGTGTTACCTACGCGAGATGAAACCTTTATTGCAGAAAATGGCGCATGCGCAAGGACAGTTTGGTTTGCACCATGGATAACGCTGATTTCCCCAGCGTTATCCATACGAAGTTCAACCGATTGTGATGCCGAGGTTTTACCGTCAAACCAAATTCCTTGCAGCGCCATTTTCTTGCTCCGATCTTAAATACTGATGTCTATATCAAAAAGATCGTGAACACCTTCAGCCAGGGAATTGGATTCTTCCAGTTTATCTGCAATGAAACCATCCAGATCACCTTCAACAATTAATGCGGTGTGGCTGGCCTTGTAAGCAGCGGAGCGAACTTTTGCAAACGGAATAAACAAACCCAGCGTAAACAAAATGCCAATTGTGTTGGTAATGATTAATCCCAAATAGGACAAAACCGACCATTCGGATTGGAAGCGATGTTCTTGCAATTTGGTGTTGTTCCAATGGATGTTAGCCATGGTTACAACCACATAAGCACCCAAGGCAAAATAGAAAGCAATGTAGCCGATCATCATGGGAATCATGCCTAGCAAAGCCCTTGGATCAAGGCTTCCGGCAGAACCACCAGCCAACGCAAACATGGAACCACCAACGACCATTGCAAACACAATAAAGAATACGACCGACGCACCAAGCAAAATCAGCAACATTTTATAATATTCTTTTACATGCACATCAAAGTTGAAGGGCTCTGCGCTGTAGGAATGATTGTTGGTGACATATTCTGTTTGTTTTTTCCACGCGAAAGGAAGCAGCAAACCCAGCGATAACATGCCCAGGATTGGCCAGCCAATAAAGGCTTTTAATGCACCGCCGATGGTTCCATGAAAACGAAAAGGAATGTTGCGATAACTGGTGTGGCGCGCGTTAAATTTTAAGGAGTTAACAATAATCCATGGCAAGAATGCCAGGAAAACCAAGGAGACTACCAGTGAAAGTATTGGAGAGATATGCCCCGAAAATGCGAGTGCCACGTAGAGAATAAAAGCAATAATACGGCCTTTCAGAATTTTTATCGGCTCAGCGGTATATTCAAAAGTCGCATCGGCGATGTGGGTATTACCATAGAAATATTGCTTGTTACGGACTTTCGCCCAGGCAGAATAAATACCCAGGGTGACAATACTCAACAGGATATTAACGATCCAGATTTTGAAATATTCAAAACCAGCGCCGCTAAATTGAAATACATGGCGATGATATTCCTGCGTCGCCGCAGATGCGAATGAAGACTGGGCAGAAGATGCTGGCTCCGCTTTTTCCGCCACGGCAAAACCGGATTCACGAGGTTTATTGACCGGCACTTCATCTGCCGGAGCGCGCTCCTCTGTATCTTCCTCAATAGGCACCAGGCTTAAAGGTTGCTCGACAAGGATTTGCTCTGCCACTGCCTCAATGCCAATGCTGGCCAAACGTGCCACATATTTACTGGCAATTTCCTGTGTAACACCTGATTTCAATACAGCTCGTTTAGCAGCAAACAAACGTGCTGCTTTATCGGCATCCAATGAAAAGAGTGCGATAAAATCTGCTTTTGCCTGTACCTCATCAAAGCCGGCAAGAACGCCCTTCAGAACAACGTCAAATTGCGGATTGGACATAAAAACTCCGTGTAGATTTTTATAAGTTTGATTTTGTAATAGGTTTTGATTTTTTGTAAAAAATTACGCCAGCGATCCTAGCAAATTTTTTCTGGCGAGTCGCGGGTTAAATAGCGCTAGCGCAGACGGGGCAGTTTTTATCTTTAGGTAACTTCAGTTCACGCCACTGGCTATAGCGCGCATCGAACATCAGTAATTTTCCAGCAAGAGGTTTACCAAATCCCACAATGAGTTTGATCGCTTCAAGCGCTTGCATGCAGCCAATGATTCCTACCACTGGCGAAAGAACTCCGTTCGCCGCGCAAGTGGTATTTTCTTCTGACTCTTCATCGTATAGGCAACGATAACAGGCGCACCCGGAATCGCGATTATCAAACACAGCGATTTGCCCTTCCAGGCGGATAGCCGCGCCTGATACCAGCGGAATTTTTGCTGCAACGCAGGCAGCATTGATGGCAAAACGTGTGGCGAAGTTATCGCAACAATCAATGACAAGATCTACCTCTGCGAGTTGTTCTCTGAGGGCATCTGCATCAAGAACCTCGGTAATGCAGGTGATTTCTACATCGGGATTTAACGCGCGCAAGCTTTGTGCAGCAGACTCGACTTTGGTTTGGCCGATACGATCTGTGGTGTGAGCGATTTGCCGTTGGAGATTGGTTAAATCAACTTTATCGAAATCCGCCAAGATCAAATGACCAACACCAGCCGCCGCCAAATACATTGCGACCGGTGAACCCAAACCACCCAAACCAACAATCAACACACGCGCAGCCAGCAATTTTTCCTGCCCGTCGATATCAACATCAGGCAGCATAATCTGGCGGGAATAACGCAAAAGTTGTTGGTCGTTCATGGTAATGACTACAAAAGTTGTTTCACTAGGGATTGTCGTTTTCAGCTACGCGACGAACTTGAAAACACGTGGCTGAGAATGACGACGAATAAATTAATTTAATCAGCGCTGTCCAATCGTCACGCGTTCGTTGCGGCCAAAATCACGAAAAGTATTTATGTTGTCGAAGTGATTTTTTTCAAATAAATCACGCACTGCGCCGCCCTGATCGTGTCCATGCTCCACTAACAGCCAGCCTTGTTTCGCAAGATATTGCGGTGCGTTTGCAATAATAAACTCCAGATCAGCCAGACCTTTATTATCAGCAATCAAGGCCGACAATGGCTCAAAACGCACATCTCCTTCGCTCAGATGCGAATCTTCAGGATCAATGTAAGGTGGATTGCTGACGATAATATCAAACACGGCTTCGTTTGCGAGTGCAGAAAACCAATCGCTCTGTTGGATTTTTACATTATTCAACTTGAGTTGGTCGCGATTTTTTTCTGCGAGCTCCACAGCTGCCAATTCTTTATCAACACCAACACATTGCCATGATTTTTTCTCATGAGCGAGCGCAAGTACAATGGCGCCCGTACCTGTACCTAAATCCAATAAGCGACGCGTCTGGTTTTCTTCATCTTCGGCAAACAAACCCAACGCAGCTTCTACCAAAAGCTCTGTGTCCGGCCGCGGAATTAACGTGGAGTTATTCACCAGCAATGGCAGCGACCAAAATTCACGCTGACCAATAATGTGCGCAACAGGTTCACCGTTTAAACGGCGAGCAAAGAAATCGTTGAATCGATTTGCTTCTTCGTCTGTTAATTCTTTTTCCGGCCAGGTGAATAAATAGGTGCGATCTTTTTGCAGGATATGGGTGAGGAAAATTTCGATATCGAGGCGCGGGCTATCGCTTACGGAAGCAAGTTGTGTGGATTGTTTCAGGCAGTGTGCGATTGTAGGTAAATTCATGATTTATCCGTAGGGTGGGTGGAGCTTGCGATACCCACCAATTATTTAATATAACGGTGGGTATCGTTCCACTCCACCCACCCTACAATACAAATCATCAATCCGAAATCGCCGCCAACTGATCCGCCTGGAATTCATTGGAAAGCGGTTGAATAATACCTGCCAAATCGCCCTGCATCACTGCATCCAGCGAATAAAGCGTTAAATTAATGCGATGATCTGTTACGCGGCCTTGCGGATAATTGTAAGTGCGGATTCGCTCGGAGCGATCACCGCTACCAACCAAACTGCGACGTTCTTCTGCAATTGATTTGTGCGCGGCTTCTTCTTGCATGGCTTTCAAACGCGACGCCAATACGCTCATGGCGCGCGCACGGTTTTTGTGTTGTGAACGTTCGTCCTGACACTCCACGACCAAACCCGTCGGAATGTGGACGATACGAATTGCCGAATCGGTTTTGTTAACGTGCTGGCCACCAGCACCAGACGAGCGGAAAGTATCGATACGCAAATCCGCTTTGTTGATATTGATTTCTTCCATTTCATCCGCTTCAGGAATAATCGCCACTGTACAGGCAGATGTGTGGATACGGCCCTGGGTTTCAGTTGCCGGCACACGCTGTACACGATGGGCACCCGATTCAAATTTTAATTTGGAATAAACGCCGCTACCGGTGACCAGTGTAATAATTTCTTTGTAACCACCGTGTTCGCCATCGCTTTGGCTCAAGACTTCGACGCGCCAGCCTTGCGATTCGGCGTATTTAGAATACATACGGAATAAATCGCCAGAGAAAATTGCCGCTTCATCACCGCCGGTGCCAGCGCGAATTTCGAGGTAACAGTTCTTTTCATCGTTGGGATCTTTTGGCAGCAACAAGCGCTGCAATTCCAATTCTGCTGGCGCAAGTTGCGCTTCGCAATCGCGCAATTCTTCCTCTGCCATTTCTTTCATGTCAGCATCGCCATCTGCAATCAGATGTTTTGCTTCTTCCATGTTGTCCAGCAATTGCAAATAATTTTTGTAGCCAATAACAACAGGTTCCAACTCCGCATATTCTTTGGAAAGCTCGCGAAATTTATTTTGGTTGTTAATCACTTCTGCCTCAGACAAAAGCGCGCTCACTTCTTCGTAGCGTTCTTTGAGGCGATCTAACTTTTCTAAAATCGATGCTTTCATTGGTTTTCCGTTATGAGTTTTTATCTTCGAGCGAGGCCTTAAACGTTAAGAGCTGGATCCTCACCTGCGTGAAGATGACGACTCCCTATTCGTTAGGCTCATCCAAATCATGGGGCTGTAAATCGAATAAAGCATGCGCTAATTGCACGACTTGTGTTTGGCCGCTTGCGCTGGCTTCTTTCAAATGTGCTGTTGGCGAGTGAATCAATTTATTTGTTAAATTGCGCGCTAACTGCTGCAAAATTTGCTCAGGATTGCCACCTGTTTCCAAGGCATTCAAGGCTTTTTGCAATTCAACATCACGCAGGCTTTCTGCTTTTTTGCGGTAGGCTTTGATAGTTGCCAAGGCATTTAACGAACGCTGTTGGCGACGATATAGTTCTACACCTTCGGCAATAATTTCTTCGGCTTTATCCGCCGCGGCCACACGCGATTTTTTATTTTCATCGATAACAGCGTGCAAATCGTCAACGGTATACAAATACACATCATCCAATTCACCAACCTGCTCTTCAATATCGCGCGGTACAGCGATGTCGAGCATAAACATAGGTTTGTGTTTGCGCTTTTTCAACGCGCTTTCCACCGCACCTTTTCCCAATAAGGGCAACTGGCTCGCGGTGGAGGAAATAATGATATCGGCGCGATGCAAATGCTCGGGAATATCGGCGAGCAGAATTGCTTCGCCATCAAATTCACGCGCTAAACGTTGTGCGCGATCAAGTGTTCGGTTGGCAACAATAATGCGATGGATTCCATGCTGGGCCAAATGGCGTGCAACCAATTCGATGGTTTCACCCGCGCCAATCAAGAGCGCAGTATCTTGTTTTAAATCCGAAAAAATTTGTTGCGCCAAACTGACTGCGGCATAAGCGACAGATACAGGATTTTCACCAATCGCTGTTTCTGTGCGCACGCGTTTTGCGATACTGAAAACCTGCTGGAAGGTCGTGTGCAATTCACCACCGATAGTGCCTGCGTCACAAGCCACCGCGTAAGCAGATTTCATCTGCCCGAGGATTTGCGGTTCACCTAACACCAGCGAATCCAAACCACCGGCTACCTTCATCATGTGGCGAACAGCTTCATCGTCTTCATAGCAGTAATAACAATGCGCCAGTTCGTCAGCCTTGATATTGGTGTGAGCCAAGAGCCATTCGGTTAGCTTATCCAGCTCATCTTCGCTTTTGGCGTAGATTTCGGTGCGATTACAGGTGGATAAAATGGCAACTTCCGTTAAACCCGCTTGCTCAACCGCCGACTTTAAAGACGACTCCACCGCTTCCGGCGCAAACGCCATGCGCTCGCGAACGGACAGCGAGGCGGTGGTGTGATTAATGCCGAATGCAAGTAAAGTCATAGAAGATCGAAAAAAACCAGCTGTAATAACAAAGGGCGGTATTGTCCGGCTCTGGCCGAACTATGACAAGGGGGAATTAACAGCTAGTGATAAAAAGGGAATCGTCATCCCCGCAGGGGATCCAGTGCCTTAGATGCGTTAAAGTCGCTGGATCCCCTGCGGGGATGACGATTTCCGGATAAATCCGATCAGAATAAAACTAGGAGATCTGCGTATCCTTCGCAAACAGTTCTTTCAGCTCGCGACGACCGTCTTCAGCCACCTTGATCATGGCGGCGAGGTCATTGTGGATAAGCGATGATTTTTGCAGCAATTGCTCATCGTGCTCGCGGAACAAATCGATGGTGTTTTGCGATTGTCCCTCGGTAAAACCCAGCTCCAGCAAGGTTTGCATTGCAGCTGACAAGCTCGATTCATAGATTTCACGAACCGGTGCTTTAACCCCGGCTTCCAGCAATTGATATACGTGACCACGATCGCGGGCCCGTACAATCAGCGCGACCTGGGGATATTTTTCCTTGACCAACCGTACAACCTTCAGCGATTCCTCTACACCATCTACTGCAACGACAAGCACTTTCGCATCGCGGATACCCGCCGCCTCCAGCAAATCCAGGCGCGCCGGGTCGCCGTAATAACTATCAACGCCGAACTGCTTGAGGAATTCGATGTGGTCAGCGTTTCTGTCCAACGCGTTATAGGGAATGTTATTCGCGGTGAGGATACGGCCAATAATTTGCCCGAAACGACCAAAGCCCGCGATGATCACTTCAGGTTTGTGTTCCTGGGGTTTTTCGAGTGCGGATAACGATTCCTTGTGCAGCTTCATATCCGCCAGGGCCTTTTCCTGTAGCGTAGCGCGCTGGATCAAACGCTCAAAACCAATAACCATAGGTCCTGTCAGCGCCATGGAAATCCCGACGACCAGCACTACATAGTTAGCAATTGCACTCGGTATAAAATTGAGTTCCTCTGCGGAAGCCATCAATACAAATGCAAATTCACCGCCTTGCGCCAACATGATGCCCAGGAAAATCCCCTCACGGAAAGAGAATTTGCGGACTTTCAAAATCAGCGCGATGACACCGATTTTGATAAGCATCAAGCACATGGCCAACACAATCACCAGCAACGGATGGGCAAATAACAACTTGAGATTGAGCGACATGCCCACGGCAATAAAAAATAATCCCAGCAACAGGCCCTTAAAGGGTTCAATATCAGCCGCTAATTGATGGCGATAACTGGATTGCGCCAACAGCAAACCGGCCAGGAATGCGCCCAGGCTCATGGACAACCCCACAACCAACATCAACAGCGAAACCCCGAGCACAATCAACAATCCCGCTGCTGTCAGGATTTCCCGGCTGCCGTATTTTGCGGCGAGCCTTAGCAAGGGGTTAAACAATACGCGAGCCGCAATAACCATCCCCAACACGGTCAACACTCCCACCCACCAGGGCAAGCGTTCACCATGGCTATTGGCGACGGGTGCCCAGCTGGCGAGCAGTAACAGGATCGGGATGACTGCCATATCCTGCGAAAGCAAAATTGAAAAACCTTTGCGCCCCAAGGGTAAACCCATGATTTTTTGTTCTTCCATCAAGGGCACAGCAAAGGCTGTTGATGACAGCGCGAGGGTCAAACCAATGATAAATCCCTGTTTAACCGTCAAGGAAAATACGATCGCCAAAAATACGGTGATCACCAGGGCGCTCAATAATATTTGCGCGCCGCCCAGCAAACCAACTTCGTAACGGCTTTTCCACAATTGCTCGGGATTAAGCTCAAGGCCGATAACGAACAAGAGCATGACCACGCCAAACTCTGACAAGTGCATTGCCGCTTGTGGCTCAAAAATCAAACCCAATACTTGGGGGCCGATAACCACACCGGCAATCAAATAACCCAAAATGGCGCCCAAACCCCAACGGCGAAAAATCGGTACGGCAATCACTGCCGCCAATAGATAATAAATGGCATGTAGCAAGCTTTGATGTTGTTCCACTGGTTAACTCCTAAAATCGTCTATAGTGCGAATATATCACTCGCACTAAATAGCATGGGTGTTTATTATGTGCGGCCTACTGCGATAAGCAGCTCTGGTTGCCGGCGATTGTCTATTTTGCAGCCTGGTGTGATCGAATTTCTCCATGAAACTCTTCATAAGATTTCCAATGAAATTGAGTCCCCTCACATTGCTCACCTCACTGCTCAGCTATGCATTTGCATATGGCTACAGTGCAGAGGTTTGGGCGCAAACCGCAGCGGTGCCAACCTCAAAACCAATTGAGCGCAAGTTCTCTGCAGATACCCTTTACGCCTTGCTCACCGCTGAAATTGCAGGCAGCCGCCAACAATATGATTTGGCGCTGGCGAATTATACCCAACAAGCCAAACTCACTCGCGACCCGCAGGTAGCTGCGCGGGCAACCATGATTGCCCGCTACCTGGGCGCGGCCCAGACGGGTTTGGAAATGTCTTTGCTGTGGGCGGAGCGTGCTCCCAAAGATAAGGAAGCACTGGCCAATGCATCACTTGGTTTAATGCAGGCCGGGCGTTTGCAAGAAGCTTTTGAGATGTCTAAACGCTTGTATCTGGCAGGCGGTGAACCTTTATTCCAGAATATCGCCGCCAATGCGGAAAGCCTGACCAGACCCGGGCGCGAACGCTTACTACAAAGTTTTAAAAACCTGCTGCCACGCTACAATCGCGATGAACAATTACTCGTTGGCATCGGCTTGCTGCTACAACAGCAAAATAGCTTTGACGAAGCTATGACTTACACGCAAAAAGCGCTCGTGCTTTATCCACGCAGTATTCCGGCGGCCATCCTGGAAGCTAATCTGCTGCATGAACTCAAGCGCGACCGCGAAGCTATTACCAAGATGGCCGAGCTGCTGACGTTTTATCCCGACAACATCAGCCTGCGCAACCAATACGCCCACATACTTACGCATTATGACTTGGCCTTGGCGCAACAGCAGTTTGCGATTATTTCCAAACAGCAACCTAAAAATGCCGATGCCATTTTATCGCTCGGCATTATTGCGATGGAGCGCAAAGACTATAAAGCTGCGAATAAAGCCTTCGAAAAACTGCTGGACGACGAACAACATACATCCACCGCTCACTATTATTTAGGTCGACTGGCGGAAGCCCAGCAAAATTGGCAGGAAGCGATTTTCAATTATCTACAGGTTGAACGCGGCAACGATTTTTTATCCGCCACCATCAGCCTGCTGGATATTTTTATCAAACAGGGCGACTTTATCAGCGCGCAACAACACATGAATCGCGTGCGCATCCGCTTCCCCGATCAGTCGGAAAGCCTGTATCTCTTGCATTCGCAAGCCTTGATCAAGCGCAATTATTTGGTGGAAGGTGAAAAAGCCCTGAACGATGCGCTGGCTGCACTTCCCAATAGCAGCAAACTCCTTTACGCCCGCGCCATGCTCTATACCCAGCGCAACCAGCGCGCAGATGCCGAGCGCGATTTGCGCCACATTTTGCAGTTTGAACCCGACAACGCTGTAGCGCTCAACTCCCTGGGCTACATGTTAACCGACGACAGCCAGCGCTATCGGGAAGCAGAGGAATTGCTGACCAAAGCGCACAACCTGAAGCCGGATGATCCGGTAATTATCGACAGCCTCGGCTGGCTGCACTATCGCCAGGGCAACTATGTAGAGGCGATCCGCGAATTGCGCCAAGCCTATACCAGCTATCAAGAACCCGCCGTTGCAGCTCACCTGGGTGAAGTGCTTTGGGTTACCGGAGCACAGGAAGAAGCTCGCGCTATCTGGCAAGAAGGTATCAAACAAGCGCCGGAAGACACCAATATTCCCGCCACCATGAAACGGCTTAAAGCCGAATAGAGCTGTTGATGAAGTTACTTTCCACTGTTTCCCTGCTGCGTCTTATATGCATCGGTTTATTGTTGAGCGGCTGTGCGCACAAACTCCCCAAGGCTCCCTTAATCAGCGAGGATTGGCCAAAGCATCAAACGCAAGTTGACGCACTGGGGAAATGGCAAGCCGTCGGTAAACTCGGGGTCAAAGTCCCCAACGATGGCGGCAGCATGAACCTGCGCTGGCAACAACAACCCGGCGAATTCACCATAGATTTTACCGGCCCCTTTGGGCAAAACCTGCTCGGCATTGCAGGCCATCAAGACCAGGTCACCCTCAGCGAGCCCGGTAAAGCTCCGATCACCGCCAAAACAGCAGAAGAATTAATTCGCAGAAATACTGGCTGGACAATTCCTGTCGCCCAGCTCGCCTACTGGGTTCGCGGCCTGCCCGCCCCCACCGCCAAAGTCACAAGCTTCACACCTAACGCGCAAGGTTTAATTGGCGAACTGGAACAGCTCGGCTGGAAAGTCACTTATAGTGAATATCTCAGCGTGAACACCAGCATGGGAACGCTGGCCATGCCAGGGCGTATCACGGCTGAATTCAAGGATATAAAATTGACCCTGGTGACCCGCGAATGGCAAATGGAACCTGCGCTATGAGCCAGACCCTGGAATTGCTTTCACCTGCAAAGCTCAACTTATTCCTGCATATCACTGGCCGTCGCCCCGATGGTTACCACAACCTGCAAACCCTGTTTCAACTACTCGACTACGGCGACACCTTACGCTTTACGACACGTGACGATGGGCAAATTACCTTGTCACCCGATATTCCCGGCGTTGCCTTTGAAGATAACCTGATTATCAAAGCTGTTCGTTCACTGCAAAAACACACCGGCACGACTAAAGGTGTCGATATTGAATTGGAAAAACGCCTGCCCATGGGTGGTGGAATTGGCGGTGGCAGCAGCAACGCCGCGACAACCTTGGTCGCGCTTAATTATTTGTGGCAATGCGGATTAAATAGTACGGCGTTACAACAACTCGGCCTGCAACTGGGAGCGGATGTTCCCGTCTTCGTAAATGCGCAAACGGCGTGGGCAGAAGGTGTCGGAGAAGCACTCCAACCTATTGAAATGCCTAAAAATTGGTTCTTAGTTGTGCAACCTGATTGCCATGTATCCACGCAGCAGATTTTTTCACATAAAGATTTGACAAGAGACTCGCCTGCCATTAAAGTGGCGGCCTTTCTTGAGCAGGGTGGCCAAAATGCCTGCCAAGCCTTGGTTAGAAGGCTTTATCCACAAGTTGATGAAGCGCTAAACTGGTTTGCAGAACATGGTTACCAGGCAAAGTTAACAGGAACCGGAGCGTGCGTTTTTACGCAGTTCGCAACGGCAGAAGAAGCCAAAAAAGTGCTTCAGGGTTTACCCAGACATCTGCCCGGTTTTGTAGCGCAAGGCGTTAATCAATCACCGCTTTTCGCATTAACCAGCTCAAGTTGAAGTACCAAAAATAGGGGCGTCGCCAAGTGGTAAGGCAGCGGGTTTTGATCCCGCCATTCGTAGGTTCGAGTCCTTCCGCCCCTGCCATTTTCCAGAGTCATTGTTCAGCGTAACGCTGCTCAATATGAAGCAACAACAATGATCTCACCATCTATACTTTCCTACTCCAATTCGCCATACAATATTGCGCCAGCGAGTGGCACCCCGGGATTCCCAAGGGTAAAAAAACCTGATTCGCCAATAGCGGTCAAACTTGGCCAGATCGGTCCAAATTGGGCTCGTAATATCCAACACAACTACAGCAATCACAAAAGGTGTCTGACGTGACTGACTTCATGGTCTTTACCGGTAACGCTAATCCTGATTTGGCCAACAAAATCGTCAATGAGCTTGGCCTCACAATAGGCGATGCTTCAGTCGCACAATTCTCGGATGGTGAGATTGCAGTTGAGTTAAATGTAAATGTGCGTGGTCGCGATGTGTTTGTGGTGCAACCCACCTGCGCGCCCACCAATGACAACCTGATGGAATTGATTGTCATGGTTGATGCCCTGCGTCGCGCATCGGCAGGTCGTATCACCGCGGTAGTCCCCTACTTTGGTTACGCCCGCCAGGATCGTCGCGTGCGCTCAGCGCGCGTGCCCATCACGGCAAAAGTCGTCGCGGACATGATGGTGGGTGTAGGTGTGGATCGTGTGTTAACCGTTGATCTTCACGCTGAACAGATTCAAGGTTTCTTCGATGTTCCGGTAGATAACGTTTATGGTTCACCGGTATTGCTCGAAGATATTGAACAGCAAAAACTTGAAAACCTGATTGTGGTTTCACCAGACATCGGCGGTGTAGTTCGCGCCCGTGCGGTGGCAAAACAATTGGGCATTGATTTGGCGATTATCGATAAACGCCGTCCGCGCGCCAATGTTGCCGAAGTGATGCACATTATCGGTGAAGTCCAGGATCGTACCTGCTTGCTGGTTGACGATATGGTGGATACCGCTGGCACTTTGTGCAGCGCCGCAAAAGCCCTGAAAGAACACGGTGCAAAACGCGTAGTTGCTTACGCTACACACCCGGTGTTGTCAGGCAAAGCTGTAGAAAATTTAAATAACTCAGTGTTGGATGAACTGGTGGTGACCGATTCAATCCCATTGAGCGATGCGATAAAGCAATGCGCCAAAGTGCGTCAGCTAACTTTATCCAGGATGCTCGCGGAAGCCATGCGCCGCTTGAGCAATGAAGAATCCTTGAGTGCGATGTTCCGCTAGGAATATCCCTCTGGAAAACCACCGCAATACATTCGTAACGCGGTTTTTAAAACCTGCCAAGTTCTGGTCGCGGATTTGGTAAATTGAGGAAGTAACCATGTCTCAAGAAGACTTTAAATTAGATGCAACAGCACGTAACGATTTGGGGAAAGGTGCGAGCCGCCGCCTGCGTCGTTTGGCTGACCAGGTTCCAGGTGTTGTATACGGTGGCAATGTTGCCCCAATCAGCATCAGTGTTTCTCACAATGAGTTGATCAAGCACCTGGAACACGAAGCGTTTTACTCACACATCATCAGCCTGAGCGTTGACGGTGTTGCGCAAGACGTAATTTTGAAAGACTTGCAACGTCACCCGGCCAAACCCGTTGTATTGCACGCAGATTTCTTGCGCATCGATCGCAACACTCGTTTGACCACTCACGTACCTTTGCACTTCATCAACGAAGCAACCAGCAAAGGCGTGAAAATCCAGGGCGGTAAAGTAGTACACAACCTGACCCAAATCGACGTTTCTTGCTTGCCACACAACTTGCCAGAGTTTATCGAAGTTGATTTGGCTAACGCTGAAATCGGCACCATCATCCACATTTCTGATCTGAAATTGCCAAGCGGTGTAACCTCTGTTGCATTGTCTCACGGTGCAGATCACGATTTGGCGGTTGCCACTATCGTTAAGCCGAAAGGCGCTACTGAAGAAGTTGCTGCAGAGTAATTTTTACCTGCACAACAACTTAACGTTGCAAAGAAAAGGGCAGAAGCTATCTTCTGCCCTTTTTTATTAATTCGAATTCCCTGCATTGTTATCTGCACGTTGGTTTGATTTTTAGATTTTATAAGGATAAAAAGGAATGCACATGCGCCCTTCCACCAAGCCCGACATGAAAAACAACGCGTTCGATTTTGCACGGTTATTATTTGCATTTTTTGTCGTCTATGCGCACTCGCGCTACCTATATGGCGCACCTGATATTTTGCATTGGGATGCATCAGGTTTCGATAATTTACACGCGGGCAGCATTGGCCTTTGGGGTTTCTTTGCAATCTCGGGATTTTTGGTAACCAGCAGTTTTTCTAACTCGGCCAGCTTGACGGATTTCCTGGCCAAACGTTTTAAACGAATTTTTCCCGGCTTTTGGTGCTCATTATTTATTTGCGGATTTGTGTTTGCGCCGCTTTGGTATTTTTTAAAACTCAAAACCCTCACCGGTTTTTGGGATACCAATGCCATCTATATATGGAAATTTATCACCACTAATTTGGACTCAGCGATACAAGTGCAATCTATTGGTGCTGTGGCTATAGATTCCATCAACGGCCCTTACTGGACTATCCATCACGAAGTGAGCTGTTACATTATTTTGGGTGTTATCCTGACCTTTATTGGCTCGTTTAAATTTGCCAGTAGGACATTACAACGCAATACCCTATTAGCCGTAACGCTTGGCCTAAGTATTATCCGCCTGATGTATAACTACTATCAGCCATTCACCCAGGTCTATGGCAACTGGTTTGGTGATGAGCGTTTCCTGTTATTCCTGACGATATTTATGTGGGGCGCAACATTAAATTTGTATCGAGATATTTTGGAGCCGAGCTGGGCTGGTGCGTTTATCTGTCTCCTTATATTGCTGCTCGCCACCAAGACCGATTACCTTCCCGTTGTATTTCCACCGTGTTTTACCTTTTTAGTCATTTGCCTGTGTTTTATGTTGCCTATCAGGAATATCGGCAAAAAAATCGGCGATTTATCCTTCGGGATTTATCTCTACCACTGGCCCATGCGCCTGACGTTGCAAATGCTTGGATTCCAGCAGGAGTTGGGGCTCTGGTCGTTCATCTTGCTTAATATTGTCTGTACTTTGCCGCTGGCTTATTTATCATGGCACCTCGTTGAAAAACGCTTTCTCAAGCACGCCAAAACTGAAGCTCCTATTGCGCGCACAGCTCAAGAAATAATGCCGCCACAGGAGAGGGAATTGGTGGCTACGGCGAGTTAGTCAGCACCTATAAAGAAAGACCTGATCCTGACATTACATGTTTCAGGATTTTATGAACCAGAGGCATCCGCATGTCCCAACACCCCGCTTTGCAATTGATTGTCGGCCTCGGCAATCCCGGTAGTGAATATGATCGTACTCGCCATAATGCGGGTGCAGATTTTGTTGCAGAACTTGCCCGCCAGGCGGGCGTAAACCTGGTGGCGGATAGCAAATATTCCGGCCTCACCGCACGCATTAGCTACCAGGGAAAAGATCTACGTTTATTGATTCCTACTACTTACATGAACCGCAGTGGGCAATCAGTCGGCGCCATGGCAAATTTTTTCAAAATTGAACCCGCTGCAATTTTAGTGGCCCATGACGAACTTGATTTGGCACCGGGTGTAGCACGCTTTAAACACGGCGGCGGGCACGGTGGTCACAACGGCCTGCGCGATATTATTAGCGCACTGGGTAACAACCAGAATTTCCCTCGCTTACGCCTTGGGATTGGGCACCCGGGTGCAGCTCCTTTGGTGGCAAACTTTGTCTTAAAGCGCGCACCACAAGCAGAACAGGAATTGATTGACGATGCCATTTACCGTGCAACCAAATGCCTGCCTGAAGCAGTAAAAGGTGATTGGAATACCGCAATGAAAAACCTGCACACTACCGTGAAAACTTGATAGTGTGCGCAAGACGACTATAGGAATTGCCAAGCGTGCTGTCGGCAATTTATGTGGACGGCACGCAGATCTATCGAAGCAAACAATAACGATAAAAAACGACTGTTTAACAACCAGCGTATAGCCCTTTTAATAATAATTGCCATAACCCAGCTCCGGAGTATGTTGTGGATCTATTTCCTTTGTCGGGTCTTTTTTCTTTGTCGGGGATTTTGCCTGCATGTCTTGTGCTGATTATTGCCCTTATCTGCGCACAATTATTTGTCAGGAACCTCGCAAGCACCCAATCCCACGAGTTTGCCGGTATTGATGGTTTGCGTGGGCTCCTGGCGCTGGGCGTATTCCTGCACCACGCGGTTTACTGGTACAGCTACGCCACCCACGGCACCTGGCGTTTCTATTCATCCGGCCTGTATATGAGTTTTGGTCACGCCAGCGTCAATATGTTTTTTATGCTGACCGGTTTTTTGTTTTCGCTTAAATTGATTGATGGCCGCACCCGCGAAATAGATTGGCTAAAGCTTTATTGCTCACGCGTTATGCGCCTGACACCGCTGTATGTTTGCCTCGTATTGGGTGTAGTTATCATCGTCATGCTGGATACCCATTTCCGTTTTAAAGAAGATGCCTTCACCTTGTTACGTGAGCTGCGCTCCTGGTTGTTATTCACGATTCCCGGCCATCCGAACATCAACCAACGACCCCAGACTCACCTGATCAGCGCCGGGGTTACCTGGACGCTGCCCTACGAATGGTATTTCTATCTGATACTTCCTTGCCTTGGCCTTTTAGCAGGCACCAAAAGCAAGGCGGGTTCGGGTGGCTGGCTGACGATGAGTATGCTGTGTGTCCTCTGCTTCAGTGCCTGGAAGTTAAACATCATGATGTTTCTTGCCTTTGCCTGCGGCGGAACAGCTGCCGCCATCGTACGCACCCCCAGGCTGCGAGCTGCCCTGCATAGCCCGGTATCCAACCTGGCAGTTATTGGCTGCCTGGTCACAGGCTACACATGTTTTGAATACAGCTCCTTGCCCTGCCTGTTGGTACTTACCACGGCGCTGATATTGCTGGCTTGCGGCGCGGACGTTTATGGACTTTTGAGCACGCGTCCTATTCGCGCCCTTAGTGCCGTCAGTTATGGCGTTTATTTGCTACAAGGTTTAGTGCTGCATGTTGTGATCATGTATATCGTGCCGGAGCAGTGGCGCCTGGCGATGACGGTGAACCAATACTGGGGTGTAGTTTTTGTGAGTACGGTCATATTAGTGGGGGTATCGGCCCTGAGCTGGCAACTGATAGAGTCACCCGCCATAGCTGCTGCGCCGAAATTGGCTAACTGGATTCGCCGCCATAAAACGCAAAATCCGGAGCGCAAAAAAGTGCTTAACTATCGCCAATTTTCCGAGCAACTGATGGCGACACGCCAGCACCAACTGCCAATAAACAAGCCGCGCCGCGCGCATATACGTCAACGATATCCGCTCGAATCATCGGTGACACATAACAAAAATACCAGGAGTTAGTATGACCTTCACCGCCAAACACTGGGCGCTACTATTACTCGCCGTGGGGGCCGCCCTGAGATTGCTTTATTTGGGCGATATTCCCGGTGGCTTGAACCAGGACGAAGCTTCCATAGGTTATGACGCGTGGGCGCTGCTCCATTCCGGCATTGATCGCAATGGACTTTCGTGGCCCGTCAATTTTATTGCCTGGGGCAGCGGCCAGAATGTGCTCTACGGTTATTTGTCCATTCCCTTTATTGCCATCTTTGATTTGTCGGTCTTCAGCCTGCGTTTGACATCGGCCTTTTGGGGCGTGATTTGCCTGTGGATTTTCTGGCAGCTCGGCAAGCGTCGCGACCAAACCATGGGCATATTGGCGTTGCTGGTATTGGTTACCAGCCCCTGGCATATCATGGCATCGCGCTGGGCATTGGAGTCCAATATAGTGCCCGCCGTCGTTTTAGTGGCAGTTTATTTGTTGGTGCGATCTCCTGAAAACCTTAGCCGTCGATTGCCGTGGGCTTGTGTCGCATTGACCATGTCGATCTACGCCTATGGCCCTGCTTACCTCTTTGCACCGGTGTTTTTACTCTGCGCCCTGATTCTCATCCACTGCGAAACACGCATCAGTTTGCGCACCTTTTTGATCAGCGCCGCGGGCTCTTTCATCGTCGCCCTGCCGATGCTGTTATTCATCCTCAACAATGCCATAGGCCATGGGCACTGGCATTTGTGGTTTATCACCATCCCCCACTATCCCAGCGAAGCGCGCTACAGCAATATCTTCCTGCCGTTCGTCCAGGGTGGATGGGAACGCATTCCGGATAACATGGTTACTGTTGTGCGCCTGTTATTCGGTGGCAGGGACGATGGCTTACCCTGGAACGCCATTCCCTCCTGGGGACCGCAATATGTTTTCCTGACACCTTTCGTTGTCATAGGTGCAATTCTCGTCGCACGTCGCGGCAGTTCTTTGATTGATCGACTGATGCTGGCCTGGATGCTCTGCGCATTGGTTACCGCGTTCTGTACGGACGCCAATATCAACCGCATCAACCTCGTATGGTTACCCTCGCTGTGGCTGGCAGCGGTGGGCCTTCACCTGATCGCCCAGGAACGCATTCTCAATTACGCGACCCAGGCGACTTTATTACTCTGTTGCCTGTTCTTTGGCATGCAATATTTCACCACCTGGTCTGAACGCATCACCTCGGATTTTTTTGATGGCTTTGGCCCGGCGGTAAAGCGCATAGTCGAAATCGCCCCGAAAGATGTACCGATCAATGTGACCTCCAACGCCAATATGCCCTACATTACCGTGCTGTTTTTCGCCAAGACACCACCTGAAACCTACGTAAAAACAACGGTAATTCCTGATCGAACATCCCCCTTCCAGGGAGTGAACAGTTTTGATCGCTTTACTATCGGGCTTTCGCCAAATGTCGGGCAGCAGAATTATTGGGTAGTCCACAAACATGAATTGGGAATGTTCAGCGATAGCAGCTTCCAGATCGAAAGCTTTGGTGACTATGCCGCTGTAACTCGTCGCCCACCAGAGCAACTTGCCTGCGTCCAACCATTAGCCACTAATTTGCTCGGCGGAAGCCAGGATTACGACACCATAAAACTGAATGGCGAAGTCGCCAGCACAGCTTCCGGCATGATGACCGCCGGCCAATATTTCCCAACCGGTTTTGGTGTGCATGGCAAAAGCAGCTGGAGCATGGCCATCACCCAACCAGCCCAAGCGCTGGATATAGGCTACGGTATTGCCGACAACAATGGCTGTAGCGATGGTATGACTTTCAAAGTTATCGCGGATGGTAAAACCCTGTTCGATTCTGGCCGTGTGATGGGTGATAACCTGCGCTTCGCACACATACCACTTAATAACCCCAAAGAACTCAGTTTTGTTACCGATCCCGGCAAAAACAACCGTTGCGACCATGGCAACTGGGTGCGCCCGCTACTGATCAACTGCACACAACCAGTAACATCCAGCAGCCCACAGCGCTAATGCGAATACAAAAGGATGCGCATAAAAAAAACCGGCCTTGTAAGCTAATGCCAGTCAGTTAAGCAGTATTGCTATCTAACTGCCCCATAGAAAAAGGCCTGCAAACTGAGCACAAAGTAGAATGTAGGATGGGTGGAGCCTAAGCGATACCCATCAACATTTTAAAGGCATTGATGGGTATCGTTGCACTCCACCCATCCTACGGATCTATGAGCTTTCGATCATAGGATTTTGTCGGTTATGACGCTTTTGCTAAAGCGATTTTTCTTAACTGACTGGCATTAGCCTTGTAAGCCGGTTTTTTATTTCAGCGATTAATTATCCATTTCAATAATTAATCGCCGATGGGTTCCATACCACCATTTGCGTAATACTGGCTCACCGACAACCCATTGCTACCCAGCGGCGTATCGTGATCCAGGCCAACGAATTTACCACCCAGTTGCCAGAGCGATGGTTTGACCAGATTGTACTTGGCATCATCCCAGGTCGCCCAATCGTAACCAATCAAACCACCTGTGTCGCCGGAGTTGGGGTTCAGACACCAGAAGGTGTGATGGATTTTCTTTTTCACAATCAGGTCACGCAAATCGCTCATCCACGCCTGGTTCCTGCCTGCATCCATATAGCCGCCCCACTCGCCAATTAACAAAGGCGATATGCCTTTATCGTGGATGTAGAGCCAGTTGTCGTACCAGGCATCCTTGATCAAGGTATCCATGGTGAAGCCGGGATAGAACCACGCCTGATCGTAGACCGATGGACCGTAATCATGTGGCGAGTACATGATCTGGCTTTGGTGGCCTGGAACCGTGACCGGATAATCTGTCACGCCGCGCAAGCTACCGCCCCACCAGGTGCTGTAGTACTGATGAACATCGCGTGAAGTCCAAGGCACACCGGGCATGGGATAAGCTTCAACACCTTCCACCAAAATCAACACATTCGGGTTGATAGCCAGGATGCGGGTCGCCGCTTCTTGCGCAACACGTTTCCAGTTATTGGATGAACTGGAGTTATCCCAAATCGCAAACTCGGTTTCCTGGTAAGGCTTGCCGTGCGGTTCGTTTTTCAAATCAAATGCCACCAAAGTGTCATTGTTTTTGTAACGTTCCGCCATCCATGTCCACGCGCTGTAGAAATCTTCCTCGGTGAATTTTCCGTGTGTCCACAAGGGGTAAACGTGACCGGAGTTATCCGCTTCCGCTGAGTGCATATCCAACAAAATCTTCATGCCGTTCGCGTTGGCTAATTCCAGCGTGCGATCAAAGATTTGCAACGAGGTTAAGTTCAGCAATTCCGGGTTCGCATAGGTGTTGACGTTTGGCGCCTTGAAAACACCGGCTTTCCACTCAAGGATCAGCTCCACCGAAATCGGTACACGAATCGTATTCACACCGTGATCTGCCATGGATTTCATCAAATCCGGGAAATGCGCGCTCCACAAACCATGGAAAACCCGCTCGGTACAGTTGAAGCCAAACCAGTTAACACCGGTCATCCAAACCGCTTTGCCGTTGGCATCGACGATTTTATTTTTCTCCACATGCAGCCAGTCAGAACCTGTCGCCACGCTTGAAACGACCGAGCTTGAACTGCTTCTAATAGAGGAACTTGAGCTACTCCTCACAGAAGAAGATGTAGTGGCAACAGATGAGCTGGTTACAACCGACGAACTGCTCTTGATACTGGATGACGAGCTGGTCACTTGGGAACTCGAACTGGTTTGCACGACACTGGAAGAACTCGACTTCACCGAACTTGATGAGCTTGAAGACTTGGAACTGGACGTGGCAACCGAACTCGACGAACTGGATTTGATGGAACTGGACGAACTGGTCACAGCACCATCACAAATAGCGCCTGTAATCGTCGGCTTTTCAGCAGTTGTTCCACCCTTGGTACCCTGGAAGCCAAACTCAACGGTTTGGCCAACACCTATAGCGCCATTCCAATCAAGATTGGTTGCCGCATAAGGATTGGTTCCTGTCAGCGTAGCATTCCAGCTGCTAGTAATGCGGTCACCCGCAGCGTACTGCCAGCTGACATTCCAACCGGTAACAGGTGCAGTACCACTGTTGGTCACACGAATCGCACCGGTAAAACCGGTGTTCCATTCGTTACTCACAACATATTGGCAGCTTGCAGATGCGGTGGACGAGATCACCGAAAGCCCGCAAACAATACCCATCAAAACAGCACTACGCCGGGTGAACAGCGCAAGCCGCGCCAGCTGACCTGGCACAGCAAAAGATCGTTGCAACATAAAAGACTCCTAAACGGGATGATATTGCGGCAACATCAACAAGCCGGCAGGCTCACCAATGCTGTAGCAATGCACAATTTGTTATTGATTATTATTGGCTGCGACAAAGCGACGCAGCCCCGGGATGACAGAGCGCAGGGAAAAATACTAATAGGAAGTGTGCGAGCGCAGCACTTACAACAGCATGTGTATGAACCCCGCACCCGGCAATCGCCTGGCACGTTTACTCGATGCAATAAAAATCCTGCCTTTCCAGGCAAGTATGCATCGGGGAACATCCATAACAGCGTTGTGGCTTCTCTCGTAGCCTCTCGTCTAGTCGTCCATTTGTGCGAGAACAAGGAATGCGGCACAGCAAGCTATGCCGTACTTTGGGCGGGATTATTATTGGTTGGTCCGCCGACAAAGTTGCACGATCATACGCCTGTTTGCCGTCCACGAATAACTAACAAATCACACTAAAAACAAATCCGAGCCCAAACAATTCCGCATAAATATTCGCCCGATGGGTTTCGATAATCCCTCGCCAAGCATGTATAATCGCGCCCTCTCGATTTTTACACTCGTTATCTCACATTTCATAATTCATAGCGGATCAGCATCATGGGTTTCAATTGCGGCATCGTCGGCCTTCCCAACGTCGGCAAATCAACACTGTTTAACGCACTCACCAACGCCGGTATCAGCGCGGAAAACTTCCCCTTCTGCACCATTGAACCCAATGCCGGGATCGTAACCGTTCCGGACCCGCGCCAGGATGTGCTGGCTGACATCGTAAAACCTGAAAAAGTCATCGCCACCACCATGGAATTCATCGACATCGCCGGCATTGTGGCGGGCGCATCCAAAGGTGAAGGCCTGGGCAACAAATTCCTCGCCAACATTCGCGAAACCGACGCCATTGCCCACGTAGTGCGCTGCTTTGACGACGACAATGTTATCCACGTTGCCAACGGCGTTAACCCCGCCGCCGATATTGAAGTCATCAACACCGAACTCGCGCTCGCTGATTTGGAAGCCGTTGACAAAGCGATAAACCGCTACGCAAAAGCCGCCAAAGGCCAGGACAAACATGCGATGGCGATGAAAAATATTTTGGAAAAAATCCAGCCGCATTTGAACGAAGCAAAACCATTGCGCTCCTTCCCGCTCGATAAAGAAGAGATCGCCATGTTAAAAGAAATTAATTTGCTTACGCTTAAACCCACCATGTACATCGCCAACGTGGCAGAGGATGGTTTTGAAAATAATCCGCATTTGGATGTGGTTAAAAAAATCGCTGCCGAAGAAAAATCTGTCGTCGTGCCAATCTGCAATAAATTGGAAGCCGACATTGCTGAACTGGAAGGCGATGATAAAAAAGAATTCCTCGCCGAAATGGGCATGGAAGAGCCGGGCCTTAACCGCGTGATTCGCGCCGGTTACCAATTACTTGGCCTGCAAACCTATTTCACCGCGGGAGTAAAAGAAGTGCGCGCCTGGACCATTCCTGTTGGTGCAACCGCACCGCAAGCTGCCGGTAAAATCCACACCGATTTTGAAAAAGGCTTTATCCGCGCCGAAACCATTTCTTACGACGACTTCGTGCAATACAAAGGCGAACAAGGCGCGAAAAACGCCGGAAAGGCGCGTAAAGAAGGCAAGGATTACATCGTAAAAGATGGCGACGTTTTGCATTTCTTGTTTAACGTGTAAGTTAAAATTTCTGAATCGAAAAGCCACCATCAGGTGGCTTTTTTATTTGACGCCTGAATATTTTTATTTTCGCCAAAACCTGCAAACTCTCCTGTCAGCCATTAAAAATCCTCATTAAAGTTCGACAGCGAACTTAAAAAATCCGACATTTTATTCATGATTTAACACATAGTTTTTCTGTAAAACGCCTCATTAGACATCACGCAAGCCAGTCAACCCACTATTAAGCTGGCACATCAAGACCATAGAACATTTAATTTTCTACATTTAATGGAGAAAAATCATGTTTGGTTTACAGCACAATATTGTCGATAAAGTTCGTATCTCTGCCTTACCGTTTAATCATCACGACAGAAAAACCCTGGTGCCATTGCTAACAAAAATAAAAGATAAATCTTTTATTTTATTGGGCGAAGCGAGCCATGGCACCCACGAATTTTATGAAGCGCGCATTGAAATTACCAAGCGCCTGATCATTGACCATGCATTAACTGCAATTGCCATTGAAGGTGATTGGCCTTCTGCTTACAGGATTAATCGCTATATTCGCTGGCAAGGCGCTGACACTAATGCCAATGAAGCGCTTTCCGGTTTCAAACGTTTTCCATTGTGGATGTGGCGCAACACGCTCGTGCTGGATTTTGTTGAATGGCTGCGGCACCACAACGAAGGTTTACCCGAAAAAGACCAGGTGGGTTTTTATGGGCTGGACATGTACAGCATGTATGAATCCATTTCTGCCGTATTGGAATACCTTGACCAAACAGATCCTGATGCTGCGCGACAAGCACGCGTGCATTACGCCTGCCTGGACCACACAGAAAACGCGCAACTTTATGGCTTTGGTGTAAAAGCAAAACAGCGCCCGTCTTGTGAAGATGAAGTTGTCGAACAACTGATTAACTTACGCAATCGCCATTTGGTGTACGCAAAACCTGGCGACCCTGTTTCGCAGGAAGATCAATTCCAGGCTGAACAAAACGCGAACCTGGTTAAAAATGCAGAAGCTTATTATCGACAAATGTTTAACAGCAGAACCAATGTGTGGAACCTGCGCGATAACCACATGGTTGAAACCCTCGATAATTTGCACAAACATTTGGCCAGGCAAGGCGACAAATCCATAAAAACCAAAATCGTGGTATGGGAACATAATTCCCATCTCGGCGATGCACGCGCAACTTACATGCATTCATTATCACAAATTAATGTGGGGCAATTGGTGCGTGAGCGTTATGGAAATGATTGCGCACTAATTGGCTTTACAACCTACGCAGGTACAGTCACCGCAGCATCAGATTGGGATGAGCCCGCAGAGCGAAAAAATATTCGCCCTGCCCTTCCCAACAGTGTTGAAGATATTTTTCATAACACCCATCTGAAGAGTTTTTATTTACCTTTAACCGGTGCTGATTCCATACCCATTGCAAAACTTTTTTCCGACACAAAAGAAGAACGCGCAATCGGTGTTATTTATCGCCCGCAAACCGAACGGGCAAGCCACTATTTTAGTTGCAAATTATCGAATCAGTTTGATGCCGTTATCCATTACGATGAAACCCATGCACTCGAGCCCATTGATCCAACATCGGAATGGATTCTCGGTGAAGAGAGTACTTATCCTTTTGGGACATAAGAGCTACAGATGAAAAACATCAAAAAAGATTTTCCCGTCAGCAATGTATGTCACTTTTTGGAGCCAGGGCCAATTGTGTTGGTATCTTCCGCGTGGAAAGACCAAACCGATATAATGACCATGGGTTGGCACACGGTGATGGAGTTTTCGCCTTCGCTGGTGGGATGTGTCATATCTTCAGCAAATTATAGCTTTAACCTTATCCGCAAAAGTAAGCAATGCGTGATTAATTTACCGACGTCAGCCCTAGCAAATACCGTTGTAAAAATTGGCAACACAACGGGAGCTGATATTGATAAATTTTCAACCTTTGGATTAACGCCGCAAAAAGCAAATCATGTGGATGCACCACTCATCAAGGAATGCCACGCAAATTTTGAATGCCAACTATACGATTCATCACTTGTTAACAAATATAATTTTTTTATCTTTGAAGTGGTAAAAGCCCATGTTGCCAAAGCACCTAAAAAAATTGAAACCTTGCACTACATGGGCGACGGAAAATTTATGGCATCAGGAAAACACATCAGCAAACGCTCATTGTTTTTACCTGAAATGTTATAGATATTTCATCAAATGCCTGGCGACAATCGTAATATCATTAACCAGACGTTCCATACAAATTCGTTATTGTTGCAGCAAATACACTGCGAAATCACTCACAGCATCAACAGCGGCAGCACTATAACCACTCGTAAAAAATGCCGAAGTTTTTCCCGTTTTTTGCGAAAAAATAACACCGTGTAAATAACTTTCTTCATCGGAACCCAAATGCTGGCTAAAAACTTCTCCATTATTGGAGACTATTTGCCAACCGATTCCAAAACCCTCGGTACGCATTTGGCTATGCATATATTTAAGGGTCGATTCTTTTAGCCACGTGCTGTGCCCGCGCAAACCATCAATATTGGCTTTTAAAAATTGCGCATAATCCGGCATGCTCATAAACCAACCACCAGCTGCGACTGCCAATTGGTTATTGAGATAATCGTATTCAAGACTCACGACTTTTATTTGCCACTTGCCGTCCACCCAACGGTGCCCGGCAACGCCCATTTTTGGAATTGTATTTTGCGCATTGATACCTAACGGGATAAACACTTCGCGACGCACTAGATTTTCATAAGTATCTTGCCCGATAATTTCTGCAATACGACCTGCCACTACATAATTCAGGTTGCCGTATTCCGTTTTAGTCCCGGGTGTGAACCGCGCAGGCGTTGCGAACGCCCAACGAAAAATAGTTTGCTGATCTGTTGATGTATCGCCCGTCAAATCGCCAATGACTCCGATGAGTTCAGCCACCTGTGAATTTTCCGTCAAAGTAGCTAAACCAGATTCATGTCGCAATAACTGCTCCACGGTTAAATTCTGGTAACTGATATCCATTGCAGATGCGAATTCAGGAAAAAAGCTGCTGACTTTATCATTCCAATTTAATTTCCCCTGCTCTACTAAACGTGCAATTAAGCTTGCAGTAATGGCTTTAGAATCGGAACCTAATGGCAAAAGATCAGATGCCACTAATTTTTGGCTTGAATCAACAGATAAGGTACCTGCTACCGCAATCTGGGGCACATCATTTTTAAGCGTAAGGAATGCAAGCGCAGGAATAGATTTTTCACGCTGCAATTGATTGACTTGTTGATCAAGGGTTTGCGGTTTGTTGCTATTACCAATACTGTTGTTTGATCCGGTTTTACAACCAAACAAAGCCAGCATCAACAAAAAAATAAATGAAGCAGTTATTACACGAGCGATTGAAATAGTCATGGTCATCTCCAGTAGGTTAGGAGCGACCATCTTGTGATATTTACAGCAGGATTTCGTCCAACCCTATAGGCGCGGACGTTTCAGCGACCTGTTTTCGCCACGCAGAAGGAGTGTAACCCGTCATTTTTTTAAAACTGGCGTTAAAAGTAGATTTACTGTTAAAGCCTGCATTGATTGCCAGCTCCAATAAAGTATTGGAAGAAAATCCAGCATTGCGCATTGACGACTGAACTTCCCGCACACGAAAACTATTAACGTAATCGAAAAAATTACATTGGTGATATTGGTTAATATACTGCGACAACCATTGAGGGGACGCACCAATGGAATCCGCTAATTGATTGAGCGTTAAATCTGCATCGAGAAATACTTTTTTTATTTCCATCGCATTCTTCAAACGCGCTTGAATAATATCTGCTGCGGACTCAGTAAGCCCTGAACGGGCATATTTTTCTTCGTTTGCTATAACAACAACTGTCGTTTCATCATCCTTCCCCAACAAAAATATTGGCGCTTGTTTTATGCCGTACCACACCAATGCATACAGCAATAATAACCGGCAAGCCAACTGTAATATCACGCCTGAATTGGATTCGTTGGCGATAAACCACATTAACAACATGGAAATATTCGCTAGGGTAATCCAAAACAACCATCGTAAATCCCGAGCCCGTAACGAAGAATATTGTTCTTTTAACTTAATACGAAATTGATGCACGCGATAAATTGCCGCAAGCATATAAGCCGTTGCAATCGTTTGAAACAACAGTGTCCAAAAATTATTGTCGTCAGGTAATTGGCTCTGCTCATATAACGCGGCGCGTAGCGTTGAATTATCAACCGATAAATGTGTGAATGAAATAAAACTAAAGAGGAGGAAAAAAGGAAATAAATGCCAAAGCTGGAGATAAGTAAGTTTGTGTCCTGTAAGAACACGGCAATATTGGTAATACATAAAACCGATCAGGGAAAATGCCAAATCGAACCATCCCCAAAGGCGCGGATAATTATGGTAAAGATTTATGGCATCGGCATATTCACTAAAAGAGATTAATGATAAACATACAACGTAAGCTGCCAGCCATACATTAGCTTGTCGCGCTTTGCTCAAGATGATTAAGGGCAAAACCAGCAATAGTGCCAACAAACATACAGCCAATGACAAACCTGCCACGATCTTCGCCCTCTTCCTGTTATGATTTTTACGCTTTGTCTATCAAAAGCCGCAAGCCTAACAATGCGCAACTGAACCGGACATTAACTTAACTATATGCGCCAAAAATCATAACCTATACAAAAAATTATCCGTTTTTTATTGGTAGTCCCGATATAAATCCTTACAATAAAGATTCTGTAATTTACCGGTCTATCCATATTGATTATTCTTGATCCCGCGCTAGCAGAAAATCGCAATTACAAACGCTTTTGGTTTAGCCAAATACTATCGTTTATGGCAAACCAAATTGTCATGATGGCTTTGGGTTGGCATTTATACACATTAACCCATAGCCCGCTTAGCCTTGGTTATTTAGGCTTAGTGCTTTTTTTACCGCAGGTGCTTTTGGTTTTGGTGGTTGGACAAGTCGCAGATCGCTACAACCGCCGCAATATTATTCTCACCACTCAAAGCCTGGAAGCCATTATTTCCCTTGCGCTTTGTGCGAGCGTATTTTTAAACATTGAATCACCGTACTGGATTTTTATCGCCGCTTTTTGCATTGGCAGCGTGCGCGCATTTCAGGGGCCTGCACTGCAATCATTGCTCCCTAATCTGGTAGGTTTGGAATTACTACCCAAAGCAATCGCCTTGGGTTCAGCATCGCGTCAATTCGCAACCATCGCAGGACCTGCACTCGGCGGATTATTATTTTTGGGCGGCACCACCTTTGTGTACGCATCAAGTGGCTTATTTTTTATCATTGCGTTTACACAGATATTTTCCATTCGATTTATCGAACAAGCGCGACAGAGCACGCCGGTTAGCTGGCAAGTCCTGACCGCTGGCATCCAATTTATTTGGCAGCGAAAAGTTGTGCTGGGCGCAGTTTCGCTGGATTTATTTTCCGTCTTGCTTGGAGGCGCCACCGCACTTTTACCTGTTTATGCTGAGAAAATTTTACATGTGGGCGCAGTGGGTTTAGGTTTCCTGCGCGCAGGGCCAGCCATAGGTGCGTTGTTTTTAGCAGTCTATCTATCTCGCCATCCCCTACAAAAAAATGCTGGCAGGACCATGTTTATTTGCGTGGCAATTTTTGGGATCACTACATTGATTTTTGGTTTATCGGAATGGTTTTCCTTGTCGTTAATCGCATTAATTGTGATGGGCGCTGCAGATATGGTTAGCGTTGTTATTCGCTCGACCTTAGTACAATTACAAACACCTAATGATATGCGCGGACGTGTGGGTGCTGTGAATTCAATTTTTATTGGCGCGTCCAACCAGCTTGGTGAATTTGAATCTGGCGTTACGGCAGAATGGCTGGGTGTAGTCCCTGCCGTTGTGATTGGCGGAATAGGAACATTAGTTGTAGTTGCTATTTGGTTACGGCTTTTTCCGGAACTTTACACCTGGGGCAAACCGGAAAAAACAACACCGGAAAAATCACCCTCAGAATAACCTAACGAAATATCCGATCAGCCCAAACACCCAAACCTGCTGCAACACTACCAAAGTGGTCACCATCAACAATGGAAATTTGCTCGCCAAATAGAGCGCGAATGACACGTTGAATCAAAGGTGATTTTGCGCTGCCGCCGGTTAAATAAACTATATCCGGCTGAGTTCCCGCTTGCGTTACTGCTTCTGTTATCAATGAAGATATTTTTTGCAACAATTGCGTGCTAATTGCTGCGAACGCTTGTGCGCTACAAACAGGTGACAGGTTATTTTCAATAAAACCAAGGTTAATTGTGCACTCTGCTTGTGATGACAACGCGATTTTTCCACCTTCTGCTTCGCGGACCACGGCAAAATTATGTTTGCCTTCGCGCATTTTTATAAAACGATTTAACAACAAAGGTTCTGTTGTTTCGCGCATCAGTTTTTCAAGCAAATGCGTAGTTTTAAGATCGTAAAAATCAGTTTGCGCACCTATATCATTAATTGCCATTGCATTGACAAACGGCATTACCGGCATTGGCAAACCGGTGGATAAGGGTGAATTGATTCCGAATTCCGGCATTAATAATTTTTGTGCAAACTGGATATCAAAATCATTACCGCCGATACGTTCACCCGTGTGCCCTAAAAAATCTTGTGAACGATCAATTTGCTTGATGTGTTGTGGCCCCATTAACACCATTGAACAATCGGTAGTACCACCGCCGATATCCACAACCAATACCCGTTTGTTTTCAGTCAAGCGCGTTTCAAAATCAAAACCGGCGGCCAACGGCTCAAACAGGAATTCAATCTGGGTAAAACCAATTCTCTTGCCTGCTGCTGTTAAAATTTCCTGCGCCTGCTGGTTACTGTGTTGGGCATTAATGCCCTGGAAATTTACCGGGCGACCAATGACCGCTTTAGTAATTGTTTCACCAAGATACTTTTCTGCACGATTTTTCACATTGAGCATCATCGCCGCAACAACAACTTCAAAAAAATCGATAGATTGCTGACGCAAACCGCTTGCACCCAAAAAAGATTTAGGCGATTTAATAAAATAACCTTCGCCGGGTGCCGCAATATAATGTTCGATAGCCTCTTGGCCGAAAAACAAACCTTCCCGCACATTAACAAGCGAGTGCTCAAATTTTGCAGCGCGCGATTGGCCCAATAAAGCTGCGCGGCTTTTGGCAAACAACAATTTATGCTCGTCATCCGGCATTTGTTGCGCAATAAATTCAGCAATAAACGACCGCTCAAGTGCATAGAGTGTAGAAGGAACAAACGCGTTGTCGCCATACAACGGAATTAAACGCGTTTGCCCATTATGGATATGCGCCATAGCGCAATTCGAAGTACCGTAATCAAAACCCACAAACATAATTATTCTCTACCAGTTAGCGGGCGACACCTTACCATAAGACGTTAATAATTTTGAGTGCGATGCAAGATTTCCCGCCTCACACAAACGCTCGAATTTACTATTTTTGAATTTTGGCTTTCGACATCTGCTGGATTTCAATAAAGTTTTTTTGCGCTGTTACGCTACCCAGGGCAATCGCTTTTTTCGATAGCGACGCCGCCTCATCAAAACGCCCCTGCCGTTTATAAACAATCGCCAAATTATTCAACACGCGTTGTTGCGATTGCACTGAGGGCAATTTATCCAGCTCGTTCAATCCTTTTAATAAACTCATTTCAGCTTCTTTAAAATGCCCGGTTTCCATCAAGAACCAACCGTAGGAATTATAAATCGTGTATTCATTTAGCGGCGTTCCTGCTGCATTCAAACGTTCCTTTTCTGCAATGGCCAAACGAAACCATTTATCCGCATTTTCAATATCATTAGGTTGTTTGGATGCGCTCTGCGCACGTTCAGCGCAAGCCAAGGCGAGTTGATACATAGCGCGATAATATGCAGGCTCGCGCTTGACGATAGGCAAGAGCAAGTCGATAGATTCGTTGTAGCGCTGGGCAAGTCGCAAGTTTTTTGCGTTATCAACCGCAGTAGCATCAGCACCTTTGTATTGCGGCTGTATGGGATCATCAGCAAAACAAATTTGAGCCAAAAACATTAATAAAATACAGGTTAATTTATTAAGGCGCTTCATCACTGCTTCCTCCTGCATCGTTACTGCTTTTGGCGAGTGCAATATCGCGATCTGTAATTAATTTTATAAGCGTATTTTCGTAACTGAATTTTACTGAATCACCCGGCGTCAGGATAATATCCGCCTCACCATTTTCACCCATGGTGAGATTGGCACCACGCACCGACACTGTGGGCGGCGGCAAGTTTGCGAGCATGGGTTTTGCCGGTGAAATATGGATGCTGATTTGTGCTGGATGCAATAACTTGAACGCTTCTACACCGGCAGCCAAAAACGAACATCCCAGCGCGAAGCCCATAAATTTATAAGCGCCGCGTTTACCCTCACGAATTAACAAAAAGGACGTATAGAGCGTAAAACCAATCAGCCCCATAGCTCCCAATTGCACCAGCTTAACGAGCAACGTTTCCATTTCACATCTCCCAATGAATATGTCCCGAAAATATTTGCAAGGCATTAATACGAGGCCACATTATTCTTAAAAGGCCAGACTATTATCTTTGCACAGACTTGCATTCACTCACAGTGACATATTCACGTAGAAATATATTTAAGCGCCAGTATTTTTAACTATTCTCGACAACTGCTTCCGATTCCATCAATGCAGCAATTACATCAGGTACAAAGGGACGACCACGCTCATTGAGCGATGTACCGGTAATTTTTCCGGACAAGATTAACTTGTTATCTTTTTTGCGATAAATATTTTGTAAAAAATCAAAACGCACGCGTGACGACTGCACAACTTGTGTATCCACATAAAATTCATCGCCACTCGCAAGCGGCGCTTTATAATCCAGCTCTGCACGCAACACAACCAAGTGGATTTTTTGTCGCGTTAACTCCGCAAAATCCACACCGCGCGCCAATAAAAATTCGTGGCGAGTATGCTCCAGATAATTTTGATAAACGCTATTATTAACTATACCCTGCATATCACATTCGTAATCGCGCACCTTAAAATCAAGGGTAAATAATGCCATTTACAAGCTCCTTATTTGCAAGAAAATAACAGATAAAATAAAAACGGAGGCATTCGCCTCCGTTGCACATAGATCATAAAAATATCTTTTAACTGACGACTGATGCAAACACTTCAAAGTAAGTGGGGAAGGTTTTTGCTGTGCATTTTGGATCATTGATACGCACCGGCACGCCACCAAAAGTCGCGAGCGAAAAACACATCGCCATGCGGTGATCGTCGTAAGTATCAATTGCAGCATTAGGAATTAATTTTTCTACCGGCGTTACGCGCAACCAATCTTCGCCCTCCTCCACAATCGCACCGAGTTTGCGCAACTCAGTCGCCATGGCAGAAATACGATCCGTTTCTTTCACACGCCAACTGGCAATATTGGTTAAACGCGATGGACCATCGCAAAAAAGCGCAACAACAGCGAGCGTCATGGCTGCATCGGGAATATGGTTGAAATCGCGATCAAACGCTTTAAGCGGTAAAGATGGCGCAGAAGCTTCAATCCAGTTTTCGCCTTTAGTGATCGTTACACCGATTGCCTCAAGCGCATCAGCAAAAGCGACATCACCCTGGATACTGCTCGCACCTACGCCCTGAACGCGTACAGGACCACCGCCTATGGCGCCAGCTGCAAGGAAATAGGACGCCGATGATGCATCACCTTCCACAAACATAGTGCGCGGGGACTTATAGCCCGTAGCAGCCGGAACCGTAAAACGCTCCCAACCATCGCGAACCACATTCACGCCAAATTGTGCCATTAATTTGAGGGTAATTTCGATGTAAGGTTTGGAGATCAGTTCACTTACCATTTCGATATGAGTTTCTTTGCCGGTCATCGGCAAAGCCATCAACAAGGCAGTAAGGAATTGACTGGAAACGTCACCACGAATTTTAATCACGCCATTCGCGGCGATAGTTGCAGGCTTGATCAACAGCGGAGGAAAGCCTTCTTCGCCAAGATAAGTAATATCCGCGCCGATTTGACGCAAGGCATCCACCAAATCTCCAATAGGACGCTCATGCATACGCGCCACGCCGTGCAACTTGTAAGTGCCGCCGCTCAATGCCAAAGCAGCCGTCAGCGGACGAAAGGCCGTACCCGCGTTACCCAAAAATAAATCGCCTTCTTTATTAGGGAAGTTACCGCCAGTGCCCACAATCGAATAATCATTTTCGCCAGTTTTAGTGACACCCACGCCTAAAGCACTCAAAGCCTCCAGCATGCGATCAGTATCGTCAGATTTCAGTAGATCGCGAATTTCAGTGGTGCCGGACGCCAAAGCAGCAAGCAATAAGGTGCGGTTAGAAATGCTTTTTGAACCAGGCAAATGAACCAGGCCCTGGGCCTTGCTAGCGGGGTTTAAATCGAGAAATTCCATCGTGAACCTTTAACTATTCCGGGGTTTTGGACAAGATAAACGCAGGCAAAAATTGCCGCCTAAAAATACCCGCGCACTATACCACTAACCCTTGCACAGATTTGCATCCAGAATCGCTAAGTCCATGAAAAATCTCACCTTCAGGGTTGACATTGTTCTTCCCAAACGCCAAAATGCGCGCCCTTGACTATGGCTAGATAGCTCAGCTGGTTAGAGCACAGCACTCATAATGCTGGGGTCGGCGGTTCAATCCCGCCTCTAGCTACCATATACAAGAAAGCCGCAAGCGTGAGTTTGCGGCTTTTTTTATGTCTCGTAATTATTTAAAAAAGAGTTAGCCTTCGCGTCGCTTCTACACTACAACATTCTCTTTTTATTCATCAGAAAACCCTATGCAAGCATGGTCTTTACACATGCCGACATACCTTTTCGGAAAGATCATTACGCATTAGCATCACCAAACGCTGAATTGACTGAACAAAGTTAAAAATAATATTTTTGCCTATCACTACAACTAAAGCTAAGGATGCTGTCGCTTGCTACACTCATTTAAAATTTGGTTCAGGCAACATTTATTATGAATAATTCACTACACGAATTGTTTGATAGGCTTCCACAAATTGGAAAACTGCAATGGATTGGTATTCGACCGGAACGCAAAGCTCCCATGCTTACGCCTAAACAGGTTGAAGCAATTGCGGGGCGCGGATTAGCAGGGGATCGTTACAACAGCAAAAATGGCAAACGCCAGGTAACGCTTATCCAAGGTGAACATCTATTGGCAATTGCATCCATGCTCGGCAGGGATTCCGTTGCACCTGAGCTTTTACGGCGCAATTTGGTCATTACTGGTATTAATTTACTTGCATTAAAAGACAAACAATTTCGCATTGGAAATGTTCTGCTTGAATACACCGGTTTGTGTCATCCCTGCTCTGCAATGGAAGCAACTTTTGGTGCTGGCGGTTACAACGCCGTGCGCGGCCATGGTGGAATTACTGCACGCATTCTTGAAGGTGGCGATATAAAATTAGGTGATGCAGTCTTAACTGTTTCTGCACCAACCTGATACTCAAATTAACGCACTTGTTGTTGTGATTCTTTATAGGCTTTAGTTGCGGCCGCAGCGGCAAAAGATTTTTGTTGTGCTGTACCTGCACCGGGAGCATTAAAATCTACCGCGTTTTGAGGCTGCCCTGTTCCTCCGGGATTTTTGTCACTCGCACCAAGATTAGCAACCGAGGCTTTTGCAGAAGGTAAAACTGCAGCTCTTTCTTCAGTTTGAGCTGGATAAGTCGGATTGGATTCAGACGATGTTATCACGCCAGAATCATTTTTTTGAACAACAGTTTCAGGTGTTATTTCTTTTTTAGAAGCATAAAAAATTGCAAAAACTGCCGCTATCATTGCACATATCGCTAAAAACTTATTCATATTTTTTCTCTCATTATTGACGTCACTTTATTGTTATAGATGATTTGGCGATTTAAAGTTCGCACTATTTATCATGAAAAAAATTCGCAAAAAATTAAAATCATATAACAAAAATTTTAACGGCTCACCACTAAAACCGGTTTAACAACATTTTATATTCAAAGCAAAAATACCCACTAATAAGCGGGTATTTTTGCCGATGCGAATTTTAAAATTTACGTTTAGTAAACTTCAAAACTCCACAATGAATATCCATAACCTGTTGCGCGTGTAGTACCTAGCATACGTACATAACGACCACTGCCATTAACATTCAAGGTTTCAATTCCACCTACACCGTTAGTCACAGTGCTAATGGTTGTCCAGTTCAAGGTATCTGAGGAAACCTGGATTTGGTAAGCCTTGCCGTACGCCGATTCCCAGTTCAATACTACTTTGGAAATAGATTGAACTGATCCGAGGTCAACATAAATCCATTGCGCGTCGGTGAATTGGCTGGCCCAGCGAGTACCAGTATTGCCATCAGTTGCAAGATTTGCCGTTGTACCAGCATTTTCATTTGATGATGAAACCGCTGGACGGTTCAATGCTTTGTTAACAACTGATACGGCAGAACCATAGACTTCAAAATCCCACAATGAATAGCCATAGCCGGTGCCGCGTGCAATACCAAACATACGCACATAACGGCCAGTACCAGTGATATTCAAGGTTTCTTTACCGCCAACGCCAGTTGTAGTGCCGTAGATTTTAGTCCAGGTTACAGCGTCGTTAGAGGTTTGGATTTCGTAGCTTTTGCCATAGGCCGCTTCCCAGTTCAGCACTACTTTGTTGATGCTGTAGCTTGCACCAAGATCAACGTAAATCCATTGTGCATCCGTTTGCTGACTCGCCCAACGAGTACCCGAGTTGCCATCCGCCGCGTAATTTGCAGCCGTACCCGCACCCTCATCAGTTGATGAAACGGCTGGACGGTTCAATGCCAAATTAGCACCGGTAGCAACTGAAGAGGAGCTGCTGGCTACAGAGCTTTTGGATGAAGACACAACAGACGAACTGCTTACAGATGATTTGGAAGATGAAGTCGCTGATGACGAAATCACAGACGAAGAACTTGATTTCGAACTGGAACTCACCACTGAACTTGAGCTTACGCCTGATGCAGGACTCCAGACTTCAAAATCCCACAACGAATAGCCATAACCAGTTCCGCGCGCTATACCAAACATACGCACATAACGGCCAGTGCCAGACACATTCAAGGTTTCCTTACCGCCAACACCGGTGGTCGTGCCGTAAACTTTAGTCCAGGTTGTACCGTCGCTAGACGTTTGGATTTCGTAGCTTTTGCCGTAGGCTGCCTCCCAGTTCAACACGACTTTGTTGAACGTTGCCACTGTGCCCAGGTCTACGGAAATCCATTGCGCATCTGTTGCCTGGCTCGCCCAACGGGTATTGCTGTTACCATCTACCGCGTATGACGCAGCCCACACATCACCTTCATTAGACGAGGCTGTTGCAGGACGATTCAACGCCATGTTGGTGTTTGGCAAATAGGTGACAGAACTACTTGAAGAACTCTTCACTGATGATGACGTAGCAACACTTGATGAAGTCTTAACCGATGAAGAACTCACGCTCACCACAGATGAACTGCTTGAACTTTTCACTGAACTGACAACTGACGAGCTGCTTGAGCTTTTTACCGAAGAGCTGCTTGCGCTTGTCGGTGTACCTGTTGTGAAGTTAATCCAGTTCAAATTAGTGGGCTGGTTGAATACCAAACGCACTTTGTGTGAACCGGCAGTCAACGCCAGGCTGCTGTTTACACTTGCCCAGGCTTGCAATCCGCCAGTCGCAGGAACATTGATGACCGCTTTTTGCACACCATCAACCAACACATTGATAGTGCCTGCTGCTGCGCTCGCAAGACGCGCAACCATGGTGTAAGTCGTTGCCGTGCTCACTACGTTATATTCAACCCAATCACCCGCCTGGATGCTGGTTAAATCCAGGAATCCGGAAGTATCTTGTGTTGGTTCAACGCGAATACCGTAGGTGTAAGAGAAGTTATCGCCCGGGTTAGCACCGGTAGCAGAACGAGGTGCGTTTTGGGTTGCGTATTTCTCAGCTTCAACCAATTTTGGCAAGGTGTGAACGTTAGTCGCATCGCCATGGATTGGCATGTTCACATACATATTACCCAACTCGGTCAACACACCTGATTGGCGATAATCCAGCAAGCTGTTGTATGGATGACCGTTTGAACGACCAATGAACCATGCATAACGTTGAACGCTTGCATCGTTTTCAAGGTAATCCAATACAGAAGTCATCATTTGTTCCTGGGTTTGCAAAGTGGTGTTTGTTTCCCACGCGCAGAACTCAGTCAACCAGATTGGCTTGTTGTATTTTTTGAATTGGTTTACATACCACTGGATGCCGCCAACATCTGGCATGTAAGCGTGGATTGCAATCGCATCAATACGGCAGGTTGGGCAGATTTTGAGGAAGTCATCCAAATAAACCCAAGGTACATAGTAAGGATTACCCGCTGGATCTTTCACGCAGTTACCGCAATAGTTCAGCGCCATACTCACAATTTTCAATCCGTAATCATTCGCAATTCTTTCGATGGTTGGCCACAAAGCGGCAACCTGGGTTGGAGTCATATTGGATTGATCGATAAATTGCGGCTCATTGAATGCAAGCAAGTACTTCACATCTTTATGGGTAGAAATGTAAGCGCGCAATGCAGCTTCATCAAAAGTACCACCCCAGGTCATTGGCGCATATTCAACACCGTAGTTTTGATAGGTGTCTTTGATCGCCAAATCAGGAGTAATACCCCAGTTGTACCACCAGCTGATGCCTTTGGACATTGCCGCCATGTCTTCAGGTGAGTGGCTACCGTAACCTACACCGCGTTTTGCACTTTTTGCTTTGCCGAAATTATCGTCAACAAAAATGATGGTTTTTGCAGTAGAGGTTAATTGGCCATCGCTCACCGTCAGCACAACATTGTAAGAACCGCCCTGGGTATAGGTGTGAGAGGGTTTGTTGCCGGTACCTGTGGTGCCGTCACCGAAATCCCACGAGTAAGTTAAGCTATCGCCATTAACATCGTTGGATTTGGAACCATCAAGCACAACGGCTAATGGCGCAGCGCCACCCTGGGTCGATGCCTGTAGAACCGCTGTTGGAGCACGGTTTACAACCTGGCCATTAGTGCCTGGATCTTTCGCCAGGGTACCGCCAGAAATGTACACATCATCGATAGCCAGACTATTGATTTCCGTGGTGCCCAACACTTGCAGCAATTGTCTCATGTCGAACAAATCGAGATCTTTTGCAAGAGTAGACATTGGGATAACAATCTCATGCCATTGACCATCACGAACAAAGCCGTATGGGTCACTACCGGCAGTGAAGTTAATCCATTTTTGGCCAATGTCATTCACGTTGCCGCTTTTGAAGCCAATTTTGAATGGGACGGTTTCGGTAGTCTTCATCGAGAAGTGCAACGCAGCGTTGGCATTGTCAAACGCCGTCAGGTTGAAACCTTCACGCGCAGTCAAGCCCATGCCGTACCAACCCTGGCCAGTTGATTTCAAATTCAATGAAGAAGTGCCTTCAAGAATATTGCCTGGTTGCAGAGTCAAAGTGTTTGACCACAAGAACAAATCGCCATTCACGCCGAAGCTAAACTCGCCCGCGGTTTTGTGCGCGGCATTTTCGGTGTAAATACCAAAACTACCCTGCTCTGGCGCTGGCAGCTTGATGCTTTCAGAGAAGTAAATATTGTCGAACGCGACGGTGGTTGCAGCTGCAGGAGCATCACCGGAAATACTGAAGAAAGTTTTGATCGTGTTGAAATCAACATTACCAAACTTGCTCAATGGAATTGCAACGCTGTGCCAATTGCCATCGCGGACCAAACCGTATTGATCACCACCTTCAACCAAATCAACGTCACCTGAACCACCCTGGGTACTGGCAACATGGATCGTCATTTTCATTGTCGATGGCGTTTTAATATCAACATGCAAATAGCCATGAGTATAGTTGTGCATATCGTAATCTTTATGCAACAAGCCCATACCCCACCAGTCGCCTGGCTGGATTGAGTAGCCCAAAGCACTGCTACCCTCTGATGGCACAGTCGCCACAGAAGTCATGTTGTTCCAAATATAAAGGCTGGTGCGGTCGCCCCAATTAAGTTCATCTAACACCGGAGTCGTTTCGGTACTGATACCAAAATTGCCGCTGTAAACCTTATCGGTTGGCAAATGCAGCTCTGTGTTCGCATTTTTATAAAGACGAACATAATCAACATACATTTTTGCAGGGAAAGGCGCGGTGATTTGTGCAGGATCAGTGATCTCAACAAAGTTAGAACCACCCACTGCCAGGTTCAGGTTAATAAATGCAGGGTTATCGCGGAACTCGGTCATGTTTGCATCGGTGATTGGCATGGTGAAAATCTGCGCACCGTCTACATACATGGTTACTGCGGATGGAGTCCAATCCATTTTATAAATGTGGTAATCGTCGGTGAAATTGGTCGGCATCACCAGGTTGCTGCTGGAATCTGCCTGCAACCAGGTACTCCAGGTACCAGCCTCATACCACCAGTGCATTGCACTTGATACGTTTTTGTTAACAGTGCCATCCGCTTGGGCTGACTTGAAACCAGCTTCAAGGATGTCCCACTCGCCACATTTTGGCCAGCCATCAATACCAAAGTTGGTACCCATCATCCAGAATGCCGGCCATAAACCATTAGCCAGGTTAGGCAATTTAATACGGGCTTCCAAGGTGCCGTATCTAAAGGACATACGTCCATTGGTAGTCAAACGTGCGGAGGTGAACTGGTTGTTGTCCATTACTTCACGTTTGGCTTGAATCACAAGACTGCCGTTTTCCACATAGGCATTACTACTATCTGCAGTGTAATACTGCAATTCGCCGTTCCCGCTTCCGGATCCACCGGTATTGTATGTCCATATCGATTTGTCGATGCGATCACCGTTGAACTCTTCCGACCAGATTGGGGTTTGGGCAAGGGCGCTAACCGTTGTCAAACTCAAACCAGCCAGCATGAGCTGTTGGAGTTTTGATTTGTGGATCATTTTCTCACCTGCAATAAGTTATGGTTATTTGGTTGCATTGCTCGATATCAGGGTTGGGGAAACCTCAACTAAGCTCAGACATAATCATAAAAAGAAAGGGAAGTGTCGTTCGCTTGACAGGAACGAACTAAATTTTTTGAGGTATGAGTTATTTTTCCAGGTCTTACGCATACCTGGACGATTATTGTCGGGTACGCGTTAAAAAAATAATCATTGAAAACAAGGTATTAGATTCAATATAAAAAATGAATCCAAGCCAGTTAAAAACAGAAATGATTGGGTTATATGAGAGTGCGAAAAGTTTTATCGAAAATATCAGCAGACATTCAGCCGCATCTGAAACAACAATAGACACACTGACATTTAAATTGGAATAGAAAAAACTGGCAGGCGACGAAAATAAGAAGAAACACTACTGCGGAAACCGGGAGTTTGCCGAAGCAGGCAAAACCTGTTCCGGCAAATTAATTAGAAACGGTAATCTACCGTTGCACTTACAGAACTGAGTTTAACACTCATATCATCTATTCTAGTGTAACGATCTAAATACTTGGTCCCTTTAGCATCTGACAAAACCTTGTACTCAAGATTTAAATTGAAATGTTGATTAACGATGAAACCAACACCGGCACCATATGAAAAACCATTGAAATTGAAGGTTCCTGTAGGTGCGGTAATATCTGCATGTGTGTAACCTAGCAACAAATACGTCTTACCCACTGAGTTTGAGCTTTCAGTGCGGTAATATACCGATTCGTAATCTGTAATTTTGGTCTCACCGCTGTTCGATGATCCGGCACGAATCTCACCACCTACATATGGATTTAGCTTATAACCTCCAAAAATTTCAACTGGGCGCCAAGTAGCTTTGTCACTGTCATTACGAACATTACTAACACCGACCCCGAGGTAAAAGCCATCATTTGAACTGGTATCGGCATAAGAGGTTGCAGCAGAAAGAGCGAGAGCTGCTACGAGGATTTTTTTCATCTGGGATATCCTTTTTCAAAAGCTTTTTAAAATAATCGTGTATTTTGTTGATTCTACTCGGTTAAATAAGGTTATTTCAACCAAACCGCTCACAACACTGGCCTTTCGTAGATTGAGTTATAGACATTAAACCTTCTCTATACAAGTTATCTACCACAAAGCCGCCGCGCCTTCGTAAGTTAACTTGATTCCTGCAATCAATAAAAAACCGTAACTCACCCAATAAAATATTTGATCGGAAACACGGTTATGCAAGTAAATTCCTAACTGGACACCCAGGGGAGCAAGTGGCAATAACACTAACGAGGTTAAAAAGGACTCCATATTAATTTGTCCCAACCAGGCATAGGGAATTAACTTCATAAAGTTAATAATGGAGAAAAACAAAATTGTTGTGCCAACCAACATTGTTTTGGGCAAGTGTTGCGGTAATAAATAGATGGCAACAGGTGGACCGCCAGCGTGGGCGATGTAACTCACATAACCCGCCACTGTGCCCCAAAAAGTACCACGCACAGGACTGGCTTTTTGCTGCTGCAAGGATTCCAGGAAATGCTTGCCCCATAAGTAGTGACATACAAAATAAACCGACAACAGGCCCACCATCAAACGGACCATATCGGCGTTAGTCACTTTAAAAGTCAAAGCTCCGATGATAGTCCCCAGGATAGCTCCCGGCATTAAAATCTTAAGATTGAGCTTGTCCCAGGTACCGCGGAAGCTCCATAAACTCACCGCGTCCATACCACATAAAATAGGCAACAAAATGGCAGCCGCAAGCCGAGGATCAATCAATAGCGAAAGTAAAGGAACCGCCAGGGTTCCTAATCCGCCACCAAAACCACCTTTGGACATGCCAACCAAAATGACGACAGGAACAGCCAGCAAATAAAACGATAAATCGGTAATCACATCAATAAACCACCCAAAAAGGGTTAAATGAACGCGGAGAAAATAGGCACAACGACATTAAACGACAACGAAATGACATCAATTTAGTGACCGGCACTTGCATCAACCAAAATTTTTATCTGCAACAAAAGCATTATGTAAACGCTCTTCACCAAAGGTGGACATAGGTCCGTGACCGGGAATAAATTTCACATCGTCACCGAGCGGAAAAAGCCGGGTGCGGATTGCATTAACCAGATCATCATAATTACCACGCGGAAAGTCTGTTCGCCCAATTGAACCTTTAAACAAAACATCACCGACCAAAGCCAACCTGGATTGTTCATGGAAAAAAATGATATGGCCCGGTGTATGCCCCGGACAATGGCGAATCTGCAAACGGACATTGCCAAAACTGACATCATCCTCGTCCTTGAAAAAAATATCGGGCTGGAAATTTTGCGGCGTGGAAAATCCCATCATTTGGGCTTGTTGCGGCAACATATTGATCCAAAACATATCATCGCTGTGAGGCCCTTCCACAGGAATGGTTGGCGAGTCTGGCGTTAATTGGGTGGCCTTGATTAATGCAGCAGTGCCACCAACATGATCAAGGTGACCATGGGTTAATAAAATTTTAACCAAAGTCAGCTTATGCTCAACCAATGCGTTCAAAATTCGTTCAACATTACCACCAGGATCAACGACTGCCGCTTGATTAGTTTCATCACACCATAACAGCGTACAATTTTGTTGATAATGGGTAACCGGAATAATTTGGTATTGCAGCACTGGATTCACCACGTCTGGATTTTATATAAAGAGCGCTAAGTCGCACTTTTTGATAAGATGCAGCATTCTAACACTGCACCAAATAATAGTTAGTTTTAAACAGGCCCTGCCGCTATGAATGAAAAGTTATTTATTAAATTGCAACACTGGGTGCCACAACATACTCTCTCGCGTTTTATCAGCAAGATCGCCAATAGCAACACCAGCTTTGTCAAAAATACTTTTATCGAATGGTTTATTAAACGTTATCAAGTTGATATGTCGCTCGCAGCGGAAGAAAATCCGCGGGCCTATGCCAGCTTCAATGATTTTTTTACGCGCGCGCTAAAACCGGGCATTCGTCCTATTTGCAAAGAGCCTATCGCTATTGTTTGTCCTGCTGACGGCTCAATTAGCCAATTGGGCAAAATTGTAAATGGCCGTATTTTCCAGGCGAAGGGCCAGGATTATTCAGTAGAAGAATTAATTGGCGGCGATGCAGCACTCGCGCAAGAATTTGCCGACGGTGATTTTGCGACCGTTTATTTATCACCCAAGGATTATCATCGCGTGCACATGCCTTACGGCGGAAAATTGCGCACTATGGTTTCAATTCCCGGTGAGTTATTTTCTGTGAATACAGTAACAGCTGAAAATGTACCGCGTTTGTTTTCACGCAATGAGCGCGTGGCTGCAATTTTTGATACCGACATCGGCCCAATGGCTGTAGTGCTTGTTGGCGCAATGATTGTAGCGGGTATAGAAACCGTTTGGGACGGTGAGCTTGCACCTATGGGTAGTCGTGACATCGCAACCTCGCATTATCCCTATCAAAATATCGTACTGGAAAAAGGTGCGGAAATGGGCCGTTTTAAATTGGGCTCCACGGCAGTTATTTTATTTGCAAAAGATAAAGTGAACTGGGAGACACAATTTATAGCAGGTGCAGCGACGCGTGTCGGCGTTAAACTGGCCGAAAAAAAATGACACTTACATTCATCGTGAAATAAAAAAGGCTTCCACAAGAAGCCTTTTTTCAGGATTTAATACGCTCCTCTTTTTATTATTTTTCTATTTTTTCTTAGCCAGGTTTTTACGCATTCTAATGTTGATCATCTCAACGCCCAAGGAAAATGCCATCGCAAAATAAATGTAGCCTTTAGGCACATGAACATCAAACCCTTCCATGACCAACGCAACACCAACGACCACAAGGAATGATAACGCAAGAACTTTTACGGTGGCATGGCTTTCAACAAACTCGCCGATTGATTTGGCAGCAAACATCATTACACCTACCGCAATAACAATTGCAATGGCCATCAAGGTAATTTGACTCACCAGACCTACAGCAGTAATCACAGAATCCAGCGAAAAAACAATATCTAATATAGCGATTTGTAAAATGACCACAAAGAATTTCGAGCTGCCTTTTTTTAATTGCGGCCCCTCATCTTCTTCGCTGTCACCTTCAACACTTTGATGGATTTCTATGGTGGCTTTATAGAGCAAAAATAAACCACCACCAATAAGAATTAAATCACGACCGGAAATATCGTAACCAAACGGACTCATAAAGGGTTGCGTCAAACCCATCACCCACGTTAAGGAAAACAATAATGCAAGACGGGTTAACATGGCGAAAGCCAACCCCAGGGTACGCCCCGCTGCACGCTTGTGCTCAGGCAAACGCCCTACCAAAATCGATAAGAAAATAATATTGTCTATACCAAGGACTATTTCCAACGCGGTCAAAGTAGCCAGCGCGACCCAGGCTTCCGGGCTTGCGATCCATTCAAACATCGTAAATTCTCTATTCTAAAAGTTTAACGAGCAAATGGCAGGATTATTGGATCTTCGTCTGACAGTTACTCACATATGCCATCTTATTCATTTGGCCCATGGCTAATTGTAACCTGTCAGCTGTGCGGGTAGGCAATTCCCTTTTTATTTAATCATCGGTAATCGCGGTGAAATTTGACCGTACAAAACACATTTATGAAATAGCAATCGACCTTATGCAATCAACGGCATAAGGCCCTTCATCGGTTTATTAAAAATTAATGTTTTTCTGCGCCCAGTTGGCTATTGCTGACAAATGCGATGTAACGCCCGTCTGGCGACCATGAGGGAACGTTGATAGTGCCTTGCCCGCCGTAAAGATAGGCAACCACTTTCGCTTCGCCGCCGCCAATAGGAAGCATACGTAAATAAACCTGTTGATAATAAGGATGCAAATCCGGTTCTACATCAGGCAGGTAAGACAGGAAAAGAATGTGTTTTCCATCAGGTGAAATATGGGGAAACCAATCATTAAAATTATCGTGCGTGATCTGTTTTGGATTTTTTCCATCGGCGTCCATTCGCCACAAACGCATATTTCCGCTGCGGCTGGAATTGAAATAAATATATTTTCCGTCCGGCGTGTACTCAGAACCGTCATCCATACTGTCATTATTGGTTAACTGTAATTCTTCGCCACTGCCATCACTGTTTGCGCGATAAATTTCAAACTGGTCGTTGCGTCTGGATGTGTACAAAATATAACGGCCGTCGGGTGACCATCCGTGCAAATAAGATGGTGTTTTAAAGGTCAAACGCTGAGGCTCTCCGCCATTGATAGGCAATTTATAAACTGACCAATTATCAATAATATCCTTATCCATATGGGTAATTCCCAGGATTTTACCTTTGAACGAAATGATATGGTCGTTATTGTTTTTGGCTTCAAAACCAGTATTGAATAAAGAAACTTTTTTAGTGGGCAAATACAATTTATAAACACGACCCGATGAGTTATAAATAATCGTGTCACCATCTGAAGTCCAATTAGGAGCTTCAATACCGGCAGCAGTTTCATAGATAACTTTGCGCTCACCCGTTACCACATCCAATATTTCCAGGCGACTGCCCAAATAATGATAATAGGGAATAAAACCTTTCCAAGCCGGGATGACCCAGCGTAAATTTTTCATTTCCAGCGGATTTTTATCGTTTGCTGCAAAGTCGCGATAAACACCTACCGCTAATGTTTGCAATTTAGGCAAGGTATAACGCGAAATCACTTTGAGAGGCTTACCGTAATTTGCGGCAGAAAAAATTAATTCATTCCCTATTTGCTCAACCTGGAACACATCAGGATTTTTGACTAACTCCTCCCGTTTCAACTGTATTTTTTTGGAGCCATACAGCTCCACTGCCAAATGAGAGTAAGCATCAAATTTTGTCTTGAGTTCCAGGGAGGAATCAGGGACTTCGATTTGCAAACCGAAATTAAAAAATTGTTCGGTATTTTTTTGGCTTTTCAGTTGTACGGTTAAAATAAAATCACCGTAAATTTTGCGGAACGCAAACCCCTTGTCAGCGGCGGCAGATTCAGTTGCTTTCCAGGTATGCAATGCCTGGTTTGGATCAATCGTAAGTTCACCCTGCTCGCCTTTAACACCGTCAAAAATAGTAGTATTACTTTGCTGTGTTTCGAACGAGCTTGCTGATGCCTGCATTACCCATGCACAGCTTAAGAACAGCACTAATCGAACCATCACCTGCAGACACAAAACCATGAATTAACCCTAGTTAACAACGACCCAAACTCATCAAGATTACTTGCAGTCTGCTACTCAACAGCACTGAAAAACGAGCTTATTTTAATAACTTTACATAACCGTCAGGGCTTTGCATAAAACCTGTTAAATCAACGTCCTAGCATTATAAAAAAGCCGCCATCAGCAGAACTGATAGCGGCTTCTATGGAATTAAACTACAACTAACCTTTTAAGCGACTCAACAAACCCATAAGGCCTGTTTTTTCCGTCTTCATCAGGTATTGGTCGCGGATACCGGAAATATCAACATCATAACTACCGGGTTCAAGATCACGTGCGATTTCTATCTTTTCAATCTCATATCGCGTTTTTTTACCGGAATCCAGCAATGCCTGCTTGCGCTTATCGTCTTCCGCAAGATCGAGTAATACAGATTCCGTCATTTCCTGCTTGAGCGCATCCAATACCACCATGACCTTTGGCTTTAAACGGCGCTCAAAATTTTGCTCAACAACAACGGCAACTTCACCAGTGCTTAACTCAACCAAAGTTCCGGTGGGATAAAGGCCGATAGCACGGATAAATTCAACAACCAATTCTTCCTGAAACTGGATGTTGCGCAATTCATACAGCTTGGCGACCGCTTTGGATGGTGCAATTGGATGGCGAGAACCGCGCGGGTTAGTGACATGGTCATAAAAGGTTACTATACCAGCGATCTTGCCCAGTAACGGGATCTTGTCGCCCACCAAATGTTGTGGAAAACCGCTACCGTTTAAACGTTCGCAGTGCGTTTTAACAACACTGATCACTCGCGGTTCAACACCGTGGGTTTTACGTAAAATTTCGCAACCAATTTCAACGAAGGATTCGTAAATATGTTCTTCTTCAGCGCTACGATCCACTTTAACAAGCAGCGCTTGGTCCAACATGACTTTACCTACGTCTTTCAGGAGCACACCAAGGGCAAGCACATCAAGATCGCGTTTGGGTAAACCAATGTGGCGACCAAATAAAATTGCCCAAACAGATGAACGCACCGCATGGCTGTAGGTGTACTCATCTTTTTCCTGGACGCGGGACAACCAGGTGAACGCATCAGGATTGCGCAAAACGCTATCCACCATTTCGCTTGCGACTTTTTTGGTTTCACCGAGGGAAATATTTTCGAGCTGTTTGTTCTCCAAAAGCTCAATGACTTCAACTACTGCACCGTATACTTTTTGATGCAATTGTTTGGCTTTCTTAACCTCTTTCTGCAGCGGCTGGATTTCGCGATAGAAATTGCGCTGGATTTTCAGCGGAGCTATGGGCTCATTCAGTATTGCATTATCGCGCTCACGGCCAAGGGTTTTGGGTTTACCGGGTTTGCCATCCAGCTTTTTTAAATTCGCTGCAATTGGACCGCGGCCGCGCTCAACGTCAATATAAACATAGTTACAAAGGCTCTTGAGTTGATTTACTTCCTGTAAATCCCGCAGGTAGAAACCTTGCAATGGAAAAGGCGTTTGCGACCATGGGCGATCAAGGCCGGAAACATACATGCCCAGACTCAGCTCGTTCACATCAACCTTTACCTGCTTTATACCCACAGATACGCCTCGCCGTTAAATTTTAAAATCAATTCCGTCTTACAAACGCTGGCTATATTCAAACACTCGTGAAGTTGAGTGTAATGAAGAATAACCAAACACACCAGAGCGCCAAGTGTAAAAAGCTCCTAAGGGATGTAATAGGCTACTGAACGGCCTGTTATTCGTGATAACGGCTGGACAACTCATGTACCGCATTAATAAATGCACCAGCGTGAGCTGGATCTACTTCTGGTGTAATGCCATGGCCAAGGTTAAATACGTGACCGGAACCTTTACCATAAGATTGCAAAATATTGCCTACTTCTGTGCGAATTCGCTCGGGTGATGCATAGAGAATAGTTGGGTCCATATTACCTTGCAATGCAACTTTTTCGCCAACCCGACTGCGCGCTGCCGCAATGTCCGTTGTCCAATCAAGCCCCAATGCAGTTGCACTCGTTGCGGCCATAGCCTCAAGCCATTGTCCTCCACCTTTGGTAAAGAGAATAACGGGCACCTGGCGTGCTTCACGCTCGCGAATCAAGCCATTAACAATCTTGTGCATGTAATTTAATGAAAACTCCTGGTAAGCACTGTGCGATAGAGCACCACCCCAGGTATCAAAAATCTGGACAGCCTGGGCACCAGCCTGGATTTGCGCATTCAAATAAACCGTGACGGATTCTGCCAACACATCGAGCAAACGATGCATCAATTGAGGCTGGTTATAGAGCATTTCTTTGGTACGGCGAAAATCACGGCTTGAGCCACCTTCAATCATGTAGGTCGCCAGCGTCCAGGGACTGCCTGAAAAACCAATGAGCGGCACGCGACCATTCAATTCGTGACGAATAGTTTTTACCGCGTTCACAACATAGGGCAAATCCTGCTCCGGCTTAATGACAGTTAATGCATTAATATCGGCTTCAGTGCGAACAGGTTTACGAAATTTGGGACCTTCGCCAGATTCAAAATACAAACCCAAACCCATAGCGTCGGGGATGGTAAGAATGTCAGAAAAGAGAATGGCTGCATCCAGGCCAGGATAACGATCCAGCGGCTGCAAGGTTACTTCGCAAGCCATCTCGGGATTGGTGCACAATCCCATGAAATCGCCAGCACGCTCACGGGTAGCGCGATATTCAGGCAGATAACGACCAGCCTGGCGCATCATCCATACTGGCGTTACATCGACTGGTTGCTTTAACAAAGCGCGAAGGAAACGGTCGTTTTTAAGTTCGGTCATAGTTCTGCCACCATCATGTGCGGCTGGAGCCGCCAATTGGATTAATTAGAATTTGCCGCCTTTAAGCAACAAAATAAACCCTCTATATAGCACTAACCCCGCTATTGCGGGGCTAGTAATAAGGGCGATGTATTTGATGAACGTCATCCCCGCAAGAGATCTACCGGCTGGCGTTCCAGCACCTTCGCCCTCAAGGCATTTAAGTCACTGGGTCCCCTGCGGGGATGATGATTCCCTATTTTGATAAAAGGGATTAACCAGAAACAACGTCTATCGTAATTTTAAACGTTCAAGTAATCCAGAATACCTTCCGCAGCTTCGCGGCCTTCCCAGATAGCAGTCACTACCAAGTCAGAACCACGCACCATATCACCACCGGCAAATACTTTCGGATTAGTAGTTTGGAACTTGAATTGCTGTTGTTCAGGAGCATGGACACCGCCCCACTCGTTCACTTTCACACCATTGGTTTCAAACCATGGCTGTGGATTTGGACGGAAACCGAACGCAATTAATACTACATCAGCAGGCAGGATTTCTTCAGAGCCTTCAACCACCACAGGGCTACGACGGCCTTTTGCATCCGGCTCGCCCAACTGGGTAGTAACAACTTTTACGCCTTCAACTTTGCCATTACCCACAACGGCAACAGGTTGACGGTTGAACAGGAATTCAACGCCTTCTTCGCGTGCATTAGCTACTTCGCGCTTGGAGCCCGGCATGTTTTCTTCGTCACGACGATAAGCACAAGTTACTGTATCAGCCCCCTGGCGAATCGAGGTACGGTTACAGTCCATCGCGGTATCACCACCACCGAGAACCACAACCTTTTTGCCTTTTACACTGATGAAATCTTCCGGGTTCTTTTCAAAACCCAGGTTGCGATTTACGTTGGCAATCAGGAATGGCAAGGCATCATAAACACCGGGCAAATCTTCGCCTGGGAAGCCGCCTTTCATGTAAGTGTAAGTACCCATGCCCATGAACACCGCATCGTAATCGCGCAGCAAATCTTCCATGGAGATATCTTTACCAACTTCTGTATTCAAACGGAATTCGATACCCATTTCAGTGAAGATTTCGCGACGACGTGACAGCACGGATTTCTCAAGTTTGAACTCAGGGATACCGAAGGTTAGCAAGCCGCCGATTTCCGGATATTTATCAAATACAACTGATTTTACACCGTTACGAATCAGTACATCCGCGCAACCAATACCTGCCGGACCCGCGCCGATAATCGCCACTTTTTTGTCGGTCCACACCACTTTGGACATGTCTGGTTTCCAGCCCATGGCGAACGCAGTATCAGTAATATATTTCTCGGCGTTACCGATGGTCACCGCACCAAAACCGTCGTTCAGCGTACAGGCGCCTTCACACAAACGATCTTGCGGGCACACGCGTCCACACACTTCTGGCAGTGAGTTGGTTTGATGGCTCAACTCAGCCGCTTCAAAAATATTACCTTCGGAAATCAGCTTCAACCAGTTGGGAATGAAGTTGTGCACCGGGCATTTCCACTCACAATAAGGGTTACCGCATTCAAGGCAGCGATGCGATTGGCTTTCAACTTCTTCTTTGGCGAATGGTTGATAGATTTCCACAAACTTGCGTCTGCGGGTTTCTATATCTTTCTTGGCTGGGTCTTGGCGACTTACATCAAGAAATTGAAAATCATTGTTTAAACGTGCAGTCATGATATTTCTCCTCTCGCCTTATTCGCCGCGCTTGCGGAAACTGACGAGCAGTCCACCCAAAGCTGCTGCTTTAGGTTTAACCAGCCAGAACTTGCCAATGTAATCATCGAAGTTGTCGAGCAGGTATTGACCCCACTCACTTTCCGTTTCATCAACGAACTCTTCGATAATAGTGCGCAAATGGTTGCGATGCGCTTCAAGGGCTTCGGTATTGATGCGGTGGATATCCACCAGCTCATGATTGTAGCGATCCACAAAATCATTGGCTTCATCAAGTACATAAGCGAAACCGCCGGTCATACCTGCACCGAAATTAACACCGGTTTGGCCAAGTACTGTGACAACACCGCCCGTCATATATTCGCAGCAGTGATCGCCCGCACCTTCAACTACAACGTGAGCACCGGAATTACGAACACCACAACGCTCGCCCGCTGTACCTGCAGCAAACAATTTACCGCCGGTGGCACCGTACAAACAGGTGTTACCCATGATGCTGGATTCGTTGGATTTGAAGCTGGAATTACGTGGCGGACGCAATACTAATTTACCACCAGCCATACCTTTACCAACATAATCGTTGGCATCACCTTCCAGATACATTTCCAAACCACCGGCGTTCCACACACCGAAAGATTGGCCAGCAATACCGGTTAATTTTAACGTGACTGGAGCATCTTCCATGCCCAGGTTGCCGTAACGCTTGGCGATTTCACCACTAATACGAGCACCGATTGAACGGTCACAGTTAGTGATATGGAATTCAAACTCGCCGCCTTTTTTCGCTTCGATGGCTGGCAACAAAACGCGCACCATGGCTTCGGCAGTTTCGCCTCTATCAAACGGCTCATTCTTTTCTACCGCGCACAATTGTGGCTTGGTCGCCAAATAATCATCGGTATAAATGATTGGTGAGAGATCAAGCTGCTGCTGCTTGCTGGTTTCGCCTTCAAGGATTTGCAACAAATCCACACGGCCAACCAATTCGCCTAAAGAACGAACACCAAGACGCGCCATCCATTCACGGGTTTCCTCAGCTACGAACTTGAAGAAGTTCATCGCCATTTCAACGGTACCGATGTAATGGTCTTTACGCAGCTTGTCTTGTTGGGTAGCAACACCAGTCGCACAGTTGTTCAAGTGGCAGATACGCAGGTATTTACAGCCGAGCGCAACCATTGGGCCGGTACCGAAACCGAAGCTTTCAGCGCCCAACATAGCAGCTTTAACAACATCCAAACCAGTCTTCAAACCACCATCGGTTTGAACGCGAACCTTGTCACGCAAGTCGTTCGCACGCAGGGTTTGATGAGTTTCAGACAGACCCAATTCCCATGGCGAACCCGCGTATTTAATAGACGTTAACGGACTTGCTGCAGTACCGCCGTCATAACCGGAAATGGTGATCAAATCGGCATAAGCTTTGGCAACACCCGCAGCGATAGTACCTACACCTGGACGCGATACCAGTTTCACCGAAACCAATGCACCAGGATTGACTTGTTTCAAGTCGAAAATCAACTGGGCCAAGTCTTCGATGGAGTAAATATCATGGTGCGGCGGTGGTGAAATCAAGGTAACGCCGGGCACTGAGTGGCGCAGACGCGCAATCAGGGCATTTACTTTACCACCAGGCAACTGGCCACCTTCACCGGGTTTAGCACCCTGGGCAACTTTAATTTGCAGAACTTCAGCGTTCACCAAATAAGCTGGAGTCACGCCAAAACGGCCAGATGCCACTTGTTTGATTTTTGAGGTTTTGATGGTGCCGTAACGCGCCGGATCTTCACCGCCTTCACCCGAGTTGGAGCGACCGCCCAAGCGGTTCATGGCTTCAGCCAGAGATTCGTGCGCTTCAGGCGACAGAGCACCAAGCGACATACCTGCCGAATCGAAACGTTTAATAATACTTTCGATTGGCTCAACTTCTGACAGCGGGATTGGCTTGCAAACGTCTTCACGAATGGCCAGCAAATCACGCAACATGGAAACCGGACGCTTATTCACCAAATCCGCGTAGTTGCGCCATTGGGCATAGCTTCCGCTTTGCACTGCTTTTTGCAGGGTTTGCACAACATCCGGGTTGAACGCGTGGTATTCCGAATTGTGCACATACTTCAACAAACCACCCTGGACAATTGGCTTACGCTCAATCCAGGCTGTTTGTGCAACGATTTTTTGGTCTGCTTCCAACTCTTCAAAACGCGCACCGCCAACACGGGATGGCGTGCTGTCAAAGCACATGGAAACCACTTCTTGCGACAGACCAATTGCTTCGAACAATTGCGCGCTGCGGTAAGAAGTAATGGTAGAAATACCCATTTTCGACAGGATTTTCAGCAGGCCCTTGTCGATACCTTTGCGGTAATTTTTGTACGCTGAATCCACATCCACCAACAACTCGCCCTTCTCGATCAAATCGTTGAGAACGTAGTAGCTGAGGAATGGATAAACTGCCGTTGCACCATAAGCGATCAAGGCTGCTATTTGGTGTGGATCGCGCGCAGTACCGGTTTCAACAATAATGTTGGAGTCGCAACGCAGGCCAACATTCGTTAAATGCTGGTTCACAGCACCTACAGCCAACAATGCGTGGATTGGCAACAGACCTTGTTTAAAGTCGTTATCGCTCAGTACCATCAGTACTTTGCCGGATTTAACGGCAGCAGCAACGTCTTCGCAAAGCTGGGTTAAAGCTGCTTTCAGGTTGGTAGCCGTTGGATCGTAGTGCAATGAGAATTTTGCAACTTCGTAGTTAGCGCGATTCAAATTCATCAAACCACGGAATTTGGCTGGCGACAAAACAGGTGAACTCAAAATCACGCGGTCAGCGTGTTCCGGCGTTTCGTCGTATACCGGCAATTCACGACCAAGACAAGTCTCAAGCGACATCACAATTGCTTCACGCAATGGGTCGATGGGCGGGTTGGTTACCTGCGCAAATTGCTGACGGAAATAATCATAGAGTGAACGTTGCTGACGCGACAAAACCGCCATAGGAGTATCGTCACCCATGGAACCAACAGCTTCCTGGGCACCTTCCGCCAACGGGCGCAATAATTGATCGCGCTCTTCAAACGACACTTGATACATTTTCATCGCGGCTTTCAAAGCAATACCTTGCAAGCCATTCTCTTTAGCATCCGCAGCTAAAGTTGATTCAATACGCAATGCGCGCTCTTTCAACCATTGCTTGTAAGGCTGGGTTTCTTTGAGTTGATTGTCTACGTCCTGAGTGCGATGCAACTCGCCCGTCAAGGTATCGATAGACATGATCTGGCCTGGGCCAAGACGACCTTTGGCAACTACATCAGCAGGGTCATAGTTGTATACGCCAACTTCTGAGGCAACAGTAATAATGTCATCGTTGGTGATAACCCAACGCGACGGACGCAAACCGTTACGGTCAAGGGTACAAACTGCGTAGCGACCATCGGTGATTACCAAACCAGCGGGACCATCCCACGGCTCAATGTGCATGGAGTTGTATTCGTAGAATGCACGCAAGTCCGGGTCCATATTGTCGACGTTCTGCCAGGCAGGCGGAACGAGCATACGAATTGCGCGATGCAACTCCATGCCGCCCAACACCAGGATTTCCAACATATTGTCAAGACTGGACGAGTCAGAGCCGGTACGGTTTACCAATGGCTTAACGGTTTGCAGTTCTGGTAATAAAGGAGTAACAAATTTCGGCGTGCGCGCCACAGACCAGTTGCGGTTACCTACAACAGTATTGATTTCGCCGTTGTGCGCCAGCATGCGGAACGGCTGAGCCAAAGGCCAGACCGGCATAGTGTTGGTAGAAAAACGCTGGTGGAACACACAGATAGCAGTTTCCAGGCGCTCATCTGCAAGATCAGCGAAGAAACGTGGCAAATCCACTGGCATCATCAAGCCTTTATAAGACAGTGTGCCGGTGCTTAAGCTCGCAACATAAAAAGATTTATCGCCAGTCAGACGCAATTCAGTTTTACGGCGCGCCATAAACAACTTGGCGTCAACTTCCTGCAACGAGAAATCATTGTTGTTTACAAATAAATGGTTGAAGACTGGCAGGGAACGCATGGCGATTGGACCCAGGCAACTTGGATCAACAGGCACTTCACGCCAGCCAGCAACGATCAAGCCTTGTGCAGCCAATTCTTCTGCAAAAATAGCGCGCGCAGCATCAGCTTTATCCGCTTCGCGGCTTAACATAATAGCGCCCACGCCATAAATAGCCGTCAGCTCTGCATTACAGGCTTCTTTTGCAACAGCACGTAAAAAGCTATCTGGCTTTTGAATCAAGAGACCGCAACCGTCACCGGTTTTGCCATCGGAGTTAATACCGCCGCGGTGCGTCATGCATGTCAGCGCTTCAATAGCAGTGGTAAGCAGACGATGGCTGGTTTTGCCCTTTAAGTGGGCAATCAAACCAAAACCGCAGTTATCTTTGAACTCGTCTATCTGGTAGAGGCCAGTGGTCATAGGCTGAATCTCAATAAATCAATCAATATCAAGGAATGTCAGTTTTTTGCGCGTTAGGCTTTGTTTTAATACAAAAGACGCGCCACATCACATCCCAGACAAAAAAGCCCCTGAGGTCGTAGGGGCTATGGACAAATGGGCGCAGGATATTACCCGCTTAGCCCCCGATTGGCAAGCAAAGCCATTCGAATATGCGCCATATCGCCAGGCATTAAAAACAATGAATTTAGATAAAACAGACAGAGTAAAATGCTCTAAAAAATCTAGAATTGATACGAACAAGCGCAGCTAAGCCTATAAAAATGCTAAAGAATGCACATTTAGCGAGTCTATCCGACCTAAGGCGCTACTTTTCCATCAACAAGGCTTTATCATTGACGAGATATAGGCTAACTTAAGACACTGACTAATGGGCTTTACTTCAATAAAACACCAAAAGCCGTGATCATCACGTTTTCACTTTCAATCCGCCGCTTCTAACTCTCGGGAAATTTAGGAAGACACCATGCAAACAAAAACAACGTTTAAATTCCTTAGCGCAACGCTTATGAGCTTGATACTAACAGCTTGTGGCGGTGGGAGCGGTTCAGCACTTGATAATGCCAAACCCAGCAACGCCAGCAGCAGTAGCAGTATATCTACGTCACTGCGCATAGGCAGCGGGACGGGCTCCAATTTTGTCTCTGGCGCCATTACAAGCACCGCATCCGCCCCAACCTTGTTTGAGGGGGATAAAACGCAACTCAGTGTCAACATTGTTGACGGACAAGGTAATCTCACCACCAATATTATCAGTGTGACCTTTGACTCGCCCTGTCTCGCGGCTGACCGCTCTACCATCGCGGGGGACCGCACCGTAAATACTATTAATGGCACCGCGACCGTGCAGTATCAGGTTGGCAAGTGCGATATCGACGACAAGGTTACCGCAACAATTGCAAGTGGAACCTCCACCCTTGAAGCATCTGTAGTGCTCCCGATCAATACCCGTCGCTTGGGTGCCGGATTTGGTTCCAGCTTTGATAATGGCGCACTTGAGATAGGTATCGGCGAAACGGTTTTATCAGCTGGTGGTAGCACTTCAGTTACAGCGTACATAGTTAATTCATCCGGTGAACTGGTTACAGATCCAATGGACATCACTTTCTCCTCACCCTGCCTATCTGCTAATAATGCAATGATTACAGGGGGCAATATAGTTACTTCCGAAAACGGCAGAGCTGATGCCAATTATGTATCTAAAGGCTGCGCAGGCGTAGGTGGCTCTGACACAATCAAAGCGACAACCACTTTCAGAGGCAACGTTTTAACTGCCACGGGTAATATTTTTGTAAAACCAGACTCAGCTCAAACTATCTCTTTCGTGGATGCAACCCCCAAACTAATCAGCATCAAGGGAACTGGCGGATTGGAAACTTCAACCTTGCGCTTTCAAGTACTTGGCCAGGCAGGCAGCCCAGTAAAAGGTGTATGTGTTAATTTCGCCCCGAGTACAACAGTTGGCGGACTCGCACTTGTTCCAAGCAAATGCAATCCATCTGGACCGGAAACCTATGGATCCTCAACTGATGCAAACGGCTATGTGACAACAATCGTCCAAGCCGGCACGGTTGCAACAGCCGTGCGAGTTACAGCAACTACTGCCAACGGGATAAGTACACAATCAAGCGCCTTAGCTGTTTCCACTGGCATTCCCGACCAAAACAGCACTACGGTTTCTTTAACCGATATTGAGCCAATTGCTTGGGACTATAATGGTGTGACAAGTCTTGTAACCATCCGACTTGCTGATGCATTCAATAATCCTGTACCTGACGATACTATCGTGAGTTTTACCACTAATGGCGGCTCAATTGCCCCCAATTGCCCAACCAAAAATGGTACATGTAGCGTGACATGGACAAGTCAATCACCCAAACCCATCTCTCAACGCCCGGTAAGTTTTGTTGTTAATGGCCTCGGCTCATTTTCAATGGTTTGCCCTCAAGCATCTGACACTGCTGGCAATGCCATTACTGAGTGTCGTAGTGGCCGAGTAAAAATTCTTGCTACTGCCATCGGAAATGAGTCGTTTATAGATGGCAATGGTAATGGATTATATGATGATGTGAATGTTGATACATTTCTAACCCACTCACCCGCAAATGCATCAGATATCAATAAATATGCATGCACTCCAAACACCCCCTTATCATCTGCCACCTTGGGAGTGCCGGCCGGCTGTGATGACTTACCTGAAGCTTATTTAGATACTAACTTCAACCTCTTTCGCACTTCAATTGAAGAGTTTGTAGACTTCAATCAGAACGGAACTCATGATGCAGCCAATGGCAAATATGATGGTGTTCTTTGTGCAGGAGCAGCTAAGGCAAATGGTTTATGCACCACAAATAAAGTGACTGTGCGCGATGACATAGACCTTGTAATGTCATGTCAAAGACCCTTTACCGAAAGCTCAGGCCGCTTGCCAGGTATGCCAGCCCACGCCTCATTTACAACTGGTACAGTAATCAATATGGTGAGGGCCGATTGTAATGGTAACGGAATGCCCGCCGGGACAACTGTCAGCGTTGACACCAGCTCCCTGAAAGACGGTACCGCTTCTGTTAGCCCATCGGGACCATCACCTATGTCTAGAGAGCCAGATGTTATTAGCCTGGAGATCCAAAGCAATACAGGGAAGACTGCAACTGGAAATGTGAAATTATTAATCACTGCACCAGCGGGGATTATTGGGGGAGCCCTGACATCAACATTTACAATAACAGTCAATTGATAATTAATGGTTAAAAGCCGTACATCAAAAGGCTATATAAAATAAAAATTTGCTCAGTTCATGACCAATAAACTCAAATGCCCCGGACTCCCATCCATGGCATTTGAGTTTCATTGACCCAGACAATACCCAAATATTTTTCTCATATGATCAAACAAACATCGACCCTAATAGATTCATTGTATTGCAAATGAAATTCAGACTAAGATTCGCACATGCGTAAAGTGACTTGACGCGAATAGTCAGGATAACCTAAACAGCGGCAAACGTTCGCGCCGCTTCCGCTTTACTAAGACCTACATTAGATTGGCGGAATCTTATAGATCGACTAGACTACACCTCGTAAATGTATCGCAAAAATTAACGCTGATTAATTTCCTTCTGAATCAGTTTAACTTCTCTCGGCCATGGTGCAGCCTTCTTCTGCGACTCTGGAAGACTGTCGATTACCTGTCGAGCCTTGGCAGAGCTTGCGAAATGCCCTGTTACAACCACAAACCAATCCTTACCCAAGCGCTTACTTTTAAATAACAACAAATCTTTTTTGTTCGGCTGCTCTGCAATAAACTCGTGAGCTGCTTTTTCATTGCTTAAACCAACAAGTTGTAATGTAAATTCAGAGCCGCTCCACGCCAGGATGGTTTTTTCCTGGTCACTAAAACCTGAAGATGCTTTTGACTCAGCGGCGACAGAGCTTTCATTTTTTACTTTGGCAACTATTTTTACTGATTCACTAGAAGCTTCTGTTCTTTTAATATCTTTAACAGATGAAGTATTTAATTTATTTGGTTTTTGAATAGTTTCACTGTGGAATTCATTTGTTTGAGCCAAAGGCACAACGCTTTGTTTAACAACAGAGGGCGAAGCCACTTGTGATTTTTCTATACTTGAATCGCTATGTGTTAATACTGACGAAGCCGTTGCCGATTGAATGGCATCTACACTTTTATTTTCCGCACCCGCCGATACAGCAGCAGGAATTGAACTAACTTGCGCAGAAATAGCCTGGGACGAATTACTAGCAACAGCTTCAGATTGGATAGCAACAGGAATTGGTCCGTTTACTTTTGCATCGGATTTTTTTGATGGACCACTTCCCCAATATAAGTAACCTAAAAACAATCCACCCGCTAAAACAGAAGCAACAATAATATGTGGCAAAGGTATACCGCGCTTATATACACCATAACCTTTTGATCGCTGGGGAGCTGACACAGAAGTCAATAATTTATCCTGCGCGTATTCATGCAACAGCAACAACTGGCCTTGCGATTGTCGCCACCAAGACTCAACTTTGGCTTCGATAAAAATTTCAGGACCTAAATAATCAGCCATCTCCATACGGAAATTTAAATAATCTACCGCTTCAGCCAACGAAAACTTAGCCAGAAAAAAATCTGTTAACACAATATCTGGAGCATTAATATTTTCCAGGCGATCCAACAGGTAAGGCTCAGAAAATAAAACCAGATGCAAACGCGATTCAGCATCCTCTTGTATCAATCCAACTAATTCAGCAATAACTTCATCCGCAAGATGATGTGCATTGTCAATAATTAATACAACCAGCCCGTCTTGTTCTGATTTTTTCTTACAAAATTCTGTAAATTCATCGCGAGAAGTTAATTCAAACTGAGCAAAAACATCTGCGAGCAAAGAATTAATATCGCTATTGATTTGACCCTCAACAAAACCGATATCATCAGCGTCGTCCAAGGAATCAATTAATGCTTGTGCCATGCGGGTTTTCCCCACACCATATTCGCCAGTAACAACTAATAAATTATTACTGAACTGACAAAGATGTAGCAGCTGCTCAAGTATTTGACGGCGTTGCGCACCTTGATAAAAAGGAAAATGAGGATCATCGACAAAAGGATCTACTGACAGACCATAACGTTGACGATAATCAGATAAGAGCGATGAATCCACTTCATTACCGCGTGCATCATTAGTTAAATGGCTCTCAGACTCTTCAGAAAAAGAAGGCTCAGTCCTCATATCAATATCTCTCTCGATGAATTAACGACACGCTGCAAAAGTTTCCATAAGCAAATTCGTATCTATATCACTGGTGACTATCGCCTTACCCAGGGAGGTTAGAAGCACCAAACGCAAACGACCATCCAACACTTTTTTATCAATCCCCATGAGCGAAACAAATTGCTCAGGAGTCATATCTTCTGGCGCCTTTGTCGGGAGGTTTGCACGCTCGATTAATTTAATAATTCGCTGCATATCATTGCTGGAAATATCACCGCGCCGCATAGACAAATCTGCAGCCATCACCATACCAGCAGCCACAGCCTCACCATGCAACCAGGTACCGTAACCTTGTGCAGTCTCAATAGCATGGCCGAAGGTGTGGCCCAAATTGAGGATGGCACGAATTCCACCTTCATGCTCATCTTGCGCGACAACATCCGCTTTGTTTTGACATGAGCGTAAAACTGCATAAGTCAACGCGGTTTCGTCACCCGCAACCAACAACTCTATGTTTTGCTCAAGCCACTCAAAAAACTCAAGATCGAAAATTAATCCGTATTTTATAACTTCGGCCAAACCCGCAGAGATTTCACGCGGTGGCAATGTTTGCAGCAATGAGATATCAGCAATGACTGCTTGAGGCTGATAGAAGGCTCCTATCATATTTTTACCCATCGCATGATTAACACCTGTTTTCCCACCAACAGATGAATCAACCATGGATAATAATGTTGTCGGGATCTGAATAAAATTCACACCACGTTGATAACAGGCGGCAGCGAAACCGGTCATATCGCCAACCACCCCACCACCTAATGCGATAAGGGTTGTTGTGCGATTGTGCTTTCCAGCTAACAATGCAGTGAATATTTCATTCAAGGTCGTCAAGTTTTTATGAGCTTCACCGTCTGCCAGAATCACACTGCTAACCTGGGCAACAGATAAACCATTTTTTAGCTTATCCAAATAAAGAGGAGCGATGGTTTCATTGGTCACGATACAAACTTGTTGACCATGTATATGGGGAGTGTATAAATCTGAACGCAGGAGTAAATCTGTGCCAATAAATATCGGATAACTACGCTCATCGAGAGCAACGGAAAGCGTTTCCATAACAAGACTCTTTCGAAAAAATAGTGGGCGCTACTTTACCATATAGCGTCGAATATTTTTGTCGAAATTATAAGCTAATGGCTTGTTAGCTAGCGGATTGTATTAACGAAGAAATTTCCTGCGCCACAACTTTTGGGGACCGACGATCAGTATTGATAACAAAATCAGCAGCCTCACGATAAAGTGGATCTCTCAGTGCGACTAGATCAATGATTTTTTGGCGGGGATTTTCAACCTGCAATAAAGGGCGTTTCTTATCACGAGCCGTACGCTCAACCAGCTGTTCTATAGAGGCAGTCAGGTAACAAACATAGCCAGAAGCTTTCATTACTTCACGATTCTGTGCACGTAAAATAATACCTCCACCTGTAGCAATCACTACGTCCTGCTCTTTTGATAGATCCTCCAGCACTGCCGATTCACGATCCCGAAATCCTTCTTCACCTTCCATATCAAAAATCCAGGGGATATCAGCACCGGTTCTATCTTCAATTACTTTGTCGCTATCGCGGAAACTCAAATGAAGTTCGGCCGCGAGAACGCGGCCTATTGTAGACTTACCAGCCCCCATAGGACCGACAAGATATATGTTACGTTTATGCATCAGTTCGTCATTTTATCCGCAATGATTTTTGGGGTGATAAAAATTAACAATTCAGTTTTATTTTCGCTTCTCAAGGTATGTTTAAAGAGGCGCCCAAGATAAGGGATATCACCTAATACCGGAACTTTTACATCTGTTTTGGCAGAATCAACTCCAAACACCCCACCTAAAACAACGGTTTCGCCGTTAGGCACAAGAACCTTTGTATCTATTTGGTTAATATCAATTGCCAAACTACCTGTTGACGTCACTTCCCCTACAGAATCTTTAGTAATAACTAAATCCATGATGACATTGTTGTCAGGCGTGATTTGTGGAGTAACTTCAAGTTTTAAAATGGCATCCTTAAAGCTGGTACTGGTTGCTCCGCTAGCAGAAGCCTCCTGGAAAGGGATTTGCTTACCTGATTTAATAGTTGCCTTTTGTTTATCACTGGTAACAACTCTTGGCTGGGAAACAATTTCTGCATAACCGGCATTCTCCAACGCCGATAGCTCCATATCCAAAAAGCCATTATCAGTTAATATACTTGCTGCAATGCTTCCTGCAGGATTAGACACGCCTAAATCTACAATATGATCCTGATCCATGTCAGTATATTTACCGCTAACTCCATTTAAAACCTCATATGGAGTTCCCGGATCTCTACTGATGCCTGCCAATGAACCAGAAGCCTGAGTTAAAGAATTCTTATTCAAACCATAAGTAATGCCACCCCATCTTACCCCCAACTCTCTACGGAAACTTGAGTTTGCAATCACAAGACGCGCTTCAATCATCACTTGGCGAATGGGTATATCTATCTGTTCAACCAATCGCCTGAACTGCTCAATTCGATCAGCCGTGTCAGTTACTATAATAGAATTTGTACGCTCATCGACAATTGCTTGTCCACGCTCTGAAAGAACGCTTCCTGTAGATTGGTTTCCACCTGAGCCACCACTACCACCACTTCTACCTTTGAACAATGCAAACATATCCTTGGCATTAGCATAACGTACGCGCAAATATTCTGTTCTCAATGGAGCTAATTCTTCCAATTGTTTTTTAGTCGACAGCTCTTGACGCTCACGCTCAGCAATCTCTGCAGCTGGCGCAACCATCATTACATTTCCATCCAGGCGTTTATCCAAACCTTTGGTTTTTAATACTAACGCCAAAGCCTGATCCCAAGGTACATTTTCCAAACGCAGGGTAATACGCCCTTGAACTGTATCGCTCGCAACCAGATTGAAATTAGAAAAGTCCGCCAGAATTTGTAGAATTGCCCTTACTTCCATGTCCTGGAAATTAAGAGAAATTTTCTCGCCAGTAAACTGGAAATCTTTTTTCTTTTCCAATTTTTCCTGCGCAGTAAGAGGCTTAACGCTAAGCACATATTCATTGTCAGTTTGATATGCCATGTAATCAAACTCTCCACTAGCCGATATATTAAGAATCGAGCTATTACCTTCTTGCGATGCATTTACAAGCGTTACCGGAGTAGCAAAATCAACAACATCTAAACGACGGCGCAATTCCTTTGGCATAGCGACGTTTGAAAAAGACAACTTCACACCAGCACCGGTGCTTACAAGGTCTGCGCTGACATGCGGATCAGACAACGTAACAATTATTCTACCTTCGCCCGCCAAGCCACGACGAAAATCAATATTGGAAATCGAAGGCTTTCCTGTGGAGGCAATTGCTGGTACAACTTTTTTGTTAGGTATATCAATCGACTTCGGTGACGATTGTTTTCCATTAAGGCTCGCATTGTGGCTCGCACCAACCTCTACAATAAATGTATTGCCGTCTTTACGTGTTGTGTAAGAAGTCAACTCATTTAAATTTAGAATTAAGCGAGTGCGTCCTTCAGTCGTTAACAACATTGCACTTTGACCATTATCAAAAGCAAGGGGAAACCGACGATCCTTTAACTCACTCACAGCATCAGGAAAGTCCAGCACAATACGCGCCGGTTTTTCGATGGTATAACCTTTTGGATCCGGAGGAGTATCACTGAATTGCACCCTCACCTCAAAACGCTCACCCGGAAGCTCCGCAGTATTGAATGCACTTATAGTGTTTGCCAAACCCAAAGGTGACAACAGGCAAAGTATTAGTAAAATTTTATTGCGCATATTTAACCCCAATAAGAACAGAATACGCATTGCTGATTATTCCTTGGTCACAATCTTGATAACTCTGGGGCGTTCGACCCAGCCATTAGAACCATCGGCAACAATTTCCATCACTTCTATTTGCGTTTTGTCTGTAGAAATAACTTTGCCGAAATTTTTACCCATATAGTTACCCACGGTTACCGGAGTAACTTTACCTTGGCCATCATCAATTAATGCCCAGAGTTTGCCACCTTTGGCATAGGTACCAACCATATTTAAATTAACAATATTGAAACCTTCCAAATATTCTTTTTCCCTTGTCAAATCAGGTTCAATCGTACGACCACCTTTAGTTTCTTTTTCTATCGGTGCCGGCCGCTCGAAAGGACTACGCAATGTCATTGCACTGTAAGTAAAGGGTTGATAAACCTGAAATGGAGGCAACGGATCTATTTGTCCTTGCGGCCTACGCTTAGCCTCTGCCATAAAATCTTTTAAATCTTGTTGATCTGATGAAGAACTACAAGCCGATAAAATCAATGACAACGCAAATATTTCTATTAACAACAGGATAGTTTTCATCTTTACTTCCCCGGTGCTTTATATTTATAAGTTTTTGCGGATATTTGCATGCTTAACAAACCAGGATCTTTTTTCTTGGTGATCGTGTAGTCATGTAAGGTAACGATACGAGGCATGGCAGCAATACCACTAATAAATCCACCCATATCGTGATAACCGCCCTCAACATTTATTTTGAATGGCACCTCAATATAAAACTCTGCAGATTTTTCTGCTTCCATGGTAGTCGCATTGATTGTTAAACCACTCTCCCTGCCTCTTGCACCTATGTCATCAAGCAGGCCTGGAACTTGTGCATCACTTGGCAACCGGCTCAACAAGGATTTAAAGGTTTTATCCATTTCATCCATTTGTGCCCTGTATGCATCCAGATTTGCAGCTTCAAAACTTTTGGTTTCATAGGATTTGCGCAAGGTTTGTTCTTTTGCCCGAACTCCTTCAAGCTCTTCATTCAAATCACTAATTTTCAAATAATAGGTCAGTGAAAAAATAATGACGACAATAATCATCAAAACAAAAATTTTTGCAGGTAATGGCCAGACACCAATCTTGTCAAAATCTATATCATTCGGATCAAAATTTTTAAGTTGTTCTAAAGTATCATTCATTGCCATGATTATTTGCCCCCCGCTTTCTTAGCTGATGAAGGCTTATTTTTTTCATCTTTTTTAGTCTTGGATGTATCCAGTTCATCAGGAACTGAAGTATTAACTGTTATTTTAAAGGATTGAGCTTGCTCACCTTGAGCGGGTGCGGCCACAACAGATGATAGACTCGCGCCTGCAAACCAGTCTGACGAATCCAAATTTCTCATAAAAGTGGCGACACGATTATAAGATTCCGCAACACCTTCAATACTCACTTTGGTCCCTTGTTTAGACACAGTGGTGACAAACACCCCATCAGGAACTGAACGTGCAAAATCATCGAAGTAACGCACAATCAGAGGGCGGGTGCCTTGTAAATCCTGGATGATTTTTATGCGCGCTAGCAAGTCATCACGAACCTTTTTAAGATCTGCAATTTCTTTGACTTGTTTTTCCAAAGTGGCAATTTCTGTTTCAAGCAGATGATTGCGCGCCTGTTGATTCTCAATCGAAGACTCGACACTCATGATCCACAAATATGCAATCAAACCTGAAAGCACTACAACACCACCGATAATGGCGAGGAACTGTTCTTTTTTCTCTTTGCGATAGGCTTCGCGCCACGGCAATAAGTTAATCTTTGCCATTTAGTCAAAACTCCTCATCGCAAGGCCAGTCACAATCATGAGCGATGGCGCATCATTAGCCAAAGACACAGCATTCACACGGGAGGACACAGACATACGCGCAAACGGATTCGCCACCACTGTCTGGGTTCCCAGTTTCTCTTCGATCAAATTGACCAGACCTTCCAGAGAAGCAACTCCGCCCGCAAGGATGATGTAATCAACATCGTTGTATTGGCTGGCGGAGAAGAAAAATTGCAGCGAGCGAGTCACCTGTTGAACGACCGCTTCTTTGAAGGGCGCAAGGACTTCCGATTCATAATCATCCGGCAAACCGCCTTGCTTTTTGGCAAGGCCAGCTTCTTCACGCGACAAACCGTAACGGCGCTGTATTTCTTCTGTCAGTTGTTTGCCACCGAAAAGCTGTTCGCGGGTATAAACCGTTTTACCATCAACCAATACACTGAGTGTGGTCATGGTGGCGCCTATATCGATAACGGCTACAACTTGCCCTTCCTGATCTTCGAGCTGCTCTGAAATCAATTCAAAGGCACGTTCCATGCTATAGGCTTCGATATCTACTTTTTCGGGGACCAACTCAGACAACTGCAGCACATTGACGCGCATTTCAACATTTTCACGACGACAGGCAGCAAGCAAAACTTCAACCTGGTCGGGATTACGCGGCGATATACCCTGAACCTCAAAATCAAGGGCAACCTCTTCCAGGGGGAAGGGGATGTATTGATCAGCCTCAAGGGAAATTTGGGTTTCCATGGCATCATCACTTAAACCTGCTGGCAGATCGATCATCTTGGTGATCACTGCCGAGCCTGCCACTGCAACTGCGGCATGCTTAACCTTGGTTTTGGATTGCTTAACCATGGATTTAATGACCTCAGCGACAGCTTCAAGATCATTGATATTTTTTTCCACCACCGCATTGGGCGGCAGGGGCTTTACGGAATAGGTTTCCACACGATAGCGATCACCGTGGCGGCTTAATTCCAATAATTTTACCGAGGTTGAACTGATATCCAGCCCAACAACCGGTTTCGCTTTTTTTTCGAGGAAGCTTAAAATGCCCATTTTTCTATCTATATCCGTAACTTAGACGTTGTTTATGTTATAGCACTTTAACTTAAGCCTGCAACAAACAGATGAATATGTAAACAGGCAAAAAGCTCGTATAATGCCGGCCAATCGGCACAAATTCGCTAACCCATTAATTCCCTTAGAAAAAATGTTAAATAAAAAATCCGTCTTCAGTATTATTTTTTGGTTGTTACTCGCAGGAGTAAGCGTTACCGCAGTTACATTTGCCGGGCTTTACTTATATTTGAGCCCTAAGCTGCCGCCTGTTGATAGCTTGCGACAAGTTAAATTACAGACCCCGCTTAGAGTTTATTCAAGTGACGGGAAACTTATTGGTGAGTTTGGTGAACAGCGTCGCACCCCATTGAAATACAACCAGATTCCACCGTTATATATAAAAGCCTTATTGGCGGCAGAAGACGCAGAATTCTTTGAGCATCATGGCGTTTCTCTAAAAGGCATGTTGCGCGCAGCTTCACAAATATTGAAATCCGGTGAGATTCAATCCGGCGGCAGTACACTTACGCAGCAATTAGCACGCGATTTTTTCTTAACACGCAAGCAAGTCTTTTCACGAAAATTCAACGAAATCCTGCTTTCGATCCAAATTGAGCAAGAGTTCACAAAAGAAGAAATCCTTGAATTGTTCAATAATAAAATGTTTTTCGGCAATCGCGCCTATGGCTTACAGGCTGCAGCCCAAATCTATTACGGTAAAGATGTACAGGAATTAACCATAGCACAAGATGCCATGATCGTCGGCGTTCTCAAGGCTCCGTCGGCTTACAATCCGGTCGCCAATCCAAAGCGCTCCATGGCGCGTCGCAACTGGATTATTGGACGCATGTATGAACTGCAATTCATCGACAAAGCCGCTTATGATGCTGCAATCCGCGAACCTAACACCGCATCAATTCACGGTAGCGGTCAGGAAACCCAAGCCCCCTATATCTCTGAAATGGCCCGCAAAGAGGCGGTGGATCGCTTTGGCGAAGCCGCTTATACCGACGGCTATAAAGTGTTTACCACCGTTGACAGCACTATGCAGGCAACCGCGCAGGCGGCGGTGGTCAATGGCCTGATGAACTATGACGAACGCCACGGTTATCGCGGCCCTGAACGACATTTTGAAGCCTCAACCAATCCTGAACTGGAAGATTGGCAAGACCAGCTCCAGACAATGCCTGCCCTGGGCGGACTGGAAGCCATGGCGATCGTGGCAGTGGCGGATAAAAGCATCACGCTCCTGCAGGCAAACGGTGAAAAATTAGAATTGGATTGGCAGCATGGTCTCTCCGACAAGCGCCCCTACCTGACTGAAGACAGTCGCGGTGCAGCGCCCAAATCAGCCAAGGATTTCCTGCATGTCGGCGACGTGGTTCGCATCGGCAAAGACAAAGATGGCCAGCCGCGTTTGGCCCAGATTCCTGAAGCCCAAAGTGCGCTTGTTTCGCTTGACCCTAACAGCGGCGCTATACGCGCCTTGGTGGGTGGATTTGATTTTAACCAGAGCCATTTTAATCGCGTGCTGCAAGGAACCCGCCAGCCCGGCTCCAGTTTTAAACCCCTTCTCTACACGTGCGCGCTTGAACATGGCTTTACACCAGCTACCATGATCAACGATGCCCCAATCGTTATCCGCAACGAATATACCGGCGAGATTTGGCGTCCTGAAAATGATGAGGGCGAGTTCGATGGCCCTATCAGCCTGCGCAGGGCGCTTTATCGTTCCAAGAACCTGGTGTCGATTCGCATCCTGAAAAGCCTTGGGGTAGATACCTTTATCGATAGCCTTGCACGCTTCGGCTTTAACAAGAAAGAATTTCCCCGTGAACTGGCATTGGCGCTGGGCGCCCATGGCTTAACGCCCCTGCAAATGGCTACAGCTTATGCAAGCTTCGCCAACGGCGGTTTTAAAATTGACCCCTACCTGATCAGCCGCATCGAAAATGGCAAGGGCGAGGTTGTTTATGAAGCCCATCCAAAACGTGTATGCAAAACCTGCTCTGACAAGAAATCTGATTCTGGCGCTGATGAAAACAATACAGACACAGGTGAAACGGTTACTGAAGAACAGAACGCGCCTCGTATCATAGATGCACGCATTGCCTATATCATGGACTCCATCCTTAAAGATGTAATCGACAAGGGTACAGGCGTTGCCGCCAAGGCCCTTGGTCGCACGGATTTAGCCGGTAAAACCGGTACCACCAATGGTCCTCGCGACACCTGGTTTTCAGGCTATAACCCCACCTTGACCACCACTGTTTGGGTGGGAATCGATAAAAATACTTTATTGGGCAGAAGAGAATTTGGTTCGACCGCAGCCTTGCCAATCTGGATGGACTTTATGCGCACTGCGCTGGAAGGCATGCCGAATCAGATCGTTCGCCAACCCGATGGAATAGTGACGGTAAGGATCAATCCGGAAACCGGCAAACCGGCGCAACCGGGTGAAACCAATTCTATTTTCGAAATTTTTCCAACGGAGATTTCAGCCGCAGGATCATCGCTTAAAGGTATAACCGACGAAACCCCGGCTGACGAAACCTTACCTGAGGGCGTGCTTTAACGTTCTAACTCTCTTAGGCTGGCCTTGTATAAATATCTATAACCGTCATCCTCGAGCTAGGCGCGCGCTTAGCGAGGATCCATCGGGGCGGGGGCCGGTTCCTGATTACGACCTATTAACTGCTGTATCCCCGCCCAAGGGAGCACCTGGCTCGGGGATGACGATAAAAATAATCATCAAAAGAACGTTTTAAAACAGAAAAATTAATTCACCAACTCCAAATTCCCTGCAATCCGCGGTTGGACAATCAACGATTTATAGGGGTTTTTCGCAGCTGATTTAGGCCTTTTCCTAGCATCTTCATTCCCACCACGTTCGGTAACCCAACCGCGAACTTCGATATCTTTACCTTTCCAGGCTGACCAATTGACGACAGGAAAATTCTTTAAATCTTTCGGCGTGATTTTGACAACCAATGGACCATCCAACTCCAACCAGATGGATTGAGCTTTGCGTACACTCAACACCCGCCCGCGGATACGCTGGAAGCCTGTGTCATCCAGCGTTAATTCGGCTGCAGGTTTTGCTTTCCAACCGGGATGACTCCATATACCCAAGCCTTTTTTACGAGCGATTGTTTCTTGCCCGACCAGGCACTCATTCAAACTTAAATTCGGCGGAATCGCCACATGAAAACCCAAGCCCTTACGTAATAAATCGGCGGCCAGGCTATTACCTTGGGCATCATAAACATGGGCAAGGGTGCGCTCGTAACGATCAACGCGCTGCTCATCGTAAAACAGGCGAACATTTTTATGCGCCTTAAAAAAAGTTTCGGTTTCCTTGCGGGATTCCTCTCCCAAAGGCTGGCCGGTTTTCTCTTTGCCATGATCAATTTCAGGCGCATTCACCCCCAAAATCCGCACGTGGCGACCATCTTTTAATTTGATCGTATCGCCATCGTACACGCGATCAACAACCGCCATTTCGCCAGCCCCCGCAGGCATGCAATCTCTCGCAAGTGCGGGATTTGAAAGACAATAAAACCCAAAAAGCAAAACGCCGAGGGCTTGCACACTCGGCGTTTTCTTGTTCAGGCCTGGAGTTTTTACCAGACTCATAAGCGTTCTTACTTCTTAGCGCCGATACGGCTGCCGAAACGCTTGGTGAACTTGTCGATACGGCCACCGGTATCAACGATTTTTTGCTTACCAGTGTAGAAAGGGTGGCATTCGCTGCACACGTCTACGTGGAAGTCGCTTTTACCCAGGGTAGAAGCAGTAGTGAAGTTATTGCCACAGCTGCAGCTAACTTTCACAGCAACGTAATTTGGATGAATTTCTGGTTTCATGATGTCTTGCCTATGTAATCTGCGCCGCCACCCGAACGTAAGCCGGGCACCGCACATCGGTTAAAGGATTGGCTCTATTTAAAGAGGCCGCGATGCTACCAGAATTCCGCGTCAAAGCAAGTCAATTTAAGGGTTTCGAATGCCTTTCGTATAAAACTTCACCAGCAAATGTCGCCCAGCTTTAAACACCGTCAGTGATAAAAACCCGCTTCACTCTGTCACCAGATAGGCTATCCTGCGCAACCTTTTATCGGATTTTGATTTGCCGCTATGCCCTCACTCACCCTTTTGGAAATAGCCCTGCCGACGCCGCTGCGCCGTCGCTTTGATTATTTGCCACCCAGCGATATGGGCGAGAGCGAGGTGCAAGCGCTGCATGCAGGTGTTTTGGTAAGGGTACCTTTCGGCCACCAGGAAATGACCGGCGTGTTGATCCAAACCAAAAGCTCCACCGACCAACAAATCGAAAAACTGCGCCCCGCTTTGGCGATTATCGACCAGGTTCCCGCGTTGGATGCCGCCCTGCTCGACCTGATTCTCTGGGCCGCCGACTACTACCAATGTCCGGAGGGCGAAGCCTTAAGCACTGCCCTGCCCGCACTCTTACGCCAAGGCGAAGCCGCTGAAGAACGCCATGAAGCTTGTTGGCAGCTTACAACCGAAGGCAAAGGCCTACCCGCCGGAGCCCTGAAACGGGCAAAAAAACAAGCCCAACTGCTGGAAGCGTTCCAGAACCATCACAAACTCAGCCGGAGCGATATTGCTGCGCTGGATATTCCCGCGACGATCATCAAAGCCCTGGCAGACAAAGGTATTATCGAAAAAACCCTTGCGGATGAACCCAATGCGCAAACGCCTAAAAGCATTTTCCGCCAGACGCCATTAACGCTTAGCGATGAGCAGCAAAAAGCCTTTGATCATATTGCGTTTGGACAATTCCAGGTCAGTCTTTTGGACGGTGCAACGGGCAGCGGAAAAACCGAGATTTATCTCCAGGCCATCGCCAAAGTCCTTGAGCAAGGTAAACAAGCCTTGGTGCTGGTGCCGGAAATTGGGCTTACGCCGCAAACCATCGCCCGTTTCCAAAAGCGTTTTGCTGTGGAAATTGCAGCCTTGCATTCCGGCTTGAATGATCGCGAACGTCTGGATGCCTGGTTACACGCACGCTCCGGTAAAGCGCGCATTTTGATCGGCACCCGCTCCGCTATTTTCACCCCCATGCCCGAACTCGGCATCATCATTATCGATGAAGAACACGATGGCTCTTTCAAACAGCAAGATGGCTTCCGCTATTCCGCGCGCGACTTGGCGGTAGTACGGGCAAATCGTTTGCAGATTCCACTGATACTCGGTTCAGCAACTGCATCGCTCGAAACGCTTAACAATGCACAACAAGCACGCTACCAACACTTGCGATTGCACACGCGTGCAGGCAACGCAAAACCGCCGGAAATCCAGTTGCTGGACATTCGCGGCCAGACATTGACCGAAGGTTTTGCGCTGGAAACCAAAATCGCCATTGGCAACGAAATCGCCGCAGGCAACCAGGTTTTGGTATTCCTCAACCGCCGCGGCTACGCGCCTACACTGGAATGCCACGATTGCGGCTGGCTGGCGAATTGCCCACATTGCGATGTGCGCATGACCGTGCACCAGACGCCGCGCCATTTGCACTGCCATCACTGCGGCCACCAACGCGCTGTGCCGCGCTATTGCCCCAGCTGTAAAAGCAGCAAGTTACAACCCTTGGGGCAAGGTACCGAGCGCAGTGAAATCGCCTTGCGCGACTGGTTTCCGCAGACGCCGATTATCCGCGTAGACCGCGATTCCACCCGCAATAAAAATGCGATGGATAAAATCCTCAACGAAGTCCACCAGGGCGAACCTTGCATTTTGATCGGCACCCAAATGCTGGCCAAAGGTCATCACTTTGCCAATGTCACTTTGGTGGTCATCATTGATGCCGATGCAGGTCTGTTCAGTACCGATTTCCGCGGCCCCGAACGCATGGGACAATTACTTCTCCAGGTTTCCGGACGCGCGGGGCGTGAAGAAAAACCGGGGCGGGTGATTCTGCAAAGCCACCATACTGACCACCCTTTGGTACAAACCCTGTTTTTCCAGGGGTATCAGGCATTCGCAGATTTGATTTTGCAGGAGCGCCAGATCACCCAGTTACCGCCGTTTCGCTATCTCGCGTTAATCCGCGCAGAAACCAAGCGCCCGGAGATTGCACTGGAATTCCTCAAGCTCGCCCGTCACGAAGCTGAAGCGATTTTCCCTTCCAGCCCACACTTAAATTACCTGGGGCCACTGCCCGCGATGATTGAGCGGCGCGGCGACCGCTACAGGTTCCAGCTGCAATTCAACAGCGCACAGCGCAAACCCCTGCATCAATTGCTCTCGCAGCTCGTCGCCAAACTGGAAGCCCACGCACTCAGCAAACGCGTGCGCTGGGCAGTGGATGTCGACCCGTCAGAGATGGGTTAAGGAATATCTCCAGGCTTGCCGAATGCAAAACTACCGCTCGCAATACCACCACTGCATGAAAGTGATAAACAGTTTGTGGTAAATCGCGCCGCTTATGCGTAGTCTTGATAACTGCCATTGGCGTACAAAAACCAACCAAAGCAATCAGCTAACACAGAACTTTATGCATCAGCCCATTACTGAAACCGCGTTACCGGCTTATGTCCCCCCACCCAGCCTGTTGCAAATTTGGCGACGTCGCATGATCACATTTATTATTTTAGGATTTATTGCGTGGTGCGCCGCGATTGTTTTTATCTGGTTCCAACAGGAAAAATTATTGTTCCATCCGCAACCACTTGCCGCCAATTTTAAATTTAATCTCGCCTATACGTCAGAAGTTTATATCGATGTTCCCGGCGCAAAATTGCATGCACTTTATTTGCATCAACCCCCTGAAAAAAGCAAAGGGATTGTGCTGTTTTTGCACGGCAATGCGGGCAATCTGGAAACCTGGTTTACCCACGCAGATTTTTGGCTAACCACTGGATTTGATGTGCTGATGCCGGATTATCGCGGCTTTGGCAAAAGCACCGGCCACATCGAAAATGAAACGCAATTAAATGACGATGTCATGCATATGTGGAAGTTTGTGGCCGCGAATTATCCCAATAAAAAAGTCGTATTTTATGGTCGCTCACTCGGCACTGCCCTGGCTGCAAAACTCGCCACTGAAGTGCCGGCGGATTTGGTTGTGCTGGTTTCACCCTATGAAAGCATGACGCAGATGGGACGCGAATATTATCCCTGGGTTCCGCCATTTGTACTGCGTTACCCACTCAAAACCAATGAGTTTTTGCCACAAATCCATGCTCCAATTTTGTTATTGCACGGCACGGAAGACAAGTTGATTTCCATCGAACACAGCAGGCGATTAGTAAAGCTGAATCCGCAAGCACGCCTGGTGGAAATTGAAGGCGCAAACCATGGCGATATCCATAATTTCGACGCCTACACCGATACACTTAAACAGACATTGCACGATTTGTAATTAAGGGCACCTCCAGAAATCCACTTTTCGCGCGCTAGCGGCGTTATTTTCGTACTCGAATCCTCATTTATACCGCATAAACTGCGGTTTTCGGCTTTGGCATCCTGCGTCGCTCTACCTCCTGGATCCATTCAGTCGTCCGTGCGAAAATGCCTTGCTTTCATCGCGAAAATTGAATTTCCGGAGGTGCCCTTAAGCTGCGTCGCAAATTGCCTCAGATTTAGTGACTCGCTCGCTTAATCCCTTTACAATCGTGCAAACTTTTTCCCCTAGCTAATTATTTTTAGACAACCGTCACAATGAGCAAAGACTTCGCCAAACGTAATGCCGCCCCCAATCGCCGCGCCTCCGCCCCTAAAGGCAAACAAGCGCCCGCGTGGGTCTGGTTTATTATTGGCGCTATTTGCGGTGCATTTGGTATGGCATTAGTGTTCACACTCCACACACCAAAAGCCCAGCCTGACACACCTGCAGAAGAACAAAAACCTGCCGCCAACGAATCAAAAACACCAAAACCCCGTTTTGATTTTTATAAACTTTTGCAGGAAAGCGAACAAATTGTTCCTGCCACTGAAACCATCGGCGAGACAGAAAAACCCTCTGCAAAGCCCGAAAGTAATATTGAATATATCCTGCAGGTAGGCTCATTCCCCAACCAGGCCGAGGCCGATAAACTACGCGCGCAATTGATCCTGTTAAATTTGGATGCGCATATCGAATCGGTTGAAATCCACAAAGGCGAAGTTTGGCACCGCGTGGTGGTTGGCCCCTTTGATTCACAAGAAAAACTTGCCACTGCACGCTCATCGCTGGTCGCTAACCAATACACAGCATTGGTATTGAAACGCGCTAAAAACAGTAAAAAATAATCTGCACCATTCCACTTTTCATACAAAAAGTTAACTCACTGCAATCGCATTTGTGGGTTAACTTTTATGTTTTTGATATTTCATATTTAGCTTTCCGCCCACAAGTCTACAATAGATAAAACTTATGGCTAATGTGTAGATTTATAATCGCTTATACGTACACTCCATCACTTCTCCTTTACATAATTCAACAATAATCGGGTAAGTGACATGGATCATTTTATAAAACACGTTGTTATTGTCGGTGGCGGTACCGCCGGTTGGTTAACGGCTGGTGTCATTGCGGCTGAGCATATGAGTAACCAGGAATCAGGTTTAAAAATAACCCTCATCGAATCTCCTACTATAAAAACCATTGGCGTTGGCGAAGGCACGTGGCCAACCATGCGCGGTACGCTAAAAAAAATGGGCATCTCCGAAACAGAATTTGTGCGTGAATGTGATGTTGCATTTAAACAAGCTTCCAAGTTTTCAAAATGGGTTACCGGCAAAGACGGCGATGATTATTATCATCCTTTTACCCTGCCCGTCGGCTATAGGGATATGAACCTCGCCCGTGACTGGAAGGCCTCTAACAGCAATATATCCTTTTCAGATGCAGTGTGCTTTCAAAGTCAATTGTGCGCCAGGGATATGGCACCCAAAAATATTACAACACCGGAATTTGAAACCATCGCAAATTATTCCTACCATCTCGATGCCAGTAAATTCGCTAAATTCTTACACAAACATTGCACGGAAAAATTAGGTGTTACCTATATTAGCGATAACGTAACGACGATAAATCCCGCTGAAAATGGTGATATTGCCTCTGTAACAACACAAGCACACGGCGATATTAGCGGCGATTTATTTATAGATTGTACCGGTCTTGCATCAATCTTATTGGGCAAACATTACAAGATTCCTTTTATCAGCAAAAAGCAATTCCTCTTCAATGACGCAGCTTTAGCGACGCAAGTTCCTTATATGGATGCGGAGTGCCCTATTTCTTCCAACACTATTTCAACTGCGCAAAGTGCGGGCTGGATTTGGGATATAGGTTTGCAAACGCGACGCGGTGTTGGTTACGTTTATTCCAGCACTCACATTACCGAAGAAAAAGCAGAAGAAGAATTCCGCGAATATTTAAAGCCGACCATCGGTGAAAAAAATGCGGCTGCTGCTGAATTATTGAAAATTAAATTCAATCCCGGCCATCGCGAAGTTTTCTGGCATAAAAACTGTGTGGGTGTTGGATTAGCGGCAGGATTCATTGAACCACTTGAAGCATCTGCCATTATCCTTATTGAATTATCATCGCGAATGATCAGCGAGCAATTCCCTGCCACACGCTCAGCGATGGATGTAGTTTCAAAACGCTTTAACCACAAACTGACTTATTATTGGAATCGCGTTATCGATTTTTTAAAGTTGCATTATGTGTTGACCCAACGTCGCGATTCGCAATATTGGATTGATCATTGCAACCCCCAAAGCATTCCGCAAAGCTTGCAGGATTTGCTTGAAATTTGGCGTTACCAGGAACCCTGGTTCCACGACGAATTCCACTTTGAAGAAATGTTTCCCTGTGCAAGCTTTCAATACATTCTATATGGAATGGGATACGAAACCCTTACACGCCCGACAACGAGAAGAAGCACAAGCAATACAACAACAAAAGCCGAAGATTTTTTCAGGGATAATGCAAAAAAAACCAACGAATTTGTTAAGGGATTGCCAACCCATAGGGAATTAATTAATAAAATCAAACAATACGGATTGCAAAAAATTTAACCACCACAATTTACTTCCCCGCTCATATGGGAATAAGGACAACAGAAAACCTGTTGTCCTTTAAATTGACGATATAAACCCCCATACCAATCTCTAACAGCTTCCAGCTATAACACCCGCCCAGCGCTTGAATTTTTCTTTGTCGCCCCCACTTCCAGCTATTCAAGTCAGCCCATTCTGTAAGGATTTTTTGTGACTACTATTCTTTGTGTGCGCCGCGATAACCAGGTGGTTATTGGTGGCGACGGCCAGGTTTCCCTGGGAAATACGGTAATGAAAAGCAATGCGCGCAAAGTGCGCCGCCTCTACAAAAACCAGGTAATTGCAGGCTTTGCCGGTGGTACTGCCGATGCATTTACACTCTTTGAACGTTTTGAAGCCAAGCTTGAGGCCCACAACGGGCAACTTACGCGTGCGGCTGTTGAGCTTGCCAAAGATTGGCGAACGGATCGCAGTTTACGACGGCTTGAAGCACTGCTCGCTGTTGCAGACAAAGAAGCTTCACTCATCATCACCGGCAATGGCGATGTTATCCAACCGGAAGATGACCTGATTGCTATTGGCTCCGGCGGAAATTACGCGCAAGCCGCTGCGCGTGCGCTGATAGAAAATACGCAATTGGATGCGCGCAGTATTGTTGAGAAAGGTTTGAAAATCGCGGGGGATATTTGTGTGTTTACGAACAATAATCACACGATTGAGGTGTTGGATTATTGAGGCAACCCAAGTGCCCTGACACACGCCAAATACGAAATTCGTAACTCTAGATTTAATTCGTAACTTTACATTTAACTCGTAACATTTAAAAGGGAATCGTCATCCTCGCGAAAGCGAGGATCCAGTTGTTAACACTCTACAATCAAAAGCTGGAACGCCAGCCCGGTGGATCCTCGCTTTCGCGAGGATGACGACTCCCAAAGAAATTATTTCGGTTGTAATAGCATTTATCGTAATACAACCAATTAACTTTTTTGATGAGCTTTTTTATGTCCTCCATGACTCCGCGCGAAATCGTGCATGAATTAGATAAACATATTGTCGGCCAACAAAATGCCAAACGTGCAGTTGCGATTGCGTTGCGTAACCGCTGGCGCCGCATGCAAGTGGCTGATGATATGCGCAATGAAATCACACCCAAAAATATTTTAATGATTGGACCGACTGGCGTTGGTAAAACTGAAATTGCCCGTCGTTTGGCGAAACTTGCCAATGCACCTTTTATTAAAGTTGAAGCAACTAAATTTACTGAAGTGGGTTATGTTGGTCGCGATGTGGAATCCATTATTCGCGACCTGGTTGATGTCGCGATCAAAATGCGTCGTGAGCAGGCGGTAAAAAACGTGGAGTTTCGCGCAGCAGAAGCCGCCGAAGAACGCATCCTTGATGCGCTTTTACCTCCTGCGCGCGACCTGGCGGGTGAAGAATCCAAACATGAATCTGCCACTCGCCAAATTTTCCGTAAGAAATTGCGCGAAGGCGAATTGGACGATAAAGAAATTGAAATTGATGTTGCTGCTACCAGCGTCGGTGTGGAAATTATGGCTCCCCCCGGCATGGAAGATATGACCAACCAATTGCAAAATATGTTTTCATCCCTGGGACGCGACAAAACCAAAAAAGCAAAAATGCCCGTAAAAAAAGCGTTCAAAATTTTGCAGGATGAAGAAGCGGCAAAACTCGTCAGTGAAGAAGATATTAAAACCCAGGCAGTAGAAGCCGTTGAGCAAAATGGCATTGTCTTTATCGATGAAATTGACAAGGTTGCACGCCGTGGAAATGTCAGCGGTGCCGATGTTTCGCGCGAAGGTGTACAGCGCGATTTATTGCCATTGATCGAAGGCTGCACAGTATCAACCAAGCATGGCATGATAAAAACCGATCATATTCTGTTTATCACATCAGGGGCATTCCATTTAAGTAAACCATCGGATTTAATTCCGGAATTACAAGGTCGTTTGCCTATTCGTGTTGAGCTGCAGGCACTAACACCGGATGATTTTGAACGCATTCTCACCGAGCCAAAAGCGTCCTTAACCGAACAGCAAATTGCATTGTTAAAAACGGAAAGTGTCGATATTACTTTTAGCAAAGACGGTATTAGGCGAATTGCGGAAACGGCATTTGAAGTTAATGAGCGCACTGAGAATATTGGCGCGCGTCGTTTACACACTATTTTGGAACGCCTGCTGGAAGACATTTCCTTTGATGCTGGCAATGCAAGCAATCAAATTGAAATCAACGCTGCTTATGTAGAAAACCATTTAGGCGAACTGGCGAAGAATGAAGATTTGAGCAGATATATCCTGTAAACCTGAATAGTAAAAAGATTATCCAATGCAAAAAGCTCCTACAAAAATTCAGCTTCACAAACAATCGCAACAACTGGAATTGCATTTCGGTAGTGAGCAATTTTTATTGAGTGCTGAATTTTTACGCGTTCACTCTCCCAGCGCAGAAGTTATGGGGCATGGCCCCAACCAGGCTGTTTTGCAGTTTGGAAAAAAAGATGTAGGCATCACTAAAATTGAACGCGCAGGCAACTATGCGATTAAATTATTTTTTGATGATGGCCACGATTCCGGAATTTACACCTGGACCTATCTCCATGAATTGGGAAGCACCCGGGAAAAACTGTGGCAGGAATATTTGGACGCGTTAAGACATGCAGGAAAAACGCGGGAGAAAGACACCAGCATTGTTAAATTTGTTTAGCAATGCTGGTTGCGTTATAACAACTTATTAACCACTTAAATTGGCGATTAAATTTTCAATATTTTTCTTCCATGCAGGATAATCTTCTTCATTTTCCTGCCATAACTCATTTAACTCAGATTTTTCTGAAATAACCAATTTAAGACCGCTGATAATATCACCTTTTAAAACATCAAGCCCTTCGCTGTCCTGTGTTGAAATCCATTCATAGAAGGTTTCATCCGGTACTTCATATTGGGAGTCATTCAAAATTGAATCCAAAATGACACCCGAAATAATAATCTCCTGGCATTGGTCATATTCTAAATAATCGGCACCGGCATAGGCTGAAGAATTTTTCACAAAACTTTTTGCATCAGTGTCGAGTACATCACTTACTAAATCCAGTGATGTATCATCCTCGAATAAACCACTTCCCCATGCGCCCATTTTTAAACTCCTCACAGTAAAGATTGCTTTAGTTAGGCACCACTTGGCAACCACAACAACAAACCAACGCCCAATATAATTCGATAAATCGCAAATGCAGTGAAGCGATGGGTCTGGATATATTTAAGCAACCATTTCACTGCAATAAATGCAGTGATTGTCGATACAACAAAAGCAATTCCCAAATCGGCCCAGTTTTCATGAACGCCCAATTCTGCCGCCTTGTAGGAATCGTAAAGTTCCTTGGCGCTCGCCGCATACATGGTTGGAATGCCAATTAAAAACGAAAACTCTGTCGCTGCAGCGCGATTGCTGGTGCCGGATAACATAGCCGCGAAAATAGTCGCACCGGAACGTGAAGTTCCCGGAAATATCCCGGCAACAATCTGCGCAACGCCCACAACTATAGCGACCGGCCAAGTGATCACTGACACATCCGGTTTTTTCGCTGCCAACCACTCAGCAGCAATAATCCAGATACCACCAATGACCAGGGCCCACGCGATAGGTGTAATTTCTGTTGGCAATTTAAGGCCCATTTTTGATGCTATGGCACCGAGCACGGCAGTAATTAAAAATGCAACCGCTAATTTACAGGCGTAATCGCGATTTTCCGGTTTATGGACATTCATCAGCAATTGCCAAATGCGTTGCCAATAAATTACTGTTACCGCCAAAATTGCGCCCGCCTGGATCACGATATTAAAAACATCAGAGCGTTCACCCAGTCCCATTTTTTCAGCTATCAACAAATGACCGGTACTGGAGATAGGAAGAAATTCGGTAATACCTTCAATAATTCCGAGCAAAATAACTTGTAAAATATTTTCCATATAAACACCAAAAATAAAAAAAGCAGCTCCCATACTAACGGCATATATTCCAAACGGCAATTATTGCGCACTATTACTTAGTGCATCATTAGGATGATTGCTTTCGTATTTAATAGGATTATGATGAACACATAAATACGTTCTTTTACCCCTTACCCCTGGAGAACAACATGCTCATTCGTTTTGCGCATCAATACATAATTTCAATTTTTTTTCTGTTAGCTTGCACACTTAGTGGCTGTACAACGTCGAGCAGGGTGACCCAGGATTACCAAACCGGCACAGATTTCAAATCCTATAAAACCTTTAGCTGGCACAATTTTTCGTCGGATATAAATACCAGCAATCAATTGGCAATCCAGCATAGGGTAGAACAACAATTAACACAGCAAGGTTTTAAGTTTGTTTCTGAACCTGAGCTGCCTGATTTAATTTTAGATTTAACGATTATTAAACACATCGCCACACCTTCATCAACAGGTGTTGGACTTTCAATTGGCCTGCCTGTGGGTCGGCATGGAGGAGTGGGCCTTGGGACTAATAAGCTCCTGGGACAAGACAGTCAAATGGCCGGATTAATTATTTTGGATATTACTGCAAAAGACACCAACCAAATTGTGTGGCGCGGCAGTGCAGAAGATGTGCCTTTAAATTATTTTTCGCTCCGCAATCAAGCAGAACTGGATAAGATTCTGAATAGTTTGGTGCAACAATTTCCACCCAAATAAATATGTAAAAAATAAATGCCCACAAAAAAGGCCTTGCACAATTGTACAAGGCCTTTTTTAATGCAATTATTTTGTGGCGCTACTGTTGGCGAATACGATTCACAATAGATGTGGTTGAACAATTTTCAAAAAAACGCAATACCTTAACATTGCCACCATTGGCTTTAACGATTGGGCCGCCTACGATTTGATCCGGGCGATAATCACCACCTTTCACTAGCACATCAGGTTTAATTCTACGCAGCAAGCGCTCGGGCGTGTCATCATCAAAACTCACCACCCAATCAACAGATTCCAAACCAGCCAATACGGCCATTCGTCTATCAACAGGATTTATCGGACGCCCCTGGCCTTTCAAACGGCGGACGGACGCATCGCTATTCAAAGCAACAATCAATCGGTCACCTTGCTTACGCGCTTCATCCAGATAGCCTACATGGCCTGCATGGATAATATCGAAGCATCCATTGGTAAAGACAATACGCTCGCCGTTTGCACGTGCACCTTCGATTGCATGGATTAATTGTTCTTCAGAGACAACACCGCGCTCAGAGCCATGCTCCATATGAATAGCACGACGCAATTCAGGAGCATTCACGGTTGCGGCGCCCAACTTGCCAACCACTATTCCCGCCGCAAGGTTTGCCAGGGCAACAGCTTCAGGAAGTGATTGACCAGCTGCCAACACCGCCGCCAATACAGCGATAACAGTGTCGCCTGCACCTGTCACATCGTAAACTTCGCGCGCGCGCGCGGGTAAATGTATTGCCGCCTGGTGCGCACGCAAAAGGGTCATACCCATCTCGCCACGCGTAACCAGCAATGCATCAATATTGAGTTTGGAAATCAGTTGCAGCCCTTTCCTGACAACATCTTGCTCCCCCTCGCAGCGACCTACCACGGCTTCAAATTCAGCGATATTCGGCGTCAATAAGCTCGCACCCTGGTAGCGGGAAAAATCACCGCCCTTGGGATCTACCAACACCGGAATTCCGGCTGCTTTTGCGCGCTTGATTAACGCCTGGCAATCCTGGAGTGTACCTTTGGCGTAATCTGACAATACGAGGATGTCGGCGTGGGATAATACGGGAGAGATTTTATCATCGAAACTATCGCTATCCTCGATGCCAAATGATTCTTCAAAATCCATGCGCAACAGCTGCTGATGGCGGCTCATTACACGTAATTTAGTGATCGTCGGCTTCGAGTCCGACACTTGTAAATCGGAAAAGATACCGGCTGCATCGAGTCGGCTTTTTAACAGTGCCGCTGCCGGATCATCGCCCACCACACCCACCAGGGAAACACGGCCACCCAAAGCGGCAATGTTGAGCGCCACGTTACCGGCGCCGCCGGGGCGCTCTTCCTCGAGTGAAACATTGACGATGGGAACCGGGGCTTCCGGAGATACACGATTGCTGGAACCGTGCCAATAGCGGTCTAGCATCACATCCCCAATGATGAGTACATGGGAAGAATCAAACTGCGGCATGGTTAAACGCATATCCAAAAATATCCTGTGTGTTAAAAACTAGCCGGAGAGCCCATCTCACCATGAAATTGGGCTGCATGCAACTTTGCATAAACTCCATTATGGTCGAGCAATTCTTTGTGCCGACCCTGTTCGACTATTTTGCCATTTTCCATCACAACAATGCGATCTGCATGCTCAATAGTTGAGAGGCGATGCGCAATAACGAAGGTTGTACGCCCCTTCATTACTTGCTCCATGGCGGCCTGAATGTAGCGCTCAGACTCGTTATCCAGAGCAGAAGTTGCCTCATCCAAAATTAAAATAGGGGCATTTTTCAGAATTGCCCGCGCAATTGCCAAACGCTGGCGCTGCCCACCGGATAATCGCGCACCACCTTCACCAATCTGGGTATCAAAACCTTGCGGCAATTGCTCAATAAATTCAGTCGCATACGCGAGGTCAGCAGCGCGTTTGATTTGATCGATGGAAACTTTATCGGCACGGCCATAGGCAATATTGTCAGCGATACTGCCTTCAAACAAAGTGACTTGCTGGTTAACAAATGCGATTTGTTCACGCAAATTTGCGAGCTTGTAATCCGTGACAGGGACTCCGTCAATCGCGATAGTGCCATGCGCCAATTCATAAAAACGTGGAAGCAAATTTACCAATGTAGATTTTCCGCTACCGGAGCGACCTACAAAAGCCACCACTTCACCCGGTGCAACACTGAGTGAAATATCTTTCAGTGCAGCGGATTCCTGTTCAGGATAGGAAAACTCTACGTGTTCCAGGGTTACAGCTCCCGTTGCGCGCGCCACCTCATAAGTTCCGGTGTCTTGCTCTGAAGGTTCATCCAGCAATTGGAACACGCTATCAGCCGCAGCGACGCCTTTTAAAATCATCGGTGTCACCTCACCCAAACGACGCAACGGCTGGATGATCAATGCGACTGCACCTATGTACGCTACAAACTCCGCAGGCTGGCGCATCTTGGTAACATTCATCGCAACAAAAATAAGCACTGCCATTGCGCAGGCAACCAGCATTTGGATGACCGGTGTATTCGCCGCCGAAGTAATGACAATTTTCATGTTCTGTGCGTAATTCTTTTTGCTGACCACGTCAAAACGCTGCTTCTCGTATTGCTCACCACCAAAACTGCGCATAACCCGATAGCCATTGACCATTTCGCCAGAAACCTGGGTGATATCGCCCACAGTGTTTTGCACTTTGTTGCTAAGGCGACGCAAACGTTTGCCCACAGAACTCACCAGCCAGCCGATCACTGGCGCCGTGGCTAAAAATACCAATGTCAGTTGCCAATCCTGATAGAACAAATAAATCAACATACCTATCACAGTTGCGCCTTCACGCAATGAAATTTTCATGGCATCAGTTGCGGCAGAAGCAACACCATTAATGTTATAGGTAATGATAGAAATCAAATGGCCGGAGTTGCGCTGGTCGAACACGTGCGTTGGCAGTGTTGTCATGTGGTTAAAGACTTGTACACGCAAAGTGTGGACAATTCCATTGGCAACTTTCGCTAAATAATAGCTGCCCATAAACGCACCCAGGCTGCGGAAAATTGTCGTGACGATAATCGATAAAGGAATTAAATAGCGATCGACAGGATTATTTTTTTCCAACACAACAAGCAGGTTTTTTAAGATATCGAGAAAGGCATAATTAGAGGCTGCATAAATCACAAAACCAATTATGCCTAACGTAAATGTCATTTTGTAAGGTTTGAGATAAGTCAGAAGCCGCCAATAAATACTCAACGACGAAGATGACCCTGTGGGCGTTTTGTGTGCCATACATTACCTTAAATTTCTTTGCAATTTAGCAGTGATCATTTCCGGGTTTTAGTGAGTTGCCACAATTCAGCGTATTTACCAAACGTAGATTGTGAAAGCAGCAGTGCTAACAAAAACCCCTGCTTGCCATCTAAAAAACCCAAACGAAAAATATACATTCGCAAGAAGCATGCAAGCGCATGCAATACCGCCGCAGTCAAGGATGTTTTCTTCCCCGACTCTACACGCTGCAACGCCCACTCTTCCGCATAATGTGCAGACTTTTGTTGCTGGTGACGAATAGAATCGTACACATAATGCAACAAATAACCCGATAATTTTTTTTCCGGTAATTGATGATTATTGACCAGGCGCTCATGCACGCGCGTGGCATCATACATAGCCTGGTTGCGCGGATACAAACGTGGCACCCAATCGGGATGCATGCCTGAATGCCTGATAAAACGTCCGAAACACCAGCACAAACGATTTACAAACCAAATCGCGGGAGCTTGTTGCACCGCGTGTAAAATACTGGCCTGCAACTCCGGCGTAACACGCTCATCAGCGTCAACCATAAAAATCCAGTCGCTGGTGGCGAAACTCGCAGCGCGTTCGCGTTGTACACCAAATCCTTGCCAGTCGGTATCTACAAATATTTTTGCAGAAAATTCCCTGGCGATATCCAGGGTGTTATCGCTACTGCCTGAATCCAAAATAATAATTTCATCTGCCCAAGCTAAAGACTTAAGGCAATCCGGCAATTTGCTCGCTTCATTTTTTACAATCAATACTGCCGAAATACTAGGCATTGCCACTAACCTCCAGATGGGGATGGGCTGCGCATAATCCATCCCTTGTTTGAAACTTTCTGTAATTTTTTGTGTGCGTTAAAAATTATTCATGCCTTATCGCTGCTGTTCTGACCTGTGACCACAAGATCACCAACATAAATGCATACACCATAACGCCGCTGGAATGGCTAAAAAATGATTGGGTCAACCCAAATACAAATGTTGCCAGCACCAACATACAACCTGCCAGCGCCAAAGGTTTGGCTGCTGCCGAACTTTGTTTTAGCTGACGATAAAACAACAAGGCCGGCAAACAATAAATAACCATTAACGCCAGAACACCTGCTATTCCACGCTTTACCATCGCATCTAAAAACTCATTGTGAAAATGGTTGAAATGTTGGAACACAAACGATGAATCGCCAGAAATAAGGACATAGTTCGCTACACTGCCCCAACCCAACCAGGGATGTTGGGCGGCAAGATGTAAACCGCTTTGCCAAAGCGTAAAACGTATTCCCAATGATGAATTGGCATTTTGCGCCTGGGTATATTGTTGCAAATCTGACACGGCTTCGTGGATACGCATTTGCAAAAAACCGGATTGCTGGAATAGATAAACCACAACCACCAGAGCAATCAACAAACCCGCGAACACAAATGATTGCCTGATATTTTTATGGAGGTCATTAGCGATATAAAACAGACCGCATGCAAATGGCAATGCAATCCAGCCACCGCGCGAACCCGACAACAAGGATGCAAAAATCCCGCTCGCAATGCCCAACACAAACACTACTGTGACAAGTTTTGAATGTTGTCTGGCCCAGGAAAATCCAACCAATAACAAGCACGCAAACAACATGGCGATATCACCAAACTGGATTGGATTGTTGTAGCCGCCAGCGCGACCATCGCCCTGTACATAAAAATCAATTGTCGCAACCAGCGCCGCACCAATCGCCCCACATGCAATTCCGCTCCACAAGAAAACCGCTTTAATCGGGAAGCGTAACAACAGTAATGAAACAGGAATAGCAAGCAAGAATCGCGAAAAATTATCGTAAGTATTCGACGGTAAATGATGCACGAGATTAGTGACAACACCCGTCAAAAAATAAATCAACAAGGCAGCCACAATTAATTTATCTTGCGCCTCCAATGTGGGATAAGGACGCACAAACAAATAACCCAATGCAAGCAAGAATAATAATGCAGGGCCATAGGTGTAACCACTGGAGACAGTCAACGCCAGCGCACCAAATAAAAATACTGCACAAGAAATAAATAAAACCGGAATGCTGCCGAGCGCAGACTTACTGGAATTCATAGCCCCGTTTCCAAATGGAGTAACACTCCCTGATTACAGAAATTGGATACACGCACTTCATGTCACACAACATCGACACTAAACAAATCATTATAAAAAACAAAGGAGCCGAAGCTCCCTGTTTTGCGAAGGACTACTTGGCGACAGGTGCTAACCAATTTGTATGATCGGCCAACTCGCCGCGCACAGCTTTGAAATATAAATCCTGCAAACGCGTGGTGATGGGGCCACGGCGGCCTTCGCCAATTTGGCGGCCATCCAGTTCACGAATTGGCAATACTTCTGCGGCGGTGCCGGTAAAGAAGGCTTCATCTGCAACGTAAACTTCATCGCGAGTTAAACGTTTTTCTTTGATGGTGTAACCGCAATCTGCAGCCAACTGGAAAATCGTGTTGCGAGTAATACCGTCAAGACATGAGGTCAATTCCGGTGTGTAGATAATGCCGTCGCGCACGAGGAAGAAGTTTTCACCGCTGCCTTCTGCAACATAACCTTCGTTGTCCAACAGCAGGGCTTCTTCACAACCGCAATCCAACGCTTCTTGAAGTGCGAGCAAAGAGTTGATGTAATGACCATTCGCTTTCGCTTTGCACATGGAAATATTAACGTGGTGGCGAGTGTAGCTTGAGGTGCGAACTTTAATACCTATGTCGCGCGCTTCCGGTGACATGTAGGAAGGCCAGTTCCAGGCGGCAACCATCACATGTGCTTTCAAATTATCGGCACGCAAACCCATGCCTTCTGAACCGTAAAAGGCCATTGGGCGCAAATAGGCTTCAGTCAATTTGTTTTCGCGGACAACTTGTTTTTGTGCTTCGTTGATTGTTGCTTTATCGAAGGGAAGTTTCATGCGCATGATGTGCGCGGAACGGAACAGGCGATCAGTATGTTCTTGCAGGCGGAAAATGCTGGTACCAAGGGATGAACTGTTGTACGCGCGAACACCTTCAAATACGCCCATACCGTAGTGCAAGGTGTGGGTTAACACGTGGACTTTGGCATCGCGCCAGGGAATCAATTCACCATCTAACCAAATTACGCCATCACGATCGGCAAAAGACATAGCCAACTCCTAAATCAAATACTGTTGTCGAATAAGGCTGCCGTGCGATGCACCACAGCTCGAAATTTATTTATCACACGTCATGCCCGCGCAGCGAGTATCCAGTGACTTTGCGTTAACGTTAATTAAGGGGCGCTGGTTCCTCTACACGAGGATGACGACCCCCTATTAAATAAATACCCAGGTTCTATAAAACACAGGTTCATTTATTTAATTACTCTCAATAAGCTGGTGCCAGATGTGGCTAACCTGCTCGCGTTCAACGTCAAAGAGATGTTCACCAGCCAAAACCGCTTCTTGTTGTTGCAGCGCAAGGCGGTGCCCGATGGATCGGTAGGCTTTGTAAGCGGCGATCAGTTGGGCGACGGAAGTGGCATCGAGTAAGCCGGCCTCTTCCAAAGATCCAAGTATGCGAATGTTATCCGTGTATTGGACGATCTCGGGCGCTTGATATGCCCAAGCCAAGGCCGCGTATTGAACCATAAATTCAATATCCACGATACCTCCGGCATCCTGTTTCAAATTAAATAATGGGGCATTTTCACGCTTGGACTTGCCCTCGCTCCCTAATTGGTCACGCATTTTGTGGCGCATCTCGCTCACATCCTGTCGCAGCTTGGCCAAATCCCGCTGCTGACGCAAAATCGCCATGCGCACCTCATCAAACCGCGCGGCCAATTCCGCGGAACCGGCGACCACACGGGCGCGCACCAACGCCTGGTGTTCCCAGGTCCAGGCTTCTTTCTGCTGGTAACGCTCAAACGCCGTTAAGGTTGCCACCAACATGCCGGAATTGCCGGATGGACGCAGGCGCATATCCACTTCGTAAATCTTGCCCGAGGCGGTTTGGGTATTGAGGATAAAGATAATGCGCTGGCCAAGGCGCGCATAAAATGTCAGGTTATCGATGGAGCCTTTGCCCTCACCTAATCCTTCGGTCGATAGCGACGTATCGGCGTTATGAATAAACACCAGATCCAGATCTGACCCATGGCCCAATTCAATTCCGCCAAGTTTGCCGTAGCCGACAATGACAAAATTCGGTTCAGTTTCCACCGAGCCATCAGCGCGCAAAGGGCGACCGTGTTTTGCAACCATGTGTTCCCAGGCCAATTGCAGCACGTGCTCCAGAATTGCTTCGGCGATGAAGGTGAGATAATCGCTCACTTTCATCAGCGGTAAATTTTCAGTAACTTCACTCGCGGCCACACGCAAACCATTGGCGGAACGGAAGTAACGCAGCACTTCCATATGGCCTTCCAAATCATCCCATTCGAGGCGCGACACTTCTTCGCGCAGCTGATTGCGCAAGCTTGCTTTAATGCGCTCGTGATCATCATCGGGCGTGAAATATAAATTTACCGGCGTGAGTAATTCATCGAGCAACGCAGGATATTTTGCAACCTGTTCCGCAATCATTGGACTGGCGGCACAAAGTCTTACCAACTGATGCAACGCGATGGGATTTTCAATCAGCAACACGAGATACGCACTGCGACGCGCGATAGATTCCACCAGCGGCATAATCCGTTTAAAGGTTTCCGCAAACGAAATCATCAACTCGCCTTGCTCGGCTTGTTCGCTGATCATTAATAATAAACGCGGAACGAAATCATCCAGACGACTGCGACTACTTGCTTGCATGTTGACAATGGAACGATTCTCGCGCAAATCGTGCATCAACTTTAATAAGTCTTCAGGATTCTCGAGTTGCTCACCCTTCAATAAAATTTTCGCATCTTCTGCGCTGATTGCGCCCGATTGCATGCTTGCTTCCCACATGCCCTGCCAAATATCCAGCGCGGTTGAATCTACTTCCTCCTTATTTTCAGGATCAGCGATAACAGCTTTAAATTCATGGTTAACACGCTGGCGATAATTATTGAGCACTGTAATAAACGCATCCCAATTTTCAAAACCCATCGCCCACGCCAAACGCAATTGGCCGAGCTCATCTGTTGGTAAAGCTTGCGTTTGTCGATCCTGATAACCTTGAATGGCGTGTTCGGTGTTACGCAAAAATTCGTAAGCCTCGCTTAATGCCGTGCCTGCACCTGCAGGTAGATAATTTTCCTGTTCAAGAATTGGCAAAAGCACCATTACCTGACGTTTACGCAAATGCACATCGCGCCCGCCGCGAATTAATTGGAAAACTTGCACCACAAATTCCACTTCGCGAATTCCGCCCTCACCCAGTTTTACATCCAGGTTCATACCCTTGCGTTGCACCTGGCGAGCGATTAACCCTTTCATTTCACGTAAGGATTCAATTGCACTGAAATCAATATATTGGCGATAGGTAAACGGACGCAGCATGGTGCGCAAATATTTTTTTTCGTTTTTGATGTAATCATCACTTTGCACACTGCCAACAGCCGCGGCAACTGTGCGCGCCTTGATCATGGCATAACGCTCCCAATCGCGCCCTTGTGTTTGGTAATAATCTTCCATGCCTGCAAAATTTAATACCAATGCACCGCTTTGCCCATGCGGACGCAAACGCATATCCACACGAAATACAAAACCGTCCGCCGTCATTTTATCCAGGCTGTTAATTAATTTTTGGCCGAGCTTGGTGAAAAATTCCTGGTTACTTAACACGCGCGATTCGTGATTCGTATTTCCAGACTCAGGATAAGTAAAAATTAAATCAATATCGGAAGAAACATTTAATTCGCGCGCACCCAATTTCCCCATGCCGAGTACCAATAAAGGTTGCGGAAAACCTGAATCGCGGCCCATTGGCAAGCCGTACATTTTTTCCAATTGGCGATAATGATAATTTGCGGTGAATTGAATGGCGGCGTCTGCAAAACGCGATAATTCTGCGGTGATATCGCGCATAGGTGCACAGCGATTTAGATCGCGCCAAATAATGCGAATCATGGCTTTGTTGCGAAATTGGCGCAGGGTTTTATCAAGCTCCACGTCATTATTGCTGGCACTAATCGCCGCTTCAAATGGCGCTAACGCATCATCATCCATAGGCTCAAAAAGAACGCCGGATTGAACTAGCTCAATTAAAAACGCGGGATGGATTGCGCAGGTTTTTGCAATAAATTCACTGGCGGCAAACGCGCGGGTTAATTGTGAATCAAATGTTGCGGCATCAATTCGATCTGCCAATAAAGTATCAAGAGCAGGAAGTTCTTGTTTGATGCGGTTTTGTTCAAATTGCTCCCAGTAACGCTGGGCTTGTAGATGCAGGGGTTCAGGAACATTAGCAAGATCGAACATATATTAGGCACCTTTTTACGACTGGGTCGGTATAAGAATGCGTAATAGTGTAGCTGGTGGAGGGGATATTTGGCTAAAAATAATAATACAACGGCAATTGATTTGAATAGGATAAACTACCAATATTTATCCATCGTCATCCTCGCGCAGGCGAGGATCCATCGGGTTAGTGCTCCAACTTTCGGTAACTTTTAAGAGCTGGATCCCCGCCTGCGCGGGGATGACGACTCCCCTTTTACTTAAATATTTGCCTCAAATTAACGCACAAACACCGCCGTCGTAAACGCAGGTACCGTAAAACCTTTACCATTCGCCTTACTGGTTTTCACAACAACATCCGCACCTTTCATTTGCACCGGGTGCAACTTAAAGTGTTTAGCGTCCGCAAAAGCAAAGGTTTGTTTAACTGCTCCGTTATTAAAAACCACCATAATTTGTTTGATCGTTGGATCAATCGCTAAATCTGAATTATCAATTTTCATCACAACCAAACCGGCTTGATGATTTGAACCTGCATTAGGAAAGCTCACACGTTTGATAATCTCATCCGCCGTGCGCAAACGGAATAAAGGTGAACTGCTGCGGATTTTTATAAAATCCAGAAAAATTTTATTGCTCAATAAAATCTGGGACTGAGTTACATGATCACGTCCCGCAGACTTTTGCAGCACATCTGAAATCAATGGCCAGTTTTCTTTATCTTTTACAGCGGGTGGTAAACCCGCATCGTAATTATTCTTCTGCGCAGAAAAATCCACCGCATTAAACCAATCGCCATAATCATAACTATCACGTAAAAAAGATTTCGACCGCAGGAATTCGCAGCCCATGTGCAGGAATGGAATTCCTTGTGCCAATAAAGGGTAAGACAGTGAAAGCATTTGCATACGCACGCGGTCTGCGCTGGACACACCATAGGCTATGCGGTATTGGTTATTGTCCCACAACGTTTGGTTATCGTGCTTGGACACATAATTAATCGTATCTGCAGGATCTTTTGCATATCCCGCCGGGCTACCGTTGTAATCAATTTCGTTGCCAGTAACTTTTTTACCTTTGGTATTTTCAAGCGGGAAATTAACCAGGTTTCCGGCAAGGCCAATTTGAATTTGGTCGATGTAATTTAAATATTTTTCTTTATTGTGATCTTCCGGCTGCATGTCATTGGGCACTACAAATAAACCATTGCCTATGCCCTGGTTAATGCGTAGATTTTTTCCACTGTCCATACTGGAACCTCCACGCACCGCATCGCGCAAACGATCTGTGTAGGTACCGATTTGCGTGCCGCCTAATTCGGTTTGTGTTGATTGGACAAAACGCTTGTTGTTGGCGACCTCACCAAAATTCCAGCCTTCGCCGTAAAAATAAGTATCCGGATCAACCTTGCGAACAGCTTCGCGCGCTTTCAACATAACTGATTTCGGTTGATGCCCCATCAAATCAAAACGGAAACCGTTAATGCGATAATCACGCGCCCACACCACTAAAGAATCTGTCATAAGCTTTGCCATCATCGTGTGTTCTGTTGCTGTATTATCACAACAAGTCGATTGCTCAATCGCTCCCGTTACCGGATCAAGGCGGTGATAATAATTGGGGACAATTTTATCGAGCACAGATTTTTCATTAAGACCCGCTGCATAAGTATGGTTGTAAACCACATCCATAATGACTTTAAAACCCATGTTATGAAGTTGCGCGATCATTGCACGAAATTCAACAATTCGCGCCGCGCCTTCAGGATTTATCGCATAAGATGATTGTGGAACCGTGTAATGGAATGGATCATAACCCCAATTGTAATTATCTTGCGTTCGCAGGGATTCGATAATCGCTTGCGCATCACCCGTACGTGGATTCAAGGATTTTAATAAATCGCGCAGTGTTTGTGTTGGTGAAAAATGTCCACTGCAAGCAGGATTTTTTGGGTCAAGGCGACAAACTTTTTCCAGGCTATCATCCAATGCGATTGTTTTTTCCGTATCGGGATTTACGGTAGCAAAATCGAACGTTGGCATCAGGTGAATGACATTCAAACCTGCGGTGCGCAATTCTTTTAAATGCGTAATTCCATCGCTATCTTTTTCCAAAAATGCGGCGTATTTTCCGCGCACATTTTTATTCGCGATACTTTTGTCACTCGCACTGAAATCGCGGATGTGCAATTCGTAGAGAATATTATCTTCCGGTGCTTCTACTCGTGGGCTCGCTTGCGTAGCCCAGGTTTCTGGTTGAGTTTTGGGATTCTGTAAATCGATAACCTGCGAATAAAAACCGTCTGCCGACAAACTATGCGAGTAGGGGTCGCTGACTTTTAGGGTTTCAATTTTTTTACTGGCGGGATGATAGAGCGTCACTTCATATTGATAATAAACAGAGGCAAGGTTTTTATCGCCTTTGGTAACCCATACACCGGTCGAACGATCTTCCAACAGTTCCAACCGGGCAGGATTGAGTGGCTTTTTGTCGGCATCGAACAATAAAACGCTTACGCTTTTTGCAGTGGGTGCCCAGAGTTTAAATTGCACACCATCGGCTAATACACTCGCACCATAGTCTGTTATTTCATCAGCATCATTAGCACCTGCGGTGTAGAGCGCATCAATAATGCCCGCTGTTTGGACAATGGAACTCGCCAGTCGCACGCCTTGCTGGCTGTATTGGTTAAGTATTAATTCGCCCTTGAGCAAATCTTTGATTTTATCGATGGATATATTGATTTGCGCGGCAGAAAAATCATTGAGGTGTGGAAACTGCACAAAACCCGGTGATGCTTTGGATACCAGCGGAATTGCTTTTTGGGGCTTGGCAGTAAAACCCGTTACCAGTTCAAAACGCACGGCAGCCGGTTGCTTCAGAAATAGCAAGGTATCCTGCGTTACCCAATGTGCAGCCGAATTTACGACAGGTGCGGAAGTGAGGGGGGCTGCAAAAACCAGCATGCTAAAAATAGATAAGACGCCGGCCAGAAATAGGTTATGCATGATGTTCACCTTGGTGATGAGCTGTTTTTATTGGCAATCACCTTATCCCTTAAGTGCCCTGAACTAAACCTTGGCGTTAATGAATTCGATTGCAAGAACCCACTCCTTTGCCAATTTCATCTTAATTATGTAAACCACAATTTCCTGGACTTAAAAGCGTAAATTATTGTTATCGATAACAGTCAGTAAGCAACTGATATACAAGAATTTTATTTGCAAGAAAAATTGGTTTTATATATAAAATAATTATCTTAAGACAAATTTACCCTAACAAATGCATTGATTTTTGCGCCACAAAGTCAAAAAGACCATTATTATCAATAACTTCTAGAGCCAATAAATCCTGCTTTATCTCTTGACAAAAGCCATTTGTATTGCAAGTATAAGATTATAAATATGATATATATGCATATTTACCAATAAAAACAATGGCGTTATAGAAAGAGGAATTAGACAGCATGAATTATAAAATCCCATCAACTTATATATCCAAAGCAAGCCTGTTATTTGCGTTCAGTATGAGTGGCATGGCAGCACAGGCTGCTGACACACCGGCTCCCGCCACAGAAGAATCTGAAGAAATCGTCATTACCGGCATGCGTGCCGCATTGGAAAAGGCGATTGAAGTAAAACAGAGCAATGACCACGTAATGGAAGCTCTGTCGATGGACGACATCAATGCAACACCCGCAGTAACTATCGCTGAAGCTCTGGTTCGCCTTCCAGGCGTAAACGGTTCGCGTGACCGCGGCAACGAAAGCCAGGCGTCGATACGTGGACTTGGCCCACGCATGGTATTTGGTACCGTTAATGGCCGTGAAGTAGCGAGCCCGGAACCCGGCCGCGCTATTCGTTATGAACAATATCCATCTGAGTTGGTTTCTGCCGCTGAGGTTTACAAAACCCAGTCTGCCGATTTGATCGAAGGTGGCATCGCGGGCTCCATCAATTTAAAAACAATTTCTCCTTTGTCATACACCGGTCCTGAAGCCACTATTCGTGCAGGTGTACAACAAAACGAAGCGGGTAAAGATATTCCCGATTACAACCCGCTCGGTAATCGCTTCAGTGCTGCACTGGTAGAAAAATTTAGCGATGAGTTTGCAATTGCAATTGGTGCATCAAAACAAAAACAAAAAAATGCGTATGAATCATTACAAGGTTGGGGCTTTAGCAGTGGTGATTGGGATCTGGATGGCAAAGGCTCAATCGGCAGCACACCATGGGGTGTTGCAGCTGAAGTTAAAAAAACTTGAACAAGATCGCGAAGGCGTTATGGCCGTTATGGAGTGGGCACCCAGCGATACACTTAATATCAAATACGATTTCCTTTACACCAGTTTTGCAACAGATGAAGAACAAAACCAAACCTGGGGACAAGACATTGGCCTTAACCCTGGTCCATGGAGCGGTTGGGGTCTTGAAGATACCAACAACGATGGCCGTCCCGATAATTTGCTAAGTAATGTTGTATTGGTGAACAAACAAGCCGTTGCAGCAACTTTGAATGGCTGGGAAGGCCAAATTCGCCACGTGCTTGCAGGTTACACGCAAGAAAACAGCGGTATCACCCAAGGTTTGAAATTCAGCTATACCGGAATCGACAACTGGAAAATTGATGCCGATATTTCTTCATCAACCGCAAAACGTGAAAACTATTGGAACGCAATTTATTTAGATCAATACGCAGAAACATGGAGCTACGATTTACGCGGCAGACCTTCAATTTCTGCGCCCTCAGGCTCATCGCTGTTAACACCGCAAACGGCTTCTTACAACTGGCTTGATAACGTCAACGAAGGATCAACCCTTAACGATGATTTATTAAGTGCACAATTTGATTTCAAGCGTAATGTGGATGCAGGTGATTTACACGCTGTGACTTTCGGTGTGCGCGCTGCTGATCGCGATAAAGAAGTCATCTGGACCGATTTCAAAATGACCAGGACTGATGCTAGTGATAACGGTACTGCCGTTAAATTCCCAACCGGTCTCTTAAGTTCTTACACACTTGATGCATTCGACACTATTCCATTTTTAAATGCGCGCTCATACAAAGACGTAGCCAATTTAATTTACAGCGATGTGGAATATAGCTCCGCACAAGTAACACCAAGCCGTTACTGGAGAGTGGAAGAAAAAAATACTGCTGCTTATGTGAAGCTGGATTTCGAAGGCGAACTATTTGGCCTGGAATATAATGCTAATGCCGGTATTCGCCAGGTTAAAATCAGCACTGACAGTTACGAATATGATGATCATATTGCCAATGGTGTCAACGAAGGCCGCGATGTTGACAATGATTTTTCCAAAACATTGCCAAGCGCCAGTTTGAATTTAAATTTGAATGCGGAACAAAAATTACGCGTTGGAATTTCGCGCGCAATTTCTCGTCCGCCACTGGATGAATTACGTGCAGGACAATACATCAGCGCAATTAACGGAACAGGTGGCAGCTCAGGTAACCCTTTGCTGAAACCATTTACCGCCGATCAATTTGACGTTTCTTATGAATGGTATTTCGCATCAGAATCATTAGCCGCACTGAGCGTTTATTACAAAGATATTGAAAATTATATTGGCTACGCCACTATCGGATCATTCACTAATACCCAAGGCACATTTGATGTCTATGGTCCTGTGAATGGCAAAGGTGGCTATGTAAGAGGCGCTGAATTTACATTCCAAATGCCATTTACATTCTTGCCCGTTAAAGGCTTTGGTATTTACTCAAACTATGCATTTGCTGAATCAAATATCCACGAATTTGCACCATCAAATAATCCATTACCAATGGGCGGTTTGGCGAAAGATACAGCAGCGCTTGACTTGTGGTACAGCAACAGTGGTTTCGATGCACGTATAGGTTGGAAATATCACTCTGCCTACACAAGTTCGTTTGAATGGGATGCATCAAAACTCTCAACATTAAAATCTGAATTGAGTGTTGGAGCGAGTCTTTCTTACGATATCAACGAGCATTGGAACGTACGTTTTCAAGCTTACAACTTGACTAACGAGCCTTCACGCCAATACCAAAACAACGAACCTGGAAATCTTTATCGCTACGACGATTATGGTCGTAGTTACTTGCTGGATTTCACCTGGAAACTCTAATGCGGTAAAAGTTTGTACATGAATGGTTCCTGTTGCGGCTACTTAGGTAGCCGCTGTTTTTTTGTAACCATAAGTTTTCAGCTATATAAAAATATTTTTTATACCGGAGCCCACATGAAGAAGCAATTCAACATTGCATTAATGGCACTGACTGGATTTATTACGCTCGGCGCATATGCGCAAATTACCAAGCCCGCGCCTTTTTTCACCGGTGCAGATTTATCTTACGTCAATGAAATGGAAGATTGTGGCGGAAATTATTTTGATCGCGGCAAGAAAAAAGATCCCTTCGAAATTTTTGCCAGTTACGGTACCGATATAGTTCGTGTGCGCCTGTGGCACAACGCAACCTGGACAAAATATTCTAACCTTGATGACGTAGCTAAAACCATCAAACGCGCCAAAGAAAATAAAATGCGCGTACTCTTGGATTTTCATTATTCCGACACCTGGACTGATCCGCAGCGCCAGGAAATTCCTGATGCATGGAAAGATATTACAACTACAACCGAGTTAGCCAAAGCGCTTTACGATTACACGCAAGACACCTTGCAAAAATTGGAAGCGCAAGGCTTAACACCAAATATGGTGCAAGTAGGCAACGAAACCAACGTAGAAATTATGCAGCCAAAAGATAAAACCACTGGCGACTATATGAATTGGGAGCGTAATGCAACGCTACTCAATAGCGGCATAAAAGCAGTTCGTGATTTCAGCGTAAAAAACAATAAAAAAATTGCCATTGTTTTACACATCGCACAACCGGAAAACGGTTTGTGGTGGTTCCCCGAAGCAGCCAAACACGGCATTACCGATTTTGACATCATGGGGCTTTCTTATTACCCGCAATGGTCAAAATACAAAGTGAATACGACTGAAACAAACCCAGGTATTGGCGATGCAATTCGAGAGCTTACAAAATCCCAGGGCAAACCCGTTATGGTGGTAGAAACCGGTTATCCCTGGACCATGCAAAACTTTGATAAAGCCGACAACGTCATGTGGAAAGATGCCGTGCTTCCTCAATTCCCCGCAACACCCAACGGCCAACTCGATTATTTATTAGCGCTGAGTAAATCTATTCGGGATGGCGGTGGTATTGGCCTGATCTATTGGGAACCCGCGTGGATTTCAACCAAATGCAAAACCCAATGGGGCACGGGCTCACACTGGGAAAACGGTGCATTTTTTGATGCAAGCAGAAAAAACACAACACTGCCTGCGTTTAATTTTTTTAGGGAAGCGAAGAAGTGATTAATTTCCAAATATTTTTTTGAATGATTACTTGTGCCAGTTAAATACCAATGTAATTAAGAAGGGAATCGTCATCCCCGCAGGGGATCCAGCGCCTTGATACTAAAAAGTCACTGGATCCCCTGCGGGGATGACGACTCCCTATTTAAATTTTAAATTCGTGAGAAATGATTATGAAAAATATATCACCACAATTTGTAAAGCTAGTAATAACTATTGCACTAACAACCCTGATCAGCGCCTGCCAAAACCACGACAAAAAAGTTGAACTCGCCAGCGAAACCAATTTCAACAGCGATTGGCAATTTGCAAAATCTGACAAGGCCAGTGATCTCATCAGCGGTATAGCCTTAACAGGCTGGGAGAAAGTGCAGTTACCTCACACCACACGCATTGAAGAACTCGTAGTAAAAAACCAATGGCAGGGCGATGCATGGTATAAAAAAAATATTACCGCAAATCCAGGCTGGAAAAATAAAAAGATCTTTGTTCGTTTTGATTCAGCAATGAATGCAGCAGAAGTATTTTTAAATGGCAAAAAAATTGGCAGTCACCTCGGCGGATATTTGCCTTTTACAGTAGACCTTTCCAGCGATTTAAAATTTGATGCCCCCAATGAACTGGTTGTGCATTTGGACAACCGCGATAGCGCCATCACCGGGCCAAAACCCTTGAAAGATTTGGATTTCAATACCTACGGTGGAATTTATCGTAACGTTTATTTAATTATTAAAAATGATCTCTACATCAGCGATGCTATTGCGGCCAATAAAACGGCTGGTGGTGGAATTTTTGTTAGCTATCCCAAGGTGACCACCGAAAAAGCAACGGTAAATGTCAAAACAAACCTGGTTAACAGCAGTGCTAACGAAAAAAGTTTTCGCCTTAACCAACAATTGCTGGATGGCGATAAACTCATTGTTGAAAGCAAAACTGAAACGCAGAAAATTGCAACGCAAGCTACAGCAGATGTTGAATCACAATTAGACGTCAGCAATCCCGATTTATGGTCACCGCAGCATCCTCATCTTTATACCCTGGTCACAAAAGTATTTGATGGCGACACCTTGGTCGAGCAAAAAAATACCCGCATAGGTATTCGCGAATTTACTTTCACTGAGGACCACCAACTACTGATTAACGGCAAGAAAACTTTTTTACGCGGCGTGAATGAACACCAGGAACATCCTTACGTGGGTTACGCAACTTCTGATGCTGCTGATTATCGCGATGTAGTGCGTATGAAATCAGCAGGCTTTGATTATGTTCGCCTATCGCACTATCCGCACTCACCTGCATTTATGGATGCGGCAGATGAGTTAGGTGTGGTGTTATTGGATTCCGTTTTAGGCTGGCAATATTTCTCTGAAGATCCAGCCTTCCAGGCACAAATCCAGCAAACCTGCCGCGATCTAATTCGCCGCGACCGCAACCACGCGTCTGTGCTTGGGTGGGAATGTTCGCTCAATGAATCCTGGATGACCGAGACCTTTATTGATTCGCTGACCAAAATTGTCCATGAAGAATATCCCGGCAAAAATGTTTATTCGGCTGGCTGGCAAGAATATGGTTACGATATTTATTTACAGGCGCGCCAACATCGTCTGGAACATTACAAAACACCGACCAAACCTTATGTTGTAAGTGAATACGGTGATTGGGAATACTATGCAATGAACGCGGGCCTGAACCAAACGGCGTGGAGTAATTTGTTGCAAGCAGATCGTTCAAGTCGCCAATTATTAAGTGACGGTGAAAAACGCTTATTGCAACAGGCATCCAATATCCAGGAAGCACACAATGATAATTTCAATACACCGGCATTTGCCGATGGCTATTGGGTAATGTTTGATTACAACCGTGGCTATTCACCGGATTTGGAGTCATCGGGCATTATGGGCATTGAACGCTTGCCAAAATATTCTTATTACTTTTTCCAAAGCCAGCGTGATATTGCGGAGCAATCTGATAAATTCACCAGCGGTCCAATGGTTTATATTGCGAGTGAATGGAATGAAAAATCTGCGCTTGATATCCGAGTTTTCAGCAATGCTGAACAAGTGGAATTATTTTTAAATGGTGAATCTCTTGGAAAACAAAAGCCCGATGCCAATAAAAACACTAATCATTTAAAACACCCACCGTTTACTTTTACACTGAAAGAATTTAAAGCGGGTGAATTAAAAGCAATCGCTTATGTTGGTGATAAACCTGTTAGTGAATATAAAGTTGAGACAGCAGGCAAAGCTACCCAATTAAAACTTAATGTCGATACCAGCGGTAAAGCGCTGCAAGCGGGCGTTAAAGATGTGGTTTTCGTTCGCGCACAACTGTTTGATGCGGCGGGGAACATCACCCATGATAATGATGTACCAGTAACATTTAGAATAACGGGAGATGCAAAGCTGATTAGCCCCGTTGAAATAAAATCAATCAATGGTGTTGCGAGTGCATTGGTTGAAGTTGGCAATAATGTAACGGGCGTTAAGATTAATGCTGAAGCAAAAGAACTGACGGCAGGTGAGGTTTCATTTTAACATTTAACCCGCCCCTTCAACGGGGAGGGAGTTAATCCCACTTCGTAAAAAACCATAATCTATTAACTCCACTTTTTTGTCAGGAAAATGGAGTTGTTTTACTCAATGACAAAACCGGATATTATTCAGCCCTTCCCCGGTTACGCGCCCCTCTTAAATGAGGAGACTGGGCGAAGGTGATTTTCTTTTTTCAATTTTATAAAACGCCGTTTCGCGCACTTTTCCATTAATCTCCTTTCGTTCTTCATGCGTAAAAACAGCGCCAATTTTTTCTGCCGCTTTGCGCGAACGCCAGTTATCTATACCTATATGCAACCAAACAATTTCTGCCCACTGGAATGCATGATCAAGCATTAACTTTTTCATTTCAGCGTTAGTGGTGCCACCCCAGTAGTTGCATGCTAAAAAGGTAAAGCCGATTGCAACCTCAGCATTTTCTTTATTCCACTCGTAATAGCGAGATGAGCCTATGATTCGTTTGGCCGCATTATCTATCGCCACAAATGCACTGCCAGATGCTAAAGCACCTTTAAAAAAACTATGTTCAAAAACATCACGCTGGTAGCGTGTTGGTTCAGGATGTTGTTCCCATATTTTAGGATCAGAGGCTGCTAAATATAATTCTTCAAAATCATCAGCAACCAATGGCCGCAAACTTAAGTTTGGCCCCATTAACACGGGTTTAAAATTAAAATCAGGATTCACTCGTTTTTCCTTCAAGAAATTAATCGAATGTTGCAATACTATTTAGTAGCTTGAACAGGTAATTCACGGAACATATCCTTAATACCATGCTCAGGGACAGATAACTCACCCTGCGCTTTTTTTTGATCCAGCCCGCTCTTTTTAGCTCCGTTACTTTTGATGAGCCAATAAGTTGCACCGACAGCCAAAATAATAGGAAATGAAAGCCCTAATACGACCATGCCAAGCCTTAAGGTACGGTAAGTTGCGGTAGATTGCTGCGAGAGATTTTGCGTTTTCATTGAAGTCCTGTTTATGTGTTCCGATTTTTTGTATTCCAAATAATTGCAGGGCGAACTATAACAGTACAAACAAATGTGCGGAAAAAAATAGTGTAATGAATGCTCAACAGATTTCTTCAACATCGAAAAAATAAAAGCCGGACGATGTGAATCGCCCGGCTTTTTATACATCCAATTAAATAAGGATTACTTGAACGCATCCCACGCGGCAGTAGCTTTACCATTGGCATCCATAGCACCCATGGTGTAACCACTCCAACCCGGACGCGCTTCCGGCTCCCAATAGAAAATACCAATGCCTTTGCCACCGGTAACCTGGCCAACTTTGGTCACCATATCTTTTACGATGGTTTGCGCAGATGCATTATCCCAGGGCACGCCAATTTCACTGATCATGACTTCTTTACCGTAGCGGCTAACCATGTCATTCAGATTGGTCAGGCAAGATGAGTTAATAGTTTGCCAGGTTGAGCCTGATACGTTAGTCGGATAATCCGAAAAACCCAAAACATCAAAGCTTGCACCGTTAGCAACCAAGCCATCAAACAACCAACGGTTGTCTGCATTCTTAAAACAGTTCGCCAAATGCACTACAACTTTTGCACTCGGGAAAATGCTCTTGGTCGCGTTATAACCTGTATTGGTCAACCAAGCGTAATTTTTCATGTTGGTCGATGCCTTACCATCATTCCACAACATACCATTGCTGGTTTCATTACCCACTTGTACCCACAATGGAGTCACGCCTGCATCTTTCACCGCTTGTAATACCGCTGTGGTGTGGTTGTAAACCGCATCCATCAACTGCGTGAAAGTATAGCCAGACCATGCGGCAGGTTTGGTTTGTTGGCCGGGATCGGCCCAGGAATCGCTGTAATGGAAATCAATCATCACACTCAAACCGGCAGCTTTGGCACGCTTCGCCTTGGCGACTACATCTTGCGACGAGTTATACCAACCCTGCGCCGGGTTTACCCACACGCGCAAACGCGCAGCAGTCATGCCCTGCTCTTTCATGATGGCGAAGATATCTTTTTGCACGCCGCTGCGATTGTAATACTTGTAACCGTTGGCTTCGATTTCAGACGTCCAACTCACATCAGCTCCTTTAACCACAGCAGCCATAGACAAAGACGAAGACAATAACAGACCCACTGCGGCTAGGGACTGCGCCGCGATTTTTGATAGTTTCATGTTGTTTACCTTTATTTTTATGTTTTTAGGCTTATGCCTGATTAGGTTCTCTCACAGTCAGCCCGGTTCTACTTCCCACCCTTCAGGCCAACTTCCCGACCTCCTGCCGTCACTTCATCCACATATTATTTATATGATATATATTTTAAAATAACAAGCATTATCTTCTTTGTATGAAATATTTTTTACGCGTGAAATTATAAAGCGAATGATCCCTATAAATACTTTTTAAACGCATATACCCCAAAGGCATAACCCCCAAACTATTTAGCCTTTTTCAATAGGGGCCTATGCTGTTAACCTGCGCGCCTGCTGAAATTCCAACATCAGCTGATCAAAATTAAACAATTTAGGTTTTGAATTTATGGATTTTCAGTATCCCTACGCGCTTGCTGGTTTATTCGTCGGTTTCGTGGTTGGTTTGACCGGTGTGGGCGGCGGTTCGCTTATGACCCCGATTTTGCTGTACTTTGGTGTCAACCCTGCCAGTGCAGTCGGTACCGATTTGCTCTATGCCGCGATTACCAAATCAGGTGGCGTCCACGTACACAATAAAAAGCGCAATATCGATTGGAATATCACCCTGATGTTGGCGCTAGGCTCTGTACCCGCTGCTTTGTTGACTTTATGGGCGCTACATTCAAGTGGGCTCGACACAGCTACCATCAACAAAGTCATCAAAAAATCCTTAGGTTGGGCAATGTTGCTAACCGCCCTTGCGATTTTGTTTAAACAAAAAATTATGGATTACAGTCATCGCAATGACGTATGGCTTACTCGTATGACTCGCAAACAACAAGACGTTGCAACGGTTATCATTGGCCTTGTCATGGGTGTGATTGTGACATTGACGTCCATTGGTGCTGGTGCGTTGGGAACTGTTGCCCTGTTCCTGCTTTATCCGTTGTTACCTGTTGTGCGTTTGGTGGGAACTGAAATTGCGCACGCGGTTCCACTGACCCTGGTAGCCGGTATTGGCCATGCAAGTTTTGGAAATGTCGATTGGGGTTTGCTGGTGAATTTGTTGATAGGTTCATTGCCCGGTATTTATATCGGCAGCCATTTGGCGCATCGCGCTGCTGAAAAATATTTGCGTCCTGCACTCGCGCTTATGATGATGTATGCGGGAAGCAAGTTGGTTTTTTAAACCTGACTTAAGCAATATAAAAAAAGGCGATCTAAAAATAGATCGCTTTTTTATTACATCCCATAATGTTCATTTATAGTTTTTTATTGGCAGCCTTTTTGTTTACAGCCTTTTTGTTTAAAGCCGTTGCACATCCACAGACACAAATAATTGCGGCGAATGTCCGCCACCAAAAATTACGCCTTTCAAGGGAGTTACATCTGAGTAATCCCTACCCCACGCCGTTGTAATATGTTGTTCACCCGTCACTGTATTATTTGTCGGGTCAAACTCAAACCAGCCTTCACCGGGTGAATAAACTGCAAACCACGCATGGGTTGCATCTGCGCCAACTAATTTTTCTTCACCGGGTGGAGGAACTGTTTCGAGGTAACCACTCACATAACGCGCGGGATAACCCAGGGAACGCAAACAGCCAATGGCAAAATGTGCAAAATCCTGGCACACACCGCGCTTGTGTTTAAACACATCGGCCAGTGGAGTTGCTACATCTGAAAATTCGGGGTCATAGGTAAAATCATTAAAAATACGCTGGGTTAAATCCATCACCGCTGACAAGAATGGTCGATCATCGGTAAAAGATGGCGCGGCATAATCTGCAAGATAAGCCTGCGACTGCACCATCAGCGAATCCAGCATAAATTCACGCGCATTGACGCAATCAATTGTTTTGGTATTTTCCAATAAATATTTTACGTAACTGCAAGGGTTGCCAAAATCCAGGTTTATATTGGCTTCCATATCTTTTACGTCAATGATGCTGGTAATGGCCAGCTCTAATTCGCTGTGGTCTTTTTCAATTGAAAATTGTAAAAACTGATTGCCAAAACAATCTGTACGTTTGTTATAGGTAGTTGCTGCGGGTGATATTTTTATATCTATCGCATCCACCTGTTGCCTGGAGGTATTACGTGGCAAAACGTAAGCGACGTTATAGCAATTGCTGACCGACAATGCATATTTGTAGCACGTGCTATGGCGAATAGTGTATTTCATAACAATAATTCCCGGCTTGAAACACAATCATAATTGATCTTGCCACTCAGTATTTTTTACCAACAATTGTGGCCCTTGTGCATGGTCAAAATAGCGCTGGCTGATGGCTTTTGCGGCACTGCTAACAAGGTACTGCACACGCGCCAGAATTTGGTCCAGCTCCTGGCGTACTCCCGTATCTGTTTGCGCCAGCACTTTTACATCACTTAGCTTTAAAGTTGTTGTCGCTTCTAGTAAAAATTTGTTTTCTGCACTCAAGGTTTCTTTGTTGCCCGGCAAATCTGCAAAATGCATTGCCAAGTTTTCAATCTGGAAAATTAACGAACGGGGATTATTGCTGTTCAACAAAATCATTTCCAAACCGTTTTCAATATTCACACCGCTTTGATAACGGCGACGATAGGAAATTAATGCTTCTCCACATAAAAGTGCAGTTTCAACCAACACTTCTTGTTCAATATCATCAAACTTACTCGTCAACATAGAACGCAAACCGCTGACAATTTGTAACGCGCGCTCCATACGTCGGCCCATTTCCATAAAGTGCCAACCATTGCCACGGATCATACTTTCATGGATCAAACCTGCAAATGCCAGCAATGCCGTAACAAGCGGCCCAAGGGCTTCTTCCGGTGCAGAAAGGCTACCTGGTTTCAAGGTCGCTTTTAAATTATCAAGCTCATCGCCAATATTATTAATAATGCGTTGGGTGTCGCTGGATAATTGTTCTTTCACTTGCTCGGCGGCTTTAATCATTGCAACCAGATTATTTGCGACGCTACCCACACGATATTGATCAACAATAATTGAAATCATTTCAGGCTCTGGATTATCCAGCATTGCATCATCAAAACTGGTAAAGCCCGGATAAGTAGAGGTCACATCCGTCACAGATTTTAATAGCGTCCTGAAAATACCATCTGGCAGCGCCTCGGTTTTATTCAACTGGACAAACACAGTGCGCAATAAACGCAATGCAGATTCTGCACGTTCAGCGTAGCGCCCCATCCAAAATAAATTTTCAACAACACGGCTTGGCAGCTCACCCACACTCTCTTGTATTTGTTGCGATTCAGGTGTGCGCAAGGTGACATGTTTTTCCGGTTCCGATGCCAACACCCAGGTATCTTTTGACACAGAGCCGCGCTGGTTGGAAATAATTTTTTTATCAGCATCCAAATTTACCCGGGTCAAACCACCCGGTAATACTGCGTAAGATGTTTCACTCGCAACAGCGAAAGTACGCAAAATAGAAGCACGCGGTAAAAACCTGCCTTGATGCCAGGTCGGTGTTTTTGCACTCGCAATATACTCTTGCGCTGCAAATTGATAAGGATGTTTACGAATACGATTTTGCCAGGCTTGCAACTTGGTATCATCCAATTCAGCGCCGTACACTTCGTATAAACCAGGTTTGCGATAAGTAGGTTTAATTAATAAATCTTTCAGATTGGCGCAAACATATTCCAAATCCTGTTTGTCACCACACCACCAGGTTTTCACCGATTCCATTTTTAATTCACGCCCAAGAAATGCTTTTGAAATTGCGGGCAAGTAACGCAATAACGCCGGATTCTCCAGCACACTCGATCCCAATGGATTGGCAATGGCCACATTACCCATGCGCGCAACTTCCAATAATCCCGGCACGCCCAATTGTGAGTTACCTTTTAATTCAACCGGATCACAATAGACATCATCTACACGCCGCAAAATTACATCAACACGCTTTAAACCATCGAGGGATTTCATCCAGACATAACCGTTGCGAACGGTGAGGTCACTGCCTTGCACCAATTGAAATCCTAAATAATTTGCAAGATAGGCATGTTCAAAATAAGTTTCGTTGTATGCTCCTGGCGTCAACACCACGATACGTGCAATGCCACCATTAGGATTTAATTCGTGTAATTTTTGGCGCAAACGCGAAAAAAATAATGAGAGCCTGTGAACATGGCTATCGCGAAACAAACTGGGGAAAACACGATTCATTACTGTGCGATTTTCCAACGCATAACCTGCACCGGAAGGTGCCTGGGTGCGATCAGCCATGACCTTCATGTTGCCATCAAGTCCGCGCACCAAATCCACACCGTGTAAAATCAACTGGTGATCACCTTGCATTTTTACCTGATGGCAAGGACGTAAATAACCGGCATGGGAAAATAATAATTCGGGAGGAATAACACCCTGCTGGATTAATTTTCGATCACCATAAATATCCAGCAAAAGCGCATTAAATAATTCTGCACGTTCAACCAACGCCGATTCCGTTTGGCTCCATTCTTCACTGCTAATCAGTAAAGGAACAGGGTTTAATTGCCAGGTCTGGTTTGCGTTGGGTTCATCATATATTTTGTAAGTTGCACCATCATCGCGCAAAAGACGGCGAACTTTTTTCTGGCGCTCATCAATCGCTTCCGCACCAAGACTGTGCAAACTTTCCAGCAAGTATTTCCAGTGCGAACGAATTTTGCCATTGCTGTTGTAGGCTTCATCGATACCATCGGTAGAAGATTGGTATTGAAATTGGGATTGCGATTGACTAGAAATTTGATTTTCCATCTGCGCGGAATATAAAGTCATGGGGCTTAACGTCTAGGATTGGATACGATGCAATCATTTTAGCTGCTTTTAAACTCTAATGTTTCATTTATGGGTTTGTGACGAATTTATTCTAAGCAATAACGAAAGATCACTTTTCTATTTTTTGTTCATAACGTCATCCGCATACATATTTCCATCTATTAAAGGAGTCGTCATCCCGTAGGGATCCAGCGGCTGGCGTTCCAGTGACTTTGACGTTTGTAAAGACGCTGGATCCCTACGGGATGACGATTCCCTATTTAAAAAATTAAAGCAGAAATGTGTGAGCCATTACCGCCGCAAATCCAACGTACACGGATATTCATCCGCTGGCTCTTCGGCCGGTGGTGACATAGGCCTGGGCGGATGTTTATGTTCAAAAAATTCGCGCAAAATTTTACCCGCAGGCGAAACAGGCAATGCTCCCGGTGTGTGATTAAAATCAAAGAAACGATTGCCACGGCGCGATTCAGCTTCATTCGCATTGACAGGGAACCGATCATAACTACGGCCACCAGGATGGCTCACGTGATAAGTACAACCACCAATACTTTTTCCATTCCAGGTATCAATTAAATCAAACACCAATGGCGAATGAATGCCGATTGTGGGATGTAACGCAGAAGGTGGTTGCCACGCGCGATAACGCACACCACCAACATATTCACCGTGTTTTCCTGTTGCATTTAAACAAACCCTGCGACCATTACACGCGAGGACATAACGCCCCGGAGTAAGGCCAGAAATTTTTACCTGCAAACGTTCAATGGAAGAATCTACATAACGCGACGTTCCAAAGCTGGAAATTTCTTCACCCAGCACATGCCATGGCTCAATCGCCCAACGCAATTCAATCTGGATATCATCCAATTGCACACGGCCATAATGAGGAAAACGAAATTCTTCAAATGCAGCAAGCCATTCCAATTGAAACGGATAACCATGATCATTTAAATCCTGCACAACATCGCGCATGTCTTCCCACACATAATGCGGCAACATAAATTTATCGTGCAGCGCTGTGCCCCAACGAACCAATGGTTTTTTGTAAGGTGAGTCCCAGAAACGACTGATCAAACAGCGCAATAATAAAATTTGCACCAGTGACATACGCGCATGGGGTGGCATTTCAAATCCGCGGAATTCCAGGATTCCCTGCCGACCGCTTGCAGATCCCGGTGAATAAAGTTTATCGATACAAAATTCTGCGCGATGCGTATTACCAGTGATATCAATTAATAAATTTCGCATGAGCCGATCAGTTAACCAGGGCTGGTCAACCAGACCATCCGGCATTTCTTTAAATGCAATTTCCAGCTCGTACAACATTTCATCGCGGCCTTCATCTACTCGCGGTGATTGACTCGTAGGCCCAATAAATAAACCGGAAAATAAATAAGAGAGTGCGGGATGATGTTGCCAAAAAGTTACCAGGCTACGCAACAAATCCGGCCTGCGTAGAAATGGACTGTTCGCCGGAGTCCATCCACCAAATGTAACGTGATTACCACCGCCGGTGCCTGAATGACGACCATCCAACATAAACTTTTCTGTTCCCAAACGGGTTTGGCGTGCATCTTCATATAATGCTTCTGTATTACTTACCAACTCCGACCATGTTTCTACCGGATGAATATTGACTTCAATAACTCCCGGATCAGGTGTAATTAAAAATTTCTTAAGGCGATAATCTTTGGGTGGCTCATAACCCTCCAATACCACCGGCATATCCAATTCTTTTGCAACAGATTCAATTGCTTCAATCAAGGCGACGTAATGTTCGAGATAAGTCAGTGGAGGCATGAATATGTACATACGACCTTCTCGCACTTCAAAACACATAGCCGTACGAATTACATAGCCTGCGTCCAAATAATGTGGTTTGTTAACAGGACTAGCTGTTTGTTCTGCGATGGTTTGAGAAGGTTTTTGATTGGCTTTACGTTTTGATGAAAATTTTTGCACCAGGTTTTCAAGCGAAGTTACGCGCACAGCTTGCTGGGTTTTTCCCGCCAGATTTAACGCGGGCTTTTCTGCAATAGGATCAGACTCGGGTTGATACAAATCATATTCCTTCTCGGGAAAACCAACTGAATTTAACGGTAAACGTAAACCCATAGGTGAATCACCCGGAATTAACATCAACTCATCCGTGCGAAATTTCCATCGGCCTGTTAACCAGGTGTTATGCGTATAATTCCATTCAATTGGCAATACATAACCCGTTTCAATATTCAAACCGCGCGATAATAATGCAGCTAACCGGCGACGTTCCAAATCATCTTTTAAATCTGCCTTAAGCGGATCTATACCAACCGGTAATTTTTGCTCAGTCCACAGGTAATAAAGTACATCTTCATACGCGGAAATTAAATGCTCACTATTAACAACAATTTTTTTACAAAATGCTTGCGCAAATTTCTTGGCACTTTCGTGATTAAAACCGTAAGAGCGATCAACACGTGCCAAATATTTTTCATCGCGCCACAGTGGTTGTCCATCGGTTCGCCAGAAGCAGCCCAATGCCCAACGCGGAATTTCTTCACCGGGATACCATTTACCTTGGCCATAATGCAGCAAACCAAAGGGAGCAAAAGTTTTGCGCATACGCAGCAATAAATCTTTCGCGAGTTTTAATTTATCGGCGCCGAGTGCGCCGGTATTCCATTGTTCGGATTCCATATCGTCAATGGAAACAAATGTGGGCTCGCCACCTGTTGTTAAACGAACATCCTGCTCTATCAGTTGTTTATCAACCGCTGCACCCAGTGCATTAATCGTTGCCCATTGTTCTTCGGTATAAGGCTTGGTAACTCGCGGATCTTCCAATATACGGAAGACTTCATTTGCATAAACAAACTCCACTTCGCATTTGCTGGTTGCGCCCGTAATAGGTGCAGCTGAAACAGGATCTGGTGTGCAGGCTAGTGGAATGTGTCCTTCAGTGGCGAGCAAACCCGATGTAGGATCCAAACCAATCCAGCCCGCACCGGGAATATAAATTTCTGTCCACGCATGTAAATCGGTAAAATCTTTTTCTGGCCCGCTCGGACCATCAATTGCTTTGATATCTGATGTTAGCTGCACCAGATAACCCGACGCAAAACGCGCGGCATAACCCAGGTGGCGAAATATTTGCACCAATAACCACGCCGTATCACGGCAAGAACCTTTTGCCAGGGTTAGTGTTTCTTCACAGCGCTGGATTCCCGGCTCAAGGCGCACACCGTAACCAATCATTTGTTGCAGTTTTTGGTTTACCTGCACAAGAAAATCGTTCACATGCCAGGGTTTTTCAGAGAGAACCCTGTGGCGGATTTCAGCTTTAATATCGTCAACCAACTCTACCAGTTGCGGGCCGGTTTCCATGATTTCCAGGTAGGGAATCAATTCGCGCTTTAATTGTTCATCGTAAGCAAAGGGAATATATTCCGCATAATCTTCTACAAAAAAATCAAATGGATTAATTGAAGTCATTTCTGCGATGACTTCTACCGAGATCTTTAGTTTTTCACAGGGATCGGGAAAAACCAGGCGCGCCTGGAAATTTCCAAACGGATCTTGCTGCCAATTTATAAAATGTTTTTCAGGTTCAACCTTTAAAGAATAACTATGGATTTTAGTACGCGAATGTGGCGCTGGGCGTAAACGTAATAGATGAGGAAACAGCGAAGTCAACCGATCAAACTTATATTCAGTGACATGATGAATGGCAACGCGTATAGCCATAAAAATACCTTTTTCTAATATTATGTACATCAACAACCCAACAGCCTCATGACGCAAAAAGGTGCGCATGATTTTTCAATGCGCACAAAAAGTGCGCATTTCTACAGGTTAATTGTTGATATGTGATTTTTTAGAACCTGGTATGGATAAGGCAATAAGTGAACCAAGTGAGAAGCAGGTACCGAGAATTATTGAAGGAGATAAATAGTGTAATAAAAATATAATGTGGACATATTATTCATTGATAGAGCTTCAGGCCAAACCTGTCATATAGTAAAACGACTGGCCATTTTCTGGATATTGATTGCAAGTTCGTTGAGCCGCGTAATAGATTCTGTTGTATTGACCGAGGCCAGATTATTTTGCTCACCCATTTCAGCAATGTGGTGAACTTCTTTCGCAATCATTTCGCTTGCAGTTCTCTGTTCACGCAAAGCAGAACTCATTTCACTAACCATGCCAGTGACTTCAGAAATTTTTTCCAGACTTTGCTCTACTGCTTTCTCCGCATTAGAAGCCAAAGCGCCGCCATCACTCACCAAGGCAACACCCGACTGCATGCCGGTAACAGCACCTGCAACACCGCTTTGGATAGCATTAATCATGGACGTAATTTCCAATGTGGATGATGCCGTACGCGCGGCCAAGCTCCTGACTTCATCTGCCACAACCGCAAATCCGCGACCTTGCTCACCAGCACGTGCAGCCTCAATTGCCGCGTTAAGTGCAAGCAAATTGGTTTGATCTGCAATACTTTTGATGACGTTAATAATATCGGAAATTTGTTCTGATTCTTGCCCCAAAGATTCCACCACACTGCGCGTATCTTGCGATGAACGCTCAATGCGCTGCATAGACACTTTTACATCGAGCAATACTTCCCTGCCTTCAGCGGCGAGCTGGTTCGAGCTTTTCATTGCTTCATCAGCAGCGACAGCGTGGGCGTTAATAACATTAATATTCATCGACATCTGCTCGATTGCAGATGCCATGGTTGTCGCCGCTTTATGTTGTTGCGATGTTCCGTAAACAATCGTGGAAGACGATTCATTCAAGCGCTGGCTCATAACCCGAAGCTCATCAGCAGCCGTGATGATTCCGCTGACGATATCATGCAAATTGGATTTCATATCATGCAGTGCTATTTCCAATTCAGCAATTTCATCACTTCCGTTCACCTGGATTGAACCCGTTAAATCACCTTTTGCAATACGTTTGGCAATCGTAATTGTTTTTTGCAAAGAGTTTATTATTTTTCCACCCAACCAAAGACTGATCGCAATACTGCATATAACCGCAATCAGCAAAATCACAATAACTTCGGTAATGGCATGTTTGGACGCGGTTACTGTTTTATCATACTGCTGTTTTGCTGATTGATCGGCAACATCGACTACATTTTGGATTTTTGATTGTACGAGCAGGAAGGTTTTATCGGCGGTTTGCATGGAGGCTAAGCCCATATTGGGATCAACCTCAGCCATTTCTATCGCCTGGGAAATTTCTTTTTTGTACGCCGATAAGTTATCGAGTATTTGTTGCAGATTGTCTTTTTCAGCGGTAGTCACATCATAATTTTTTAAAAGGCTGGTAATTTTTTTAGTTGCATCATCAATTTTCTGGTCAATTTCAGCAGCGACCATTTTGATTTTTTTCTCGTCGTAATTATTCATCCAGGTAAACAGGCGATACACGCCAATATTCGCCGCCCGCGCATCATCCAGGGTTGCACTACTCAGTTGGTATTTTTTGAACTGAACCGCATAAATATCCTGGGTAGACGCTTTCATCGTATTCATGGCAAAAACAGCAACACAACCTAAAACAACCATAAATGCCAGGACAATGGAGGGCAAGGACAATAATTTTTCACGAATTTTCATTGCAATTCTCACATCCCTTTCAAAAAATTAATTTTCACTTGTTAGCGTTTATAAATACCAGCGCAGACAATACTCTCATCCAATTTTTCACAATAAGCAGATTTGGGAAGGATTTTTTTGGTAACCGGATCGGTGAACTTATAATCCTGCCAAAACTTTCCTTTTGATTTGGCAAGTTCAATACGTTCTTTAATGAATTCTTTTCCATCGGCATCTTTAAACCCGATAAGCTCCTTACCGACTTGCTTGGGATTTTGCCCATGAGCCAGGGCTTTACCACCCATTGAATAAACAACTACATAAATGTCATTTTTTATGTATTCCGGTTTTTGCCCGGTAAAATCAGCATAGGCTGTTTCTGCACCTGCAGATTTAATATGGCTTATTGCTTTTTGCACCATGGTTTCTGCATCTTTTTGGGTTCCAAAATCTTCAGCATGCAAACCGATAGACGTAATCATCATTACAAAAAATGTTGATATAGCGGATAATTTCATTTCAACTCCCTCGCTGGATTATCAAGTTAAAAATGCAACAAAAAACGGCGCTACCAAATTAAATATTTAATAAGCTTATATTCAATCGGCGCTTTAGCAAGTGAGAAAAGCAAAGGTACTTGGTTAACGAAGAAATTAACCCGGTAGAATAAGATTATGAAATAACAAGGAATGTAGCAAATAAAGAGAGGACAGAATGCGCGCCAGGAATTTAAAAGCAGATTTAAATACGTAAGAAATCAATAAAAGTATCTATCGATTTTTCGCACCGGGAATCATCTACACCATCCTGGGAAGATACATACAGGGTTCCCTGGTAATACATACCGAGGTCGTTAAAAGTATTAATCAACACATCTTCGTAACACAATGGACAAGTATCCTCAACACCGGTTGCAATAATCGCTGCACCTATTCCGTGTAATTGCTTGCCGATTTCCTGTTCGATATCTACCAAGTCTGAAAACCTGTCCACAAACACTTTTAATTGTGCACTCATGGAATACCAATAAACAGGTGATGCAAAAATCCAGCGCTCGTAGTTCAAGAGTTGTTTAACCAAGGGTAAAAAGTCGTCGTTATTGTTTTTATGTTCGTGGTCGTAAAACGAAATTTTATAATCAGACACATCAAAAATATCCGTTGATATTTTTTGTGCGACCCTATCAATGACTTTGCGTGTATCGCCATCTTTGCGGGAGCCGCCGTAAATAATTGCTGTAGTAGCCATAAATTAATTCGCCTTTTCCGCAGGTGGAGCAACACGCAAGACTTCTTCCAAAGTGGTTAAACCCGCCGCAATTTTTTGTGCGCCAGATAAACGCAACGTGCGCATACCTTCTTTCATGGCTTGCCGGCGCATGTCGATAATATTGCAATCGCTGGTTACTTTTTCTTTTAAAGTTTCAGACACCACTAAAATTTCATACAGGCCCTGGCGACCAAGATAGCCCGTGTTGCGACATTCCAAACATCCAACAGGACGATAAATTTTTGCAGGAACATTCACCTTCCAGGGCGCCACCAACTGCTGCCAATCATCGCTACTGATTTGTCCTTCTTCTTTGCAATGTGGACACAGCGTACGTACCAAACGTTGCGCCATTACCCCCAGCAAAGTCGCATTAATTAAATAGGAGGGAATACCGAGGTCCAACATACGGGCAACAGTCGATGGTGCATCATTGGTGTGCACGGTTGATAACACCAAATGTCCGGTAAGCGCCGCTTGTACTGCCATTTGCGCTGTTTCCAGATCGCGTATTTCGCCCACCATAATAATGTCCGGATCTTGCCGCATAAGGCTGCGAATCCCGGCTGCGAAATCCAAACCAATTTTGTGATGCACCTGCGTTTGGTTAAAACTTTCTTCCACCATTTCGATGGGATCTTCAATCGTACTGACATTCACTTCTGCCGTAGAAATCTGGCGGAGCGATGAATAAAGCGTTGTGGTTTTGCCGGAACCGGTCGGCCCTGTTACCAATACAATTCCGTTGGGACGATCTAACATGGAGCGCCAGCGCGTATAGTCTTCGCCCACCAAACCTAAATCGGTAAAACTGCGCAACAACACTTCCGGATCAAAAATACGCATGACCAGTTTTTCACCGAAGGCAGTTGGCAAGGTGCTCATCCGCAATTCAATTTCGCTGCCATCATTACGGCGCGTTTTGATACGGCCATCTTGCGGTTTGCGACGTTCGGAAATATCCATGCGGCCAAGGACTTTAAATCGGCTGGTAACAGCAGTTGCTACATTGGCGGGCAATTCATAAACATAGTGCAACACGCCATCGATACGAAACCGAATACGCCCTACATCGCGACGAGGCTCAATATGAATATCGCTCGCACGTTGGTCATAAGCATATTGCAGCAACCAATCCACAATTTTTACGATGTGTTGGTCATTAGCATCGGGATCAGTCGATTTACCCAATTCAACAAGCTGTTCGAAATTGGTAATGGCCGATGCAGAAGCACCACCGGCAGCGCCAGTGACTGAGCGCGCCAATGTATAGAACTCCACCATGTAGCGTTCGATATCAGCGGGATTGGCGATAACACGTTTAACACGGCGGCGCGCCACGTGTTCAAGTTGCGGCTCCCAACCACTTACAAAAGGCTGGGTGCAAGCGATGACTACTTCGTCCGGTGTCACTTCAACACACAAAATGCCATGGCGTTTTGCAAAGGCGTAACCCATTATTTCGGTCACTTTCGCCGTGTTGATTTTCATAGGATCAATATGAACCAATGGATGCCTGGATTTTTCCGCCAGCCATTCAGTGATTGCATCACCATCCAGGACTTTACCGGGACGTTTACGATCATCCAGGTTTTGCGTGGCGATATAACTGACAGGATGCATAATCGCCTGCTCCCGCGTGCGCGATGAGCCAAGCAATACGTTCGCATCCTCCTGCAACAAGCGGCCATCGGCCACCAAATCCATTAATACGCTACGCAAATCCAACACACGGTCGAAAGCCATACACCAATTCCTGCTATTTTCTTTATCAAGGGATTGTAGCTAGTCTAGCGGATTAGGGACACTATCCAGGTCGCGAAATACCATCATGAAGCTTGCATTTCCAAAAACTTTGGGCGATTGTCTACCCACTTGATTCCGCAAAAGAGTTGATCATGTCGCTTAATTTGAAAACCTACCAAACCCAACTCGCCCAACTTGTCGCCTTACCATCAGTAAGTTGTGGTGTGCCAAATTGGGACATGCCCAATTTACCTGTCATCGAATTGCTCGCAACATGGTTCGCTGATTTGGGATTTAAAACGCAAATTATTCCACTCGCGCAGCCAGGTAAAGCAAATTTAATTGCTACGCTGGGCAGCGGCGACGGCGGTTTAGTCCTGGCTGGCCATAGCGACACAGTGCCTTACGATGCAGATAGATGGCAAAGCGATCCGTTTAAACTCACCGAAAAAGACGGCAAATTTTTCGGTTTGGGCGCAACGGATATGAAAGGTTTTTTCCCGATTATTTTGGCCGCAATCCAACCTTTTTTAAATAAACCGCTCAAGCATCCATTAATTGTTCTTGCGACAGCCGACGAAGAAAGCAGTATGAGTGGCGCACGCGCCTTGGCTGATATGGGAAAACCCAAAGCGCGCTACGCCGTGATTGGCGAACCCACCGAACTCAAACCCATCCGCATGCACAAAGGCATTATGATGGAAGCTATTCGCATTCGCGGACAAGCAGGTCATTCATCAAATCCTGCGTTAGGAAAAAGTGCGCTGGATGCAATGACGCACGTGATGACCGAATTAATGAGTTTACGTAACGATCTGCAATTAAAATATCGCAATCCCGGTTTCGCTGTGCAAACACCTACGTTAAATTTAGGCTGCATTCACGGCGGCGATGGTGCCAATCGAATTTGCGGTGAATGCGAATTGCATTTTGATTTGCGTTTACTCCCGGGAATGGATACCGAAGCATTGCGTACAGCAATTCAAAATCGTTTAACGCCAATCGCCGAAACCAGCGGAACTGATATTATTTTTTCTTCATTATTTGAGGGCGTAGAACCTTTTGACGAGCCGGCTGAATCCGAGTTGGTAAAAGTGTGCGAACAATTAACTGGTCACACGTCCGAAAGTGTTGCATTCGCCACCGAAGCACCTTTTATGCAACAACTTGGCATGCAAACTGTTGTACTTGGCCCAGGCTCAATCAACCAGGCACACCAACCCGATGAATTTATCAGCATCGACCAACTTGAACCTGCAGTAAAAATTGTGCAGGAATTGATTCAAAAATTTTGTGTAAATTAATTTAATGGAAAATCGTCATTCCCGTAGGGAGCCGAAGACCAACGTAGTTAATCCAGTGCCTTAACCTAATTCATTTAAGCCGCTGGATCCCCTACGGGGATGACGAAAATAAATATACGAGACCTTCATGTTAAACGTCGCACTTTGTTCTTACGGCATGTCCGGAAAAGTTTTCCATGCCCCGCTGATTACAGCGGAACCACAATTAAATTTGCATACTATTTTGCAACGCTCCAGTGATAGTGCTTTGGCGAATTATCCCAATGCAAAAATTGCAAAATCCTTTGAAGATATATTGGACGATAATGCTATTGATGTAATCGTGGTAAACACACCAAACGAACATCATTTCCCAATGACTAAAGCCGCGTTGCTCGCCGGAAAACATGTCGTTACAGAAAAACCTTTTACGCTTTCATTGGCTGAAGGTGAAGAATTAATCGCACTTGCGGAGGAGCAACAAAAAATTCTCGCGGTATTCCATAACAAACGCTTGGAGACTGATCATCTCACGGTGAAAAAAATATTGGCTGATGGCAGCCTTGGTCGCGTAGTAGAAATTGACTGGCATTACGATCGCTACCGAAATGCGATTACGCATAAATTATGGAAAGAAGATAAATTACTCGGTTCAGGAACCTGGTGGGATTTAGGCGTGCACATGCTTGATTCAATGCTCAATCTTTTGGGCCGACCACAAGCTGTCAATGCGGACATGCGCAGCTTGCGCCGCGCCGAAGGCTCAACGGATTATTTTAATGTATGTTTCCACTACGCCGATATACGAGTGCTGTTGCGTTCAAGCACGTTTGTCAGCGAGAAAGGTGCAACAGTTAGCCTGCACGGTGATAAAGGTTCATTTTTAAAATTTGGCCAGGATGTGCAAGAACAGCAATTAATGAATGGCTTGCGACCCTATCAACACAATTGGGCGCAGCATAGCAGTGACAACCAGGGGATTTTAACAATCCAGCAAGAAAATGGCGCCCAGCGGACACAAGTCGAAAGTGAGCGCGGTTGTTACGAATTATTTTATCGCAATATTGCTGAGGCTATTAATGGAAAAGATACTTTGCGTTTTGGTGCGCAGCAGGCATTATTAGCGGTAGAAATGTTGCTGGCAGCTGAAGAAAGCAACAGATTACAAAAAACTATTTTGGTTTAATTTATTAAAGAGAACTACCGTGTCCGACACTCAAGCCTCTACTAAACAAGAATACGTAAAATGGTTTCGCCATTCGACACCCTATATCAACAAACACAGCGACAAAACCTTTGTGATTATGTTGCCGGGCGAGGCTATCAATCATGCAAACTTTCATAATATCGTCCACGATATTGCGCTGTTATGCAGTCTGGATGTAAAGCTGGTTCTTGTGCACGGTGCGCGCCCACAAATTGATGAACGTTTGCAATTGGCCGATACTTACAGCCACTTCCATGAGCACTTACGGATTACCGATAGCGAAAGTTTGCGACTTGTCATTCAAGCTATTGGTGAAGCGCGCACTACAGTTGAAGCAGCTTTATCAACGGGATTACCAAATTCCCCCATGCACGATGCCGACATGCAAGTGATTAGCGGTAATTTTGTGGTGGCCATGCCTTACGGTGTAATCAATGGTGTTGATTTGCAACACACAGGTAAAGTGCGCAAAGTAAATGTGCAATCGCTACAAAGCGTATTGAATCCGGGCGCAGTAGTGTTGTTATCACCTATGGGTTATTCGCCTACCGGTGAAATTTTCAATCTGTCTTTTAGTGATGTCGCCACTCATGTTGCAAGCGCACTCAAAGCCGATAAATTGCTCGCGTTTGTCGAGGGTAATGGCGTGACTGATGAAGAAGGCAATCTGGTTCGCCAGCTTTCACTCAAGGAATGCCAGGATTATCTTGCTGATAATGGTGCAAAGCTTGACCATGATTTGCAACAGGCCTTGAGTGCTTGCTATTTAAGTTGTTTACAAGGTGTTCAACGCGCTCAACTTATGAGTTATGCAACCGATGGTGCGTTGCTGACCGAATTATTTACGCGCGATGGTTTGGGCACCATGATTTATTCCGGTCAATATGAACAATTGCGTAAAGCCAGTATTGATGATGTAGCGGGAATTCTTGATTTGATTCGCCCGCTCGAAGAGGCGGGGATTTTAGTGCGTCGTTCGCGCGAATTGCTGGAAACTGAAATCAATAAATTTCATGTGATGGATAAAGATGGCACCATTGTCGCCTGCGCAGCACTTTATCCTTATGGCGATATGGCAGAGCTTTCTTGTGTGGCGACTCATCCTGATTATCGCAACGGTGGTCGTGCGGCGGCATTGCTACAACAAATGGAAGAACAAGCGCGCAAGCAAAATATCAAGCAATTATTTTTGCTGACAACCCAAACGGCCCATTGGTTTATTGAACAAGGTTTTGTGCAAGGAAAGTTGGAAGATTTACCGATTGCGAAACAAGAACTTTATAACTATCAGCGTAACTCCAAGATTTTTATAAAGCCCATTGTGTAAAAAATATCTTTCATAAAAAAAGCATTTGGCGAAAACACCAAATGCTTTTTTAACGACTTATTTAATTATTGAAAGTTACGCTATCGCTTACTTTTTGGAGCAGCTCTTTATTTTTCTCCAGACGCGATTGCAAAGTCCACGTCAAAATACGATAAAACTCTTTATCGCCTTCAACCAGGGTAATAATATAAGCCACATTCATTCCATCAACAGAACCTTGCAGCGAGAATCGTTCAGCGGGCAAACCGCCTACTGTGATCGCTTGTTTAGCTTCCGTTATAGTTCCGTTTTTAATCGCATGCTCCAGTTGTTTTTGTATAACATCCGCATACATCTCTACCGTTACTTGTGGGTCAAAATCAATTTTTGAATCGCGCATGATAACCATATAGGTTTCATCAGTCGCTTGCGCCACACCTAGCGCTTGCCCATCAACCAAATCATGTTTTTCCCACGATTCCGGTACCTGTGCAGAAATATGTTTGTCCTCACTAAAAATAGTCTTGGTCAACGCAACATGATTTTTAGCAGACACAACTTTTATGGCTGGGTTTTCTGTACGATCACCGCCGCGACATTCTTTGGGCCGAATCGAATCACGCAGAGTACCTTCAATACATGTCCACACTACGTCGCCATTGGTTTCTTTTGGTGTCCAGATAATCGTGTTCTTATCTTTCAAGAAGCGATAAGTCACCACAAGTTTGGCGTCTTCCTGCAAAAAAATCGATTCGACAAACTCATTGCTCACATCATCCGGTAAACCAACCAAAATATTGTCATTGGGATAGGTGTGGTTATTCTTGATAAACGTTTCTACTTTATTTTTCGATTGCACTACCAATGGCATCGCATGGTTTACTTTTGAGCGATACGTGTAATCCTGATAAGCGGGAATGGCGATAGCGGCAAGGATTCCCGTCATTGCAATGAACAGAAAAAAGCCCGCGATAAAAACTGCAATTACAACACCAGATGATTTTGGCACACTGCCATATTTCCGGTTCCAGGATTCTTTTGACGTTGCAAAAAATACGATGGCTTCAATTAAGGAAACAATACTGGGAATTAACGTTCCCCAGAATAATAAATAAAAAATTCCCCACCATTGTCCCAAATACAAACGATGTATTCCCAATCCACCCACAAAGAGCGCAAGGAGACCTGCAGTTGTTTTACTTTTGCTAACAAACTCGCTCACTGGCGTAAAACATTTTGGGCATTTGTTTTGACCGACACGAATTACTGTTCCGCACTTCACGCAATAACAGGCGGAATCTTCCCCGGTTTCAACTTTTTGTGTTTTGGGAGTGACTACAGGTTCAATCGCCAACACCTGGCTTTGGACTTTTGCAGGCTCAACCACTTGTGCAGGCCCACGATTTGCCAACTCGCATTGGCCACCTGCTTTTTCAATCAAGGCTTTATATTTTGCTGCCAGCTCAGAACCAACATCTGCTTTTACAAGGTTACGGGGTCGACGCAACATTTTTTCGATGGCGGGAACATCTTTTTTGAAGGCTGCCGCCAGATTACTTACCAGGACGGAACGATCTACCCCTGGCTGCGGTGCAGCCAACAAAAAAATGTCCATTCTCTGCTCAGACATAAGTTGATTCCCTGATTGATGAGTGTTGTATTTTTATATGTGAATAGCTGTTATGGCGGTAAATGGTGACCAGCTCCCACATAATATGCAAGCGATGTTTAATGCGACATTTGCATAACGCTCCCGCCAACCCGAATACCTTCCAATGCCCGTATTCTGCTATGCTATGCCCCTTCAATTTTTAAGTCTTTTTTAGCCAATACTTGTCCTTGGGCGAGTACATTTGAGGTAAGACCATGCCTGTTTATCGTTCCAAAACCACCACCTCTGGCCGCAATATGGCGGGTGCTCGCGCACTGTGGCGCGCCACTGGCATGAAAGATGGTGATTTTGACAAACCAATCATCGCCATCGCCAACTCCTTCACCCAATTTGTACCCGGCCACGTACACCTGAAAGACCTGGGCCAGTTGGTTGCGCGCGAAATTGAAAAAGCAGGCGGTGTCGCCAAAGAATTCAACACCATCGCTGTTGATGACGGTATCGCCATGGGCCATGATGGCATGCTCTATAGCTTGCCATCGCGCGACATCATCGCTGACTCGGTGGAATACATGGTTAACGCCCACTGTGCAGACGCCATCGTTTGTATATCCAACTGCGATAAAATCACTCCCGGTATGTTGATGGCCGCTATGCGCCTGAATATCCCGGTGATTTTTGTATCGGGCGGCCCAATGGAGGCCGGTAAAACCAAACTGGCCGAGCACAAGCTTGACCTGGTTGATGCCATGGTGATCGCGGCTGACGACAAGGCGAGCGATGAAAAAGTCGAAGCCTACGAGCGCTCTGCTTGCCCGACCTGCGGTTCCTGTTCGGGCATGTTCACCGCCAACTCAATGAACTGTTTGACCGAAGCACTCGGTTTGTCATTACCGGGCAACGGTTCTTTATTGGCAACCCATGCTGACCGCGAACAACTTTTCCTGGAAGCTGGCCGTCGTATCGTGGAAATCACCAAGCGTTACTATGAGCAAGATGACATGAGCGTTTTGCCACGTTCAATCGCCACCTTCGATGCATTTGAAAATGCCATGGCGCTCGACATCGCCATGGGCGGTTCAACCAATACCATCCTGCATTTATTGGCTGCCGCACAGGAAGGCGATGTGCCCTTCACCATGTTTGATGTAGATCGCATGAGCCGCAAAGTGCCGCAGTTGTGTAAGGTTGCACCTAACACCCAGAAATACCATATGGAAGACGTACACCGTGCTGGCGGCGTGATGAGTATTTTGGCGGAGCTGAACCGCGGCGGCTTGCTTCACAATCAATTGCCAACAGTGCACAGCAAAACCTTCCAGGAAGCACTGGATAAATGGGACATCATCACGACCTCGTCTGAAGCTGTAGCGACTTTCTACAAGGCTGGCCCAGCGGGAATCCCAACCCAGGTTGCGTTCAGCCAGGCAACTCGGTGGCCGACACTGGATGGCGACCGCACCGAAGGTTGCATTCGCTCCGTTGAACACGCCTACAGCAAAGAAGGTGGCCTCGCGGTGCTCAAAGGCAATATCGCACTCGATGGCTGCGTAGTAAAAACCTCTGGTGTAGATGAAAGTTGCTGGGTGTTTGAAGGTAAAGCCTACGTTGTAGAAAGCCAGGACAAAGCCGTTGCGGACATCCTCGATGGAAAAGTGAAAGAAGGCGACGTGGTAGTAATCCGTTACGAAGGCCCAAAAGGCGGCCCCGGTATGCAGGAAATGCTCTACCCCACCAGTTATTTGAAATCCAAAGGCTTGGGCAAAGCTTGTGCACTTTTAACTGATGGTCGTTTCTCTGGCGGAACATCCGGCTTGTCGATTGGCCACGTATCGCCGGAAGCTGCTGCTGGTGGCGCGATTGGTTTGGTCCAAACTGGCGATATTATCCGTATCGACATTCCCAATCGCAGCATCAACGTCGTTCTGACTGAAAATGAATTAGATGCACGTCGCGCTGCAGAAAATGCCAAGGGTCCGCTCGCGTGGAAGCCTACTGAAGTTCGTCCGCGCAAAATTTCTGCATCGCTAAAAGCATATGCAATGTTAGCGACCAGTGCAGATAAAGGTGCGGTAAGGGATTTGAGCAAGCTCGATTAATAATAATCAATTTTTTCCAACCAAAAAGCCAAGAAAAATATCTTGGCTTTTTTTCGACCTATAAAAAGTATCGAAAAATAATTCACAGCATTTACAATTCGTTATCCTGGTTTTCTTCGACGTCAGTTTTACAAACTAATCCACAACAGGGACTTTACTCATGAGTGTATCCACAAGGGACACCAATATTTATCTCCATATTAGTTTTCAGGTAATTACCCTTCTTCTTGTTGCAGCAGGTTTATTTTTCAGCACCAGCTCATTGCAAAATTATTGGTCTGCCACATCATTTTTAGGATTTAAAATTTGGTTAATGATTAGTGCAAGTATCATTTTACTATGCAGATTCATAATACCTGGAGCCGCCAACCTAACCCTGATTACGGCATTTGTGCTGCTGTTATTTGCGGGCAATGGTTTGCCTGCAGGATTATCATGTTTGTTTTTTTGCATAAGCGTTTTTAGTTTGGGTCGCTTGTTGGCGAGTTGTATTGCAAATGAAAAATGGAATGCGGCAAATATTTTTATTGTGGGATTTTCCGGCTATGCGGCCATTTTTGGCATCATGATTCACCTGCCAATCAACTATAGGTGGACATACATTGCTATTCTCCTTGCCCCGCTGTTAATAGACTTGTCGATAATTGCCAAACAAAATAGTGTTAAACAACATATCCATGGATTGCTGCAAAAAGTTAATAGTGCCTTATCGCCTATAGCTTATTGGAAGTTAGCAGGGCTTTTAATTGTTATCGGTTTTTTCAGCTGTTATTCGTTCATGTTGAGTATTACCTCTGACGATAACAGCTATCATCTGGCGATGTGGAGCCAGCTACAATCGCATCATCAATATCTTTTTGATGTCAAAACTCAAATCTGGTACGCAGCGCCTTTTACTCTGGATATGATTCATGGCGTCCTCTCTGTTGTTGCCAATCAGGATGCGCGGGGAGCGCTTAATATTTCCATGATGGTACTACTATTGATAGTAACTGCCGCTACTGCACATCAATTATTTCCCAAGATTAATATTCGCCTTTTGAGTCTGGCATTTGTCGCATCCACTCCAATGTTGTACAACCTTTTATTAGGTTTACAAACAGAGTTGATACTCGCCACCCTCGCAACTACAGGTGTTTACATTGGCATTAACCAAAATATTTCGTTTATCCAACGTAGCCTGGGCGTAATATTAATTTCATGTTTATTAATCGCTATTAAATTATCCACAGCAACGTTGGCAACAGCTTTATGTATATGCCTGTTGATTAATGAGTGGAATAATTTTCATCAAATAACGAGGTTTTCGAAAACAACACTGCTTGTTATAGTGGCAACGCTGGTCATCGGATTGGCTATAGCACTTCATCCTTATGTAAACAGTTATGTCGTGACAGGAAATCCAGTATTTCCATTGTATAACGCAGTGTTCAAATCGCCTTATTACAACCCAATTAATTTTAAAGATAATAACTTCACCCACGGAGCCAGCTTGCAAGCATGGTGGGCCATGTTCTTTGATTCAAGTAAATATTTAGAATCAAAAAATTTTATTGTCGGGTTTCAATACCTGTTTTTACCATTCGCAGGAATAGTCTGCTTAAGTAAAAACCTCCGTTTACAAACCTTATTGTATCTCGCACTTCCCATGATAATGTTTGGGGGATGCATGTTTTTCATGGTGCAATATGTCCGGTATTTGTTTCCAGTGATGCCTATTGCTTGTATCCTGGCAGCTGGTGTCTTCTATATACCAAATCAAGCCCATGGGCTTATCAAGAATTTCATCACATCATTTACCTTTATCATCCTCGTGTCACTCAATCTTTATTTTTTACCTGGCGTCAGCTGGCTATTTGATCAGAACCCGAAAGATAATTTCACACAAAATAAAAAACTGAACACAGCGGGAAACTACAACCCCGAACATGTTATAAATTTGTATCTCAACGAACATTATCCGCGTGAAAATGTTCTATTTGATGCAGGTAGATGCAATGGTGCCTTGTTATTTGGAAAGCCTTTCTACCCTGATTGGATATCCCCTTCAACGTTAGCAACATTTGACAAAATACAAAGCGACAAAGATGTCATCAGTTTTTTACAAACCAATAACATTCATTTTATTTATTGGTATTTTGGGGATAACGCAAGCACTCAACCGTTCAGGCCCTACATAAAAGCGGTGATTGATAAATATGGAAAAGAAGAGATGAGTGTCAACAAGGTTACGCTTTACAAAATTATGCTGTAAGACAGCGTCAACACAAGAGAGAAAGGGACTTCTCATTAACCAGCAGCATAACGAAAAACGATGAAACGGGTCTGCAAATACGCAATAACAACACATAGGATATCTGCAATTACTTTGACCCCAATAAAATTTGCAACCACCAATGATACGAGGTAAAAAATTCCACCAAACAAAGGAATGTTAATTAAAAGAATTGCGGCATATTTACAGAAATCAACCAGCAAACCGTCATAGAAAGGTTTACCAAACGTATAAAGTCGATGTAAAAAATACCCTGATAAGCCCGCAATCACTTTCGCAATAGCATTGGCAAAAAGCGGGCTTAACCATGCATGCAGTACCAAACCCAGATAAACCGAATATTCAATGGCATATACCACCAAGCCAACCAACAGGTAACGTCCCACTGACCGCCAGTTTTGCTCAATAAATTTTATTAGCATATTAACGGCTTAAACTATGATGGACAGGTTTTGCGGGAACACTAGCAATATCATAGCCAATAAACGCCAGGAGTAATTGCAAACCCATCACCAGGGTAATTGCCGATAGCACAACGGTTCCCGCTGGCGTAGGTGTTTGCACCAGCGATGACAAATACCAATGATAACCACCATAAAAAACACCAAACAACATCATAAGTATTCCAATCGGCAATTCCAACGATGCCAGCGACATATTCCGCAAATAATAATTATAGAAAATTCGCTTAAGGGTATTACGGAAATGTTTTACAAAAAATTCGCCCATAATTTTAGTAATTTTTAAATTACTTTTTTCATCTTCATATTTTGCGTCCATAGGAATATCAATGACGACCGCACGCAAGGTATTCAAACGAAACAATATATCGGTTTCAAAAAAATAGCGGTTACTGATTTTTGAAAATGGAAGATGCTTTGCAACACTGGCATGGATAGCGGTATAACCATTGGTAGGATCAAAAAGATTCCAATAACCCGAAGAAACTTTGGCCATCAATGACAAGATTGAATTCCCAAAGAGTCTGATTTTTGGCATTGCTTGCAAAGATTCCAAATCAAAAAAGCGATTGCCTTTAGCATAATCTGCTTCGCCATTTAATAAAGGATTCACAAACAGTGGCAACAGGGTTGGATCCATTTGTCCATCGCCATCGATTTTTACAATGACTTCTGCACCGTCTTCAATCGCGGCTTTATAACCGGACATGACTGCTCCACCAACGCCCTGGTTTTGCTCATGGAAAATAACGGTAACGCGTGAGTCACGGTTATGTTGCTGGACATACTGGCCACTTCGGTCTGGACAGGCGTCATCAACAACAAATATCCGTTCACACTCGGAACCGATTGCGTTAATTACAGCCAAAATATGGTTTGTCACTTTATAACTTGGAATGACAACGGCAAGTTTATATTTGTACGACATGCTGTACGTTAATCCCTGGTCTACTATTTATTTCCAGTTGAAAAAAAGCTACACAATTCACTAAACGCCTGTTCAGAAACAGGCAATTAATTAGTCGCAGACTTCTTCTCAAACACCATAAATTTATGTTTCAAATTTGCATCACTTTCACCGGGCAACTCTGAGGTTAGCTTCCATTGATTGGCAGGTAATTCAGGGAAATACGCATCGGCATCTTTTACAGTTGCGTCGATTTGGGTGAGGTAAACCCGATCCGCAATTGGCAATGCGTGGCGATAAATTTCTGCGCCACCAATAACCATTATTTCTTCTGCAAGGCTATCTTGCTCATTGCGAAATTGCTGGCCAATCTCAAGTGCAGCTTCCACACTTTCCGCCACTAGAACGCCAGCGAACTGCCAATCTTTTTGACGCGTCACTACAATGTTGGTGCGGCCAGGTAGAGGCTTGCCAATCGACTCAAAGGTTTTGCGCCCCATAATCACGGGCTTGCCCAAGGTAACAGATTTAAAATATTTTAAATCTTGCGGTAAATGCCACGGCAATTCGTTGTTACGACCAATAGCATTATTATTTGCAGTTGCAACTATAAGTGAGAGTTTCATAAAAATTTCTACGCAGGAAAATTGCAGGTATCAATGAAGGTTACCCCAGCCCCGCACTCCATTACGTGATGTGATCCACTAAACAGAAAACGGGTATTGGATCGGATCGTGGTGCTCGTAACCTTGCACGTCAAAATCCTCCATGGTTACCCATGTCTCCAAATCCTTAAGCGATTTAATATCTGGATTGATCATTAATGACGGCGATGCAAAAGGTTCACGTGTTAATTGTACATCGCGCATCAAGGGCAACTGGTCTTCGTAAATGTGGGCATTAACGATTTTGTGGTAAGCCTGACCTGGTTTGTGTCCCGTAATTTGTGCCATCAGCGCCAGCAAAGTAAACACTTGAATCTGGTTAAAATTCAAACCCAGTGGCACATCGCAAGAACGCTGGTAACTTGTGAGATACAAGGTGTCATTGAGCAGCGAAAACGTATGCGTGTGCATGCACGGGCGCAAGCAACCTAAATCAAATTCGCCGGGGTTGTAAAAAGATAAAATTTCACCGCGATCATCAATACCTTTGGAAAGGTTATCAACAATTTTTTGCAGCTGATCAATAGTGCCGCCATTGGGCTTTGCCCAGGCACGGCCCTGAACACCGTAGACGCGCCCCATATCATCCACGCCTTTGCGCGCGGGGTTGGCAAGCCACACAGCATTTTCGTTGGCGTTAGCGTCCCAGGTTTTAGTGCCCAGCGCACGAAATTGCGCGGCGTTATCGTAACCGCGAATGTAGCCAATCAATTCGGCGATAGCGGCTTTCCAATAACTTCTGCGGGTAGTAATGATAGGAAATTTGTTGCCCGCAACATCGTAAGTTAAATCAGCATTGATTAAGGTCAGGCAGCGCTTGCCAGTGCGGCTGTTGGCAATCCAGGTACCCTCATCGATGATACGCTGGGCGAGGTCTAAGTATTGTTTCATTGATAAATCTCATTTTCCAATCTGTAAAGCCCTCACCCTAACCCTCTCCCTGAGGGAGAGGGAACTGGGAGGTGCCAATTCGAAGCTCTTTCTGCTCCCTCTCCCACTGGAACGGGGCGCGTAGCAAGGGGGAGGATGAGGCGCTCTTAGAAAATCATGGAGCTGGAGGCGTATCAACAACCTCAACCAATCTTTTCTGAACCGCCGCTTTTTTCCGTTCCCCATAATAACTGGATGCCAATAGATAAATCCCGAAAATAAACATAGGGGCGGAGAGTAACTGGCCGCGGGTAATAACGCCAAAAAGATCAAAGCCAATACCGGCATCGGGCTCGCGGAAATTCTCTACCAGGGAGCGGAAGCTGGCATACAGGATCAAAAACAAGCCTCCAACAGCGCCGCGCGGGCGAGGCTTGGCCGAATACCAAAACAGCACAATAAACATGACCAAGCCTTCAAGGGTCGCCTGGTATAGCTGCGATGGATGGCGCGCAACACCAGCAGGATCTTCGGCTTTGGGAAAAACCATCGCCCAGGGAACATCAGATACGCGCCCCCATAATTCCTGGCCGATAAAATTACCGAGGCGACCAAAGCCCAAACCTAGTGGAACCAGGGGCGCAACAAAATCCATCAGGGCGAGGTAAGGCACGCGGATTCGATGGGCATAAACGTACATCGCCAAAAGCACACCAATCAAGCCGCCGTGGAAAGACATTCCGCCTTCCCAAATCCTGAATAACCAAAGCGGGTCGCTCATCCATTTTTCGAAATTATAAAAAATCACATAGCCAATACGGCCACCCAGGATTACGCCAAAAGCACCGTAGGTCACCAAATTCTCAACCTCAACTTTGGTGATGGGCGAATGAGGTTTGCCGCTGCGATAGAGTGCGATTAACCATGCAGACATAAATGCCAGCATGTACATAACGCCGTACCAATGAACATCAAGGGGGCCAATGGTTTTACCGGCAATATCAAAAGGACCAATAGAAACGGCTATGGGGTTGAAGTTGGGATATTGGAGCATAGAGAAAGCCAAACTTTGGGGATTAACAAAAGATCGCCCTTGTAAGTCGCTATAGGTTGGATGAGATTAATCAGGGAATCGTCATCCTCAGCTACGCACTCCGGCTAGCGGGGATCCATGGGGCTGGTGTTCCAGCATTTGATTTCGTTTTTTAAGAGCCAGATCCCCGCTATGCGAAGATGCCGACTCCCAAAGAAATTTATGGGTTATTCAATTAATCCTCTGAAAATATAATTTGCACAACCTGGTTAACTCGAAAAGCTAAAAGCTCCACGTTTATTCTTCAAAGTCATCAGAGCCCACCGGACGAATCAAACGCGCCACATCGGCGTCATTCAGGGCCTGCTCGACGCGCTCGCGGATTTGCTCTGCATTCCCCATGGTCATCACTTCGGCCAGGAGGTCTTTGGCAAGGGTAGAACTGATACCACGGATAACCGATTTTACTTTGGGCAAGTTGGTGGCACTCATGGAAAGCATATCAAAGCCCATGGCCATCAACAAAATCGCAGCACCCGGATCGCCCGCCAATTCACCGCAAATACTGACACTAATCCCTTCCGCATGGGCTTCAGTGACAATATGTTGCAACGCACGCAATACCGCGGGATGGAAAGCCTGGTACAAATCCGCCACTCGCGCATTGTTGCGGTCAACTGCCAATAAATACTGGGTAAGGTCGTTACTACCAACGGATAAAAACTCCGATAAAGCAGCCAGTTCGCGCGCCTGATAAACAGCGGCAGGAACTTCGATCATGGCGCCAACGGGCGGCATCTTAACCTTGTAGCCTTCTTCCACCAGCTCTTTGTAGACGCGGGTGATCAAGGCTTTTGAAGCTTGCATCTCGGGAACGTTAGTGATCATCGGCAGCAAAATACGCAAATTATCCAGGCCTTCACTGGCTTTGATCATTGCACGCACTTGCGCCAGGAAAATCTCCGGGTGATCCAGGGTTACACGGATGCCGCGCCAGCCGAGGAAAGGGTTATCTTCTTCGATAGGAAAATAAGGCAGCGCTTTGTCACCGCCAATATCCAGGGTACGGATGGTCACAGGCAAGGGCGCAAAAGCCGCGAGCTGTTCACGATAAATCGTGCGCTGTTCTTCTTCAGACGGAAAACGGTCGCGCATCAGGAAAGGCACTTCGGTACGGTACAAACCAACGCCTTCAGCACCACGCTCCAGGGAACGCACCACATCCGCCATCAACCCGGTATTCACCCACAGGGGCAAACGGTAACCATCGTTGGTTTCGCAAGGAAGGTCTTTAAGCGCCTCCAAACCTTTGAATAATTCCTGCTCCTCAAGGTCGATAGCCATATAGTGCTTGAGGATATGTTCATTAGGATCGCTATAAACCGCTCCGCGATAACCATCCACAATCACGGGGCGACCGTCCATTTGCATAAACGGCAAATCAACTGCACCCATAACGGTGGGGATATCCATCGCGCGCGCAAGAATCGCGACATGAGAGTTGCTTGAGCCTTCGACTGAAACCAAACCCACCAGTTTCTCTTTGGGGATTTCACCCAGCATGGACGCGGTAAGTTCTTCACCGATAAGGATGGTTTTGTCGGGAAATACGCGCTTCTTGCGATTGGATTCTTGCAAATAAGCCAGCACACGACGACCCAGATCGCGCAAATCGGTTGCCCGCTCGCGCAAGTAGGGATCATTCATGCTGTTAAACGTTTGTTCGTGCTCGAGGATAACCTCGCTCCACGCGAAAGACGCATTGGCACCTTTGCGGATTCGTTCAGTCACTTCACCGCCGAGGGATGCATCGTCCAGCATCGCCAGGTAAGCATCAAACAGTGCACGCTCTTCGCGGTTCAAACGCTCTTTTAATTGCGCACCAAGGCCTTTGATATCTTCGCGTACAGCCATTAAACAGCGTTGGAAAAATGCGATTTCTATATCGACGTCTTCGCAGGGTTTAAAAGGCACCGAACGCAAATCAGCTTCAGGCGCGATAACCATCGCTTCACCGATAGCAATACCGGGAGCACCAGCCACACCCATGAAACGCGCCTGGGTAGCAACTTCATTTTTGCCGCTATTAACACCGCCCGTCGCTTCGGCATGGGCGATAACACCCGCCAGTTGCGCAGACATGGTTACCAGAAAAGCTTCATCACCTTCATCAAAACGACGCTGGTCAACTTGCTGCACCACCAAAACGCCAAGCACTTTGCGCTGGTGGATAATAGGTACACCGAGGAATGAGCTGTAACGCTCTTCACCGGTTTCAGGAAAATATTGATAACTGGGATGGGCTTCGGCTTGTTCAAGGTTGATCGGTTCTTCACGCACAACCACACGGCCAACCAAACCTTCGCCAGCAGACAGGCGCACGCGGCCAACAGCATTCTGGTTGAGGCCATCGGTCGCCATGAGCACATAGCCACCTTCATCGTCACGCATATACACAGAGCATACGTGGGTTCGCATGGCGCTTTTTACGCTCGATACAATAATGCCTAACGCCGAGGGCAAATCGCGCGCAGCGTTAACTTCCTGGACAATAGAGCGTAGCGAATTCAGCATAACGACCAATCAAACCTTATGTAATTTTTTATGATCTAACTTTTACAACCTGACACAACCTGACTTTTTATCATCCAGTTTTACAATCAAACTGTTCAATTAAACTTTTCAATTAAACCATGCGCACAGCAAAGGATGCAGCGAATCAGTTAGCGCCCCACCATCAATTCCAATTCCAGCTGGGCATGGACAGTTGAAAGTTCTTTTAATGCCCGACGATAAACATCTTTTTTAAACGACACAACCTTGCCCAGCGGATACCAGTAACTCACCCATTTCCAATCATCAAACTCCGGGCGACCGCCGTTATTATTGAGGGAAATACGGGAATCCTCGCTACGCAGGCGCAACAAGAACCATTTTTGTTTTTGACCAACGCACAACGGCTGGGAATTATGGCGAACCAGGCGATCTGGTAGGCGATAACGCAGCCATCCACGGGTGCAGGCTAAAATTTCCACATCTTCAGGATGAAGGCCAACTTCTTCATGTAACTCGCGATAAAGTGCCTGTTCGGCAGACTCTCGCTCGTTAATCCCACCCTGCGGAAACTGCCAGGCATCTTGCCCGCCTACCCGACGCGCCCAGAGCAATTGGCCCAGGTCATTCGTCAATACAATGCCCACGTTGGGGCGAAAACCATCGCTATCTATCACGGGAATCATCCCTACAAAATGTTAGGCTGTGAAACAGCTTTTTCCGCACTATAACAGGCTTATGCAAAGCCGCAAGCCCTTGCCACTCCCCAGCCAAAGTAAATCTTTGTTGAGCCGCCAGAACACACTGGTTATGCTAGGCGCCTTCATCCAGCCCCCTCATTTTGCTCAAGAAGGTAATCCGTGCGTCTTGCTATTTTTGATCTCGATAACACCCTTATTGCTGGCGACAGCGACTATAGCTGGGGACAATTCCTCGTCCAGAAAAATCTGGTGGACTCGAAAACCTACGCGGAAGCCAACGACCATTTTTACCAACAATATAAAGCGGCAACCCTGGATATCCACGAATACCTGCGCTTTTCACTCGCGCCGCTGACTCGCTTTTCGCTGGATGACCTGGCCGTATTGCATGCTGAATTTATGCAGGACTTTATCGAGCCGATGATGCTTCCAAAAGCCAAGGCGCTTTTGCAAACCCATCGCGCACAGGGCGATCACCTCTTGATCATCACCGCAACCAACAGCTTCGTAACCCATCCTATCGCCAAGCGCCTGGGCGTTGATGATATTTTGGCAAGCGATGCTGAAATTGTGGATGGCCGATACACCGGCAACGGAACAGGAATCCCCTGCTTCCAGGGCGGCAAAGTGACTCGTTTGGAGCAGTATTTAACAGAAAAGGATTACAATTTAAGCGATGCCTATTTTTATAGCGATTCAATCAATGATTTGCCATTGCTGGAAAAAGTCCCCAATCCCGTCGCTGTCGATGCCGATGAACGTTTAAGCAAGGTGGCGCAAGAGCGCGGCTGGAAACAACTCAGTTTGCGCGATTAAAATCATCGCTCCATAAAAAAGCCGCCCTTTAAGAGCGGCTTTTTTATGGCGAAACCTCAACAGGTTTTCGACGGGTCAAGTAAAACACCACAACCAACAAACCAATCCCGATTACCAATAAGGCATAGTAATTCGCGGTAAAGCGTGCAACGATTTTCTCCGCTGATCCGCAGATAGAATTTTGCGGATTATTAGCGGAATAAGTAACCATCACTTTGTCACCGGTTTTGGCTTTCACACAAGATGCAACGCAAGCATTGCTCGATCCGCGATACTCGTTGCCATCAACCGCAAAAGCGTAATAGACCAAGCCTGCATTTGAACAATTTTTATTATTAATCACCGCTTCAATTTGCCGGGACGAATCCGCCAGGTTTTTTGCGTCGCGCTGGAAATGGTGATTGACACCGGCGAGCACGCCAACCAAAGCCAGCACTAACAGGCTAAACAAAATTCGTAATGTAATTCGACGCTCAATGGCCCGCATAACTATTTTTTCTCAATCAATTATTCATCGTCATCCCCGCACACGCGGGAATTCCTACACCAAGAGCTGGATCCTCGCCAAGGGGACGCCTAGCTCGAGGATGACGACTCTCAACTACCTAAACGCGCTATACAACTAAGCCAGATAAACTCGTGCAAACACAGCTTTTAAATAATCCGTTTCAGGAATTGCCGGATGCACCGGATGATCTGGCCCCTGCCCGCCCTGCCCGATAATTTGCACATGGCGATCCAGGTGGCGACCCGCAGCGCGAACAATTTCCACCAAGGTATCTTTGCCTAAATGCATGGAACAGGAACCGGCAACCAATAAACCATCGCGACCCAACAAGCGCATACCCAGTTCGTTAATGTGGCGATACGCCGCTTCGCCCGCTTTTTGGTCTTTGCGCTTTTTGATGAATGCCGGCGGGTCAAGCACCACAATATCAAAGCGCTCATCTTCAGCAATTAAATGCTTGAGCACTTCAATCGCCTTACCTTCAAAGCAGGTAATCCTGTCTTCCACACCATTCAGTGCCGCGTTTTTCTCAACATAATCCAAGGCTGCTTCAGAAACGTCGACACAATAAACTTCGCTTGCGCCAGCAGCTGCAGCTTGCACTCCCCAACCACCGATGTAAGAGAACACATCCAATACACGTTTGCCACTAACGTATTGCTGCAATTGTGCACGATTGACGCGATGATCATAAAACCAACCGGTTTTTTGGCCGCCGTGTACAGGCGCTAAAAAGCGCGTGCCGTTTTCTACCAACTCAACCTCTTCCGGCACTGTGCCATAAACAACTTCGGTGTATTCCGGCAGGTTTTCCAATGCGCGCGCGCTGTGGTCATTGGCCAACAAAATGCCTACAGGTTTGATGACTTGTACAAGTGCTTCAACAATATCGCTCTTAACCAGTTCCATGCCCGCGCTGGCAATTTGCACAACCAGATAATCGCCAAAACGATCTACCACCAAGCCGGGAAGCAAATCAGAATCGCCATACACAAGACGATAAAATGGCTCATCAAATGTCAGTTCACGCAATGCCAGCGATTGTTTGAAACGATGCACCAATAGCGATTTATTGAGCGGATGTTTTTCATCGCGATTGATGATGCGCCCACAAATCAAACTGGTTGGATTCATAAGCGCAATGCCCAGCGGCTTGCCGCTGTTGGTGGTTACCAGCGCTTGCTGTCCCATTTCAAATTGTTTGAGTGGCGAGCGAGTAACATCGACCTCATTGCTGTAAATCCAGAGGTGACCAAGCTTTAAACGACGATCAGCTTGGGCATTGAGGACGAGGACAGGTAAATCGGGCTGGGACATGGCGGGAATCCAGGGGAATAGGCTAAAAGGCGCGAATTATAGCGGGATTCGCCTTCGAAGACCGCTCTTGACGGGATTTAATTTACTGCATGGCTAAATCAGCTTTACGCTACTGCAGAACACGTTAAATTGTTATTTTGAAAACTGAACAGGCAAAGTTTGTTTGACGCCAAACTTTTTCTTGTCGTCTTCGGTTGCACCTTCCTTACATTCGCCCTTCAGCCATAAATTTGAAGGAGATGCGCTGGAGTCCAGCTCTAAAAATCCTTCGCGACAATAGCCCATGTGCTCTACGACGTAGCCCGCGTTTTCGGTAAGGCGCTTGGGCGTCGAGCTGTTAATTGATACGCCACCACGTTCACCATCGCCTCCGCCATGGAAACCTCCGCGATCAATATGTACACCATTATTCATGCGGTCTTCCGGCATACGCAGGCGATAAACGAACATTTTGCTGGTGTTGGGCATAATCTCGATTTCAAGCGTTTCCACCAATTTGGAATCAGTGTAACTTCGCCCGGGCGTGCTGCAGGCGGCCAAAAACCCACAAAAGCTGACCAAAACAGCGCTTAATATCGTAACCCGCGACATATTTTCTCCTATGCTGAAAGCAAATTCATAAATCAGGTTAAGAAGCCGAAGCCTTGGCCGATAACCTTCACAGACCCTTACGACAACCATTTCGGTTATGAATTTCATTGTGGCGGGAGTTTGTCATGCCTATTCGTTCTCGGCTACTGCGTTTAGCAATTATTCTGGTCACTGGCAGCACCGCGTTCGGCGCCTGGGCCATAAGTGATTCCAAACCCGCACAGCAAACAGTTGTAAGCTCAAGTGAAACGGCCAATAGTGAACTTCCTTTTGACAACCGCAACATCCCAAAAGCTACAACGACTACAATCGATACGACACCAACCCTGGAAACCAAACCCGCGGCGCCGGTAACGGAATCCAGAGCGGAAACTCGCCAGCCGGGTAGCAACCAATGCAGCAGTAACGACAGCAATGCGCTACAAAAATCCTTGCTTGTCACCGCATTTCCACGCGTAAATCCAAACAGTTCCAATGCGGGGGCTTTGAGCAATGTTGAACAGGAGTTGCCGCAATTGCTCAGCCAGCAACTGGCTGACAAGCACAAAGCAATTACCCTCGTGCAAATTAACGAAAGCCTGCCCTCGCCCGCCATTAGCAGCGATAACCTGCTCGCGCAGCAAGTCCAACACCTTGCGCGCAACCAACATACCCAATTGGTTCTTTCCGGCGAAATTGTTGATATGGCCATGACACATCCGGAAGCGACTTATAGCCCCGGTTTGTATACACGTTTTGTAAACGGATTGTTTGACACCATCAGGATAAAAAATTATTTCGATAAACGCGACCGCGTATTTAGTTTTGATGTTAATTTGCGCGATGGTTTTACCGGCCAAACCCTGTTCAAGAAACGCTATGACACCTTTGGTATTTGGGGATTAACCCAAAACGTTGGCTTTGGCACTCCATTATTTTGGAAGAGCGATTACGGCCAACAAATCCAGGGATTAATTAAAATGGCCTCGAAAGAAGTTGGCGCCGTTATCCAATGCCAACCTTTTATTGCGCAAGTTGATTCGCGCCCTGGCCAAACCCAAATCCTTTTACAAGGTGGTGCGAATAATGGTTTGCGCTCTGGCGACACACTTGCACTCTACCAAATGGTGGTGCAAGGTTCTGAAAGCGAATATGACCAACATCAAGTCCGCCTGGTAAACCGCAATGCAGCGATTGAACTGCGAGAAGTTTATCCGTCACACAGTGTTGGTGTTATTAACGGAACTACATATTTAACCGGACAATTTTTAGCGGTATCGCCTTAATAGATGCCGCATAAATAATCACGCTTACCTTTTTATTCATATCGTTTTTAATGAATATGTCCTGCGTGCCATTACATTGTTGTACTGGCGGAACATGCATAAATCGCTACAATAGCCCGGCTCATTTTTATAATTAACTCGTGTAATTATTGCCAGCGGGGCTTTCCTGATGACCTACTTATTCAAAGCAGTTTATATACTCTTCGGCCTTACTTTATTGGGTTTTGCGAGCCTGCAATTTAATGATCCAGACCCCGTCATTTGGGTAAGTTTTTATGTGATCTGCGCGCTCGTACCATTACTGTTGGTGGCCAATAAATTTTATCGCCCATTATTTTGGGTAGCCGTAGTAATTTGCATCCTGGAAATCATTAACAGTGCACCTGGTGCCTATCAATATTATTTGCACAGGGCAGAAGAACCTTTGATGCAGGGAATGAACGAACAAAAACCTTACATTGAAGAATGCCGCGAATTCCTCGGCGTATTAATTGCATTGGCGTTAGATATTATTTCTGTGTTGATGGCACGCGTAAAAGTGTTTAAATAATTATCTAATGAAGCCATGGAAAGATCGTCACAAGCCTTGAACTTGTGGCGATTAATGCAAACTGTTTGAATATTTTTTTGTTCTTGTATTGCCAACCAATATTAACCTTAGCGGCAAAACCAACAATATACTTAAGATCAATGCGGTTAAAAGACTAAACCCTATATCCTCCAGGCTCAGCGGTATACCGGGTTTAAAATTCTCGTGGACTTTTTTCAAGGTATCCCAGCGTTCCGGGTTAAACATAAACCATGCACGCTGGTAAATGTTGCCATTTTTTAAAGTTGCAATAGTTTTCTTTAACTCTTCATATTCATGCATGGTTTGCAGTTTTTGTTCAGCATCTGTGCGCACCACAGAATTTGAATTTACCCGCAAATCATCAATCATTGCATAGACATCTTTATAACTATGCATAGCGGCATTTTCTTTAAAACCTTCTACCTGCTTTTCCGTTGCAGCATAGTAACCGCTAACGTATTGCAAATAGTGATCGGCCAGAATCGGCACCTGGAAAAACAATAACAGGAGTATGCCAAACAGAATTTTATCAACAATATTAATGATGAAGTTCAATGCATATCTCCGAGTTAGTTATGGTTTGACGGATTTATAATAACCGGGTCATACAAACACTATTAGGATCATCCCAATAATCGCCAAAAGGTGGACAATATTCAAAACCAAATGATTCATAGAGTTTTCGCGCTGCGGCAAAATATTCCATTGAACCTGTCTCCAAACTAAGGCGCTGGTAGTTACGATTTTTTGCGGTCGCTATGATATGTTGCATTATTTTAGCGGCAACACCCTGGCGACGAAAATGCTGTGCTGTCCGCATTGATTTTATTTCACCGTGGCTTGCATCCAATTCACGGATAGCACCGCAACCGGCAAGCTTATTACCATCCCATAATGTCCAAAATGTTATATCCGGTTTACGCAAAGCATCAAGATCAAGCGCATGCACACTTTCTGGCGGAGAGGTCAAATACATATCATTTAAATGCTCTTGCAGTAAATTGATAATATCTGCGCCCGTCAAATCGTCAATTTTTATTTCCATAGAACATCCGTTATCCCGATTAAAATTCCAACAATACCAAATAGAAATTCGAAGTGCCAGGCATCAATCGGTGAACTGCAGTTTAGCTAACCTCGCATACAACGGACTCTCTACCAATAATTGCGCATGGGTTCCCTCCGCAACAATTTCACCGGCTTCCATCACTACAATTCTATCTGCCGCCTGTACTGTTGCAAGGCGATGGGCAATCACGAGAGTTGTACGATTATGCGCTGCATTATCCAATGCCTGCTGGACCTGGCGTTCACTTTCCGCATCGAGTGCGCTGGTGGCTTCGTCCAATAATAAAATGGGTGGATTACTTAAAATTGCGCGCGCAATTGAAATACGTTGGCGCTGCCCGCCAGATAAACGCACGCCGCGCTCACCCAGGAAGGTATCATAGCCTTGCGGCAAGGCTTCAATAAATTCGTTGGCGGCGGCCATTTGGGCTGCGTGTTTTACCTCTTCAAGTGTTGCATGGGGATTACCATAACGGATATTGTCCAACACACTGCCAGCAAAAATAACTGTTTCCTGCAAAACCACGCTAAAAGGCTCGCGCGCGTCTTTGAATGTTAAATCACGTAAATCAATTCCATTAAAACGCACAACACCGGATTGTGGATCGTAAAAGCGAAAGAGTAATTGGAATAGCGTCGTTTTTCCTGCACCCGATGGACCAACTAAAGCAACATGTTCTCCGTGGCGAATATGGAGCGAGAAATTTTTCAGCGCGAGGGTGTCTGGCCGCGATGGATATGAAAAATTAACATTTTCAAATTCAATACCATTACCATTTTCTGGCAATTTTTTGGGATGACTCGTTTCAACAACAGGTGATTGGATATTTAATAATTCCATCAACCGATCTGTCGCGCCCGCCGCGCGTTGCAAATCGCCCCAGACTTCAGTAATTGCGCCAATTGCACCCGCCGTAACAACCGCGTAAATAATAAATTGCGATAATTGCCCACCCGTCATTTGATTGGACATGACAGCCTGTGCACCAAGCCACAACACAAATGAAATTGCACCAAACACTAAAATAATCACCACGGCGGTTAACATAGAGCGTGCGCGAATACGCGAGAGCGCCGTTTTGAATGCATTCTCTACTGATAAATTGAAGCGAATACTTTCGCGATCTTCCTGCGTATAGGATTGCACTGTGGGCATCGCATTTAATACTTCGCCTGCGACCGCGCTTGAATCAGCAACACGATCCTGGCTGTCTTTGGAAAGTTTACGGACTTTTCGGCCAAAGATTAAAATAGGCCCGACTACAAATATTAATGTGACCAAAATGTATCCCGCGAGTGTTGGACTGGTCACAATCAACATGGCAATACCACCAACCAACATAAATAAATTGCGCAAACCCATCGATAAACTGGTGCCGACAACCGTTTGGATTAAGGTGGTATCTGTGGTTAAACGCGAAAGCACTTCACCGGTTTTCGTGATTTCAAAAAATTGCGGGCTCATGCGTAGAATATGTGAATAGATTGCACTGCGCAGGTCAGCGGTGACGCGCTCCCCTAACCAGGACACGAAATAAAATCGCAAGGCTGTCGCTATTGCCAAAATAATTGATAAGCCGAACAGCAAAATAAAATAACGATTTAAATGTTCGGTGTGTCCGGATGAAAAGCCGGAATCAATCAGGTAACGAAATGCAACTGGCAATGCCAATGTTGTACCTGCCGCAACAGCCAGTGCGACGAATGTCCAAATCCAGCGCAACCAGTATGGCTTTAAAAAAGGAATCAAACCCAGTAAAGGGCTTAAGCGTTTTGGAAGGGGTGAAGCAGTAGATTCAGACATGAAAATATCCTGACAATTACAGACCCGCTAAAATGCGCAACACAATACCAACAGTTGCACCTATCGCCAGGGCAGCGAACGCGAGAAAACTAATAATGTAACCGAGGCTGCGCGCATCCGCTGAACGAATGTAACTTACCATGTAATAAATTCGCGCTAACAACCAGATCAATCCAATAATTCCCGTCCACCATAAACTCACATAAATACTGAACAGCCAAAGTGCAGGCAGAAATAACACCAAACTTTCCAGGGTGTTCATTTGCACGCGAAAAACTCGCTCAAAGCTATCGTTCCCTGTGGTCGCAGGTGCTTTGATTCCATACTTGGCCCGGGCTGATCCTACGGCAACTATGGTTGCAAAAAATAATAACAGCGACAGCAGTGTAATAATTGCGGGAAAGTGCATTGCCATAAAAACCCCTTACAAAAATGAATTGAATAAGGGCAGCTTAGCCTAAATCAATGGCACGCAGGATTGATGAAGATTAATAGGTCATTCTGGTGACTTTTGTCAGTAATTTCAGGAAGCTTAATTCTGGTTTTCAGAATAATTTCCTATTCGTCATGATTTAAAAGTTTTTAAATAGACGAAAAAAAAGGATGCTATGGATGCACCCTTTTAGAAACTCTTATGAACTCATTTCAATCGGCTCTTGTGAATACCGTAGGAAAAATAAATGACCAGGCCTACTAATAGCCATAAGACGAAACGCAAATGCGTTTGCCATGGTAAAGGAATAATTAAGGTTGCACAGGAAATAACACCAAGTACAGGTAATAAAATCCCATAAGGCATTTTAAACGGACGCTTTAAATCCGGATGGGTTTTACGCAAAACGATAACGCCAATACATACGAGTACAAATGCTGCCAAAGTGCCAATATTAACCAATTCAGCAAGCGCATTTAACGGGATGAAACCCGCCATTATCGCCATAATTAATCCGCAAATAACGGTATTTTTAACTGGGGTTTTGGTTTTGGGATTTACACTGGAGAAAAAAGAAGACACCAAACCATCACGCGACATCGCAGTGAGGATGCGTGTCAAGGCGTAATAGAGAACCAGCATCACCGTTGTTAACCCGGCAATAACACCTGTTGCAACCAGTGCAGATGCCCAATTAACACCAACGCGTTGTAAACCAAATGCCACGGGCGATGAAACATTTAATTCTTTAAACGGAACCATGCCGGTAAGTACACCGGACACCACAATATAAATCACCGTACAAAAAATTAATGATGCCAGTATGCCAATGGGAATATCACGCTGTGGTTTATTAGCTTCTTCAGTTGCGGTTGAAACCGCATCGAAGCCTACGTATGCAAAAAAGACCACCGATGCTCCGGCAAAAATACCAATCGGTTTACCAAACTCATCGTGGGAGAACCAACCGAATGGAATAAATGGGCTCCAGTTTGCAGGATTGATATGAAAAATACCTACCGATAAAAAAATGACGATTGCCAATAATTTCACAAAGACCATTGCGGTATTTAATTTCGCACTTTCTTTAACACCAACAATTAGCATAATCATCAAAATAAAAATAATACCGAAGGCAGGAAGGTTTACTAAACCACCATCGGGTAAACCGGTTGTTGCATTAATAGCAAAGGGACCTTTGGTAAGATAATCGGGTAATCCCAAACCAATCGCATGTAAGGCATTATTAAAATAACCGGCCCAGCCATTTGCCACTGCTGCCGTTGCAACTCCGTATTCCAGAATTAAATCCCAACCGATGATCCACGCAATAAATTCACCAAAAGCAGCGTAGGAATATCCGTAAGCACTACCGGCACCCCCAACACTTGATGCCAACTCTGCGTAAGCAAGTGCCGCAAATGCACAGGCCAATCCTGCAAGTACAAATGAAATAATAACCGCCGGGCCTGAGGTGGTAGCGGCAGCTACGCCCGTCAATACAAAAATTCCGGTCCCTATAATGGCGCCAATTCCCATCAGGGTTAAATCAAATGCACTTAAACAGCGCCTTAAACCGATATTATCAATGTCATCGATTACGGCTTTTTTGCGCAACAATGCATTTAAAAACGAGCCACGTGCCATTTTTTTCTCCGGGTTATGTCCAAATAAGCGATATTTCTAGATAAAGATTATTTTATAAAAAAGAAATTTTTATTGAACCGAGCAACACTTGTGCCAGTGAATTACAACGTTTTATTATTTTGCTTCTACATTTATGACAGACTATTTAAATCTGAAGATTAATTCAAATTAGCTTCTTATCGAAGCGTTTCTTATTTATTTGGTGCCTGGTGCGCCTAAAATTATGCCTTATCTTACCTGAGTGTCGTATAGCGAGCTAGAAACGGAATCAAAATGACTGTTTGCGCTGACGACGGGTAAAATTCCCTCATGATTAAAAACAACCAGCTTCTTTATATTTCGCAAACCGTATATTAATTTCGGGTTAGCCAAATCAAACTGGCCATGCGTCCTGTCACTTTATCGCGGCGATAGGAATAAAAATCATCAGTTTGTGCGTAGGTACAATAGTCACCACCATAAATGTGTGTCACACCTAATGCATTTAATTCTGCGCGTGCAAGCGCATAAATATCGGCATAAAAATGCAGTGGACGCGATGCAGAAATAAATGCTTTTGCGATAGCCTCAGCATGGGCAGGATTGCGTGCTGCTTTGAAAAAAGCTTCGAGTACATCCACACCCACTTCAAAATGTGGCTGCGAAATAGCAGGCCCCAGGTAAGCAAGAATTTCTTTAGGTGAACCTGAAAATTTGGCGAGTGCGCGAGCTGTAATGCCTTTTGCAAGGCTACGCCAACCGCAGTGGATTGCAGCGATTTGCGTTCCCGCTTGATCGCACAACAAAATCGGCAAACAGTCGGCAGTCATGACTAAACATGCCTGACCAATCTCATTACTAAAACTGCCATCTGCCGTACGCACCAAACCATCATCTTTTGCAGTAACAACTTTTACACCGTGAACCTGTTCCAGCCACTGCGGCGTTTTGGTGAGACCTGATTCATCGCATAAAGCAGCGCGATTTTTAGTAACCGCTTGTGGATCATCGCCCACATGTAAACCGAAATTATTGCTGGTATAGGGCGCGAGGCTCACACCACCTTTACGCATAGTGATGCAGGATTTTACGTTTGCCGGTGCAGGCCAGACTGGAATGATGTGGTTGGTCTTGTCCATGATGATTGAGATTATTGTTCTACTCGGTCAGTAAAAATGGGAATCGTCATCCCCGCGAAGGCGGGTATCCATCTCTTGATGTTTAACAACTGGAAGGCCAGCACCATGGATCCCCGCCTTCGCGGGGATGACGATGGAGACTTAATCCTTCGCCTCATGCTCATAGCCATGCTTGAGCGCATCCAGCAGATGTTTGAAATCTTCAGGAATTGGTGCAGTCCATTCCGTATATTCGCCCGTGCCGGGATGCTCCAACCCCAATTTCGCGGCGTGCAGTGCCTGGCGTGGGAACGCTTTCAGGGTTTCAATTAAATGTTCATTGGCACCCTTCGGAATCTTGAAGCTCTTTCCGTAAGTTTTATCGCCCACCAACGCAAAACCTATGTGCGCCATGTGTACGCGAATCTGGTGGGTGCGGCCAGTTTCTAATTTCACTTTGATGTGGGTGTGATGGGGAAAGCGTGTCGCAACGCGATAATGGGTCACCGCGCGCTTGCCGCCCTGGCTTAACACCGCCATTAATTTACGGTGGATCGGGTGACGTCCCATAGGTGCGTTCACTGTTCCGCCGCCCGTCATAGCGCCTACAGCAACGGCCTCGTATTCACGGCTCACTGTACGGTCGGCTAACTGGGCAACCAGATCGGTATGGGCTTCCAGGGTTTTGGCAACAACCATCAGCCCGGTAGTTTCTTTATCCAGGCGATGCACAATGCCTGCGCGGGGCAAATTGATCAGCTCGGGAATATGGTTAAGTAAGGCGTTGACCAGCGTACCGGTGTAATTGCCCGCGGCGGGGTGAACCACCAGGCCGGCCTGTTTGTTGATGATCAACAAATCGTCGTCTTCATGGACGATATCCAGGGTAATCTCTTCCGGCTGCCAATCGCCCTGGGCTTCCAGCTCAGCGTTTAAATCCAGGGTTTCGCCGCCGATCAGCTTGTCTTTCGGCTTGCCGATTTTGCCGTTGACCCTGAGTTGGCCATCTTTAATCCAACTTTGTAGGCGCGAACGCGAAAAATCAGGGAACAACTCGGAGGCGGCTTGGTCGAAGCGCAGTCCACTCATAGTGAATGGTACTTGCACGGTAAGTTCAAAAACATCTTTCATTTACGAGTAAAACCTCAGGTTAACAACGAATGCCGCTTTGGTATCGGCAAGCTCTGTGTTTAAATACGCCGCTATTTTAAATCTGATATCAGTTAAAATCCGACGATTACATTTCTGTCACCCAATAATATTTGAGTTAACTATTTATGCTTAAGCGATTCCTGCCCCTTGCTCTGATTGGCTCACTTGCGCTGCTGACTGCATGCTCTTCCAGTGACAAGAAAGAGGAAAAATTCACCAGCGAGGCCGATCTGTATAACGCCGCCGAAGAACAGCTGGAGCACGAACAGTGGGAAACCTCTATCAAGAATCTCCAGAAGCTGGAAGAAAACTTCCCCTTTGGCGCCTACGCTGAACAAGGCCAGCTTGAGCTGATCTACGCTTATTACAACTACAACAAGCCCGATGAAGCGATTGCCACCGCAAACCGCTTTATCCGCTTGCATCCACAACACCGCAATGTTGATTATGCCTATTACATGATGGGCCTAAGCTCATTCACCAAAGACAAAGGTATGTTTGAGCGCGCTATGCCAACAGACATGACCAAGCGCGACCCCGGTGCTGCGCGCGAATCTTTGGCAAACTTCACCCAATTGCTGAACCGCTTCCCCGACAGCCCTTACGCTGCTGATGCCAAGAAGCGTATGTTGTTCCTGCGCAATGGTTTGGCCCGTTACGAAATCCACGTCGCTAACTACTATTTCAAACGCCAGGCTTACGTTGCTGCCGTGAGTCGTGGTCGTTATGTGATCGAAAACTATCCACAAACACCGGCAACTCCTGACGCATTGGCCGTTATGGTACAGGGTTATCACCTGCTCGGCATGCAAGATCGTGCAGATGAAGTCTTAGGTGTCTTGCGCACCAACTACCCGAACTTCCCTGCACTCAACAAAAAGGGCGAGTTTGACTACGATTACGCCTTCCAGGATCACGAGCGCAACTGGTTGGGAATCATTACCCTGGGCTTGTTTACCAAGCAGGAAACTATCGGTTTTGATACTCGCGAGCTTTACGATGTGCAGTATCAAAAAGCGCCGCGTGTGGCCAAGTAAATACAACAGATCGTTTAAAAAGCGGGTTTATCCCGCTTTTTTTATGGGTTAGATTCACGATTTACGTAGGATGGGAGGAGCGCAAGCGATACCCATCAAGCTTTACTTTAAGCACACGGTGGGTATCGCTTAGGCTCCACCCACCCTACAACTTCGGCAACTGCTCCTGCGTTGCTCTACCTCCTGCATCCCTGCAGTCGTGCCGTTTAGTCACCCATTTTCCAGCCGGAGGTGATTGGATATCGACGATCACGCCCAAACCCGCGCTGGCTAATACGTATACCTACAGGTGCCTGACGGCGTTTGTATTCATTGACATCCACCAACCGCACTGCCCGCTCAACCTGGTCGCGCGCAAAACCTTTGGCGATAATCGCTTCTGCACTAAAATCCTGCTCAACATACAGGGCGAGGATTTGGTCGAGGATATCGTAGGGCGGCAGGCTGTCTTCGTCTTTCTGGTCGGGCGCCAATTCTGCTGAAGGTGGACGAGTGATGACGGTGGTGGGAATCACTTCACCCAGAGTATTGCGGTATTTGGCCAAGGCAAACACGAGGGTCTTGGGAACATCTTTGAGCGCATCGAAACCGCCGGCCATATCACCGTAAAGTGTTGAATAACCCACAGCCATTTCGCTTTTGTTGCCCGTGGTCAGCACCAGATAACCTTTTTTGTTGGAAATCGCCATCAAGAGCACGCCGCGGCAACGCGCCTGTAGATTCTCCTCCGTGGTATCGTGCTTGGTGCCTTCAAACTCTTGCGCGAGCTGCGCCATAAACGCCTCATACATAAGCTCAATGCTGATGGAGCTGTATTTCACGCCCATGCGACGCGCCTGCTCGGCAGCATCGTTTTTACTCAGGTCCGAGGTATAACGGAACGGCATCATCACCGCTTCAACGCGATCTGCGCCCAAGGCATCGACCGCCATCGCAAGGGTGAGCGCAGAATCAATTCCGCCGGACAAGCCCAATACCACGCCTTTAAAGCGATTTTTATTGACGTAATCGCGCATTCCCAGCACCAATGCCTGATAAACAGCTTCATGGTTACTCGGGATGGGCGACAAGGTTTGCAAGGGAACATGTGGCTGGTTTTGATCGATCAGAATCTGCGCTGAAAATAATGCTTCCGTATATGCCGGAGCGCGGAATTGGGTTTGGCCAAGGGCATCAACCACGACTGATCCACCGTCAAACACCAGCTCATCCTGCCCGCCGACCAGGTTTACATATACCACCGGCATTTGGCCTTCCTGCGCACGGGCCGCGACAATCGCCTCGCGCTCCGCTTGTTTGCCCTGGTGATATGGCGATGCATTCAGGTTGAGCATCAATGTAGCGCCCGCCGCTTTTGCCTGCGCCATAGGTGCTGAATGCCAGATGTCTTCACAAATAGTAATAGCGGCAGGAATACCTTTGAGATCGAACACACAAGCCTGGTTGCCTGCGACGAAATAGCGTTTTTCATCAAAGACCTGATAATTCGGCAGGCATTGCTTGGCGTATTCCGCGATCAACTTACCGGCCTGGATAACACCCGCCATATTGAACAATTTGCCGTCGATGCGTTTGGGATAACCCACAATCACCGCCAGCGACAAATTAGCAGCCATAATCTCCGCCAGCGCACGCTCAATGCGCAAGTCCAGGCTTGGACGCAACAGCAAATCTTCTGGCGGATAACCGGTCAGTGTCAGTTCGGGAAAAATAACAGCATCTGCCGCTAATACAGACTCGGCACGACGGGCAAAATCGATAACTTTTTGGGTGTTGCCGGGAATATCACCCACGTAAGTGTTCAACTGAGCCAAAGCGATGATCAGTGATGACATGGCAAAAAATCTCTAGACGTTCTTCGGAAACCAATAACGATAAGCCGCTCTGCGAATAAATATAGCTGTACCGTGAAGCAGGATAGCCAAGAATGCAACAAACCAGCGTAAACTAGCGCCCCTGATACTCACCGAAAAGGAGAGCGCAAAAAAGGAGCGCATTGTCGGCTAATCCGCCCCTATAAGCAAAGGTAAACCGGTGCAATTACCGGGTTTCGACCTTTTATCTACATCCAGATCCCGAATTCCAAACCGTCTTACTTCCTGAAAAGTTTGGATTCAATGCACAACCAAAACCACAGCATAAATAAGAAGTATTGATACCCGATGAAATCATTTACCCAAACGTCAACCAACTACAACCCATTTGAATTACTCAGGGTCTACACCTTTTATCGCACACTGCTCGCCATAGTGTTGTTAGTTATGTTTGAAGGTCAGCTCACGCCTAACGTGCTGGGTATGGATAATCCTTTACTGTTTTTATACGCCGCAGTGGGCTATACCGCGTTTAATATCATCACCCTGTTGCTGTTATGGAAGGTCAGGTTTTCTCCGTCGCAAAAACTGTTGTTCAGTTTATTTATTATTGAAATTGCAGCAGTCGTCGTGTTGATGCACAGCAGCGGCGGCGCGGCGAGCGCATTAGGTTATTTGTTATTAGTGGCAGCGGCAGCGGGCGGTATGTTGCTGCGCGGACAGATCGCATTTTTTCTTGCCGCAATTGCCAGTATTGCGGTCATCTCTGAAACCGTTTATCGCGCGGTTACCGATACCTTGCCCACAAATTCCAACGCATTTTTCTCGGCGGGAATTTTAGGTGCACTGATTTTTATCAGCGCTATTATTTTCCAATACCTCACCAAGAAAATTCTCACCAGCAACGAAGAAGCGCTATCGCAAGCCAGCAATGCAGCACATATCCAAAAAATGGCACAGCAAATTGTAGAGCGCATGCGCACAGGAATTATGGTGCTGGATAAAGAAAACCAGATCACCATGTTCAACAACGCAGCCTCAAAACTCCTGGGGTTAGGTAACAATACATCGCCACAATTGAGCGGCTCACCCGAGCTACAGGAAAAAGTTGAACATTGGCAGCGCACACATAAAAACCCAAGCCCTATTTTGCACGCCGACAGCGACAGCAATGACGAAGTGAAAGTAAATTTCGCAACGCTCAACCAGGATCAAAATATCCACACATTAATTTTCCTGGAGGATAATCGCGCAATTAACCAACAGGCACAGCAATTAAAATTGGCATCCCTGGGGCGCTTGACGGCAAGCATTGCCCATGAAATTCGCAACCCGCTCGCCGCCATCAGCCACGCCAGCCAACTGCTTTCAGAAGACAGCGCACTACCAGCAAGCGACAAACGTCTTGTGGAAATCATTGGTTCGCACACCAAACGTGTTAACCAGATTATTGAAAATATTTTGCAGCTTTCCCGTCGCCGCATTTCCAATCCGCAAACTATTCGCTTGGATGAATGGCTGCCCAAATTTATCAATGATTATTCCGCGGGTAAAAGTGCAAAAGAAAAACCGATGATTGATTGCATTGCCGCTGATCCCATCCAGGCAAAATTTGACCTTGGCCAACTGCAACAAGTGCTTACCAATTTATGCGATAACGGTTTACGCTACAGCCATCCGCCAGAAAATTGTCCGCATCTCGTACTTGAAGCGGGAATCGATACCAACACCCAGCAACCTTTTATTAAAGTCATTGATTTTGGCGATGGTATTAGCAAAGAAAATATCACGCATTTATTTGAGCCTTTCTTCACCACCGAAAATACCGGTTCAGGTTTGGGCCTCTACATTTGCAAGGAGCTGTGTGAAAGCAACCAGGCATTAATTTCCTACGAACATACACACGAAGGTTTGAGTTGCTTCCATATTCATTTGGCTCATCCTGATAAAACCTTGTAGGAACAGGTATGGGCGAATTTCGCAAAGCCCGCGCAACAGACGCCAACGCGATTGCGGGACTCTATAAAGTACTGGTTCCTAACGCGCCTATTAATGTATTACCCGAGCGCATTGCCGAGATTACCCGGGATAAAAATACTTACCTGGTTGTGTACGATGCCGATGACACGATTATCGCTACTGCATTAGTTATTCTGTGTAATGACGTTATGTTCACCAGGCAACCGTTTGCCCTTGTTGAAAACGTTATTGTGAGCAGGGATCATCAGCGCAAAGGCATCGGCAAAGGCTTGATGGAACATATAGAAACTTTTTGTTTAAATGCCGACTGTTCGAAGATTATGTTGCTTGGCAATAGCACCAATCAAAAAGCCTACGATTTTTATACCGCAATGGGTTACGACCCAACTGCAAAATACGGATTTATTAAAAAGCGAAGACATTTTAAGCCACAGGAGAAAACATCATGCGACTTACCGGTTCAGGAATAGCTTTACGTTTTCTATTTTCTATCTTGCTCGTGTTATTAAGCTACAACCCCAGTGGTTATTCGTATTTCCATTGGTTTTACCATAACTTGCACAGCTTAACTCCGTACATAGCACTAGCAGGTTTAGCCTTGATAATTGGCTGGGTTATTTATTTGAAAGCGTCATTAAATTCTTTAGGTTTGGTTGGAATAGTGTTGGCAAGCGCTTTTTTCGGTTGCCTGGTTTGGTTATTTATTTACTGGAAAATACTGGACGTGCATAACACCTCGGCGGTTGCATGGGTGGTAGAAATTTTATTGGCTTTACTGTTGGCTGCTGGTATGTGTTGGTCTTATTTTACCCGTAGATGGTCTGGCCAGGTTGATGTCGATGACTTCGAACATAATTAATAATTTAGTAGACTGCAAATGCAAAAAGCCGATCTTGTGATCGGCTTTTTTGTAATAGCAAATTTATTGCTGCGATTTGCTTCCACCGCTGTGGCTATGTTCGCCACCTTTTTTACCCGCTTCAGACGCACGTCCCGGGTTATTTTTGAAGTTTCCGCTATTGGAACTTCCGCTTTTCTTTCCTGTATCAGAACTCTTCGAACCTTTACTACTTTGATAATTGGTAGCCATGATGTAGATCCTCTTTAATTGCTAGAACCAGGTTAATGGATTACTCGAACTAGGAAATTTATTAACTAGTGCGTTATGCACACTTGATTAGACAAACTTTTTTCGACTTTACTCAATTTATTTTTAATTTTTATTAAAATTTTTTAAAAATATAAAATAATTTTTAAAAACTAATGAATGAAAATAATCACCGGAGTTCTCTTCTGAAATCCGGTGATTCCACTAAATATATGTAAAAAATATAGGCCGCTTAGATCAGGGTTTATTACCCCAGGATTTAATTTAGGGCTTATTATCCAGGGGTTTTACGCGCGCCAATTCAGCTTCATCCAAACCATAACCTGCACCAATATCATCGGCACTCACTATGTGAAGTTCTGTATCGGCAGGATATTTTGAAGAAGGCTCATGTGATGAACGCGCACCATCCTCTTTAATTAAATCTTCTGGCTCAACATCATCACTTTCATTGAAGTCATCATCTTCACTGGAATCTTCAATAGTTTCTGCAACGGCGGAATTCTTTTCTGGCGATAAAGTTTCAAAAGAAGGTTCTTCATCATCTGAAAAATTTAATTCATCTGTCTCTACCGGACGATCATCGTCAGGGTCAAAAGGCTCGCCGTCGACATCAAAGGATTCGTCATCAGGATTAAAAGGTTCATCAGGCAATTTATCTTTTTGCGTATTCATATTTAACCTCGTCTATATAGTGTGCTTACAATGTAGCTTAATGAGTTGCCTGGGCTCTTAACTCTACCTTTACCCAACCATTATCCCGCCGATCAAATGCCTTAAAGGCCTCTATCGCATCGCACATTGGTTCAACGTTCGTTAATATTTTGCTCGGATCAATTTTATCGGCCAAAATAAACTCAATTAATTTGGGAATATATTTCCGGTGATGACAATTTCCCATGTTGATCGTTAAATTTTTTCCCATCGCAATTCCAATGGGAAAGGTGCAGGACTTCTCCGAATAAACACCAATAATCGATAGTGTTCCCGCTTTCGCCAATGCGTTGACCGCCCAAAACAAAACCTGGCTTGGACCATCACCGGGCCACCAGTTTTTTCCGTCAGGCGCAGTCACAGGTGCAATTGTTTTAACTTCCTGTTCAAATTTTTCCAGCATTTCCGGTGTTTGTTGATCGCCACCATGTTGATGCGAATGCTGGGCATCAATACCTACCGCATCAATAGCGCGATCAACACCAATGCCACGAGTCATTCGCTGGATAGTGCTCACTGGATCTTCCAGTTCAAAATTAATAATTTCTGCTCCCTGTGCCCGCGCCATTGCCAAACGGTCAGGAAGCTTATCAATAGCAAATACCCTTGAGGCTCCAAGGAGTTTTGCACTTGCAATTGCAAATTGGCCAACAGGACCACAGCCAAATACAGCAACAGTATCACCTGTTTTTATCTCAGCCATTTCTGCGCCGAAATAACCGGTAGGAAAAATATCTGATAACAAGATTGCCTGGTCATCAGTAATTTCTGATGGCAATTTAACAAGCCCTATATTTGCAAACGGAATGCGCGCTTTTTCGGCTTGTAAACCATTGAATGAACCACTGCTTTCAGGGCCACCAAAAAATGCAGTTCCCGAACTTTTACCTTTGGGATTAGAGAGGTCGCATTGCGCAAAATAACCGGCACGACAATAAGAACAATTACCACATGCAATTGTGGATGGCACTACAACACGATCACCAATTTGTAAATTCCTAACATCAGCACCCAGTGTTTCAACAATGCCGACAGCTTCATGCCCAAGCACAATACCTTTTTTCATTCCCCCAACAGTGCCGCGCACAAAATGCAAATCAGTACCACAAATTGCAGAAGCTGTTATGCGGATGATTGCGTCCGTAGACTCTTCAATTCTTGGTTCAGGAATATCATCAAGGCGTATGTCGCCTATGTCATGGAATACGATTGCTTTCATTGCCTATCTCCTACTCCACATCAGTGGGAAAAATGGAAGAAAGCCGTGACAGAATTACAATTTGCTCATTCTGTCCAGCAACTTTAGTAAGGAAGCATTGCAGAAAAATATTGATTGATCAGCACCAAAAATTTTATTCATAAGATGTCGCTAAAGTCAGTTTATGAAAAATAAATGATTGGGATTCGGTAAAAAAATATGCATCACTGATAAAAATGAGTGATCAACATAAGTAAAAAAAGACGAAAGCTCAGTTAGCCATCTAACGCTGGAGGGAAGTTGTCACATTTAAATGTGATTTAAAAAAGAAGATGTGATTATGTAGAGTTAAATGTTGTACTTAATGACGTTGTAATTAGCGTTCATCAACACGCGCGGCGCTTAGAGCAACAAATATTATCGTTTGTTGTGCATTTCCCAAGTCTCTAATTTTTTCTTGTCGCTTTTACGCAATAAAACATAAGTTGCGCCGACCCAGCCGTGATGTTTTTGTGCAGAATGAAATGCGAGCACTTGTTCAAATTGCGGCAGCCAATGATTTAAGCAGCTTTTTAACTGCGCAGGCAAACTGCGTCCCTCACCTTTTCCGTGCGTGATCAGCGCGCAACGGATATCGTGATTCATGCAGTCTTTAATAAACTGGTAAACCGCATTGCGCGCTTGATCAATTGTCATATGATGCAAATCAAGTCGCGCATCAATTTGATATTTACCTAAACGCAAATTGCGATAAACACCGGTTTGTACGCCATCGCGCTTAAATTCCAGCAACGCCAAAGGATCAACAGGTTCAATATATTCACCCGATAAAAAGTTTTTATCTTTTGCGAGTTCTGCTGTAGCTGCCTGACGACGTTTTTCTGCGGTATTTTTATCCAGCGCAGCTCTGGCCAAATCAACCTTGGCCTCAACCTTGATAGGTTTTACACCTTTCATTTGTTGCTGGAAAAAATCGTCGTCTGGAGTTTTGCTGGTCATAAAGATTAATCTTGAAAGATGGAACAAATACGGGTGTGAATTGTGGAGGAAATTGGCAGCCAGAGGTAGTGCTGCCGTGAAAATTTCTTAAATCATTTTCGGGTGAACTGCGAAGGCAACTCTCCCGTTACTTGTTTAAACACCGCAATAAACGCGCTTAAACTTTCATAACCCACCGCTAGTGCCGCCTGGGTTACCGATTCTCCCGCCGTCAATAATTTAATTGCCGCCATTACTCGCGCATGCTGGCGCCACTGCACTATGGTCATTCCGGTTTCGGCACGAAAACGACGAATAAGGGTACGCTCTGCCATATGGAGCTGCTTCGCCCAATAGTCAACCGGTAAATTTTCAGCGGGATTTTCCGCCAGGAAATCCGTCATCTGCCGCAGTTTTTTATCCCGGGGAGCGGGCAGGTACAAATCGTCAGGCTCGGCATCGCAAAGCTCATCCACAATGACTTGCCACATAGGCTGCATCTTCGCCAAATCGCCGCCCTTTTCAAACATTTTGTCGATGAGTGTTTCGACAAAAGGATTGGGGCGAAAGATACGGATTTGGTCTGGCATCGACCGCGAGGCCTCCGGCTCTACAAATACGCAAACGCCCTCCATATGGTTCGATGAGCAAAAGCCATGGACAAAATCCGGCGGAATCCAGCTCAAGCGTCCCGGCGTCATGAAACGCTCGCCGTCCACGGTTGAAAACACGGTAGTACCCGAGCGTTGAAGCGATAACTGGCCGAAAGGATGGCTATGCATTTCATCGCGATACTCATCGTGGGAAAAACTCATACATTCAATCATGCAAAGACTCACTGGCGGTATTGAGCACAATAATAGTCAGGTATTCGATAGTTCGCCACAGCTATTGGCCATAAAATGATCTCATCGCAAAACCACTCAACCCGAGAAACACTTATGAATACACCCAATATCGCCATTATCGGAGCAGGCCTTGGTGGATTGATGCTTGCCCGCGTCCTCCACGTCCATGGCATAGACGCGACTGTTTATGAAGCCGATGAATCTCCCACGGCACGCACACAAGGCGGCATGCTGGATATCCACGAAAACAACGGCCAGGTAGCACTGAAAGCGGCTGGACTTTTTGAGCAGTTCCTAAAAATTATTCACCAGGGTGGCCAGGCAACACGCGTGCTCGACCAAAACGGCAAGGTGCTGATTGACGAACCCGACGATGGAACAGGTGGCCGCCCCGAAGTTCCGCGCGGAGCGCTGCGCCAAATCCTGCTCGATTCGCTCCCTACTAACACACTGCGCTGGGGTCACAAATTGCGGGAAGCATCTGCTATTGGCGGAGGACAACATTTGCTGACCTTTGTGAATGGCGCGAGCGTGACGACGGATCTTCTCATTGGTGCCGATGGTGCCTGGTCAAAAGTTCGTGCATTGGTGTCCGATGCCACACCAGAATATACCGGCGCCACATTTATTGAAACTTACCTATTTGATGGAGATAACCGCCACCCGGCAAGTGCAAAAGCTGTTGGCGATGGTGCATTTTTTGCGGTCGCGCCGGGAAAAGGCATACTCGCGCATCGCGAGCCTGATGGAACCCTGCACACCTATGTGGAATTGAACAAACCGAAAAGCTGGATTGAAAACATCGATTTCTCCAACCCAAAAACCGCGCTAGCCAGTGTTGCCAATGAGTTTGATGGCTGGGCGCCCGAATTGCTGGCAATGATCACCGATGGCGAAACCAAACCTGTGCCACGCCCAATTTATGCGTTACCTGTCGATCACAAATGGAATCGTATACCTGGCGTGACCTTGGTTGGCGATGCGGCCCATTTGATGATTCCATCTGGCGAAGGTGCAAACCTCGCAATGTTCGACGGTGCCGAACTCGCAAGATTTATTATTGCCAATCCCGATAATATTGAGGCGGCACTTGCCGCCTACGAACAGGAATTATTTCCACGCAGCAGCAAAGAGGCTGCAGAATCAAAAATTATTTTGGATACTTGCATAGGTGCGAACGCACCACAAAGTTTGGTTGATATGTTTACCCGTTTTGAATCCGACAAACACCTTATCCAAGCCAATGAGTTAAGTTAAGGATTAGCGCGCAAAACCATAAAAGTTTTTCAATCCCTAAAAACCTGTTTTCCAACCAAAATGGAAAACAGGTTTTTTATTGTGGCCAACCTGTAAATTCGAAACATAACTGACTACCTGACTAAAACGGCAGTTTAAGGGTTCTTAAATATTATTAAATAAAAAAGCAACCAGCATTAATCGGCTATTTAATAAAGCTTAATTATAAATCACATGCACCTGGCGATAATCTGTGGCTAAATCCAGTAAAAAAATTTCACCTATAAACCCTCTACATTTTTAAAAATCGATGGAACCATAGCTTAACAATTCTTAAAACTAATTGACGCCACGTGTTTTATTTATCGCTTACTTTATCAGGCAATCAATGCAACTTAAGGAAACAGGCATTTTTATTTAATAATAACGAAACACTCCTATTCATAAGGAGAATATTTGATGCGCACCTGACAAAATCATAACTTCAATCCAGAGAAACTTATCATGAAAAAATCTTCTGTTTTTAATATTTTCTCCCTGTGCTGCATTGTCACCTCAGCCTGTTTGAGTGGAAGCCTATATGCCGATAATACTGATATCACCAAAAGCGGGGAACGCTTTTCACTTAATGGATTTCCCTATGAGTTCACAAGCTCAAAGCTGGAAAATGGCAGCCTAAAGATTGTCAATAATGAATTAGTTTTTACATCCAACAAAGGCACCGACTTTTTCAACGATATGATAAGCGGAAAAAATCACGATAACGCACCACGTGTTCTTTTTGAGCCCAAAGGTGACTTTATTTTTTCGGCAAAACTGAGCGGAAAATTTGCAGGCGATAATGATGGTGGAGCTTTGATTATCTATAACGACATAATGTCATCAGGAAAATTGACTTACGAACGGTCACACAAAAACAAACCGAGTTTATGGTCCAGTGTCACCAAGGGTGCGACTGATGATGTACATCACCGTTCCTTTGACGAAACGTCCATGTATTTAAAAGTGGCGCGCAAACAAAATATGTATTTTTTCTACAGCTCCAACGATGGAAAAAACTGGGATATATTGCGCACTTTTGTGCTTGATAAGAATGACGGAACCAAAGTCGGGTTAATGGTTCAATCACCCGAAAGCCAACATTTCACCATGCAATTTTCTGATATTCGCTATCAGGCAAAAACATTTAACGATTACTGGCAAGGAGAGTAGCCCTGAACCATATTAAAACGAGCTGTCGCTAAGCGCGGTTTTTGCACAAAAATACCTGGAATTTTTCCAGGTATTTTTTATTACGTCCTTGCCCGAGAATTGATTTATGGTTCTTCCACGCGCGACGCAATATTCCAAACATGCCTCGATGGATCTATGATTCGCCCTACCCTGTCACCCCAGAATTGGGCTTCCGCGGGTAGAATAATTTTTGCACCCAAGGCTATTGCCCTCGCCATTATTTCATCAACATTGTCGACGTAGAGATAATTGACCACGGGCGAGCTTCCATCATCCAAAGGTGCACGACTGGCTAAATGCGACGTTTCGTTATGCACCATGATCATGGATTGCTGAATTATTAGAGTCGCATGTATAACTTCACCCGTTTGCGCAGTACGCCGCGAAAGTTCTTTCGCATCAAATGCGTTTATACAGAATTCAATTTCGGCGTTCGCGTCGCGGCAAATTAACATGGGAATTATCATTTTAGGCTTCATCATTTATTCCTATCTTTCTGTAAACATGTTGCAATCAAACAACAACTTTAACCATGTATATGACGTTACCAACACGCAAGCCATCTTCACGAGGCAACGCATAATGCTTATTGAGATGATCAGGACTTATATCTTCAACCTGGCCAAAACCTGTTTCAATTAATTTTTTTGATAAGGCTTGCGGCTCAAAAAAAAATTTAAGTGGTTCACCGCCCGCTGCCAGCTGCGCTGACAATATATCGACAACCATTTTTTCAATATCGTTGAGCATACCGGGGTCGACAATATAATCAAACACCAATACCGAACCCAAAGCACAAGTGCTTACAAATTCCAGCGTTTCTTCAATGGCTTTTAAATCCAGGTAAGGCACCACACCTAACCATGAGAAAAATGATTTTTGACGTTTATCAAAACCGGCCGCCAACAAGTTTTTTTCCAGAGAACCTTTTTCAAAATCACACGCAACATAAGACACATCGCACGTGGGACGAAGGTGCAATTGCTGGATGCGCTCTGTTTTCATGGACTGCGTTGCAGGCAAATCAACTTCAAATACCTGCTCATGTTGATGCTTGCTGCGATAAGCGTAGGTATCCAGACCAGCCCCCAGGATGACGTACTGGTTCGCACCCGTTTGAAAAGCTTTTTCACGCTCGTCTTCCGCATAACGGCTACGCACAGCGATAGCGAATCGCATGGCGGAACTGATTGGGTCCCGGTGTATTGCTAAATTTTCCGTCACATCTGTTTTGGTGTGCCCCAATATCTGTAATGCAACAGGATCATTAAAAATCGGTGGTTGTTCAATCAATTGATGCGCAGCTCGCCATACCGCTACTGCATGGCTACTAGGTTTTGCGCCGTTGATATTGTGGCTGGTAGAAAATTGTTGTTGCAGGATATTAGCGATGAGATCGTACATAGTGGTTCCTTTAATGTCAGTGAAAACAATCGAGCGATTGTCGTCACCTTAAAACCTCACGTTACGTAAGGAGCAAGTCCTTTAATAAAATTTTATTTCTTATAGAATTTTTACCAAAACAATAAATTCTACAAACATGCCATTGCCTGGCGAATAAATGTGAAAAGTGCCCGATCAAGGCCAGTACCTTGTATAAGCAGCGGTTCGGAGTCATAGGCCTTACGCAGTTTTTCGGTAATCTCGGGGTCACCACCGCTAACCGACGTTTCAAACAGGTTTTTCCATTGTATCGCCAACTCACGAGCTTCTTCACTCTCGGGATTAATTCCCTGCTGCATTTTTGTGCGTACTTCAGTAACTAATGGCAACCACCCTTCACGATTTTTCTGGCGGTTTTCATCCATCAATTGCATTTGCACGGGCGACAGATAGCGCGCAAAAATATCGCGATGCAACGCGCCCATAATACGTCCGAGATACTCATTCATTGCCAGTGAAATACCGCGCTGGATTTGCATTTCAATCTCATTGAGCGACATGGAATACACTTTTAATAACAAGTTGGGGTTTTGCCCGACTAAACGCTCCAGCATTTCTGTCCAGCGGATAACAAAATCTTTTGCTTCACGAGAATCAGGTGAAACTTTCTGTTCCATCATGGATTGCAATTTTATAACCATCTGCGGCCAATCATGATCAAGCTCATGCTTTAACGCATTGGCATTATTGTTTAGCTCTTCAATTTCCTCAGCAGTTAAATATTTTTCGTAAATATTCATCAATGACAATGTATCGAGCCAATTAGCCATATCAGGCTCATTATTTGTGTGCAAGTTAGTTTGTAGCTTCAGGAGTTTGGTTTTTAATTGGTTCGCCTGTTCAATTTCACGTTCAAGGTTAGCAATTTGTTGCGCAATCACATTCGGTAAATCTTGTGAACCATGCTGGATAAGCTCACCAATTTGCTGCAGGGACAAACCCAATTGTTTAAGCGCTTGAATATGGTATAAATGGGAAATATCCTTATTGTTATATAAACGATGGCCTGCAGGCGTGCGCACTGACGGAGAAAGCAGACCAATTTCGTCATAGTGATGCAGGGTGCGGACACTTAAACAAATCTGTTTCGCTAATTGGCCAACTTTTAATAACATCACTACACCTTGATAAATATTGAATGTTTATCAGCATAAGTGATGCACTCAATATTTATCAAGACTTGCCGGCCACACAACAACAGGCTGCTGAAAAAATTCGGATAATTATTGAACCCTGCCAGACATCCAGGCTTTGCGAATTAAACCACCACACACCGCTGAATCATGGCCACCGCCGGACGAATCTTTGCGTGCGACAATACCGTAAAAAGTTTTGGTTTTGTCGATCCAGGGATAAAAACCAAACGCGCCCGCACTGCTAAATGCGCCATCACCGCTTGCAGGATCTGATTCAACCCAATGACCCAGTGAGTAATTCCAACTTAAGTCAGCGGGAACAGGAGTGTACAAAGCTGTTGCGCAAGTTTTTGGATTGGTACACACGGCGTGAGTGCCTAACAGGTCGCTAATGTAGAGTTGTTTGTTGAGAATTTTACGTAAAAAAACGGCGTAATTATTTGCAGAAGTATTCACACCACCTGCAAGTTGTGGCGAACCATAAGTAAACACGACATCGGTTCCCAAATACATTTGTACATCGTGTTGCAAGGCAGCATTGTTATCTGCACCCAAACCAAGATCGATTGCCAATTTTTGGAAATGACCACCGTTGTAGTAAAATTTTCCAAGCGCATTTGTATCGTAATCGCTGTTATTACCACCTTTGGGATTATCGGTGCGGAAACAATTGCCAACGGTTTCGGAATCCCTGCTCCCCGGCAAAATACGCACGCAACTGGTATTACTAAAATTGGTGTATCCGGTAGTCATGGTCAACGCAGCAATATCTTCATCGCTTAATTGCCCCTGGCGAGCTTGCACAACATAAGCACCAAAAATCCATTTAGATGCGGATGCAATCGGCATAAGCGTATTGGCAGTATAGGTTCGACCGCCCACAGAACCGGACGCCAATGCTTCTGTTTGATTGCCAATTTCCCAATAAAAAGGTTGGATCGCAGTACAGGCCGCATTGTTTTGTGCAGTTTGGGTTGCCGCGTGAACTCGCAAAAAAGTTGCCACTGGCGAGCTAACCGCAGAAGCGGTAACAGGAGCGGTATTTGCTCCAAGGAGCAACACACCAGGAATAGATAAAGCGCAACGAATCATCATTTTTTTAAACATGTCCCCACCCTCAGTTGTTGTTAGTAATATCCTTACAACGCGCAATACCGGAATGGGTTGACATATCATGCAAAAAAAAGGCGCAACCAGTGCGCCCTTTTCGAAAACCTTCGCTCATCACCTACATTTGTGTATTACTTACAAACGCAATTTTGGAACCGTCAGGTGACCAGCTTGGAACATTGATAGTGCCCTGGCCGCCATACACATACGCAATAATTTTTGCTTCACCACCTTCAACTGGCATTTCACGTAAATAAACGTGACGATAAAACGGATGCTCATCCGGATCTATATCTGTCATGAATGAAATGAAAACAATTTTTTTGCCGTCGGGCGATACATGGGGAAACCAGTTGTTGTAATTATCGAATGTCATTTGCTCTTGCTTGCTGCCATCCGCCTGCATGCGCCAGAGTTGCATCAAGCCTGTGCGATTGGAGTTGAAATAAATCATTTTTCCATCGGGCGAATATTCAGATCCATCATCCAATTTAGGTGAGTTGGTTAACTGGACTTCCTCCCGAGTTTTTAAATCAATCGTAAAAATATTAAATTGATTGTTGCGCTGGCCTGTAAAGATTAATTTTTTATTATCGGGAGAAAATCCATGCAAATAAGAATGGCCTGCGCCGGTAGCATTAATTTGCAGCGGTTTATCGCTGCCTTTGATCGGCAAGGTATAAATCGTTGAATGATTGCCATCTTCTGCCACATGGCTGCTGATACCAATTTGTTTTCCATTCCACGACAACACATGATCATTATTATTGGATTTTGCAAAACCTGTGTTAATGGCTTTTGGCTTTCCACTTGCAATGTCAAAGTTATATAACAATCCTTTTGAATTATAAATTAGCGATTTTCCATCGCGGGTCCAGTTAGGCGCCTGGATTGAATCTGGCGAGCGAAATACAATGCGGCTATTTCCGGTTGTTAAATCCAGGATTTCCAAATTGCTACCAATATAATCTTTGTAAGGTTTAAAATTTTTGGGGGCGGGAATTGTAATACGTACATTTGAAAAGGTCGCAGTTTCAACGACATCAGCGTTGTGCGCGCACACAGCCAAACCGACATACACTTTATCGCCAAGTTTGATGTGAGACACCGATGTAACCTGGAATGGCTCACCTTTTTTTGCAGCACTAAAAATATATACATCGCCGCGGCGTTCCAGCTGGATAATATCCGGCGCTTTTATCTGCAGCGGATATTGTTCCGTATCGCCATTAGCGTTTGCGCGAAATTGCAAAGATGCCAAACCATCGCCATGAATAGCCGTGTTTACATTAGGCGAGCCAGTTTCCAAATTTGTGCGGACATCCCAACCGATTTTGCGATGAGGATCAGTTCCTGCGCCTTCAAATGCAACCTGCGCGCTTACAATAAAATCGCCTTCCATTTGGTTGTAAAGATAGTGCAATTGATCTTCACCAACCCACATATTTTTACCGGAGCCGCTGATTTTATATGTCTGTTCCGCAGCATCGTAAACGACCGCGCCAGGGTGTTTGACTGCGCCTATATCTCCTTGTCCGGAAAATTGACCTATAGGCTCCGCTAAAACTGAACAACTCATTGCGATTGCTCCTATGATGCCGAATCTCGCTATTTTTATTGTCATAAAATCCTCATTCAATCAGGTGAGAACCCAAACTGCATCTTTTCCGGTATGGCATAGATGCACCGATTACGCGGTTTCGATTGTTGTTCAATTCAATTATTAAAAGTTATTTTTTTACTCATATTTACAGAGTACAGCATCATTTGATAAGTCTTTCACAGAAAAATTGCCAATCTTGTATACACGACCCTGCAAAATAGAACCTATTTATCTCCCCATAATTCAGGATGTTTTTCGATATAGTCGATAAACATTGTCGCGACTTTTTTGTGGTCTTCTGCCGACGCATGATAATCACATCCGGTTAACGCAAGTTCTGCCTCGGGAAATTTCAACATAATATTTTGCACGGAATTTTTTTTGAGATTATCGAACACCTGGGTTATTTGCGTCGCAAGCTCACTGCCCGGCTTATCGGGAGCGATAATAAAAATTGCGGATTTTGGATGAGATGCGCGCAAACCCATGACAAATTTTTCATAAGTCGCTACAAAATCATGCTGCAAATCTTCACGATTTTTCCATCGCTCATTCGGTTCCAGTGGGGTATTAAAATCATTAACGCCCAGAATAATGGCAATAATATTTGGCGACCATGCGCTACTATTTTTCGCGGTGCCAAAATTAAATACGTGCGGATACTCAAGCAATAAAGAGCTATCAGGACTACTGCCTTTATAATTGCGCACAACGCCTCGGCCAGAGATGGCATTGATTTGATAATCCGCATGAAAATATTTAGCCACTAAAGGACCATAAGCTTGCTGGGTATTGGTGGATTCAAAAACCTGCTCGCTGGTGCATTGACGATTAGAAGACGCATCGCCATAACCGACTGAAAATGAATCGCCGATAATCTCGATGCTGCGCGCAGGAATTTCAGGTGTTAATGTTTTTTGTCCAACTGAAATAAAAAAACCTTCGAAGGTTGCGGTCGCTGAAAAAGTTTCAGTGCGCTTTTCCAGCCTGATTTTATGAGTTTTATTCGGTAAATTATTAAGGGTATAAACCGTTTTACCAGGTTTGTTTAATATTATTGGAGCTTGGTCATCCAAGATCAGGTTCAGCATATTCACTGAATCATTTAAATGTACATCCACCCGAGTGCCTCTAAAACGACTTTCGAAATAAACACCCGGCCATGCATATTCGAATTGGGTAGAATTACTGATTTTACTTGTCAGTACCCGGCCACCTGCGTGAACCGGTAAAGGTTTTTCTGAATCAGCGCAACAAGCAACACTGGTTGCTAACATCCAAAAAGCGAATAAGACATTTTTCAATTCCATGATTATTCCTTCATAATAATTTTTAGTATTGCATTTTAAATACATTTATTTTTATAAAATAAAAAGGGCGCAATCAATGCGTAATGCCAGCCAGTTAAGCAGTAGTGCTATCCAACTGCCCCATAGAAAAAGGCCTGCAAACTGAGCACGAAGTAGAATGTAGGATGGGTGGAGTGCAACGATACCCATCAACATTTTAAAGGCATTGATGGGTATCGTTGCACTCCACCCATCCTACGGATCTGCATACACAACTCCCAATAAAAAGCTCGCTGTAATCCGTTCAAAAAAAGCAGCACGATCCAAAACAAAAATGCCAGTCAGCTCAACTGACTGGCATTACGCAATCAATGCATCCTTTTTTGTTAACTGCGAATTTATTTATTCGCGCGATTCTCAATCAATTGTGTAACCACCGCGGGATCGGCAAGTGTTGAGGTGTCGCCAAGCGTATCGATTTCGTTGGCGGCAATTTTACGCAAGATGCGACGCATGATTTTGCCAGAGCGGGTTTTGGGTAATCCCGGTGCCCATTGGATAATATCGGGGCGAGCAATTGCGCCAATTTCTTTTACGACAAGCGCGAGCAATTCTTTTTTCAATTCATCGCTGGGCTCTTCGCCACTCATCAATGTCACATAGGCATAAATGCCCTGGCCTTTAATGTCGTGTGGATATCCCACTACTGCCGCCTCGGCAACTTTTTCATGCAGCACCAATGCAGATTCAACTTCTGCGGTACCCATGCGATGGCCGGATACATTGAGCACGTCGTCCACGCGGCCGGTAATCCAGTAGTAACCATCTTCATCGCGACGTGCACCGTCACCGGTAAAATAGTAGCCGGGATAAGTGCTGTAATAGGTATCGATACAACGCTGGTGATCGCCATAAACACTGCGAATTTGGCTTGGCCATGCCGCTTTGATCACGAGATTACCTTCACCTGCACCTTGCACCTCTTTGCCTTCAGCATCGAGCAACGCAGGTTGCACGCCAAAGAATGGCAAGGTCGCAGAACCCGGTTTGAGGGCAATTGCGCCGGGCAATGGCGTCAACATGTGCGCGCCGGTTTCGGTTTGCCACCATGTGTCGACAATCGGGCAACGGCTATCGCCGATCACTCGGTAATACCATTCCCAGGCTTCAGGATTGATGGGCTCGCCCACGGTGCCCAACACACGCAAGCTGGTGCGCGCCGTCTTTTTCACCCAGTCGTCGCCCGCGCCCATGAGCGCGCGAATTGCGGTGGGTGCAGTGTAGAAAATATTGACCTGGTGTTTGTCGATTACCTGCCAGAAACGCGATGCATCGGGATAGGTGGGAATACCTTCAAACACCAGGGTCGTTGCGCCATTGGTCAGTGGACCATAAACGATATAACTGTGGCCGGTCACCCAACCCACATCGGCTGTGCACCAATAGGTTTCGCCTTCGCGATAATCAAACACGTATTTGTGGGTCATTGCAGCTTGCAATAAATAGCCACCAGTAGTGTGCAATACGCCTTTGGGTTTACCGGTTGAACCGGAAGTGTAGAGGATAAACAGAGGATCTTCTGCGTCCACTACTTCTGGCTCGCAGGTCGTTGGCTGCTTGGCGATAAGGTCGTGATACCACAAGTCGCGCGCGCCATCCCAACTGATCGAGCCCGCCGTGCGACGCACAACGATGCAAGTATGGACATTCGGGCAATTCGCCAAGGCGTTATCAGCATTGGCTTTCAAGGGAACGCGTTTGCCACCGCGCAAACCTTCATCGGCGGTAATAACAACCTGACAATCCGCATCCAGAATACGATCTTTCAAGGCTTCGGGAGAGAATCCACCAAATACAACCGAATGCACAGCGCCGATACGGGCGCAAGCCAACATGGCGTAGGTGGCTTCAGGAATCATGGGCATGTAGATACAAACACGATCGCCCTTTTTCACGCCGCGAGCGCGCAAGGCATTGGCTAACTGGCAGACTTCATCATGCAATTCCTGATAGGAAATAAAGTGGTCTTCATCGGGGTCGTCGCCCTCCCAAATAATTGCCACCTGGTTGGCGCGCGCTGGCAGATGGCGGTCGATACAGTTAACACTTACGTTCAACTTGCCATCGATAAACCAGGCCACTTCGCCTTTTTTCAAATCACTTTTGGTCACTTGCGACCAGGGAGCTTGCCATGTCAAAAACTGGTTTGCCTGCTCCGTCCAAAAGCTATCAGGATCATTAACCGATTGATCGTACATCGCCTGGTAGCGCTCAAGATCAATGGTGGTGCTGGTTTTAAAGCTATCGGGAACGGGGTATACATGGACGTCTGACATGATTTGCTCTCTACCTACGTGACTTATTTGTTATTGGCTTTATCTTACTTTCAGCGTGTTACATTTCCGGTTACCGGCGCTCAACTGGACAGGACGGAAACGGTTGCACAATAAAAATGTAACAGGGCTAAATCCTTTAAACCGATCTTTTCAGTACTCGCATAGCTTACCAGCTCAGCGCGACAAACCTCAATGACAACGTTGTCTAAATAGATAAAAAAGGTTAAGAAATAGTTAAATAAGAGCCAATTTGGGGTCTGATGCTCACCGATCTCTATATCCAACCCCAATTTTACTACCCCGTTAAGCCAACACTTAACCAAAGCCCGGTTAAATGCCCCAAACTCAAATATTTGATGTTTTACGAAAGCGGATGTTTTTCTACCAAATATTTCCAGTACCGCCTGGGCATATGGCGCAAATGCAATTTCACATTTTTTCGCGCGGCGATATTTACCGATTGGAAGTAATTTGCCCACAAGGTTTGATAGGTTGTCTCTCTGTCACAGGATCTTGGTGCCGCGCAGGTTTCCCTGTCCTGGTCGAATAATGGATCGTCTGCAAAAACAAATCTCGTTTCGTTCAAATCGTAATACAAACCATAATCCCTTTTGGTATCAAAAATAATCCAGGATTGGTCCGCGTAGCGACGCTCAAAGTGATCGCCCAGCAAAGGAATCACATTAAAATCAGGTTCGATTGCCGCGTAAAAAATGCCTTGGCTATTTTTTTCAAAACGCACAAATGCGTGCATGCGATGCACTTCACGGTGAATCATTCGCTGGATTTGTGAAGCTTGCAGAACAAAAGGATTGGCAAAATTTTCCAGCACAGAAGCGTCTTTGCTTTTAATAATGACATCGATAAATTGGTAAATCGTCATTTCGATGGACGGTAATTCAGACAGGAACATTTTATAAACCAGGGTTGCCGCCTGCCCGTTTGTACGCGCATCAATACCGGCTAAAACGCGCTCTGCATTATCTTCATGGGCAATAATCGCGACAGCTTCTTCCAGCAAATTAATTTGCTGGTAAGATTGGGGAGAAATACTGACAGGTAATTTTTTCGTGCGATAGATTTCAAAAATGCACGAGAGCAAACCTTCAAAGCTGCCGTCATAGGTATAAATAATCACAGTGGTTTACCCGAACAAACTGAGCTGGGGCACGGTCTGGTTTGCGTCGCCGGATAAAATAAAACGCTTGATATCCAGCATTTGGTAATCTTTTTTTAGCGCAGGCAAACCCGGACAGGAAATAAAATATTTTGCGCGCTTTATAACAACGCCAATCTTTTGCAAATGTTCGCTGTTCAATCGCTGATGCAAACGGGAAGAAACTATTTTCTTCGCCGATTTAACGCCAATACCGGGAACACGCAAAATCATTTCATAGCTATCGCGATTGATATCTACCGGAAATTTATCCGGATTTCGCAGCGCATAACTGACTTTGGGATCAACATCCAAATCCAGGTTGGGATTTTTATCGTCGACAATTTCATCCACTGAAAATTTATAAAAGCGCAGCAGCCAATCCGCTTGGTAAATCCTGTTTTCGCGCAACAGCGGAGGCGCAGACAGTAGAGGAACACGATTATCGGTTTGGATAGGAACATAACCGGAGTAATAAACGCGCTTTAATTTTTGGGTTTTATAAAGGTCATCCGCCAGGCGCAAAATCTGGGTATCGCTTTCCGGTGAAGCGCCCACAATTAATTGCGTGCTTTGCCCTGCCGGTAAAAATTGTGGTGTGGATTTAAAATGCAATTTGTCGTCAATGTAACGATCTTTTTCACCGGATAAATAATTCATCGGCGTAATAATGTCGCTGTAATTTTTTTCCGGTGCGACCTTTTGCAAACTCATTTCAGAGGGAATTTCAATATTCACACTCAGGCGATCCGAATATAAACCGGCTTCATGCAGCAATTCAGCACTCGCTCCGGGAATGGCTTTTAAATGGATGTAGCCATTGAAGTTGTGCACGGTGCGCAACGTCTTGGCAACACGTACCAAGCGCTCCATGGTGTAATCCGCATTTTTAAAAATACCCGAGCTGAGAAACAGACCTTCAATGTAATTCCGGCGATAAAAATTAATCGTAAGATCTACAACATCTTCAACGGTAAATGCTGCGCGCTTTACGTCGTTGCTACGCCGGCTCACGCAATAGGCGCAATCGTAAATGCAGTGATTGGTGAACAGGATTTTGAGTAAAGACACACAGCGGCCATCTTCGGTGTAACTGTGGCAAATCCCCATTCCGTCAGAATTTCCCAAGCCTTTATTTTTATTGGCGCGCTTGCTTCCGCTGGACGAACATGACGCATCGTATTTCGCCGCGTCCGAAAGTATGGTTAATTTTTCTAAAACATTGCCCATGATGTGCCAAGCCTAAAATACTGTATGCATAACCATATCACCAACTTAAAACCCTGGCAAATACAGCGCACATTTATTTTTTCTGCATAAAAAAAGCCCTGTAAAAACAGGGCTTTTTTAAAATTGCGCATGACCGAATGGCCATGCACTCGTGTGTTGATGTTTAGAAGATATTAAAGTCCCACAGTGATACGCCATAACCCGTTGCGCGAGTTACACATAACATGCGTACGTAGCGACCTGTGCCGTTAACTGTCAGGTCATCGATGTTACCATCGCCCGTGGTGGTCGAGTAAATATCTGTCCAACTAGTCCCGTTATTGGAAACCTGGATTTTATAGGCCGAGGCATAAGCACCTTCCCAACTCAAAATAACGCGGGAGATTTTTTGCGACGAACCTAAATCTACGTAAATCCATTGGTTATCAATAAATTGGCTTGCCCAGCGGGTATTGGAGTCACCGTCAACAGCGAATGAAGCGGCCAACCCTGCACCTTCATCAGATGAAGATACGGCTGGTTTTTTCAACGCGATGTTAACGGTTTGGCTGACCGGAGTACCGTAAACCTCAAAATCCCAGAGTGAATAACCGTAACCTGTGCCGCGCGTTACACCGAACATACGAACATAACGGCCAGTACCGGCGATATTCAGGGTTTCCTTGCCGCCAACACCTGTTGAGGTGGTATAGATTTGGGTCCAGTTAACCGCATCGTTGGAAACTTGAATCTTATAGGCTTTGCCGTAGGCAGTTTCCCAATTCAAGACGACTTTGCTGATGTTGTAGCTGGATTTCAAATCAACATAAATCCACTGTGCATCATTTGCCTGGCTCGCCCAACGCGTTCCGGAATTGCCATCTGCAGCATAAATCGCAGCGACGCCTGCACCTTCGTCAGATGAAGAAACTACAGGAGCATTTAATGCCACGTTGGTTGTAGCAGCAACGCTGCTGGAAGCCGCTGAACTGCTGGATTTGGACGAACTCGCAGGTGTGCTGCTCGCAACGCTCGACTTCGAAGAGCTTGAGGCCGCGCTGCTGGTAGCGCCGTTGCCGTAGACTTCAAAATCCCACAAGGAATAGCCATAACCTGTTCCACGAGTGATGCCGAGCATACGGACATAGCGGCCTGAACCAGAAATATTCAGGGTTTCCTTACCGCCGACGCCAGTTGTTGTCGAGTAAATGGTTGTCCAGTTTGCAGCGTCGTTGGATGTCTGGATTTGGTAGCTCTTACCGTAGGCAGCTTCCCAATTCAGGATTACGCGAGCGATGCTTTTTACTGAACCAAGGTCGACATAAATCCATTGTGCATCTGTTTGCGCACTTGCCCAACGGGTTCCGGGGTTGCCATCTGCCGCATAGGTTGCAGCCAATCCAGCGCCTTCATCCGAAGAAGAAACTGCTGGCACATTCAATGCGAGGTTAGTGGTGCCAACAGTTCCGGTAGAGCTGGTACTGCTGCTATTGCCGGCAGACGTTTTTGAACTCGAAGCACTCGAAAGGTTAGCCGTTCCGGTAGTACACATCACACCCCCAGGGTAGTTAGTGGACAGCTGGAAGCTCGTTTGGCCAGCGTAGGTCACGAAGGCAGAACGGTTGGCATCGGTAGGATCTATGGTCGATGTCCAGGTGCTCCAGGCCAATGGGAATGCGCAGTTCGCTGAATTCACACCGCTAACCGACAAAGCTTCTGCCTGGGTTGGCAAACGCATGGATTGGCCTGAGCAGTAAGTTTGCGCAATAGGCACTGTGTACTGTGCGCCCTGGTTGGAATAGGTTGTTTCAGCGCGCTGCCAGGTTAAGCCAGTCGCGTTGTCTTTTACCCTGGTTCCGTCAATCACAGTGTAACGCTCGCCCGCACCGCCACATTGGGGAATGTTATAGACCTGCATTTCATAGAGTGAATAACCATAAGCAGTCGCACGAGCCTGACCATACATACGGATATAACGCGCCTGTACAGTCGGGAAGCTGACATTCTCAACTCCGCCCACACCAGCATTATTGGTGTAAGCGACTGACCAGTTCACATTGTCATTTGAGTACTGGATTTGGTACTTGCTGCCATAGGCGGCTTCCCAATACAAAATCACGTTATCAAACGATTTGGCTGAACCAAGGTCAATCGCCACCCAGGATGGATCTATTCCGCCGTTGGAGGCCCAGCGAGTAGTCAGGTTACCATCGGTCACCCAGCTCGCCGCCAATTCTGCACCTTGCGCACTGCTCGCCGTTGCAGGCTGATTGAGCGCCAAATTCACACCGGGCGGCGCGATAGTCAATGATGCAGCCGCACTGATTACAGTACCCGCTGGGTTAGTCACCACAACACTGTAGTTACCTACGTTGCTTTGCTGAACCTGGAGGATGTCGTAAGTCGCAGAGTTAGCTCCCGGCAAACTCGAACCGTTCAATTGCCATTGATAACTGAATGGACCCGAACCCGATACACCAACAGAGAAGGTCACCGGGCCATTCAACAATACCGCCTGGCTGACAGGTTGTTGGGTAATGGTTGGTGCGATGGCTGCGTTTACAGTCAAAGTCGCTGCCGCTGAAGTCACGGAATTAACAGGGTTAGTCACTACCACCGTGATCTTGTCGCCATTATTACCGGATGTCAGTACCGACGTTGTGTAGGTCGATGCAGTTGCACCAGCGATAGCCGCTCCATTGCGCTGCCATTGGTATTTCAAGGTAGGAGAACCTGTTGCTGCTACCGAAAACTGGACAGTCTGGCCAACATAAGCCGTTTGGCTTTGAGGCTGGGTGCCAATCACAACAGCTGCCGCCGCTACGACTGAAAGCTTGGCAGGTGTAGAAGTAGAGTTACCCAAACTATCGGTAACCGTTACGGTATAGCTCGCATTATTATCACCAGATACAGTATTAGGCGTAGTGTAAGTGGCGCTGGTTGCACCGGAAATAGCGACACCATTTTTGTACCATTGGAAGCTCAATGCCGCACCGCCACCGGTCGCTGTTACGCTGAAGGTTGCCGGTTGACCAAGAGTCACTGCGGTACTTTCCGGTTGGATAATCAACGCGGGGATAACAGGCGCAGGCAAGTAGGACGGAACTGGCTGGATGTTATAGCTCGCAGTGCCAGACGCCAATCCCGGAGCCGTAGCAGTAATAGTCACCTTGCCCGTTGTGAATTGGCTCAAAAGTGCAATTTTTTGCAAACCACCTTCAAATTGCAACTCCGGATCACCCGGTGAATGGTAGTTGAAGGATGAATTACCGGGCAACAGGGAATAGGCATCGCTACCTGATTGCACCAACTGTTGGGTGCCGCCGAGATATGTCGCTGGGCCGCTTACAGAGAAAGTGACCTTGTCAGATGCGGTTGGCACCCAATTGCCATTGGCATCCTGAACCTGGGCAACCACGAAAGCAGCATCAGAACCGTTAGCCGTTACCGCGAAGCTTGTGCCATTAGGTTTAACCACATTGGGCACGACAGACAAAACGATTTTACTCGCGGCACCGGCAGTAGTTTGTTTGTCAGATGCCACCACAGCACCAAACTGGTCAAGACATTCCGCCTCTACAGTTCCCGCCACCCAATTCACCATCCAGGACACCTGGAACGGAATCAAGGTCGTATTTTGAGTGAGGTTTCTGCTGGTATCCGATTGCCAGCTATTGGGTGTTTGTACATTGCCTTGTTGTACGCCGTTGATTTTCAAACGGACTGAAGGACAGTTACTAAAGGCGTTAACCTGGATTGGAGCACTGCTTTGGTAAGCACGGTTCCAGTGATGCGCAAGGTGAACAACCGGTTTTACCGAGAAAGGATTCCAGGCCGCCTGATAGACGTAATACAAGAGTTTCGGGAAGCGGTTTTGGTCAACCATAGACGCGCCCAATGAGCGAACACTATTTGAATAGGCATCGGCCTGGTTGGTGTTTTCATATTGGCGATATTCAGCAAACAGCCCAACTTCACCGGGAGTATCCGCAAAGTACCACTGCGCCATACCAAAGGCTTTAGCCAATTGGCTCTTGCGCCAGTCATCCACAAAAGGCGCTACGAAGGCGAGTTCATAATCATAGGCCAAGCCACGCGCAGTCCCGGTTCCCCAATATTCTGAACCCCAGGCAGGATTGTTAGGGAATTGAGCTTTAATACCCACTTCACAACCTTCAAGCGTACAACCAAGGAGATATCCATTTACCGGGTCCGGCGTACGGTCAGCCGCAACACGTGTATTGATAGGGTCCCAGGTATTGTTGATCGCCAAAAGTGCCGTCCCTATAGATTCCATCATGGTGCCGTTGTTTGATTCCCACGCCAAAATAGACGGATGGCTGCGGTCGCGGATAATCATGTCGCGATGAAGTTCTTTTTTATAGGTCACGCTGTCCGCCGGCGGAGTCGCAAAACCGTTTTCACCATCACCACTGGGTTGGACAATCATCACACCATAAGCATCTGCTGCTTCAACAAACTGCTCACTGCTGGTTGAGTGGCCTGGACGCCAGATATTGCCGCCAGCCGCCGCAAATTGTGCGAGGTCACGCCACTCTTGTTCTTCAGGAACGGAGGAACCCAAACCAGGGTAATCGTAGCGGCCTGAACCGCCTGACAAATAAGCCGGATGGCCGTTGAAATACGGATAATCATGATCCCAGGTAATGGTACGGATACCCAATGGGCTTTCGGTCGAATCGACAACGGTACCGTTAATACTGACGATGTGATAAACCCGGTACATATAAGGCTTACCGTAAATGCTCGCATTCGGATACCACAAGGTTGGATCAGTTACCGTAATACGTTGGTCAAACATGGGCGTAGCGCCAGACGGAAAAGTGCTTGCCGTCATCGGCTGGATGGTTTGCTTCATTGGCGGTGCGTTGGCAACCACGTTGCCTTGCGCATCCACAATCTGGGTTGTCAGGGTGACATCCTGTGGCGTGGTCGTTTCATTCAAAACGTTAGTCTGCACAGCAATAACAGCAGAGCTTGCTTTTGCCGTCGTGGTTGTTGAAGGCACCTGTGACACAGTCGCCACATAAGTACCCCAGGTTTTCTGGTTGGAGTAAACGTTGACGGGGATGTGTACCTTATTGGTAATGATCATTTTGGCAGGACGGAATAACCCAGCCTCGCCTTGACCAAAGCGGAACGCACCCGAGAAAGTCGGCTGTACAAACCAGGGCGCATTTCGGGAAACACTCACCGCCAATACGTTCTGGGTTACGCCGTCAGTTTTCAAATAAGGCGTAAGATCCACGACAAAGGGTACAAAACCGATCACGTGGGATGCATTTGCACTCCCCGCTACCGCGCTGATTCCCGGCAATAAGGTACCGTTGATATATATCTGCGCACCGGTATGCGCCCCCTGGAATTCAACCACTACCTTTTTATTGGCGTATTCGGAACCCATCGTAAAGTGCAGGCGGTACCAGTTGCTGCCGCCATCCATAGAACCATCACCACCGCCCGAGGTTTGGTTGAGGAAAGTGGTCAGATAGTTGGCGCCATGGGGAATCCCCACAGGAGTCCAGCTGGAGTCGTTCAGGTTAATGGTTGAGTTGGCAGTTGAATCGTGGTCTTTGAGATACAACCAATGATTCTGCCCCGGCATCCCCGCTGACAAATTAATTGTCACACGTTGCGAAGGAGGAACCGAAGTTTCTACCTGTTGCGCGTTGGAAACACTGGCGCCCAGTGTTGCGCACGCAAATGAAAGCGCTACCAGCGCACGATAATATTCTCTACTGCGAACAGAACATTTCGTTATTATTCTTGCTAATTTTTTCACGTGACAGTCCTCGTGTTCAAATTTGGATTTAACATCGCCTTGATCGAGATTTTCTTGTGAGTCCGTTCGCAGTTTGGAATCGAAACAAACCGGCATCAAAAGAGACTGGCAAATCAAAATGAAAAGCTTGGCCTGGTTATCGTCGTCATTATTGTTGTAACGAAATCCAGTCAGCTTTTGCATGCAACGCAATAGAAAAGGCGAAAACCCCTAATGGTGCTGTTAAGAAAATGTGAGGTTTGTGGCGCCGAACCAGATGCCGTAAATTTCTATCTTTTATTCTTATGTTTTTGATTTAGCCGAAATGCAATTTAATGGTCGCACCAGAAACAAACATTTTCTTCTCACCTTTGTTATTTTTTAGTGGGTAAATACGCTATTTTTTGGCCGAGTTAAATTTTTAAGGCGAACCAAACCCTGCGACGGTTTAACTGAGAAAAATATCTGCTACCTGTCATGAACCAATGCACATAAACCTGCCAACACAAAGTCATTTACACTTTAAGTATTTAACAAGACTAAAAGAATTAAGAGACAGATATCCACCCGACCAACATTGAAAGCTCTTCGATTGACGAAGGTTTTTATTGGAATATGCGGCGCGTAAATATAAAAAAGGCCGCAAAAGCGGCCTTTTTTATAACTCCATCGCCGGTTTGCAGCGACTAGTTTTTCAGGGGTTGGGTATCCTGGTTTTGCGTAGGAATAGTATCTGACGTGCGGTTTACGGTGTTATCTTCGTTGAGATAAACCAATGTCGGTTTGTGTGCAGCCAGTTCTTCATCATTGAAATAACCGTATGTGGCGATAATCACACGATCACCCACCGACACCTTGCGAGCCGCAGCGCCATTCATAGAGAAAGTGCCTGAACCTGCTTCGGCAAGAATAATGTACGTGTGGAAACGCTCGCCATTGCTTACGTTATAAATATCAATTTGCTCGAATTCGCGCATGCCTGCCAATTTCACCAAATCGGCATCAATCGCGCAGGAACCGTCATACCAAAGCTCCGCCTGGGTTACCTTGGCCATGTGTAATTTTGCTTTAAGCATGTGAGTTAACATAAGTAACCTCCAGAAGCCGAATATCAATTGCTAACAGTGTAAGGAGATTGCCGCATCGCATGCGATTGCCTGGCAACCATATTCCTTTATCGACTTCCATCGCTGACCACTTGCCAGCGCCCCAATGTGAGTGCCGCCTTAGCGCACACTCGGGATCTCAATTATCCCGCCCCCAAAATTGATTTGGATTAACCCAAAACCACCGAAACATTATCTATCAAGCGCGCGCCCTGTGTATACATGGCGCCCAGAATGGTAATTTCTTTGTCGTCATGCGCGGCCATTTCCAGTGTGCGACTATTGCAGATGCTCACATAATCAACCTTGAAACCAGCTGCAAGGATTTGCTCTTTAGCAGAATCCACCAAGACCGCAAAATCGCGGCGACCACTGGTTATTTCCTGCTTAATCCAATTCAAGCTGCGGTTGAGTTGCGCCACACGCGGGCGCTCATCGGCAGTGATAAAACCATTGCGCGAACTCATGGCCAAACCATCGGCTTCACGCACTATGTCGCCAGCAACAATTTTAATCGGGATACACAAATCTTCCACCATACGGCGGATAACGGCCAGCTGCTGGAAGTCTTTAACGCCGAACACAGCTTCATCCGGTTGGACGATGTTGAACAGCTTGGTGACGACTGTAGTCACACCTTCAAAATGCCCCGGACGGCTCGCCCCGCATAGCACGTCGGTCATGGTTGGAACTATAACGCGCGTCTGCTCAGCCATACCGTTGGGGTAGATTTCTTTATCATTGGGACAAAAGAGATAATCGCAACCTGCCGCTTCGAGTTTGGCGCTGTCTGCCGCTAAAGTGCGCGGATACTTGTCCCAATCTTCATTCAAACCAAATTGCAGTGGATTGACGAAAATACTCGTTACCACCACATCACAATTGCGCTGGGCGATTTTCACCAGCTCAATATGAGCATCGTGCAAATTCCCCATAGTCGGCACAAAACCTATGCGTTTACCCGCCGCACGTTCGGCATTCAGGGCATCGCGAAGGGATTGGATGTGATGAAAAATCTGCATCTAGAAAACCTGTCCAGGGAATATCAGGGAGCACCAAAACGGGCGCGGATAATACACTTTTGTAAAACCTAAGTACATTTTTATTGGTTAAATTTTAGCCTAAATAAAACAAGTAAATTCCCGGACTTGCAGACAACTACGGCGAGGATTAGAAACTCACCGTATTCGTCTGGTGGATAAATCGAACTAACTCATATTCAGGGATGGATGCCCAGCTGTTGCATCAGGGTTTGGTTATCCTCTAAATGCCAGTTTTCAACAATTCGACCATCCTTGACGCGATACAGATCGAACGCCTGGAAATCGATTAGCTGTCCATCGCCCTTAGTCTCGCCAAAGTGACCGGTAAAATGGCCCTTAAAATGTAGATGGACACTAACGCGATCACCGGCAACAACCATATCCTCAATCTCGGCCTTAAGATCCGGTACTGCCGCACGAAATTCTGCTGACGCCTGGAGCGGACCCTTTAAACCTTGGGGACGACCAGCCGGAAGCGTACGATCCATAAAATCATCTGCCAGGGCCAAGCTGGCAAATTTTGCCTCCCCGCTATTCCAAAAGGCGGCATAACGACGTGCGGCGAGGATAATCGCCGCCGACGCCTGCGCATCAGTTACCGAAATGTGTTTTGGTTGCGGCAGGTTATCTGTCTCTGCGGCGTACGAACAATGAATAGAAATTACAGTTGCGGCAACGATTTGGATGAAGCTTCTTAATGTTTTCATTGCAATGGTTCCTCTAATTAAATTAAAAACCATCATAACCTTCGCTTATAAATTTGATAATTCTGCTTATTTTTGAAAGATTTTATTGTTTATTTTGATAATCACTTGTGGTTAAAAAGTCATCACGATTTAGCTTGACGTAGCCTTAAGCCAAGAATAATATCTGCCCAGGCAAACATTGTTAAAGCAAATATTGCCAAAGCAGTATTTGAAAATGCAATATTTGGCGAAGCAAACTCTGGCGAGGCAACCAACTTTATGGCCCATCATTACGACCCCTACAATTTCAGTCCCAAAAATAGCCTTGGCTATTTGCTCAAAACCAATCACCAACTTATGCATGAATGCGCTGACCGCGTGTTTGCCAATCACGATATGACGTTTATGCAGTGGCTTGCGCTGGTGAAACTGAAAGATGGTTTGGCGGAAACGGCGAGCGATTTGTGCCGCAGCCTGTCACATGACAACGGTGCGATCACCCGTATGGTCGACCAACTGGAAAACCGCGGTTTTGTTGAGCGCGAGCGCAGCCAGCAGGATCGCCGTGTGGTCAACCTGAGAATTACCGACGCTGGCCGAGCCGAGCTTGCGGAACTGACGCCACCTTTCATCGAAAAACTCAACGCAGCTCTGGAAGCTTTTAGCGTTGAAGAATTTGCCGAATTAAATCGTTTGCTGGAAAAACTGAAAATGAACCTTGAAAAAACCATCGTTTCAGAGAAGGAGTCTTCATGAACATCGTGAAACCCATGCCCCGCCTGCTTTTGGCATTCAGTGCTGCGCTGCTGTTATCCAGCTGTGTGTCGCCGCCAAAAGAAGATACCCGTATTACCCAAATCGATTCCAACAGCCTTGGTTTGAGCCAAAACGCCTCACCGCGCGCGGCTGAAGGTTGGTGGAAGGTCTTTGGTGATGCGCAACTTAACCAACTGATCGACGATTCGCTTGCCAATAGCCCGAGCCTGGGCGAAGCATTAATCCGTGTTCGCGGTGCACAGGCGCAGGCAATCGCAGCAGGTGCTGCTTTGCGTCCCGGCTTTGCGATTGATGCCGATGAAACTTACCAACGCTTGTCCGAAAACTACATCTACCCGCCTAAAGAAGCTGGGTTGGGTGTCGCCGGTGGCGATATAGCGTGGATGGGGCAAGCGACTTTGGGGTTGTCCTGGGATCTTGATTTTTGGGGCGCGCAGTCGAACTTACTCAAACAAGCGCGCAACAAAGTTGTCGCCGCCGAATTGGATACCGCGACTGCACGCCTGACTTTATCTGGCGCCATGGCGCAATCTTACGTTGAGCTTTATAAGTCTTACGCCTTGGCTGATATCGCCCAGCAAAATGAACGCCAGCGCGAAACCATGTTGAAAATCACCAAAAGCCGTGTGAATGCAGGTTTGGACACACAGCTTGAGTTGAGACAGGCCGAAGCCGGTTTGCCGCAAGCGCGCACTGCCCGTTTACAAGCTGACGTCCAGCGCGATATAGCGATCCATAACCTCGCTGCCTTGTCTGGCCGCGGGGCTGACGCCTACGACAAGATTACCCGTCCTCACATCACACCCGACGCAACCTTACCTTTGCCAACCGAACTTACACTCGATTTGCTGTCGCGCCGTCCCGATATTTTGGCGGCCAAAGCGCGCGTTGAAGCGGCGACTGCTGGTCGCGCTGCTGCCAAAGCGGCGTTTTATCCTGACATCAACCTGAAAGCTTTTGTAGGTTTGCAAGCGGTTGGCCTGGATAAGCTGGCCGATTCAGGCAGCACAATTTACGGCGCAGGCCCGGCGCTGCATTTGCCGGTATTTGATTCGCAGCGTTTGAAGGCAGGTTATATAGGCGCTACCGCCGAACTGGATGGCGCGGTTGCCAGCTACAACGAAACCCTGTTGAAAGCCATCCGCGATGTCGCTGACCAGCTCAGCCGTTATGATTCCCTGAAACGTCAATTGACAGAAACCAACCAGTCTGCGGCTGCCACCGAAGCGGCATACAAGCTTGCGCAGGATCGTTACAAAGCCGGGTTGAGTTCGCAGTTAGCCTTGTTGAATGCGGAAACCCAGGTGCTCAATTCGCGCCGCGACCTGGTTTCCATTAATACCCAATTACTCATTACTCGCGTCACGCTGCTCCTGACTTTCGGCGGTAGCTTTGATGCTAATACCTCTTTAAATTCCAGCGGTCTCGCACAGGGAGCCAAACATGAATAATCCAACGAACAACGCTTCACCCGCTAGTGCACCAGACAACAGCAAACGCAACACCCGTTTATTTATCCTTGCTGCCGTGGTTGTAATTGGCCTGGTTCTTTATACCGCTTATTACTTCTTACATTCTCGCTACTTTGAAGAAACGGATGATGCCTATGTGGCCTCCGATATGGTGCAAATCACCAGCGAAATTGCAGGCACAGTCTTGTCGGTAAAGGTCGATAACACCCAACAGGTTGAGCGCGGCCAGGTGTTGCTTGAACTTGACCCTGCAGATGCACAAATTGCTGTCGCGTCAGCCGAAGCAGAATTGGCTCGCACTGTACGTTCGGTACGCGGACTTTTTTCCAAATCCAGCGGTTTGAAATCGGTGATCAATGCTCGCAAGATCGCTTTGCAAAGTGCGCGTGAAGATTTGCAACGTCGTATGAAAGTGGCGAGCGAAGGCGGTGTTTCTGCTGAAGAATTGCAACATTCAAAAGACCAGGTTGCGCAATTGGAAGCTGCGCTTGCGACCAGTACTGAAGAATTGGAAACCAACAACGCACAAGTGGAAAACACCACTATCGCAAATCATCCACAAGTATTGGCGGCAGCAGCGAGTTTACGTCAGGCATCATTGGCGCTGAAACGTACTCACATAGTTGCGCCCATTAGCGGTGCGGTTGCGCGGCGCAATGTGGAAATCGGCAGCCGTATCGCCGCAGGTACACCTTTGCTGGCAGTTGTTCCGCTCGAAAACGCCTGGGTTGATGCAAACTTTAAAGAGGTTCAACTTGAGCACATGCGCGTTGGCCAACCGGTTGAAGTCTATTCAGATATCTACGGTAAAGATGTGAAATACCACGGCAAGATCGCTGGCCTTGGCGCGGGTAGCGGCGCGGCTTTTGCGTTATTGCCACCGCAAAATGCCTCGGGTAACTGGATCAAAATCGTGCAGCGCGTACCGGTTCGTATTTCGCTCGATCCAAAAGAGCTGGCGAAGAATCCGCTACGTATCGGCCTGTCCATGAGAGTGGAAGTGGATATGCACAACACTGATGGTTCATTGATCGCAACCCAGGTTCGTACCGCGCCACAACAAGTGGTGGTGAGTAGCGAGCATGATAGCCAACTGGACCAGAAGATCGCCGATATCATCAAGCGCAACAGCCGTGAATCTGCGGCGAAACCGGCTGCAAGCGGAGTTCTGTGATGAGCACCGCTGCTGCCAATAGCGCACCCGGCGCGCCAAGCGTCGAGCTACCCATGGGAATAGTTGCGACGGCGCTGGCACTCGGCACTTTTATGCAGGTGCTGGATACCACCATAGCCAACGTTTCGATTCCAACCATCGCGGGGAACCTCGGTGTGTCGCCCGACCAGGGCACATGGGTTATTACGTCTTTTGCGGTCGCCAATGGTATTTCGGTTCCACTGACAGGCTGGCTGATGCAACGCTTCGGCGTGGTACGTACTTTCGTAGTATCAGTGCTGCTGTTTACACTCGCATCCTTCCTGTGTGGTATCGCCTGGAGTTTACCGTCGCTGATCGCCTTCCGGGTTTTGCAGGGCGCGGTGTCCGGCCCCATGATCCCCGGTTCGCAAGCGCTTCTACTTGCGTTATTTCCGCCGGAAAAGAAAGGCACTGCGCTCGCCGTTTGGTCGATGACAACCCTGGTTGCGCCCATTTGCGGGCCAATTTTGGGTGGATTTATTTCTGACAACTACGCCTGGCCGTGGATCTTTTTGATCAACGTTCCCGTCGGTTTGTTCTGCGCCTTTGTGTGCTGGCAAGGCATGAAACACAAGGAAACCCCTACCCGCAAATTACCGGTCGACGGTATTGGTTTGGGCTTACTGGTTGTTTGGGTTGGCTCGCTGCAAATCATGCTCGACAAAGGTAAAGATGCAGATTGGTTCCACTCAAGTTTCATCATCGTTATGGCCTTGGTTGCGCTGGTTGGTTTTATCACTTTCCTGATTTGGGAATTCAGCCAGAAACATCCAATCATTGATTTGAGTTTGTTTAAAAACCGTAACTTCAGCATCGGCACTTTGGCGCTGTGTTTGGGCTACGGAGTGTTCTTCGGCGCGGTGGTTTTGCAGCCTTTGTGGATGCAAACCTGGCTCGGCTACAACGCGACCTGGGCGGGGCTGGTCGCTGCGCCCAGCGGGGTTGTTGCGGTGCTCATCTCGCCGTTTGTGGGGAAATACATCACTAAATTTGATACTCGATTATTCGCGCTTTTTGCTTTCTTCGTATTTGGTGTGTCCTATTTCATGCGTGCAGGTTACACCGCCGATGCGAGCTACAGCGCTTACATAATGCCTTTACTTGTACAGGGAATCGCTATGGCTATTTTCTTTATCGCATTGTTGTCCATCATCCTCGATGGCGTACCACCGCACCAAATCCCGGCGGCGTCAGGTTTGTCGAACTTTTTGCGTATCGTCACCGGAAGTTTTGCGACTTCAATTACGACTACTTTTTGGGATGATCATGCAGCACTCCATCAAACACGTTTAGCGGAGATGTCCAGTATCTACGACTCCAACGTGCGTGAATCCATGGAGCATCTCGCCGCAGCTGGATTAAATCAAACGCAATCCATCGCCGTGCTGACACGCGAATTAAGCAGCCAGGCACATTTGATGTCCGCCCTGGACTTCTTCTGGATAGCCGGTTGGTTGTGCTGGGGAATTGCAGGATTGGTTTTGTTTACCCGTCGCCCACAAGGTGGCAAAGCCCCTGTAGCTGCGGCAGACTAGCTGTTAGCACACACCACAAAGGGTGCCCACAAGGCGCCCTTTTTTCTGATCAAGGATAATCCTGCCGCGTTGGACGAATGACCAAATCGCTAATGTGAATATGTGCAGGTAGCGATACTGCGTGATAAATCGCATCAGCGATATCTTCCCCTACCAATAGTGGACCAAATCGTTCGTTAAAATTATCCAGTGTTTGTTGGTTGTAACCGGCAACCGCCTGGAAACCGGAAATAACTATTCCCGGCTCCACCAATGTCACTCGCACACCTTGACCGCAAATTTCGCGACGCAATGCTTCAACCAGCGAATGCACTGCAAACTTGGTTGAACCATAGACTGCACTGAAGGGCGAAAGATTTCTTCCCACCACTGAACCAATTACAATAATGTCCTTAGCTTGTGCTGGAAAATTCAACGCATCGGGATGCGTAAATTCCCGCGCAGCTTTTTGCATCAGTTTGAGCGCACCAGTGAGATTTACTTTTATCAAATCCTCAAACACATTCAGTGACGCATCTTTCACAGAGCCACCTAAACCACGACCTGCATTGACCACAACAAGATCAGCAAAGCGACCGAATTCTGATTTTGCCTTTTCAAATAAATCGTTAATGACTGCATCGTCCCAAGCTTCACCCGCAACAAATGCAAACGCAGAACCCAATTCATTTTGCAACGTTTGTAATTTTTCGCGATTGCGACCTGAACCAACAACAGCAAAACCTGCCGCAATAAATTTTTTAACACTGGCTTCACCTATGCCAGAGGTCGCGCCAGTAACAATAGCAATACGCTGATATATAGTGGTCATAGAAAATTCCTTTCAACAAGACTGCAAAAAATAAATGTCTGAACTATTAACTATCAGTTATCAAAAAGGTTCAATGAGCTTTGCGTGGGAGATTTGACAGGTAGCAAACGCACAACCGAATCACCAACTGCAATCTGTCCACCTTGAATTATTTTTGCGCACAAACCGCCGTAACCGAACATTGCCGCTGCTCCACCTTTTCCCAGATTTTCATCCATTCGCGAGCAGGGATCGCAAAGCGCAGAGGTTTCGAAAATAGCTTCACCAATTTGCAAGCGCTGGAAGCGCAGCAAATTCATGTTCATTCCGGAGATAACAAGATTGCGCCTGAGTAAAATAGGATCGATAAAATCTTTTCCCAATTGGCGCTCGATTTGATGAATATATTCACGACTGATGATGGTGACTTGACGTGCGGAACCGGGGGTTTTTAAACAGCGATGATCGCCATCCAAACCTAAACCGACCAAAGCCTCCGCGTGTTCGACAATTTTTATTTCACCGCGCCGCTCCGTGCGCAAACCAATCCATTCCAGTTTTCCGGGAGCGATTTCACGGCGAAGTTTTTCTAGAAATCGAGTGTCGCTGTCCATGGGAAATCTCGTTTAGCTGTAACTGCATTTACCCTCATCCTAGCCTTCTCCCAGAGGGAGAAGGGACTGCGCAAGATTCAGATCAGGCACGTTAAACTCCCTCTCCCTCCGGGAGAGGGCTGGGGTGAGGGATTCAGAACAACAAATTAATACCCATCATTCTGAAAATACTCCGGCGCCAAATTATCAAAGCGCGTGTATTTACCAATAAACGCTGCGCGGCACGTACCAATTTCACCGTTACGCTGCTTGCCGATAATCAATTCGGCGATACCTTTTTCGGGGCTATCTTCGTTGTAGTATTCATCGCGATAGATGAAAAGAATTACGTCGGCGTCCTGTTCAATCGCACCCGATTCACGCAAGTCCGAGTTCATGGGACGTTTGTTGGGGCGCTGCTCTACACCGCGGTTTAATTGCGAAAGTGCAATCATCGGGCATTCGAATTCTTTGGCGATACCTTTGAGCGAGCGCGAAATTTCTGAAATTTCTTGCGTACGACCTTCGCCGCCGCCAGCAACTGTCATCAACTGTAAATAGTCGACCATGATCATGCCGGGGTTGCCGTGTTCACGTGCGATGCGGCGAATACGCGCGCGCATTTCCTGCGGATTTAAACCGCCGGTGTCGTCGATAAATAAAAGTTTATCTTTCATTTTTTGCACGGCAGACGACAGCTTTGGCCAATCTTCTTCGGTGAGTTTACCGTTACGCATTTTGCCCTGGTCGATGCGACCGAGGGACGACATCATACGCATCACGAGTGCTGCTGATGGCATTTCCATACTGAAGACGAGTACGGGTTTTGGTTGGCTAAACAGTGCGCCTTCCACAAAATTCAGTGCAAGTGCGGTTTTACCCATTGAAGGACGCGCAGCGAGAATAATTAATTCGCCTGGTTGCCAGCCGGACGTGCGGGTATCCAAATCGGTAATGCCGGAGGGCACGCCGGTGATGTCGCTACCGGAACGGAAAAGTTCGTCGATGCGTTGGACAGTGGCTTTTAATAAATCATTAACGCCAACCAAACCACCCTCTTTCGGGCGATCTTCTGCGATATCCGCGATGCGTTTTTCGGCAATTTGCAGCAGGTCATCGGAATCCAGACCTGCAGGATTGAAACTGGATTTGCTGATTTCTGAGGTAGCAGCAATGAGCTGTCGCAGTGTCGAACGCTCGCGCACGATTTTGGCATAAGCAACTATGTTGGCTGAGCTGGGCGTGTTGTTGGCCATTTCGACCAGATAACCCAAACCACCTACGCGCTCCAGTTCATCGTGTTTATGTAATTCTTCCGAAAGTGTTATGACGTCCAGCGGTTCACCGGCTTCTTGCAGGTTGATCATCATGCGGAAAATTGCGCGGTGATCTTCGCGGAAAAAATCCGGTTCGCCCACGACTTCGAGCACAGAATCCAGGCGATTGTTGTCCAGCATCAAACCGCCCAGCACAGATTGTTCGGCTTCTATGGAATGCGGAAGCGTCGATTTGGAGGTGAGTTCGCTGGCGAGCTTATCTTCAAAGCTGGTGTGTTCGAAAGTGGTATCAGACATAGAAACTGCTTTGGTATAGAAGACTACTTGTTATTCGGACAAAAAAAATCGGGCACTATTGTCAACCGATTTGCGTTTACAAAAGGGTTGTCGATAGTGCCCGATTTTCAATTGCTTGTCAGTAACTATTCCCTTACCCCCCTAACCCTCCCCTTGAAAAGAGGAGATTGGAAGAGGGTTAAGGATTAAGACTTACTCAGCAATCACATTCAATTTAACAACTTGAACCACTTCAGCGTGCAATTGCACGTCGATGTCGTATGCGCCAGTTTCACGCAATACGCCTTGTGGCAAACGTACTTCAGATTTCGCAACAGAAACACCGGCAGCGGTAATTGCTTCAGCGATATCGCGAGTACCGATAGAACCGAACAAACGGCCTTCGTCACCAGCGTTAGCGGCGATAGTGACAGTTAACTCAGCCAACTTGCCAGCGCGAGCAGTTGCTTCAGAGATCTTCGCAGCAGCAGCGGCTTCAAGTTCAGCGCGGCGAGCTTCAAAATCAGCAACGTTTTTAGCAGTAGCAGCAACTGCTTTACCTTGTGGCAACAAGTAGTTACGACCGTAACCCGCTTTAACGGTAACTTTATCGCCGATAGCGCCTAATTTACCTACTTTATCGAGCAGAATAACTTCCATCTCTATTACCCCTTACTCGTGGCTGTCAGTGTATGGAATCAAAGCCAAGTAACGAGCACGCTTGATAGCAGTAGCCAACTGACGTTGGTATTTCGCTTTAGTGCCAGTGATACGGCTTGGAACAATTTTACCGGTTTCGGTGATGTAGGCCTTCAGGGTTTCGATATCTTTGTAATCGATTTGCTTGGTGCCTTCAGCAGTGAAACGGCAGAATTTACGACGACGGAAAAAACGTGCCATGGTTAAACCTCCTGCTCTTCATCAAGTTCATCAGCATCGACTTCGTCTTCTTCATCAGACAAGTCATCTGCATCCAGGTCATCACGACGCTCAGCGCGTGGTGGACGTGCTTTACGCTCACGGCCTTCTTTCTCGGCTTTGAGGATGAATGATTCTTCAGTGATAGCCGCGTCTTCGCGGATTACCAAACTGCGGAGGATCGCATCGTTGTAACGGAAGTTGGTGGTCAACTCTTCCAACACAGCTTCGCTTGCTTCAATGTTCAGCAAAACGTAGTGAGCTTTGTGGATTTTGTTGATGGAATAAGCCAATTGGCGACGGCCCCAGTCTTCCAAACGGTGTACCTGGCCACCGCTTGCTTTAACAGCAGAGGTGTAACGCTCTACCATTGCTGGAACTTGTTCGCTTTGGTCTGGATGAACCAAAAAAACGATTTCGTAATGACGCATGTATAGCTCCTTACGGGTTAAGTCTCCCACGAAATGTGGTGAAACAAGGAGTAGCCCGATTTATCAATCAACACTTCGGGCCGGTTGGGGGTGCGAATACTAGGGATTCAGGCGGTAAAATGCAAGGACAAAACACTTGAAAAGTGCAAAATTCAACCAACTTATCGCAAATAGGGTTTATGGGGCGCAAGATTTCCCATACATTTCAACCATCGCATGAATCACCCCTTGGTGAGCCTCGCAAGCGATGCTGGAATTAACTCGCTATCACCTAACACGCTATTAACGAATCCCTACAAAAGATTCCTATAAAGTGATTGGATTCTTGCGATCAAGGGCAGATAATCCGTGAAATTTTTTAAGCAAGGGATTGTGGTACAACAGCACTGACAAAAATTATTTTTCAACCAACTGAAAAAATGTTTACACCCTGTAAATGACGTCAAACCTGGAGAAGATTATGAAAATTAAATATTTATTATTACCTGCACTGATTGCACTGGTTCCTTCTTTTACAATGGCAGATTCATGTGCCGTGACCGTCGCAGCCAACGATGCAATGCAATACGACACCAAAGCCATTACTGTCGGTAAAGACTGCAAAAAATTTACAGTAACCTTAACTCACTCTGGCAAATTAGCCAAAAACGTCATGGGCCATAACTGGGTATTAAGTAAAACCGAAGATGCGCAAGCGATTGCAACTGACGGTGTTAGCGCAGGCGTTGATAAAGATTATTTAAAACCAGGTGATGCACGTATTATTGCGCACACCAAATTAATTGGTAGCGGTGAAAGCACTTCAGTAGATTTGCCTCTGGATAAAATTACCAAAGGCGGAAACTATACATTTTTCTGCAGTTTCCCTGGCCATATCGCTTTGATGAAAGGCACATTGACTCGCGAATAATGTTGCAGATGAATTTCGATTTATAGTGAAAATGAAATTGTCCAAATAAAAAATCCGGCTTAATGCCGGATTTTTTTTGCAGTAAAACTTTATAACAAATATTCCTGGCTTTTATTCCTTGTCGCCATCTTCAATATGTTTCACTTCAACGGTTTTAGGAAACCACTTCTGCGCAAGCTGGAACACAACCACAAAAAATACTGGTACAAAAAATATCGCCAGGATTGTCGCTGACAACATACCGCCGAATACGCCAGTACCAATAGCATTTTGACTGCCAGAACCCGCACCAGTGCTAATGACGAGCGGTGTCACCCCCAACATAAATGCAAGCGATGTCATCACAATGGGACGCAAACGCATACGCACTGCATCCATCGTTGCATCCAGCAAACTCATGCCTTGCTCGTGCAAGGATTTAGCGAACTCGACAATCAGGATGGCGTTTTTGGAAGCCAAACCAATTGTCGTTAACAGACCAACCTGGAAATAAACGTCATCGGAAAGTCCACGTCCCAACGCAAATAACACCGCGCCTAAAATACCGAGCGGAACAACGAGCATTACCGAAAACGGCACCGACCAACTTTCATAAAGCGCTGCGAGACACAGGAACACAACCAAAATCGACAATGCATAAAGCATAGGCGCTTGGTTACCCGCCTGGCGCTCCTGGAATGACATGCCCGTCCATTGATAACCAACCCCTTTTGGCAGTTGTTTGATAATTTCTTCAGCCGCCAACATGGCTTCGCCCGAACTCACGCCCGGTGCGCCCTGCCCGTTGATATTAATTGAAGGTACACCGTTGTAACGTTCAAGGCGTGGTGAACCGTAAATCCAGCGGCCCGTTGTGAATGCGGAGAAAGGCACCATTTCACCGTTGGCATTTCGTGCATACCAACTGCCAACATCTTCCGGCAACATACGAAATTGCGCATCGCCTTGTACGAAAACTTTTTTCACGCGACCTTTGTCGATGAAATCATTCACATAAGACGCGGCCCAGGCCGTATTAAAAATATTGCTGATATCTGTAAGCGAAACACCCAACGCCGCTGCTTTTTCCTGGTTCACATCCAATTTAAATTGCGGCGTGTCGTCTTGACCGTTAGGGCGCACATTCATCAGGCGGCTATCTTTTGAAGCTAATCCGAGGAATTGATTGCGCGCATCCAACATGCCATCGTGACCAATGCCGCCGAGATCTTGTAACTGCAAATTAAAACCGGTTGAGGTTCCCAATTGCGTAATCGCCGGTGGCACAAACGGAAACACCATCGCATCTTTAATTTTTGAGAAGGTGCCCATTGCGCGTTTGGCAACGCTCTGCACATCCTGGCCGGAATGCGTGCGCTCGCTCCAATCTTTCAAGCCAACAAACGCAATACCATTGTTTTGTCCACGACCACTAAAACTAAAACCAATGACAGAAAACACCGAACGCACTGTGTCTTTTTCATCTTCCATATAATGTTTTTCGATTTGATCCATCACACCAATCGAGCGCTCTTTTGTCGCGCCAACGGGCAATGACATTTGTGTAAACATAATGCCCTGGTCTTCGTCCGGCAAAAACGATGTGGGCAAGCGCGTAAACAAAAATGCCAGCACAACAACAATCGCCACATAAATCACCATGTAACGGCTGGTGCGACTTAGCATGCTGCGCACGCCGCTTTGATATTTTGTGGTCGCTTTATTGAAGTTGCGGTTGAACCAACCGAAAAAACCTTTTTTCTCGTAATGATCGTGACTGACCGGTTTTAATAATGTCGCGCACAATGCGGGAGTCAGCGTTAAGGCCACAATCACCGAGAGCAACATGGCAGAGACAATCGTGATCGAAAACTGGCGATAAATAACGCCGGTTGAGCCACCAAAAAATGCCATGGGAATAAATACTGCCGACAACACCAACGCGATACCAATCAACGCGCTGGTAATTTGTCCCATGGATTTTCGTGTCGCTTCGCGCGGTGATAAACCATCTTCCGCCATCACTCGCTCAACGTTTTCCACCACAACAATGGCGTCGTCTACTAACAAACCAATAGCGAGCACCATCGCAAACATAGTGAGTGTATTGATTGAGAATCCGAACATTGACAACACGCCAAATGTCCCGAGCAATACAACGGGAACGGCGATAGTTGGAATCAGGGTCGCACGGAAACTTTGTAAGAATAAATACATCACCAGGAACACAAGCACAATCGCTTCAATCAGCGTGTGTACTACGGCTTCAATGGAAAGACGGACAAAAGGTGTGGTGTCGTAGGGATAAACAATTTCCAAACCTTGTGGAAAAAATGCAGACAATTCTTTGATGCGCGCACGCACTGCATCCGCCGTATCCAATGCGTTTGCACCGGCAGCCAAGGTAATCGCCATACCGGCAGCGGGACGATTGTTGTATTCCGTTTCGAATTGATAATTTTCACCGCCCAACTCAACACGTGCGACATCGCCCAAACGAATTTGCGAGCCATCGTTGTTCACGCGCAATAAAATATCTTTAAATTGTTCCGGTGTAGAAAGACGGGTTTGCACCACAATACTGGCGTTAACTTGTTGCCCGGGAAGTGATGGCGTACCGCCCAATTCACCGGCAGCAATTTGCGCGTTTTGTGCTTTGATTGCGTTGGTAACATCCACTGCCGTCAAATTAAAGGTTGCCAGTTTATTGGCATCCAGCCATACGCGCATGGCGTATTGCGAACCAAACAAGGTAATTTGACCAACGCCATTTACACGGCTCAATTGATCTTGCACGTTGGCGGCAACGTAGTCGGCAATATCGTATTTATCCATGCGGCCATCGGCCGATACGAAGCCGATAACCAGCAAAAATCCGGCGGAGGATTTGGTTACGCGAATGCCTTGCTGTTGTACCTCTTGCGGCAAAAGCGGCATTGCAGTTTGCAATTTATTCTGGACCTGGACTTGCGCGATATCAGGATTGGTACCCGCCAAAAATGTCAGGGTCACGTCACCACGACCGCTCGATTCACTGGTGGATGACATGTATTGCACATTGTCGATACCGGTTAAACCCTGCTCGATAATCTGGATGACCGTGTCCTGCACCGTCTGCGCCGACGCACCGGGATAGCTGGAACTAATGCTCACCGACGGTGGCGCCACTTCAGGATATTGCGCGATAGGCAGCCGGAAAATCGACAGCAAACCCGCCAGCATAATCAGGATTGCGATAACCCAGGCGAATACCGGGCGATCAATAAAAAACTTCGCCATCTTGGTTATCTCCCGGTTTTAGTCGCGATTTTGGCGGGAACAGCTTTTACCGGCGCGCCCGGTTTTACTTTCTGGACACCTTCCACAATCACTTGCTCGCCAACCGCCAAACCTTCTTCTACCAACCATTTATCGCCTATGGCACGGCTGATTTTGATGGGGCGCAGCTCAACCTTGCCTTCCTTATTGATCACCAGCGCCGTTGCGCCGCCGGAGCGGTCGCGAGTTACGCCTTGCTGCGGAACGAGAATCGCCTTGTCATGTACACCTTCTTGCAATTGTGTGCGCACAAACATACCGGGCAACAATAATTTATCCGGATTTGGAAACAGCGCGCGCAAGACCACAGTGCCGGTCGATTCACTCACCCCCACTTCGGAAAACTGCAAACGACCTTCCTGCGCATAACGCGAACCATCGTTTAACACGAGATTCACCTTGGCCTCGCCAGCAGCAGTCACCTTGCCGCTCATAATCTGGCGACGCAGGTTCAGCAATTCATCAGCGGATTGGGAAACATCCACATACATAGGATCAAGCTGCTGGATTGTCGCCAGCACTTGCGACTGCCCGGCACTGACCAGGGCACCTTCGGTCACACTGGATTTACCAATCACGCCGCTAATAGGCGCCAGGACTTTGGTGTATTTGAGATTGATGCGCGCATTTTCTGCTGCCGCTTTGGCAATCTCTACGCCGGACTGGGCTTGCGCCAGGGCCGCAACTGAATCATCGATATCCTGTTGGCTGATAACCTTACTGGCACCCAACGTCTGGATACGGTTATTGCGCGCCTTGGCGGTGGTGAAATTGGCTTGTGCGCGGCTTAAATCGGCCTCTGCACTTGAAACTGCAGCCTCATAGGACGCAGGATCGATTTGGTAAAGCTGGGTGCCCGCTTTGATCTCTGCACCTTCAGTAAACAGGCGCTTCTGGATAATACCACTCACCTGCGGACGCACTTCGGCCTTGCGATAAGCGGAAGTTCGGCCAGGTAAATCTGAAACAAGATTGGCAGCCGTTTCGCCAATCACAACTACACCCACCTCGACTGGTGGCACCTCACCGGCACCTGCTGGCGCCTTGGGGCCGCAAGCCGCCAATAACCCAAAAGATCCCACAGCTAATAACGTTAAATAATAATTTCGCGACATGGCGCACCTCTTCCAAAAACGCAATCCCTATAACTGCGCTCGACTTGTAAACTAGCACACACTATTGAGACCCCAGGGTTTATACATACACATATGAATGTATTGGCATTACAGCGAAATAACTCACACTTTTCAACTGATGCACGTCATAAATGCATATCCTTAACAATCTTTGCACATGTTAACTTCGCTTATTTCACTACAACGAAACGGCCTGCCAAACCACATTGACGAACAAACCGGTCAATAATATAAAATACATACACCGATGAATGTTTAAGTCAGGAATTTTTAGTGGCTCGCAAAACGAAAGAAGATGCCCTTGAAACCCGCAACCAGTTATTGGATGCGGCGGAAAGAGTATTCTTTGAAAAAGGGCTCAGTCAAACCAGTTTAATGGATATTGCTGAAGCCGCCGGACTTTCGCGCGGAGCGATTTACTGGCACTTCAAAAACAAAAACGACCTGTTTGAAGCCATGGCGGACCGCATTCGCCTGCCGCTGGAAAACCTGACTGATACATGCGCCGATGAAAAAGAACCCGACCCTTTGGGAAGATTGCGCGACTTTTTAATCCAGGCACTCAGGGAAACGACGCGCAACCCGCGCCGTAAACGCGTACTCAGCATTTTGTTTTTCAAGTGTGAACTTAATAGCGATGCTAAACAATTGGAAATTCGCCGCCAGACAGCTTGCCTTGAGTATATCCAGGACATTGGGCAGTGTTTGAAAAATGCCATCGACAAAGGCCAGTTACCGGCAGACCTGAATACCCACCAGGCAGCCATCGCTAACCAGGCATTGATCTCAGGTTTGATTAGTAGCTGGCTATTCCTGCCTGGCAGTTTTGATTTGGATGCCTACGCCCAAACCATGGTGGATGGGTATTTGTTTATGCTGAAAAATGACCCGCAATTACGCCACTAAAATCATCCTTCCAAACTATTAAAAATTCTCCCTATAAAATGGATTTTACAGGTGACGAAAACAGTGTTTTAAACGCCAACCTTAAACAAATCTTAACCATTTTTTGTCGCTTTTCCGCTGGCAAACCAAGCCCTACTGAAATGCCCGGCCCTATACTCAGCTGAGCTGCCAGGGCGATATAACTATAAAAAGGTCCATCAACCAAAACAGTGATGTTGTAGCAAGACATTAACTAAAAAAACCCTAATAAAAGCTGAAGTTAAGAAGCTAAAAAGTTAATGAGCAAGTGTTAAAGAGTAACCGCTGGATCCCTGACAACTAAAAAAACCGGCATTCGCCTATGTAGTGCAATCCTGTAGGTCTTGCCATAAATACAGTTCAATAATAAGAGTATTTATCATGTTCAAAAGCTCATTTTTATGCGACAACCTGTCTACGCTTAAAAAACCAAAAACCTTTATCAAAGCCGCGGCTGGCTTGGCGATAGCGGCTTATATGTCCAGCGCTGCGGCGGCAGTCGCACCTATCACCACCAGCGGTAACAAGGTGTTGATCGGCGGCCAGCAAGGCAGTATTTCCGGGAATAGTTTGTTCTGGAGCAATACCGGCTGGGGTGGCGAGAAATATTACAACGCACAGACTGTTGCCTGGTTGAAAAGCGATTGGAAATCCATGCTGGTCCGCGCAGCCATGGGTGTTGATGAGAGCGGCGGCTATATCACCGATTCTTACAACAAAACTCGCGTAACCACCGTTGTCGATGCAGCCATCGCTAATAATATGTATGTCATTATCGATTGGCACTCGCACCACGCCGAGCAATACCAGTCACAAGCCATCGCTTTCTTTAAGGAGATGGCAACCAAATACGGCAACACCAATAACGTTATTTACGAGATTTATAACGAGCCTTTGCAGGTTTCCTGGAGCAGTGTCATCAAGCCTTATGCGACTGCTGTAATTTCTGAAATCCGCAAGATCGACTCGCATAACCTCATTGTTGTGGGCACGCCTACCTGGTCGCAAGACGTTGATGTAGCGGCAAATGATCCTATCACTGGCTACGCCAACATCGCCTATACCCTGCACTTCTACGCGGGTTCCCACGGACAATCCTTACGCGACAAGGCGAGTACAGCCTTAAGCAAGGGGATTCCCCTTTTTGTAACCGAATGGGGTTCAGTAAATGCCGATGGTGCAGGTGGAGTGGCTACAGCAGAAACCAACTCCTGGGTCAGCTTTATGAAAGCCAACAACATCAGCAATGCTAACTGGGCATTGAATGATAAGGCGGAAGGCGCCTCGGCATTGGTATCTGGCGCCAGCGCTAACGGTGGTTGGAGCAATTCGCAGTTGACTGCATCCGGCAGCTTGGCAAAAAGCATTATTTCCGGTTGGCCAGCCACGAACCAGAACGCCAGTTCGGCGGCGAGCAGCAGTAAATCGTCGGTGGCCTCTTCGGTGGCGAGCAGTGTTAAATCCAGCTCATCGAGTAGTACGGCGAGCGGGACTTGCGGTAGTGGTAACTTCAATAAAACTGCCGCAAAAGGTGTCGAATTTGCAGCTGTTGCGGGGGATTGTATCAAGTTCAATAAAAACTCCGGCACCTTGCAAATCGGTTCCTGGACTAACGTAGCCTCAAGTTACAACATCACCAACGGCCCGCAAGCTATCACCAATACGGGTGGCGGCTGGACGACTGTTGCCAATACGGCGAATGGTGATTTGTATATTAAAGTTGTGTCTGCATCGAGCACCTTTAACGTTAAATTCGATAACTGGTAATTCATTTACTGTTTAGCGAGCTATAAAAAAAGCGCCCAATTTTCATTGGGCGCTTTTTTGTCAGTGACAAATCAATCGCTCGATTTGCCACTCACTTTATCGGGATTAAAGACCCCAGAGTGTGTTCAGCAAGGAAGTCTTACGGGTATCAAACTCACCCCATTGACCCCACTTGTCGTCCGCACTGACCGGATCCCAAGGTGTGGTGTACCAACCCATGGTGTCAGCTGACTCCGGGTTAAGGGACCAGTAGCACGCGTTGATGCCTTTCTTCTTGAAGTAAGCGCCAGCTGCTTGTTGCCATTGTTCATCCACATTGGTGGTAACGTGGCTCCACATATTGCGCACGTTTTGCTTGGTTTTTAATGGCCAATCCATATTGCCGCCAAACTCACCGACGAGAATACCGTAGCCCAATTGACGCAAGTAGCCGAAGTGCTCTTCCCAGCCTTGCTCAAGCAGGCTTGGTGTGATCACGACTTTACATTTGGCTTTACCAGCATCATCACCTTCAAGACCGGCACAACCAGCCTGGGTTTGATCCAGGAATTGTTTTTGCACAAACACGGATGGACCGTAAGTGTGTGGTGATAACAAGAGTTGGTCTTTAGGAATATTCAGCGGGTTAGCGCCAGCTTCATACAGGTTTTCACCCCAGTTCGGGTTGGTCGCTGTACTACCAAATGGAACGTCATCTTTGGTATTTGGTGTGCCATCCTGGTTGTTAGCTGTACCAGAAATACCTTCAACAATAATGATCATGTTGGGGTTCACTGAGTTAATCGCCTGGTAAGCGTGCTCGGAAAGGGTTTTCCAATCTGCCCAGGTGTAATCCCATGGCTCATTGAAAATATCGATACCGAGGATGTTGTTAACACCCAACTTAGCGGACAAGCCAGCGATTTCTTTCAAATTGGCGAGCCATTTCGCTTCATCGTAAGCCTGGATATGGGTTACCGAACTTGGGTTGTTGGTGGCAGCGCAAGAATAGGTTTCACGAGTGAAATCATAGTTCTCACGGGTAGCATCAACATAAGGTGGACGTGCATCGATACGACCTGCACGCCAGCCCACGTAGTTGGAGCAAGAGTGGATATCGATAAACAACTGGATGTTGTTTTGTGCCGCCAACTTGATGAAATCCTCCAAGGCCTGACGCGCATTGGTTTGACGCACAGACTGGTGGTTTTTCAGGTTTGGATCTTTACCTTGCGGGTCATTTGGATCCAGGGTTTGGGGAGAGATTGGCAAGCGCAACATGGTAATGCCCTTCGCTTTCAACTCAGTCATACCTTGCTGGATAGTACGGCCAGAACCGGCACCGCCATTCACCCACCACATGTTGCCCATGTAGAGTTCCATAGGCGCACCGCTTGGGTTGGTAGAATCGTTAGAAGGTTCATGGCGACCTTCAAGACCGAACCAGTTACCGCAACGAGCCGGAACCACGGTGCCATCTTTGGTGATCTGGCCATCGGCATTCACGCGGAATTTACCGCCTGTAACCGCTGAAGAACTGGAACCACTGGTAGTCACACTGGAAGAGCTTGAGCTTGGTTTGCTGCTACTGGTGCTGGTGGCAACGCTGGAGCTTGTCTTGACGCTGGATGAAGACGAGGTCATCACCGACGATGAACTCACCCCGCAACCATTCACAACACCATAGGGTGCAGGTTGTGTCGCACAAGTAGAGTTTGCAATACAGCTCTTACCATTCTCGTAACCCCAACCGGATGTTGTCGACGTACAAGATGGGTAAAGGGTACCGTACCAGTTACATTGCGAAGTAGTGGCGCAAGTAGAAGAACTTGAGCTGCTTGGTACCGAACTTTTTGATGAGCTTGAGCTGGTAGTTGCTACCGAGCTTTTTGATGAACTGGTAGTTGCTACCGAACTAGAACTGGGTGCCGAGCTTTTTGAGCTGGAAGAGGTTGTTGCGACTGAACTGCTGGTCACGGTCGAGCAAACTGCACCGGTGATCGTGGGCTTTTCAGCAGCTGCGGTGCTGTTTTTATCACCCTGGACACCGAAGCTGACTGACTGGCCCGGCTGGATGGTTTTGTTCCAATCCAACGCGGTTGCAGAATAAGGATTGCTACCACTTAAGGTTGCGTTCCATGAACTGGTGATTTTGTTGTTGGCGTATTGCCAACCCACCGTCCAACCGTTGATAGCGGAAGAGCCATCATTGGTAATGGTAATAGTGCCCTGGAAGCCAGTATTCCATTCATTCGCAACCGTATAACTACAGGTTGCAGCTTGCGCGTGACCTGCAACAGCCAAACCCATACCTAGCATGACTGCCAGGCTCAGGGCTTTGCTGCGCAGAGCGTGTTTCTTTGGAGCTTGCATAGAGAATTCTCCGATCTTAGTTGCACGTTAAGGGCTCAAGGCCCGCCATTTATTATTAATTCACCCCTTTCGGGAGGGATGATTGACTTGCAACTCCTGTCGCTTGCAGATGAGCAAGCAGGACACAGCCGCTATTGATCACTAGCGGCTATATCTGTGGTCCAACCACATTCGGGGGCGAAAAAACTACAACGCCTGGAACTCAAGGCGCCTCAACACTTATGGTTTGAGGCTCGCGTATCTCTTCTGTGACTTGCTTACGACTTGCGTATTTTTGTGAAAATAGGTTTTGTAACGGTTACCAACTTTTATTCTTATTATTTTTAGCCATTCTGACAGCGCTGTCATTTTTACTCTTATTGCGGTCTCAGTTCTAGATCTAGTTAACACTTACTAATATTTTTTTTGAATTCTTGCACCGTTTTATATTCAAAAACCATTTCATGGTTAAATTTTGTGACTCGTACCTCATTCTTGTGCGCGTCTAAAGATGCATCAAATGTTATGCGTTGTGGGGATGATTGGGAGTGCGGAGCATTGGCGGGAGTAACGATGAGGTTAATACTAAAAAGGGAGTCGTCATCCCCGCAGGGGATCCAGCGTCTTTAAAATCTAAGTCACTGGATCCCCTGCGGGGATGACGACTCCCAAATAAAGAAGATTTCACACATCGATTACTCTCTCCCAATTTAAATAAACTTTAGCAAATCGATATAGCAAATAAATTTGTTAGATCGTCTTCGCCAAAATCAATCCACCCCAGACCACATTCCTGTCGCCATCCCCGTGTTTTAATTCCGCTGAAAGCGCGCTGGCGATATATCAAACGTTATGTACTGGCGTGCGATTGGATTACGGAGCATTGGCGGGAATGAATAACACATCAAATAATATTAGAAAAAATCAATTCGGCTAAACCATACTACTCTTACTATCACTATATTTTAGTTCAAATGAGTGCGCACAAAGTGAGTTATGGGCTATTGAAGCAAAAATTTTACTCTACGCGGCGAGCACTTCAATGATTTGAAGTGCTCGTTGTACAGCAAGTTAATATTCATAATCAATTAAGTTCGCACTTAAGTCTCAGCGTGACAATATCAAAAAAAGTGCATGAAAAAGCCAGCATTTTTGGAGCTGGCTTAAAAAAACTATTAACTTAATTTTAGACAAGAACATTAATTATGTAATTACTGTATTTTTCCTATATATCTGTAAAAAGCTTGAACTGTTGGAGGAATGGTATTATCAAACTTTCCTAACCCTAAAGCGATCCGCTGAGATTCTAGTTGCGAATAAATTTCATCAGATCTCTTTGAAATAGCGAGTTGGTCCATCTCATTAAGTTTTACATTATAACGTCGCTCAAGATATTCAATTTGACTGACAGGTGTGGGCTCAAAATCTCCTCTGCGCGCAGCAACAACTCCATACGCTGCTGCCTCTATCATTACTTTCTTTTTTTCGATTTCAGGTGCAGTAGCATCTAGCTGATCAAAAGCAATAACAGTATTCGCCAAATCTGAAAGAGCAAACACTGATCCATACACTGCCGCTTTAGATAGAAGAATTATGCTTTCAGACGACCCTGCATTTTTAGCAAGTATTTGAAGTGCTTTAATGTCACCATTTTCAGCCAATTGTTCTAAAGTATCTTTTGAATAAGTTTTATAATCATCTTGCGAGCCAATACTCATATCATACCAACCTCGACTGGCGAGCCACGATGTCACCTGTTCAATCTGTGCTTTATCGCCGGGAATCCAAACGATCTTATCTGGATTATCTGCTGTGGTTGTAGTGTTATGTATGATTGTCGAATCACGATTTTTTAGCGAGAAAAATTTAGCCTCACCAGTTGGAACCAATATATTTTGATTACTCAACATTGAATTGCCAGCCTTTACTGTAAATATAGAACCCTGTTTTATTATGTAAAAAGCTGAGAATATTAAGACAAAAATGCCAATCAGGAAAACTGGTTTTAACTTCATAATAATTAAACTCATATTATTACCTCCTCTATTATTGACAGGCCGATTGCATAGCTTGTTGACCGTCCGTATCGCATCTACTTGCTGTCAACTCCAGCGATGAGTTCACAATTTTTACACAGGTATAATTGTTACCGTAAATGCGGCTGTCATACGAAACAGAAGGAAGAGAAATAGATTCCTTATAAAAATTCCCGTTATAAGAAAAAGACCAATTAACTTTACCTTCTGTACTACAACTGAGGATTGCAATATCTGCTTGATATTTTGCAGCACTTTGACATGCCTTGATATCAATTGGAACTCCACCTTTAAACGCATTACATTTAGCTGCTTTTTCTGCTTTAGCTTTTTCATTCATAGCTTGAGCGTAACCAGGACCATAATTCATTCCCGAAGTAGGAGGAGTTGGATTGCTTTGTATAGGTAATGAGCCACTATAAAAAGAGCCCGTAGAGGGGGTGGTTCCTATGACTACTATATTTATAGGTACTTCTGTTGCGCATACGACCCTAGAAATATTGCAGATAACAAAAAAATGAGATAATCAATAAAACTTTACTATTCATACTTGCATTCCTTAAAAATAATTTATTTTTTTAACCTTAACTAAAGCCGAAACAATACTAATTTACAAAATGACCATTAGTCAAAAAGGCATACCTCAAAGAGTTAACCAGTTATCATCGCACCTCAAAATAGGGGGATTAATCGCCCCATTCAAATCGATATTTACCTGTGGTTAGCAATAAAAGTGGAAGGAGACATTAAAATAAAACCACCATTCCGCTAAAAGCACGCTGGCGATATATCAAATGTTATGTGCTGCCGTGCGATTGGATTACAGAGCATTGGCGGGAGTAACGATGAGGTTAATACTAAAAAGGGAATCGTCATCCCCGCAGGGGATCCAGCGTCTTTAAAACCTAAGTCACTGGATCCCCTGCGGGGATGACTATTCCCTACTACTCATTTCTGCCGTACCTGAGTACTAAGAAATATCTAAATCGTCTTCGCCAAAATCAATCCACCCCAGACCACATTCCTGTCGCCATCCCCGTGTTTTAACTCCGAAGTCTGCGCGCGCAATACATAACTCACGCGATAGCCTTGTTTGAATGCATAGGTATAACCAGCCCAGGCTTCAGCAATTAATGGGCGCAAATCTGAATAGGAATAGGAAAAATCCGAGTGGCGGAATTGGCCCTGTAAAAACGCATTATAAAAACGTGCCTTCAAGGTAAAACCTGACCAGAAATAATGCTCATTGGTGGTGGATGTATTATTGCTGTAAGTCGATTTTTCGCCGTAGCTAATCAAATCCGGATTAAAACTTGCCCAGGGGCTGATAATTTTTCCGGCACGAAAACTTAAACCCCAGCTGGTTTCGGTAAGGTAGCCAACCGATGCCTGCACGGTGCTTTTTACTTCGACTGAATCTGAAAAACTATCAAAATAATGCTGGCGGGCAATAACATAACGGCCTGTTAATTCTCCCCCGTCACTGATCTGGTGATTCCAACCGCGGGCACCATCACTTGCGGTTTGTTGATGAACCCGGTTCTGCATATCTCCGACAACTCCCAAGCCCAAAGCACCAATCGTCAAGGTCGTATTCCATGCAACATTCTTGTCGGTATCTATCTGCTCATGTGAACTGGAAAAGTAAACAAGGCTGGCGTAAGGACGATCGCTTTCGTCAATAGTGGTGCGCTCAAGTTCTTTTGGTGTAAAACCATAAAGGCCCGCTTCAACGCTGTAATTATTGACCGGATTTGCAACCAACTGATCAAGACCAAACCAGTGGTCGATGGCGGCCAGGGGAGCTTTTAACGAGATATCCGCATCCGCCGCGCTTGCGCCTGAATAGGTAAGGTTTGTGCCGTAGGTGTAATCGCGATCGCGGTGGCCTGGCGCCAATAAATCATTATCAAATGCCAGTGCCCAACTGGTGTTTGCCTTTTTGGCGTCAGTAGAAATATGTGGACGTTTTTCATCATCAATCAGTGATGCCAGCTGCAGCCAATCGGCCTGGGGTTTTTCGACCAGGAGTTCCGTTGCCTCAGCACGGGCGAAATGACTGAGGCTAACAAGCAAGCCGACAACAAAAACCTGGAGCAGAATCGCTCGCAAATAAACTTGCCAACTCAGTACCAGCGATTCCACATCGGCAGCTTGTTGTGCGCCAGAAAGTGTTGAAGCTATGCCAGCTTGTGGCTGGCGCTCAAGGGAAAAACCCGTATGTGCGAGTGCATATTCCCTGGTATTGGTATAACCATTCATAAATATCACCATTTAAATGACCAGTCGTCTTCTTTTTAGGCCAAAATAATGCGGCTTTTGGCCGCTATTCATGGTGCATCAAATAGGACAAGGGTGTGGTCGACGAAGAGTATTAGGAATTAACCTTCGCTAATACTCGATAAAACGACTAAAAACGCATCGAGCGGTTCACGGCATTTGGTTGCTTTCATGCGCATTAACGCGCCTTCCCAGGCGTTGAACATAAACTCGGCTAATACATTGGATGGAATTGCCTTTTTGAGGCTGCCATCCAACTTCGCTTCTTCCAATAAATCTTCCACCATCTGGGTTTTGTTACGCATCATTTGGCGCACCTTAATCCGTATGGCTTCGCTGGAATCTGACATTTCCTGGCACATATTGCCAATAAAACAGCCGCCTTCAAGGTTGGATTCACAACCGGGCACACTGCTTTCAAAAAAGGTTTTGAGCCTTACCAATGGCGGGATATTGCGATCCCCCACCAAACGTTTACTAGCCTGGATTCGCTCTTCGGCTACCACTTCTATCGCTTCAATCGCAAAATCTTCTTTGCTTTTGAAGTAGGTATAGAACGAGCCCTTGGGCACATTGGCGGCGTCCACTATGTCCTGGATGCTGGTGCCGTTGTAGCCACGAGTGGCCATGACTTTGATGCCAGCCTCAAGTAAGTAATCTTTTTTAAGTTCGCGTTTGCTCATGGGGAAATAATATGACCAGTCGTCTGTGTTTTCAAGTATTCGTTTAAATCATTTTTTTGATCTGGCAGAATTATACCTCCACGCCCGTTATTACAGCCATTCTTCCATTTTATCGCATCAAATGGGAAGCCCGCAGCACGCCAGTCACTTTCCAATAACCTTAACATGGCACCTCCCACTTTGGGTTTCCCCTTAAAGTAGGTGGTTAAGCCCGGCTCCCAACTCAATACTGATCTTTACCTGCTGTCAGCCAAGTGTCTTTCGGGACATGAATATCGCGAAGTACTAGCCAGGAATATAACAATAAAGTCATCGACGATTCGGCACAAAGGCTCACACAGGCACTTCAACAACCAATGCTTTTGCTCCGCATGTTTCAGGCATTGAACACTCCACAACAATAAAGATTTGGGAAAGACAATATGAATAAGATCCTCTCACAATGGATGCGCTCGGCCGGGCGGTTATCCAACACTAAAACATTCATGGGCGCCGCTTGTGGCATGGCTTTGGCAATGAGCGCCAGTGCCGCTGTAGATCCTGTGACCACCCAGGGCAACCAGGTATTGTTTGGCGGCAAAGCAGGCAGTGTTTCGGGCATGAGTATGTTCTGGGACATCTGGGGTTTTGAGAAATACTACAACGGCAGCACCGTAGGTTGGCTTGCGTCAGACTGGAAAGCCAAGCTGGTGCGCGCTGCTGTTGCGGTGGAAGAAGGCGGCGCAGATAGTGTATTGAACAATCCTGCTGCCCACAAAGCACGTGTAAAAGCCGTAGTCGATGCGGCAGTTGCCAATGATATGTATGTCATCATTGATTGGCATACCCATCACGTGGGTGGAAACATCACTAACGCGGCCATCAGCTTCTTTACTGAAATGGCACAAACCTACAAAAACACGCCTAACGTTATCTTCGAAATATTCAATGAGCCTTGGGATGACGTTTACTGGGATTCGCAAATCAAGCCTTATGCACTTCAGGTTATTCCGGCGATCCGCAATACCGGTGCAAAAAACCTGATTATTGTAGGTACCCGCGCATGGTCACAACGGGTTGACGAAGCGGCGGCCAACCGTATTACCGGTTACGAAAACATCGCTTATACCCTGCACTTCTATGCGGGCAGTCACGGTCAATGGCTGCGCGACACCGCACAAGGTGCATTAAACAGCGGTATTCCATTGTTCGTTACCGAATGGGGTTCAGTAGACGCCAGCGGCGATGGCGCTGTAGCTACCAGCGAAACCTGGGCCTGGGTTGATTTCATGAAGAAAAATAACCTCAGCAACGCCAACTGGTCTGTCAGCGATAAAGCCGAAGGTGCTTCTGCCTTGACACCCAACACTGGCGCATCTGGCTGGACCAACAACCAGCTAACTGCATCCGGTTACCTGGCAAAAGACATCATCTCCCATTGGCCCCAGGCAGGTGGCAGCGGTGGTGGCGGTGGCTGCTCTGAAGTTGCCTTACCGGGAACCATTAAAGCATCCGCTTATTGCGCCATGAGTGGCGTCCAAACCGAAACCACCAGCGATACTGGCGGTGGCTCGAATGTGGGTTACATTGATACTGGCGACTGGATGAAATATGACGTCAATATCCCAACTGCCGGGACTTACACAATTTCCTATCGTGTAGCGGCTGCGGCGGCAGGTGGCGTAATCCAATTGGAAAAAGCTGGTGGAAGCCCTGTTTACGGCACCGTGAATGTTCCCTCCACGGGCGGATGGCAAACCTGGACGACCGTTTCTCACACAGTGCAATTATCTGCCGGTCATCAAAGCCTTGGTATTGCGGCAAAAACGGGCGGCTTTAACCTGAACTGGATCAAAGTAGAAAGTTCCGGTTCAACCTCCAGCGGTTCATCCAGTTCTTCATCTTCTACAACACCCATTATTACCATCCAGGCTGAAAACTTCTCCCAGATGAGCGGTGTACAGACAGAGGGAACCAGCGATGCTGGTGGCGGCTTGAACGTTGGTTATATAGATGCAGGGGATTGGCTCTCTTATGCGAGCACTCCGGTCTCCATTCCTGAAACAGGGACTTATACCGTTGAATATCGCATCGCGAGTGCAGCTGGCGGTGGCTCCTTATCTTTCGAAGAAGCAGGTGGCGTTCCTTCTTATACGACTGTTTACCTGCCAAACACTGGTGGCTGGCAAACCTGGACTACCGTAAAGAGCACCATCACGCTTACGGCGGGTGTCCATAAGTTTGGTATTAAAGCTAACGCGGGCGGCTGGAATATTAACTGGTTCAGCATTACCAAAGGCGTGAAATAACAGTCTTTACCGGACGCATAATGAGTTACAGGGACGTTCTCCAAAAGCCGCACGGAAATGTGCGGCTTTTTTGTACAGTCTATATATTGCTAATAAATTGCGGATACCAATACCACAAGAAACCTGGATTAGCGGGTTGCACGCTTGAGCGGTTTTTCGCTAACCGGCGCATCCTCGATGCGCTGGCGATTGTGGTTGCGAAATTCTGAGGGCGTCATACCCACAATGCGCTTGAAGAAGCGATGGAATGCAGACTGGCTGTTAAAACCGGATTTATAAATGATATCCAGGATCGTATCGTCTTTGCTTTCCCGGGCAACCAGCAAACGCTTGGCCTCTTCGATGCGATAGCCATTGATGAACTCAAAGAAGTGGGAGTGGTAATGGGAATTGATAATGGCCGATACATCTCGCGGGCGCAGGCCAATTTGCTCGGAAAAGCGTTCAAGGTTGAGTTGGCTTTCCAGATACAGTTTTTGTTCCCTGATAGCGCGCTCAATGATGAGGATTTTTTCATCAAGCTGCGGCATTTCAGCCACTTTGACGGTTTCCTCAACGGGCAGGACATGCAGCATCTGACGGGTGTTGAGCAATCCAAATGCAAATAATACGTTGACCAAAATAACGGTGAAGTAATTATTCAGTGTTCCCACCAAATCGTTCATCTCGCCACTCAAATAGCCACCCATAAAATAGCCGACGAATGACCAGAGCCAATGCAGGAAAAAACCGCCCAGCACAATCTCAGCCCAGCGCAGTTCGGAACGATCAATCATGGAATAAACTTGCTTTTGCCGTTGGCGCAAGCAGTACTCTGTATAAAAACAGGCAAATACGTAAATCAAAGGCGAGCAACGAACAATCGCCCAGATAAGCTTAACAACCTGCCGGTCAATAGCCGCCAAATGCGGCCAATTCCAGGGCAGCCATTCAATAACGTTGACCTTAAACACCAGGATAATAACGGCAACGAAAGTAGCGGGAAGTAAATGGATGATGTTGTGCCAGCGGAAAATCTCCAGTTTTTCGGAGAGTGAGTGCAGGTAGAAATACAAGGTTGGGCCTTGCAATAACAGACAGCAGGACAACACCAGCGGAATCAGGCTCCAGGTCGCAATGTCCCAGGTTTGCATGTAGCTATTCCAGGTCAGGGTAGTTGTCGCAAGCGTACCCGCCACCAGGAGAAAGAAGAACGACAGTAAATTGCGCGATTGGACTTGCTTGCTCGGCATGAGTTTAAAAAGTGCGCAGAGCAATAAGGTTTCCGCAAAGGTCAGTATCAGAATTACTTCGTGCAAATTTAAAAACGTGTTTTTCATTATTATGACTCGTGCTGCTGGAGTTATCGCGCTTGGGGAATGCGCTTCAGCCACAGGGTTGTTATGGTTTTGTATTAATCATAACAGCTGAGGCAGCTAGTCGTGCGCGAACGCTAAGAATACATGCGTCAATGAAACCGTTTACCGCAAATTTATTTTTGTGTTTCGTTATAACAATAATTAGTCAAAAATACCTTAAGCACGAATACATATAACTTTACATATCAATTCCTGGCTATTGGCCTGGAAAAGCTGTCATCCAACCGTCCCATTTTTGCCAAAACACCTCATCCCACTTTTTACACGTCCTAAGTGAGCTTTCCCATGTTTGCGCTTTTTGCGCCAACAAGGAGGCACCCGCATAGCTCTGCTGAAAATATGTAACCACTGGCAATAATAAAAATAAGCAGGGCTTCGCAATACCAATCACTCACTTGCCATGCTTTTTACTGCTTCGTTTTTAGGTTACCGATTTGTTTTGGGCGTTCTCGTTACCGACGGTTTCTGCACGGAAATCGTTCGGTTTTTTTAACGCACCGGTTCACCAATGGAATGCAAACACAAAGCAAGTTTGTACTGCACCCATCCCTAGGGTCAGTACGCTCTGTTAATAACATGATTCAGGTTGCGCTTTAGCAGCCGGGTACTCACTAGATCCTTAATAATAATTCCTAAGGGGAATCTCCATGCATCAACAGTTTAAAAAATCAGCGCCGCTTGCTGCCCTGGTTGCTGCGATTGGCCTCATGGCTGGTTCAGCGCAGGCAACGGATTACAACGATCCATTTTGGGCAAGCCCCAACGCTAATACCGATTTCGTTGACCAATTCAACAGCACCAGCCTCAACCGCAACAAGTGGTCAGTCGAAAAGAATATTTATGTAAACGGCGAAGACCAGGATTACCAGGATGTGGAATATCCAGCCGCTGACTGGACAGTGCGTTCAGGTCAACCAGACGCTGGCGCAATGGACGGTAGCGCGCTCAATTTGAAAGCGCGTTATATGGATGGCGCAGTACAAAATTACTACGGCGGCGTGGCCAACCAGGGCAAACCCCTGCTGATTCGCTCTGGCCGTATTGAATCTTTGTTATCCGATGCAACTACCTTCACTTACGGTAAGTTTGAAGCGCGTATCAAGATGCCGCCAGCACGCAATGGGGAATTCCCGGCCTGGTGGTTACTTGGAAACTTCCCGGATGTGGGTTGGACTGCCTGCCAGGAACTGGACATTATCGAATTCACCGGTGCCAACGCGACTAACGCTCCGCAAACCCACTGGTCTGCACCTTACGCTATTTACGGTGGCAACCCCACGACCACCAGTTACGCCAGCCTTGGTGTAAACCCAAGCTCACAGTACGTCACTTACGGCGTGATCAAAACCCCGGATTCAATTGAGTTCTACGTCAACGGCGTCAAGACTTACAGCTGGTCACGTACCACCATGGGTGAGCAACAACCATGGCCTTACGTGTCGCCAATGCACATGATTTTGAACCACGCGATCACCCACGTTGAATGGCCAGATGTTGGTAACTACAACAAGTACAGCACCGATGCGAATGTCGCCAACAAGACCGGTTATACCCGTGTTACCAATGGCGTGACCGAGTATGAATACCTGGATGCCGCCAGCATGAACGCCAACATTGGCCGTGCCGGTACCGATTTCCTCGTCGACTATGTGGCGCACTGGCCATTGCCAAGTTCAGATCCGCTGCAAAAATATACTGACAACTCCAAATACAGCTTCTTCCGTCCAACCAACAACACCAAAGGTTTCTACTCGCTGAAAGGCTGGTTAGCACCTGTTGCTGTGACCGGTGATGCGTATTTGAACGAAGGCAACCCGACTGACCTGCGTGACAACGGCCCGGATAATGCCGCCGACGGTTACACCGGCTCCAAGTGGGCAACGCCGAAAGACGACAACCTGCACTATGTTGATATCGACTACGGTACCGACAAGCCGATCAAGTATGTATGGCTGGAATGGGGCTGGAACCTGCCCAAGTCTTACGACATCTACGGCAAAACCTCGAGCGGTAACTGGGAATTCATCCTCAGCTCTGACCAGGATCAAAGTGGCTGGGCGAAGCATGTATTTGATGTGAACAAAACCTATCGCTACATCAAACTCGTAACTAAAGGTCGTATCGATAAATCCGACAGTATTTGGTTGCTTGAGTTTATGGCGTTTGAAGATGTTGCCAACGTTTATCCAAAACCTGCTGGCACCACCAAAGTTGACCGCACTATCAACATGCTTAGTAACGGTACTTTCACCAACGATTTAACCGGCTGGAACACCGAGAAATACGACGGTGCAACACCTGTGTTTGCATCAGTTGGCGGCCAAGCGAAAATCACAACCACCAACCAGGGTACTGGCAATGGCTCTATCCAATTGCATACCGAAGGTTTTGGTTTGAAGCGCAATTATCGCTACCAGGTTTCTTTCAAAGCTAAAGCTGATGCAGCACGTAACATCCAGGTTCGCCTGGCTGAAGATACCTTGAACCCGTCAGCCGCGGGCACTTACCTATTACAAACCATTCCGCTGACAACTGCCCTCACCACCCAAACCTTCACAGTAGATTTTACTGCTGCTGACAATGCCGGTCGTTTGGCGTTCTTGTTAGGTAATGCAGGCACGGCAACAGTCTATATCGATGATGTTGTAATCAAGGAAATCGCTTACATCGGCTCTGGTGATCCATTGGTTAAAGCCATTGATGCAACCAACTTTGTCAGTGCAAGCGCCGGTTGGGAAACTGAATGGTGGGGCATTGCCCAACGCGCAGTAGACGGTTCAACCGACAACAAAGCCAGCGGTAACGATGGCGAATCTGAAGGCAAGGATTTGTGGGTCAGCATTAAAATTGACCCTGAATATGAAATCAAAGAGGTTCTGGTTGCGGGCGATAAATCAGCTCCACGTAGCCTGGCGCAGTTCAAGGTTGAATATGGTCCAAACACCATGATCAACTGGACTAACAGCAACACTGATGGCGTGTATGAAACTTTCAACCAATTCAGCAGCGCTCCACCAGTCAGCACTCGTGATTTCAAAATCAGCTTCAGACCGCCAGCTGGCCAGTTGGTAGAAGTATCTGACGTGCAATTTATGGCAGTGGATTACAAGCCTTACCGTATCTACACCATGGGTCTGGATAACGGCGGGACTATTTCACCAGCCGGTACCTTGCGCTTTAGCAAAAACAATACAGATTCCCAAACCTACACCTTCACTCCACCCAGCGGCAGAGCTGTTGCTAACGTGATTGTGGATGGCGTTTCTTTGGGTGCATTGAACAGCTATACCTTCACCAACATCAACAAGAGCCACACCCTGGCTGTTGCTTACACGGGTTCAGGCCCGGTAGCTTCATCCTCCAGCAGCACATCATCTGCAAGCAGCAGTGCACCAAGCACTGGCAGCAGCAGTAGCGCCGCTGTTACCGGTGTATTGGTATCACAAGGCCGTACTGCAACTACCAACAGCGCTGCGCAACCTGCTTCAAATGCAGTTGACGGCGACATGGGCACTCGTTGGGAAACTGCTGTGGGCGTATCGCCAAGCTGGTTGATGGTTGATTTGGGTTCAGCACAAAACCTCACCAGTGTGGTGATCAACTGGGAAGCAGCGAACGCCAGCAACTACCTCATCCAGGGCACCAACAACGGCACCACCTGGACGACGCTCAAAACCGTAACCGGCGGCACTTTCGGCAACCGTACTGATACCCACACCGTATCGGGCAGCTACCGTTATGTACGTGTTTACGCAACTGATCGCAGTGTAGGTAACCAATGGGGCTACTCAATTTATGAGTTCAAGGTTTACGCCCAGCCGGCAGCCAGCTCATCAAGCTCAAGCGTTGCAAGTTCTGCAAGTTCATCCAGCGCCGGAACTGGTGGCCAGCTGAATATTGTGAACGCAACAGCCAGCACTGCGCTGACCCCAGCAACCAACGCCAGCGATAAAAACCCTGGTACCCGCTGGGAATCAACCCACGGAATTGACCCAAGCTGGATCAGTTTCGATCTGGGTGCTGCGAAAAACCTGACCAGTATTGCTATCGACTGGGAAGCGGCAAACGCAGCGGACTACCTTGTACAAGGCTCCAATGACAACGCCAACTGGACTACCATTACCAGCAAAACTGGCGGCGCATTTGGCAACCGTACTGATACTTTGGCACTGAGCGGCAACTACCGTTATGTGCGTGTCTACGGCACAGCTCGTAGCGTGGGTAACCAATGGGGCTACTCAATTTGGGAAGCTCGTATCAGCGGTAACTAAGTGTTTGTCCAATGAAGTAAATGTTTGAGTCAGGCGGGGCATTGTGCCCCGCCTGATTTTTTACATGATAAGAACGACTAAAAATACAATCCTAAAAAAAGATCACCCTACAAGACCACAACGATAAACAGGAATGAAGAACATGAAAATTAAAAAGTCACTGGCCGCAGCATTGGCTTTGAGTGCTGGATTAATGGGTACCGCCACTACACAAGCTGCTGTTATCAACTTTGATGATTTACCCAGCGTTGAATTTGCGGATGCTATCGCCAATGGCTACCAGGGTTTTGATTGGAGCTGGTTTAACTACATCGATAAATTTGCATTACCCAATACAGGTTTTGAAAAAGGCGTTGTCTCAGGCCAATATGCTGCCTACAACGACTTTGCAGCAACCGCGACTACCAGCGGAAGCTTATTTGATTTTAACGGCGCTTATTTAACCGCCGGATGGAACGACGGTTTGAATATTGAAGTGTCAGGTTTCGTGAACGGCGTTGTGCAATACACTAAAACAGTTGTAGTAAATACGGCGCACGCGCAATGGTTTGATTTTAATTTCTTCGGCATTGATTCACTTTCATTCAGCGCTTATGGCGGTGAACGCAATCCGCAACTGGATAACGACGGCGAGCATTTTATTTTAGATAACTTTACCTACAACGAACCGCGTCCAGCCACACAGGTTTCCGAACCATCAAACTTAATGTTAATTGGACTGGGAATTATTCTTTTGGGTGTAATGACCAACCGCAGAAAAAATATTTAACCAAAATCGCAAAACAAAAAAGCCGCTAGTGCGTTAAACACTAGCGGCTTTTTTGTTTTTACACGATTTATTTCCTGGCAGCTTCAGTAGCCTGTTTGCGATATTCCGTTGGCGTCACACCCACCATGCGCTTAAAAAAACGATGGAATGCTGAAGGGCTATTAAAACCGGATTTAAAAATGACTTCCAAAATTGTTTCATCTTTATATTCCGGCAACGCCAATAAGCGTTTAGCTTCCTCTACACGATAGCCATTAATAAATTCAAAGAAATTGGATTGGTAATGCAGCTTGAGCACCGCAGACACATCGCGCGGGCGCAAACCAATTTGCTCTGAAAAACGTTCAAGGTTGATGTTGCTTTCCAAATATAACTTCTTCTCGTGAATACCCTGCTCTATCGCATCAACCTTAACAACCAGCTTGGCTTCAGGCACAGGTTTTGGTGGTGCGATAACAACCGGATTCAGCAATTGGCGAGTATTAATTAAACCAAAAACAAATAAACCATTCACCAATGCCACGGTTAAATAATTATCGAGGATACCCAATTGATCGCTAATCGTCGGATTGACATAACCTTCCAACGCATAAGCCAGCAAGGACCACAACCAATGCACACAAAAACCAAACAACACCACATCTGCCAATTTCAATTCGGTAATTGAAATGCTGGAATAAACTTGTTTTAAATCTTCGCGCAATTTGTATTCAGCCCATGCACTGGCAAGCACATAGACAAACGGTATAAGTTTTACCATTGCCCACACGAGCGAGCGCGCATGTTTTTCTACGCCTTCAACCGGCGTTGCGGGCTGCCAATCAACACTGGTGAGCTGGAAAACCAGAACGATAATGACCACTAGAATGGCAGGCACCAAATGGATCAGGTTGCGCCAGCGCATCACATTGATTTTTTTGGACAGCGAACGCAGGTAGAAAAATAATACCGGCCCTTCCAGCATCAAACAGCCGGCCAAAATCGCAACCACATAAGGAGTTTGATTGATCTCTGCGGTTTTTAAATCGCCATTCCAAACAACCACCGTAGAGGTCAGCACTAATGCGACCAAAATAAAAAAGCTCGCCAGGATAGCGCGCGGTTGGATTCGTTTGGACGGCAGCATCTTTAACAAAACTGCCAAAAATAAACACTCCAGCGATGTTAGCAATAACACAACATCGTGGATATTCAGGAAATTGGTTTTCATTATTATGTTCTCACGCAAAATCGCCTTGTACCGATACAAAATCGCCATCTACTAATAGAAAGTACCCATAAAGTACTGATAAAAGTACCGACAAAATATGCATCAAACAGACTGTATTCATTCTACATTAGGCGAAGAAAAACCGACCGCTGCAAACGCAGGCGATTTTCGCACGTTGCAAAGCTCACCACCAGCGCAAATGCTCAACAAAGACTAGCAGTATATAAAGCATGTGAGGAAAAGAAACCAAACTTTTTTGAAGGTAACACGTCACAGCTGACGGTTGTTTGCGGCAATAAAAAACGGGGCCGAAGCCCCGTTTTGTTTAAAAGTTGTCCTTATGGCAACGAGTTCAGGCTCGCTCTCACAGGTACAGAGAATGGCTTGCCATCGCGTACATCCCAGTTGATTGACCAGGTCATAACACCACGGAATGTTGGATAAGCGGCTTTTGGCTTGACGCTGCCGCAGTCGGTCAGCTTGGTCAAACAATTCAGCGCCCTGGCGATATCAGCCGTTGTCGCCTGGCCGGAATTGGCAGCCTGGGCACCAGATGGCAAACCAATAGCAACCTGATCCGGACGCAATCCAACCCAGTTCGTATTATTAGCTATCGGGAAACCTTCAATCAGCATGGTGATAGAAGCCACCATCATATCCACAGTACCCGCTTGTAACGCGCTGTTGCTGTATGGCGTTGCCAAGCCACCGTTGTTATACAACTGAACGTGGAGGATGGTCAGCTCATTGCGCAAGCCATCAATCAACGGCAAGTAAGCGCCCCAGATACCAGAAGCAGCGATGTAACCACCCTGGACATAAGGATGCTCGGGCGCCATCGACAAATACAGATTTGGGAAAGTCGCTTTTAATTGCTTAACCGCCGTCACCAGATTGGTCACTACAGGAGCGCCCCAGGACACACCGGCACCACTTTCGAGATCAATGTCGATTCCATCAAAACCGTATTCGTTCATGATCGCCGTTGTGCTGCTTACAAAGTTGGCCACGTTGGTCGCGTTGTTGAGGGTCACAGTGCCATTTTGGCCGCCGAATGACAGTACAACTTTCTTGCCTGCAGCACGCTTGGCAGCAACATCCGCAATAAATTGCGCTTTGTTCAGGGCTGGATCGAGGTTGAATTTAACCGCGCCGTTACCGGCATCATCCGCGAAGGCAATTACGATCACATCCCAGCTGTTATCCACATTCGCAACGCGCAACAAACCGCTGCCGTTATCAAAGTTATGCCAGTAGCCAACCAACGCATGTTTGGGCAAACCATTGTTTACCGATGAACTGCTGCTGGATGCAACGCTGCTCGCCACAGACGATTTGGATGAACTGGCAATACTGGAAGAGGCAGCCGAACAACTGCGTACCAGATCCCACGCCGATGTCCAGGCGCTACCTGAACCCGGTGCATAAGCCCAGGCCGATGGCGATGAGCACCAGCCTGCAATTGTGCAGCGGTATTCATTGCCAAGGTTTTGCACCAATTGACCAGCCGCATAACTGGTACCTGCAACATATTGTGGTGATGCGCAGGAGCCACCGATCACAGAACTAACCGAGCTGGATGTTTTTACGCTGGACGCAACGCTGCTCACAACCGATGAGCTGCTTGCCTTGGATGAGGTTGCCACCGATGAACTTGCACCATCGCAAACACCCAGCAAACTCCACTCTTGATACTGACCGGAATAACTTGCAGGACTGTGACCTTGTGACCACCAGTTAGCCTTATAAGCCTTACCCGCTTCTTTCACCTGTGCGCCACCATTGTAAGCAGTGGCTGAATTCCACTCGGCCAGCCCCGTACAACTTACTGCGTAAGCCTGGCCGGCAAATACCAATGCGCTGACACTTGCCAGCAGTCCCAGAATTAATTTGTTGATTCGCTGTATTTTCATGATGGATAGCCTCCCGGTCTATGTTCATCAAATATCGCTTTGAAAAATCGCCTAAAGCGATCTTGGTTGATAAGCAAATTGCTAGAAATGCAAAAACAACAGACAACACTTCCCCAATCCCGCAGATGTGGAAAAATGCGAGAGTACGACAGGAACAACGGACAACAGCATTTCTAAAAAGGTTTACTTTGCATTGCGATTTATTTCAGCCCGCACGCAAACACACTGCGCTCATTTTTATTATTCCGCGCTCGCTCTTGCTAACAAAAGCCTGCCGCCAAAGCACTGGCGAATCCTTTGCAAATAGCATTTAAGACAATATGTCTCGAATGGCAACGTTGTCATTTATAACACGATGATTTGGACAAAGCAAAGCATCCTGTGCAAAACGCCACTAACGTCACACAAAGTAACCAATTATAAATCCAGGGAGCGCGCAAATACCCAAACCAAACATTGCGCCAGACACTATTAGCGAGAAAAAATATGCACCAAAACCGACATGGCAAAGCTGTCGGTTTTGGTGCGTTAGATTAAAAAATTAACGTGAACTAACCTGGAAAGAACCGGCGAGTTGATGCATTTTAGTCGCCGTATTTTTCAAACGATCAGAACTGATTTGCAAAGCGTGTACAACTTTATTCATGGTTTGGCTTGCACTTGCAACATCGCGTACATGGTGACCGTGCTGCTGGCTGTTGGAAGCAATGTGATGAATAATATCGAACATACGTTCAACAATAATATGCAATTGTGAATTATCGGTGGACGCTTCTTCTGCTAACCGTAAACCGCGGTCAACATCTGCAACGCTCGTTTCCATAAATGCAGCTGCCTGTTGCGACTCAACACGAATCGCCGCGATTTTTTCCCCGATCTCACTCGCCACCGCAGACGTACGCGCCGCCAAATTGCGAACCTCCTCAGCAACCACAGAGAACCCGCGACCATGTTCGCCAGCACGCGCTGCTTCAATTGCCGCATTTAACGCAAGCAAATTGGTTTGGCTGGTGATGTTGCTAATGAGCGATACCATGTTGCTGATTTCACTGGTGCGATTATTTAACGCATGGATTGTTTTTGCAGATGCTTCCACTACATCGCGAATGGTTTGTGTGCCTGTACGCACAGATTCAAATTGCTCGCGCGCATCCTGCACAACATTTTCCATCACTTTTTTCATTTCACTGGCCGTGCCGGATGCATTATTAATTTCCTGCAATTGGCTATGAACCAGGCTTAACATTTTATCCATGGAATCTGCCACATGATCCGATGAGTTTTGCGCTTCGGAGTTTCTTGTTAATAAACTATCGCTATTTTTCATAACTTCATCTGCAGCACGGATAACTTCACCGACAATGTGATCCAGATTATCGATAAAACTGTTTGTCCAACGCCCGAGATCACCCGTTTCATCAAACGCTAATTTACTGGTATCCAAACGCTGCCGTAAATTTCCGCCGCCTTCTGCAATCGCATGGATAACTTCCGTCATTTTTCCTAACCGGCGAGCCAGGCGACGCGGTGCACGTTGATGAAATATAAATCCTCCAGCAATCAACAAACACAAAGTCATTGCATTGATACTTGCATTAGAAAAATCTGTTCCACTATGCAAAAGTGCATTAGCTGCAAAACCTGTTGCAACCGTCGCGGAATAGATTTTCATATGCGTGTAATTAATTGAACGATAGCGATACGCTTCTTCAAGGTCGGCCTCGCACATCATGCCCCAGGTATCCAATGAACCTTGCAACTTGAATGTCACGCCTTTACCAATCACGGCAATATGGCGGTAGTCTGAATAACCTGGATAAGTCACAAATAAATTACTGCCATTGCGAATCGTTTCACGCACACCGGGGTGCAATTGTTGCGTCGCGGGGTCAGTAAATTTAATTTCAAATTCCGTGTGACGTTTAATACGCACTGGCCCCCAATCAGTATTGATACCTGATTTTAAGTTTTCACCGTGGGAAAAAGTATTATCTTCAAAACGCGAACGGGAAAGTGCTGTACCTTGCGTAATTGATGGGTCAAAAACTGAATTCACCATAAACAAATAGTTATCGCCAGACTCATTAAAAATATGCCCTGCTTCCCGCTGGATTAAATCACCCAGTACATCATTTGGAATTCGCGCACACAAACATCCCGCATCACCATTTGCAAAAGTCACGGGTAAATAAAACATTAAGGTCACTTCGTCATGAAATGCAGAACTACGTTTTCCAACAGAAAGCGTTTGCGGATCTATATAAGGGCCATGCAAAAAAGGATTTTGCAAACCAGCGCTGACTGCGTTGGAATTTAAATCGCTCACGCCATTACGGCTTGCAAAGGTTGAAGCCAGCACAACTCCCTTGGCATCAATAATAAAGAGCTCCGTACAATCGGTCATGATTCGCCAATTTTTTTGCAACACATTTTCAAAAGAATCATCTGAAAAATGTAATTGCCCGCGCGTGGACTCCAATTGCGTCCATTGGCGTTTTACCCATTGTTGCAATAACTTAATTCGCGTATTAGCGATACTATCGAAGGCTTTTTCCATAAGGGGATAGCGCTTGCGATTGAGCCAGCATGCCCACCCCATCTTTAACTTGCCCATTTTTCCAAACCATTTTAACCAGCCACGCTCCGCAGCTGACAAATGCATTTTCTCGCTGATTAAACTCATACAACAAACCTGCCTTTTTTACTTGAGGTAAGTAGTCATATGCAGAATGCACGCCATTTCGTGGCATCTAAAAATACCGCGAAATACCGGAATATATTGAACATTTTGAAGAGGGATTGATGTTTTTTGGTGCCTGGTATTTTTACACGCACCAAATAAAAACACATCACAGAAAAATAGAATGACAGTAATAAAAACAAGATTTTTATTACTGTGCATGAAGGTTATAGCAAATTAAAAAATGACTGAAATGAGCAATAAGCAGAATAATGTTTAATGATGGTTTATAGAGATTAAAAAAGCATTAAACAAAAATTTAAAAACCTTTAGCTGCGCTGACGCACAGCTTCAAACAAAACAACACCTGTTGCAACCGACACGTTCAGGCTGCTTACTGTACCTGCCATTGGAATATTAATAAGATGGTCACAGGTTTCCTGGGTCAAACGACGCAATCCATCCCCTTCTGCTCCCATTAAAATACCAATGTTGCCCGTTAAATTGGCCTGGTAAACCGAAGCTTCTGCTTCACCTGCAGCGCCAAATAACCAAATGCCTTTTTCCTGCAATTTTTTCAGGGTACGCGCAAGGTTTGTGACGGGAACCAACGGCAAAACTTCCGCCGCGCCGCAAGCGACTTTGCGCGCAACGGGTGTCAAGCCAACGGATTTATCTTTGGGAACAACAACCACATGCACACCCGCAGCTTCTGCAGTTCGCATGCAAGCACCGAGATTATGCGGGTCGGTTACGCCATCCAGGATCAATACAAATGCAGGTTCATTCAGGTTATCGATTAAATCAAACAGGAATTTTTCATCGTGAACTTCACCGGGAGTACAAATCGCAACAACGCCCTGGTGATTTTCATCACCAACCATTTCATCCAGCTTTTTTCTATCGACAATTTTGCAACTGATCTCGTTGCTTTGCGCAAGGTTTACAATTTTGGTAAGGCGTTGGTCATTGCGACCTTGAACCATAAAAATTTCAAGCACACGCTGGGGCGCACTTTTTAACAAGGCTTGCACGGAGTGAAGCCCAAAAATATTTTCGTTTTTCAAGTTGAGGATTTCTCTTTATTTGAGCGTTACTAATGTACAGGGAATCGTCATCCCTATTAAATAACTATCGTAAAATATTACTGAACACCATTTGATTACGGCGATTTAAAAGATGAATCAATCAAAACAATTCATTCTGCGTTTTAATTTCATCATCTTTTCCAAGCCAGCGGCTAAGCCTTGTCGTCAGATTTACCCAGCGCTTTTTTAACCACAGCTTTCGCCTTAGCAACGAGTGACGAAGCCGCTGATGGCGCAGGTTGCTGAACTGTTGATGACGTCTTCTTGCGCGGAGCTTTTTGGTTTTGATCGCCATTATTAACCTCGCTGGATTTTTTTGCTTTTGTGCTGGCAGGTTTTGCAGCGGTTTTTTGCTCAATCACAGCCTTATTTTCAACGAAAGAGTTTTCCACAACTTTTTTAGCGGCGCTTGCTTTTACTGCACCCGTTTTCGCTGAAAGCGAGTCAGCGGCTTTTTTTGCGGCTGTAATTTTTTCTGATTTAGTTTGTGCGGGAGATTTAGCATAAGACTTTTTACTCACTAAAGATCTACCCGACGGTGTTTTCGCCGTTGGGTTTTTTCCTGCTGATTTCTTATTAACCTTGCCAGAGGTTTTAGCCGCATTTGAGCCAGATGATTTAGCAGACGTTTTGGATGCTGAGGATTTTTTACTTGCAGGTTTACTACTTTCTGCCGCGCGCGCTTTTTTCTTCTCGGCTTTTTTCACCACAACCGACACTGTAGATTTTTTCGGTACTATAGATTTTTTAGGACGGCGAATTGCATTATCCGATTCCAATTCAAAATCAATTTTGCGATTTTCCAAATCAACCCGCACAACACGTACAACCAGTTCATCGCCCAAGCCAAATACACGACGCGTGCGCTCACCGACCAAACGATGTTGCGCGGCTTCAAAACGATAATAATCGTGCGGTAATGCCGTGATATGAACCAGTCCATCAACGTACAAATCTTTTAATTCAACAAACAAACCAAATCCAGTTACGGCGCTGACATGGCCTGCGAAAACCGCACCGACCTGATCGCGCAAATATTCACATTTCAGCCAGCTCACAACATCGCGCGTAGCTTCATCAGCGCGACGTTCAGTCAATGAACATTGTTCGCCAAATACCACCATATCATTAGCATCGTAGGGATAAATCTGGCGGGTGGGAATGGGCTTTGCGCCTTCTGCGCGGCGCACATGGATTGAAGGCAATTCACTGCGCACTACCGAACGGATGGCGCGGTGAACCAGCAAATCAGGATAGCGACGAATAGGCGATGTGAAATGCGTATAGGCATCGTAACCCAAACCAAAATGGCCGCGATTTTCAACCTGGTACATCGCCTGACGCAAGCTGCGCAACATGACCGTCTGGATCATATTGGAATCGCTGCGCCCCTGGATTACCTGCATTAACTGTTGATAATCACCGGATGTCGGCTCAGCACCGCCCGCCAACCCCAAACCAAGTTCTGCTAAAAACTCGCGCAAGTTCGTGAGTTTTTGTTCCGTTGGACCTTCGTGCACGCGATACAAACCAACAAGGTTATGCTTCTCTAAAAATTTTGCAGAACATACGTTGGCACACAACATACACTCTTCAATTAATTTATGCGCATCGTTACGCTTGATGGGGACAATACGTTCAATTTTGCGATCTTCATTAAATTGGATACGCGTTTCAACGGTGTCGAAATCAATTGCACCACGTTCATCGCGTGCAACGCGTAAACATTTATACAATCTGTGCAGCAACTCCAGCTGCGGTAAAACGTGTTTATATTCCTCACGCAACGCGTTTGCTTCATCGTCAGATTCCGTGAGGATTTTCCCCACTTTGGTATAGGTCAAACGCGCATGCGAATGCATAACGCCTTCATAGAATTCGTAACCGGTAATTTTTCCCGCGTCGGTAATGGTCATCTCGCAGACCATACACAAGCGATCAACTTGCGGATTAAGCGAACACAAACCGTTGGATAAAGCCTCCGGCAACATGGGCACAACATAGTCGGGGAAATAGACCGAGTTGCCGCGACTGCGCGCTTCCATATCGAGCGGGCTATTCACTTTTACATAATGGGATACGTCCGCAATTGCCACATACAAGCGCCAGCCACCACGGCGACGTTCACACAAAACTGCATCGTCAAAATCGCGCGCATCTTCACCGTCAATTGTCACAAACGGAAGGTGGCGGACATCAATGCGATTTACTTTATCAGCCTCGGCAACTTCAGCCGGTAACACTGCCGCTTCAGAGACAACTTCTTGCGGCCATACATGGGGAATTCCATGGGCCTGGATCGCCAGCTCAATCTCCATTCCCGGCGCCATATGATCGCCGAGCACCTGGATAACACGCCCCATGGGCAAACGGTTTTTATCAGGCTGCTGGGTAATTTCTGCAACGACAATCTGGCCGTGCTGCGCGCCGCCATATGCGCCAAAGGGAATCATAATATCCTGTGTGATGCGCGCGTTTTCTGGCCGCACAAATTGCACGCCGTCTTCGTTAAAGAAACGCCCCGCCAGCTGTGTGGTATTGCGTGAAAGCACTTCAACAATCGTGCCCTCTTCCTTACCGCGATATTGTTCGCCCGACATACGAACCAGGACTTCATCGCCATCAAATACGCGTCGCATCTGGCGATTGTGCAGGTAAACATCCTCGCCGCCATTGGCGGGAATCACGAACCCGTAACCATCCTTATGGCCCTGCACTCGCCCGCGGATCACGTCGATTTTGTCGAGCCGCAGGTAGGCATCCTTACGGTTGCTAATCAGCTGCCCATCGCGCGCCATGGCAATCAAACGGCGGCGCAAGGCCTCAATCTGGTCATCATCAGTCAGGTTTAGGATGTCGCACATTTGCGGGTGGGTGATAGGCTCGGCAGCGCTATCAAGCAAATCGAGGATGTATTCGCGGCTGGGAATAGGGTTTTCGTATTTTTCAGCTTCGCGAGCGGCAAAAGCGTCCTGATGCGGGGTTTTACGTTTGGTCAAAGGAGATATCCTGTAGTGAAAAAGCAGCCACCTGGCTGCCGCTGGTCATAATTGACAAGTCAAAGTCATCATCTTGTCTCAATTCAATCATCTTGCCCCAATTATAGGGCAGTCATTATGACAAACCCACAAATATAATCGGTTTGCGCGTTGACAAGCCTTGAGTCGCTATTTATAGTTCGCGGCCTCAGCAAACGCCGTCGAGTAGAAGGCGCAAGCAGAGCTGCCCAGGTGGTGAAATTGGTAGACACGCCAGCTTCAGGTGTTGGTGGCGCAAGCTGTGTCGGTTCGAGTCCGACCCTGGGCACCAATTTAAACAAAAGGCCCCGATATGAATTCATCGGGGCCTTTTCATTTGGCTCAAGTGCACACACGAACATTAAAACTCCTTCCGGGCACTTTCTGTTTTTTTGGCTTTCTTCAAATCATGCTTCTCGCGAGCCGTTTTAAGCGGCTGCTTCTTACCTTCGCGTTTGTTTTCGTGGGTTTTGCTCATGATATTTCTCCTGGTTAAAGTTGAATACCGCAATACCGGAAACACCTGGGCTATTTATCCAGGTGTCCATAACTGCAATTATCCCACACAGCAAAAGTTCAATCTGTACGACATGGCACACACAGGCTGAACTTATCGCGCTAGAATCCATCCCAACTGAAGCCCGATAGCAGATAAGCTACCGATTGCATTATCGACATCATAAGCCGAGGCAAATCATGACCCAATTCCGCACTGAACACGACACCATGGGCGAAGTACAAGTACCTGCGACAGCGCTTTATGGCGCGCAAACCCAGCGCGCGCTGGATAATTTTTCACTGAGTGATTTGCAGCTGCCAACACATTTCATCCGCGCTGTAGCGCAAATAAAAAAAGCAGCAGCACAAACCAATTTGCAATTGAATTTATTGGATGGCGATATAGCCCGCGGAATTATCCAGGCCAGTGAAACCATTATCGCCGGCGAGCATGCAGACCAATTTCCCATTGATGTTTTCCAAACGGGTTCTGGTACCAGCACCAATATGAATGTGAATGAAGTTATCGCACATTTGGCAAGCGAAATGGCGCAAAAAAAAGTTCATCCGAACGATCACGTCAACATGAGCCAAAGCAGTAACGATACCATTCCCAGCGCAATCCATATCAGTGCGGCCATCGCATTTGAACAACAATTACTACCTGCCCTGGAACATTTGCACACAACTTTGTCGGGCAAGGCTGAACAACTGCAAGACGTCGTTAAAACTGGCCGGACGCATTTAATGGATGCCATGCCGCTAACATTTGGACAAGAAATTAGCGGCTGGACAAATCAAATTGAAAATAATTATGTTCGCTTGCAAACCGCATTACCGCAATTACTACAACTTGCACAAGGTGGTACTGCAGTCGGTACAGGGATAAATGCTGATCCACAATTTGCAAATTTTTTTGCACAACACCTGAGTGAAAACACCGGTATGGTTTTCGCACCGGCAAATAATTTTTTTGCACTCATGAGTGCGCAAGATACCGCGGTTGCCATTTCAGGCCAATTAAAAACCCTTGCAGTTAGCCTGATGAAAATTGCCAATGATTTACGCTGGATGAATTCAGGCCCTCTCGCAGGTTTGGCAGAAATTAATTTACAGGCGTTACAACCAGGCTCATCCATTATGCCTGGAAAGGTGAATCCGGTAATTCCTGAAGCGGTCTGTATGGTTTGCGCGCAAGTTATTGGTAACGATGCAAGCATCACTATCGCCGGGCAGTCCGGAAATTTCCAACTCAATGTTATGCTGCCATTAGTAGCTTACAACCTGTTGCAATCTATTTCATTATTAAGCAACGCCTGTAATCAATTAGCAGATACTGCGATTGCCAATTTCACTGTCAACAATACTACTATTGAAAAGGCGCTCTCCCGCAATCCTATTTTAATCACTGCGTTAAATTCGCTGATTGGTTACGAGCAAGCAGCAGCGATTGCAAAAAAAGCTTACAAAGAAGGACGAGCAATCATCGACGTTGCGGAAGCTGAAACGCGTATCAGCCGTGAGGAACTGGAGCGACTATTGAATCCAAAAACATTAACGGGCGAATAGCCCCGTCACGGCAATTGGGTTAACGCATAAACATACACCACAACCAAAAACAGACAGAAAACACCAAGAGCCATACCGGACAATCTGTAAATCGTCATATCTTGCCTCCTGAAATCTATTGCTGATTGACTTGCAATAACGAACGCACCTTAAAACATTGATCAAAAAAAATTTACCCGTTGCTTTCATATTCTGAAGAAGCAACTGGCGCGGTTTAAATTAGGGATTGGGATAATTAATCAAGTAATCTACAACTTTTTGCGCACCAAATTCCGATACAGCTTGCGCCGTTGCAGGAGATGTTATGTAAGGATTATCCTTCAGGAGTTTTCCGCCACGATTTAAATCGCTGCAATAGTGGGTTGTTGTAATTTTTTCTGCATCATCGCGATGCTCATCGGAACGAACAATTCCTGCATTTAAAATACACAAAACAAACAAGGCCATTAATAGAAATGGTTTTATTGTGGAAAAAGATATATTGAATTTATTAAGTTTCATTGTCTTCTCCTTAGGCTTTTCTTCCCTTGACAGTAATAACTCCCACCAAGGCGCTGAACGCTCTCAAAAACTACTGCGAGCTTAAAATTCTACGCGCCATGTGTTTATTTTCTGTACGCCAACTAACCCATGCAAACTAAATAAAAATGGTGTAACAAAAGAGAAATGCAAATGTAGAAAAACCTCCATTGAGGCTGTCAATGGAGGTTTTTACAGGGATGAACGAATATCAATTCCTTCTGCTGAAAATCCTGTTTCAGCTATTACGTTCGCGTATTTACCTATTTAACGTGCATATCATTTTTTACCGATTTAACTCCGTCAACTTCCCTGGCTACTTTAACTGCCTGGTACTGTGCATCCATTGAACTCACGAAGCCACTGAGCTGCACAACACCTTTGTAGGTTTCAACATTTATCTCGGCTACTTTTAAACTTTCATCTGCAACAATCGCTGCTTTGACGCGGGCAGTAATGACTGAGTCGTCGATATACTGACCCGTGCTTTCACGATGCGATGTCGAAGTGCAAGCCACTAAAAATATCAGGCAAAGTGAAATCAAAAACACTGGAATATTTTTCAATAATGCTTTCACAAGCAAATGTCCGATAGATAAATCAACAGCCATTGGATAAATAGACTGTATACCTAAGGGAATATTGTCCTGATGGATTCGATCAGAATCGCTATGAATGTTGCTATTCATATATAACTCCTCTCTACCTACTATGCATAACCTATCTATTGCGCATAAATTTACTATAAACCAGCGTTATGATTTATGAGCGACTCGCTAAAGCCGCTCATTTTTTTTACATTCGTCCTGTCAATACCAGAATCAAAAGTATAATCACAACAAGACCCAAACCACCGCTTGGCCCGTATCCCCAGTTGCGGCTATGTGGCCAACTTGGGATAGCTCCAATGAGCGCCAGAATTAAAATAACTAATAAAATTGTTCCTAATGTCATAAGATTCCCCTTACATTATTGAGCGACGGTTTTGGTGTTGGAAATAATAACTTCGACACGACGGTTCATCTGGCGCCCGGATGCAGAATCATTACTGGCAACCGGGAAATTTTCACCCTTACCGATAGCCGTTAAACGATTTGCAGCAATGCCTTGTGAAATTAAAAATTGTTGAACTGAATTGGCGCGACGTTGCGACAAGCTTAAGTTGTAATCATCGCTACCCACACTGTCAGTGTGACCTTCAATTGTCACGGTGCGCTCGGGATATTGGGTTAAGAACGCCGACAATTTTGCAAGATTGACAATGGAACCTTCTTTTAAATCTGATTTGTCAGTTTCAAACAATACATCGCCCAAGGTGACCACCAAACCGCGCTCAGTTGTCTTTGCATTTAACTCTGCAATCTGGCGTTGGAGGTCTTCTGCCTGTCGACGCGCCTGCTCTGCATCGTTACGCGCCATATCAGCTTCCAGGGTGCGTGAATCAAGGCGCGCTTTTTCACGCGCGTCAGCCAATTCTTTACGCTGGTCTTCAAGATAACGTGTCTGCGCCTGTGCAGCGGCTATGTCAATTTTGTGATCCGCAACCCATACCAGGTGATCCAGGTACGTTTTATCTTTTGGCACTTTTTCTGCTGCCTGAACGGCAACTTCTGCATCCTTAATTGCAACAGGTGCGCGATTCGCTAATTGCGGATCAGATTGCAATGCACTTAACTTGCTACGTACCGCAACGACTTCATCAGGGGTTCTTGAAGTTGTTGTACAAGCTGACAATAACACGGCGCTAAACGCAACCATCCCAACACTTTTGGCAATATTTTGTAATCTGTTCATTATTGAACTCCTGTATTACGTTGCAGTTCTTGTTTTATGACGGTTGTACTTTTTTGCAATTCGTCATTCACCGATTTTGCTTTTACCGCAGATGCTTTAGCAGTTGCCAGGTCGGCATTGATTTCTGCTTTCTGTGCTAAACGTGCGGCAGTAGTCATATGTTTATCTGCAACTTCCGCTTTTGCAGCTGCAAGATCTTTTCGCGCTTCAACCAATTCAGGTGATGCGTAATCGGCAACTTGCGCTTGCTCCGCATGGCTAATAGCTGATTCTGCTGCTGTGATTTGCGAATTAGGCGGTGGTGTTGAAGAACATGCAGCTAACATCAAGCTGGCGATTGCCATTGAGCTAACAACATAAGATGTCGAAAATAAATGTTTTCTTACGATTGCGGGTTCCAAGTGTTTGATATTCCAAATCATGGTGTGATCCTCAATGAAATTGCGCGTTACAGTCAACTCTGAAAAAACAGCATTGTTTATTAAACGTTCTGTTTACTAAACTTTTTCAGAAATATTTAGTTCAGAAACATTTGGGATTGTTTTCAGTTTGCATATTGACATAAGCGACAATACTTATCGGTGCGATAACACACTCAAAAAATCCATGCAATATTTTTATTAACTACTTGTTAACTACATAAAAAATCAATCATTACGAAAAATAATATCGACCGGTCTGAAAATTTATAGCGCCACTTTAATTATTATTTTTAGGACTTTTTAGAGGGAATAGCGGTATAGAAAGCTCAATCCGCCAAACTAGATTGTGTGTGTTGACGTACAGATGAAGAACTCGATAAAGATCATCATCTGCAATAACCGGTACGCAGAGGATATTTTCTTTTAGATATTTCTTAAATTAGATATTCCTTAAATTAGATATTCCTTAAATAGTACCGTGTATTTTAACTATCACATTTGCATAGGAATTCATTATGAAAAGCAATGTTCAAAAAGTAGAAAGCATTGATGCAAAAGCCAAAACTGGCAATGTGTCATCTGAATTTCAACGCTTTCTTACTGATATCGAAGAATTAGTCGCACAAGCAACTTCCTTGACCGGTGAAGACCTTATCCGCGTCAAAAATACCTTGAATGAGCGTATCACTGTTGCTAAAGCGTCGCTGGAAGAGTTAAGCGGTAATTTGGTACAAAAAGCGCGTAACGGCGCCGTAGCAACCAACAATTATGTTCACGAACAACCCTGGACAGCAGTGGGTGCAGGTGCCGCTGTTGGTTTGCTGGTTGGCCTGTTGATTGCGCGTCGCAACTAATAATTATGTGGGCTCTTATTATGGATATTGTAAAAGGCGCCGTAGCCGGTAAGGATACCGGCTCGATTAATCCTTTGCAGTTATTAAATATTTTTCGCTCTGCCGGTGGGGCTTTACTGGCGCAAGCATCGTTGCATGCTGAATTGGCCCAAGTTGAATGGGAAGAAGAAAAACAGCGTCTGTGTCAGATGGCTGCTTTTACCTTATTAGCGTTTGCCTGTTTTATTTGTTTATTAATTATTATCAGCGCATTTGCAATTGCGTTGAGCTGGTATACCCCCTATCGTATTCCGGTATTCATAGCCCTGATTATTGGATATGCCGCAGCATTACTATGGACGGGGTTAAAAATCAAAGCCCTGGCAGCATTGAGCAGTAATAGTTTTGCCGCGACCAAAGCCGAAATCGCCGCCGATATAGCTTTATTGAAGAATGCATTATGAATAATTCTACCGAAACAGAAGATAACGCCGCAGTGCAAACCGACGCCGTTAAATCGCTTCATGATAAACGGCTGGATTTATGTTTGCGTTTACAACTTAATCGCCGGTTATTGGAACACAAATTAATTGGCGGTGAGCAGCAAAATTATTTTCCGCGTAGCGCCACCATGCGTTTTCTTTCACAGCAAAGTACGCATCAACTTATCAAAAAGGCAGCCAACGCTGCACTCGGGATACAAACTATTAAAGCGGTACACTATGGTTATTCGCTGGTTAAATTAATCCGCAAGGCTTTTTCATCCCACAAAGCAGGCGCGCTCTAAAGCCAACCGGATTTTCTAAAACGATAATGCACATAGGTGCATATGCTGGTAACAATTAATAGTGCTGCCGGATAACCATACTTCCATTTCAATTCGGGCATTACCTCAAAATTCATTCCCCATAATCCGAAGAAAGCGGCGGCCACACCAAAGATGGCTGCCCATGCCGCGAGCCTTTTATTAACCTCACCTTCTTCAATGGCAACCATCGATAAATTCACCTGGATTGCCGTGCCAATCGTTTCCCGGATAGCATCTACCGATGTGTTAATGCGATACAAATGATCGTGTATATCGCGGAAGTAATTTGTTGTGTTTTCTACGATGGGTGGAACGCGTCCACCATCCAGTTTTCCTACAGCCTCCAGCAATGGTGCGACAGCATGTTTAAGCATGGTGACTTTACGTTTGAGTTGATACAATTTTTGAATATTTAAACGCTGTGAACTTTGCGTAAAAATTTGGTCTTCGATGTCCTCCAATTCTGATTCAAATGCTTCAACTATCGGAAAATAACGATCTACCACCGCATCCATTAATGCATAAAAGACAAATGCTGAACCCAGTTTTAGATGCTCCGGTTCACGCTCACAACGCTCACGCACGCCCAGAAATCCTTGCTGGCTACGATTGCGAATGGAAAGCACATAATTTGGACCGACAAACACATCAACTTCACCAACAGAAATTTCGCCATCGCGCATTTCAAGTACATACATGACTGCGAATAGCGAATCACCATATTCTTCAATTTTAGAACGCTGATGCCCTTGCATAGCATCCTCAACGGCAAGTTCATGCAAACAAAATTCTTCCTGCATTTTTGTCAGTTCGGCAGGCTCGGCATCTTTTAATGCAACCCACACAAAACAATCCTGGTGCTTTACATATTCGCTGATATCTTCCACAGCAATATCGCAAAGTTTTTTTCCCTCTTGATAGGCAACACAATTAATTAACATATAGCCCTCGCGATAATTTTTTACACAAAATATTGTCAGTGACTATATAACGCCAGGTTTAAAAAAACCACTTACATATCTTCATACATAAGCTAACTAGCGTACAGATATCTCCAAGGTCGATGCATATTCTTTAACTTCCTATAGCTCTTTGGAGTTTTTATTATGAAAATTTTTACATTAATCCTTTCATTGTTTTGTGTCCTATCTCTAGCCGCTTGCAGCAGCCACTCTTCACGCTCCCATGAAGTTCGCACGGTATATACTGAACCACGCAACGCAGAAAAATATGGCCGCGTGACTGACATCGAAGTTATGACACTTGAATCAAGGCCATCCGGTGGTGGCGCAGTATTAGGTGCTGTTATTGGTGGCGTATTGGGTCACCAGGTAGGTAAAGGGACCGGTCGCGATCTTGCAACAGGTGCAGGTGCAATTGGTGGTGCAGTCGCCGGGAACAGCGTTGAAAAACGTAACGGACGCGACACGGATATTTATCGTATTACCGTTAGATTTGAAAATGGCAGTCGACAACAATTCGATTACGAGGAAATCAATGATTTGCGCGTAGGTGATCGGGTTAAAGTTGAAGGTGGACAAATCGAACGTTTGTGATGTGCGATTTACAGCGGTTGCCTGATGTTAAAGGCAATTGGTAAATCAGCCTAAATATTTGAGCGGGGAATACTGAATGATTTAGTATTCCCCGCTTCGCTACGAGTGTTAACGAACAGAAAACATTTATAAATACGCGATAATGAACACATAAGTTGCCATTATTTTATCTGCACAAACTGACAGCTGATTATCTCACTGGTATCGCATAGCAACACATTCATTCCGAGGAGACAATATGATGCAACCCTCTCTAGATATACTCAACGCCAGCATCCTGATTGTTGATGACCAAACGGTGAATGTGCAGCTATTGGAGCAATTACTTAGCGAATCAGGTTACACCAACTTGAGCGCAACCATGAATCCGAAGGATGTCTGCGCCCTGCACCAAAAATATAATTTCGATCTCATTTTGCTGGATATTCAAATGCCAGGCATGGATGGATTCCAGGTTATGGAAGGCCTGAAAGCCGAGCATAAAGATAGCTATTTGCCTGTCATAGTGCTAACGGCGCAGCCATCGCATAAACTTCCGGCGCTTAAAGCGGGCGCCAAGGATTTTATTAGCAAGCCGTTTGATTTGATCGAGGTTAAAACACGCATCCACAACATGCTTGAAGTGCGCCTGCTACATAAAAAGCTCGCACAATATAATGCCGAGCTTGAAGAAACTGTGCGTAAACGGACCGCTGAATTGCGCATCAGTGAAGCGCGTTTTCGTCGCCTGACTGAACTGGCCTCCGATTGGTACTGGGAGCAAAACGAATACGGGCACTTTATCAATATGCCTGATTCACTATTGCAACTGATAGGGGTAACAAGCTCTGGCGACCCAACCCGGCAGGACACATTAAATGGCTGGAATGAAAATGACCGGTCGCAATTTTTGGCGACCATTAGCGCGCGCAGACCGTTTGTTGATTTTACTTTTTGCAAAACTAACGACAGCGGACAAGCCCAGCATTTTCGTATCAGCGGTGAGCCTATTGTCGACAACACCGGTCGATTTACAGGTTATCGCGGACTTGGCATTGAATATAAGGCCTTGTTTAGCGTAGCCAGCTAAACCTGCGAAGTGCACCGCGCCTCATACTTTGATGTCGATGCGATGATAGGTAGGGCGATAATTTGCAATCGCCAAAAATGCGCGACTGGCAGGATCGGTATTTCGATTGGATTTTTCCCCGCTGGATTTAGCTTCCGTAACAGCCTCGGGAGGCGGGATAAGTTCTTGCCTGGTCGCAACACGATATTGATGAGGGGTTTGCGGATCGCGTTCAGCTTCCAGGGTGACGGCTGGTCGCGGCTGGGCCTGTGGCTTCTGCGTGTAAACAGAACCCTGCCCGTATGTGGAATAACCTAAAAAATCACCGATAACCATTTGCCAGACCCGGATCAATAAGTGATCAGTATAGCCAACCGCCAGATTTACTCTAGTGAATCTGGCGGTTACTTTTCGATATAACCAAAAGACCGCAAGCTCACCAAAAATTAACCAAAAATCTCTTTGATTTGCATTGAGCTACCTTGCAGTGACCGACAAGACATTCAAGTTTCTGAACCATCCTTACGCACAAGAATAGCGGGATGCCCGAGCTCAAGCGCGCCTTCAAAAAACTCCTGGCCGATCAAATGTGGGGAGACATTTTTCCAGCCGTAACTTTCCTGGCCACACACCGAGAGAATTTTACCCAATGCGAGGTCGCCATCTTTGATAAGATCGCCGTCGGCTACGCGGCTGTAACCTTTTGGATATGGATGCATATATAACCCCCTGCGCAGAAAACACGATTGAGTATCGCTTATTTTTTAAGACCATCGTCGATTATTAGCAACACAATTCGACTAAATAAGCAGTTTCAAAAATAGGCAAGCTTACACATAAGCAATTTTACAGACAGCTTATTGGCCTCAAACGATTTATTTTTAATTGGATTCACATAATGACTTGTCCAGATTCAAAAATTTCCTCGCTGGAATTCACCTTGCTCGTCGCGCTTATGATGTCAATTGTCGCCATTTCAATTGATGCACTCTTGCCAGCGCTGGGTATTATCCGTACCGAAATCCCAATGGCTAATGCCAACCAGGCACAATTAATTATCAGCGCACTTTTCTTAGGCATGGCCATTGGGCAATTAATTTGTGGCCCACTGTCGGATGCAACAGGTCGTAAAAAAGTTTTATACAGCGGTATTTTATTATTTTTAGGCGGCAGCCTGATTTGTTTTTTTGCGCACGATATCAACACATTATTATTAGGGCGATTCATTCAAGGGTTAGGCGTTTCGGGTCCTTATGTGTCTGCCATTTCAATTGTTCGCGATAAATACGCGGGCCGTGAAATGGCGAAAGTCATGTCGCTGGTCATGATGATTTTTATTATGGTGCCTGCGATTGCCCCAAGCCTTGGACAATCAATACTGTTGTTCGCATCCTGGCGTTATGTATTTGTACTTTATATCGTTTATTCGATTGCGATTGGTTTGTGGATTTTTTTACGTTTGGAAGAAACCCTGCCCAAAGAAAATCGCATCCCGTTAAGCGCCACTGGTTTTATCGATGGATTCAAGGAAGTTATTTGTAATCGCGTCACCATGGGTTACACACTGTGCATGGGTTTATTTTTTGGAAGCTTTGTTGGTTACTTAAATTCCTCGCAGCAAATTTTCCAGGTGCAATTCGGTACCGGAAAAATGTTTACTGTTTATTTTGGTGTTTTAGCGTTGGTATTTGGTGTGTCATCACTGTTCAATTCCCAACTGGTCGAAAAATGGGGTATGCATTTTATTAGCCATCGTGCGGTACTGAGTATCATCGCCAGCTCTGCATTATTTTTAGGTTTGCATGGGATTACCGATATTCATTTATGGATGTTTATGATTTATGCAGCCATTTTATTCTTTGCATTCGGTTTGATTTTTGGCAACGTCAATGCCATGGCAATGGAACCTATGGGCCACGTTGCAGGAATTGCCTCTGCGATTATTGGCTCGGTTTCTTCGATTATTTCCATGGTTATTGGTACTTTTATCGGGCAAATGTATAACAACACCTTAATTCCCGTGACCATAGGATTTCTCACAATGACAAGCCTGGCATTGTTATTAATGAAATTTGCCGATAGCAATAATCCCAACTCAGGCAGCTAGTCATAAAATTACAAAGATGCGAAAGGAGTCGCGCTTTTGCCATGAATTCACCCATCTTTATTTTCGCTTTATTTCCACCTTCTTTTCACCATTATTTTCTTAATTTTATTTGCATACGTATGTATTCATGAATACGTATGCAATCAATTGTCTAGATTTTTTCCGAGCGGTAGCATTTATTTCGCCTGATTTTTTTCAGGCGCACAATAATGAATAATTGTTTAATTCCGTTTTTCTTTTTTTGCTTTATTTTTATTAGCTTTAATCTCTTTTAGATTTTAGTTGTACTCTTTTTATTATTTCTGTTTTTTATTATCGATCCATCATCGGCGTCGCGCTTTCGCCTGCGCCACAATTTCACATAACAATAAACCTGAGACTCTCCTATGAAAATTCCAACGTTACTGCGCAATTTATTTACGCAGCCCCACACTAAAAAATTATTATTGATACCACTGTTGGCATCCTGCGTTAATTATACGCAAGCCGTAACGACTACACCTGTGCCGCGCACGGTGATGGTTCATTTGTTTGAGTGGCAATGGAATGATATTGCGAGTGAATGTGAAACTGTCCTAGGCCCAAAAGGGTTTGCTGCAGTACAGGTTTCACCACCACAAAAATCTATTTCCGGTAGCCAATGGTGGACGCGTTACCAACCACTCAGTTACGCCATTGAAGGTCGCTCCGGTACGCGGGCTGAATTCGCAAGCATGGTGAGCCGCTGTAAAGCGGCGGGCGTGGATATTTATGTCGATGCAGTTATCAACCACATGGCTGCGTTAAATCGCAGCTTTCCTGAAGTGCCTTATGGCACCAATGATTTCCATACTTGCACATCCAACATTAATTACGGCGATGCGTGGTCCATTCAAAATTGTGATTTATCGGGCTTGAACGATTTAAAAACTGAATCGGATTATGTGCGTGGAAAAATTGCCGATTATTTAAATGACCTCACCAGCCTGGGGGTTGCCGGTTTCCGTTTTGATGCGGCAAAACATATGCCTCCGGCAGATATTTCCAACATTGTCGGACGCTTGACTGGTCACCCGTACATTTACCAGGAAGTGATTCGCGGCGCAGGTGAACCCGTGCAGCCGGAGCAGTACACCTACATCGCTGACGTGATGGAATTTAATTACAGTAAAACCGTCAGCTACTACTTCAAAGGTCGCGGTGCGTTAAAAACCCTGGCGAATATCGGCACCAGTAATTGGACCGGCTGGCTGGCAAGTGCCGATGCGCAGGTGTTTGTAGAAAACCACGATAACCAACGCCAGGACACCGGCAACATCATCACGTACAAAGATGGCGCCAACCTCAATACGCTGGCACATGTGTTTATGTTGGGCTGGCCCTATGGTTATCCGCAAATCATGTCCAGCTATGACTGGAGCAATTCCGACCAGGGACCACCAACAGCAGGTGCAAGTACCTGTGCGAATGGCTGGTTGTGTGAGCATCGCACACGCGCTATCGCCAACATGGTTTCGTTTGCGAACAATACCAATGCGCAATTCCGTGTGACCAATTATTGGGATAACGGCAACAACCAAATGGCGTGGGGACGTGGCGGCCTGGGCTTTATTGCGATTAACCGCGAGGATAGCGCAGGTTTGAGCCGCACCTTTGCTACCGGCATGGCGGCGGGAACTTACTGCGATATCATCCATGCCGATTTTAATTACAGCACTGGCGCCTGTTCAGGTGCGTCTATCACCGTTGACACCTCGGGCAATGCAACCTTCTCGGTAAGCACCCATGATGCAGTCGCATTCCATGCGGGCGCTGTCGTCGGCGTTCCCTGCCCGGCCTGCGGTGGCAACACCAATTCATCCAGCTCAAGCTCCAGCCCTGCCTCATCAACAAGCTCCAGCAGCAGCTCAAGTGTGAACAGTGATAGCTGGTATTTCCGCGGCACCCCCAACAATTGGGGCTCAACAGCTATGACCTTGAGCAGCGGCTTGTATTGCACGCAACAAAGTTTCGGGGCGGCCAGCACCAATCCACGCTTCAAGATCGACCATTTCGCCAACTGGACTGAGAGTTATCCAAGCGCTGATTATGTTGTAAGTGCGAATACAACCTACAACATTTGCTTTAACGCAAGCAGTCACGCCATTACGCTTACGACGGTCAATAGCAGCGCAAGCAGCAGTGTGGCGTCATCCAGCAGTAGTTCATCCGTGGCGACCAGCTCTTCCGTTGCATCGAGTTCCAGTAGCTCAACCAGTGGTAAGGTAACCGTTAATTTCAGCTGTAACAACGGTACAACTTACAACGGCCAAAGTGTTTATATCAGCGGCAGCGTTAGCGAATTGGGAAATTGGGTGGTGGCGAGTGCAGTGAAATTAAATCCAACCAGTTATCCAACCTGGACTGGCTCGATCCAATTGCCTGCCAATAGCAGCATCCAATGGAAGTGCCTGAAGCGCGAGGAAGTGAATTCCGCCAATGGCAACCAATGGCAAGGTGGCAGTAATAACGTGGTGAATACTGGCAGTGGAACCTCGGTAAGCGCCAGTTTTTAAGTAATAACCCTGAACGCTAAAACCGGTATGCGGCTCGCCTGCTTACCGGTTTTTTTTCGCTAATCGTTATCTGGCTGGAGTATCCCAAGTGGGAAATAAGGAAACTAATTTCTCCCTGTAAAGTCCCAGTTAAGCCACTAGCGACTAAACTCATCAAAAGCTACAGACATTTGTAATGACTCGCCTATACAATACCAACCAAATTAAGGCCTTGGCATTTTTTGCGCTGGCCAACAAAACCCTGAAAGATGTCGTTTGACACGTTGCTTGCACCCGCAATACGAAGGTGATACCCCATGAGAAACATTATTGTTCCTCGAATTTTAAAATGCTTGTCCTATTTATCTCTACCGGCAGCAAGGGCATTTGGCGTTTTTGTGGGCACCTGTATGTGGTTCGTTAAAGGTCGTGCTTATCGCATCACACTCAAAAATACCCGCATTTGTTTCCCGCATTTGTCACCGCAAGAAACCCAAATATTCGTTCGTGAAAGCCTGGTTGAGACTGCAAAAACTGCCGCCGAAGCCAGCATCATCTGGCGCAACTCCTGGGAATGGCTGGAAAGCAAGATTGTCGAGGTAGAAGGCGCAGATCTTTTGCGCGCCGAGCTGGCAAAAGGCCAAGGCCTTATTGTATTGGCACCCCACCTTGGCAATTGGGAGGTAACTGCCCCTTACGTCGCCAGCATCGCCCCGTTGACAGCAATGTACCAACCGCTGGAAATTCCTGCGATGGACAAGCTCATCCTTGAAGGTCGCAGCAAGTGCAATATCAATATGGCGCCGACTAACCGCAAGGGTGTCTGCATGCTGTTAAAAGCCCTGCAGCAAGGCAATATGGTTGGGATTTTGCCTGATCAACTCCCCAAAAAAGATGCTGGTGCCGAGTTTGCCTCGTTTTTCGGACAGGAAACCCTGACCATGAGCCTGGTACATTCACTGATCAGCCGCACCCAAGCCCGCGCGGTGGTGATTTTTGCAGAGCGTGTAGCGGGCGGGTTTAAAGTCGTCATTTTGCCGGCAGATGAAGCTATTTATAGTGAAGATGTTTTGATCTCTGTGCGAGGGCTAAATGCCAGCGTAGAAAAATGCGTAAATTTGGCGCCCAGGCAATACCAATGGGAGTACAACCGCTTCCGTTTTCCCAAATCCCATGCCGCGGTGCGCGAACAAAAACGCCAGGCATTCTCCTGCAAAGAATCCCATTGCGATAGCAATCCTTAATTTCCTCCCCGTTTAGCAGTTATTACTGAACTCGCTTTATTCTTAAAAACCTAATACTTATTCAAATTATTGATTAATTTTTGGCCTATATTTTCCGCTTTTGTGTGGCGCATTTTTCATCAACATGTTACATTATGTGACACTCATCACATTTAACTAGTGACGGATCACTTCTTATAGGTAAGGTTCGCAACATGTTAAACGTAGTTCCTATTTCAACGCCGCTTGCTTCACAAGATTCCCCCGTTACCGAAGACTTTCACCAGGATACTTACGCTGATCTCATCGTAGATTATTTGGCCCAAATGGGCATTGATACGGTGTTTGGTGTTCCTGGCGGAGCAATTGAACCCCTGCTCAACTCCCTCGCTCGCAGCGAGCGTAAAGGCGGCCCAAGGCTGGTAGTGGCTCGCCATGAATGTGGCGCGGCATTTATGGCTGATGGTTACTATCGCGAAACAGGCAAGATGGGGGTGGTATGTAGCACCACAGGACCCGGCGCGACCAATCTGTTAACCGGTGTTGCCTCTGCTGCTGCCGATGAAGTCCCCATGTTGGTGATCACCGCGCAAACGCCGTTACCCAAGTTCGGTAAACGTGCCCTGCAAGAATCAAGTTGCACGGCAATCGATACCGTTGGGATTTTTCGTTACGTTACCCAATTCAACACCCTGGTTTCCCACCACGAACAACTTGAGAGCAAACTGGTATCAGCCATTATGGCGGCTCATCGTGTTCCCAACGGTCCAGCGCATATCAGCATTCCGTCGGATATTTTGCGGTCACCCGCCAGCATCAACGCACACATCCACAGCGATTTGCTGGTCCACGATTTCTCCCTGTCAGACGAGCAGGCCATCGCGCGCCTGTGTGAAAAACTGGGACGCGTAGACAATATCGTGCTCTACATCGGCAGCGGCGTGGGCGAAGCCAGCCGACAAATCATGGAATTTATCAACTTGACTGGCGCCAGCTTTGTCACCAGCCCCATGGGCAAAAGCTGGATTGACGAAAACCACCCGCAATACCGCGGTGTGTATGGGTTTGCAGGCCATGAAAGCGCCCACGCGCTCCTGCAAGACCAGGACGTCGATTTGATTTTAGCGGTGGGAACAGCACTCGGCGAACTGGGCACCAGCGGCTGGAAAGGCGACCTGCTTAATACCAAGCTAGTCCACATTGACTCCTCGATTGAACACTTCACCCGCTCCCCGATGGCCAACCTTCATGTGTTTGGCAATATCGACATCATCTTTGATCGCCTCCTCGTCAGCGTGCGCGAAGCGCGTAAATGGGGCCGCAAATGGGACACCCTGCATAGCACTACCACGCGCAACATTAACGGCGGTTATGCCACCCTGCGCAATCCGGAAAAATGCTTCTCAAATGAAAGCCCGGTAAAACCCCAGCGTTTGATGAACCATCTGTCGCAGCATTTACCGGAAGAAACCCGTATTTTTGTCGATGCCGGTAATGGCTGGTCATGGGCAACCCATTATCTGACACGCAGCAATAGCGAAGGCCTGTATCGCGTCGCCATGGGTTACGGTTCCATGGCCTGGTCGATTGGCGCAGCTATCGGCTCCGCTATCGCCAATCGGGAAGCACCCACCCTGTGTATCGTTGGTGATGGTTCTTATTTAATGAGCGCGCAAGAAATCACCGTTGCGGCGCAGCACCAATTGCCTATCGTTTTTATCGTGTTGAACGATGCCGCCATGGGTATGGTGATGCATGGTCAACGCCTGGGGAACCAGGAATCCATCGGTTGGGAATTGAATAGCATCAACTATGCTGCCCTGGCACAAGCGATGGGCATCGACGGTATAGTGATTGAATCTCCTGCCGAATTGGATGCGCTGGACCTGGAAAGCTTATTTTACAAAAACGGCCCAACCCTTATTGATGTGCGCATCGACCGCAACGAAGTACCGCCAATGGGCGATCGCATCAAAGGCCTGGCAGTTAATGGATCAGCCACTCCCGGAGGCTAAGGTCAATTTTTAAGCTGAACATCTGGTCAGGTTGTTGTAAAAAACACCTGATCTAGATTTTTTCAAATCAAGAAATGGCGTCGAGGTATTTATTAAGCTAGCATGAGTTCTAAAGTGGAGAGCCATGTGTGTTACAAAATACCAACAAAATAAATCCTACAGCCTCGACTATCAGCATACTGATTGTTAACAATGATTCCCTCGCCCAGCAAAAGATCAAGGATTGGCTGCTGCCGTTTGGCTATTCCCAATTAACTATCGTTGATAATGCCAAAAAAGCCCTGCGCTTCCTGCGCAACCAACCTGTAGACGTCATTATTGCCGATGTTGATATTCCCGACCTTGATGGCTGGCGTTTATCGCGCTTGATTCGCTGTGGCATTTTAAATTGCCGCCCTGACTTGCCAATCGTGATGGTTGCCAGTACCTGGTGCGAGCGCATTGCCGAAGTCACTGCCCATGAATATGGCATTAATTATTTATTACCACTAAACCATCTCAATACCCTGCCGGGAATTATCGAGCAACTCACACAAGCCGGTTACCAGCCACCCAAAGCCCGCCTGTTGGTTGTTGAAGATGCACCGGACACATCAGATTTGATTGAGCGCGTGCTTTCAAATGCATTTGATATCGAGGTCGTCGATGACGGTGTTGAAGGCTTGAAGGCGTGGCAAGAGAGGCGTCATGACCTGGTGTTGCTGGACGTAATGCTGCCCAACATGTCTGGCAACGAAATCTTGATGGAAATCCAGCGCATCAACCCCAACCAGCCAGTGGTCATCATGACCGCGCACGCCACCAGCGATCATGCAGAAGAGTTGATGTTATTAGGTGCAGCAGACTTTTTACCAAAACCTTTTCGCGCAGAACAGTTGCGCAAAGTCTGTGATATTGCAATTCACCGCGAAGACTATCTCGTCAGTAATGCGCAATTTGCCGCGCGCGTAAAATCCCTGGAAGAACGTGAACTGGAATTCCGTAATCTCTATGAAAGCCATCATCAACTACTGGATGATTTGCAATCCGTTGTGATGGAGCTGGATGAAGATTTAATCATTTGTTTTTTAAATCGTACCTGGGAAACTTTAATGGGTTATCCCATAGAGGATTCGATTGGCCGCCCCATTGAAGACTTTACCTCTCCTGAAGACTCGCATCAATTTGCCGTCTTTAAGGAAAAAATTGCTTCAGCGATTTATGAAAAAAAATCCAGCGCAGAAATCGAATTGTGTTTGCGCGATGTGAATGACCAAAAAATCTGGACGCAATTAAAAATCAGCCGTTCAACCCGCAGCGAACAATTTTCAACGCTTACGATTTGTCTGGACAACATTACCGAACGGCGCAAATCCCAGGAGCAATTAAAATATTTGGCGATGCACGATTCATTAACCGGCTTATACAATCGCCATTATTTTGAAACGACACTGGAACAATTATCTAAAGATGCATCGCGCAGCAAACGCCAGCACGGTTTGGTGTATTTGGACCTCGATCACTTTAAAGTGATTAATGATACGTTCGGCCATCAAAAGGGTGACGATGTATTGCGCGAAATCTCTGCGATGTTGAGCCGCAGAATTCGCAAGCCGGATATTTTGTGTCGCCTGGGCGGGGATGAATTTGCAGTTTTGTTGCGCAACGTGACTGCACAGGGCGCGAAAGATTTTGCGCGGGAAATCCAAAAAACTATCGGAGAATTCAGTTTCCAATTGCAGGAACAACGCATCAATCTTGGCTGCAGTATTGGCGTTACCTTGATTGACGGCAGCGCACATACCGCCGAAGAACATTTTATGCGCGCTGATATTGCGCTCTATGTTGCCAAAGGCCGTGGCCGCAATTTAATTCATCTTTACGATCCAAAAGATAACGAAAGTGATGAATTGCGTTTGCGCATTAATATTTCGCAAAAAATTCGCAAAGCTATTTCAGAAGATCGAATGGTGCTTTATTTCCAGCCAATCTACGATGTCACCAAAGGCAAGATTTCCTATTACGAATCGCTGATCCGCTTACGCGAGTCTGATGGCACGATTGTGGGTCCCGCAGAATTTATCCCGGCATTAGAAGCGGCGGGCGAAATGCACCTGCTCGACCGCTGGATTATTAAATTAGCAACGCGCACACTCAAGGAGAACCCCGAGCTAAACCATATCGCCATCAATCTTTCCGCGCAGGCATTTAAAGATGAAATACTTGTGCCGACGATTTTGGAAAGTTTAAAAGTTACCGGTGTAAATCCCAACCGGATTACCTTTGAATTAACTGAAAGTGCGAGCTTGTTTAATTTAAATATCACGCAACGTGTGATTGCAGAATTGCACGGCCTGGGTTGCAGTTTTTCTGTAGATGATTTCGGTTCTGGCTTTAGCAGCTTTGCTTATTTAAAAGACCTGCCCGCAGATTACATCAAACTGGATGGCTCATTTATCCAAAACCTGCACAAAGACACTATCGATCAGGCGCTGGTAAAAGCCATGATCCAGGTGATCCAGGCGTTGGGCAAAAAAGCAGTTGCAGAATATGTTGAGAATGAAGAAATTCTGGAAATCCTGAAATCCATGGGAATTGATTTCGTCCAGGGTTATCACATTGGCCACCCCATTCCAGTGGAAAAAATCCTCACAAAAAAGACGTAGGGGTAGTTGGTTAAACCAGCTACCCATCAAAAGGCCCAGGGGCCTTTTTTTATTTTTGCAATCAACCCCGAATCAATCCGGCACGGCGCGACGCGGTGGCCCTTGATAATCAATATCCTCACAGCGTAACGGCAAAAATGTATCAGGCGGGCGCTTGCAGGTATCTATATAACAAGCTGTCACACCGCTGGCGACCATACCTGCAAACATTTGATACATCTCCTGCCCGCTAAAACCATAATCCGACAGGAACGCGCAGACGTATCCGTTGATGTTCATGCGCTCGTCGTATTTATCAATCAAAACCTGTTCAATTTTGTAGGCGAGCTGCAAATGTTCGCCAGCGGATAAATTTAATTTCTTGCTGATTCGCTCCATGGCTTCAATGCGCTCATCACCTTTGGCGATGGGGCGAATGTAGCCAACGATATAGGGTTTACCGCGGGTTTTCGCAGCCGCAGCCGCCACGATCTCTTCCGGACTTACACCGTTTTTATATTGCTTGAGCGCGCCCTGGATAAATTTGACCCCTTCCAAACGCGTGCGCGGCCCATAGGAACGCGAATCTGCCGCCATGGCGCCAATCGTGGTAGCAGCGACAACCGAGGTACGCGCTGAACCCGCCAGGGCGCCAATTTGATTGCACCAGATGCGCGGATCAGGCCAGCTTAAACAACCGTAAATCGCTTCAACCCAATCAGCCAGGGGACGCTCAACCATGCGTCCGGTGGCGTTCAGGATTAGCGTTTGGAAATAGGATTTCTCACCCACCAATTCTTCCAGCATGGAGAAGCCGTGGCTAAAAACACCGCGGCCAGGAAACCAGCCACCGGTATAGCTGAACACTTTACCGCGACGACCATCAAGGTCGTCGATAACGTGCTGGTCACTGTTTGTGGTCATATCCCTGACTAAAAATGTATCGTTCAAGGACATAGGTTTATCTCTCAAGGATGTAATTATCGTCGCTCACATAAGGCATGGCGGTAATAGGTTTGTTGGCAACCTCCAATCCATGTGCAACCAAACCCGGCGCCCCGAGCAGCTGGAATAAGGCGCCACCCGCCTTGGGTTGGAAACCCAAATCAGCAAATACCGCAGCGGCGATGCCGGTCATTAACCAACCGTTTCCACCGGGCTCAATGGATTTCGCAAATGCATTGCCCCACTTGAGCGCGGTACCGGCACCATCCAGTGTTGCCAGACGATCGGCAATACCAGCAGCCAGTAAATCTACGCCACCGTAACGCTTGCCAAAACCGGGTGTATTAGACCTGTTCGATTCTTGCTCATTGGTAGCGACCAACTCATGCAGGCTCACAGGATCTGTTGTTTGGTATTTTCGAAAAAAACGCATCGCATTTTCAATTTCACCGCCGCCCAAATGCTCGCCCCCCAAAACAGCGGACGCAATGGGCAGTATGTGCAGTGGATTGGTTTTTCCCACCCCCACATTCATAGCTGCGCGCGTTGCAGGATGGCGAGGGCCGGGATTAATAAGCGCGATCATCAAACCCTGTAAGAGTTCTGCGTCACTGGCTGATGGCAATTCACCACGGAATAACAAATAAAAAACATCCACAAAGGAACGCTTTTCCATCAGCTCAAATAAATCGTAACCATGGCAAAGTGCAGACGTCGCGATATAGGGATTGTCACTGCTGGGTTGTTCAGACCAAATACGTGTCGCGGCGCGCTTGCTGAAAGGCTCATTGCGGCTTTGGACTTTGACGCGTTTGGGTTCGGGTGAGGAAAGGGTTGTTTCAGGGTCAGCTTGCGCCGGAACCTGCGGGTCAGATTCAGCTTGTTGGGTCATGCTTGTCTCTAGCGGTTGGGAATAACAGGCTACCTGATAGCCGTTATTTAAATGAATAGGTCAGTTCCACCCATCCGCTGCGTGACTCCAAGGGATAATCCTTCACTATTCTACCACTGCTGGGTTCCCGTGCGTCAGCATTTGTCGCATTGCGCACGGCAAGCGATAAATCCAGGTCAGGCACAATATCTTTTGCGCGCAAGGTAAAATTAATCCAGGTGTAATTCGCTATCGCTGGCCGATTATCTGTTGTTGCTCGCTCACGATCAGCCACCCAATCGAGCTGCGAATTAAAAAACCAGTTTCGGTAAAATTCCCAATCAGCGTTTAACTTGATTTGGCGACCGGGAGCATCGGGTATTTTTGCATTTGACGTAGCATCAGTCGCATCCTGCATAGAGTAGCTACTGCTTAAACGAAATTGCTGAACCGGTTTCCAGCTAAATTCAAGCTCATAACCTTTTCCGTCCTGATCACGCGCATTTTGTGCCGTTTTGGTTACACCATTACTGTCTGGCATAAACTCAATCATATCAGCCGCTTTATATCGGAAAAGCGTCAACGTGGTTTGCAAGTTGGGATTCAAACGATAGTTAAATGACCACTCCAAGGTATTAATCGTTTCCGGATTAAGATTGGGATTGCCAAGTGAAACCGGATTATTCTTGAAATAAAGTTCGGAGATCGATGGTGCACGGAAAGCGCTGCCATATAAAAGTTTGGTTGTCAGGTTTTCGCTTGCGGCCCACACCAGCGCCAAGCGGGGATTGGTAGTGCCACCAAAATCAGAATAATTGTCGTAACGCACGCCCGATGTCAGCGTTAAAGCCGGACTTAATTTCCACTCATCCTGCAACGATAAAAATCGCACACTGCGGGAGCCATCATTTAAATAAACAAAAGGAGTATTGGTTACATCGGTAAGCTCGCCACCGACCACCGGCTGGGTACCATCTATAACACCAGGACCGAAATTTTTTGTTTCATTACCATCAAAAGACTGGCGGCGGGCACCCACCGAAAATCGTACGCGATGGGAATCAAAGCCATTATAAATCGACACAAATTCCAACTGGCTATCCGTGGTCGATTGTCCCGGATTACCTTTCAAGCCATCGGGAAAGGTAACAAGCCCGACTGGCTGGGCGAAATTAATATTGCCGTCATCACCAATAGGTACTTTTGCACCGGCGGGCAACAAATTGAATTGGGTCGCATGATCCGAATAGAGATAACTAAAGCGAATGTTGTTATCCCACACACCACCAGAACTCAACTGGTAGTTTGCATCAGCCATCATTAAATGGTTGTCATCATAACCATCCATATCCAGGGCTTGCGCAGCGCCAGCACCTACACCGGCATCGGTGGACAACCAGTTCCATAAGTTAACTTGCAAACGCTCTGTGCTGAGTGACAGATGCGTATCCCAAATGTGATAACGGGTTGAGAGTGAACCGGGAGCGAGAGAGGCATTGGTTTTCAGGCTTTCATCCAGGCTCGATTGAAAATCTGCATCAACATGGCGACGTGGATCGCCATCAGTTTCCTGGTAATCCATATCGAGCGATATACCGACACCATTCCACTCAGCGGCAGTTTGCAACCAGGCTTCGCGAGAACCAAATGAACCTGTGCGAGCACCTGCGTGGGTTCCATCGATAGCTGCTGCATCTTTTGTAATGACATTGATAACACCCGCATAAGCGTCAGCACCATAAATTGCAGAGCCGGGGCCACGCATCACTTCGACACGCGCAATACTGGATGATGGCAGGCGGAACATAGTGGGATGCCCGCCCTGCAAGGTGGATTGAACGGGCACACCGTTCAACAATAACAATACCTGGGAATTAAAACCGGTGTGAATTCCACGCATGGAATAAATAGAATCAAGCCGGCTTAAGGAAGAAATCCCAACGTGTAAACCCGGCACTGATTCCAATATTTCGTCAAGATTGCGCGCACCCATGGCTTCAATTTCAGCGGCGTAAATTACAGATGCGGTAGCGGGAGCTTTATCAAGTGAAGTGCTGTTACCTGTCGCAATTGAAATAGGCACTTGCCCTAATTCGGCAAGGGATAAATTGTAAACATCCAGGGGCCCTGCAGATTTGCCTTCCGCGAAAGAACCTGCAGAAATAGAGCAGATAAGCGCTGGCAATAATGCTCGGGTAAATAGTGCTTTCATAGCGACAATCCATAATTTTAGTAACAACACCGCTCGGGCTATTACTAAGGTGGCAATTTTTATTGCATCGATTATTTACGCATGACCACTGTACAGGTATCACATTAAACTTGGGTGCTCAACAAAATTTGAGCGTCGCCAATTTTACGCGAAACGCTTATAAAGATAGCTCACCTTTAGATGAAAGCAAACTAATTAGAACAGGACTTGGCGCATCTGTTTGCCGATAAATTTTAAATAAGATACCAATTAATATTTTTAACGCCATGCACACGAAGTTGCACTATATACAAGTGTCCTTCATATAAGTGTCCGTCATATAAGTGCCCGACTATTTTTTTGTGTGGACACTTCTTTTATTTAACAACATACGTCAGCCCTACCCAAAAACTCCGCGATTCCAATGGATAATCATCTGGAATCGTATCACTGCTAGGTTCACGCGCGTGAGCATGAGCAGCGTTGCGAACGGCAAAAGAGAAATCGACATCAGGCAAAATATTTTTACGATTAAGCGTTACATTTAATAGCGTGTAATCAGCCACCTTCGGGCGAGAATCATTGGTGGCGCGCGCGCGATCTGCCACCCAATACAGCTGGCTATTCACCGACCAGTCATTTGCAAACAACCAATTCACATTGGCTTTGAATTGTTGCCCGGGTGCATCGGGAATTTTTGAATTCGTTTTTGCATTGGTCGCACGCTGGCGTGAATAGCTTGAACCAAAATGCAAATGATTCGATGGTTTCCAATTCACCTCAACTTCAAATCCATTACCGTTTTGGTCGAGCGCGTTGCGTGCATATTTTGATGTATCCGGTGTCGCAGGATCATCCACAAAATCAATCATCTTTTTTGCTTGATAATTAAATAATGTCAAGGTTGATTGGAGTGTTTCAGTCGCGCGATAAGCAAATGACAATTCTTCACTTGTGATTTGCTCAGGATTCAAGGTTTTATCACCAAGGGAAACAGGATTGTTTTGATAATAAAGTTCAGCAAAGGATGGCGCCCTGAATGCACTGCCCAACAATAATTTTGTGGTTAATTTTTTACTGCCAGACCAAACCAATGCGACGCGTGGATTTGTGGTGCCGCCAAAATCTGAATAGCGATCGTAACGTACACCCGCAGTCAAATCGAGATTGCGGCGCAAATTCCACTCATCCTGTAATGACACATAACTAACCCTACGCGAACTATTAGGTAAAAACACATAAGGAGTACCGGCAACATTCGTCAGTGAATCATCAACACTTGAAGGGAGCAGTACATTATCCAAAACACCCGGGCCGAAATTTTTTGTTTCATTGGTATCCACTGTTTGATATTTGACTCCCACATTTAACCTGATGCGCTGGGAATCCAAACCGGTATAAATAGAAACGTAATCAAATTCGGTATCCCTGGTTTTTCCCGATGGATTACCTTTCAATCCATCCGGAAAAGAAACCAAACCTGCCGGCGATTCAAAATTGACATTACCGTCACTACCGATGGGGACGATGGTTCCTGCCGGCAACAAATTAAATTGCGCAGAAAGTTCGTAATAAAAATAACTGGCTCGAAGATTGTTATCCCAATTGCTTGAGGTTTTATCGAAATGATAATTGGCATCTACCATAAACACATGGTCATCATCTCGCCCAACGGGATCAATTGCTTGTGCGCCACCGGCACCCACGCCGGCATCTACCGAAATCCAATTCCATACATTAAATTGTAAATGTTCGTTGCTTAAAGCGAGGTGAGAATCAAATATTTGATAGCGTGTTGATAAAGATCCAGGTGCGAGCGATGCATGCGTGCCCGATACCGAATCCAATACCGATTGCAAATCGGTATTTATTCCTCGGCTATTGTCTCCATCAGATTCCTGGTAGGCAGCACTGTAAGCTATATCAAAATCACGCCATGAACCAGCCGATTGCAGCCACGCATTGCGACTGTTGAATGATCCTGCATTTACGCCAAGACGCGTTGTTTTAATAGACTCCGCATCTTTTGTCACTATATTAATGACACCAGCAAATGCATCTGCACCGTAAATTGCAGAACCCGGCCCGCGTATAATCTCCACTCGCTCAATACTGGCGACCGGTAAACGAAATAAAACCGGACGGCCACTGGCAATATTACTTTGCACGGGAATACCGTTCATTAACAATAATACTTGCGGATCAAAACCGGTATGAATACCGCGAATGGAATAAATAGAATCGAGGCGACTTAAACTGGAAGGAGCAACATGTAAACCGGGAACCGTTTCCAAAACTTCATCCAGGTTATTTGCGCCCATGGCTTCAATTTCGGCAGCATAAATAATCGTGGCCGTTGCCGGTGCCTTATCAAGTTCCGTATTATTTCCGGTGGCAATTGAGGTTTGAAGTTGACCCAATTCTGCCAATGAAAGATTGTAAATATCCACCACTGAGGCTTGCAGTTTTGTATCTGCACACACCACATGGCTAACAAAATATAAGCTTAGCGACAACAGTGAGCGCATAAAAGGTAACTTCATAAAGACAACCCAACCAGGACACCGTCACCTTTCATGTTGCCAATAAAGACTTAAGTGCGGATATATAATTTATTCTTTAGATGGAACCAAACGTTGTACGGCAAGTTTTAAGGTTTCGCGACGAATAGGTTTAGTTAAATATTCTTCTGCCTGGCGCTTATGGTTATATTTACGATCATCCATTATGGAAATAATAATGACCGGAATATCTTTTAAATCCGGATCTGCTTTTATTTTTTCAAACAGCAGCCAACCATGTTGATCGGGCAATAGCAAATCAAGGGTAATGACTTGGGGTTTTATTTTTTGCAATAATTTAAAACCCGTTTCCGCATCATAGGCGGTATGCACCAGATAACCTTCACGACGCATGGTGCGCGCCATGATATCGAGGAATGCAGGGTCGTCATCAATCATGACAATATGGCTTCCTGCGACATTGGGGTTTTCATCGCCATCCATCAAATCCTGGGCAGACTCCACACCGGATTCACCAAAACTCGGGTTAGCTTCAATCGGGAGCGGTATATCGACAATAAATGTGGCGCCCTGTCCCAATTGACTTTCCACTTCAATAGTTCCGCCCATCATTTCGCAAAGTTGTCGCGTGATCGACAAACCCAAACCGCTGCCCTGGAATTTACGGGTCGTGCTGCTGTCTGCCTGGCGGAACGGATCAAAAATATGTTGTTGTTGCTCTATGGATATTCCAATACCCGTATCAGATACGCTGATATAAATACGCTGAGGTTCATGATGTGCGCGCAGTGTAACCACACCGTTGGGCGAAAATTTACTGGCATTGCCGAGCAAATTAATCATCATGTGCAATAATTTTTCCGGGTCAGCAATAGGTAAAAACGCCCCGTCATTAACATCCAGTTTCAATTGAATCGCATTTTTTTCCAATAGTGGTTTTATGGTGGCAACCGCTTCGTCCGCAAGACTGGAAAGTTTCACCTCTGTTAAATCCAATTGCATCCGGCCCGATTCAATTTTTGCCAAATCAAGGACACCGTTGATGAGCTTTAACAGGCGCTCAGAATTATTGATAACGCGCGTGAGGTCTTTGATATGGATCTGGTCATCATTTAATTTTAAATCTTCAATCACCACTTCGGTGTAACCAATAATGGCCTGAAGCGGTGTGCGTAACTCGTGACTCATCAGCGACAAAAATTCACCCTTGGCCTGGCTTGCATCTTCTGCCTTGCGCTTCGCAATAGCGAGGCGATCTCTGGCAAATTGCAAATCCTGCGCATGTGCGGCAAGGCGCTGGTTATCGCGACGTTTAATGCTATAGGCAATCCAAATCGTAATAAGCAACAATAAACCCAATATCACCAACCCCCAGGAATACATCAGGGCTTTTTTCTGCGTTCCCACAGTTTCATCAAGACTGGCAATAGCATTTTTTTGTTTCTTAAGTTCAACTTCCTGGGTTTTAATTGTGTTATCCAATTCTGAAACACGTTTTTCCCGTGCGTTGATCTTACCCACAACAGTTTTTAATTCCTGCTGTTGCGCAGTCAACTCCCTTGTGCGCTGTTCAACTTCATTGGCAAGCTCCAACCGCTCCTTTTTGCCTTTTTCCAATTGTTCATTTTGCGCGGCAATCAAAGCATCGCTTTTTTGGATATTTTTATTCAGCTCTATCATCTGCTTATCCAAACGCGCATTCAGGGCTTCCTGGCTTTGGATATTTGCGCTCAAATCGGCCAATGTTTTCTCGCGGTTTTGTAATTGTTTCTGCAAATTAACCAATGAGGTTTGACCTTCACGAAATAATTTCGCCACATCAATTTCAGTACCGCCGTTTAAAATTAATTCAGGTAGCGGTTTTAAACCCTGGTTAATAAGGTTGGATTTGTTCACCTCAAAACGCAGGCGGTCGTTATTGGCAGTGACGAGGTTGATCATCACCAATTGCTTATTCGTGTAATCAAATGTCACTAATAACACGGGCTTGCCCTCAATGGCCGTATAGATATCTGCCATCGATTGGTTGTTAGCATTCTCAATATAAATTAATTGATATTTACCAAGGGCTTTTGCTGCATTGACCTGGGTTACGGTAATGGGGAGATTTTTTAATTTTACTTTTTCCGCCAACAGTTCAAGCTCACTATAAGTAGCCGATTTATCGGTGGCAAATACCGCAATATCAAACGACGTCATTGCGCTTTCATTAGGCCATTCGATATTTTTAGCGAAATTATAAATGTAGGATGTTGTTATTCTTTGTTTGTTAACTGCCTGGGTTTGGGCGAATGCGCTGTTACTAAACGCTAAAAAACTAACCAGGAACAAGCATGCATAGTGGAGAAAGTATTTTTGTGCTGACAACAAACCCGTAACCAGATTTGAATACTCATTAAAACAACGAGAGCGTGTTTGGATTGACATGTAATTATTAGTCCTATTGACTGCTGCTATCCCTTGCGCAAAATAGTGGCATCAAAAGCATTTATTGGCCTAGCATAACCTGTAAATCCAAATCTTGATAGCTAATGGCCCCGTACACGTTAAACCGGATCAACATGTGTCATTACGTCGAGCACTGGCAATGTACTAACAACATTTTTACGAGCATTTACGGCAATCTGGTGCCCCTCGGCAACTGTAATATCGCCGCGAATTTCCAGGTGTACATCAACAATAATCAGGTCGCCGGTTTTACGCGTGCGCAAATCATGCAAACCCTGAACACCCGGCGTAGCCAAAATGGTTGCGCGGATTTTTTCGATCTCTTCCAAATCAGCGGCGCGATCCATTAAATCATTCAATGCATTCCACGCAAAGCTCCAACCCATCTTAATCACCATTAATCCCACCACCAATGCGGCCACGGGATCAAGCAGTGGAAAGCCCAGCAAATTTCCGCCAACGCCCAGTGCAACAATTAATGACGAGGCCGCATCTGAACGCGCATGCCAGGCATTCGCAATTAACATACTGGAGCGGACACGTTGCGCTACCGCTAACATATAGCGAAATAAAGATTCTTTAGCGACCAGCGCCACTAACGCGACCCACAATGCAATCATATGCACTTGTGCAATCGCAACTGGATTGAGGAGTTTTAGGATTGCAGACCAGAGCATCCCTATGCCGACAACCATTAATAAAACACCCAGAACCAAGGACGCTGCATTTTCGTAACGATAATGGCCATAGTGATGGTCTGCGTCGGGCGCCGCTTTACTATGATGCCCGGCAAACAAGACTACAAAATCAGAAATCAAATCAGAGAGAGAATGGATGCCATCGGAAATCAATGCTTGTGAGCCTGCAAACCAACCCACAGCAACTTGTAAACACGTCAAAAACACATTCACCACAACACTGACCTGTGTACTGCGTTTAGCCGCACGATTATTTTCCGGCGATCTTATATCCTGCTCATGGTTGTGCGGACTCATAGAGATATTCCAAAAGCTATTCTGGCGAAAAGGACTTCCCGGACATTGGATGACATACACACCCAAACGACACAAAATTGCGAGCGCCTCTCCAAACGAAAATTATTCGACAAACTCTAACATATTGAAACAGAAAGATAAAAACAGACCTTATAAAACTGTAACAATCACGCACTAACAGACTCATCTCCCGCGCCATACCATTTTCAATTGATACGCCACTCCATTGGCAATCGCATAGTCATTCCAACCCATAATATTTAATACAAAAATTCCTTCAAACTTCATATCACTGGAAAATAAATACGCTCCCCTGCATTCATCAAAATCTACACGGCTACCTCTGATATTATTGCAAGCAGAATAAAAAATACCTGCGTAAAAGATATCAACAGCAACCTCGCCGCACTATTGATTAAGCCTGGGGTTACATGAGAACATAATTGATTAATATCGCATCGAAATTAATTGTTAATTAAAATAACAGCAATAGATTTCCACGTTAAAGATATTGCAATAAAAACACCAATAACGGAGTCATGTTTTGAAAAACGCATATAAACAACGCATATTAGTTACCGGCGGTGCAGGATTTTTAGGTTCCCATCTATGCGAACGATTAATTGAAAAAGGCCACGAAGTTTTATGTGTTGACAATTTTTATACGGGTCGCAAAGAAAATATCGCACACTTGTTAAATCACAAATATTTTGAGCTTTTGCGACACGACGTAACATTTCCGTTGTACGTTGAAGTGGATGCAATCTATAACCTGGCCTGCCCTGCCTCGCCAATCCACTATCAAAATGATCCGGTGCAAACCACCAAAACCAGTGTGCACGGTGCAATCAATATGCTTGGCCTTGCCAAACGTACCAACGCCAGAATATTCCAGGCTTCAACCAGCGAAGTTTACGGCGACCCTGTTGTGCATCCCCAGACAGAAGATTATTGGGGAAATGTAAATCCCATTGGTATTCGCTCTTGTTACGATGAAGGAAAACGTTGCGCCGAAACTTTATTTTTTGACTACTATCGCCAACACAAACTCGATATCAAAGTCGTGAGGATATTTAATACCTACGGCCCACGCATGCATCCAAACGATGGCCGTGTGGTATCCAATTTTATTGTGCAAGCGCTGCAAGGACAGGACATCACCATTTATGGCGATGGCTCGCAAACTCGCTCATTCTGCTATGTAGACGATATGATCAATGCTTTTATAAGCATGATGGATACCGAATCCGGATTCACAGGCCCTATTAATCTTGGCAATCCCAATGAATTCACGATCAAACAATTAGCTGAATTAGTTATTCAACTGACCAAATCATCATCAAAACTTATTTTCCATCCGCTACCGAGTGATGATCCACTACAACGTCAACCTAATATCTCGCTCGCCAAGGAAAAATTAAATTGGGAACCTGCAATTCACCTTGAAGAAGGCCTTCAAAAAACGATTGAATACTTTAGAAAGACGATATAAAAAATAAAAACAGATAAAATAAAAACAGGCCAAAAAGCCAAAAGGAATGGATTCCTTTTGTATCCGTATCAAGTTGTCTCTTTGTGCAAGTTATATCTTTCGCCCAACACCTCGTAACCCCGCGCAAGGCTCTCATTCATTCTTTGCAAAACCTCAGCCTCATATTTTTCTTCGTATTCAACACCCCATTTATTCTGGCGATTGATATCGCTACGGCGGCTTTCGCCCAAACGCCTGCGCGCAACAACATAATCAACGCTTAGGAATTTGAAATGCAATAATTTCAGCGCGAGATCGTTTTGGTATAACTTAACCTGGCCCTCTGGCAAAACGTGATGACCGCCAGGATAAAAATTCATACTCTCAATATGGGCAGGCACAAAAAGAATCGGCTTGTCATAGAATGGTTGGCGAGCACCAATTTTAATTTCATCGTAAATCTGCCCATCGGTTTTAGGTAGATCATGCGAAAACATGTCATACGCGATAGGTTTTGCAACGGTGTATTTCTTTGCCATAAAACGCTTTAAAAACCGCGGCAAGTTAGGATGATAAAGAAACTCATCAAGATCGCACACTATGGCGATATCCTCTTCACAATTTTTCCAGCAGTTGTTGCGGATTTCAGTATGGATATCGTCACGAAGTTGATTATTCGTATCAAATTGTATGACTTCTACTTTTTCATGCTGCTTGGCAAGCTCTATCGAAGCATCTGTTGAATAATTATCATAAATAGTGATTTTATCGGCGATGGGTAAATAATGCCGCAAAAAATAAGGCATCATCATTTGTTCATTAAAACAAAACGTATAAACATGTACACTGGGTGGATTCATAAACCTTCTCGCATGGCCAAAAAATCAAACCGTCTAAATATTGAATTTATTCTGTCGTTACTGCCGGAGACTTTTGTCTTTTCTCCGAAACTTTATAACGCCTGGAATACAGGTTGCGGGTTAACATTAAACTGTCATGGTCACCCTCTGCCTGTACGCTATACTCATCAAGAACAATTATTCTGGATGATGCCCTTGCAGGATTCAGGCGATGCGACACCATAATGACAATGCCGCCCTGATCGGCAAATTCTTGTAAGCTTTTAATCACAAACTCTTCAGATTCGCTATCCAGCGCAGCTGTTGCTTCATCAACTAACAATACATCCGGATATTTATATAAGGCTCTTGCCAGGGCAATAATTTGTTTTTGCCCACCCGATAAATTATTACCATCCTCTGAAACCTGTGCTTCGTAGCCACCCTGAATGCGCGCAATAAACGGATCAAATCCTCGCGCACTTAAAAACTCACATGCTTTTTTAATTTCATGTTGATCGGTAGACATGCAAACATTATACATGAGGGAACCATCAAATAATTTTGTTTGCTGGGAAACAACCGCTATTTGATTGCGTATTCCGACAATAGAATAATCCAGTATCGATTTTCCATTGACCAATATCCTGCCGGAAACCGGATGATAAAGCGCGACCAGTAAATTTATTAATGTACTTTTTCCCGAACCATTACGACCAAATATACAAACGATTTCTCCGGAGCTTGCTGAAAAGTTTATATTTTTTAACAGCGGTATATTGGTATCATAAGAAAAAGAAACATCATCTAATCCAATATGGTGAATGCGCCCGGGAAAATCTTTACGCACTTCCTCATCAATATTGAATTCGCTTTTGGCAGACAGAATCTCATACATGCGATCAAATGCCACACGGGCTTCCTGTAAATGCATCAACGCATTTCCTAAAACGCCAATTGGCCCCAACATGCCAGTGGCTACCCCCAGGGTTGCAGTAAATTCGCCTACAGTAATATGACCTACCAATGCCTGGTAAGCGGCAATACTTAAAATTAACAAATAGCAAAGTGTACCAATCGAATCAGAAGACAATCCAAAATTCATTCCCGTTAAATGCGCACGAAAGCCTTTTTCAAGCGAGTTTCCATACTTTACGGCGTTTTGTTCGGTGTAATAGGTTTGCTTATTATGCGTTTTGATCAAATCAATATTTTGGATACTTGAAATATAATTGCTTTCATTCTCGCCGTTGGCAACATACATTTCCTGCAAACGGATTTTCATTAATCCTTTGTGAATTAAGGATGAAATAAAAAACAGAGGAAATGATGCCAAGGCAATCAATCCAATCAACACGGAATATTGAAATAAAAAAATAGCGGATATAAGGATATTTAAAAAATTCAAGATAAGGGCATTAAAAACAAACATCACCGTCCCGTGAATCGCTGCCGAATCGTGCATACGGGTAATCAGTGTGCCGGTCTTGTGTTCATCAAAAAATGATTTTGGCAAAAAAATCATTTTGGCAAAAAAAGCGTTTACCAATCGCAAATTAAATCGCTTTCCATGAATGGAGCCCACCAGGGGCTGTAAATACATTGTTGCAATTCGCAGTAACAACAATATAACAAGCACACCTATAGCTTTATAAAAATAGTGGGTGTCCTTACTGGGAATGATGTCATCGATCATTTTTTGGGAAAAAACGGCCAGCGACAATCCCACACCACAACTTATCAGGCCAATGATAAGGGATACCACTAAAAGATTTATATCTTTGTACAATATTGGTAAAAACCAACGCACCTTTTCTGATCGAAATATATTTTTCATTAACAATAACCATGCAATCGCATATTAGTGTGAGTGGCGAAACAACCTATTAACCCAAACCCATCATTTTCTATAACGTTTCCTGCTATGTAAATTGCAGGCGATTTATTTCATTCACAATCAGCTCGCATGATAAGCAGCTTCAATAATATTAGCCGCGTTGGCCAGGCCATTTTCACCCCTAAGCTGTAAAGCAATTTTTTCGGCGTTCGGCTTTAACTCCGGATTATCTAATGCCTTATCAATAAGCGCTTTTAATTTTTCTTCGCAAAACTCTTTACGCAAAATACTGCCGCCTGACACACCCTGCATTTCCAATACCCTGCAATTAAAGGGCTGTTCAAAACCGTAACTTATGATGATGGATGGACACGCCAATTCGGTCATAATGTGGGCGGTCCCTACACCACCGTGATGTACAGCCAATGCGCACAAAGGAATTAGTTTGTCGTAAGAAATAAAGCCACGCAAAAGATAAACATTTTTATCAATACTTTCTTCTGGCCAATCGGCGTGAATAATGACCTTGCGATTAATACTATGGGCCAAACCAAGCAGGCGCGCTTTGAATCCCTCGCGATCACTTTCATATTCCATCATTGTGCCTATGGTTATGAATATCGGCTTTTCATCACCCTGAATAAAATTCAATAATGACTCCGGCACATCCCAATTAATATATGACGGCGATTTAAAAAATCCGCACTGATGATAAGTGTCACTCCAATCCGGTTTAGCGGGATATAAATAATTGCTATAGGCAATCAGGTTAAGCCAGGGAGATTCAATCAAATCGCGCGATATACTGTTGACAGGATTAAGCCCATGCTCGCGCCTGAATTTATTCAAGCGACGTTTGGATGCCCTATTCGTATATGCATCGCATACATCCCAAAGCTCCAGATTGCTTAACCCTGGAAATAATTCGGATGGCAGAAAAAAAGGCGCTTCATGGGCGCTTCGCACCAAGCCTGAAAATGGCCGCAAGGAAATATAACGTTTATTAAATTTTTCAGCGATGCAAGGAACTTCCAACATATAGGTTGGGCCAACGAGAACATCACACTGTGGAGCATACTCATAGGCTTTTTTAACAACCTCGGCAGCCACAAGTTGATATCGCCGCTCCATTAAATCACTTAAATCCTGCAGCGATTTTGACCAAAACTCCACATCCTCTGAACCCAACAATTGCTCGGGAAATAAATGCTGGGAAACGTTAATGCCTTCTATCGCATTTAAAAATGAATAATCGCGACGATTAATTGAAATAATAAATAAATTAATTTCATGTCCACGGCGCGCAAGCTCCTGTGATAAGGAAACCATTAGTTCAATATCACCATTTGAACCATATATCAGGATACCGAATTTAATTGCATTTTCAGGCATATTTTTCCTCGATTAAATCTGCTGCACGCTTAATTCCCTGATCGGTAGACATATGATTGCCCAACTGTTTTGCACGATCATCCAACGAAAAATTTAACAGTGCTTTTTTTAGTAATTGGCTAAATTCTTCTACCGTAAAATCTTTGCGTGACATTATGCCGTGGCACACACCAAGTTTTATCAGCAGTGCACCTATACTGAACTGATCAAAACCATAAGGCACTAATAGCGACGGAACTCCGCAGGCAGCAACCACATGAGTTGTGCCAGCGCCACCGTGATGGACAACAAAGCTACAGCGCCTAAACAAGGCGCGATGATTTATATAACCCGTCGCAAATAAAACGTATTCGTCGGACACCAAACCATAATCTTTATTGGTTAATATAACGGCGCGTGCCCTTTGTGCACGAAACGCCTGCGCTATTTTATTAAGGAACTCCGCAGGCGCGCTTTCATATTCAAGCAAGCTGCCAAACGTCACGCCAACTACATTGCTCCCTTGATCGATAAATTCGTGTATGGCTACATCAGAAGCGCTCAGCGGGGATTCATCGCCGCGATTAAAGTAGCCACACAGATGAAAGTTTTTTTCCCAATCAAGATCATGCGGTAATAAATGCCTGGAAAAGGCGACCAAATTAAGTTCAGAGGAATGATGTACCTGGGTATAAAAATCTGTGCATGGTTCAAGCGTATAAAATTCCCTGAACTTATTAAATCCAGGTAATAAGGCCTGATTTGTGTAAGAGTCCGTGGCCATCCAGGCAGCCATATTTTTATCAGGACCCAAATCATCTGAACCAAAAGGAGGGTAATGCCGTGACTTTATGAAGCTGTGGGCAAAATGCAAACATACATAGGGAATGCCCTGTTGCTCAGCACTAAAACGCACGGGGTACATAAGTCGAATGCTGATTAAAAGATCGACCCTTTTGGCCAATAGGTTGGCCCAGCGTCGAATAGTATTCCGCACAACATTAAATTGTGTATCAAAATAGCGAGATAATTCAGTGTCAGAGAAATTCCAAAATTCTTTATTGCTAAACTCATCCATCGCATTGGTTTTAGGATAAGGAATAACATGGACGTTAAAGCCCTGCTTTTGCAAATGGGAATAATCGCGGTTGCGCAGACAAATAATGGCAAGCTCAATAGAGTGCCCACGCCTAAATAAATTTAATGCCAGCTCTATAAGTGGTTGGATATCCCCATCGGTTCCAAAAGCAAATAAACCAACGCGTAATTTTTGCCCGGACATCAATTCACCTTATCCTTGATGCGTTCGCACACGGCTTCAATACAGCGCACGGCTTTTTTAACACCGTCTTCGCGTTTCATTTTCAGGCGCATATATTGCGCCGCATCTTTATATTTTTGATAGCACATCAATTTACGTAAATCGCCTGCCAATTGAATTTCATCAAAAAGGCGCCGCTCTAATAACGCAGGAGAAACACCCAGGCCGACTAATTTTTCGCCCCAAAAAAATTGATCAAACGCATAACCAATTGTTATTGATGGACAAGCATATTTAAGCGCGGTGTGGACAGTACCGGAACCACCATGATGCACTACACCTGAACAATGCGGCAACACCGCCTCGTGCGCAACATAACCGACTACATACACATTATCATTGAGTTTCCCTTGCTGTTGCGCAGCATGTCCTAATTGAATGATGGCCCTGCAACCTGCAAGCTCGACTGCCTTTAAAAGCATTGAACGCAACACAGTTATATCCGGCTCGTAAAAAGCCATGCTTCCCATTGAAATAAAAATTGGCGGTGAACCGGCATCAATAAATGCTTTTAACTCCAGGTCATCAATTGCTGTTAGCTGGGTTCCATGCAAATAACCACAGACCTCAAAAGTATCACCCCAGTAAGTTTTTTTTGGCTCCAACATTGGACTGTATGCAAGCAGGTTAAGCAATTTCGAAGGATAAAAATGACGTCGCAAATCGGTAACGGACGAAAGCCCCAGGCTTGCACGATATGGATTGACTATGGGTTCCCAATTTTTTTCGATCCAGTCATCCAGCCAAATTTTTGCATTCCCTTCGGAAGGCACATAGACACTATCGACCTGATAAGAAATGAAAGGGACTTTGTATTTTTCTGCCATACAGATAAGTTGATACAGCATGGCCACGCCAATTACCACATCATTTTCCTGGCAAAGCCGATACGCGGCCTGGGAAATTTGTGGTTGAAACGGAGTAAAAATATCGTTAATAAGATATTGCATTTGCGCTTCGATAGACAAATCAAATATCGGAAGCGATGGCGCAGAATAATTAAAGACTGGATCAAACAGGCCGGAAGAATAGCAATGCAAACCATCTATTGGTTTTGGTGAAAATACCTGGCCAAAAAAAGAAGTGTAATACAGAGTGACCTCGTGACCAGCCCTGCAAAGTCCTTCTGCCAAGGCAAACATGGGATACATATCCCCGGCTGAACCACATGTCTGTATTCCAATTTTCATATGCGAGGCCATTTACGGAATTTAATTACCGGGAGCACAAATTAGCTTGCCAATTTTTCGATGAGGTCTGCAGCGCGTTTGGTGCCGCCTTTATCGCGCAACGACTGTCCCAAACGGGCAGCACTTTCGCGATAATGCGGCTGCTGCAAAATTTCAAAAACGGCTTCCCGTAACATTAACGGGCTCATACGACGATATTTAAATTTCTTGCCGCATCCATGAATTTCAATTAAATCAGCATTTACACCTTGATCCCATGCAAGCGGCAAGGCAATCATCGGGAGATCAAAAAATAATGCTTCGTTGACTGTATTAAAGCCCGCGTGAGTTACCACCAGATCAACTTTTGATAAAACTTCCACCTGGGGACATACTTTTTGAACGATAAAATTTTCAGGCCAATGATCAAACAATAGAGGATCTGTATTTGCAATAATGGTTAAAGGCTGCCCGTCAAATGCATCGATAATACGTTTAAAAATAACGCTACGTATATCGTCAAGCAAAGTGCCAATGGAAACATACAATATTGGCCAGTCAGGATTTTTAATTTGCGACCAATCAAATTTATTAGGCTCAGGCCGACCTTCAACCGATGAACCCACATACTCGATAGGCGCTTCAAACACAAAATCTTTATAATGCGGCTTCAGCAAATCAGGAGTCGTAAATGACAAGACCAATTTATCTGAGTTAAAAATAACACGATCACTTTGAACGCCCATTTCTTTTTGCACAACAAGCATTTTATCCAATAAGATTTTTTGGCGTTCGGGATTAAATAAATAGGGTTCAAAATATCCCGGTGGAACAGTGATGGAAGTAGCGTAAGGGATATTATTTTTTACAGCGGCCACTGCACCAGAGAAAGCACTTTCATCCTGGATAATAACATCAGGTTTAAAGCTATCGATTACACCTTGCATGCCGGCATTTAAAATATCGGCAAAAGGTAATTGGGTTTCTTCCAAAACGAAATCAAGCGTTTTGGTTCCTGTCACCGTTGTTCCAAGGTTTTGGCGATCCATAATGCGATCGACTTCCGCTTTACGGGCGCGAACTTCTTCAGGAACAATCCATTGCCCGCCTTCAGGAATAAAGCCCGGATTAATGTCGCGCAGGCTCACCCAACACACTTTATGTCCGCGCTGGATAAGCTCACCGCCTACACTCATGGTCGCAGTGATATGTCCATAAAAAGGCGGAACCACAAACATAAAATTACTCACAAACTTCCACTCCTTTTCAAGGTTAAATAGATTTATAGGGCGCCAGCACGATTCGTGTTGTGCGCTTCAAGTTGCGCAAGTAATAATTCGGCGGCTTTAGCTGCACCGCCACCTGCACGCAATTTTTGCATCATATTTTTAGCAGCTACACTGTATTGCGGATTCTCTAACAGTTCACGAATGGAATCGCGCAATTGGGACGCAAGCAATCGCTTAACGCGTAAACGTAAACCGCATCCGCTTTGTTCAATCAACGCGCCATTACCAAATTGATCAACCGCCATTGGGATAGCCAATACAGGCTTTCCAAAATAAAGGCTTTCATTAATTGTGTTAAATCCACCGTGTGAAATAACAGCGTCAACACGCTGCAATACTTCCAGCTGTGGCCAATGTGACCTTGGAATAAAATTGTCGGGCCATTTATCAAATAACAATGGGTCAGCAACAATCAAAACCGTTATATCTTCGTCAGCAAAGGCTTCGATAACTTTTTTGTATACCGCTTCTTTAACATCATCGAGAAGTGTGCCAGTCGATATATAAATACTTTTACGCGTTAAATTTATTTGCGACCAATCCACGGGATTTTTCGATGGCCGGCCATATAACGCGGGGCCCGTGAAATAATAGTTATCGCTAAAGACTTCTCCACTTACAAATTCTTTGGCGGTATACACAATATTAACCATCGGTGAATTTAATATTTCACGCTCCAATTCAATGCCATGCTTTTCTTTCAAGGCATCCATGGTGTTTTTTAACCATTGGGCATCTTCAGCCGATAATACTTGCGCAGGAGGATAATATAATCCGGGCGCGCTACTGATAGAGGTGGCATAGGGTATATTTAATGTGTGCGCTACCATTGCAGCGGCGACAAGGCCTTCATCATAAAAAATAAAATCCGGTGCTATGCGCGAAAAAATTGCCGGCAAATGTTCTTGCATCAACTCATAATGACGCAACCAAATTTCTTCAAAGGCCCATTTAATCATGCGATTGGCCGAGTGTTTGGTAGCATCTGCCTGGCAAGCTAAAATACTTTCTACGATATGCTGCCGCTGACGAAACTCTTGCGGAAACTCATAGGTTCCGCCTTCAGGAAAAGTCGATTCAGGAAGCGCTGTAACGCCCATCCAAATAACTTCATGGCCACGTTCGATGAGTGCCGCACCCACACCCAGGGTAGGATTTATATGTCCAAAATAAGGCGGGATAATAAATAAAAATTTTGCCATCTTGGTTATTAAACCCCGGTTACTGAAAGCGGTAAAAGCGAGTTGATATGGGATGTAATGAGTTCCGCTGCATATTTTTCGCCGCCCGCGTTCATAAATGATTGCTGTATTTTTTGTGCGGCAATTTTATAACCGGGGTCGGTTAAAACATCCGTTAATGCCGAACGCAAACCTTCAATATTGAGCCGACGGTATTTAAGACGAAGACCCGCACCGCAATTTTTCACTTTAGTGGCTACATAACTTTGATCATGGGCAATTGGGATAGTGATCAGCGGTATTCCTTCATTCAGGGTTTCACACACGGTGTTGTGGCCTGCATGGCAAATAACAGCATCAACAAGCGGAAGTACACGCAGTTGAGGCACATAACGATAAACGAAAAAATTTTCTGGCCATTGCTCACGCATCGCAGGATCAGCTACAAGCACTACTGAAATATTTAACGATTCAAACGCAGCAACAAATTTATCCACCAACTCTGGCTCACAGGGCAATGTCGCGCCCATTGAAATCAGCACAATCGGACGACGCCCTTTTTGGCGTTCAATTGCAGAAATATCAATGTCCCACTCTTTGCGTTTATGTATTGAGGGGCCGATAAAATAATAGCTTGCTGGGAACCGGGATTTTTGTAAAAAAATTTCTGTGGTATAGACCAGGGTAATGGGTGCAGACCACACAAGCGCATCGGAAATTAAACAACCCATGTCGCGCTGGAATTTTACCACTTGCTCCTTTTCAAATTCATGGACCTCCGGAAATTCTAACGATGGATCTATAGTCGCCGGTGTAGTAACCGATGTAGCGTAGGGAATCCCCTGTTGATGCGCAAATAATGCGCCCGAGAATGCTTGCTGGTCAGTGACAATAAAATCAAAATGAAAGTTTTGACTGATGGATTCTAATTGTCGATATATATATTTATTTTTAGGAACCAAATCGTTTTCATATAAATTCTTCACACTTTGCAAACCAAAAGGCTGGTCTTGTTGCGTTTGGGATTCTGCCGAAGCTTCATTGGCAATGTGAATAAATTCCCCGCCTTTGGGTAACATATGTTCAATTGAAGGAATCTGGCAAATCCATATCACCCGAAAACCGCGCGCCAACAGGCTGGCCCCCAAACTTAAGGTTGGATATATATGGCCCAGATAGGGCCAGGTAACTATGGCTACGGTTGTCATTAAACCTTGGTCTCATCAATAATTTCAGTGTGTTTGATGCGTTACAGCAGTGACAAGCTTTTATAGCGTACCCGGCGCAATAGCCTGGTCAACTGATTCAAAAGAAGGATTGCTGAATGATGCTGACGAATTCAAAAACTCTATTATTCTTTTGGATGACTGTTCAACTTTTTCAACAAAAAAATCATGGCTACCCTCTTCAAGATATATATCTGTAAAAGGTATCCAGTTCATAATACGAACCAATTCCTTGCAGCAGATTGATTCACGTCCGAACGCTAATAAAACCGGCGATTTTATTTTTGCAAAATCAGCTTGCTGGAATTCTTTTTCGTTATTCATATCCTCAGCAAAGGTTGTATGGTTAAATACATATTCATACATGTTAAATGTATTTTGCATTTGCCTTTTGCTTCTGAAAAAATTTTCCCTTACATCGGTATTCAGGTAGTGCACAAAATAATTGAAATGATCATAGGTGTACGAGCCACGCGCCATAAGCGGCTCCCTGGATTTATCCGGTACTTCTATGGTGACAACTTTTCCGATTCGCTCCGGAAATTCCATTGCACATTTCAGCGCAATCAAACAGCCAAAGCTGTAGCCAAGCAGGTGAACTTTTTCCAGCCCCAGGCTATCAGCCAATCCAACAACTTCTTCGGCAAATGTTTTTAAATCGTAGCCAGTTTCCATCCTGTCACTTCTGCCCTGACTCTTTAGATCGAACAAAATGACTTTGTATTCTTTTGCAATAAACGGCGCGATAGTGAGGTAGTATTGGGCTAAATTACCAAACATGCCGTGAATCATAATAATGGCTTCACGGCCCTCCGGGTTCAGGACCTGCACATTGAGTCCCAAACCATTTTTTAACTTAACTATTTGCATTATCGATAAACTCAACCACATCGCCGATACTTAATGCGATTAATTGATCAAGGCTTAACTTGGCAACCCACTCAGACATGTTGGCATTATTGCCATATTTCGCTTTAACTTTTTCAGCGAACTCTACAATTTCAATACTTTCCATTTCAAGATCGCCGGTGAGCGTACTCTCTAAACCCAGATCATATTCACCAATAAAATCTTCACCAATAATAGCGGTCAGTAATTCTTTTACGACTTCATGGGTATCATTTACGACTGTACTCATTTTTTAAATGCTCCTGTTTTTTTGTTTATAAATTAAATTATCCAGCCAATAATATACTGTTTGTACTTTACAGTTCTAATTATTTTTTGGTGTATGTGAAGGTCAAAACCGCTTGCAGCATGTACGCTATTGTTGCTATCTGTGTTTACACATTGTGTATTTACATATTTCTTATAAACCGCTTTTGCCGTTTGTATACGGGCCACCCATTCATCGGTATTGCATAGGTTTGGCTTCAGGTTTTTTTCTTCCTGACTCAAAAAATTATCCATAGGATTTGATTCGGCTTGCCTGATCTCACCAATATCAACTACCAGTTCCTGGTGGTCACCAGCCAATGCCACAGTGCAATTTTTTGCAGTGGCGATTGACGTATTGATGATGCTATCTCCGTAGCTTACCGCAAAAATGCCGGACTCATTATTATCGATAACAAAAGATGCAGGATGCATGACTCTGCCCTGGGCATTCAAAATAACATCACGGATCGCATCTTTTGCGGCAATTGCCCGGCATAAATATTCACGCTGTTTTGCTACTGGCAATTGTTTATAAAATAAATTTTCAGCGTTATTTAAATATATTTCAGCCATGATAAGCCAGGTGTTGGCTTGTTTATATCGAGCCCCTTCCAACACAAACAATCCGTCACCCAAACGCTGGGATAAATGTTTTCCTTCAATTTTGGACAACAAACTCCAACCGGTATCATCCAAATCAGATTTTTTTGTTTTCCAACCGGTAAACTTACACCAGGGTTGCTGAGATCGCGTCAACTCGATGGTCGAGTAATAAAAATTTTCATCTTCACTGGTTGTGTATGCGCGACAATGAAAATCGCCCAGTTGGTCGAGGGGATTTTGATAGAAATCGATTTGCTCAACACCCACGGGAAAAGAACGGAGGCTATTGCCCAGGAAATGATTCATCAACCCAACAGTTTGTCCCATATTATCAAGCATGGCGCCTTTGATGGAGTTGCCTGTTATGGATGTCTCTAAAGATTTTTCGGTAAAACGAACAATGTCTTTTATCCCCTGGTAAAGGGGACCATGGAACATGTAGCCTTGGGAATATATTTCCACCGCCAACACTGGTGGCTGCAAATCTTTTGCCTGGATGACAGGAGGATTAAATACAGATGCAGCATTACTATCCGTGTGGATGATTGCTTCAAATACATCATCAATAAAAAATTTAATGACGTTTTCTGTTTGCCATTCGCCCTTGAGTTCCAATCGCCTGTTTTCTTCCAGCCATAAAAACTGATGGACTTTGACAGAGGTTACCCTTGCAACCTGAAGGCTTGGAAAACTTGCGAGGAAAAACTCTGTCACCACATCAATAAAAAGTGTGAAGGGTACAATTGGCTGCTGTTCATGATCAAAATTTTGTGTAATAGAACGTTTCCTAAAAGGACAGTGATCTATTAAATAAGGAAAAGATGCCAATGAAAAATCTATATTCTTTTTGATATTGGTGCGAGCCACGGAAGACTGTTGCGCAACTGATGGCCGGGAAAAGGTTCCGGACGAACCCAGCATATTTAAAAAAGCTTCCTGTGCCTGATTAATTTGCGCAAGGTTTTGTTTAAACACATTGAATATTTTATCGTTGATTCCAGTGCTGTCATTGTCGGTTGAAGCAGCAGGCATAAGTTTATTAAGAATATCCTGGTCAATAATTTGCTCAACATCAATCAGGGCGGTCTGTATATCTATCTTCGATGCCATAGACCTTGGCTTTACGCTATTTTTTTTATTTCCATTTGCAATATTTAATATCGATAAATCGGCTGTTCTTCCATCGACAAATAAAGCAGCAACCACACGCTGTAGTTGGGCAAGCGTGCCCCGCTTTGAATGGCTTGAAGCGATTATCGAAAAACGCTTCCCGTGGAGAATATTTGACACAAATCCGGTCAGTGCACCTTCACCAATTTGGATAAACGCACGCACGCCATCCTCATACATATTTTCAATCAACGCCCGGAATTGAACCGGGTGCGTAATAAAATCAGCGATGCTTTGCTTAATGATTGCAATATCAATTTGAGTTTCATATTTGCTTGCTGAAATACAGGACCAAATAGGAATCTGTGGCAACCCGACATCAACCAGGCTATTCAGTGCATCGCGCACACCGGCAACATATATATCTGCAAAAGGTGTGTGATAACCGGTTTCAAACGGCAACAGGTGACTTGTGATTCCACCCGCCAATAATTTTTCCTGGAAGCGCTGGATGCACTCTGGTCGTGCAGATACAACAACCTGTTGATGGCAATTGTCGTTGGAAATATAAACTTCTGTTTCGTCTTGAAGATATTCCTTTAGTTTAGTTATTCCGCAATTGACCGATAAAAAACCGGCGTTGATTGCGGGATGCTCTTTGCTCGACAGGCTTTCGTGCATCTTGTGCATGACATCTTTATTCAAGAGTGAAATAGATCTGCCAGCGGTCCATTCACCCAAACTGTGCCCCGAAATTGCATCAGGTTTTACATCGAGCTGCTTGAGCGCAGCATCAATCATGATCTGAAAATCTTCCAGTTTTCGTTCGTAATTTTCGCGGGTACTTTTTAATAAATTATCCGATAACTCAACTGATAAATAAGCCGCAAGCTGTGCAATATCAGCATCATTAATGCCGTTGATGGCGGGAACATCCAACCCCGGAAATAGAAAGGCAAGCTTGTCGCCACTGCCTTTCAAAAGTGGTTCGCTGCTAAACCATACGTCTTGGCGATCCTTCCATTCCACACCTTTCTGAATAATTCGCACCGCAAGTTCGCGCCGCTTTTCAGTGGGATTAAACAATGCAATACGAAACTTGCCTTCACCAAGGTGACTTTCTTTATTAGTGACAGCGGCAATTAATTCTGCGGCTGAATCGCGCGCAAGTAATACAACGGAATTTTCTTCAACGCTGGCCAAATTAAAAGGAATATTTTCATAATGCTCAAGTATGACGTGCGCATTGGCACCACCAAATCCAAACGCATTAACACCTGCTCGCCTTGGTAAACCGGATTGTTCCCACGACAGCGGTTCAGTAACAGGCTGGAAATGTGATTCATGCATAGCAGCCAGAGGCTCACTGCAATTGATCGTGGGAGGAATAATTCCTTTATACAGCGCCATAACGGTTTTGATAAAACCGGCCATACCAGCCGCGGCCATTGCGTGCCCAATTAATGCTTTAACTGCACCAAGCCCCGCTTTTTGCGCGCCATCTATACGAGGAAAAGCTGTTATCAATGTCTGTAATTCTGTTTCATCTCCTAACACAGTTCCTGTACCGTGCGCTTCAAGGTAGCCCAAATGACGTTCGCTGTAACCGGCCATATCCCATGCGCGATCAATTGCTTTGACTTGACCCACTGAAGACGGACTCATCACACTTGCATGGCTGCCGTCACTGGAAATACCAATACCTTTAATAACAGAATAAATTCGGTGTCCATCAGCAATAGCATCTTGCAGGCGTTTTAAAACAATAAAACCGCAACCTTCACCGGTGAGTATTCCATCTGCATGTTGATCAAACGGGCGAACTTCCTGTTGTTTTGACAAGGCACCAAGGGTTTGGAAAAAACTGAACATACTTGGGCATTGAAGCAAATGTATAGCACCGACAATAACGATATCGCAGCGCCCGGATTGCAATTCCCGCATGCCATTTTCAATTCCCAATAATGAACTGGCGCATGCTGCATCGACAGTGTATGCAGGGCCTCCGCAATTAAATCGATTGGCAATTAATGACGCAGTAAGGTTGGGGACTACGCCCATAATATTTTGGGCGTTGAATGTTCCAATCTGCTGTTGATAGGCTTGCTTGACCCGTAAAATATCTGCTTCGTTTAATTGGGGACAAAAGGTTCTTAGCAAGCGTGAAATATTTTCTCCGCCGTCGACAATTTCATTCAGCTTGTAAGATTCCCGCCCACCAAAACTGCCTTTACCGATAATAATTCCGGCATTTTCAAGCGATAATTTTTTTTCAAATATGCCCGCATCTTCCAGCGCTAATTTTGCGAGCTTCAATGCGACCAGGTGTTCGGCTTCGGTTCCCTGGATTGAATTAGGAACCATCCCGAATTCTATGGGATCAAATTCGAGGTACTCATCGACAAAGCCGCCTTTATTCACGGAATGACGGTCAATAGAATTGGCTTCAGGATCAAAAAATAAATGCGGCACCCTCGATTCAGGTGCAACACTGATGCCGGATTTTTTGCTAATTATATTTTCCCAATAGCTCGCTAAATCTTTAGCGCCGGGAAATACACAAGACATACCTATAACAGCAATATCGTTAGAGCTGGTTTTCATAGTAGATTTGGGCCACTCTTATCGTTGGTCAACGACTTAAAATTGTTCTTTCGCTTGGCTCATATCCTTCACAGGCGTCATTAAAATCGCCTGCCCACCATCTCCATATAGCAATTCATTTAAAAATGCTTTTGCACCTTCTTTCAATGGAATCAGGGTTACGCCCCGGCGAATAAAATCCTGTTCCAGAGAATGATCGATCATGCCCTTGCCTTTCCAGGGCCCCCAGTTAATCGCAATGACACGAGTAGCAGATGACGCCCTGGTGAGGGCATTTGCCAGTTGATCAAACACAGCGTTAGCAGTGCCGTAATCAATTTGTCCTTTGTTACCAAACACGGAAGTGACGCTGGAAAATAATACGCAATATTTTAGTGATGGCTGAAACTCTTCCACCAATACGCTCAATGGCGCAAGCTTGGTGGCCAGCACACGATCAAAGGATTCCGGGGTTTTATCAACCGTCAACTTATCTTCAAGATGGCCGGAAGCATGGATAACACCATCAAGCTTTCCAAACTTGTTTTTTATATCGCAAATTAGTCCGGAGAATTCATCACTATTAATCAAGTCTGCGGCGAAATATGAAACACGCGCACCACAAGATTCCAATTTTCGTTTGGTCAGCAAGATCTGGTGCTGTTTATAAATGAGTGATGCACGCACTTCCAACGCTTTTGGGCTACTGAATTTTTCATGTTTCAGCAAATGCGTTTTTATCTCGGTAATTGAACGGGATAATTCTGCATCCGTTACAGGTTCAGCATTAAAATCTGGCGCAACTGTTCGACCTGCAAGAATGTAATGGCAGGGTACAGTCAACGCCATATGCTGCAATATTTCGGCGGTAATTCCCTGGGCGCCCCCCATGACCAATACCACATCGTCCGGTTGCAGTTGGGTTTTGGGTGCTGAGTTAAAATCCCAGGGTATTTCTTTTAAGCCATTAATGAAGCGTTGGCCATTGGCATAATGCACAAGCGTATGTGATTTTTGAGGTTGGGAAAATTCTTGCAGCACGCATTTTACGACACGCTCATCACTTTCTTTTGCAAGATTTATTTCCCGACAAATTGCAGGCCACTCTTTATTTAAGCTATTGATAAATCCATAAGTACCGCGCAACTCCTTTAGCATGTCAGACGGTTTAGTGTGTTTTAGAACGCGGGCTTCAACATCACTTGCAACAAAAAACCATTTTAAAACAGCGGGATTTAATGATTTTGTTAATGCAAATAATTGTGCAGGAGATAGATGTTGCTGGCTGGCTTGCAAATCCAGATAAATAAAACCATGCAAATGCGCCAATGATTGCGCGTCGCTGGATAAGCTTTCTACCTGTGCCCCCACGTTTTTCATTTGCTCACATAACCGGGCAAAACACGAAGACCCATCATCAAAGATGCCGATAGATTTTCCACGCAACAAGGCATCATCTTGCACGGCATCAAGCGGATAATTTAATAATTCAAATGTATAGCGGTGTACTTCATCATCTACTGATTCAGTAACCGCTTGGGACTTTTTTCCTTGCTCACCTCCAACAACCCGAGCGTCAGATTCAAAAGCTGCAGCTATATCTTTCAGCGTTTTTCCCGCTGAGGCTTGCGCTAATAATTGGGCGCTTAAACTTTTACCTTCAGCGGTCAAAGCAGTTTTTACTGCGCTAATAATTTCAGCACGCTTGATGGAATCAATACTTAAATCTGCTTCCAGATCCATGTCCATACTGAGCATATCCTGAGGATATCCAGTGCGATCACTGACAATATTTACCAACAAAGCAGCAATAGCTACTTCAGGCTTAACCGCAGATATATGTTCCCGGGATGAAACAGGTTCGGATGCTACAATACCAGTTATCGCATCCGCAGCATTTACCGTGCTGACCTGTGATTCCATGCACCCGATCAGCTCACGAATAGTTTTCATTGCGCCCAAACGTGAAGTTAAACTTTCTATATTGGCAGTGTGGAAGCTGGCTGAGAATTGAGTCTTTAAGGTGCTTACAATTTCTGCGCGTTTGATAGAATCGATACTTAAATCGGCTTCCAAATCCATATCAAGCTCCAGCATTTCCACGGGATAGCCGGTTTTATCGCAAATTATTTTCATAATAGCTGCGGAAACCTGTATCGCAGTTTGTTGCGGCGCTGCGACTTTAAGCGTGGCCGGTTTTATTTCCGGCCTTGTAACCAGGGCCACGGGTGCATCATCAGCAATTGATTGATTTATAAATTCACGCGAATTATTTTTTTGCTGCAATACGGGTGCGTCCGGGGAAGCAAAAGCCTGGCTAATTGCCGTAGGTATTTTTCCTTCATTGAAATAACTCAACATCACATTCTGTTGTGCTTCAATCATCGCTCGCATATTGGCGAGATAATCTAAAATCAATTTCTCTTTCACGATATTTTCCGCAATAGTAGATTGTAAGTGCATAACCATCTGATCGCGCGGCACCGCCTGGTCACGAGACAATAAGGCAACAGGTTCAACCAATTCCTTAAAGCCGTGCGCCGGTGCAGGCATAAATACCGGATCAGCCCGGTTGCCACGCAAAAGCCAAAGTACATTGGATTTACGTTGCGCACGCAGCTCGGGCAAATTCAAACTTTTGACCCCGCGCCCCGCGTATAATTTTTCAAATTTTAATGTGCGTCCTGTGGCAATATATTGCGCCAGCATATTTACCAAATGACTTAATCCCTGGCCATTTTCCGCGACGGTAAAAAAAGTTTTTGCTTTTTCGTTGACTATATCTTTAGCAATATTCGTCAGTATGCGCCCCGGCCCTGCCTCAATAAAAATCTTGACGCCGCTGTCATACATAGCCTGGATTTGCTCTGCAAATTTCACTGGCTTTACCAGATGCTCACACAGGCGAGCTTTTATGGCAGCGCCCTCAGTTGGATAAAGTGATGCAGTCGTATTTGACCAAACCGGTAAAGTGGCCGATTCAAAATCATAAGCGCCAAGGGCATTTGAAAACAGGGTTTCTGCAGCTGCAATTACCGGGCTATGAAATGCACATGCAACCGGTAACTGTTTATATGCCTGGCCAATTGAATCCAAGTGCAACATAAAAGCGTTGATTGCATGTGTTATTCCGGCAACAACCCATTGAGTATTTGTGTTGTGATTAGCAATAAATACACCAGGAAAATCTTTAATCATTGATTCCAGTGTTGGCTTGGCGATATTCAGCGCCAGCATTGCACCCGGATCATCTTTTACAGAACCCAGGATAGAGTTTGCACGCGCTTGGCTAATCGAAACCAGATCATTTTCGCCAATCACACCGGCAAAGGTTAATGCAGGAATTTCACCATAACTATGACCCGCCAATTGATCGGGAACAATACCAAAACTGTGCAACAATTTCGCAACCGCCACATCAACTATGCCGAGTAAGGGCTGCGCATTTTCTGTGCGTGTTATGGTTTGCTTTTGTGAGCTTAATTGTTCAGGATTAAATGTCCGGTTTGGAAATAAGATTTTTTGCAAGTCGGAATTATTTTTTAATAACTCCCGCATCCGAGGGAAAGCAACAAACAAATCTCGCGCCATATCAATTCGCTGGCTACCTTGCCCTGAAAACAAAAATGCAGTTTTACCTGCAATCGCCTCAACCGGATAAACTCCTTCCAACGGTTTCTTCTGGTTGATAGAACGCAATTTCTCAGCGAGATCCTGGCGGCTATGCGCTGCAAAAACCCATTTCATTGGCAAATCGCTTTGGGTTGCCAAGGTGTAAGCAAGATCGCACAAGCGTAAATTGGATTCCTTTTCAATCAGGAACAACAATTCTTCAATTTGCTTTACTAAAACAGTGTCATCATTTGCACGCAGTACAAATAATTCACTGGGCCATAATTCACGGGTAGTTTCCGGGTTTTGTTCTGCAAGATGATTTTCCAGGACCATGTGGAAATTAGTTCCGCCAAAACCAAATGCACTCACACCCGCTACACGACGTTCATCCGTCCAAACAGCCGCTTGCTGCTGGAATTCAAACGGAGATTCTTTTTCGACATAGGCTTTGTTAGGTTGTTGCAGGTGTAAAGTCGCCGGTTTCACACCGTGGTAAACCGCGAGGGCAGTCTTAATCACTGCCGCCAAACCAGCAGCACATTTAGTGTGGCCAATCTGGGTTTTAACTGAACCCAAACTAATTGAATTTTGTGATGCCCCTGCCTCAGCAAAAAATTCGCTCAGGGACTCCAGCTCAACTTTATCGCCAACCACAGTGCCCGTTCCATGAGCCTCTATAAGGCCTACGTGCAATGGATTAACGTTCGCTTCTTTATAGGCTCGCTCATAAGCCTTCATCTGGCCATATTTGCGCGGCGCGGTGAGGCCCAAACTTTTTCCATCACTGGATGCACCAACACCTTTTATCACGGCGTAAATTTTATCTTTATCACGCAGGGCATCTTCAACGCGTTTCAAGATTAAAACACCGACACCTTCACCTAACGCAATTCCGCTTGCATCAGCAGAAAAGGATTTGCAAACGCCTTCGCTGCTCAATGCACCAACGCTGGAAAATTTCAGGTAATCAATTAAATCATTGTGTAAATCAACGGCACCGGCCACCACAATATTGGCGCGATGATTTTTTAATTCCTGGCAAGCAATATCCACAGCCGCCAAAGATGATGCACAAGCGGCATCCACTACAAAATTTCGCGCACCGAAATCAAGGCGATTTGCAATACGGCCAGAGATAACATTTGGTAAAGTGCCCGAAAATGAATCTTCCGTTAACGACGGCAGGATATCATCCAACTCTTCCGGCAAATCTCCAAATAAACGCGGCAGTGTTGCGCGCAGTTCATAACCCAACAGTAATTCCGAGCCACCTTCTGTACCAAAAATAACAGCGGTGTTTTCACGATCAAGCAAATCATTTTTCCAATAGCCGGCATCCACAAGTGCATCTTTGGTGGCTTGCAAACTGAGTAATTGTGCCGGGTCAATAGCAGCTAAAGATTGCGGGGGAATGCCAAATTCTGTGGGATCAAATTCGGTAGCCGGAATAAATCCGCCCCACTTTGAATTTGATTTAGCGCCTTTTTTAGCGGACACATCAAAGAAAATATCACTGTCCCATCTTTCTTTTGGAACTTCAGCAATAGCATTTTTATTTTCTAAAATATTTTGCCAATATTGCTGTAGATTTTGGGCCTCCGGCAAAATACACGCCATGCCGATAATGGCAATTCCCTGATCGTTATTTTTATCCGCGGTAGAATCCGAAAACGATTTGAGCGTTTTGCGAAGAATATCCTTCGCACCATCCGTTACCAGTTTATGCAAATCAGCAATGGTTTTGGTTTCCTGGGTCATAGTGGCAACCTGGCCAACCATATACAAACCATCTTGATATTGCTCGGCTTTCGCACAAGGCTCTAATCCATTTTCACCACGCTTTAAACCTTTTGAGGCTACGCGCAAGCGCCCAACATTCAGCGCTTCCAATTCAGACTGCACTATTCGGCTATCTGTATTGCCCGCCAATAATTGAGCCCTTGTCTCATTAAAATATTTTGCAAAGGGTGTTTTTAAACAGCGAACAACATGGCCGGGAGAAGATTCCAACAAAGTGGTTTCGGCTTTACTGGCACAGAGATGCTGATACTGATCCAGGATTGCTCCAGCACCAACGGCCTCTTTGGTGTAGAGATAGGATGTGCCCATAAGCAGGCCCACTTTTGCCCCGCGCGCAACCAGCGGCGCCGTCATGATATTTACAAAAGCGGCTGAAAATTCATTGTGGATTCCACCGGCAAAATAACAGGTAAGATCACCCAAATTATCTTCGTTAAGCAAACGTGCAACACTTTTTTCCCACAACACAAAACTTGATAAAGGCCCAACATGACCGCCACACTCTCTGCCCTCAAAAACAAATTTACGGAGCTTTTCTTTTAGGAAATTATCGAGCAGAGCCTCGCTGGGCGTGTGTAAAAATACTTTTGCGCCCAGACTTTCATATTGTTGAACGTGAGAACTGTTTCCACCAGCCACCAGGACACAGGGTGGCTTTACGGCCTTGATATATTCGAATTGTTCCTGTTGCAGGTCTTTATCAATAAAACCTAACACACCAACACCCCACGGCTTGCCAGCCAAAAGGGCTTGCGTTTTTTGCAACAGGGTTTGTGCCTCTTCGCCCTTTAACATTGCCAACGCAAAAAAAGGCAATGCGCCCTCTTGCGAAACAGCATTAATAAATTCGGGGGCATCGCTAACGCGGGTCATTGGCCCTTGCGCAATGGGGTAGTTAACACCCATATCTCGCTTAAATCGCTGGATGTTGATGTCGGCATGGTCATAAGACTGACGCAGATGCGACTCTATACTCCACCGCAATTTGTTGACAAAATTTTCGAGATTGCCGAAACGCTCGCGAATGGCAATTGCTAAACCAACAGCCTGACCAACAACAATGACTGGATTTTCTGGTGAATGTTTTTGCCCAAGGCATTCGTTAAAAAAAAGTTCGCTAATGTGTGTTTTGCTTAAATGCCTGGGCCAAAAAGGAAGGTTTACATAACATCTCTGACCAAACAATTCACGCGTTTCAGCACCATCCAATCGTGCAAATAATTGTTGGAAAGATTCAGGGACACCCAATTCAGGAAGCAGATAACAAGCTTCTTCCAATACCACTCCCTGTGCACCAAGCGCCATTGCTGCAGCTGCATTATGGAAACCTATACCGCCACGCAACCAAACAGGTAAATGATATTGGGAAGCTATTTTTTGAAATAAAATAAAAGTTGCATCATCGCCGACTTGTCCAGCAGCTTCGTTTCCTTTAACAACGAGACCCATTGCGCCCTGGTCGACGGCAAAGCTTGCTTGCTCTTCAGACGAAACTTCATAGATTAAATTGCAGGGACGATCAGGAAAAATAAGGCCAGCTTTGGCGATGCAGTATATGTGCGGGTTTTGTAGCCATTGCAGATTATCAGTGAGCTGGTTAACAAAAACAGCCACCGGCAATTGGTGTTGCGAAAATTGTACATGCTGATCGGTATCGACATCACATGCGATCAGGGGAACCACACCTAAACGTGATGCATTTCGAATAAAAGCATGGGAATTATCCCCGAAGGAATTCAATAAAAAAAATTCCGGGAGACTATTCTTCGCGAACGTCTTCATAAAACCTCATTGTCATTTCACACATCCCAGTCTAACCTTGAAAAATGTTGAACTATGGCAATTTGGTTCAGGAAAATTACCAATATAATTTAGTTTTTAGCTGAATACTTTTCGCATATAGCGGCTGGACTTGCGGATAGAAAAATATGCATTTTTTACGTTAGTGGTTATAGTTGCACACTTGAATTTAAGCTTGGAAGTCTATAGAAACACGCATCATAACTCAATATAAACCCGCCATTTCCATACCAAAAAACCTTTACTTATAACAACTTAATGGCTTATATAGAAGCCAGGCTTTGGGTGCAAAACAAAAACGAAAACGCGAGAGGGAAAATAAATCCTGACAAGGCCTGGCATTAAAAATGTCGGTGAAAAGTTAGCGATAAAACCAGGATAAATATCCAAATAATGGCTACCAAATTCGTCGAAAAAGCTTATCCTATAACGCGCCGCATCTGGCCGTGCCGGATTTCCAGAATAAATTTTTAAACATTAGCATCGAAAAAGAACCAGGCGCCAACATACAATCCACACAACAATATTGGCACTTCGCAACCCGGCTGTTTAATAATAATGACAAGTTTAATTCGCCATATAATTTCAGGTAGGAACAATGGAAGCTACACCGCGTTATTCTTCATTACCCGCTACAGCCTATTACGACCAGGCTTTTTTTGACCAGGAAATAGAGCAATTATTTGGAAAAGCGTGGCTACTCGTTGCAGTTACCATGGAAATTCCCAATAGCGGCGATTATGTTGCGAAAGATATTTTGGGAGTTCCCATCATTATCTGGAATGTTGACGGAAAATATCATGCCTATATCAATGTGTGCCCGCATCGCCATAGCTTGCTTGTCAATCCAAACACGAGCGGCTCGAATGAAATCTTACGCTGCCCATACCACGGCTGGGAATTTAATGGCCATGGCAATGTTTGTAAAATCCCCGAGGCGCAATGCTTTAAAGGATTAAAAAAAGAAGGCTCACTGGCGCTAAAGCCGGTTCAAATAGAGCAACTGGAAAACCTGTTATTCATTCGCTTAAAGACAGATGAAACAGAAACCCTGGAAAATTTTATGGGCAGTGATGTCTATTCAAATTTACAAAAAATATCCAGGCGAGCATCAGGTTTAATCGCATTACACAATGTTGACCTTCCCTGCAATTGGAAATTAATGTTTGAAAATGGCATTGAGGACTACCATACACCGCTCATCCATAAAACAACCATTGGCCAGGGTTTGGACTTAAAAAACAGTCATTATTTTTACGGCCCGACACAAAATGAGAACGGCTGTTTAATGTCAACCCCGCGCGAGGGAAGTGCCGAAGGATTTAGTATCCATGCACCTTTTTTAACCATTAGCCTATTTTCGGGATTGCATACTTCCGTTAATAACCAGGGCGTTAACATAACCACCTTTGAACAAGAACTGCCTGTCACCGCGACAACGAGTGAGCGCAAATTATGGGTTATGTGTAATAAACGCCTGGCCCCGGATATACAAAAAACGGCGGGTGAGAATGTTTATAAAGTAATGCTAGAAGACCAGGCGCTCATGGCAAATAATCAAAGAGCCAAACAAAATGCTTATTCACCACAGTTATTGGGTATCTACGAATCAAGGATTAGTTTTTTCCATGAGTATCTTGAAAAAAAATTAAACTTAAAATAATCGAACATCGGTATTCCTTATCATCCCCACAAAAACCTGAATGATAATGTTTAATATTTGGTGGAACATCCGTTAGGCAGTACACTTCGCTCCATCCACAATATTTTTTTCTACGGAGATAATCTAGTGTCTGTTGATTGGAGCGGAACAACCGTAAGTTATCCTGGAGATAAATGCATTCATGAACTTTTTGAAACCCAAGTCAAAAATAATCCGGATGCCATTGCAGTTGTGTATGAAAACCAGCAGCTAACCTATACGGAGTTGAATAAAAAAGCCAACCAGCTGGCACATTACCTTGTTAATAAAAAGCAGATTAAACCGGATACTCTTGTGGGTGTTTGTGTAGAACGTTCACTGGAAATGGTTATTGCGGTTATTGGTATTTTAAAAGCGGGCGGCGCTTATGTACCGCTAGATCCTTATTATCCCGCTGCACGATTAAGTTACATGCTGGCGGATTCCAATGTAAAAACAGTTCTTACATTAACGCATTTATTAACTTCCTTGCCTATTAAGACGGAACAGGCTTTATGCCTGGATGATGACAGTGTCCAACAAAATCTTGCGCAAGAATCCATTCACAATCTGGCGCCACAACAACTTGGTTTACATTCACATCATCTCGCTTATGTTATTTATACTTCGGGTTCTACCGGCAATCCCAAAGGTTCTTTATTAGAGCATACAGGCTTATGTAATTTAGCCATCGCACAACAAAAAGGTTTTGGCGTTACTCCAACAAGCCGCGTTTTACAATTCGCGTCCATGGCATTCGATGCCGCTATTTCCGAAATTGCCGTTACATTATGTGCTGGTGCGCAATTAATTGTGGTATCCAATACAACAATAAAAACAATAACGGAACTTGAAGCGACCATACAAACTTTGCAGGTTACCCACGCAACCTTACCACCAGCATTACTCCCTTTGTTAAATCCATCAGCATGGCAGAGTGTGCGCACTTTAGTTATTGCAGGGGATACCTGCAGCATCCAGGTTGCCAATCAATGGGCTGAGAATCGCACGCTGATTAATGCTTACGGCCCTTCAGAGGCAACCGTCTGCGCTACCATGGGGCAGTATCGCTATGGGCAAGAGTGCCTACATATTGGCAAACCTTTGCAAAATATCCAGGTATATGTGCTGGATGAAAATCTCAAACTATTAGCAGAAGGTATTGCAGGTGAATTACATATTGGCGGTGTTGGATTATCCCGCGGCTATTTGAATCGCGACGATTTAACGGCGCAAAAATTCATTCCCAACCCCTTTTATGACAAACAAAATATTAGCAGCAGCACACGCTTGTATAAAACGGGCGATTTAGTTCGCTGGCTACCTGACGGCAACCTGGAATTTTTGGGACGCATTGATAATCAAATAAAAATTCGCGGATTTCGTGTTGAGTTGGGTGAAATTGAAAACTCCCTGGTAACACATGATGGAATCAAAGACGCCATTGTATTAGCCAAGACTTCATCACATGATGATAAATTTTTGGTGGGCTACGTCCTGGTCGATAATGAATTAATGCAAGCCCCCCATGCGGCGACTATCGAATCGCTTCGCCAACACCTTGGCCATAGCTTACCGGATTATATGATTCCGGCCCGGTTTGTATTATTAGAAAGTTTTCCAATAACACCCAATGGAAAAATTGATCGCAAAGCCTTACCTGAACCCGACATGGGAAATCAGCAAGAATATATTCCACCTCGCACTGATTTTGAAAAAGATTTGTGCTTGATCTGGCAACATGTTCTTGAAATAGAGCGAGTTGGAATTTTCGATAATTTTTTTCAGCTGGGCGGACACTCACTAAAAGCCATCAAATTAATCACCAAAATGCAAACGCTTGGCGTCGACATTCTGGTTAAGGAATTAATACAATCTCCCACCATTGCAGAAATATCCGCGATAGCCAAACAAAAAGAATCTGCCAATCAATATCACTATCAATACACGCAAGGGGATAAAATATATAGTCTTCCCAATCGACAACTTCTATTTAAAAATGCCTATCACAATCATTGGAATATTGATGGAATTATAAATATAGAAAATGCTGATAGCGCAATTTTAGAACAGGCGTTGAGGGCAGTTATATCCGAACACCAAGGTTTGCGAAGTGTGTTTTATCTTGAAAACGAAATGGTTTGTGAACGTATTGCTGATTTGCCGAACGCGCCTTTATTAGAGGTTATAGATTTATCGGGATACGAATCACAGGAAGCTCGCTCAACACAAATAGAAGCGCTGGCAACGCAAATGCAGGCCACGTTAGATTTAACAAAAAAATTGTATCGTTTCATTTTATTTTTTTGTGGTAATGATTCACCCGCAAGATTTGTCTGGATTATTCATCACTCCATTATTGATGGCTACAGTATAGGGATATTTGTACAAGAGTTGCTGATTCGCTACGCAGCCTTAGTCGCAAATGAAGTATGCAAATTACCAAGACCGACAACGCCGGTTGTTGAATGGGGTCATTATTTACATCACTACATTAACTCCAGGCAGGCTAAAGAACAGATCAATTATTGGACCTCCCTGGCCTGGGATAAAGTAGGTGCTTTGATGGATTTCCCCGAGGGATTAAAAAAGAATAAATCCCATGATAAAACCCTCTATGGCAATGACTTTAATGTCACTAAAAAACTAAATGCAACTTATAGTGCGAGTCTGCTGGCAGGAAACTGGAAGCATACCGATATCACTGCGGCCGATATTATTTTTACCGGTTTTGTAAATACCATCGCAACGCTGACAAACAGCCGGTTTGTGAATTTCGAAATGGCCGTTAGCGGGAGAGAAAAAATCGTACACAGAGTTGATTTAAGCAGGACTATTGGATGGTTGATTGATGACATTCCTGTTTTTATTGAAATGCAAACTAATTTAACTCCTTATGAAAAAGTGAAACTGTATAACCAGCAATATCAACAGATTCCTGATTCAGGCCTGAGCTTTAATGCATTCAAACATTTAAGTGACGATTCGAGCATACGAAATACTTTTCATGAAATCCCCCGGGCGGAATTTAATATCAACTACGTTCCTCCCGCCGTTAATGGCCTGCACGACGCCGATCTCGATATTGAGCAGCTGGCCAAATTACCGTTTAATATTTTTTCCCACGCGCACGAGTCACGCGGCGAACCCTATAATGTAAAAGACATTCAAATCTCCTGGCCCTCTTACATACAAATAGATTTCATAGCCGGAGAATTTATCTTTTTCTGGTTTACAAGGGACAATATTTATAAAAAGAATACGGTTGAATTGGCTTTATCATCCTGGATAAATGAAATCGAATCCATGCTGGATTCTTTCCATGCATAAAAGATGTTGGCAAATTATTAAATAAGACAGATCAAAGCAGCACAATAATAATTGCCAAAATGGTGTTAACAAAAATCAATGGCAAATTCATTTATTGCCAATTCCCCAGGGCCTTGTAATTAAAAAATCCCTGGGGAATTGTATCCGCCCTCAATCAAGGTGCTAACCTGATCGCACGATTGCACCATAATCCGTATATTTCTTTAATGAGATCTTGCTTTTCAGCCGGGCTAAAATCTGCTGGCAGCTGTGAAGCAATTGTTTTTGACTCATCAAGATCAATCAGGAAATGGAACAGGAATCTTGATAGTTTAATTTTCTTTTTGTAAGAGTAATTGAAATATAATTGGAACACACCATTTCTACATTCAGTGACGGTGTAAGGTAATTTAAATAAGGTTAATCCGCCAAGCGTGGCCATGAAATCTTTCTTTTTAATTATATAATCGCCAATAACCAAATAATTTAGTTGGGTTGTTAAATAACAGACAATTGCATCTCCAATGGAGTCAACAATTGGCTCAACGTTATTATTGAATGATGTGTTTAGAAGAATAGGTGTTCCAGTGATCTTTCTAAATTCGTTAATCAGGTTCCAGTATAAATTATTACTCTCTTTGGTTACTGTTTGTACCCTTGCGGTACCATCTATGTGAGTTACGGCGCCGAGCAGATCAATTTTGTCTTGCCTGGTATCCAGAATAAATGTCATGAACGGGAATTCGTCCTGAGTTTCAGGAAACTCATAGAAATCAGCGGCGTATTCTTTCATGATCGATGGCGCAAATGGTCTATAACCTTCCCTAAGCTTCACCATTTCATTAATTCTGGATTTATTTTTGGATGGCCTTGGATCAGCCAAAATACTGCGATTGCCTAATGCGCGCGGCCCAAATTCGGAGCGGCCCTGAACCCAACCAATAACATTATCTTCGGCAATCAGCTGTGCGGTGTATGCGGCAATGTCATTTACTTTTTCAAACGAAATTAAATCTTTCCATTGGTTTAAAACCTGTAAGATTTGATCATTATTTCCAATCTCTTTACCCCAATATACATTTTCCAGTTTATATTTTGGGGTCGATTGGTTAATTGCAAATTGGCTTCTTCTGATATCGCTGTAATCCAAGCCTAAATGGTACGCGCATAAAGCGGCACCCAAAGCTCCGCCGGCGTCATGTGATGCAGGATGCACAAATATTTTTTCAAATAAACCGGATTTTAATAAATTTCCGTTTGATGAACAGTTAAAAGCAACACCGCCTGAAAGGCAAAGGTTGCGGGCGCCAGTTAATGATTGGTGATGCTTTGCCATATGCAGGATTATATTTTCCAAGGCAACCTGCAAGCCCATTGCAAAATCTTTATGCTCCTGGGTTAACTCATTTTTCCTGGGCCCGACAAGGTCTGCAAGCGCCGCAAATTTTTCGCGGTGGAATTCGAATCTTCCTTCAGGCAATAAAGTGTACAAACTGTCGAATTCTTTTTGGAATGCCTCCGGGCGACCATAGGGTGCCATTCCCATGACTTTGTACTCATCAAACATTGAGTAGCCCAGGTGCAGAATCACTTCGTTATAAAAGTTACCCAGCGATTTATACTCAGGAATATAGTCCAGGTAATTAATGGTTTCGCCATCACTATGCAAGATAGCACCCGAAATAAAATCGCCAACACCATCCAGGGAAATAATCAAACTGTCGTTAAATCCAGATTGAAAATAGGACACCATCGCGTGGCAAAGCTGATGCGGAATAAAATGTATTTTTTGTTCATCGTACTGGATGCCAGTAGATTTATACAAAAAATCAACAATTCTTTTGGTGTGCGGAATAAATTCGGTACGCTCATACAATGAATTTTTTTTAAGGATTGATGTATGGCTCAATGAAAAAATACAGACCTTATCAACATCCGCAAGCGAGTAAGGTGTATTTTCAAAAACAGCCTGGACAGCATATTCAGGATGTTTGTTTGAATGCTTAACCCTGTTTAGCCTTTCTTCTTCAATAGCAGCGATAACCTTGCCATCTTTTATAAGCGCAACAGAACTGTCATGGTTAAGGATATTATTTGAGTCTTCCATATCATCAGATAAATATCTGTTACCGTCTGTAATACCGAGAATTAACATATATAATTTCCTTAAACTTTATTAGGTTTTTTGGCATCTTATCATAGGGATATGGATAAATATGCGTGACTGGAATAATCATTCACACGCCAATGGAAACATTACTTAATGGAAAGAAGATTTAGGCTAAAAGAATTTAGTCCAACCTGAACTGACAGTCCCTTAGAAAAAAGCGGTAAATATCAGCCCAGAGCTGAGCTAGTGCAACTCCTTGAGCATACATGCGAAACTTGATCCAATGAATGTCCTAAAGCGTGGCCTCGAGCAGATACAAATCATTCAAAAAATGTTACCGATTACACAAAATCAAACAAAATTCGTCTAAAATCAAAAACTATTTATTTATATGTAACAATTACTCAGCTTAGCCATTATTATAAAATAACCTTATATATCAATAGATTAAAATATTTATCAGAGATACAAAGGAAAAGGATAAGGAAGCCAATTTAAACCCTAATAAATTCACTAATAAAAAATAAAAGCACATAAAAACCATATTGATAATGTAACCGTATTCATATATTGTTAACTGCATAAGGTTTAAAAATAGCCTGCAATAATAAGCCTGAACGAATAACCGATTTAAAGCGCTGATTATGGAAAGCTGTAGGCTGAAAAGGATATGAAAATGGTTGATACATCGAAAAATATTTCTCCGCTATTTCGAGCGCAAGTATTAGTACGCCAAAAAGAAAAACTTCATGGCGACGTTTTAATTGTCCCTACGCTAAGTCATTCAGTAATCACACTCGCGCTAATAGTTTGGGTCATATTAGTTTTTGCATGGCTATCTTTTGCTAAGTTTTCCCGCAAAGAAACTGTATTAGGCTGGCTAGAACCTTCTGCAGGCACAACTCCAATATATGCCGAACAAATAGGGACTGTGACAAAGATTATGGTTAAGGATGGCGATTTTGTTGCTAAAGGAGCCCCACTATTTCAAATAGAAAATTTAAAAATTTTGAAAAACGGGCAATCTTTAACATCAGAGCTAATAAAGGAACTCCAGAATCAAAAACAACTGTTGGATGATCAAATTTCCTCAACCCCACAAACCTATCAAATTCGAAATAAAAGTTATCTGCACTCCATCGAGTCCGTATCACAAGCACGAAAAATAATAATTAATCAACTGGCAACGGTTACCGGACGACAAGATTTAATAATTACCCAAAAGAAAAGATTAGAAGCATTGAAACAACGTGGGCTAATATCCGCGCTAGATATTGACCATGCAACAGAGGAAGAGTTAAAGGTAAATAATGACCATGAGAATCTAGAACGAAATCTATTAGATAATCAAAGCGAATTGGATCGCTTGAGGGCTGAACAAGAATTGCTTTCTCACCAAGAGAAGGAGCAGCTTTTCCAATTGCGCACAAAATTGAGCGATATAAGTCAGCAACTATCGAGAATAAATGGCGAACAGGTAAGAGTCATCAGATCCCCAGTTGCAGGTGTCGTTAATAGTTTGCAAATTCACGAAGGTCTTCAGCTCGGTTTAGATCAGCAAATTCCTCTAATAACATTACTTCCAAGTGGTGAGCAACTCCATCTTCAACTACTGGTTCCTGTGCGCTCTATCGGTTTTATAGAAATTGGGCAAATGTTAAATGTTCGTTACGATGCATTTCCTTATCAAAAATTTGGGGTGTATCACGCAAATCTGAATATTATTTCGAAAGCTCTTTTATTGCCAAACGAGATTCGTCAATCTGCCGTTCCTTTTAAAGAACCTGTATATCGGGTTACCGCCTCTATAACTCAAAATTACGTTCATGCTTATGGAAAAGACTTCGCACTTAAACCGGGAATGACTTTGTCTGCAGACATTAGCTTGGGGGATAGAACATTATTGGAATGGTTGCTTGAACCTATATACAGCTTGAGAGGGCGTATATGAGTTCAACGCAAACTGCAAAATCACTTAGACTGCTTTTTAAAAGTAAAAATCATGTTCCTCAATTCATGCAAACGGAAGTAGCTGAATGTGGTTTAGCATGTCTTGGTATGGTGGCGAGTTATTTTGGTTATGATTCAGATTTAATTAGCCTACGAAGGAAATTTCCTATTTCAAGCAAAGGACTAAATCTAAAAAATTTAATGGATTTAGCAAACCAGCTTTGTTTAAACGCACGCGCAATAAGAACTGACATAGATAATTTAAATCACATCAAGCATCCCTGTATTTTGCATTGGGATATGAACCATTTTGTAGTTTTAAAAGCCATAAAAAATGGTTCATATTTAATCAATGATCCAGCACAAGGTGAGAAAGCTTTAACACAAGCAGAGATAAAAGAATATTTTACAGGCGTTGCATTAGAATTAACACCAACTGCAAATTTTGTAAAAAAAGAAGAGAAAAACGAGCTTAAACTCGGCGATTTTTTTTCGCACATTATTGGCTTCAAGCGCAGTTTGGCAATATTACTTTGCCTCTCTCTACTACTAGAATTATTTTCTCTAGCCTCACCCTATTACATGCAAACTGTTGTTGATGACGTATTACTGCGTGATGACCGTAATCTGTTAATAGCACTTTCTATTGGATTCTTTTTATTAGTTATTATTCAAATTGGTACGAGCCGCTTACGAGAATTAGTTGTTCTAAATATCTCTTCACGGTTAAGTTTGCAAATGTCTACCAATCTATTCACACACCTCATTAGATTGCCTTTGAATTATTTTTCCAAGCGTCACATCGGCGATATAGTTTCGCGTTTTGGCGCATTAGCTACCGTTCGAGAAATGCTAACGCATAGCCTAGTGTCCGTTATCATCGATGGATTATTAGGCAGCCTCACTTTAGTCGCGATGTTTTTTTATAACGCAGAGCTGACTTTTGTAGTAATAGCAGCAGTTCTTCTTTATGCATTATTAAGGTGGGCTTTCTTTTATCCTTTTAAAAAGCTTAATGAAGAAATTTTAGTCGCCTCAGCTAAAGAAAGTTCCCACTTTATGGAATCGCTTCGCGCGATACAGACAATAAAAATATTTGAAAAGGAAAATGAACGAATCAATCAGTGGCAAAATCGATTGGTCGATGTCATGAACAAATCTGTACGAATCTCTAAATGGAGCATTATTTACAGCTGCATAAATGGATTGCTCTTTGGACTGGAAAACATTTTGATAGTTTATTTAGCAGCCAATAACGTCATAGACAATATCATGACTATAGGGATGCTCTATGCATTCATGTCCTATCAAGGCCGATTTATTGGTGCTATGGATGGATTAATTAATCAATGGATTCAACTGAAGATGCTAAACGTACAACTAAATCGCTTAGCAGATATCACATTCACCCCACAGGAAAATGCAAATCAGAATATCACTACAAATTTCTCACAAGATTCCTTAGCTGCAGAAAATAAACCAATTTATGCTCAGCTAGACCCCGTTTGTGATAGCAAAATAATCGGGAAAATTGAAGTGAGGAATTTAGGTTTTAGATACAGCCCTTACGAACCCTACGTATTTAAAAATATAAACTTTGTTATTGAAAGCGGGGAAACCGTTGCAATTACTGGTGAGAGTGGCTGCGGAAAATCCACTTTACTGAAATGTCTTTTGGGTTTGATTGAGCCCACAGAAGGACAAATATTAATTGACGATAAACCTATTCATTCATTAAGAAGCTTTCGCTCACAAATCGCTGCAGTCATGCAAGATGATCAGCTTCTAGCAGGTGATATTGTTGAAAATATTAGCTGCTTTTCCCCACAGGTTGATATTAATAAAGTTCTACATTGCTCAACCATGGCGTGCCTGCATGAAGAAATCATGCGAATGCCAATGCAATATCAAACACTGATTGGTGACATGGGTTCCAATTTAAGTGGTGGTCAAAAGCAACGCTTGATTTTAGCCAGGGCACTTTACCGCGAACCCAAAATACTTTTTATGGTCGAAGCAACAAGCCATCTCGATGTTAAAAACGAATCAATTGTGAATGAAAATATTCGCAATCTCGCGATAACTCGGGTGATTGTTGCCCACCGACCGGAAACGGTCGCATCTGCAAGGAGGCAGATAATGGTTGGTTCTCACAGTGGGAACTGAAATGTGTTTATTAAATATAGGATATTAAAATGACTAGTATTAACAATGCGAACTTTTACGATGAAAAATTCCCTATTCGTGAATTAACACTTGATGAACTTGAAGCCGTTCAAGGCGGTAACTGGTTCACGGATGTGTTGTCAAATTTTTTTGCTGGCAGCAGCGGTGGATCTAATTCAGGTACCCAAAATAGCGGCATCGCACCTGGCACTGGTTTAGGTGGTCAGTTTGGCGGTACCGGCAATATTCAGGTTAATGGCAGCGGACCGGTAAATATTACTATTAATAGCGGCTGCTCTCCTGCTAGCGCTTCAAACTCCAGCTCTTCTAGCTCAAGTTCCTCTAGCTCGAGTTCATCAAGCGCTGGTTCAGGTGGTGCAGCGTAAGCATCGCTTTCAATATCGTGGCGTCCCCCCGCCACGATATTCTAAATTAAGGAATTTAATTTTAATGTCAGTCTCCTACCAAACATTAGCTAAGTTTTTTTTATTCACGACAATTTTTCTTACAACTATTGTTGGTGGAGTAATTATCTACATATACCAGTTTAAAATTAATAACCCAATGATTTGGGATGTGTCCAAAAATAATAGACACTTTTATCTGGGAGCATCTCTGCACAGATTGCCACCTAATAATGTCCCTAAATCTTATTTCGATGTATTGGAAAAAAGTGATAAATTTTACACAGAGCAAAATGCTGACTGCCAAAGTGTTTTTTCTGAACTATCTAAAAATGACTCCAACAAACATCTTCAAAGTCGGTTTTCTAAAAGCCAGCAGCAGTACCTACAAAAATTTTTTAGGAACTATGGAGGAGATGGGAATATAAATGAGTTCACAACAACAACCATTTTAAACATGATGTATTTTAATTTTGATAATCATTACGGTTGGATTAATGAGTTCGGTGTGGAGACTTTGCTTTTCGACTATCTAAGAAAGGCACATCGCCTAGACCAAGTATACGCCGGTGGTTTAGAGGCTCAAGATTTTTGCGACACTTACAAGGCCTATTTTAAAGAAATGGCAGACCATCCAGAACTTTATTTCAAACTCGGCTCAATTGAAGCAAAGTCCTCTGTAGTAGCAGAAAGACTTAGAGCTTGGAGAACAGGAGATATATCGAAACTTTTTGAATTAGAACAACAAACAGAAATAGATATTAAATATCTCGGTATCCGAAACAATAAATGGATGAATAAAATAAGTCAAATCATGGAAAGCCAATATTACCAATTAACGTTTATTGTTGTTGGGGCATCTCATATTCCAGGAAAGAACGGAATGCTCAGTCTGCTTGAGCAACAAGGATATAGCATTAAAAGATTAGACGTGGGCGATGAATGGCAAGGGAATTATGTATATTATCTTTCTGGATGGTCGCTTAAGCTTTTCAATGCACTTTTTATTACAACGGCTGCAAGTTTATTTTTATTTATTATTTTTTCTGTATATCTAGCTTTAATAAAATTAAAAATTATCAGAAGCTAATAAAAGCCATATCATATTTTTTTCGATTTTTGATAAAGGAATCTATCTAGTGCGAATTTCAGCTATTACTGGAGTTAAGTTTTTTCTGGGTATGACAATTTTTCTTGCAGCCATTATTGGCGGAATCATTATCTACATATACCAATTTAAACTTCAAAACCCCATGATTTGGGACGTTTCTAAAAATGATAAACATTTTTATCTTGGTGCCTCTTCGCATAGGCTCCCACCAAACAATATCCCAAAAGCATATTTCGATGTATTAGATAGTGTTGAAAAATTTTATGTAGAAGCAAGTGAAGATTGCACCGAAGTTTTTTCAGATCTGTATGAAAATAAGTCAAACCAAATTTTTACAAATCGATTTTCCGAACAACAAACATTATATTTAAAAAAATTTTTTAACCGATATGGTGGGGATAACGATATAGATAAATATACAACTCCAAAAATTCTTAGCATGATGTACACAAATTTTGATGATTATTATGGCTGGAATTTTGATTTCGGTGTTGAGAAAACTCTTATAAACTATTTAACGAAAGAGAATCGATTGAATGAGTCTTTTGCTGGTGGTATAGAGGGAAAGGAGTTTTGCTATACATTTAAATTATATATGTCTGAAATGGTTGTACATCCCGAACTTTATTTTAAACTAGGCGGAATCGAAACTACCAATGTAAATATTAATGAAAAACTAAAAGCATGGAGAGCTGGTGATTTTGAAAAATTTCCCTTTTTTTTCCAACCAACTGAGATTGATTCTAAATACTTCAATATTCGAACCCGTCAATGGGTTAATAAAATAAATGAAATAATTAAAGATGAGCACTACAAGTTAAGTTTTATTGTTGTAGGAGCAGCTCATTTTCCTGGTGAAAATGGAATACTTAATCTGCTTGAACAACAGGGATATAGTATTAAAAGGTTAGACGTAGGCGATGAGGAACAAGGTAATTATGTATATTATCTTTCGGGATGGCCGCTTAAGCTTTTCAAGGCACTTTCTTTTACTATGCTTGGGGCTTTGCTTGCATCTCTGATTTTCTCCGTATATATCGGAATAATAAAATTAAAAGCTATCAAAGATTAACTTCACAAGGACTGTAAAATGCTGAGAATTTTATTTGTATTACCGGGTCTGCCTTTATCAAACGGATCGGGAGGACTTCTTCGTAGCTACCAGATATATCGCGAGTTACAAGAATTTGCTGTAGTAGATGTGCTCAGCGCTGACCATGGATTAATACCTGACAACATAATTCAGGAGTTTAAGAAAGAAAATCGTTACCTGGGAAGAATTATTGTCCCCGCAGGAATTCCTTACGAAAGGCAAAACAATCAACTTCATAAAGCCATACAAAAACTCACTGAATTAGAGAATTATGACCTCGTAATTGGCAGATATTACGGAGCAGCTTTTGCATTAGGTCTTTTTGCTCTACCCAACTTCATATTGGATTGCGACGATTGCATTTTAGAAATTTTATGGCAACGTTATTGCGACCCTCAAGCAATAAAAGGTAAAGATAAAAACGCCACCAATATATTAAAAAAAAACTATCAAATAGCTGAAAAATTATATTTAGAAAATCTTGCTAAAGCGAAGATATGCTTGTTTGCAAAAAAATCCAATCGTTACTCTTGGTCAGAGAATTTCCGCGTTTATTACAACCGTATTCCTTTTCATGAACCTATAGCATGTGATGAGCTCAATCCACAGCCGCTGAAAATACTATTTATAGGGTCTTTAGGTTATAGGCCTAATTATGAAGGGCTTGATTATTTTTTAAAAAATATTTGGCCTAGTGTGCTCGCTATTAACTCATGCGTAACCTTAAAGATAGTTGGCGGTGGTCTCCCCAAGGAATTCTCACGAAGATGGTCTCGCATACGCAATTTGGAAATGTGTGGCTTTGTAGAAAACATTATTGATGCTTATTCGGATTGCAGTTTTTCCATATCGCCTATTTATTTGGGCAGCGGGACGCACATGAAAGTTTTGGAGTCTTTAATGTTTGGTTTGACTATGGTTATTTCGCCAATGTCGCACAGAGGCTATGAAGATACTTTACGTCACGGTGAGGAGCTTTTTGTTGCAAAGAATAATGAAGCCTTCGCTAACTTCATTATCGAACTTATCAACTCACCAGAAAAACGTAAGCAAATGTCACTACAGGGCCGTGAAAAAGTACTGCGTAACTTTACGATGGATGAAAGTAGTAATTTTTTTAAATCACTGGCTATCAGTCACTTTCAATAATTTTAGAATAAGATCCAGGAACAGATATGGATAAATTACTTTTGGAGACCCAAGTTCCATTTACAGTAGTTAAATTGTTAAATGTAGAATCCATATGGATTCATGAAAATATTAATGATTGGTTACCCAATATATCAGCTGAAATGCTACCGGATACATATGGATACGTAGTCCCTGAAACGGAATGCCTTGAACATTGCTCGTTTTCCTTTAACGATAATTTAATTGCTTATGCAGAGAGATATGGCGGTATAGGCTCTGCGTCAAATGGTGGAGGAGCGAGATGTGGAAATTTTAACGGAGTTCAAGTTAAAGGTTTGGGGCAATCGCCCGTAGTTGGCAGAGATGCTGAGCGTTGGCATGCCCATGGTAATCTGGCATTGAGGGTTGCAGTTTATGAGGCAATATTTTCGGAAGTATTGTGCTTTTTGCTTCCACATGGAGCAGCTCATTGTTACGGTATTTTGGGTACAGGTGAAGAAACTGCATATGATACTTATTTTGATGATGAGGAAATAATCTACGCTAGAGGTGCGTTAATGCTAAGGGAAATATGCTCACGCCCTGCACATTTTATTCCGGCAGGTGGATTTTCCGTTCATCCAAAATATAAAGACATCACTTCTTCTGATGTTGCGCGCTTGCGTTTACTTTACAAATCGCTACCTGAGCAAAATTTAGGTACGAAAGGTTTTGTGTCTTACCTGGGAAAATATTTGGCCTGTTGTGCCAACCAATTTGCGTGCGCAAAGGTGAACAGAATAGCTCACGGAGCACTAAGCCCTTCAAATTTATCTATGGACGGAAAATGGTTGGATTTACCTAAAATTAATTTCATGAGTTTGGGGCATAACTATACATCGTTAACTACACATTGGGCTTATTCGTTTTATGATGAACCACATATAGCAGTAGACTCGATCAGAGAAATAATCTACGCCTTCAATAAGTATACAAATAGTAATTTTAATCCATCACCGCTGTACTCTTATTTCTGGTCACAATTTGAAAATTGCATTTTGTATCACACAGGTAGTGTATTTGGTTTCAGCCACCATCAAATTATTAGCTTGCTTGAGAATGATGAGTATAAAAATTTATCTAAAAGTTATGTGTCATTATTAAATTCGGGTAAAGAAATTTTACAAGGAGATCCCGATGATAATAAATATAAGGATTTGATGCCTCTGTACCTGGAGCATGTATTTTCCAATCCACTCTCTTCCCATGAGAATATGCAATTCTCAATATCCCAGAACCACATGGAAAAAATTTTACATACTTTAACCAATGGTTTACCCACTCCAAAGCCGACTGTGACTAGTGTAATTTTACGCGCATTAAAACGCTCCTACTTACACAACTTTTTTTACAGAGCCCGAATCTCCAAGATCGGAGATGATATAACCATGTCAAAGACGTCGAAGGATATCTCTGATTTCATTCAATCTACTATTGATACAGCAAGATGGATTTACGCTTCTGGAAATAAAAATGTCATTATTTTTCAAAACAAAACTGAAAAATTGATTTATTCACCCTGCCTCGATGCTTATGAATTTCATGAAATCGTTGGATGCACATCGTTTAAGAACGAAAAGGATTTGTTAAAGCATATAGAAAACACAAATCACATTAATTTCATTATTTATGACTACGACTTTAAACCTTATGTAGTGAGATTAATTTCTTATTTAGAAAACCTTAAATTCAAATGCTGATCTATTAAAAAGTGGATAAATTAAATTGTCAAACTCTCATGAAAGCTTCTTTACCATATGCCAATTGCGTGCGTCATCCGAACAAATTATTTCTCCACCCCTATTCTCTATTTATCGCGATTGTGCAGAATCTGGATGTGTATATTTTATCCTAAGCCCTTATGGCCATCCGATAGGATATATTGTTTGGGCCAACGCAAGTAAAGAGTCAGTTGTTCGATATAAAAACAAAGATCAGTTACCCTCCTGTTCTTACGAATTCAACGAGGGCTACTTTTGCCTGCTTATTGACATTTTAGTCCTACCCCAATGGCGTTATTACGCACGAGCACACATCAATAATTTCTTGAAGAAAAAGAAATTTATTGTCTTTAACAGGCGAGGTATTTTTAAAATCAAAAGAATGAAAAGCTGACTTAACTTTTAAATACAACTTCATTTAAATTTTTTTACATTTAAAATTGATTTGTTAATACCCATCAAACCGTAGATAATGTGGCAAAATAGAATCAAAACAATATTCATCAAAGAAACATATTAACAATTTTACATTGTCCGGAAATTACCAGATGGTTATATCTAATAATGAAATACATTTATGGTTTTTTAACGATGATGATGAAACAAACTCTTTTGACCTGCTCCAATGCCGTGCGCTTTTAACTATTGAAGAATGTTCAAAAGTAGATCGCTTTAAATTTACAAGACATAAACAGCAATACTTGATGACCCGCGCAATGCTAAGGTCAGTTTTATCATTCTACGATGGCAACATTCGTCCTGAAGAATGGCAGTTCAATATCAATGAACACGGCAAACCTTATATTTCTAATAGCTCGCTTGCAATCCCATTAAAATTTAATATTTCCCACACCGAAAAGATGATTGTGCTGGCGATTGTGCTCGATCAGGAAATTGGTGTAGATGTTGAATATTTTCCCAGGATGAATGACGTGCTGGAGATAGCAAAAGGCTTTTTTTCTACGCTTGAAGTTGAGCAATTATTTGCGCTTCCGTCGGAACAGCAGAAGGCTCGTTTCTTTGATTTATGGACATTAAAAGAAGCTTACGTAAAAGCGCGAGGTACTGGATTATCTGTTCAATTTAATTCGTTCAGTTTTAGTTTTTCAAATGAAGGGATTGAAATGATTTTTCACCAGGAGCCGGAGCAGCAACACGAGCCTTGGAAATTCTGGCAGATAAGCCCAAGCGACCAACACAAAATAGCGGTGGTCATTAGGGAGCAGAATGACAATAATCCCTATTCTATATCCATGCGAAATTTTATTTCCCTATCTAACTTTACAGAGATACATCACCCTATTGCAAAGGGACACGCGATTGAAGACTAATTATTTTCTTTAAATCTGATCAGTAATTGCCACCTGTGCGAAACAAAGATGGCAATTTATATTCTCTTACATTTATTCCATATTATTTTGCAGCTTAATGGGAAAGTTTATAACGCTGCTCCCGATATAATATGGATGGCAAAATTACATGCGCCATAGCTTTATCAACCTGTGCTTCGGTAGGCTTTTTCTTTATCAAGGTTAACTCACCTTTGGTTGCATCATATTGTCCCAGGATTGGTGCTTGCCTTGGCCTTAAAATAGTTGCCGTATCACCTTCCAGCCACGCGAAGTAATTATCGAACTGCATTAATGCGCGACCGGGTGAGTCGCTATCTTTTGCGAAGTCACGACCAATCATTGGATGCTCGCTTGTAATACCCATCAAGGATAACAACGTTGCACCCAAATCAATTTGGCTGGCTAATGCGGTAATGTGTTTGGGTTGAATATCGGCACCCAAAATCAATCCCGGGATATGGAACTTTTTAATTGGTACAAGATTATCGCCATAGACGCGGTTATCGTGGTCAGCCACAATTAAAAATACGGTATCTTTCCAATAATCCTGCTTTTTGGCTTCGCTAATAAATTTCCCCAGAGCATAATCAGCGTATTTCACGGCATTGTTAACGGTTTGCTTAGTGGTATCGTGCAAATCAATGCGGCCATCAGGAAACTCAAAAGGTTCGTGATTGGATGAGCTAAAAATCAAACTGAAGAAAGGTTTATTTTCCGAGTGCAATTGTTTTAATCGCTCCAGCGATTTATTGAATAAATCTTCATCGCTCGCACCCCAACTTCCCACAAAAACCGGGTTTGTAATGTCATCGCGATCAACTACCTGCTGGAAGCCATTGCCGGTAAAAAAGCCGCGCATATTATCAAAATGCGCTTCACCGCCATAAACAAATTCGGTGTGGTATCCCTGTTGTCCCAAGCCCAATGCGAGGGTGTAAAAATTGCGTTGGGCAAGCGAAAGTTTAACTACGCTACGTGCAGGCGTTGGTGCATAACCTGAAACAACGGCTTCAATGCCGCGCACTGAACGCGTCCCCGTTGCATATAATTGTTCAAACCACCAACCTTCGTTTTTTAATTTTTCCAATTCAGGTGTAACGGGCAAACCACCGAGGGATTCCACAAATGTGGCTCCCAAACTTTCTTCCAATACAATAACTAAATTAAGTGGCTTTTCGCGCTGCACTGCCGGTGTCTGGCGATGCAAGGTTGGATAATCTTTTGACATAAATTCGTAATCGCGCAACCAGGGCATGGCTTTCACTTGCTGGAATACTTTTTCGCGTGGAAATGGCCCGTAAATTTCTGACGAATTGGCTTCAATTCGCAACGCTGCTATGGCTTCCAGCACGGACCAACCGGAGTTGATGATGAGTGAATTCACCATCGCATCGCCGGTTAATGCAAACAAGGCGGGATTTGCCGGGCGGTGATCTGTGGTAGATCGAACCTGGAAAAAAACAATGATAAAAACCAATGGCCAGGATAATAAAACCTTTTTGCTGGACCATAGGGATGCATGAGCAGATGCCGATTTCAATAATGCAAAAATAGAGGCGCCCAATAAAATCGTAAAACCGACACCTAAAATTAATGCGAGGCGAAAACCATTCCATAACGTAGAAAAAACTTCTTTTGGATATGACAGGTACTCAATAAATAAACGATTGGGGCGTGCATCAAATTGCATCATAAATGGTGGAGTGGAAAGCTCCATAAAAATAACAAACACCAATGCGAAGGTTGCCCAGCAAAGATTAAACAACCACCATGCCCGCGCCGTTAATTTGTGCGCAAGGAAAGGCGCAAGCAGAACTACAATTGCGACAAAATATCCCATTAAAATGAGATCGGCGCGCACGCCCTGGATAATCATTTCACCTAAAATCCCTGTCGCTTTTACACGCTCCCACTGCCATGCAATTAACGCGATGCGGGAAATCGATAACACCCCCAGGCCAACCAGCAACATTTGCACAGCGGTCACATAGGGACCAGCCCATTGCGTCATTGACGCCAGGCGCGCGGCAAAGCCTGAAAGGCGCTGATGTAATGCTCCAAAAATCTTCATGTTTTAGTTCCTGAACAGGCTTATTGAGGGGAGTGTGCGCTGAGCGGTACGCTAGGCTAGTTAATGGGTAATCCGTTATAATTCTTTTTTGCACAAAATTATACATCACCCATTTAATTCCAGCATCAAGGGGCTAGAGTTTGACGCACTTAACTTATGGTTACCTTAGCATTGGTCCTTACCAGGGAAATATTGCACCAGAATTCGACGGTGATATTCTGCGCGCCCAATTGATTCAGATTGTCGATAAATTAAATAATCCCGAAGCCGTGCGACTTTCCAGCGGCGCTGACTATGTAATCAAAGTTCCTTTTGCAACGGCTACCGGTGAACTCCTCGTCGCGCTTAAAGTTTTCAAACGCCAAAGCTGGTTGAAGGATCGTTTTGATCGCAAAAATAAATCCAAGGCCGAGCGCTCCTATATTGCAGCGCGCTATTTGCAAGAGCATCACATAGGAACACCGGCACCAATCGCCTGGCTTGACCGCTGGGAAAATAACCGTTTAGTGGAAAGTTATTTTTTAACCCTGTTCCAACCGGCCATTTGCCTGCGCGATGCACTCACGGATATTTATTACGGCGCGCGCAACAGCGAGCCTTTGATGGAGCTGATGTATTTAGTCGCACCCGCGATAAAAGCCATGCATCAAGCGCAGTTTATGCATGGCGATATGGGCAACCAAAATATTTTATTGCCAAAAAATTCCGACGGCACCTGGGCACAGCCGCAATTTATTGATTTGAATCGCGCCCGTATCCTGGATCGTCCGCTTACGGATAAGGAGCGCGCGTTTGATTTATCGCGCCCGATCTTGCCGGGTAATTATCTTAAGTATCTCAAGCACATTTACTTTGATAATCAGGATATTCCGCGCAGCCTCGACAATTATGAAAGTATTTATCGCAAACGTTTTGAGCGGCATCGGCATTCACGTAAATTTCGCCACCCGATTCGCTATTTGAAAAATCGTCACAAGCCGCCAAATCATGTCAGCTATCCGGACTCAAAAGATTATTGGTTGTGGGATGAAAAAACGGCACAACCAATGATTGCGCTTTCGCGCGATGAAAAAAATCGCGAACGTTTTTTATTAAATTCCCTGGCGATAATTGGCAAGGCAATTACCGCTTTACCCACCATTTACACCCACTATAAAAAACTCAAGGCCCAAAGCTTTCAACAACCTGTTGTGCTTAAAGATCGTATTGGTGTGGCGTTGCATCCCCATGAAAATTACCTTGAGCAGGAATTAGCCCTCTTGGGCCTACTCGGCAATCCGCCCGTGCTTATTCGCTTTTGTCGTCATGAGAGCGAAGCACAATGGAACCAAACTATTGAATTGATTCATAAGCTCCACGCATCGGGTGTGGAGGTGATGGTTGCCTTATTGCAAGATCGCCAGGCCGTTTTGCAACCGCAATTGTGGCTGCATTTTTTAACCAAAATAATTCCTGCGATTGCTGACCAGGTTAGCCATATTGAAATCACCCATGCATTTAATCGGATCAAATGGGGAATCTGGAATTTAAAAGAATGGCGTGCGCTAATCGCTCCGGCATTTAGATTGCAGCAGCAATATCCCCACATTAAATTAACGGGCCCGGCTTGTATTGATTTTGAATATTTACCTGTTATTGCGGCGTTAAAATCTTTATCCCCAGGCCAAACATTTTCGGCACTTTCGCATTTGCTGTATGTGGATAGACGCGGTGCACCTGAAAATCCACAAGGCCCTTTTGCGACGCTGGAAAAATGCGCGTTGCTCAAAGCCTTAACCGCAGTGTCACCACAGTGCGACGATAAAGTCATTATTTCTGAAGTAAATTGGCCGCTCGAACATACTGATATCTGGTCACCCATTGTGTGTCCTTATGCCACCCCGAAATGGCAGCGATTACCTTCGGGCGAGAGTGAAGAAAAATACGCGAATTACATGCTGCGTTATATGGTAATTGCCATTTGCTCTGGCCACATCGACCAATTATTTTGGTGGCGCTTGTCGGCAAAAGGTTATGGCCTGGTGGATGACCAGAACCAATTTAAACCACGCCTTGCGTTCGCGGCTTTGCAATATTTTTTCCTGCGCCTGGGTGATGCAACCTTTATTAAAAAGTGGCCTTCAGAAAAAAATACTTATGTCATGGAATTTAATAATGCCACGCAGCAAATATTAATGGTGTGGTGCACAGAAGGTGTATCGACAGAATTGCCAAAGTTTGATGCACAAAAAATGTATGACCGCGATGGAAATAGAATCACAACGGCGATGATTTCCGAGGCGCCAATTTATCTGGTCAGGATGCTGTAATCCTATCGGTTGGATTAAGTGACGTTTAGATTACCAATTTGTAAAATATTGGTCGGCGATATTTCCTATTGGTTTTCGACAGCCTGAGCGACGACTGCTATATTGCAAATCTCAAGGGGTGTTTTACAGCACAAAGTTGCAGGTAAACCAGATGTCATCTATGGGTAGATGGAAGCTATGAAGTCCGATATTCCTGCCGATTTTGTTGAGCTTTATCGCCGTGCAAAAGCACAATTGGATAGCCAGATAAATGCTGACGATGACGACACAACTCAAGAGGATAGACTCCAGCGCGAAATCCAGGTTTATCAAACAGCGTTGAAATTACAGCGCGATGAATTGCGCACGCGCGAAGTTGATTTGCATTTGCAAAATCGGTTAATCGAAACCTCCCAGGCGTTAACGCATGTTGGCAGTGTGGAATTGGATGTCGCCACACGACAATTGCGCTGGAGTCCCGAAACCTATCGCATCCACGATACAACCCCCGAAGAATTTAATCCCAGCCTGCAAGATAACCTTGAATACTACACCCCGGAATCGCGTCCCATTGTCGCGGCTGCGCTCAAAGCGGCACTTGAAGAAGGAAAAGTGTTTGATATTGAAGTGGAAAAATACACGCTGAAAGGCCGGAAAATACATATACGCACCACCTGCATCCCCACCTACGAAAACGGCAGGCTCGTGAAGTTCACGGGAATTTACCAGGACATTACCGAGCGCAAACTCAAGGAAAAATTAATCCTTGAAAAAGAATATTTATTGTCTGAATCACAGCGCATCGCACACATTGGCAGCTGGAGTTGGGACCTCGTCAATCGCTCCGTTATCTGGTCTGATGAAACTTATAAAATTTACGGTCTTACGCCCGAGCATTTTATTCCGACGCGCAAAGCATTTTTCAGTTTGATCCATCCTGATGACCAGGCCGTCATTGTCCAGTGGCGACAACAATGCATTACTGGCGAAGCGGCGACTGAATTGGAATTTCGGATTATCCGCCCCGATGGAAATGTACGGTTTATTAATGGCCGCGGACGATTTGAGCGCGATCATCTCGGCAATCCGCGCCGCATGATGGGTACGGTGCAGGATATTACCGAGCGCAAGCAGGCAGAGCTGTCGCAACAACACCAGAGCCGCATCCTCGGAATGATTGCTGAAAAGCAACCGCTCGCCGGGTTACTGGATACCATCGCGCGCGACATTGAATACATTAATCCCAGCGTCAGGTGCACTATCCTGCTGCTCGATGAATATGGCCAACACCTTCGCCACGGTGCAGCGCCGAGCATGCCGGATTTTTTTATCAAGGCCATTGATGGCGAAACCATCGGGCTTGGCCGCGGCTCTTGCGGTACGGCGGCATTTACCGGTGAACGCGTGATTGTTGAAAATATCAATACGCATCCCTGGTGGGCCGATTTCAAAGAGTTAGCGCTGGAAGCCGGTTTGGAAGCCTGCTGGTCGCAACCTATTTTGTCGTCGGACGGCAAGGTCATGGGAACCTTTGCCATGTATCATCATCGCCCCAGCACACCCACGGATGCAGATCTTCATACCATAGAAGTAGAAGCGAGGCTTGCCGCCCTTGCCATTGAAAAAGACCGGGACCGCCGGCGCCTGGAATTGGCGGCCAGTGTTTTTACCCATGCGGGGGAAGGCATTATTATCACGGACGCGCAGGGAAATATCGTGGATGTGAATGAGACCTTTAGCCAGATCACCGGCTATTCCCGGGCGGAAGTCCTACGCAAAAATCCGCGCCTGTTGCAATCTGGCCGACATGCGCCGGAATTTTACAAACACATCTGGAACGACCTTAACACCAAAGGATTCTGGTCAGGAGAGATTTGGAACAAGCGCAAAAACGGTGAAATTTTTGCGCAAATGCAAACGATTAGCGCAGTCATGGATGAGAATGGCAAACCCATTAATTATGTCAGCCTGTTTACCGATATCACGCCAATCAAAGAACACCAGCAACAGCTGGAGTACATCGCCCATTACGATGCCCTGACTCGCCTGCCCAATCGTGTGCTGTTGGGTGACAGGTTAAAACAGGCAATCTCCCGCAATCACCGTATCGGCAACTCGCTCGCGGTGCTTTATATAGATCTCGATGGTTTCAAAAGTATCAACGATAACTACGGCCATGACGTGGGCGACCAGCTTCTGGTAACCGTTGCCGCGCGCTGGACTGAAGCCTTGCGCGAAGGCGATACCCTGGCGCGCATTGGCGGTGATGAATTTATTGTGATCCTGGTTGACCTTGAGAATGCCCACGATTACGAAGATATTTTGCAGCGCCTGCTCGACTCGGCGGCAGAGCCCATGATGGTTAATGAAAAATTACTGCATGTTTCTGCCAGCATCGGGGTAACGCTTTATCCGCAGGACGGCTCGGATGCCGATCAACTTATGCGCCATGCCGACCAGGCGATGTACCTGGCCAAGCAAGCGGGAAAAAATTGCTACCACTTGTTTGATGTCGCCAAAGATGTCGCCGTTAAAACCCATCGCGAAAGCCTCGACCATATTCGCCAGGGGCTCCTGAAAAATGAGTTCGTCCTGTACTACCAACCCAAGGTCAATATGCGCACTGGCGCTGTGATTGGTGCAGAAGCGCTGATTCGCTGGCAGCATCCGGAACGAGGTTTATTACCGCCTTCCGCATTTTTGCCCATTATTGAAGACCATATTTTCAGCATTGACCTTGGCGACTGGGTTATTAATGAAGCCCTCAGCCAAATGGGTGAATGGCGGCGCGCCGGTTTGGATTTATCGGTGAGCGTAAACGTGGGTGCGCTGCAATTGCAGAAAGGACAATTTGTCCAACGTTTAAGGCACCAACTTGCAGTCCATTCCGATGTGCCGCCCGGTAATCTCGAACTTGAAATATTGGAAACCAGCGCACTGGAAGATATTACCGATATCGCCGAACTCATGCGCCAATGTCGCCAGCTCGGCGTACATTTTGCGGTGGATGATTTTGGTACAGGTTACTCATCGCTCACCTATCTCAAACGCCTGCCAGCCGAATTGCTCAAGATCGACCAAAGTTTTGTACGGGACATGCTCGATGATCCCGACGACCTTGCCATCGTAAAAGGCGTGATAGGTTTGGCGCACGCGTTCCACCGCAAAGTCATTGCCGAAGGTGTAGAAACCATTGCGCACGGACAATTATTGCTCGCACAAAATTGCGAACTCGCACAGGGCTATGGTATTGCACGCCCCATGCCGGCCAGCGATATTCCCAAATGGGTCGCCAATTGGCAACCGGACAGTGCCTGGCTAAAAATGAATGCGCCGTAAATTTATTCCAGCCGCAAAATAATGCGGAAGATAAAAAAAAATCCGCGAAATTAAATTCAATGATTTCCCTGGCGATGAATTCCTGACAAGTTTTAACTGCTGCCATGCACAATGAAGTAAATGGAATAATTCAACCCAAAAAAAAGAGCGCCTATGCGTAATGCCAGCCAGTTAAGCTGACTGGCATTTTTGTTTTTGGATCGTGCTGCTTTTTTTGAACGGATTACAGCGAGCTTTTCATTGGGAGTTGTGTATGCAGATCCGTAGGATGGGTGGAGTGCAACGATACCCATTACTGCCTTTAAAATGTTGATGGGTATCGTTGCACTCCACCCATCCTACATTGCTACTAAAAATGAATGCGCCGTAATTTATTCCAGCCGCAAAATAATGCGAAAGATGAAAAAAATCCACGAAATTAAATTTAATGATTTCCCTGGCGATGAATTCCTAACAGGTTTCAACTGCTGTCATACACAATGAAGCAAATGGAATGATTTAACAAAAAAGAGCGACTATGCGCTCTTTTTTTTAAACAAAATTCATTTTATTGAATCGTATAAGTTGCAGGTGTAGCGGCAGCGCTGCATTTGCCGTTGCACGCAGCGGGTAAATCAAAGGTGTACACACGCCCGCCATTAATTAACTCATCATTAACATCGCGCACACGAATTTGGAAATGGCTTGAGCCACCTTGCAAAATATAAGCTTGTCCCATATCCGTATTCATTGGCATTGGTGTCCACACTCCATTAATTAATTGCTCCACACCATGGATACCATTTTTCAAATGGTTGATTGAAATTGCAGGCCACCACAATTCTGCACCGGCCATAAAATAAATATTGATATCGCCAAGGTAATTCGGCGCTTCAATATAATGCCAGGAAATCCTGCGATTATTATCATGGTTAGGTAACAGGTTGACGGTCGCACCATTCAATGCGAATAAATTCATAGATGCCAGCGAGAAATCCAAATGGTAGCGACTATCGCGGCACCAGGCGTTGTCATCACCGCAGGAATCGGCAACCAGCATATCTTGCGTCGCGCCTTCCAAACCATCTTTCACCCAACCCAAACCGCCGCGACAAAATGCCTGGCCTTGTGCGCCATCATTAAGTCCGCTGCAATATTCCTGGATTGTCACTCGCACCCAGCGGCCACAATTTTTACCATTATTAAATTCGCCGATATATTTAAGGTTATCACCGCTCAATGGGCGCGGATAAAAACTATAAACACCCGGTGTATTAAATACATTGAGCGCGACAAAACTCTGGGTCTCCAATTTATCCTGCGGAATTCCGCAACCACCATAAGGAACACCCAAACCATCAAAATGCGTGGACATGCCCACAACATCACTTGCTGCCGATGAATTTACCGAGCTGGACGATGAAACAGAACTGGAACTTTTTATACTCGACGACGAAATTCCCACCGAAGAACTGGAACTGCTGACCGATGTTTTTGATGAACTTGTAACCGATGAACTTACGGACGACGACGTATCACCCACAACACCATAAGGTGCCGGTTGCGCAGCGCAAGTTACGCGCGCAATACAACTTTTATTATTTTCATAACCCCAACCACTCGCTGTAATTTCGCATAAAGGATACAAAGTACCATACCAATTACACTGCGCTTTTGCAGCAGAACTTACGCTGGATGCCACCGAAGAAATTGCACTGGACGATGAAGACTTCACTGAACTCGCTACTGAACTGGAGGTTTTTGGCGAGCTTACACTTGAGCTACTTTTTGATGAACTGGTAGAAGCAATTGAACTGGATGTAACAGCACCATCACAAACACTTCCACTAACCACAGGAATTTCCGCAAGCCCGCTCGTTTTGGTTCCCTGGAAACCAAATTCCGCAGACTGGCCAACAGCAATAGTGCCATTCCAATTGACATTGGTTGCAGTGTAAGGATTTGCGCCTGTTACATTTGCATTCCAACTACTGGCAATCACATTGCTGCCCGTGTATTTCCAACTCACGGACCAACTATTGATTGGCGTCGTACCGGTATTGGTAATACGTATAGTGCCGCCGAACCAACTATCGCCTTGGTTGTTAACAATATATTGGCAACTTGCAGATGCGTTGAAAGATACCGCAGCAAGTAAGGCTAACAGGGAAATAGATTTGCGTGAGAAAAAATATGAAACTGTTTTTTTTGAAATAGCACCAACGCCTGTCGATGCAGAATGAGATAGATACATATGCAATTCCTGAGTGAATTGAAACCTGGTGAAGTTTCAATAAATTATTGTTTTACAGCTCGCGCTGCTGTTCAGGACACAAGGCAAAACGCAATCCACATTGGGACAATTAATATCGCCCGCAATAACAAGATTGGAATACCTTTGTGCAAATTTATCTAGCCAAACAATATGATTTTTCCGTGGCGCTGTGAGCCGATTTTTATAACTGCAATCCCTTACAATGTCGCCTATGATAGTTCTTTTTACTGACAATGCACAGGCAATGAGATGCCAATACTGTGGCATAATAGTTGTCTATTCCATTCACCAGGCATTAGTGTTTTCTTATGTGGATTAACCTTTCCCCGCTCAAAAAATACCGCGATTTCCGTCTACTATTCATCAGCCAAACCATCAGCTTCCTGGGCAATATGGTCAGCTATGTCGCCGTGCCTTACCAGGTTTATCTGCTGACGCAATCATCGCTTTATGTAGGCCTTTTGAGTCTTGCGCAATTAATTCCCATGTTATTTTTCAGTTTGATCGGCGGACAAATTGCCGATACCAAAGATCGCCGCCGGATTTTAATCGCCAGTGAAGCCATCATGGGAATATGTGTTTTGGTACTCATGCTGAATGCATTACAAAGCCAGCCATCCATCGCACTTATTTTCCTGAGCACCATCATCATGCAAGCAACCAATGGCTTTCACAGCCCTGCATTGGGTGCGCTCTTACAAAAAGTCGTTAATGCGGAAGATTATGGCGCTATAGGTGCACTCGGCTCTTTGCGTAGCAGCGCAGCCATGATTCTTGGGCCGGCACTCGGCGGTATTTTGGTGAGCCAATTTGGGGTGGCATCTGCTTATATTTTTGATGTGGTAAGTTTTGGTTTATCACTCGCGTTGTTACTGCGTTTATCACCCGACTTGCGCACAACCGAAAAAGTGGTTTGGAAAATAAGTGCGTTCTTCAACAATATAAAAGAAGCATTCACTTATGCGTTGCGTCGCCAGGAATTATTGGGCACTTATTTTATTGATATGGCAGCTATGACCTTTGCATTTCCCCTCGCACTTTTTCCGGAAATGTCTAAAGACTGGGGCGGAGCTGATGCGGCGGGCATGTTATTTTCAGCTATGTCGGTTGGCGCTTTATTGATGGCAGTATTAAGCGGTTGGACACACAAAATAAAACGCCAGGGAATGATGGTCATTATGGCCGCAGCATTATGGGGAATTGCGATTGTTGGTTTGGGATTTTCAACTTATTTATGGTTAGCGGTTTTCTGGTTGGTCCTTGCAGGCGCGTTCGATAGTTTGAGCGGAATTTTTCGCGGTGTGATTTGGAACGAAACCATTCCAAATGATTTGCGTGGCCGCATGGCGAGCCTTGAAATGATTTCCTATATGAGCGGCCCTTTACTCGGCAACGCGCGCGCAGGATGGATGGCCGCACAACAAGGCTGGCACACTGCAATTAGTTTGGGTGGAGCAATTTCTTTTATCGCCGTTATTGTATGTGCGCTTTTGTTACCCGCATTTTGGCATTATAAATCCACCGCTATTTCATCGTCAGAAACCATGTAGATAAATACGCCGAAACCGTAAAACTTCGCATAAATCGTTCAAAAAAATGTGTACGTTAACCAACTGAATCCACTGCTTGCACAGGCGCAGAATATCCTCAATACACGTTTGTGCGAGGTTGGGCGATGAAAAAGTTAATATTGGTTTTCGTACTCATATTGGCAATTCCAGCGTTCTTGCTTGTTGGCTGTTTGGGAAAACCCGATAAAATAAATCCGGTTGCCAATTTTCAAGCCGATAAATATTTAGGGAAATGGTATGAAATTGCACGCCTGGATTATTACCACGAGAAAGGTTTAAACCAGGTTACTGCAACCTATAGCCTGCGTGATGATGGCGGCATTAAAGTGGTTAATCGCGGTTATCTTTCTGAAAAAGGCAGGTGGCGCGAATCAGAAGGCAAAGCCTATTTTGTAGAAGATAAAAACACCGGCTATTTAAAAGTTTCATTCTTTGGGCCGTTTTACAGTTCCTATGTTATTTTTGATCTCGATCAGGATTATCAATACGCGTTAGTAACCGGCTCCAATAAATCCTACCTGTGGCTTCTCGCACGCACACCAACAATTTCTGGCGAAGTTAAAGCCAGGTTATTAGCCAAAGCCGCTGCCTTGGGTTTTGATACTGATAAATTGTTGTATGTAGAGCAAACAGAAACGCAATAAACCCACTCATTACATATCAGTGACTAATCATCCACGGACGCATGGATGGAAACATTTTGTTTCCTTCAGCTGTGTACATTAACGCTGATTTTCTAATAGGCCGATCACCGCAACCGCAGCCTTTTCCATGTTTATGTTCTAGCCGTGCCTTTTTTTCTGCGCGATATTCCGGTGTAGAAAATACCGGTTCATTCATTGCCTTTTCATTGCGAGCATGGGCTGCACGGTTTTCTTTTTTCATATCAAGGAATTCCGGTGCCACCATAATCACTCGCGCCGATAAATTTCCACATGTCGGGCACGCGCACGGTTGGCTGGATGCTTCCATAGTATTTAATTCGTGGAATAAACCGTGGGTTGGGCATTTGTAGTCGTAGACGGGCATAAAAATTCCTCTTCACATTTTTATTACAATCGAGTTTTCAAATAATTAGATTCTATTTTTAATAACAACTATTAGCACCAATGAAATCCCATGTGAGTTCTCCGAGCATTGGAAGAAAATTTCCGCAAAACGCACAGGACGTGCGTTTTAGTGACGATGCGACATGGATGTCGCACCGGAACGGCGGGAATTTTCTGAAACGCGCAGGAAACAAGAACGAGCCGGGTCGCCTTTCTTTTGCATACTTTTCTTTGGCGAAGCAAAGAAAAGTATGGCCCGCGGCAGGCGAAACCTATTTATCTTTCGATAATGGAACACCCATTCCCGGTGTCACCTTTTTAGTTGGCCCTTCTGCACTCGGGTTAACATCAAAATCAAAAATATCTGTTGGCAACCACAAAGTCGCACAAGCATTTGGAATATCCACCACGCCACTGATATGACCTTGCACCGGCGCACAGCCAAGAATCGCGTATGCCTGCGCTTTGCTATAACCAAACTTGGTCAAATAATTAATCGCATTCAAACACGCCTGGCGATAAGCAACATGAACATCCAGGTAATGTTGCTCGCCATACTCATCAACAGAAATACCTTCAAAAATTAAATAATCATCGTATTTGGGTGCGATGGGACTTGGTTTGAAGATTGGATTTTTAATCGCATATTTCGCCATGCCATCTTTAATTAAATTCACGCGCAAATGAATCCAGCCCGCCATTTCGATGGCGCCGCAAAAAGTAATTTCACCGTCGCCCTGGCTGAAATGTAAATCGCCAACAGATAAACCGCCACCCTTCACATACACCGGAAAATAAATTTTTGAACCGCGCGATAAATCTTTAATATCGCAGTTACCACCATGTTCGCGCGGCGGCACAGTACGTGCGCCTTCTGCTGCGGCAACTTTTGCTGCATCGGGAGCCATGCGTCCCATATGCGCAGTATCGGTGTAAGGAAGTGTTGCGAGTGCAGGTACACGATCAGGTTCAGTTTCGTACAATTCTTTTTCGCGTTTATTCCATTCCAGCAACATGTCTTTGGAAGGTAAACAACCAATTAAACCGGGGTGAACCAAACCTGCAAATTCCACATTGGGAACATGGCGGGATTTGGTAAACATACCGTTAATATCCCAAATAGATTTTTGCGCTTCGGGAAAATGTTCTGTTAAAAATCCGCCGCCATTTTGTTTGGAAAAGAAACCGTTAAAGCCCCATAAACTTTCCTGGAAAGCACCAATATCCAGAATATCAACCACCAGCAAATCACCGGGCTCAGCACCTTCCACACCAACGGGTCCTGACAGAAAATGTACTTGCGACAAATCTACATCGCGCACATCGTCAGCACTATCATTGTTCGCAATTTGTCCACCGGTCCAGTCGTAACATTCAATAATAAAATCGTCACCCGGCTTAACGGTTTTCACCATGGGAATATCAGGATGCCAGCGATTGTGGATCATGTCGTTTTCGTAGGGCGATTTTTTTAAATCAACTTTAATAATTGTTTCAGTCATGTTGCTGACTCCTGCTAATAGTGGCTAAGTGCTAACAATCACCAAGGTTTTTGAAAATCCGAGGCTAGCGGTCAAACTTAGTATCTATTTAGCAAGGGCTAACGACCATACGATAAATAGCCAAGCTGCCTACGTCATTCGACGTATGGTTATAAGATAGGCGGAAATAATCGCCATTTTTTCTGTTCGCAAGCGAACCGACCTGCGTGCATTAAAACGCCAATATTATCTCCACGTGCCCATTGGCATCGCACTCAAATTCGGAACCTTTTATTTATATCGCTGACCTTTTATTTATATCGAGATAAGTAGTCGCAGTTCTCAAATATGCTTTCGCAAATGAGTTGTTCAGAAAGCGTTAAGAAAGAAAAGGTATAGATACACTAACCTTCTTTCGAAGGTCTTTTAACTGAACGAGGTTTAATCATCATGAATAGATCAATGATCATTGGTATTGTATTGGGCGTAGGCGTTGCTACCGCTGGAGGAGCAATTGCAGGTTATAAAATTTTTAAAGATCCCGATCATGCTGACGTACTCAATGCGCAACCTATCACCAAACAAACAAAAATTCCGCATAAAGAATGTGTCGATAAGCCCGTCGTGCACCAACGTGAAGTAAAAGACGAAAATCGCGTTGCAGGGAAAGCGATTGGTGCGGTATTGGGCGGTGTTTTAGGTCACCAGGTTGGCGGCGGTAACGGTAAAAAAGCTGCAACTGTCGCAGGTGCCGTTGCGGGTGGTTATGCAGGAGATCGCGTGCAGGATAATATGCAGAAGAAAGACACCTACACAACAATGGAAAATGTTTGCAATACTACCTATGAAACTCGCGATGATATTGTGGGTTATGATGTTACCTATCGCTTGAAAGGCAAGGAATCAACCGTGAGAATGTCTTATGATCCAGGCTCCAGGATTCCGCTCGAAAATGGTCAATTAGTATTAAATTCACCTAATAATTAAAAATCATTTAAACGCTCCCAAGATAATTGGGAGCGTGCACAGTTTTGTGTAAATATCCACGTTAAATATTTTAAACAGAAAAAAACCAACTATTAACCGGAGGCATTAATAGCTGGAAGATAAACTGTATTTAGACCGAAAGATACGATGCTACTTTTGCTTCATCAACCGATGAGCGCAGTTCCTCGTGCACAATCTCTCCTTTTTCTATCACCAAAATCCTGTCAGCAATATCCAGCGCAAAACTTAACACCTGCTCTGAAACAATGATCGATAAACCACGCTTATCGCGAATGGCCTTTAATGTGCGGCCCATTTCGCGGATGATGGAGGGTTGTATGCCTTCTGTCGGTTCATCCAATAACAACATTTTTGGATCACTTGCTAGTGCGCGTGCAATCGCTAATTGTTGCTGCTGTCCGCCCGATAAATTTCCTCCACGTCGCGAGCGCATTTCATGCAGTACTGGAAACATATCGTAGAGTTCTTGCGGCACCGATTTTTTATTGGTTACGGTTAAACCTGTTTCGATATTTTCTTTTACCGTCATACTCGAAAAAATCATACGACCCTGCGGAACAAAACCAAAACCGCTGGCCACACGCTGGTAACTTTTTAAATTGCTGACTTCTTTTTCACCCAATTTAACGCTGCCCGATGCATTGGGAATAACGCCCATTAAGGATTTCATTAAGGTGGTTTTTCCCATGCCATTGCGGCCCATGATGGCGACAATTTCATTGGGCTGGATTTTAAAATTTAAGCCGTGCAGGACTTCGCTTTGGCCGTAGCATACGCGGTAATCGGACACTGATAGCATAATATTTTCCTCAAAAATGATGGGACGTTTCATTAAATAAAATTTGTTATCACCGTCATTCCCGACCTGGGCGGCCCCTTAGCAGGAATCCATATTTCAATAGACAGCTGCCCAATGGATACCCGCCTACGCGGGTATGACGATAGAAATATTAATTCTTAATTTCCCAAATTGACCCCGCTCAGGATGAATGGAAAACATCAATGCCCCAAATAAACTTCTACGACATTAGGATCAGCTTTAACTTTGTCGATGGAACCTTCTGCAAGAATTTTTCCCTGGTGAAGGACGGTTACGCGATCTGCAATTTTTGCAACAAATTGCATATCGTGTTCGATCACAATTACCGAGCGATCTTTGGTAATTCGTCGCAACAATTCTGCCGTTTGGTGGCGCTCTGCTACTGACATTCCTGCAACGGGTTCATCAAGCATCAGGAGTTCGGGATCTTGAATCAGCAACATGCCAATTTCTAACCATTGTTTTTGCCCGTGGCTTAAGAGTTCAGCTTGTTTATCTAGAAACTCCGTCAGGAAAATCATGTCTGCAATTTCATGGACTTTGCTAATCACCTCTGCATCGCGTTTAAATGCAAGGGCACCGAATACTGAGCGGCCACGAGGAAAAGAAATTTCCAGGTTTTCAAACACAGTGAGATCGCCGTAAATGGAGGGAGTTTGGAATTTGCGACCCACGCCGGCTTTTACAATGTCATGTTCCTTCATTTTGGTGAGTTCTTCATTGCGGAATTTAATAGAACCTTCAGTTGCTTTGGTTCGGCCACAAATCAAATCCAGCACGGTGGTTTTTCCTGCACCGTTGGGCCCGATAATGACGCGAATTTCATGTTCATCCACATAGAAGGTCAAATCATTTACGGCTTTAAATCCATCAAACGATACAGTGAGCCCTTCAACTGCCAACAAAAAGTCTGTGTTGTTACTCATGGAGAACTCCTTGCGTTAGTGATGAAACATTTACATTACCTGAGTCAGGTTTAACAGCTGGTTTTGGTTCATTTTTTTTCATTGTTTCAGCTACAGGTAAATTTTCAGTTTTTTTTGGTGATGCAATCCACTGTTTAAATTTAGGTGAAATATAAGTTGCGTATAAGCCTGCCAGACCGTTAGGGAAAGCCATTACCACGGCGATAAATAATCCGCCTAATGCAAATAACCAAAGTTCGGGAAAACTTTCCGATAAACTGGATTTCGCCCAGTTCACTAACACAGCACCGTATACCGCACCGATAATTGACATGCGTCCACCCACAGCGCAGAAAATTACCATTTCAATCGAAGGTACAATTCCCACGAGCGTTGGTGACATAAATCCAACTTGCAAGGTAAATAACGCACCACCAATCGCCGCGAATACGGCGCCTAAACAAAATACAAATATTTTGAAATTGGAGACGTCGTAACCCGAGAAGCGTACGCGATCTTCTTTATCGCGCATGGCTACTAATAAACGTCCAAATTTACTTTTACGTACAAATTGCGCTGCAAACAAGCAAAGAAATAACATTCCCACACACACAAAATACAAAATATATTTTGCGTGATCCGTGCGAATATCCCAGCCGAGCAATGTACGCAAATCTGTCATGCCGTTAACGCCACCGGTGTAACCTTGCTGGCCGATAATTAATATGGTGAGGATGGCAGCAATCGCTTGCGTGATAATGGCAAAGTAAACACCACCTACGCGACGCTTAAACATAGCGGCACCTATTATGTAAGCGATTAGTGCGGGCAATATAAGAATGGCTGCAATGGTGAACGGAAAACTGTAAAAGGGTTTCCAGAAAAATGGCAGTGCCGTAATCTGGTTCCAATCCATAAAATCAGGAATGCCCGGCGTTGACTGAATTTTTGTCGTAATAGGATCAGAGGCTTCGAGTTTGAGGAACATCGCCATGGCGTAACCGCCCAAACCAAAAAATATTCCCTGCCCCAAACTTAAAATTCCACCATAACCCCAACACAACACCAAACCTATGGCGACAAACGCATAGGTTAAATATTTGCCCATTAAATTCAACCGAAAAATATCCAGCGACAAAGGCAGTACCAACACTAATAAAACTGCCAGTACCACAAAACCGGACATTTCTTTTTTGGGAAACAGTGATGCCAAGCCTTGATAAGACATGATGATCTCCTCAGCGACGAACTTTCAGAGTGAACAAACCTTGTGGGCGCAACATTAAGATAAACACCACAAACAAGAGCGTTAAAACTTTGGCCATGGAACCACTCATAAAAAATTCCATTGTCGATTGCGCTTGCGAAATACTGAATGCCGATGCGATAGTGCCGAGCAAACTGGTTGCACCGCCAAACACAACCACCAGGAAAGTATCCACAATATAAAGTTGGCCGGAGGTTGGCCCGGTAGAACCAATCATGGTAAATGCGCTACCTGCAACACCTGCAATGCCACAACCTAATGCAAAAGTAATGCGATCTACTTTTGCGGTATTAATTCCCACAGCACCTGCCATTGGGCGATTTTGTACAACGGCACGAACGCGCGTTCCCCAACGCGAGCGATACATTAAAATTCCCACTGCAGTAGAAATTCCAAGCGCAAGGCACATCACAAATAATCCATTAATCGGTAATTCAATTGTCTCACTGACTTTTACCGACCCCATTAACCAATTCGGTAAGGTCACACCCACTTCACGCGCGCCAAATACACTGCGATAAGTTTGCTGTAAAATTAAACTTAAACCCCAGGTTGCCAATAATGTATCCAGCGGACGATTGTAGAGATGCCGTATCATTGCCCATTCCACCAGCGCCCCGAGTGCGCCTGCGGCAATGAATGCGAGGATCATCGCGAGAATAAAATAAATACTGAATAAACCCGGCAAATAAGTTTCAAACACATGGGAAGTTAAATAAGTGACGTAAGCACCGAGAATCATAAATTCACCGTGCGCCATATTAATAACGCCCATTTGCCCAAAAATAATGGCAAGGCCGAGCGCCATTAACACAAATACGGAAAACAGAATTAAACCAGCAACGCCTTGCATGGCGAAGATGGACAGTAAATCTGAGGTGCTATATTCAGCGAACATTGCTTAATCCTCTTTAAATAATAAAAAAAATTTTATCCCGGTTGGTCGTCATCCTCGAGCTAGGCGCTCCCCTTGGCGAGGATCCAGGGGCTGGCCATCCAGCTTTTGATTTGAAAGATCATGGATCCTCGCCTTCGCAAGGATGACGATTTACTGATTACTGATTACTGAAATTAAATAGTTTTTTAATAAATCAAATAAAAAAGAACCACTCAGAGAAAGTGGTTCTTCTGCTCACGTTATTGATAACCCGCAGGGAAAGGATTAGGTTCAATCAAATCTTTGGTTTCGTAAATCACATCATATTGGCCATCAGCACGTGCATGACCTATGCGTGTTTTCGACCAAAGGTGATGGTTGGGGTGAACTTTTACGTAACCTTCAGGTGCCGTTGTTAATTCAATACCTGGTGATGCGGCTTTTATTTTATCAACATCAAATGAGCCGGCTTTTTCTACCGCAGCTTTCCACAACCATGGGCCAAGGTAAGCGGCTTGCGTTACATCACCGATCACGACATCTTTGCCCCAACGCGCTTTGAAAGCTTCAACAAATTTTTTGTTGTTGTCATTGGTCAGGCTTTGAAAATATTTCATTGACGCATAAGCACCCTGCATATTTTCACCGCCGATACCGAGGATTTCGTCTTCAGTTACGGAGATGGTTAGTACCAGCGGTTTCTCTTTGGTCATATCAATACCCGCTGCTTTTAATTGTTTGTAGAACGCAACGTTAGAGCCGCCCACAACAATCGCGTAAATCACATCGGGTTTGGTTAATTTAATTTTGTTAATGACAGAGTTAAATTGCGTGTGACCGAGTGGATAATATTCTTCGCCCACGACTTTCAAACCCAATTTTTCAATGTGCTTGCGCGCAATTTTATTGGAGGTGCGCGGCCAAATATAATCTGAACCTAACAAATAAAATGATTTGGCACCTTTGGCTTTGGTTACCCAATCAATACCTGCAATAATTTGTTGGGTAGCTTCTTGCCCGGTGTAAATAACGTTAGGCGATTGCTCCAGACCTTCGTAAAACGTTGGGTAATACAGCATGCCGTTGTATTGTTCGAAGATGGGCAACACTGCTTTACGCGATGCAGATGTCCAGCAACCAAATACAGCAGCTGCTTTATCATTCACCAATAATTTTTTGGATTTTTCCGCAAAGGTTGGCCAATCGCTCGCACCGTCTTCCTGGATAAATTCAATCTTGCGACCGAGCACACCACCCATTGCATTGATTTGTTCAATCGCTAATTTCTCAGCTTGTACTGAACCTGTTTCACTGATCGCCATAGTCCCGGTCACTGAGTGAAGTATGCCGACCTTCACGGTTTTATCAGTCACTGCAAGTCCTGTGGTATTCACATCAGCAGCATGCGCCGTACTGAACGCAAATGAGGCAGCCAGGGTGAATAAACAGGTTTTCCAGCCAAACGATTTTGCTGTTTTAGCAAGCGATTGCCCACCGTTAAAAAATAATGTCTTCATGGTCTATCCCCAAATTAAATTTTTAAGGCTTGATTGAGTGCGCGATAAGTGTTGCAGGGCAAAAAATATTCTTTGCCCACAACTCGCAATCTACGCACATCCTTGCGTTACACCCATTCGATAAATAGCGCAGGGGGCTACGTCATTTGACGCATAGCATCAGTTGAGGCGACTACGTATTTTCTAATCTTGAAATAAAGAAGGAGGATTGGATAAAACGCTGATTGCAACTGGTACGGGATTTGAAGGGATAAATTAACGTTTACTGAAACGACAACATACTGATCGGCTTTGCCAGAAAAAATGCAAAGAATTTTTTTTCGGAGTGAGCCCGATGCACCAAATAAATACCACTTTATCTATCAAGGCACCAGAAACAGACAAGAATATTGATTCATTGCGATTAATAACGGGCATTGCATGACAGCCAAACAACATATCTTTCGCGTCAGGCGCAATTACAACCAGTGGGTTGCCAACCAGACACTGGAAGATTATGCCCTGCGTTTTACCGCAAAAAGTGCAAGGCGCTGGAGTTGCACACGTGTTGCCACTACTGCCCTGGGTGCAATTTCTTTTCTTGCGCTGGAAGCTATTGGTGGCTCTATTACATTGCATTATGGTTTTAGTAATTCGATTGCGGCGATTTGTGTTGTAAGCCTGATTATTTTTTTAACCGCCATCCCAATTAGTTATTACGCTGCAAAATATGGCGTGGATATTGATTTGCTCACCCGCGGCGCCGGGTTTGGTTATATTGGTTCTACAATTACATCGCTGATCTACGCCTCATTTACATTTATTTTTTTCGCACTCGAAGCTGCGATTATGGCAATGGCATTGGAGCTACTCTTCCATATTCCTTTGCCTTTAGGTTATCTGCTCAGTTCAGTCGCTATTATTCCTTTAGTTACCCACGGCATAACGGTGATCAGCCGTTTCCAGTTATGGAGCCAGCCGCTGTGGATTATCCTGCAATTAATTCCTTTTATTTTTATTATTTACACCGATGCCAGTGCCGTTGAAAATTGGAAAAATTTCAGTGGAAATTTACAAACGTTTGACGGCCAACAAGGAATAAATATTTTATTTTTTGGCGCTGCATCAGCGGTAGTATTTTCGTTGATTGCACAAATTGGCGAGCAAGTGGATTTCCTGCGGTTTTTACCACCTGCGCAAAAAAATAAAGAATGGCGATGGTGGGCAGCCTTAATTAGTGGCGGCCCAGGCTGGATTGTAATAGGTGCCGTAAAAATCATGGCGGGCTCATTTTTGGCGGTGCTCGCACTTAATCATTACGTACCCGGTAACGAGGCTGCAGACCCGACCCGCATGTATATGGTTGCTTTTGGTTATTTGACGCATTCACCGCAAGTCGCCCTCGCCTTCGCGGGAATATTTGTGATTTTAAGCCAGTTAAAAATTAACGTGACCAATGCTTACGCAGGCTCTATTGCGTGGTCTAATTTTTTTTCGCGATTAACTCATAGCCATCCCGGCCGTGTCGTTTGGTTGGTATTTAATGTTGCCATCGCGCTCTTATTAATGGAGCTGGGTGTCTATCGTGCGCTTGAACAAACCCTGGGGTTTTATGGCATTGTTGCAGTAGCCTGGCTAGGTTCACTGGTCGCTGATTTAGTGATTAATAAACCACTTGGCTTGAGCCCCAAATATATAGAATTTAAACGCGCCCATCTTTACGATATTAATCCTGTAGGCTTTGGGTCAATGTTGTTGGCATCGGTTATTGGAATTATTTGCCACACGGGATTATTGGGAGAAATTGCGCAAGCGCTATCACATTTTATTGCGCTCACCTGTGCATTGCTAACAGCACCGTTTATCGCATGGGTTACACGTGGCCGTTATTATATTGCCCGCCCGGATATAGTAACCAAACGATTACATTTTGCTGATTTACATTTAAGCAACAATAATGCGTTTAGCACAACTACCTGCTGCATTTGCGAACACAGGTTTGAACACGAAGACGTTACCTATTGCCCGGCTTATGCTGGTGAAATATGTTCCCTGTGTTGTTCGCTGGATGCCCGTTGCCATGATTACTGTAAACCTGGTGCGAATTATCGCGAGCAATTGCAAAAATTTTTTACGATATTTCTACCGCACTTTATCACTTCAAAAATTAATTCCCAGGTCGGTCAATTTTTAGGTCTCGTTATTTCAATTAACGGCTTGTCAGCAATATTACTGTCATTAATTTATTTCCAAACGCCCATTAAGGATAGCGAAACTGCATTGCTGTTGGAAAATACCTTATGGAAAGTATTTTTCTTGTTGGTAATTATTACTGGCGTTGTCAGCTGGCTTTTTGTTTTAGCGCACGAAAGCCGACATGTTGCGCAAGAGGAATCGCAACGCCAGACGCGTTTGTTAATGGAGGAAATTGAAGCGCACGATCGCACCGATAAAGCCTTACAACTTGCCAAAGAACAGGCAGAAGCCGCAAACCAGGCAAAAAGCCGCTATTTGACGGGAATAAGCCACGAACTGCGCTCGCCCTTGAATGCAGTTTTGGGTTACGCACAATTATTGGAGAAAGACCCTGGCATGCCAGCGCATCGCAAAGAGGCGTTAGGCGTTATTCGACGAAGTAGCGAACACTTGGCAGATTTAATTGAAGGTTTGTTAGATATTTCCAAAATCGAAGCGGGCCGTTTTGATTTGCATAAAGATCAAGTGCGCTTGCCCATGTTAATGGATCAACTCGTCAATATGTTTCGCTTGCAAGCTGAAGCAAAAGGTTTGCAATTTATGTATGAATGCAATGATCGCCTGCCCGAATTAATTCGCACCGATGAAAAGCGCCTGCGCCAGATTTTAATTAATTTGTTATCTAATGCGATTAAATACACCGAGGCTGGCAGTGTGTTTTTTAAATTGCGTTATCGCAACCAGGTTGCAGAATTCACGATTAAAGATACCGGTGAGGGAATTGCGCCAGAAAACCTTGAGCGTATTTTTCGACCCTTTGAACGTGTGCGCCGCCCGGGCTCTACCGCAACAGGAACCGGTTTGGGTTTGACGATTACCCGGTTATTGACAGAAATTATGGGTGGCGATATTTCTGTTAACAGTTTTCCCGGTGAAGGTAGCACTTTTAAGGCGAGCTTAATGTTATCCAGCATTGCTACTTCACTTGCTGAAACAGTGCGCGCTCCTGTGCAAACTATTTACGGTTATGACGGCAAGCTGCGCACTATTATGTTAGTGGACGATGAACAAACGCATCGGCAACTGATGAAAACATTATTAATGCCATTGGGCTTCCGTGTTATTGACGTAGATAATCCGTTAAATGCACTGGATGTTTTAATCCAGCAAACAGCAGACAATAATCGCCCCGATTTAATTATGCTCGATGTTTCAATGCCTGCACTTAACGGCTGGGAACTCGCCAAACAATTGCGCCAGTCGCACTACAATTCGCCCATTATTATGGTTTCTGCCGATGCGAGTGAAGGCCGCAACCAATCCATTTCGCAGGATGTTGTTGCATCACAAATGACGCCTCCCCTTCACGATGCCTACATTACCAAGCCGATACAATTGCAAGCCGTGCTGGATAAAATCCAGGAATTGCTGGACGTGCAATGGCGCTATCAGCAAGAAATTTCATCAACACCTTCTATGATGACAATTGATACAGTGACGCTGCCGGATGATGAACACCTGGATGATATTGCACACCTCGCCCGCATAGGACACAAAAAAGGACTGCAAGAAAAAATCATCCAACTGGAACAACAAAAACTCGCTTCAACAGCCTTTATCCAACAGTTAACAACACTGACAACCAATTTCCAATTCGACAAAATTATCCAGTGGGTTGATGGTGAATTCGCTGAAGATATGGATGAATGTTAATGAATATTTTTTACTTTTAATTGAATAACCTTGTAATAACCAGAGTAGTTTTACATGAACACCAAAGCCCAGCGCAATGTCGCATTAGTGATTGATGACAGCATTGAAAGTATCCATATGCTTAACGATGTACTTGAAGAAGCGGGATTCACGGTGCTGGTTGCGCTGGAAGGATCGCAAGCCTTGACCATCACCAAAAATATCAAACCCGATATTATTTTGCTCGATGCCATCATGCCGAATATGGATGGATTTGAAACCTGCAAACAGTTGAAATTAAATCCGCAATTAATTGATGTTCCCATTATTTTTATGACGGGTTTGAGTGATACCGAACACGTGGTTATGGGGCTTACTGCCGGTGGAGTGGATTATGTCACCAAGCCCATTAATGCCGATGAATTGATTGCTCGAATGCGCGTTCACCTCACTAACGCCCGTATGACGCAAAGTGCACGCATGGCGCTGGATACTGCCGGGCAATATTTATTTACGGTCGATGTAAACGGGCAATTATTGTGGGCAACGCCACAAGTAAATCAATTACTGGACTCGGCGCAAAGTGAAACAGGAAGTGAGGCGCTGGGTATTCGTTTGTCATCCATTCTGCTTGACTGGCTTAAACATAAACCAGAGACAGGAAATCAATTGAAGCTGCCACAATTGGTACAGCCGTTAACGATTGAAATGCTCAACTTTATTGATCATCGTGAATATTTATTGCGTCTTTCCAATCCGCATAAACCAGCAGACGATACGCACGCACTCAAGGAACAATTTGGTGTAACAGGACGCGAGGCAGATGTGCTTTTGTGGATTGCCAATGGAAAAACCAATCGTGAAATCGGGCAAATATTGGATATGAGTCCACGGACGGTGAATAAACATTTAGAGCAAATTTTCAGGAAATTAAACGTTGAAAATCGCACATCGGCGGCAGCTATTGCGATTAAGTGTTTGGCGCGGGGTTAAAGAAAGCAGTAAAGATATAGGGGTACAAAGAATTATTTTTATCTTAAGAAGGGAGTCGTCATCCCCGCAGGGGATCCAGTGACTCTAAATAGAAGAGAATAATCCTTATTGGATGGATTTGTATCATTTGTCTATTTAAATGTTAAAAGTCGCTGGATCCCCTGCGGGGATGACGACTCCCTTTTTATATAAATAGCTAACCCTTCCTGGCTATTGTTACTCCACTTGAAATTAATTTAAATGTAAAAAGCCAGATTAATCCGGCCTTTTTACCGCCTTTTCCAACATTATTATTTTAAACCGGCGCAACCCCTGTACTTTGTCGCACAATTAATTTATGCGAAAGTATACGTTGCACGCCTTGCATTTTTTCTCCGTTCAATTGCGGCAATAATAATTCCATACACGCCATACCAATTTCCGTTAAGGGTTGCGCGATAGTTGTTAGCGCGGGATAACAATATTCAGAAGCGGAAATATTATCGAATCCCATCACTGAAATATCATCAGGAATTTTATAGCCCATTTTTAATAAGGTCGAAATACAACTAAACGCCATCTCGTCACTAAACGTAAAAATCGCTGTCGGGCGATGTGTTAAACCCATGAGCTCGCGGGTACAAGCTTCTGCTTTCTTTTGCGAGTAATCGGCAGTGGTTACCAGGTCTTCTTCATAGGCGATGCCGGCTTTTTCCAACGCACGCTTGTAACCTTCCATTCTTGAAAATGTACTGGGTACCGACATATTTCCGGCAATGGCAGCGATGCGTTTGTGGCCGAGTGAAATTAAATAATTGACAGCATCTTCGGCAGCGGCCGCGTTATCAATATTGATTTTATCCAAACCTTCCAGCGGAATATCTTCACAGGCATTGACTAAAGGTGGAAGTTGATCGGCGAGCGGAATGTCAGGATTCACATCAAACGGTAAACGGGAACAAAATAATAAAATGCCGTCGACTTGACGGGTGCTGACCATTGCAGCAAACGAACGTTCGCGGGATTCCATTTCCTGGGTGTCACCTAACAAAAGATTGTAACCATTTTCGAGGGCAATATTTTCAATGGCGCGAATAACCGGGTAGTTAAAACTGCTGATTACGTCGGGAATAATTGCCATCAGGTTATTGCTTTTGGATTTTCGCAAACTCACGCCCAAACTGTTGGGGGTGTAGCCATATTTTTTTACCGTTTCCATTACCGCATTGCGGGTTGCTTCAGTCACTAGTTCAGGATGACGGAGAACGCGCGATACAGTTGCCGGAGATACATTCGCTTCTTTGGCGATGTCTTTAATGCCGATCATATGTGTACCTGCACCCATTTTATGGGTTTACTTATTGTTGTCGGAGAGTCCAGTCAGGGGGCTCGCTGGGGATCTTAGCTAACGAATTCCTTAGCATTCCATTAGATACTTGAAAGACTAACCTAAATTTGGGCTGTGACCAATCAATTGGCAGAACCCCGAGTAAAAATCAGGACTTCCATCACTATGTTCAGGATAATAATGAAAATATGCCAGCTTGAAAAACGAAAAGCGCAGGTTGCTGCCAACCTGCGCTAGTGAAGGGCGATCATCACACTCGCCCTTTAAGATGCATTACAGACTGATCGAAATACTACCAACCCGTATTGCCTGTGGTTTTGTTGAAGAAAGAGTTCGCAGCGCCGCCGGCATTGAGCGGTGCAATGGCCGAACCGGACACTTTCACACCTTCAAAATTCACCTGGCCGCGACCACCGCCATCCAACACTTCAATGCCATAAGTGCCCGCATTGGTGATGGTGATATTGCGCAAGGTGACATTCCTCAGCACCGCCGAGTCCGCACCGGCCAGGACTTCTGCCGAGAATTTCTCCCCTGGCGGAACGTAAGCCGTACCGAAACCGCGGAATTCAATACCTGAGTAAGTCGGGTCGATAATATTGACGTTCTCAACGAGGATGTCATTCACATCGCCTTCGCGTAAATAGAACTTGAGCGCGCCGTGTTTCCACACATTGCCATTCTCAAAGAACATTGGCCCACCCGCGCGGATCAGGTCGATATTCCTGAAGGTCGTCAAACCTGGCCCAAATGGATAGGACGAGAATTCGTTGTCGATCAGGATGCCGGGATAGGTCAATACGTCCTCACACTTCAGGTTTTCGAAGGTGTTGTCATAGCCGCCGTAAGCTGCGAAGCAGTTGGCGCGCCATGGCATTTGCACCGTCAAATTGCGGAACACATTGCCGTGACCAATCCCCTGGTCTGGTGCATTTTTCGCTTCCGGTTTAATAAAGTCCGGGCCTGCGTTTACAGTTTTATCACGCACCCAGTTAGTCCATTTGATCGACCAGACAACCGCTGCATCGTCGCCCGTATTACGGAAATGCGAGTTCTCTACCACACTGTTTGAGGTGCCGTTATCCAGGTTCACGCCGTCTGCATAAGTATTGCGAATGCGCACGTTGCGAATGGTCAGGTTATCCGTTGGCTGGGTTTGGTACGGTGGATCATTGCCTACCCAGATTGCACCCACCACGTGTTCGATCCACATATTTTCAATGATCGAACCTACACCCATGGGGCCAGCAAAGGCTTTTTGCACGCCCTGGGATTCTTCAGCACGGGCTTTCGATTCGCCACGAATGGAGAAATCACCAAACACGCATTTCACGGGGCCAATACAGAAGAAAATCGATTTCGCACCCTTGATGGTGGTGTACCACATACCAGCACCGCGAATTTCCGCACCTTTGTTGTCCATACCGGCATTGCCGCTCGTCAACTTCTGCGCAAGGTATTCACCGGGCGGGAACCAGAGTTTCGCACCGCTGTTCATGATGCTAGAAATCTTATCGGCGTAGTCGATGCCACTGTTGGGAATAATGCCCAGGGTAGTTACATCGGTAAAACCGGCTGGCATGGTGAGCGGTGGTGCAACTTGTTCGAGGTCAACCAAATCCACTACGTAGAAAGCCGCAGTATCTTGTGCATCGCGCTGGATTTTTACTTCAGCACCCACAGGAATTGGATCGGTCAGCACCGCAACTTCATCGAAGAAAGTGTGTGGCTGTTCCGCTGGTGTATCCACGATGGGGTCGCCAATCAAACCGCCCTTGTATGACCAGGAATATTTCGAGGTCAATGCGAGTGATTTCACGCGCGTGCCATTAACGTACAAACCTAAAGTAGCATCTTGTCCGCCGCCCAATGCCGAATCCGGAATTGAGTAACGCAACACTACAGAGTTTGCTTGCGCGGTGGTGGTAATCGCAACGTAATCGCCGGTTTTGTCGAGCTGCACCGCACTGCGGCCAATGGCTTCAGCCTGGATAATATTTTTATCCCACTTGGTGCGGTTAGGCGCTAAAATTTTTGCATTGGTGCGGCCATTTTCCAATTGATATTCAGTCCATGGCGCTGCATAACCACGCGTAGAAATAACGCTGGATGTTGAAGAGCTTGAAGCCGAAGAAATCACACTACTTTTCGAACTGTTCACACTTGAATTGGATGAACTCACCGATGCAATAACACTGGACGTCGATGAGCTTTTTGACGATGCTACTGATGAAGCAACCGAAGAAACCACACTCGAACTTTTCGATGATGATGCGCTTGAAACCACAACGTTCAATGGAACAAGTTGCCATTGCGCACTTTGCCATACATCGTAAATAGTGCCGATCTGGATTGAACCCGTTTGATTTTCCACGTGTATAAATTGCGTGGTCAACCAACGGCTGCGAATGCGCACGTAACCATCACCCGTATCTTCGAGTGTCCACTTGGAACTATCCCAACCGGCCTGGCGCGATGTCGCTTGCACTGAGCCGTTGTTACTCTCGATATTTAAATAGTCACCGGTAGCAGCATTGCGAATTTCAAATACACCGTTGCCAACTGACTCCAATACCCAATGTGCATTTGCTCCGCTTTGGGTTACATAATTTGCGTTGGTGCCGCCATCATTAATGTATGCATGCGACCAGCGATTCACTATGTCATAACCGGAAATAACCGGAGTCGTTGATGACGATGATGAAGACGCAATGGAGGAAGATGTACCGCCCACTGGATTAAATTTCCATTGCGCGCTCCACCAACTTGGATCAATCGTTCCGTATTGTGCAAAACCATTCTGGTTTTCAACGTGGATATATTGCGTTGGTTGCCAGCGATTTTTTACGCGCACAAAAGTGCCATCAACATTTTCCAGCTGCCATTTCGAACTATCCCAACCTGGCGTGCGCGCACTTGCTTGCACTTTGCCGGTGAGATTTTCGATGTGCATATAATCGCCCGTTGCCTGGTTGCGAATTTCAATAAATCCACTGCCCACATCTTCCGTCACCCATTGGCATGCAGCACCGGATGATGAAGCACTGTATGTCACCGAGTCGCCACCATCGCACAAATAGGTATTTTGCCAGCGATTGGTAATTGTAAACGCGCCGGTATTAGACACAGTACTGCTTGAACTGCTTGAGCTGGATTTACTGGAACTTGTTGTTGCAACACTGCTGGAAGAACTCGCAGACGTTTTTGAACTGCTGGTCGCAACACTGCTGGACGTTTGCGAGCTGCTGGTAACTGCCGTTGAACTGCGGCTACTACTAGAAGTCCCAACATTGGGTAACGGTAAAAAGTTAGCGACCAAATTAAAGCCGGCGTTTTGGTTAACCATGTTTCCATCTTCAGTATTGCCGATGTAAACATTATTAAAGGTCACACCGCCGCCATCAGCCTCACCGTAAAGGCCTACACCACCGTATATATTTGCGGGAATATTACGCACGGTTGCGTCGAGGCCGGTTCCATCAATCGTTGTGTTGTTGAACACAATATTAGTGAAGGTGCCCCTGAGCATTTGTATCGCATCGCGTTGCGAATTTTTAATGTAGATATTATCGAACTGCATATTGCGCACACCTTTCGGTGCAAAAAACTCAATTGCGCCGCGCTTCTGGTGCCACAAATCATAACTGGTTCCGCAATTATAAATATCCACATCATGAATAAGATATTTACCTTCAGAACTGAAAGTATAGCCATCAAAATCTGTGGTAAAACGAATAGCAGAACCACCAAAACAATCGCGAATTAGCATGTTGTGTACCTGATGGTTTTTACCACCAAATATCGCAACACCGCCTGCACGGAATTGATGCTCAACCGTGTTGTAACGGAAAATATTATTCGCTTCTTCAGGCACTGCAGGACTGTTGGACGGCCACATCGCCAAACCATCATCACCGCCATTACGAATATTGGTTTGTTCAACCACAGAATTCATAGTGCCTTGCGAAAAATTCACACCGTCTGCATAGTTGTTGCGAAAGCGCGCTTGTGAAATCACAAGGCCATCGGTGTATTCCACAGGATAAGGCGCATCGTAGCCACCCAACCAGGCACCCACTTCAAAATGTTCTGCCCATACGCGCGTGAACTTTGAATTTTTCCCCCAGGTGCCCATAAATGCTTTGGTAATCATATATTGGCCAAGGGGACACGCCATATTGCGGCACAAGCGCTGGTTGTTGACGGTGCTGAAATAAATATCAGAAACCTCAACATTATTTACGCGCGCAAGAATACCGCCGCTGAATTGCGCAGGGTTTGAATAATTAATATTGGTGTACCACATACCGGCACCTTTAATGCCGATGTTGCTGGTATTCAACACCACTTTATTATCAAAATCCCATTGGCCTGGCGGCAAATACACGCCCGTTCCCGCGGTTGCTGCCGCAGCCACTGCGGAATTAAATGCAACCAGGTCTGACTGACCGTCATTGGGTATGCCACCAAAATCAGCAATAGAAACATAACCGGCAGGCTTCTGGATAATGGCAGGTACAGGTTCCAGCTCAATAAAATCTATACCATAAGCATTGCCATCATTCGTTTTCTTTTGGATACGAATTTTATCACCAGGATTTACCGCATGATTCAACAAAAAATGTGTTTCATCAAAACGCATTGCGATGTAATCAGTGCTGGCAAATGGTGTTGGAGTATTTTCCGGCTCTTTATTTAAAAAATATTGCCAGGCCCAACGCGATGTCACTGCAACGGTTTTATCAAACTGACCGTTAACATACACATCCACTTCACCATTCAAACCTTTGCCATCGGCAGAATCCGGCATGGTGTAACGCATGGTCACACCATTGCCCGCCGTGCCCACGGTAAATTCCACCGAGCTACCTGCACTCGGCAGGTTCACATATTTTTGTTGTGAAGCTTCAGATGCAGTGGTTGAAATATCGAAATTGGTGGTTTGTAAAATTTGCGCATTATTAAGCGTTCCCACATCGGCCTCATAGCGCGTATAAGGCATGAGGGTTGCGCCGCGATCCGCACTTTGCGCAAACACCTCTGCGCATAACGCTATTTGCAAGGCTGCAAGCCCGAAGCCTAGACAACTACGGGCGGTAACTCCACGGGGCTTAGGATAAGTGCCCCCGGGCGAACCGGATAAAAATTTCATTATGTTTACCTCGTTATTAAAATTGTAACAATGAAAGCGATTTTTGGTTGATTATGTAATGGGCGTTCTAACAACTACACTTGCATTCGCAACAACACCTAAATGCCACTGCAAATTCTTTATGTGAAACAACGTCCATAGGACATTCACGAGTATTCGTATTGCCGGATCATGATGAACAAAGTCATATCGCTATCGATAAGAAAACCAGGCGGCAATTTACACACTTAACAATAAAATAGAGCAGCTTTTTAATGCATCAAAAAAACAGGTATTTAATAACGCACAGCTGCTCTCAAGGGGAGGACTCCTAAACACTTCCAATACAAAATCCTTGTAATTACGCACAAACTCTTGAATTATTATTTTTATATAAAGGGCTTATCAAAGCCCTTAAAAAATACTGTAAAAAATCACTGCTTCTTTCACTACAACACGGACAGTAGAATTATTTTTCTTGAAGCAGGCTGATTGCAAAACCACCGCCAGCGGCCAAATTAATACTCATATTGTCTTTGGCTGTTATCACACGCTCCTCAATTTCATAAGCTTCCGGATTTGTAAGGTAATTGGCATCTTTGGCATCCTTATAAATTCTCGCTTTATATTTTTTGCCCGCATCCAGAAATGAGAAATCAATATTGGCGGTGCGTGGATATTCGTTGGTAATTCCGCCTACAAACCAATTATTGCCATTGCGTTGTTTTCTTGCAGTCGTTACGTATTGGCCAATCTCAGCTTCCAACACGCGCGTGGTTTCCCAATCGGTTACTACATCGCGAATAAACTGGAATGCATCCATATGCTTTTCATAATTTTCAGGAAGATCACATGCCATTTGTACCGGTGAATAAATAACAACATACAACGCCAGTTGATTCGCCAGGGTGGCATTAACCTGATTTTGCGGACGCGATGGCAAGGTCAATTGAAAAACACCAGGGGTGTAATCCATAGGGCCAGACAACAAACGTGTAAAAGGAAGGATTGTTAAATGATTCGGGGGATTGCCACCATCTTTTGACCACGCGTTATATTCCTGCCCACGTGCAACTTCGCGCGAAATTAAATTGGGATAAGTCCTACGCTCGCCAGTATCTTTTACAGTTTCATGTGCAACCACTGCAATATGATGTTTGGCAGCTGTATCGATAACTTTTTGCTGGTGCTCAACAAAACGCTGGCCATGGTGATAAAAACCGTTTGTCAATAATTCACCTGACTCAACGTAGCCCGTCTTCACAGCTTTCATGCCATGATCTTGCAGGAACTGATAAGCGCCTTCGAGTTGACGCTCATAATTATCAATACCAGCACCCGTTTCGTGGTGGCCAATAATATAAACACCTTTTTCTTTTCCATAACGACTCAATTCATTGATGTCATAATCAGATGTTGGGGTGGTGAAATTAAATTTGTCGCCATTCTTCCACCACTCGCCATCCCAACCTTCATTCCAACCTTCAACCAACACACCGGCAAAACCATACTTGGCTGCAAAGTCGATATATTTTTTGGTATTTTCTGTAGTGGCGCCATGACGCGGGCCTGTCGCCCAGGTGGTTTTATCCAAATGCATTTCCCACCATACGCCAACATATTTGGCGGGCTTAATCCAGCTAACATCACCTAATTTATTTGGCTCATTGAGGTTCAGGGTCAAATAATTGGTAATCAAATCGCCCGGCTTTTGGGCAATTTCCAAGGTACGCCACGGTGTAACAGCAGGTGCGGTTAATTTAACTTTTACATTGGTTTTCTTGGTGAGCGGAACCAGGCTTGCAGTTATTTTTCCACCATCAGCGACAGACATTAAATTCATAGTGGAATAATTATGCAGCGCTGCTTCGTGCAAACTTAAATACAAACCCGATGTTGTTTTAATTGTAACTGGCGTATGTACCAAACCCATTTTGCTAACCCGGGTATTGCGATACAAATATTCATATTGCTCACCCGCAAGCGCAGGTGTCCACCAGGCTGCGCCATCATCCGCAAGGTTAAATTGCGTTAATTCATCGGTAATTTCAAACGAATGCAAATGTTCTTGCTTGGGGAACTCATAGCGAAAACCTACACCATCGTCATACACGCGAAATACCAGGTTCACCTTACGTTTGAGCCCACCAGCTTCTTGCAAGGCAACGCTTAACTGTGAGTAGTTGTTTTTAATAAAATGCTCTTCACCCCAGGGCTGCTCCCAGGTTTCATTGAAAGCACTTTGTTTGGCTGATAATTCAGTGAGCCCATTCGCCAAGGCAGATCCATCACCAAACTTAAACCCTAACAATGAATCATTGACGATAAGCTTGTCATTAAAGTAGGTGCGATAGGCAGCCTGGCCAGCATCCGTCAAAAAGAATTCAACCTTGACTTTTTTGGCAGGCGAATAAACGGTTTCTGCGGCAATAACAGGCACGCAAAAAAATGATAGCGACAATAATAAAGCTGAAATTTTTTTCATTGGTGTATTCACAAAATAGTTAATATTTTTATTTTAGTTGGCGTAAGTAGCAACCAAAATCATCCAATCGAACTTTATTTTTTTTGATAACGACCTGACAGTCATTAATGAATCCATCATAGATACTTAGCGCACTCCGTGTCTATAGAGCGAGCCCGCCTGAAAACGATTTCAAAAAATTGAAATCGTTTTCAATACAAAATAAATTTTTCAGAAAAAATTAAAATTAAAAATTTTTAAGGGGAAAACGTTTTCATTTTAATTGGCAATTTACTTACCAAAATAAATACATTAGAAATATAAAAAGGAATTTGGATTTAATTAAAAAAGAAAAATCAGGCACAAAAAAGAAAGCAATAACAGAAATAACGCAGACACAAAAAAGGAATGAAGAAGGACATCGTAATAATGAAAACTATTATCTTTACCGCAATAGCTTCCGCTTTTATTTCAATAAGCGCATATCACTTCATTGTTGAACCTAAAACATTTGATGAAGATACACAGACATGTGAATCCAGCTCGCAACCAGGTCTTAAGTTGGCCGCAAAAGCTTCCGTATTGCAGCAAGAAAAACCTGTTGCCCAGCAACCGTCAAAAGTTATTACAAAATCGGGCGTAGTTAGTCTTCCCACGGATTCTGATGATAAGCCGATAATAAATGAAAAAGACCTTCAGGAGCTGGAAGCATTAAAAATAGAAAAGAAAGCAGAACCTTTTAATGGCTGGTTAAAGGAATCCATCACAAAAAATCCAGGCTTTGATTTAAACAAATACCTGGAAAATAATTTATCCACGAAAATTGTCGATAGCGATTGGGCCACCACGCAGGAAAATAAATTGGCACCCCTCATTAGGGATATGTATGGCGCAACACTTTGCGTAACTTGCGGGTCAACAACGCTGCAATGCGTATGAAAGTATTTTACAAATGATGAAATATTTCCCGCATCCGGTTTAGGCCGCAGCCTCCAGAGTACTCCTTTGCCCGCTTGAATTATCAGCGGGCTTTTTTAATTATTTAAAACGTTAAGGCGCACAACAAATATCACGAAGCGATAGCTGCCAGCTTTTTCATATTATAGAGCGAGAAATTTTGTGCATAAACATAGGTGGCAATTTCCAGGAATGTATTTTTGCTGGCCTCATCCGCTGAAACGAGCTCTGCAACTTTATTGATATCAACACAATACAACCCCTCCAATACATGTTTTGGTTTTCCCGGGCTATGTATTTCTGCATTCAATTTGGAAACCAGATTCAGCTCAATCACTTTTTTCACATAATCTTTCGTCTTATCGAAACCATCATAAAGCTCACCCAGTGCGGCAAGGGCAACGTCAAACGCATCTGACTGTTGTTTAAAAATATAGTCGCCTTCCCCTTTTCCAATATTGATACCTGGTGATGTTTTATTGATACCCACTAAAGGACGATCTTCTCCTGCAGGAGGCGCTACTGATACAAAAGGCAGCCTGCGAATATTTAAAGGTAAATCGTCATGGTTTTGCAGATTCAATTGATCCAGCAAGTTCGCTTCTGCCGACACCCCAAGAAGAATTGAGCAGGCAAATTCACCTGTTTCCTGATTTTTTACAAACACAATAGGATAATGAAACATTAGCGAATGGAACTCAGAAATCACAACCGGAATCAATTCTTTACGCGATGCACGGCGAGCCTGGTTGAAATCAATATTTAATTCCCGATGCTGTCTATCGTCGAGTATTTCAATAGATGTATTCATAATGTTATATTTTCTGTAAGCCGTATTCACGGATCTTGGTGATTAGTGCGCGATTTGTGGGTAATGAATGAATTAAGGCTGCCATATTACGTTGCTGGTTCTGGATTTTTTTCTCCAGCATGTTCAATTGGCCGTCGCCGATGGCGTAGGTCGCCGTTTTAAATTTCATGCCGTACAAAATATAGCAATAACTTTCGTAAGGGAAAACCTCTGCACGACTTAAAAAATCTAATACTGACGGGCATTGTTCTCGCCACAATTCCAGTTTTTCCAACAGCATATCAGGAATAGAATTCGGGTGAATATTGTCTCGCCAAAAATCTGTATCAGTACGCTTTGAAATACAATAGTGGAGTTTTAAAAACTCGATGATACTATCCCAGCGATAATTGAATGTTTCATTAAACTGTTTTTCACACCTGGAAAATCCGCTTTTTTTGTGCGGTAATTTTTCTGCAATCCAGTAAGCAGAAATTTCAACGAGCAAAATAGATGATGCTTCAAGCGGTTCAACAAAACCGGCGGAAAGACCAACGGCCACACAATTTTTGGCCCAAAATTTTTCGCGATGGCCAGGCGTATATTTAATATGTCGCACATCAAGCTGATCCATTTGCTTGCCTACGTAATTGCGCAGGTTCTGCTCTGCCTCATCGGCATTCATATATTTGGACGAATAAACGTGACCGATACCGCGGCGTTTTTGCAGGCCTATATCCCAGATCCATCCCGAACCTGTTGCGGTGGAAATGGTGTGGCTGGCTATGGCAGAATCCTCTTCTGCATATGGGCATTGGACAGCAACGGCTCTGTCACAAAATAAAATATCGCTTTTATCCAGGAATGGAATTTTAAAATGCTTATCGATTAGCAATCCTGCAAAACCGGAGCAATCTATATAAAAATCAGCAGCAAGTTCTGAACCGTCAGCTAAACAAAGCGAACCAATTCCACCGTCATCATCCGCAGTAGTACCAATAATATCCATAACGACATGATTGATATTTAATTTGCTGATGCAATGTTCTTTTATAAATACCGAGAATTTATTGGTATCCAGATGATAGGCATAATTTAAATATCCCTGGTATTCCGGGGTTGTAATAGTTTTAGGTGCTAAAGCACGCTCGCAGGCAGCCTCCTGGCTACACAACATAGTTGAATAAGAGAGATCATCGCCACTCGTATCCATATTTAATTTGCGGATTACAGCATTCAATGGACCAAGATTGGATGGCAGCATCAAAGGATGGTAATAGAAATCGTCTTCACTATTATCAATCCATTTTTTAAAGCACGCGCCTTGCTTAAAAGTTGCGTCGCATTTGCGGATAAATTCGGTTTCAGATATCCCCATATCTTGCAGCGTTGTTCGCAGTGAGGGCCAGGTGCCTTCACCAACACCAATATTTCCAATCGTGGGAGATTCAATCAACGTAATTTTTAAATCGCGCCCATGTTCTTTTACACATTTTGCAGCTAGCACGCCCGCGGTAATCCAACCAGCAGTTCCGCCGCCAACAACCACTATGTGTTTAACATCTTCATTTATCATGGCGTAATTACCATTATTGTTTTCGTAGAGTTATTCTTTTTAAAACTATTTTTTCAATGATTTCTTTTTCAAGACTATTTTTCGAGACTTTTTTGAAAATTTTTTTTCGAGACTTTATTTTTTAAGACTTTTCTTTTTTTAAGACTGTGATTTTTTCGAGATTATATTTTCAAAGCAGGAAGGGCCTTTTTTCAAAGGCCCTTCTTTGTACAGCGTATTACAACCGATATTAATTAAAAACTTGCACGAACACCCAGGCTATAACGTGGACCACTCGTTTCAGCCAGCTCGAATTGATTGGCGTAACGGCCACGCACTTGGTAGGCTTGATTGGTGATATTAATCCCGTCAAAGGTCAACGTAATATTTTGAGTCAAGTTATAGCTTGCACTAAGATCAAACTGACCGTAAGCCTTTACGAAGTGAGGTTCAGCATCATGCAATGACTGTAAGAACTCATCCCTCCAGTTGTACGCCAAACGCACTTGGTACTTGTCGGTTTCATAGAAACCCACCAGGTTATAAGAGTCACTCAAACCAAGCAAAGCAAAAGCAGTATCAAACTTGTTAATATCATAGGTTGCGTTGGTATTAACAATAGTACCGTTTACTACAGCACCAAAACCTGACTCACCGAACATATGCTGGACAGCAAATTCAAAGCCATCAACATTAGCGGTTTCCACGTTCGAAGGTTTGGTAACCTGGAACATAATCTCTTGACCGGTTGTTGGATCAACAGCAGGTTTACCCGTTGAATCGTTGATCTTCTGACCGCCGGTTGCATTCACAATAAAGTTATCAACTTGTTTGTAGAACAAACCAGCAGAGGCATAACTACCTTTCCCATAGTACCACTCAAGAGCAAGGTCAATGTTTTGCGACTCAAGCGGCTTCAGTTCCGGGTTACCCGCTGTTACTGGATATGGACCACCTGTCTTGAGATTTCCAAATGTCAAGTTAGGACGCAACGCATCGATTTGCGGACGAGTGATCGTTTTTGAGTAATCTGCGCGAGCAATTAAATCATCGGTCAAATTAATTTTGAAATCTATGTTTGGCAAAAACTCATCATAGCTAGATTTAAGAGTCGTTGGCGTAACATCAGATAATGTTTTAGATAAGACTTCACCTTGTGGGGCAACAGAAACAAGAGAAGACAAGTTCCCGTCAATATCAAGATCTGTTCGCTCATAACGCAAACCGGTAACAAAATGATAAGTGTGACCAGACAAATCACCCGCAAATTCCAATTGCGTATAGAGCGCGTTAATATCTTCATTCACAGCAAAAGTATCACTTGGCACTAGCGCCGTGTTGAAAGTCAGACCCACTGCCCCTTCATACACTTTACGGAATTCGTCATAGCTAAATTGCAACCATTTGGTTTGAATAGGTCCGGTTTTGCTCACACCACTCAGGAAATCTGAACCCGCATCCAAAACGGTAACCTTAGGCATGGGAACCTGGGTCCAATAAAAAGCCCCATCACAGAACATACAGTTGAGATGCCCGTCTACATTTGCTTCCGGGCGATTCGCCTTCACAGTTGCTTTCTCGGCATCCGTCAACGCACGATCAGTTGTGTAAGACTCACGCGCTTTTTCGTGTGACTTGGACGAGAAACCAAAGGTTGATTTTACAAGACCTGTCGACTCGTCCGAGTTATAGATGCCCTCTAACTTGAATTGATCCATGGTGTCTTTTACTACACGACCATTTCGAACGGTAAATCCAGGACGTAAGTTAGAGGGATCAAGATAGTCTTTGTTAGGAATAGTTAAATTACCATCAGCATCAGGCTGACGGCCATCAGTGCCGGTGCCAGATTCAAAACCGGAAATAGCTGGAATAGAGTTGCCACTCATATCCCATGTCAAACGGTTACGATAACCCATGGTAACTTGCGAGTTACCAAAACCATTCGGGTCTTTATAATTCGATTCAGATCGGTAAGCATCGGCAATCACACTAAAATTATCGGTGATTTCATATTTTGCATTAAGACCAAACTCTAAAGTATCAGACTTGCGGTTTTCTCTAATGGCATTAAATTCTGTGCTCTGAACAAAACCACCCGCAACATCTTTATCATCTGCAACAAAATGGGTAATGGTGCCGTTTTTATCGGTCACTATATCGTGCCAACCTGGACGACTACCAAACCAATTCACCAACATGTTTTGATCGCGCAAAAGCTCATACTTTGAATAAAGCGCATCTGCCGTAACAGTCAGCTTGTCGGAAGGTGCAAACTGCAAGACTACATTCGCGTTATCGCGGGTACGACGATCACGCTGCACATTAATAAAATGGTTTTGTGGTTGATACACGTATCCAGTTGTACTGTTATTCGACTTGTAATCACTAGGATCGTAAGAGTCTACAGGAACACGAGTCCAATGGTCGTTGGAAACGCGATCTACGGTAGATTCCCGCTCAAAATGGTTATAGGCAAGGAGAACACCGAATGTGTCATCCGCAAACTTGTGGCTCACCAACAATGAACCTTCCGGCGCAGATTCGTTATTCAGAGTCTCGTAGCCCATTTTAAGGCCACCGGAAATTTTATTACCCACGTCAAGCGGACGAGGTGTTTTGATATCGATAGTTGCACCGATACCACCAGACTCTGCAATGGCAGAACCACCTTTATTAATAACCAAACCGCTGACCATGTCTGCACCCAAGGTGTCAAACTCAAATGCGCGGTTAGTATCTTCAGAAGTCAGTTGACGCCCGTTCAATGTAGTAATGTTGAAATCCGCACCAAAACCACGAACGGTTACGAATTTACCTTCACCACCTTCACGATCAATAGATACACCAGGAACACGCTGCAATGACTCAGCCATGTTGGTATCAGGGAACTTACCGATATCTTCTGCGTTAATAGCCTCTACAATACCAGATGCATTGCGCTTTGTTTCCATCGCAGATGTCAAAGCAGCCCTAACACCTGTAACAACAATTTCTTCTGTGGCATCTTGATCCTGGGCAAGTGCCTGCGTGCCAATGCCAATAGCCGCATAAGATGCTATGGCACTCGCAATAAGCTTTCTCTTAAAACTTCTATTATTTTTCATGATGATCTCCGTTTACCCATTATAAAATTATTTTTCCAAAACACTCGGACACTTCAAAAAAAATGTTGTCAGTATTGGAAGATGGTAGTTATGTATTAAAAAAGTATTTTTATCTAACGGGACACAATAACTATTATTTTTATGGAAACCTCACACTCATTTCCACTTCCATAAAACGATGTAAATCAAACCAAGCCCCAATAGATGTCTTTTTAAAATTTATAATCACCAGCGCAATCAATGTTAATGACATATAGATTAGCGTGTCTATAGGTAAAAATTTAATTTCAAAAATGAAATCGATTTCAATTTTTTAGAAAACGATTTCTTTTTTTGAAATCGTTTTCAGAATTTCCTTATAAAACACGAGACAGTGAAATTTATAAATTAACGCAAAAATTTCCTGCCAAATTTTTTCCGAACTGACACTCATTGAAAACGTTTTCAGGAAGTAATGGCGCTTTAAATAAAACACAAAAAATCATTAAAAAAATGATTACTTTTTTAAAAAATAAAAGGGTTTTTATCGCACGTGAAAACCTCGATAACGCAAATCATTTGCATGCTCGATAGGTTGAAAGATGCACGGCGCCTAATACATCTTAAAGACCAGTAAGGAGAAAGGTTGTTGTGCCAACAGCTTGATTCAGGGATACTTAACCCTTCATAGAGCCTGGGTATATCCAGACCTTAAAATAACAATGAACGATCCCGTACTGTGGATTATTGGCCATCCTCTCCCAAGAATTTATTATGACTTCCAAGCCATCGCTCAGCTTTTGGCAAATATGGAACCTGTGTTTCGGGTTTATCGGCATACAATTTGGATTCGCGCTACAAAACGCAAATGTCAGCAGGATTTTCCAAATTCTGGGAGCGCCCATAGAAAATATCCCTATGCTGTGGGTTGCTGCACCAATCACGGGTCTATTAGTGCAGCCTGTCATTGGTTATTGGAGCGATAAAACCTGGAATCGCTTTGGCCGCCGCCGCCCCTTTCTGTTAGCCGGTGCAGTCCTGGCATCACTGGCGCTATTCATTATTCCAAACTCATCAACACTTTGGATTGCCGCAGGCATGTTGTGGATTATGGATGCCTCTTTCAACATAGCGCTCGGCCCTTCGCTTGCATTGGTGGGAGATATGCTACCTACCAAGCAACGCTCAACCGGCTTCGCAATGCAAAGTTTTTTTATCGGCTTTAGTGCTGTGGTGGCTTCGGCATTACCATGGATTCTCAGTCACTGGCTTGGTTTAAGTAACACCGCAGCGGAAGGAGTAGTACCACCCTCGGTGAAATATGCATTTTATCTTGGCGGCCTTATTTTATTATTGAGTATTTGTTGGACCACTTACACAACAAAAGAATATTCCCCAGCCGATATAGCCGGTTTTCGCTCGCACAAAGCCCATGACAATATTGAATACGATAAGGACACACCAAATTTTTTTCGCACCGGATTTTATTTTTTAATTCCGGGTGTTTTAGCATCCTTACTTATTACAACGCTGCAATTAGGTAAACAACTTTATATATTGACGTTCGGCATTGCAATTTTCGGCATAGCGCAACTCACCGCGGGTTTTATGCGTAAAAATGGAAAAACCCACAATGGTTTTTACCATGTCACACAAGATTTATTGAATATGCCCGAAACCATGAAACAACTTGCTTTGGTGCAATTTTTATCATGGTTTGCGTTGTTTTCATTATGGATATATGGGACAGCGGCCGTAACCAGCTTTCACTTCGGCGCCACCAATACCAGTTCGCCTGCGTACAACCAGGGGGCAGATTGGATAGGTGTTTTATTTGCAACTTATAACGGCTGTGCTGCAATTGCAGCGATTTTTATCCCTGTGATGATTCGTTTTACCAACCGTAAAATTACCCACATGATTAATTTATGCCTGGGAGGATTTAGCTTAATTGCATTTGTTTTTATTAAAGACCCCGATTGGTTGCTAGCGCCCATGCTCACTTTAGGTTTCGCCTGGGCATCTATTTTATCCTTACCTTATGCAATGCTTTCCAATGCGGTGCCGAGCCATAAAATGGGAATATATGCCGGGCTTTTTAATTTTTTTATTGTGATACCACAAATTTTAGCCGCGAGTATTTTGTCGGCGGTAGTGCATCACCTGTTTCATCAACAAACGATTTATGCATTGGTGAGCGGTGGAATATTTATGTTTCTGGCAGCCATGGCAACTTTTTTTGTAAAAGAGCATACGGCAGATTAGGCATGTAGTTTTTAATTAAATAAAACATGCAGGCAGCACTCCGATAGGATGAACTGCCCGCTACGTGTATTTATTTTTGCTGATGTGCCTTCACATATTTCATTTCATTGAGGAAAGTATCTACCCAATAAATATCTTTATGTTCTGCAAGATACTTTACCAATTCTTCATGCGCTTCTTTTGACGTTGTTAAATGATCACCGCCTACACCATGAAATGTAAAATTTGCCATGGTTCCTTTTGCAGCAGCTTCTTTTACAATATCAATTAATTGCTGACCGGTCACACCCGATGGAAATGCAATACCTACATCGTAGGGATCAAGTTTATTCATATCCGGTGTAACACCACCACCTTCCAATTTAATAGCCACAAACTCTGATTTAACGGCATCGATATAATTTTGGCCACCCGCATTTTTATCAATGCAAGGAGCGGTAAAAGTGCGCTCGCGCTTTCCATCAATCGCATACAAAAACGTATTCGCCAACATGACCTGGTCTTTCATTTGCGCAACCGTTAATTTATCCAGATCGCGACCGGGCTCTACCCAATCACGCCCCGGTTGGGATTTTGAGCATTGATGAAACAAAGTATGGTTACCTAACTCATGGCCTTGTTTTGCAGCGGCGCGCCATTCAGGCAAACGCTGATCAATAGCAGGGCTGGAAAGCTGCAAATAGAAAGTGCCTTTCAATCCATATTTGTTGAGCGTGGGAATCACATTATCCAACTGTGAATTTAATGCATCATCGTATGACAAACTCACCGCTGCTTTTTGGCCTTTTGGCCATTTGAATGCCTGGGTTGAATCATCTGCGTTGGCAATGGATGCAGACAATAAACCGCTTATGATAAAACCGAATATGAATTGATTATTTTTTTTCATAGTTATCACCTTTGAAAGTTTTGGTAGCCTATCTGGGAGTGGTCATCCCTGGCCGGGCGCCCCCGCAGGGGATCCAGTGACTTTGTATTACGAAAAAAGTCACTGGATCCCCTGCGAGGATGACGATTCCCAGTTTAATAAAAATCAATGTAAATTATTTTAATACCCGACTCGCGCTGGCAGGATGCCAAGGGTCTGGCACATAAGTGGTTCGCGCCAGCATTTTGTAATAGTCCAGATCGTGCTCGGGCTTTTCGTAGCTCGCAGGAATTGGCAACTTCGAAAAACTCTGGAAATATAACACACAGGAATCACGCCAACGCACGGCATCGCGCTCCTGCACTGCCAAAAGCGCTTGAATTTGTGCAAAACGTTCGTGATCAATTTGTCCTTCAATCGCATTCCATTCTGATTGCATGGTGCGGACTTGCGTAACACCGGCATAATATTTATCAACCAATTCTTCCCACAGGGTACGACCGGATTTCATTTTGTAATCCCAACCCAAATGATGGAACCATAAAATAAAATCTTCGGGCACGGTATTCAAATCAGCATATTGTTTTGCGAGCGCTGCAGGATATTGTGCAAGTGCATTTGAACCCGTAGCCGTGCGATTAAAACCGATTCCGTCTTCTGCTGCACGGTGATAATAAATTGCATTCCAGTCAGCGCGCGCCATATCGGCTGTCCAGGGTGCAGGGCCGTAATGGTCGCCTTGTGAATATAAATGTGTTAACCCCAAAGGCGAGCGATAATTCACTCCCGCTTCACGCGAGGCCAGCATTATTTTTTTTACCGGTGTAATAAATTTTTCCTGGTTGGAAAATGTCATGCGTAACCATTCATCAGCAATGCTTGCGGATGTCAACGAATAATCCCACGCCATACGACCAAACGCATACCAACTGGATTGCACAAAAGGATGACCAGTCCAGTTGCGATCAGTGCCCGGATTTATAACAGCGGCAATCCCGGTACGTGGATTTTTATTGGTCGCTTTATTAAATTGCCCGCTTAAAATATTCGCAAGTGTTGCGCCTTTTCCGTTAATCAATAAATCGGTATTTAATGCTTCTTCAAATAGCGGAGCTTGATAAGCCAAGTGCGTCGAAAAACCAAAATACTCTTGCGTGACTTGCACTTCCATCATCATATTGGTTTTTTTCAAGGAACCAAATAAAGGTGAAACGGGTTCGCGCGGCTGGAAATCGATGGGCCCATTTTTAATTTGTAAAATAACATTTTCTTTAAATTTTCCATCGAGCGGAGTGAACTCATCATAGGCACCGCGAAAACGATCACCTATATCCGGGTGATAAACAAAGGCTCGCCAAAACACCACACCATTATGCGGCTTTAAAGTATCCGCCAACATATTTGCGCCATCGGCATGATTGCGGCCATAACCTTGCGGACCAGGCTGTCCTTCGGAATCAGCTTTAACCAAATAACCGCCGAAATCAGGAATATACGAATAAATTTTTTCAGCGCGTGCTTTCCACCAGGCTTGTACACGCGGGTCAAGTGGGTCAGCCGTATCCAAATCACCGTATGCACGCGGCGCGTTGTAATTAACTGACAGATACATTTTTACACCGTAGGGACGAAATATATCTGCCAGTACCGCAATTTTTTTCAAGAACTGATCGCTCATCATTCGAGGGTCAGCATTCACATTATTGATAACAGTCCCATTGATACCCAATGATGCATTGATGCGCGCGTAATCGGTGTAGCGCGGGCTTTTATATTCCGGCAAGGTTCCCCAATCCCACAAGGATAAACCTGCATAGCCGCGCTCAACCAAGCGATTTACGTTGTCCCAATGATTCACTACACGATATTGTAATTTGGGTGAACTTTTAATAGAGAGAGATGCGAGCGATTGTTCTGTTTGCAGCAAACGCAAAAAATGAAAACTGCCGTACAAAACACCCACATCAGTATTGGCGGCGATAAGGATTTGGTCATTATTATCGCGATGGATTTTTTGGATGATGTAACCTTCATTGCCGACAGTCGCCAATACTTTTTGTAATTTTAATGAAGCAATTAATGGCGAATTAGCAGGTGTACCAATCAGTAGACTTCCTGCGGCAAGATTATTGGATTGAGGAGCTGGAAACACAGCCGTATTCAGCAACCCCGATAAACCGCGCTGCAATTCAGCAACTGCTGCTTTGATTGTCGGTGAGTTCCCTTGCGCAACAATTTGATGGATTTGTGATTGATAGTCTTGCCGTAAACTTTCAGAGGCAACGGGTTGATAGCGCAGCCACATATCGTAACCGTCTTCTGCGTAGGAAAACGCAGTGAAAAAATAGCTGAACAATAGCAACAGACTGAATTTACGCATAAATAATCCCACTATGACCAGGCAACCCCAATGTGAGTTACCCATAGTTAAGGGCCACGAAATTGCCATTCATGCCCCAGATTCTTAAGCGTTAACTATAGCACTTGCATACAAGATACCATCTATTAAGAAATGTTATTTTTTCGAAAAACAAACCTGGCTCTATTTACTATTTATGATCTTACAGGTTTGAGTACGCGACAGGGATTTCCCACAGCAACCACGCCTTCCGGAATATCTTGTGTAACGACGCTGCCGGCTCCAATAACGGATTCTCTACCTATAGTAACGCCCGCCATAATGATCGCCCCGCCCCCAATCCAGCAATCATCACCAATCACTATGGGCGCATGGAATTCTTTACCACTTGCGCGTTCGACAGGGTCAAGTGGATGAGTAGTTCCGTAAATTTGTACATTCGGGCCGAATAACACCCTATCGCCAATATGAACTTCGCCCACATCCAGGATTACACAATTGTGGTTTGCATAAAATTTTTCGCCTAGAAATATATTGCTGCCGTAATCGCAAAAAAAATTGGGTTCGATATAAGCAGTCGATACTTTTCCAAATAGTTCTTTATAAATGGGTTTGCGCGCTTTGTGCTGGTCTGCACGCAATACATTTAATTGCTGGCAAAGCAGCTTGGCACGTTTACGTGCGGCAACCAGTTCAGGTTTAAACGGATCTACTTCAGTGAAATTTTTCATACATATGCCAATAACTATATTAGGGAGCTAATTCGAATTCGCTTTTTAATACATCACCAATTTCTTCCGGTGAAAAATCCTGGATGCTGGTATTACCATTTTCGATAGTTTTTAAACGTCCATCCAATAAAATTTTTCGACCTTGCGGAGTTTGCTTAACGACTAATAATTTTTGCACGAAAATAGTGTCGGGATTTTTTGAATTGAAAAAGTTGGCAGGAATAAAATCCAGCAATTCATGCGGGTACACATCAAATCCAAATTGATTGACCCATTCGCCATCGTTTAATGCTTGCAGGGTATAATTTTTATTATCAGTGCAGAGCAACTGGAAAACATCGTCATCTTGCTGGACCGGTTGATTGATTTTGCTTAATGGAAAAGGGGCACGTAAACCGTAGTTACCAAATCCTACATCACACAAATATTGTTCCCCGGCAATTTTAGCAAGCACTACCATATGGGTTTTAGGGCGACGATCCGGATAAAACATGGGGCGCGCACCGATTAAATCGTAATCAATACCCAATTCTGTTAACGCCATGGCAAATAGACCATTGACTTCATAGCAGTAACCACCGCGCGGATGATAAACAATTTTGTTGACTATATCCTGCGGCGCTATGGATACCAGTTTTCCTGCCTGGACATCCAGATTCTCAAACGGCACTGTAAATAATTGGCTGCGCATCAACGCACTTAAGGTTGCAACATCTGCCTTTGCTTCTCCTGTAAATCCAATGCGTTTGCAATAATCTGCAAATTTAAAGTTTTCTGCTTTTACTAGACTCATTATCAATACCAATCCTCTTCAATTTAACGACAAAGGTCACTACATCCCATTGCGCACTTGGCCCTATAATGACGTTCCCTCATCGTTTATACCAGCAGAGTCATCAATGACATCAAAAACAAGCAGTATTTGGTTAATGGTTATTGCCAGCACATTTTTTTGGGGCAGCAATTTTAACGCCGGGCACGCCGTTGCCGGTGATGTAACTCCGCTCACCGCGGCTGCCGAGCGCTTCGCTGTGGCATTGGTACTTTTCTGGGCAATTCGTTTTAGCTTTGGTAAAGCCGAATCGCAACTTGCGTTGCGCGATGCATTTATTTTGGTGCCTCTAGGCGTCATAGGTGTGTTTGGTTTTAATTACGCTTTTTTTACGGCGCTTCACACAACATCAGCGCTTAATGCTGCGTTGATTATGGCGTTATCACCAATGGTTTCAACGCTCTTGTCTATTGTGATGCTCAATGCAAAAGTTCGCCTGCATCAATATATCGGCATGCTCATCGCATTTATTGGCGTAACTTTTGTAATTACCGGCGGACATTTTAGTTTGTTGCACAGCGCTGTTGGTGATGTGTGGATGTTACTCGCCTGTGGCGTATGGAGTCTCTATAGCGTTGGCTCAAAAAAATATGCGCCACATATTCCGCCACTGCAATTTGCACGCTGGACAGTGAGTATTGGTGCTATCGCATTGATGATTGCAGCATTTGCTATTGAACAGCCGCTCGCAACTATCGGACATTTATCATTTACGACTCACGCTATTTTAATGTACATGGGCGTATGCGGTTCTGTACTCGCGTATATTTATTGGTTGAAAGGCGTATTTTTTTTGGGGCCCGATAAATCTGCCATCGCGTTTAATCTTGTTCCCGTATTCACGTTATTAGTCAGTTTGGCGTTTGGCTCTATCCCAAATAGCGTGCAAGTGTTGGGATTATTATTGGTATTGGTGGGTGTTGTTATTTCGACTGGCTGGAAACGCAAAGTACCTGTTAATGCGTAAAATTTTATAATTCCTCAATAAAAACTGTTTCTAATGGCAGAAATATTTCACGTCTATTAGCGATGGACTATAAAAGGGAATCGTCATCCCGTAGGGTACAGTGCCTTTAAAAAATTACAAACCACACTGGATCCCTACGGGATGACGACTCCCTATTATAAACGCCATTTTATCAATTATTTCTTCGCAACTTTCACGCTGCTGAAATACACTTTTTGCTGGCCGATATCCGCCACATCACCACTCACATTAAACTCACCCTTGCCCAGGATATCTTGCGAGGATGAACCTACCATAACCTCAAACTTGCCGGGCTCAACAACATATTTCATGTCTGTGTTGTAGAAACCCAATTGGTTGACCGCGAGACTAAAAGTTACAACAGTAGATTCTTTCGGTTTTAAACTGATACGCCTGAAGCCTTTCAACTCTTTTACCGGACGCGTCAAACTTGCAACGGCATCGTGTGTGTAGAGTTGGACAACTTCATCGCCTGTACGCGTGCCTGTGTTGGTTACTTTTACGCTGATATCAACCACGTCACCCGCTTTAACGTCGGATTTATTAATCTTGAAATCAGAATAATTAAACGTGGTATAACTTAAACCATAACCAAATGGATAAAGCGGTGTTGTTTCGGTAAATTCGTAACCGCGTTTTGCGGCGGGTTTGTAATTGTAATACACGGGCAAATGACCGACTGAGCGCGCAATGCTCACGGGTAATTTACCACCCGGATTTACATCGCCAAATAACACACGTGCAACCGCACGGCCCGTTTCCTGGCCAAGATACCAACCCTCAAGAATTGCCGGAACTGTTTCAGCAATTTTGGTAATCGATAATGGACGACCATTATTGAGCAACACAATTGTTGGCTTGCCCGTCGCGAGAACTGCATCAACCAATTCTTGTTGCTGGCCAACCAAATTTAAATCTGTACGATCACCCAAATGATTTTCTGCCCAACCCTCACGCGATGTTGCTTCGTTATCACCGACAACTACCAAGGCCACATCACTTTTTTGTGCAGCCGCAACAGCGGCTTCGATCATACCTTTAGTATCAGCAGGTGTTGCAAGCTCAACTTTATCGGTATTCCAACGTTGTTTGGAACGACTATTAGCTGCAAGCGAGTCTGCATCTACGGGCCATTTATCTAACGTAATTAATGTACCTTGCGCATAATTCACCTGAACTTTATTGCCAACATACTCTTTGATGCCCTGCAATACACTGACCGTTTGTTTGGGCACATCGCTATAACCGCCCAACAAGGTTTCATTCACATGTGGGCCAATCACCGCAATGGATTTTAATTTTTTAATATCCAACGGCAAAATATTTTTATCGTTCTTCAGCAACACAATGGTTTTTTCTGCCGCTTGTTGCGCTAAAGCGCGATGCTTGGGATTACCTACAAACTCGTCAACGCCTTTAGTATCCACATAAGGATTTTCAAACAAACCCAAGGTAAATTTTTCACGCAACACACGCGCTACCGCTGTGTCTATTTGCGCAGTGGTGAGCTTGCCTTCTTTAACCCAGTCAATTAAATAGGGATAGGAATCTGCATCCGGCGTTTCAACATCTACACCCGCTTTAAATGCAATCAAGGCAGCGTCTTTACGATTATCAGCAAGGTGATGACGAGTAACCAATTCATTCACCGCGTAATAATCACTGACCAATACGCCATCAAAACCCCATTCGCCGCGCAAAATTCCATTGAGCATTTTTTCATTTGAATGCGAAGGAACACCATCAATTTCATTGTAAGAAGCCATCACACTTTGCGGATGCGATAATTTGACTACCGCTTCAAATGGAAACAAAAACGTTTCGCGCAAGCCGCGCTCACCTACCGGCGCAGGCGCAGTATTTAAACCACCCGTTGGTTCGCCGTGGCCAGCCAAATGTTTTAGCGTGGCGATGACATGGTTTTTGGTCACACCCTTATCGCTGCCTTGAAAACCTTTAATCGCAGCAACGCCCATGTTGGCAATTAAATAAGGATCTTCACCCATGGTTTCTTCAATACGACCCCAGCGTGGGTCGCGCGCGACATCAAGAATCGGTGCGAGCGCCTGGTGTGCTCCGCGCACACGAACTTCTTGCGCCGTTACGGAATATATTTGCGTAAGCATATCCGGGTCCCAGGTACTCGCAAGGCCAATTGCCTGCGGAAAACTGGTGGAGTTGTGACCTACATGGCCATGAAGGGCTTCTTCGTGAAATAACACAGGAATTCCCAAGCGCGTATTTTCAGCAACCCATTTTTGGATTGCATTGGTGAACAACGCGGTTTGCAATGCAGTTTTATTCGGCGCTTTTTTGTTTTCAGCAGGGCGTGCGATTTCACCGATGCCCAAACTTAAAAATTCTTTGGCGTGCTCGCTGGTGAATTCTCCGCTGTCAGTTTCCAGCTGTTTTCTTTTTTCCCAAATGGTATCGAGCTGGGCAACTTTTTCTTCCAGTGTCATGCGCCCCAACAAATCTTTAACGCGCGCATCGGTAGGTTGTTTTGCATCTTTATAGACAGGTATTTCTGCTAATGCTGACAGACTCAAGCTTGCACCCATTGCGCTGATCACAATGGACATTAATAGTTTAAGAGAATTTATTTTCATAGTTTGTGCCTCGGCGGATGTTTACACTGCAATTTAAAATAGATTATTTTCACAGGTGTGGATTTATTATTAAAAATCTGGGCCACAAATAAAAACTGCCAATCATTTGAGTTATCCACTCTCCTGATCAGCAGCTAATTCTTAATGCTTACAACAATCTGTTCACATTAAACGCTTTCATTAAATTTAGCAGCTGCCAATCCAGCAGCCAGCTAAATTTAACCGGCAATGAATATTACTTACTTAAATAAGTCCCATTCTAGCCGGCATTCAATTAACGAATGTAGCGATTGATTGTGTTTTCATACAATTCCTGGCGACCGCTTTGCAGAACAACTTCACCGCCATTGTTACCAATGTCAGCCAATTGTTGCAGGGTCAACTTACCTTGTTCGTAAGCTGCACCATTGCCGCTGTCGAATGATGAGTAACGCTCTTTGCGCATATTTTCCAACGGAGATTTTTGCAACAAATCATCAGCGATCAACAATGCGCGTGCGAATGTGTCCATACCGCCAATGTGGCCGTAGAACAAATCGATAAAGTCTGGTGAGTTACGACGAGCTTTCGCGTCGAAGTTCACACCACCACCTTGCAAACCACCGCTGCGCAACAATACCAACATCATCTCAACGGTTTCGTTGATGTTGTAGGGGAACTGGTCGGTGTCCCATGCATTTTGGTAATCGCCGCGGTTGGCATCCAGTGAACCCAACATGCCAGCATTTGCAGCCGCTTGCATATCGTGGCACATGGTGTGGCCAGCCAAAGTGGCGTGGTTGGTTTCAAGATTCAATTTAAAATCTTTATCCAAACCGTGATGACGCAAGAAGCCAATTACTGTTTCAGCATCGAAATCGTATTGATGCTTTGAAGGCTCCATGGGTTTTGGTTCAATGAAGAAAGTACCTTTAAAGCCCTGGCCGCGTGCGTAATCGCGAGCCATGGTTAAGAAGCGCGCCATATGTTCCTGTTCGCGTTTCATGTCAGTGTTGAGCAAGCTCATGTAACCTTCACGACCGCCCCAGAATACATAGTTCTCACCATTCAATGCGATGGTTGCATCGAGTGCATCTTTCAATTGCGCACCAGCGTAAGCCACTACATTGAAATCCGGATTGGTTGAAGCACCGTTCATGTAACGTGGATTAGAGAACAGGTTTGCAGTGCCCCACAGCAATTTCACGCCAGAAGCTGCCTGTTTTTGTTTTGCGTATTCAACAATCGTTTGCAAACGCTTTGATGTTTCTGCACGGGTTGCGCCTTCGTCAATCAAATCGATATCGTGGAAGCAGTAATAAGGAGTGCCGAGTTTGGTGATGAATTCAAACGCTGCATCCATTTTTTCTTGCGCACGGCCAACCGCATCGCTGGTAGAAGACCATGGGAAAATTTTGGTGCCCGGGCCAAACGGATCGTGGCCAGCGCCGTTGAATGTGTGCCAGTAGCACGTTGCAAACTTGAAATGTTCTTTCATCGTCTTGCCAGCAACAATACGATTTTCATCGTAGTATTTGAATGCTAATGGATTATCAGAATCGGCGCCTTCAAAGCCAATTTTACCGACACCGGGGAAATATTCTTTGCTACCAAGAACTACGCTCATAAATCACCTCGTGGTTAAAAAAATCGAAAATAGTTTTATTTTGGGAGTCGTCATCCCCGCAGGGGATCCAGCGCCTTTTAATCAAATAGCAAAGACACTGGATCCCTACGGGATGACGACTCCACGGTTAGTTACGCCTAACCAAGCGTTTTACATTATTCCTTTGGCAAAAGTGACACCCAATGTTGATAGGCATCCTGATATTGCGCCAACAAATGACTATTCGGTTCAATAACGCCCAAACGCGTAAGACCACCGAAAGCTTCTTTTTGTGAAGCGTAGAAGCCAACACCCAAAGCTGCTGCACGTGCAGCGCCTTCAGCACCATCGGTTTCATATAACTCCACAGCAGCTTGCGTGGTGTTTGCAAATGCTCGCGTGAAAACATCACTCAAAAACATATTTCCTTTACCTGCGCGCACAACATCACAACTACCGCCCAATGATTTCAATACATCGAAACCCTGGTTGAGCGAGAAGACGATACCTTCTTGTGCCGCGCGCACCATGTGACCTAATCCGTGGCGATTGAAATCCAAATTGCGCAATTGCGCGCCCAAATTTTTATTTTGGAAAATTCGTTCTGCACCGTTACCAAATGGATGGAAAACCAAACCGTCGCTACCGACAGCAACCTGTTCAGCCAAATTATTTAACAGCGGATAGGAAGGTGTAGCGCCCGCTGCGCTAATGGTTTGGCGCAACCATGAATACAAACGACCACAACCATTTACGCATACCAAAACGCCATTGCGATTTTTGTCAGCGGTGCTGGTAACGTGCAAAAAAGTATTTACGCGCGATTCGACATCTGCCGCCGGCTTATCAGTAACGCCATAAATTACACCGGAGGTTCCGGCTGTCGCCGCAACTTCGCCCGGCTCAAGGACGTTGAGACTAAATGCATTGTTAGGTTGATCGCCACTGCGATAGCAAACCTTTACGTTGTCGCCCAAACCTAATGCAGCGGCAACATCTGGACGCACAACACCTTGCACACCAAAACTCGGGACGATGGTCGGGATAACCGCGGCATCAATTCCCCAGTGATCCAACAACTCGGTAGCAACGCGCTGCTCTTTGAAATCCCACAAAGTGCCTTCCGATAAACCCGATGCGGTCGTCGTAATTTCACCGGTTAATTTCATAGCGATGAAATCACCAGGTAACATGATTTTGTGGATTTTGCTAAAAAGTTCTGGCTGGTTTTGTTGCACCCAACGCAATTTTGCGGCGGTGAAATTGCCGGGAGAATTTAATAAATGGCCAAAACAATAATCCGTGCCCATTTCCGCCAGGGCTGCATTGCCCAGTGGAACAGCGCGGCTATCGCACCAGATGATGGATGGACGCAACACCTGTTGTTCGGCGTCGACCACAACCAATCCGTGCATCTGGTAAGAAATACCTATGGCCTGGATGTGCTTGCTATCGAATTTGCCACTTGCGAATAATTTTGCCGCGCCTTTCTGGATGCAATCCCACCAGACATTTGGGTCTTGCTCGGCAAAGCCTACTTCCGGGCTCGCAATGGCCAACTCAGTTTCGGGATAGGACAAAGCCCCAACACATTTGCCGGTTTTACCATCAATGACAGATAACTTGGTGGAGGAGCTTCCAACGTCAATACCTAGAAACAACATAATGAATCTCTTTCAATAAAATAGTGGGGAGCAGCACATTCCATTCGCCAGCAAAAACAACAGAGCTTTGGATACTTATTATTTTTGACAGGTACAGCATATCTTATTGTCTCATTGACCACAAGCTTGCAAATGGCCATTTGGGGCTTATATTTTTAATGGACAATTAGGTGATGATGGATACAATGAGGCCGCGTGCACCGTTCCATCAGGCACTGCATGCCATTTTTACAAAACATTACGCAAACCGATTTAAAATAGTCCTCTAACGTCAACTCGCCCAGGAACTCACTGTGTCAAATATCGCGACGCCACCCAACAGCCACGTAGAGCCCTTACATTTGCCAAAGGATGTCATCAAGGCACTTTCTATCGACAACCTGATTTTCGGGCTCGATAACGACGAGTTGAAAATCCTGCTGGTAAAGCAAACCGACCCTATGCACCAGGGCAAATGGGCGCTTCCCGGTGGCTGGATTCGCTATGACGAGAACTTGCGCGATGCGGCTTATCGCCTGTTGGAAGAATTGACCGGTGTGAAGCAGCTCTACCTGGAGCAGCTCAAAACCTTTGGTCGTGTTGACCGCTTCCCGACAGAGCGCGTTGTGACTATCGCCTACTATGCGTTAGTAAGTGCCGAACATTATTCCCTTGTCGCCGGCCAAAGCGCTGCCGATGTGAGCTGGCAAAGTGTTAACGAATTGCCGGAACTGATTTATGACCACGCCGAAATTATCGATTACGGCATGAAGTTTTTGCGTCACCAGGTGTGCCACCAGCCGATTGGTTTTAACCTGTTACCTGAGAAATTCACGCTCTTGCAGTTGCAGGCGCTTTACGAGGCGATTCTCAACACCAAATTGGATAAGCCCAATTTCCGTCGCAAAATCATGAAAATGGATTTACTGACTCCTTGTAATGAGAAACAACAAGGCGTCCCCCATCGCGCTGCCAACCTTTACCGTTTTGATGCTGAAGCTTACAAACAGTTAACAGAAAGCGGTTTTTCATTCGAGATCTGAGTGCAGCCCAAGTGTACAAGGAGCCCTGCCACAGCTCCTTGTGCACAAGAAAACAAATTCAGGCATTCGACATATAGTCATTTAAACCATATTGGTTTACCATGATCCCACGGCTATCAATTATTGTCTTACTGAATAATAAAAAAGCCGAAAAACACTAGAAAATAAGCAAGTTTTGCAACCTGAACCGTATGCTAAAAACCCGGCATTATGATATGGTCGCGCATCCCTTTCCCAGTGCATGACTGGCAGGGCTCCAACCAACGGCTTGTAAACCATAATTTCAATAAACCCATAATTTAAAAAAGCAGGTATCACCATGCATTCATCATCCTCTACCAATGAGGTCGGCATTTCGCTGGACGCCAGTGAAAGAAACATGACCTCTATTGTCATCATCAGCATCATCGCCACTATCGGCGGTTTTTTGTTTGGTTTTGACAGCGGCGTTATCAACGGTACTGTTGAAGGCCTCCAACTGGCATTCCATTCTGAATCAGCAGGTACCGGCTTTAACGTTGCATCTATTCTTTTAGGGTGTGCCGTAGGTGCATTCTTCGCAGGTTCATGGGCCGATACCTATGGCCGTCGCGGCATTTTGATCCTGGCCGCCGCCTTGTTTGTGCTTTCTGCCTGGGGTGCCGGTATCGCCAGCTCGTCATTGGAGTTTGTGATTTATCGTTTGATTGGCGGTCTGGCAATTGGTGCAGCGAGCATTATTTGCCCTGCGTACATTAGCGAATTAGTGCCTGCGGAGTACCGCGGAAAATTAAGCTCCATGCAACAAATCGCTATTATTACGGGTTTAACCGCTGCTGCATTGAGCAATTACTTTTTAGCAACTGCGGCGGGTTCTGCCGTTAATGAATTGTGGCTGGGTTATGCCTCCTGGCGCTGGATGTTCTGGATAGGCGCAATTCCCGGTGCCATCTTCCTGGTTACCTTGCTTACCATTCCTGAAAGCCCTCGCTTCCTTGTTGCAAGCGGCAAAAAAGAAAAAGCGTTGGCCGTTTTGACCAAACTCTATGGAGCCAGGGCAGCGACCAAAACCGTAGATGATATTTACGCATCCATCTCCCACGATCATAAACCCCGCTTTGCCGATTTGATCGACAAGACCAGAGGCCGTGTTCGCCCAATCGTTTGGGTAGGTATTGGTTTGGCAGTGCTGCAACAATTTGTGGGCATTAACGTGGTGTTCTATTACGGTTCTGTGCTGTGGCGCGCTGCCGGTTTCTCTGAAAGCGATTCATTAGCCATTAGCGTTGTATCAGGTCTTGTATCGATTGGTGCATGTTTCATTACCTTCTTCCTTGTCGATAAAATTGGCCGTAAGCCTTTGTTGTTGATTGGTTCTGTCGGTATGACAATCACATTGGCGTTAGTAGCTTATGCGTTTGCCGGCGCTCCACTGGATGCGAAAGGTGCGTTGATATTGAGCGGCCCTATGGGCATAACGGCATTGGTCGCAGCAAACCTGTACGTGATTTTCTTCAACATGTCCTGGGGTCCAGTGGTATGGATTATGTTAGGCGAAATGTTCCCTAACCAAATCCGCGGTACCGGCCTGGCAATTGCCGGTTTGGCGCAATGGGCTGCAAACTTCCTGATTACCTGGACCTTCCCAATGCTACTTGCTTCGGCATTAGGCCTGGTTGGCGCTTACAGTATTTACGCCGCCTGCTCCCTCTTCTCGGTATTCTTTGTGATCTGGTGGGTAAGAGAAACCAAAGGCGTAGAGTTGGAAAATATGGAAGGCTAATTCTTCCCTGATCCAACCAAAAGGCCGCCCTCTAATTCATACAAGGGCGGCCTTTTTTATTTATCTTCCAATCATTTTTTATGAAGGAAAAAACACACATATCGCGTAAATAAATCCTTACATTTTCATCTTGTGAACATGTATACAAGATTGACCAACTTATGGTGTAATTGACTCTAACACCGATTTTTACCATAACAATAAATGGAGTCATTATGCGCAACCTCAACGTTATTTCTGTATTCACCCTTGGTTTATTAGTTTCCGCCTGCGGAGGTGGTGGTAGCCATTCGAGCAATCCACTTGCAACAACCAGCTCGGCGGCAATTACCAGCAGCTCATCGAGCCTTGCGACCAGTTCATCAAGTCCTGAACCAAGCAGTGTCGCAAGTTCATCCAGCAGTTCATCTCCTGTTGCGACAAGCAGCTCCAGTTCTTCAGTAGCGAAATCCTCTTCGTCATCCACCGCATCAGACAATGTCATTATTGTTGATATGACCAGCGGTTGGAGAGGCAATGGCACCGGCAACTCCGGTGTTAATTACGACAATAACGGCGTCAGTTTTACCGCAAGCGCAGCAGATTTAGGTGCGGTGTTTGATGTAGCGAAACCAACGCAACTGGAAAATGCCGTTGTTGAAATGGTGGTGAATGTCAGCAGCGAATTTAAAACCAGCGGTGCAGATTTGCAGATTTTTGCGCAGGTTAAAAACACCTGGGCGGGTGAGTGGAATTGCTGGAGCAGCAATAGCCTGGTGACCGCAGGAACCGATGTAACCCTGAGCTGCACCATCGATGAAGCGGATGATCGCTTCAACCAATCTGCCAACGATGTGCAGGTTGGTATCCAGGCCAAAGGCACACCAACAGGAATTGTCACTATCAAAAGTGCAAAAATTATCCTGGCACCAAGTGCGTCTTCATCCAGTTCGAGCAGCGCGGAAAATACATCAGATTACTCAGCCAATGTCAGCCACTTAAAAGATTTGGCGACATTTCCGATTGGTGTATCTGTATCCAATACAGATTCGCCCACCTATAACATCCTGACAAATACCAGCGAGAGCACTATTGCTGAAAAACATTTTAACCAAATGACGGCAGGCAATATTATGAAGGTCAGTTATTTGCATCCAACCAATAATGGCGACGCAAATGATTTTACGTTTACAAATGCCGATGCATTTGTCGATTACGCCAAAACCAAAAATATGAATGTGCACGGCCACGCATTGATTTGGCATTCTGACTATCAAGTGCCCGGCTTTATGAAAAATTGGTCGAGCAGCGACTCCAGCGGATTTTTAACCATGCTGGATAATCATGTCACCACTATCGTCAAACATTTTGCAGCAAAAGGTAATGTTGTTAGCTGGGATGTGGTCAACGAAGCGATCAACGATAACAGCCCCGCAAATTTCCGCACAGATTCTCCTTTTTATATCAAGAGCGGAAACAGCGCTGTTTATATTGAGCGCGCGTTCCAGGCTGCCCACTTGGCCGATGCAAACGCAGAACTTTATTACAACGATTACAACACCGATCAAAACGGCGCAAAAATGGATAAGGTAGTTGCCATGCTTGATGATTTTAAAGCGCGCAATATTCCAATTACCGGTATTGGATTCCAGATGCATGTTTATATGGATTATCCCTCTATTTCCAATATCAGCGCAGCGATGAAAAAAGTGGTTGATCGCGGTTATAAAGTAAAAATTTCCGAACTGGATGTTGCCGTCAACAATCCTTATAGCGGTAGTTGGCCCAGCAATAAAATCAGTGTATTTACCAGCACATCTGCCGCTGCACTTGCGCAAAAGCAACGTTATTGCGAGATAGTAACTGCTTACAAAAACACAGTGCCTGAAGCACAACGTGGTGGCATTACCGTGTGGGGAGCTACAGATGCAAATACCTGGTTAAACGATTTATTTAAAGGCGCGACGCAATACAACGGTGAAAAAATTGCGTGGCCACTGTTGTTTGATAGCCAATACAACGATAAACCGGCACTGCGCGGATTTGCAGATGGTTTATCAGGTATCACCTGCACAAATACCTGATCCAATTTAATCGCGGGCTTGACAAGAGCCCGCGATTTTTCCTGTATTGACTTAACAATTTATCCTCATTTTTTTGAACGACACAAGCTGAACGCAAAGACCGCCAGCGGTTTTATAAAACTTATCCGTTATAGCTAACAAAAGGTAACGCGAACTATGAACTGTAAAAAATCTTTGTGTTTGAGCCTTGGAATCAGCGCACTACTTTTATGTGCGAGTCCATTCAGTTTTGCATTGGGCGAAAAATCTTATCTCACTAATTCAGCAAAATCCGGCGATCTCGTTTTGGCAGACGCCAGCAACTCTGCCACGCTTTATGTTGATAGCCAGGATTATCCGGGCGTACAGCGCGCCGCCAAAAATTTGCAAACTGATATCGAAAAAGTGACCGCGAAAAAACCATCGCTGACGCAAACGCCTGACAATTTAAAAAATGAAGTCGTGATTATTGGCACCATCGGCCACAGCCAATTAATTGATGAGCTTATCGCGAAAAAGAAAATTAATGTCAGCGACATCAAAGACAAATGGGATGCATACCAGCTATCTGTAATCCAAAACCCAACCGCAGATATCAAACAAGCGCTTGTTATTGTGGGAAGCAACAAACGCGGAACGACTTACGGCATTTATGACCTGTCGGAACAAATCGGGGTATCACCCTGGTATTGGTGGGCAGATGTTCCGGTCAAAAAGAAATCCTCCATTATTATCACTAAAAATATTCACGTACAGGAAATGCCCAAGGTGAAATACCGCGGAATATTCCTGAATGACGAAGCGCCTGCCCTTAGCAATTGGGTGAAGCAAAATTACGGCAACTACAATCACGATTTTTACGAAAAAGTATTTGAATTATTACTGCGCCTCAAAGCCAATTTTTTATGGCCCGCCATGTGGAATAACGCATTTGCCGATGACGATATCAACAATATGATCCTGGCCGACGAGTACGGTATTGTGATGAGTACATCGCACCACGAACCCATGATGCGCGCAGATAAAGAATGGAATCGCCACGGTAAAGGTCCCTGGGAATATTCTAAAAACGCTAAAAACCTTTACGATTTTTGGACAGCAGGCGTTAAGCGCAATAAAGATTATGAAAGTATTTATACCCTTGGTATGCGCGGCCAGCAAGATGAGCCTATGAGCGAAGGTGAAAATATCCAACTGCTCGAACGTATAGTGCACGATCAACGCGAGATTTTAAGCAACGCATTTGGCAAAGAAAAATTAACCGAAGTTCCGCAAGTCTGGGCGCTTTATAAAGAAGTACAAGGATTTTATGAGCGCGGCATGCGCGTGCCTGACGATATCACCTTGCTATGGTGCGATGATAACTGGGGCAATATCCGCAGGTTACCAACACCGGAAGAGCGCAAACGTGCTGGTGGTGCAGGAATTTATTATCATTTTGATTATGTGGGTGGACCGCGTTCCTATCGCTGGATTAATACTATTTCTATCGCAAAAATCTGGGAACAAATGAACCTGGCCTATCAGTATGACGCCAATAAAATCTGGATTGTTAATGTGGGCGATTTAAAACCCATGGAATATCCCATCGAATATTTTTTACGTATGGCGTGGAACCCGGAGCAGTGGCCAAAAGAACGAATCCCGGAATTTGGCAAGCTGTGGGCTGAACGAGAATTCGGTGCGCAATATGCGAATGATATTGCAGACATAATGACCGGCTACACGCGCCACAACTTGCGCAGAAAACCCGAACTGCAAGATGAAAAAGTGTATAGCCAATTAAATTACGATGAAGCAAATCGTGTAACAGCCAACATCACCAGCCTGCGTACCAAAGCCGAAAATCTTTATGCAAAAATGCCAGCGGAATCCAAAGATGCATTTTTCCAATTGGTGTTACATCCGATAAAAGCCAGCGCCATTATTACCGAAATGTACGACATGGTTGGCAAGAATCATTTGTACGCCGAACAAGGCCGCGCCAACGCCAATGATTATGCCCATAAAGCGCGCGAATTATTTAAAGCCGATAGCGATTTGCAACAGCAATTCGATACTGAATTAAGCCACGGCAAATGGGCGCACTTTATGGACCAGCCCCACATAGGTTACGTGAACTGGAATAACCCGCCTGCCAATACCATGCCCTTGTTATACGATGTGCAACCACACAATGCCGCCGATATGGGCGTTGCCATTGAGGGCAATCCCATCGCCTGGCCGCAGCAGATCCCGTCATCCAAAGGCGCTTACGAGCTGCCCACGTTTGATCGCTACGGCCAGCAAACACGCACTATCGAGGTGTTCAATAAAGGCACGGAACCTTTTAAATTTTCTGCCAAAACTAGCGACCCGTGGATAATAATTGTCTATACTGGTATACAAGTAGACTCTATACAAAAAATTAGCGTCAGCATCGACTGGAAAAAAGCACCCAAAGGTCGCGCTTCCGGAAAAATCACCATTACAGGTACAGGCTGGGGCGGTGCGACTATTCAAGTGAATGCCATCAACAATGATCCTGTTGCAAAAGGTTTTAAAGGATTCATTGAAGCTGACGGCTATGTGGCTATGGAGGCTGAACATTTTAGTAAGGCGCAAGCGGCATCTGGATATGCCTGGGAAAAAATTCCTGAACATGGCCGCAATTTATCGTCCATGTCTGTTTTTCCAGTGTCAGATACAACATTTCCTGATGTGAAAAGCGCACCATTCCTTGAATATAAGGTTTATCTGTTCACCACCGGGCAAATTAGCGTAGAAAGTATTTTTGCGCCTTCATGGCCATTTGCACCAGGGCGCGGTTTGCGATACGCAATTGCGATTGATGACGAAACGCCGCAGATTATCGATATCGTAAAAGACATGAGTGACAGCGCGTGGGAAGAATCTGTGCGCAGCGAAATGCGTAAAGCCACCAGTATCCACAACATCAGTAAAGTGGGCGAGCACAAGGTGCGAATTTATGCAGTCGATCCCGGTGTTACATTGGAAAGAGTTGTACTCAACACCGGCGGCTTGTTACCAAGTTATCTCGGCCCCAAAGAAAGTCCTGTCGCACATTAATGTGTGACGCAATATAGAGAGAACATTTTTGGGCAGTAGCCTTCTGCTGCTTTTTTATACGTTGTTTTTTACATCCAAATATAGTTGTAAGTTATTGAGTCGTACCAATGAAAATTATTGAAGCAAAAGTGATTGTATCCTGCCCCGGTAGAAATTTTGTCACCTTAAAAATCGTGACCGACCAAGGTATTTATGGCATTGGCGATGCAACCTTAAATGGCCGCGAAAAAGCGGTTGTTTCCTATCTGGAAGATTATTTGGCACCTGCGCTGATTGGTCGCGATCCACAACAAATTGAAGATATCTGGCAATTTTTTTATCGCGGCGCTTACTGGCGTCGCGGGCCGGTTGGAATGACCGCATTAGCCGCTATTGATGTTGCACTTTGGGATATCAAAGCCAAAGCTGCCAATATGCCGCTCTATCAATTACTTGGTGGCCGCAGCCGCGATCGAATACTCGCCTATACCCACGCGAATGGAAAAGATTTGGAAACCACCCTGGAAGCAATCACAAAAGCAAAAGCAAAAGGTTACAAAGCAATTCGCGTGCAATCCGGCATTCCTGGCATCGCAAAAACTTATGGCGTTGCCACCACGCAAAAAAATTACGAACCTGCCGATTCAGATTTACCTTCCACAGAAGTGTGGTCTACTGAAAAATATTTGAATTTTGTTCCCGAACTGTTTGCTGCCGTGCGTAAAGAATTCGGCAAGGATTTACATTTACTACACGATGTCCATCATCGTTTAACGCCCATAGAAGCTGCACGTCTGGGCAAGGATTTGGAACCCTATCACTTATTCTGGATGGAAGATGCGGTACCGGCAGAAAACCAGGAATCTTTCAAATTAATTCGCCAGCACACCACAACACCATTGGCTGTTGGCGAAGTATTTAACAGCATTCACGATTGTCGCGAACTTATCCAAAGCCAACTCATCGATTATATTCGCACCACGATTGTTCACGCAGGCGGCATTACACATGTGCGTCGTATTGCTGATTTTGCCAGCCTGTTTAATGTGCGCACCGGCTTTCACGGTGCGACTGATTTGTCACCGGTTTGCATGGGCGCCGCCTTACATTTTGATTACTGGGTTCCCAATTTCGGCATCCAGGAACATATGGCACACAATGAATTAACCGAACAGGTTTTTTCACACGCTTATCAATTTAACGATGGATTTTTTACGCCAGGTGAAGTACCAGGCCATGGTGTAGATATAGATGAAAAACTTGCCGCCAAATATCCCTACCAGCGCGCCTGCTTACCGGTAAATCGTTTGGAAGACGGGACATTGTGGAATTGGTAGACATAATAAATTTTTACAACAACGAAAGAGGTCAAACATGAAAAATTTTCACAAGCTTACATTAGCAACAATGATTGCCAGTGCAATGCTTTTTGCCTGTCATGAAAAAAAAGCCGAAGCGCCGGTAGCTGCAACAGAACCTGCACCGGCAAGTGCAGCTGTTGAAAAAAAGCCTGAATTTACATCTGAACCACTCGTTACCAACATTTATACCGCAGATCCCTCTGCGCATGTATTTAACGGAAAAATTTACGTTTATCCATCACACGATATCGAATCCGGCATTCCACAAAACGACAATGGTGATCACTTCGCGATGAAAGATTTCCACGTGTTGTCCATGGATTCTGTAGGCGGCCCCGTAACCGATAATGGTGTTGCACTTGATATTAAAGATATCCCCTGGGCAGGCCGCCAATTGTGGGCACCTGATGCTGCAGAAAAAAATGGCAAATATTATTTGTATTTTCCGGTTAAAGATAAACAGGATATTTTCCACATAGGTGTTGCCACCAGCGATTCACCAATTGGCCCGTTCAAAGCAGAAGCAAATCCTATTGAAGGCAGTTTCAGTATTGACCCGGCCGTATTTAAAGACAGTGATGGCAGCCACTACATGTATTTCGGCGGAATTTGGGGCGGCCAATTGCAGCGCTGGGCCAGCGGCACTTACAACGCAGCGGATACATATCCTGTCAATGACCAACCTGCCCTGTCAGCCAAAGTAGCCAAGCTGAGCGATAACATGCTGGGCTTCGCGGAAAAACCACGCGATGTGCAAATCCTCGACAAAGATGGCAAACCATTAATGGCTGGCGACAATGGCCGTCGTTTTTTTGAAGCATCATGGATGCATAAATACAACGGCAAATATTATTTTTCCTATTCCACTGGCGACACCCATAACATCATGTACGCCATTGGCGATAATCCTTACGGCCCATTCACTTATCAAGGCGTAGTGCTCGAACCTGTATTGGGTTGGACCAACCACCACTCCATTGTTGAGTTCCAGGGCAAATGGTATTTGTTCTACCACGACAGCTCTCTTTCAGGCGGACAAACCCATTTGCGCAGCGTGAAAGTTGCTGAGCTGCATTACAACGAGGATGGGACGATCCAAACGCTCAGTGCGTTTAAGAAATAATTTTTTTAATCATCGTAAAAACAGAAAGCCCGGCTCAAAATCGGGCTTTTTTATTTTTTGCTCATTAACAAAGTCCTAATAACTTTCTCGTATTTGACAAGTTCCAGTCGCTTTGCAAAGATGGTTTTGCACGTATAAATATTACTTAATAATCAATAAAAACGAGGTAATTTTCATGTCGATCACAAAGCGCTTTTCCGTTAGATTCTCCCTGTTAACCCTGTCACTTTTCTTTATTACAACCACAGTACACGCTGAAGATGCTGCAAAACCTGCAATCAATCCCAAACTTGTTTATATCCACGAAGGACAAGCGGTAAGTGGCTGGAGTTTTCAATTGGGTGATCCTGATAATTGGTCCACACCTGTCGATGCAAGCCGTATTGCAAAATCAGCATCGGGAAAAGTGTCGATAGAACCCACCGATAAAACCGGTAAAGGTGATGCATTGAAAATATCCTGGTCGGGACACAAACCGGTTAAAGGTGTTATTGCACTTTACGGCTCACCACTTGACCTTAGCAATTTTAAAGACGAAGGAGCATTGGCAATTGATATTCGTTTGGATGTAAAACCCGATAAAGATGTTACTTTTGGGATGGATTGTGGTTATCCATGCCGCGCCGAAATCTATTTAACCAAAACACTCAAAGACCTTAAAAAAAATGAATGGAAAACTATTCCCATTCCATTGAACTGTTTATTAAAAGATGGCTTTGATATTTCAAAAGTAAACGGTCCTTTTGTTATTGGCACCGATGGAAAATTGGGAATCACAATTGCTGAAGTTCGTTTATTGAGGTTACCGGAGGGTGATAAAGGCTGTGCGAAAGAGCCTTGAAAGCCTTGATGAAATAAGTCCTGGATAAAATAAAAGAGCGGGCAGCTTTTCTGTTCGCTCTTTTGGGTTAGGCTGTTGCTCCAATCGAATCCGGGCACACACCATTAACACTCCAACACCCACAACTCCAGTCAATTTTAGCTTTGTCATTAAAACCAAATGTTTTATGCTGCGTTTTTAAATTAAATATATTTTTCCCTTTATTCAGCGTTACCAATTATTAATTTCCGTACATACATTATGATCAATAAAATTGCAGAAACCACCCACCTAAGCGTTGAAGATTTTCACAACCATGTAGTAACGGCGGGACAACCCCTGGTTATTCGTGGCCTTGTGAATGATTGGCCCATAGTGCAGGCGGGAAAAGAAAGTGCCTTGTCTTTTTGCAATTATCTAAGGCGCTTTGATCGCGGAGTGGAAGTTAACACCGCATTTGGGCCACCAGCGATTCACGGCAGAATTTTTTATAACAGTGACATGAGCGGATTAAATTGCCGCATGGGTAATGAGAAACTTGCAACATCGTTGAATTATTTACTCGAACATTTTAATGACGACCCCGCTCCAATGCTCGCCATACAATCGGTTGTCGTCCCGCAATATTTACCCGGAATGCAACTTGAAAATCGCTTGGGTTTATTACCCAATATAGAGCCGCGCATCTGGATTGGCGGCAAAGCAACGGTTGCAGCACACTATGATCCATCGGAAAATATTGCGTGCTGTCTCGCTGGAAAAAGAAGGTTCACCCTATTCCCACCATCACAAATTGCAAATCTCTATGTAGGTCCATTCGAATTTACGCCGTCTGGAACAACAGTCAGCATGGTGGACTTTGATAATCCTGATTACGATAAATTTCCTAACTTCAAACTTGCGGAGCAACATGCGCTACAGGCAGAACTTGAGCCTGGTGACGCAATCTATATTCCCTATTTATGGTGGCATCACGTAAAGGCATTGGAAGGTATTAATGCATTAATGAATTATTGGTGGGGCAAAGGCGATGAACAACGTGGTGAACCCCGGAATGCATTGCTCATGTCCATAATGGCGATTAGGGATTTACCGGAACACCACAAAAAAGCCTGGCAAGAAATATTTAATCATTATGTTTTTTCAGCGCAAGACACGGTGTCACAACATATTCCCAAGGCACGCAGAGGTATTCTCGGAGAATTGACACCTGATTTATTACGCACATTGAGGAAAACCATTGTGCGCGTCTTAAGCAGAATAGATTAATTACATTTTACTCATTTCGGATTTACAATTCTCCCGAATAAAATCTTCCTGCGATTGCATTGTAGTTAATCGTTTTTGAACTGAAGAACGAATTTGTGTCAGGCGCAATTGCAGTTCGTCATCTGAAATTGTATCTGCCATCGGATGATAATTTTCAATATTGACACCCTGCCCCACCAACACAGCATACCAGCTTGATTCTTTAAATAATTCTGTTGGTTTTATCATGGCTTCACCACGCGCTCTAAATATCTCCAGACGATCATTAAGGGAATCGGGTATAGGCATATTTTTTACATAACGCCATAACTCGGTATCTTCCCGTTCGGTGATTTTATAATGCGCTATGAGAAAATCCTTAATATTTTCGTATTCACTTTTCATATCCTGATTAAATCGGCTAATTAAGGTTTCATTAAAATTATCGCGTGGAAACATAGCTAATAATTTCGCTATTGCAGTTTGAATAAGATGGATACTGGTAGACTCAAGTGGCTCAAGAAATCCGCTCGATAAACCTATTGCAATACAGTTTTTATTCCAGCAACGTTCACGCATTCCGGTAACAAATTTTAAAGGCCTGGGATCGGCAAGTGCTTTACCATCGAGTCTGCCAAGCAGCGCTTCAGAAGCTTTTTCTACACTCAGAAAATGATCAGAATATACATAACCATTACCAATCCTATGCTGCAAGGGAATACGCCATTGCCAACCAAATTCCTGCGCCGTTGCACGGGTGTAAGGCAATAACTCGCCTGCGCTTGCACAAGGCACAGCGACGGCACTATTCATTGGTAACCAATGACTCCAATCCAGATAACCCGTCTGTAGGGTTTGTTCAATCAATAGTCCCCTGGCCCCAGAACAATCAATAAAAAAATCACCTGCAATAATATTTCCGTCCTCAAGCCGTAGTGATTGTATAAATCCAAAGTGAGGATCTTGTAAAACTTGTGCTATTTTTCCCTCGACACGATTTACACCGCGAGCTTCAGAATAACGACGCAGATATTTAGCATAGAGCGATGCATCAAAATGAAATGCATAGTTTACATTTGGCATGCCAAAAGGATTGGGATCTTTTGCCGTGCGTTTGAATTTATTGGCTTCTGCCGCCATAGTTTCAAGATTGAATCTGGTGTAGTCCAGCGTACCGCCATCGCGCTTCCAACGCATCCAAAAATGCGTAAAACCTACACCGTCCATATCGACACCATAATGTCCGAACGGATGAAAATACCTGTGGCCGACATTACGCCAATTAACAAACTCAATACCTAATTTGAAGGTTGCACTGGTCTCTCTAATAAATTCATTTTCATCAATGCCTAATAGATTGTTATAGAGAGAAATAGGGGGAATTGTCGCTTCACCAACTCCCACCGTACCTATCTGCTCAGATTCAACCAGAGTTATGGAATAATTTTGGCACCCCAGGGTCTTTGAAAGTGCCGCTGCGGTCATCCAGCCAGCTGTACCACCACCAACAATGACGATTTTATTTATAGAGTTTTTTGTCATAATGTTTATTTATCAATTGAAAGCTATAACAGGGTAATTTCTGCCTGCGCCTGTAGAGTTGGCATTTGCTCTACTTCTTTTTTAATGTGATGTAATATTTTTTGAAACTTTATAATAAGTTCATCATCAGAAATATTATTGGCCAAAGGATCATAGTTTTTAGTTTGAATTTTATGTCCAACAAACAATGCAGTCCAATTTTCTTGCTCAAAAGTTTCATCCTCATCAAGCGATAAAATTCCGCGAGCCTCAAACAATTTTATTTTATATTTCAAACTGTCCGGAATGTCGGCATTGCGAATCGCATCCCAAAAAGGTTCATCGTAACGCTTGTTAAGATAATAGTGAGCAATTTGGAAATCCCTTACATTTTCCACAAAACCATTTATTTTCTGATTATATATTTCTGCCTCTACCATGTCGGTAGCGTCATTTGGAAAAAGAACCCTTAATAAAGATAAACCCACGTGCAATAAATGCAACTGGGTTGCATCAAGTGGTTCAAGGCTAACAGCAGCTGAACCCACCGCCAGGCAATTACCTATCCAATGTTTTTTTCTGGCTCCGGCAGAAAATGGCGTTTCTGTCGCGTCACTTATTTTTAATCCAGAGACTGCAATCGCAGTTTCAAGTGCGCGCTGAGAGGTGCTATGTTTTGATGAGTAAACAATATTAATAGCGGTGCTATCCAACAGGGGATATATTCCAATCCAACCTGCTTTGAATGCTGAAATTTGACTAAACGCAGGTAAAGGCCTCAATGGCGGAGCCGATGCAACAAGTATCCGATTTGCTGGCAGCCATTTTTCCCAACTTTGAATATTGTCACTTTCTAAATGCTTTATAAGTACGGCTTCTGCACCTGAAGCATCTATAAATAAATCTGCTTTAACATCTATCCCTGTCGATATGGTGATTGAGTCAATGCGATCGTCTACTACATTAACGCTGGCAATCTCATCTTTCCTGTGTATTACGCCTATTGCGAGGGCCGCTTTTGCAATAGCTTTAATATAATTAAAAGCATGCAGATGATAACCGTAGCTCGCCTGGGAAAAAGTTTGGGCGAGATCATCAAATACAACATATTTTGCTTGTTTGGCAGCCACCGCACCTAAATTAAACTCTTCGAGTGGCACATTCATGCCATTTGAAATAGCGCGCAGCCAAAACTGGTAAAAATCAATACCGTCGAAATCAACACCAAACCGATCATAAGCATGCATAAATGGAGCTGCGCTACCAGACCAATTTGAAAATCGTTGCCCAAAGCAATAGCATCCTTTTGCCTCCTGTAACATGAGATTTTCACGCACACCAATAACCTTGTGTAAGGTTTTATGGCTAGGCAATACTGAAAAAAAATCTTGTTGGGTCAAATCAGACGGTAGTTCAAAAAGCTCAACTTCAACATTTTGTTCAGACGAGCGAAACCCTTGTTGCAAGGTTAGCGCTGTTAGCCATGCATCTGCATCCCGTCCAACAATAACAATTTTTCTTATAGAATTATTCAACTGCAGACCTCACATTTTTGAAGCGCAATAGTCAGCGAGAAAGGCATCGTGAGATGGGACTTCTGCCACACGGTTTCTTATTTGTACCAATAAACTTTCCATTTGAAGATTTACATCATCCAGCGATAGATTTAATGTAAAAGGATCAAACCCTTGCTGCTTCAATCCTTGCCCACTAAACACTGAAACCCAGCTAGGTTGTGCAAACAAACCATATTTATAGCTATCGATAAATCCTCGTTTTTGGAAAATAGCCATTTTTTGTTTGAGGCTTTCCGGAATATTCATTTCACGGCAATAACGCCATAAGTCCGAATCGTCGCGCTGATTAAGATAATAGTGAAGAATAAGAAAATCCCTGACTCGCTCATACTCATAATCAATCATGCGATTATATTCATTAATAATTAGCTCATCTGGCGTTTTTTGTGGGAATAATTTTAAGAAATTAATAATCGCGGCTTGAATAAGGTAAATACTGGTTGACTCCAGCGGCTCAAGGAAGCCACTTGCCAAACCAATAGCCAAACAATTTTTTACCCATGTTTTTTTATAGCGCCCGGATTGAAACTTGATTAACCTGGGCTCCGCCAATGCTTTGCCATCCAAACCTTGCAGCAAAGAATTAGCGGCTTCGTCCTCGCTAATATAATCGCTGGAAAATACATAGCCATTCCCGGTTCGATGTTGCAATGGAATTCGCCATTGCCATCCCGCTTTCTTGGCAGTGGAACGGGTATAAGGCGTTATAGGTGATGTCTTTTCACATGGAACAGCAAAGGCTCTATCGCATACAAGCCATTCTGACCAATCCTCAAATTCGGATGTTAGATGTTGCCCAAGCAAAATGGATTTAAAGCCGGAGCAATCAATAAAAAAATCGCCCTCAATTATACGACCATCATCAAGCTGAACAGATTCAATTAAACCTGAATCACTATTAGTAACCTTAATTATTTTTCCTTCGATTCGCTGTACATTTTTTTGTTCAGATATTCTGCGAAGATAGGCAGCATAGAGAGATGCGTCAAAATGATATGCGTAAGAATAGGTAGAATTTATATAGTTTTGATCAGTGACAGGAAACTCAAATCGATTCTGGAGTGCACACTCAATTGCGTAGGAATATGAGTCTATATTTTTAACAAGGTTTTCTTGTTCAGCCCTCGCCCATTGTTGATGGAAATATGAGCCTCCAATTTGGTTTCCATATTTTCCGAAGGGGTGCATATAAGAATTGCCAATTGCGCCCCAATCAATAAATTGTATGCCTAACTTAATCGTTCCACTTGTATTTCGCATCATATCAACTTCATTGATACCAACACGATCGTTGAATTCCTTCATATGCGGCAATGTTGCTTCACCAACACCCACACTGGCAATTTGATCGGACTCAATTAATGTAAGCGTGCAGACTTTATTACCGGCAATACTTGCCAGGGCTACGGCACACATCCAACCAGCCGTACCACCTCCGACGATCACAATATTTAGCGGTTCTGACATTTTCAGTATTCCAGAAATAAAAAAACGCTGCCACAAAGTAGCAGCGTCCTTTCATAGCAACAATGTGGTTAGTAGGTAAAACGAAGACCGAGTGTATAACGAACATCATTTTGGAACCAAGCGTTTGGCATTTTTTGGCCGCCCGCACTGGAGTCTTCAATTTGTTGCGTCAACTTGGTTTTTTCATTCAACAAGTTACTAGCCTGCAAAGCAATCGTGAAATTGTCGTTAAACTTATATTTAATCGAAGCATCCAACTGTCCATATGCATCGTTCCAAATCGGAACAGCTACGCAACAGTCAACTGCAGTAACCATATAAGCAGAACGCCAGTTGTACGCTATACGTGCAGCAACCGCATCTTTCTCATACATAAACACAATGTTGTAGGCGTTTTTCGATAAGCCTTCCAGCATATCAACCTGAATTGCATCAGGCGCCTGACCTTGAATAGTTGTTGCACCGGCACCTGTACTGGTAACGTTGGTATTGGCAATACCATCATTTTTAACATAGGTGTAGTTTGCTTGTACCCCTAAACCGTCATAGGGCGCAGGCATAAAATCGAAGAAACGTTGGAATGCAACTTCAAAACCACTGATTTTCGCACCATCGCCATTCAACGGAGCACGCACTTCAACATTGCGCGTAATTCCGTTGTTAGTGATGTCAGCATAGTATTTGCCAATCTGGATATAATCCTTAAATTGTTTAGCAAATGCAGTGACGGTAAAGGAACCAACCTTCGCAAAATAATACTCTAATGACAAATCAACCTGGTCGGCCAAAATGGGTTTGAGTTCAGGATTTTGCGCATCTGCTTTGTATCCCACGTTAGCACCGATAATAGTGCCTGAACTATCTTTAATCCAAAGCGGATCATCGGCAGTTGTAGTACTTGGCAACGATTTTGTAACGCCGATGTAATTACGCAAATTCCCGATATCAGGACGCGCCATCGCCCTGGAAAGAGCCAAACGCAACAGCCATTCATCAGTGAGATCTAACTTCAGGTTTAAGCTTGGAAGAAGATTTCTATGAGTGACATCGGTGGTAGATAAAATACTCGCACCATTCATGTAGCTCTTATCGGCATCAGATAAATAACAGCCTACGGTATTAGGAACTGCTGGCGGATTACCAGAGTCATCCGGTTTATTTGGTTCACATTTCAATTCATCCGCACTTAAGTGCGGAATACTTTTACCACCGTTACTTATATCATCGGTTTCAACATATCTAACACCGAAGTTACCAGACAAGGGTTTATTGAACAGGCTAAGTTCATCTCCGCCAAAATTCAGCTGCGCATAAATAGCTTTGGTTTTTTCGGAAATATCAACCGTTTCAGCAGGCGTAAAACAAGTTCCCGATATTTCAAGAGAGCGGTCACCGGTATTCGAACAAATTGGATCCCAGCCTGTACCATTTTTCATACCTAAAGCGGTAGCTGACATAGCGGAAGCCCACGCTTTTTGGTTTTTCAACAGCTTCATATCGGCGAATACAAAATTGTTGCCACCCGCGTATGTGCTTACATCACCAAACTTGGAAGTCCATTGTTTAGTGGCATAAAAATTTGGATAACCAGTAAAGCCTGATGCAGTTGGTGTATGACTATCAAGGAAGAAGAAGTCATAGTCAGTAGGGGTTGAGGTATAGCTATTTGACACACCTTGCCAGTTATATTGACTCCAGTTCACTTGTTGCTCGCGGTCTGCATAGCGCACACCCGCTTTCACTGAGTGAATCCATCCGGAATCAATATCAACTTTGACATCGGCCCTAATAGCAAGCTCATGTCCATGACTATCTTCGACGTGATCCATGATGTTGCCGAGATAATAGTTATGAGGATTAGCAAAACCATTAGCACTCATTGCCACGTTGGTTGGCTCACCGAAATATACTTTGGGTACCCTACCCGTCAAATCTATAGTCGGATTGGTAAAACTATCATTCTCAGTGCTTATATCGTAGTTTTTGACGGTAGATGAAACGCGTTGAACGTCAAAATTTGCATGAATTGTGTCCGTAGGTTCCCACTTGAAATTCAAACTTACGTCCTGGGTGACATTTTCATTTTGGCTAAAGCGAGTGGTATTAGCGAGTATCACACCAATATTCTTGTTATCACAAGTTGACCAGGATTGGCATCCAGCGATGAAGCGATTACCCGCATCGTTTGTCAAGGCACCACCATCGGCCCAATATCCTTCAGGCTGCGTCCAGGTTCCGGTACGGAAGAATCCTGAATTATCGTAAGTGAAATCAGGAGTGCCTACGGCTGCAGTAGGAACCTTAAGGGGATCATCAACCGTTGCATAAACACTTTTGCTGTACGCAGGGTTTCCAAGGCCTGGAGCAACAACATATTCTTCCATTGTATTGTTGTATTGAGAGCGGTTGACCTGCAATGTCACAGTATATTTGGAATCATTATCTTTCCACTGAGCAGCAAAAGATCCACCCTTACGGGTACGATCATATTCATCATCACGGAAGTTTATAGTGTCAGGAAAGTAGGTTTGCACCGTTGTTCCTGCCGCAACACCAGGCTTATATCTATCCAACCGTCCAAATTGCACACCCTGGGAACGAGTATTTACATTTGAATAGGCAAGGTTTCCCAAAACACCAAACTCGCCTGCGTCTGTACTCCAGCGATGGCTGAGCAAACCAGAAACTTCCGGAGTGGTTTTTTCAGAAAGATCTCCGTAGTTGCCCTGTATGCTCAAGGCATACATATCACCTGCCTGATCGAAAGGAACGCGGGTACGCATATTGACTGTGCCCGCAATACCACCTTCAATCAATTCCGCAGTCTGGTTTTTATACGTATCGACACCTGACATGAGTTCGGGAGAAATATCACCCCAACTCAATCCACGCGCCGAGTTAGCACTGAAAGAATCGTGACCATTAAACTCGGTGCGCACCTGATTCAAGCCACGAACAATTACGCCCGATGGCTCCGCAGAAAAGTGTGCGGTATCTGAAGATGCGGCAAAACGGTTAACCGTTATACCGGCAACCCGCTGCAATGCTTCACCGACGGATTTATCAGGAAATGAACCCAAATCTTTTGCAGTAATAGATTCAATAACAGTATCTGCGTTACGCTTATTTTCCTGGGCACTACCTAAAGCTTCTTTCATGCCTGTGATAACAACTTCTTCCACATTTGTATCTTGAGCGAATGATGGAGCGCTGAGCGCCATCACGCACATTGCAAGCATTGATCGTTTGAATCCCACGCTTTTAAATGCTTCGCCTTGATTACGTTTTTTGTAATCCATAGCCAACCCCTTTGTTAACATTATGATTAGGTAATTTGTGTTATTTTTATAGCTTAAAACCAACATTTCGCTGTCGTTTTTAGCAAGCCACGGGCACTAATTTAAAGATACCCGCAACTTTTCCATGCTATAGCTGTCACCCATATGGTTCAATGTGACTATAAGTAAAGAAATGATTAGCGCAGCTTTAGCACTGTAAATATTTGTAAAATTTTTTATATATGAAAAATTTTTCCCCAAAAGAAAATAATGTCATCATTTTCAACATTATTACGAACTAATGCGCAATAATAGTACGATCAGGCAAAGGGGTATTTCGCCATATCATTATTAGAGCTATAGTTCCAAGGTCGCTTTAAATCCACGGGCTCCCTCATATGAATTTTTCCGCAACCTTGACCTTTAGCCTTACCTGCTTATTAGTTTGTAGCTCAGCCATTGCAGCTGAAAAAGTCTATAAATGGACCGATGCAAAAGGTCAAACCCACTATAGCCAACGCCCTCCGCTGAATACTGAAACGGAAGTGATCAAAACCCAAACCGGGCATAGCGATCCTGTAAATTATGGGGCTGCGACAGAGCAAGCACCTAAAGAAGAGGCTGACAAAAAAGCGGCTGGCAAAGACAATCCACCAAAAGATAAAGAGCGCTGCGAGATTGCACGCAAGAATGCCGATACACTCAAAACCTATGCGCGTATTCGCATTAAAGGTGATGACGGGGAATACAGGTACCTAACCCCTGATGAGCAAAAACAAAAAATGGATGAAGCCAATAAGGCTATGAGCGAGAGCTGCGAGTAGGTGTTTGTGTAGCGTAAAAAGGCCGTCAAATTGACGGCCTTTTTATTTTTTCATCTTGTCATTTCATTACTGCAATCGCTTTGGCTCAAAGAAAATCTTGTCACCTTTCAAGGTGCCGTGAATGATTGAACCAGGCACAAATTTACCAGCCAGAATGTCATTCGCCAGAGTATTTTCAACCAATTGCTGGATTGCACGTTTCAAGGGACGCGCACCATAAACAGGATCGAACCCTACCGCTGACAATTTATTCATCACCGCTTCATCCAACTCCAGGCTCAAATCACGCTCAGCCAAACGCTTGCGCAATAATTCCAACTGAATGTCCGCAATGCCACGGATTTGCTCGCGCCCTAATGGATGGAATACGACAACCTCATCAATACGGTTGATAAATTCCGGACGGAAATGGCCACCCACAACCTCCATCACTGCATCTTTCATAGCGTTGTAGCGATTTTCATTGTTGATTGAAGAGTTGAGAGAATTATTCATGTCGCCCGTAACACTCGAATCAAAACTCACCGTGTCAAAAGATTTATCTTCCGCTAACTCCTGGATGCGATCTGATCCCAAATTCGATGTCATCACAATTACCGTATTTCTGAAATCAACTGTGCGCCCTTGGCCATCGGTTAAACGGCCATCTTCCAAAACCTGCAACAAAATATTGAATACATCGGGATGCGCTTTTTCAACTTCGTCGAGCAACAACACCGAATAAGGTTTGCGACGCACCGCTTCTGTTAAATAACCACCTTCTTCATAACCTACATAACCCGGTGGTGCGCCAATCAAGCGTGCGACTGAATGCTTTTCCATAAATTCAGACATATCAATACGCACCATGGCATCACTCGAATCAAATAAAAATTCCGCGAGCGATTTACACAATTCGGTTTTACCCACACCGGTCGGGCCCAAAAATAAAAATGAACCATTGGGGCGATTAGCATCACTTAAGCCTGCACGCGAACGACGCACCGCATTGGCGACAGCAACAACAGCTTCGTCTTGGCCGATTACGCGTTTGTGCAAAGCGTCTTCCATGCGCAGTAATTTTTCGCGCTCACCTTCCAGCATTTTTGATACAGGAATACCGGTCCATTTGGAAACTACTTCAGCAATTTCTTCATCGGTCACTTTATTGCGCAGCAATTTCATTTCCATCATTTCCGCCTGGCTCGCCATATCCAATTGCTTTTCAAGCTGCGGAATAATGCCGTATTGCAATTCACTCATGCGCGCCAAATCGCCTTTACGACGTTTTTCTTCCAACTCTAAACGCGCCTGCTCCAAATGACTTTTAATTTCTTGCGAGCCTTGCAAGGCTGCTTTTTCTGCGCGCCAGATTTCTTCCAAATCATTTAATTCCCGTTCAAATTTTTCAATGTCCTGATCGATTTTAGCAAGACGTTTTTTACTGCCTTCGTCTTCATCTTTTTTCACCGCCTCGCGTTCAATTTTTAATTGGATTAAACGGCGCTCAAGGCGATCCATTTGCTCTGGCTTGGAATCAATCTCCATACGAATACGGCTGGCCGCTTCATCAATTAAATCGATGGCTTTATCCGGCAACTGGCGATCAGTAATGTAACGTTGCGATAATTTCGCCGCAGCGATAATCGCAGAATCAGTAATATCAACACCATGGTGAACTTCATAGCGCTCTTTAAGCCCACGCAAAATGGCAATGGTGTCAGACTCGCTTGGTTCATCAACCTGGACTTTTTGGAAGCGACGCTCCAGTGCTGCATCTTTTTCAATATATTTGCGATATTCATCCAACGTTGTTGCGCCCACGCAATGCAATTCACCGCGCGCAAGTGCAGGCTTTAACATATTGCCGGCATCCATTGAACCTTCGGCTTTACCCGCGCCAACCATGGTGTGGATTTCATCGATAAATAAAATAACGCGGCCTTCTTGTTTGCCCAATTCATTGATGACGGATTTCAAACGCTCTTCAAAATCACCACGGAATTTTGCACCAGCTAAAAGTGCGCCCAAATCCAGCGAGAGCAGACGTTTATTTTTTAAACCTTCGGGTACTTCGCCATTCACAATACGCTGCGCAAGACCTTCAACGATTGCAGTTTTACCAACGCCCGGCTCACCGATTAATACGGGATTATTTTTGGTACGACGTTGCAACACTTGAATAGTGCGACGAATTTCGTCATCGCGACCAATCACGGGATCGAGCTTGCCCGATTCAGCACGCGCGGTTAAATCGACAGTATATTTTTCCAATGCCTGGCGATTACCTTCTGAATCTGCATCATCAACAGATTCACCGCCGCGCACTTTTTCAATTGCCTGTTGCAAGCGCTGTTCATTGCCAAATTGTTTTAGCAATTCGTGAATGCTGCTTTGCGGATCTTTCATCGCAACTAACAAAACAGTATCGCTGGAGACAAATTTATCGCCAATTTTTTGCGCGTACCTGTCCGCTAAATTTAATAAGCGTCCCATCTCTGGCGACATACCAACTTCGCCGGTCGGATTTTTTATGCTGGGTAAGTCTTCAAGTTTTTTACTTAAAGCCTCACGTAAACCGGCCACATCAAAACCGGCTTGGCTCAAGAGCAAACGTACGCTGCCCGCACCTTTTTGTTCAATCATCGCCCACAGCATATGGATAGGTTCCAGCTGGCTGTGGTCGCGCCCAACGGCAAGCGATTGGGCATCGGATAGCACAAGTTGCAATTGATTGGTTAAACGATCGATACGCATGGAAAACCTCTAGGAATAGATTAGGGATTGCAATAGACGTGGGGGCGCCACAGGGTATTTCAAGCGCGAGATATAACGTACAGCAAGGATAGCTGAGGAATATATAGGGAGTTGTGTAGAAATGAATAAAAAGTTGCGATAGATCAATTTTTGCAAGGCACGTTACAGATGATCTTGAATATTAATACGCCAAGCCAACATCAGGATTTCAATAACATCCAGATGGGAAGCTGCATGAGTCATTATGAATATTGCAAGCCGGCATAGCCTTACTATTTTTTGTTGTTTGCTGGCTCGCCATTAAACTCATTCATTATTTAAAGAGGAAAAAAACACAACAAAGAATTGTGGTGCACGATTTTGAAGGTGCAACACACAAGCTTATTGATTGGGATGCGATTAAAAAACCGGAAGTGTTTATCGAAAAGAAAGCCAGGCAAAGCGGCCAAAGTGATGACAAGGATAAAAATAATCCTGAAGAAAACAGTCAGGCATAACCGGATAATAAAAGCACCCGGGCATGACCCGGGTGCGAGTATTCTTAATTGGTAAAAATCCCTTGCGAGCGCAAATATTCTTCGTAGGTTCCGCTGAAATCGACCAAGCCTGTTGGCTGCATATCGATAATGCGTGTGGCCAATGAAGATACAAATTCGCGATCATGGCTGACGAAAATCAATGTGCCCGGATAATTTTCCAATGCGAGGTTGAGTGCTTCAATGGATTCCATATCCAAGTGGTTTGTCGGCTCGTCCATTAGCATCACGTTTGGGTTAATCAAACTCAACTTACCAAACAACATGCGGCCTTGCTCACCACCGGAAATAACTTTTACCGATTTTTTGACTTCATCGTTTGAAAACAACATACGTCCCAAAGCGCCACGCACTAATTGTTCGTCACCTTTGGTCCACTGCTTCATCCAGTCAAATAAATTGTCGTCGGCAGCGAAATCCTCAGCATGATCTTGCGCGAAATAACCTATCTCAGCTTGCTCAGCCCATTTTGCGGTTCCGCTATCGGGTGCCAAATCACCGTATAAGCAACGCAATAAGGTGGTTTTACCAGCGCCGTTAGGACCGATAATCGCAATACGCTCGCCCGCTTCTACTTGCATATTCAAATTGCTAAATAGCGGACGATCAAATGATTTACTTAATTTTTCAACCACAACTGCCTGACGGTGCAATTTTTTGTTTTGCACAAACTTGATGTAAGGACTCACACGGCTTGAAGGCTTAACATCTTCCAACTGGATTTTTTCAATCTGGCGCGCACGCGATGTTGCTTGCTTGGCTTTAGATGCGTTAGCAGAGAAACGGCTCACGAAGGTTTGCAGTTCGGCAATTTGCGCTTTTTTCTTGGCATTTTCACCCAGCAATTTTTCGCGAGCTTGCGTTGAGGCTGTCATGTAATCGTCGTAATTGCCGGGATAAATGCGCAGCTCACCGTAATCCAGATCGGCCATATGAGTACAAACGGCATTCAGGAAGTGACGGTCGTGCGAAATGATAATAATGGTGGAATTGCGCTGGTTGAGCACGTCTTCCAGCCAGCGAATCGTGTTGATATCGAGGTTGTTGGTAGGTTCGTCGAGCAGCAACACATCAGGATCAGAAAACAACGCCTGGGCAAGCAACACACGCAATTTCCAGCCAGGGGCAACGGCGCTCATGGGGCCGGTGTGCTGCTCAATGGGAATATCCAGGCCAAGCAATAACTCACCGGCACGCGCCTCGGCGGTGTAGCCATCCATTTCTGCAAACTGGACTTCCAACTCCGCCACAGCCATACCATCTTCTTCGCTCATTTCGGGCAGGCTATAAATGCGGTCGCGCTCAGCCTTTACCCGCCATAGCTCGGTGTGCCCCATAATCACGGTATCCAGCACCGTAAACTCTTCGTAGGCAAATTGATCCTGTTTCAATTTACCCAGACGCACATTGGGTTCCAGCATCACCTGCCCGGCAGATTGCTCCAAATCGCCACCCAGAATCTTCATAAAAGTGGACTTGCCACAACCATTGGCACCGATCAATCCGTAGCGGTTACCGTTATTGAATTTAACCGAGACATTCTCGAACAAGGGTTTGGCACCAAATTGCATGGTGATATTAGCGGTGGAAATCACAAAAACGTACCTGAATAGATGATGGAAAAACCGGATACCTGATTAAGGGCGTGCATTCTACTCAAATCAGGTGATGATTACCCACAAACCCATAAACTTTGGCGAGATATTCTTGCCATTCACCCGCAATAACCCCGATTTAGACACTAAGGCAGGCTGAAATTCGACTAGACTCTGTACATAACACCGGCTAACCCAGCCAATCAACGTACTGAAGCCATCTCAATGTTTACAAACCTCCAACGTCTTGCCAGGCTCGCCGGCGCATTCTTGCTTTATGCCAGCCTGCTCACGGCTGGCAGTAGCCATGCTGGTGTATTGAAAGTGACCATTCCCCCCATCGAGCAAAGCGCGCAGACCTCTATTTACTATTCCAAAGTATTACAACTCGCACTCAGCAAAACAGAGGCAACCGACGGCCCGTTCCAGATCATCCAATATCCCAACTTATTAACCAAAGCCCGCTTCGAAGCTGAATTAAAACGCCAAGGTGTGGTTAACCTTATCTGGTCCACGACCAACAAAAATATGGAAGCGACATTTTTACCTATCCGCGTTTCTTTATTAAAAGATTTAAATAGTTACCGGATTTTTTTAATTCGCAATGAAGATCAGGAAAAATTTAATAAGGTTAAAAAATTGGATGACTTGCGCAACTTTAAAGCAGGGCAAGGCTCACACTGGACCGATACCGATATTTTGTTAGCAAACGATTTACCCGTCGTAACCTCTCCATTATTTGAACCGCTGTTCAACATGCTGATAGGAAAACGTTTTGATTATTTCCCCAGGGGATTGGATGAAGTCTGGAGCGAAGAAAAATTATTTAGCGAAAAAGGTATCAGCATTGAGCAACATCTCATGTTGAAATACAGCGCCGCAAAATATTTTTTCGTCAACAAGCGCGATAAGGCACTTGCTGACAGAATCGAAAGAGGTTTAAAAATCGCCATCGCCGACGGCAGTTTCGATGCGTTGTTTTATAGCATCCCGGGATACCGAAGAGGCTATGAAGAAATTGCCAGCAAAAAGAGATTGGTGTTTAAGCTTAAAACAGCTCGATGATTTTTGGTTGTTTATCCTAATAATTCACGATAGGTTTTAATTCACGATAGGTTTCTGTTCTTGCGACTTATCGCTCCCCAAATATATTCATGGTGCCTCATGAATCAGCTCGCATAACCCACGCATTTGCCCCATAACTTGATCACTTATATTCACCTCGCCGCTCCACACTCCCGCGCTCATTTGCTGCATTTCAATTAATTAAAATCTGGAACGAGAATAAATTTTAATCTTTCCATCCCGTCAACCTCCGCCGTAGCCCCTTTAACACCCGCTCTGCACTCCAGGTTCGTATTTATTCGTACGCACACGCACTCAGATTTTTATTCGGACGGTTCTAATCGGACGACGACCGCTCTCCTGATCATTATTTTTGCCGCGTGCAAGCATCACTGCTGCACCCTTCGAAATTATCCAGTGGCCGCTCAGATATTAATCCGATCAAGCCACGGTAACTAATAGCAACTAATAACGAGTTAAAATCATGTCCCAATCAACCATGTCAGTTCATGCAGTGCGCTCCAGGGCGTCTCTGTGGACCGTGCTGCTCAGCAGCCTGTTTCTACTATTATCCGCCTGTGGAGGGGGAGCATCCAATAAAAGCAACTCCCCTTCCAGCAAAACTAGCAGTATCGCATCAACATCAAGCAGCGCTGAGGCCAGCTCCCAGATTGTCCAAACAAGTAGCTCCAATGCAGCAGGGCAGACATCCAGTGATGCAAATTCTAGCCTGCCTGCAACAGCGGTTATATTGAGTGGCCGGGTAGCGGTAGGTGCAGCTCTAGCCAATGCAAGAGTAATCGCGCGCTGTAGCGATGGCAGCGGTTTTGCCGTGCCGGTGGTAACCGACATTAACGGTGGTTATCAAGGCACCATCCCGGATTCGGCCAGCCTGCCTTGCGCCTTACAGGCCAGGGGTGGTGAACCGGAGGTGGTATTACACAGTTACGCCAGCGCTCCGGGAACCGTTAACATCACCACCTTAACGGATTTGATCATCTCCAGTGCCAGTGGCCAATTACCCTTAGCCTGGTTTGACAGCAATAATTGGCAATCCGTCGCAGCAGCCCTGGACAGCACCCAAAGTGAGTTGGCGCACCAGTTATCAGCCTCAGGTTACACCCTGAATATCAATACTTTTGCACCTTTCACCACCAATTTTGTCATCGGCGATGCCCACGACAAAATAATGGATCGCTTGCAGGAAGCCATTGATGCCAACGGCGATTTAACCAGCTATGAAGACCTGATCGCACGAATACACTCCGGCAATGGCCTGACAGAAATCCCTCCTGTACCCAGCACCAGGGTGACAGCGACATCTGTGGGGCTGCTTGTCAATAACGGTATACCCACACTGCGCGTGACCGGTACTGTCAGCGGGACGTATAACAGCGATACCTTCCTGCGTATCCGCACCGGTAGCACAGTCATTAATGCAACGAATAGTTCGCTAACGGAAGGACAATTCTCAGCAGACGTCAACCTCACCCAGCTCACTCAGGCAGGCACCTGGTACGATGTACTGGTTGGGATAACCTCGATAAATAGCCTCACCGACCTCTCTGACTCACTCGCCAATATGGGGCAGACCATCACAGTGAATAACCACGTCTACAGTTTCAAAGAATGGGGCGGACAACTAAAAGTCAACTTCGACGATACTACGGCATCAAGCAGTTCAAGCAGCACATCCAGCGCGAAAACCAGCGTAACGGCGACATCCGCCATATTGCTTGTCAATAACGGTATACCTACGCTGCGTGTAACTGGTACTGTCAGCGGGGCTAACAGCGACACCTTTCTACGTATCCGCACCGGCACCACTGTTATCAACGTAGCGAACAGCGCGATAACAACAGGACAATTCTCAGCCGACGTCAACCTCACCCAGCTCACGCAGGCGGGTACCTGGTACGATGTGTTGGTTGGGATAACATCAATAAATAGCCTCACTGACCTTTCTAACTCACTCGCCAATATGGGGCAAACCATCACGGTGAATAACCGCGTCTACAGCTTCAAAGAATGGGGTGGACAACTCAAGGTCAACTTTGACAACGCGACGACATCCAGCAGTTCAAGTGCAGCGCCAAGCAGTTCAAGCAGCATATCCAGCGCAGCAACCAGCGTAACGGCGACATCCGTCGCGCTGCTTGTCAATAACGGTATACCCACACTGCGTGTGACCGGTACTGTCAGCGGGACTAACAGCGCCACCTTCCTGTGTATCCGCACGGGTGGTAGCTGTATCAGCAATGTGACGAACAGTTCGACGACCGCAGGACAATTCTCGGCTGATGTTGACCTGCATACTCTTACGAACGATATCTGGTATGACCTGCTGGTAGGCGTAACCGGCGTCAGCCTTACCGATCTGACCCAAGCAATGGCCAACATGGCGCAGACCATCACGGTAAATGGCCGTCTCTACGAATTCAAAGAGTATAACGGTGATCTCAAGATCAACATTAAGGATGTATCCATCACTGCCAACGCAACCGCCGTAACCCTGGAAGAGGTAAACGGGGTACCTACGCTGCGCGTGAATGGCACTATCACCGGCACCAGCAACGATGATGTGTACCTGAGTATCCGCACCAATGGAGAGACCTACAACATACCCAATAACCAAACAACGGCTGGATTGTTCTCGGCAGACTTCGACCCCGCCGTACTGACCAAGGCGGGCACCTGGTACGACATAGTGCTTGGTATCACCTCGAAAAATACCACGGCCAGCATCCCTGACGCACGCGCCGATATGAACCAAACCCTGTCAAAAGATGGGCGCACTTACGAGTTCAAACAGTGGGACCATCTACTCAAGATCAACTTCAGCATGGTACTGCCGGGTGAGAACCAGTCTATCCGCATTGAGTTTGGACTGAACGATACAGCCAACGGAAATCAAACCACGAGCCCTGATACTAACGGCGTATACTGGAACAATGTACTGGCAAACGTCGCAGCGGGGGCAGAGATTACGGCTCCTGTCACCCTCTCTGGATTAAAGACCACCGACAACCTCGTCACAGCGGCCAAAGTGACCATTAATACCTCGACGACCGCCGCAAACCGCTGGCTCTCCAATGGCCGCAACACAGGCGGGCTGCTGACACCAAACCCAACCTACCTGAACAATTACGCCATCGACACAGCCACAGAAGACTTTTTCTTTGTCCAAAGCAATGGTACGGCAACGCTCACATTGAGCGGGCTAGACCCAAATCGCTTGTACAACCTGAAGTTCTTCGGCACCCGCGCCGCCAATGATGCAAGACGCACCACCTATACCGTGACGGGTGCAACTCCCGAGCAGTCAGTAGAGTTGCAGACAACGGGAACCGGCGTCGGCGCAGATAGCTATAACGGCAACAACAATACCTTGGTAAGCATCACCGACGCGCAGCCGACAACAACCGGAGAGTTAACCATCACAGTGCATGGCACCACGGGCCAATTTGGCTACCTCGGTTTCCTTGAGATCACCGGGGGTGTCTATAAGGCGGCTGCACCGTCCGAAGTGGCGCGCTGGGTAGCGCAGGATATGGCTGACCCGCTTGCCGCCAACTCAGTGTTATTCGTTGGCAGCTCCAGCATTCGCCGCTGGGAAACGCTCACTGAAGACTTTCGAGACTACAACATCATCCAACGCGGCTGGGGTGGCTCCTGGTTTACTGGTGTGAACGATTATTCACCCTGGGTAGTATGGCCTTATCAACCGAGCGCGATTGTGATGTGGGCAGGTACCAACGACCTCAACGGCAACCAGACGGCACAACAGGTATTGAACGAGTATCGTACCTTTGTGAGTAATATGAAAACACAATCGCCGAACTCGCATTTTTTCTGGATTAGCATCACGCCTAACACAGGCAATGCCAATCTCAACAGCGTGCGGATGGAGACCAATGCGCTTATTAAACAAGAGATTGACAATGACACATCTGGCAAGCTGCATTACATTGATGTTGCCACCCACTTCGAAGACGTTCGCGATAACAATCCAGCGCTCTTTACCGACTATTATGTAGATAGCCTGCATTTGTCGCGTCTTGGATATGCCTACTGGGCAAATGCCGTGCGCACCGCGCTGGCAGGTGCAGTGCCAGCCAATAAGACGGCCACTACAAACCCTGCGACCCTGGCATCGGGTGAGGAGCTGTTCTTCGACTTCGGCCCAAGCAACACATCCGAAGGTGACCCGACCAGCACCGACAGCAACGGCCACCACTGGAATAATTGGGTTGCCACCAATGGCGGCGGCCTGGTCAATGTCGGTGAGCATATCGCCAACCTTGTTGACAGCACTGGCCGCCACACCGGTATCGGGATGACCATTGCCGCCGGATTCCAGGCAAATGGCAAGACAACCGGAGGTCTGCTTGCCCCCGACCTTGCACTGCTTGGGGATTTGGCAGTGGCCACCGCCACTCAGGATTTCTTCTTCTCAAGTGCCGATGGAAAATGGAATGGTAGCGATGATGACCTGCCTGGCGGACTGATGCTGACCGGCCTCAACCCATCGCTGACCTATACATTCCACCTCTTCGGTTCGCGTGCCGCTACTGATGCCCGCATTACCGAATACAGCGTACGCGGTCATAACACAGGAGTGGCGCAGCTACAAACAAGCGGTACCGGCATCAGCCATGACGGCACTAAAAACGGCAATGACAGCCAGATTGCGGTGATAACAGGTATCCAGCCAGATGCATTCGGTCAGGTATGGATAGACCTGACTGTTATTCAAGGTTCCTATGCCTATTTGAATGCGATGAAGATTGTCGCTGAATAACCACAACTATTGCCAATGCCTCAAGGATGAGCCTATGACAAAACGGGCGATGAAAAATCATCGCCCATTTTTTTGACTACGTTGATATTTATTGCAGATCAAATACTTTAGGGCTAGCGCGATTAAAAATCGCTATCGCCGACGGAAGTTTCGATGCATTGTTTTACAGCTTTCCGGGATACCGAAAAGGTTATAAAGAAATTACCAGTAAAAGAGGTCGGTGTTTAAACTTAAAGCAGCTCGATGATATTTGGATATTTTATCATGTAAGTAAATAGCATTTACCTAAGATTGTTTATCAAAGCTTGTGTGGCGATCAAATTTTAATCCCTGTGGCCCATTTAACGAACGAAGAATACTTCCGACATGTTACCATACTGCTCATTACGAAGTTCAGTTCAATAATCAAACAAACCAAATCAATTTCTTGTAGCACAAAATAATTCATTACATTCTACGAACCAATAATGGTCCATTTTCTATCCTTTCCAAATGCTGGCAACAAGCTTAAACCATCGTATCCGCAACACGTAATTTCTTTAGCAAGCCGTTCAGATATAAATATTTGGTTATCACTCAACACATAAAAATCCAAGCTGTCGTTAAAGTTATTATTAAAAACATACTTTTCTGCCCTGATAAATCCTGCCGACTCACCTCTAATTTTCTCAAGCTCTTCATAGCTTTTTGGATAAATATATTTTTTATTTAACCCAAAACTACCCTCAAAGAAAATAGATTTTGAAAAATCTATAACTGAAAAATCCAAAGATGGACAAGAAAGCAATAAGTATTCAGTAACTTCATTGTTAATAATTAAATTTGCATCAAAGATATGATGTGGGGAGAAATTATATTTTTTAAGCTTATCGTAAACATCTTTTGCCACCATAAAAGGGCATCCAATTAACCAAGGAGAGTAGCTTAGAAATGAAGTAATTTTAGCACCAACCCGAGGCTTTACATATTGCAATACAATATTTGATGTCGAATGATTTTTTATATTTTTCCAAGAATCTCGCGAACCGAATTGTTCAATTAAACCATCATAGCTGGATTTATCAATAAAGCCATCACGATAAATTTCTACTTGACTATCGTCCATAACTCCTACAACATTTTTTTCTATGGACAATCTCGTTAAGTAATAAGTAGTTATCATTTATATTCTAACTCCTTATAGTAATCATTAGGGCGTTCATCCTTTGTGATATACTTCTTTAACTTCTTATCTCAATTGATTTTGAAAATTTTCTAAATCCTGGAACGCAGTACGACCTGTCGATATCATATCATTAAGAGTATCACCTACGTATGCACTGTATGAGGGGTGGCTGCTCAAATGAAATAAACAGGTAGACTTATTTGCGAAAGGAGCCAGAGGGATTATTTTTTTCAACATCCATCACTCTGGTCTTTTGGTCTTCCTCGATGCATTTGCACAAATTGAATGCCATATTTTTGCAAGATAAATTTCCCGAATCGATCATCGCCTAATGGCTGGCAATATAGCACTTAGATTGAATCAAATTTGATTTATACTTCCCCCCAAGAGATACCCGTTCGTTTATATTTTTTGTTGATGTATTACGCGAAATGGCTGCCTACAGTTTTCATCGTGTTTGATATGGAATCATCTGTCGCCAGTGTTACTAAAATAGATGTGATTCGTCATCAAACAAAGGCGTGCACGGTCACCTGATCTTTAACGGATAATTCCTGTCAGAGTTTCAGATAGAACTGATAATTCTCTGGCTCGATAAAACAAAATTACCGCGCTGGACTATGTTGTAGGGCAATTGAGGAATGTATTGTCTTGCTCGACGTGGGATAGCAACTCCTTTGCTAAATTTCCGTAAATGTAAAACCTAAGATTGTTTATCAAAGCTTGTGTGGCGATCAAATTTTAATCCCTGCGGCCCCTTTTTGCACGCTTTTTCCTTTTTCGCTTTTTCCTAGCCCAAGAAAACATCGGCGGAACGAGTCCATTAGTATTTTTGATAGCATCAACTTTGCAAAATCAGGGGAGAACAACAGTATTTATATTTTTTACATAACTTAAATCACAATCACCAATCTTAGTCTTTCCTATAACCCTAAACTCTTTCAATGATGGCATACCCTTCAAAAAATCTAATGATGGTATATCACCGCAATCCTTAATGATAAACTTTTCAAGCTCTGGAAGCTCGCCCAAAGCATAAAAATCAGCTATTTTTTTACACATTTCTAAATGCAATACTTTAAGATTTTTATGTTTACCAACAAATTTAATAATCTCAAGAGAACTGCAATTGGCAAGAAGTAATTCTTCCAATAAAGGAATAGATTCCAGCCCATATGTTGACTTTATTTTTGCAGTCTTAACTCTTAGAGTTTTTAAATTTGGAACAGAATTGAGCAAAGAAAAATCTTTTTCAGAAAATTCTATTAAAGCCAAATATTCCAGCTTTGAACAAAATTCAAGCCCGTGTATTTTATTCCTCCTCCATTCAAGCACTACTTTTTTTAGAGATGTCAAACTCTTAAAATCAATTTCTTTTTTTCCTCCCATTGCAATGATTAATTCTTCAAGTTCATTAAAAACATTTAAAAAATTATAATCATGATCATCTACGCAAGTAATATTTAATGATTTAAGAAAATTAAAATCTCTTAAAAACTCTAGACTTTCCAGTCTTTCTTCTTTAAGAACAGAAAACACTCTCATGCCATTCAAATTATTTTTATTAATTACAGACTTAACAAATGCTGGCGAATATCCTTTCCTATAATCCAAAATTTTTCCATCAAAAGAAACTTCAATATTTTGGTTCATTTTAAAATCCCGGCAAATCATATTTTAAAATAACATTATCTATCATTTCATTAAACTCGTTCACTCTTCCCCCCATGGGATTTCTGATATTAAGCGAGTTATCAACCGTTCCATTTTTTAAAATTAGATATTGTTCATAAGCCTCTCTCTCAACTTTCGTTGATCCGGGCATAGAAAATAATCGTTCCCCTATTTTTTCTGCGCCCTGAAGCGCAAGCTTACCCTGATCAGCAAAATGATTTTCAACTCTTGTTATTACATCTTTTGATTGGCCTACATATTTCCCTAAGTTTGTATTTAATAAATAGAGGAAAAGAGCTCTTTGTCTTTTGAAAAAAGCCATCCTCCTCCATATTTCCCTACCAAGCCTCCAGCAGCCTCCTTAAAAGACTCTTTATAAAAATCTTTTAATCATCCCCAATGTCAGGAATATCAAGTAACCCTTCACTTTTCAAAAAGTTAAACGCTTCAGTACAAGCACCAAGACTATGACTACATTTCTCCGCATTACTTTCTATTATGTTATTCACAACTATATCTTGTGGTTTCTCGGTCGGCTCAAATGTTTGGCCGTACATATCCATTGCTCCGCCACAATCACCTTCACTCTACGAGGTGCTCCAACTAACACTTCCATCGTCATTTTTCGTTCCACCTCTATATGACGTGCGAAAAGGGGACGGAGGAATTATTTCTTCAACATACATCACTCTGGTTTTTTTGGTTTTCCTCGATACATTTTCCCAGAGTGAATGCCATATTTTGCAAGATAAATTCCCCGAATCGTTCATCGCCTAATGGCTGGCAATATAGCACTTAGATTGAATCAAATTTGATTTATACCCCCTCCCAAGAGATACCCGTTCGTTTATATTTTTTTGTTGATGTATTACGCGTAATGGCTGCCTACAGTTTTCATCGTGTTTGATATGGAATCATCTGTCGCCAGTGTTACTAAAATAGATGTGATTCGTCATCAAACAAAGGCGTGCACGGTCACCTAATCTTTAACGGATAATTCCTGTCAGAGTTTCAGATAGAACTGATAATTCTCTGGTTCGATAAAACAAAATTACCGCGCTGGACTATGTTATAGGGCAATTGAGGAATGTATTGTCTTGCTCGACGTGGCATAGCAACTCCTTTGCTAATTTCCGTAAATGTATAATGTAAGGTTATCTTATCAAAGCTTGTGTGGCGATCAAGTTTTAATCCATGAGGCCCTTTAATGCTTTAATGACGTTAGCAGTAATCAGGCAAAATTAAAGATTAGCTTTTTAAAATCGATGTTATGATGAACTATCCTTCAAATAATATCCAACTCCTCCTAAACTAATTAGGATAAATCTCAATATCTTCAAAAACAATATTTTTGTAATTATTCGTTTTTTTATCAAACCTTACAACTTTTATCGTTACATATGCGTCTGCCCTCTCTCCATATATTCTTACTTTATACCTTATATATGGTTCTTCAGTAGTAGAACCGAAAAATTCCAACGTATTATTGGGTACTATTTTTTTAACAACTCCAATTTTATTTATTAACTCTTCATTATTATGAACATAATTTGAAATCACTTTAAAACTTGCGGAGTTTAAAGTGATTCTTTGAGAGATAAAAATAAAGATAAAAATTAAAGCCAAGATGGTTACAATCAAAATAACTCGATTTTTATTTACCAATTTGTATAACTCCCTATATCGACACCGGCAGCCCCCCAAGTAACTCCTATTCTCGAGTGGTGGTCATCAGCAGTAAAAGCGAGATCCTCATTTTCCGTATACCCACCACCTTGTTTATCAGTAAAATCATTACCTTGGGCAAGTGCGGAAAAGGGGACAGAGGAGTTATTTCTTCAACATTCATCACTTTGTTATTTTTAGCCATTATAACCATCATTCACGTAATGAAATCGAATCAAAGTATTATTTCTAAAATACAATTCAACCGACATATCACCGGCTTCAACAATCAACACATCTATACTTTTCACTTCTTTCAACGACAGTCTATTTTTAAAATAATCAAATGTTTGACCAATATATATATTTTTATTTGAGAATTTTTTTGTTTCAATAGAAACGCATGCGAGGATTTTTTTTCCTACTTCCTTATTTTTACCAAGAATAAAAACTGCTCCATCAGCACCATTATTAAAAATATAATTATAATTTTTACTAGAGTCATGAATATTTTTTTCTTCTTGAATAAAAAGGTCATTAGCATCATAACTGGAAGCAAACATAGAGAAATCTATAGATTTCTCTATGTTTTCCACAAAATCACTATCAGAAACAGTCTCTATTTTTAGATTAGAAGCATCAAAATCTGACATGAGACATTTTGTAGAAAATGCTTCAAACCTTTTAGCATCCGGTACACCTAAAACAGCATTGGATATTAATAACACCATAATTATCAGATATTTCATAAAATCTCACTTAATAACCTAAAAGGCCACCCAATTGATTGGGTGCGTATCTTGTATCAGCTTTTGGAAAATAACCATTTTTGTCAGGACCAACAGCCGAGACAACTATTTCATAATGCAGATGAGGGCCAGTAGCATTCCCTGTACTTCCAGATTTCAACACCTGCTGCCCTAATTGAACAGAATCCCCTTTTGAGAGAGATAGGGAGCTTGCATGAGCAAGTACGCTGTACACTCTACCATTGCCATTTGAAGCTTCTCCATGATCGATAATGACATTATTACCATACTGCGAATTTTCAGAAGCAAAAACTACATTACCGTCTGCAGTCGCAACAACATCAGTTCCAGTTGGCACAGGATAATCCGTTCCTTTGTGGACTTTGGAACAAGGATTACAATCTCGATGAGCTCCAAAAACAGAACTAGGAGTCACACCTCCAACAGGACTATTTAACCACGTACCCTTTGCATTTTTACAACACCCAACAACCTCAATATTCATTATCTCATCAGCGTCATTAGTATCATCAGCAAAAAGCTGATCTAATCTCTCAGAGCTACTAGCATATCCATACAAATTATTTGCAACGCTATACAGATTTTCGGTCTGAAAAATATCTTGCGGCTTCTCCGCTGGCCCTTGGATTTGTCCGTACATATCCATTCCGCCATTTTCACCACTACAGCCGCTTTGATCTACTGTCGTATGTTCATACTCATGATTTCCATGGTCATCAAGGTTATATGTTGTAGTTGTAGTAATTTGACAATAACCCGTAGGATCCGTGGCACTTAATGGATTATTCGCTACATATGAATACCGATTAAAACTTTGACTGGAATACGGTGACTGTATAAATAAATCCGCACTCAGAAACCGGCCAAGCGTTGGGTCATACACACGCCCTTTCATGTGAACAAGGTTATGTTGGTCCATTTCATGGTGACCGGTATAGCCATTCTGGGTGGGGAATATGCTTGCCGGTGAACCGGTTCTCCAATCAGATTGCTGACGCTTGCCCCAATCACTGAAACTCATACGATTAATAAATACGCCTAACTTATCACTGATCGTTTCTACCGATCCTAAATTGTCAGTGTGCAAATAAAGCGTATCGTTGCTGGCAACCACACCATTATTCAGCGTTTGGGTATTTAGGATGACACCATCTACATAGACTTTTTGCGTGGTTTTTGTACCTTCAACAATTTCTTCATACATACCACCGGCAAAAGTATAAGTGGTTGTACCTCCATTAGTTTCTCGGAAACGATCATGGTTAGCGTCGTAATCAATCGTCGTTACACCTCCACTGCCGCTGATGCGAATAGGTTTGTTAAATACGTCGTAATCGATGGTGTCATTACCACGGTTGACCATATTCCCATACTTGTCGTATTTGTAACTTTGGCCTCCGGCAGAGGTTACTGCATGTACACCCGCATTATTGGTGCCCTCGTAGCTCAATATACCTACATCGTCATTAACCGTACTCGTACCCTGTTTACTTGTGCGAGATTTCAAGTTACCAAGCTCGTCATAGCTGTAGTCGTTATAACGTGCAAACAAGCCGCTAGAAGTACTGGTTTTTAAACGATTAAGGTTGTCGTAAGCAAATTCTTCCCTGATATTCTCAAGGGCAACGCCTACAGTATTAGTGCGCTGGCTTGTGCGACTTTGAAGGTTACCGGCAGTATCATATTCATAGCTTAGGGCCTGAATATCACCATTTAAACCGGTAACTCCTGCTGAGGTTAAACGGCCAGATTTGATGCTTGTGAGTTGCCCATTGCGACCATCAAACCCGGTTTGGGTAATAACACCATTACCCCAGAGTTGATTTTTAAAGTTACCACGATCATCCAAACCATTGCCTAAAGCCCACAAAATGCGAGGGTTTAGCGCATCAGTATTGTCAGTAGTTTGCACAGCCATCCCAGCCGCATGATATTTACGGGTGATCTTATAGCCGTTTGGATATGTCACACTGGTTGGTCGACCATAATTATCGTAATCATACGCAAAGATACGATTAGTTAATCCCTGTATCGAGATTGTCGAAGAATTCACACGAGAAAAACCGTCATATCCATATGTAACGGATTTATTATTTCCAGACTCACTTGTTAAACGTCCCTTTTGCTTGGTATCCCATATCCACGTATATGTTGCAGGACTGCCAGTGACAGGATTGTCCACTCTCGTTATTTGACGTCCCAGTTGATCGTAAGACAAGACCATGGATTTAGTAAAACCAGTCAATTTTTTCTGCCAGGTTTGGCGACGTAACTCGCCGAAACCACTGTAATCAAAATCAATCTCTCCAGCATCAGGATCTACAATGTGGCTTTTGTTGCCTTGATTATCGTACTCAATGGAGATCAAGGTACTTGCATTGTTATTGACTTTGGTCGACTGAAGATTGCCCGTACTGTTATAGATGTAATCTACCGGCGTGTTGTTAGCATCAATTACCTGAGCTATTTGACCCAGAGGATTTATATATCGCTGAGTGATTTGGGTATTAGTTGTTTTGCCAATAACGGTAACCATTTCAGTCACTTTTATATTAGTGCCTGATTTTTCATAATTATTGACGTGGCTACCGTTATCGGGCTTTCTAACAGTATGCGGTCGTCCCAATGCATCATAATCGCTATAGGTTGTCCAATACTTTGCATAAGTTCCGTTTATAAAAGGCTCTGATACGGCTGATAATCTACCATTAGGCTGATACTGTTTATCAATATTAATTGCCTTGCCATCCATTGAATAAATGGAATTACGCACCTCACGTTGCAACTTATCGTAATAAACAATTGTAAGTGGTGCGCCCAACGTACCCGAAAGATTTGTATTGGTGACGCGAGTTGCAACTCCATAAGCTGAACCATCAGGACAAGCAACCGGGGCACTGGAACAATAGAATGAAATTATCTCACTATGAGTGCCGTCATTTTTAGATTCATCTGTCAAACGACCAAGATAATCATAAGTACGAATTATTTTTTGCGCATTAGGTAATGTTATAGAACTTTCTACTCCAAAACGATAATCGTAATCAACCGTTGTAACGTGATTACCCGATGATAAAACATTCGTAATAGTTTTAGGAAAAAGACCTTTTGCCAAATCCGTTGAGCTTGTTACACGCGGATCTGTGATAGTGTCATCTATATCATTTGCAACCTCAGAAGTACCAATAACTACACCATTCGTAGCGCGATCTATGATCGTCACTTTTTGTTGTGGTGTACCTTTAAAGGCAGTGATTTGGGCAACTTCTTTTGCATTGTTTGGTTCAAATTCCGTAATGGTTACACGCAAATCATCATTAACAGATGTTTTACTAGCCTCTTTTGTTGTGCGATAAACAAAATCATCATTACAATCCAAGGTACCATAATACTTAACATCATTAGCTACCCTGACATGGCTTAAAACACCCGTTACAACAGCACCAATTAATCCACTACCCGTGTCAGATATTTGTTCAGTTAAGTTGCCACACACATCGTAAGTATTTTTAACTTTAGTGGCAGACAACGGATTATCTAAATTTGTGGTCGTAAGCTGATATGTTTTTTGCAATGAATAATCTACATACGGGAAACGAGGATTACCTGGGTGAATCGCATAAAAATTCTTGGCAGAACTAATTAAGTCACCAGAGATCGTTTTGGTTGTTACATTATCGACACGACCAATGTAGGGGAAGCTTTGGCGATAATCAGTTGATGTTGTTATACCTGTAGCAACATCAGTTGTTTGAATGTTAGCAAAGCCCAGGAAACCACGTCCCTGAACATCAGTTTTTGCACCAGCATAATTATAAAAGCGATCACTATAACCATTTAGGCCATTACTAACTGACAGCTTTTTAACGACTTGCATGTTACGACTTGCAGGTACTTGAGGAAATACTGGAGCTACTGAGTCTGGAGTATATAACGGCTTACCATTGTTAAGATCGCCAGTTAAAGTACTGTACTCAAGAGCAACTTCCGCATTAAACCCATCTGTTACTTTTACCAATAAATCAGGCTGTTTTGGTTTACCAAAATAAACCTTACCACTGTAATACATATCAACTACACCATCATTATTTAAATCACCCGCAAAGATATTGGCAAAAGCGGGTTGATAATGAGGGGCACAAGGTATGTTATCTCCTGGTGGAGTAAATATTATCAAGGAACCGTTGGCAGTTGCTTCCTGAAAAGCTATACCACCACTACTGTTATCTCGCGCCAGCAGAATACGCAATTGACACACTTGACTACCACTTGGAACAATTGTGATTAAATCATCGCGCCCATCTTTATCGTAGTCATAATTATAGCCGTAGAAATTATGCGGCTTATAAATTTGATTCGGCAAAGCAGCAACCACACCTGATGAATTTTCGTTGTCTGCACTACCCGTTTGTTTATTAAGGCGATAGTACCAAATGCCATTATTGCTAGAATCTTCACGATGATAGACAAAGTCCTGTAAGCCATCTCCGTTGATGTCAGCTAATATTCGGGTTTGGCTTCCCTGAAAATGAAGTGTTGGCCCCATGCCATTTGTGTAGACTTGTGGCTCAGGAGAACTAACCTCAAAATTAAAATTCCATGTTGAGAATCCAGACGCTGCCATCACTTTGCCAGTAGTTAAGTTAGGGTTAGACACCAGCGAGTCTTTTAGCCCATCTCCATCCAAATCTACAAACATAGTGTAAGCATCAACTGTTTTCGCTGTTGATGTAAAGTTCGGTACGCTACCTGCAATTTGAGTGTACTCTTGATTCAAGTAGGTAAAATCACCCAAACCATCATTATTGAAATCAGTGACTACAATCGGACTAATGCTGCCCTGAGTAGGGCCAACAATTAATTTGAATACTGTGGTATGAGTGGTCCAATCGGTTGAGTAGGTAATTCCCACAGCACGGTTATAACTATTTGTGCCCGCTATCGGTGAGGATATGTGAGAAATTATTCCATAACCTGTCGAAGTCATAATTAACTGCGAACTATCCGTCGTGTAACCAGCTGGAAAGCCAGACCCTTTCCAAGGGACACCAGGTGGATCAAAGCAGCCCTGAGCAGAACCTGCACTAATTGTCCCTGAAACAAAAATAATATCGTTATATCCATCTCCATCAATATCTGCGACTTGCTGAATAGCTTCAGTTATTGGTAGACCATTGCAATGAGTCACATTGACACCAGTTTGGTTTACACCAAACTCACCAGTCTGCCAATCAAACGTTAACGGCTTTGCACATTTCCAACTGCCATTAACATAACCGCATTCTGAAATTGTTCTTACACGTTCACGTTGTGTATCTGGACTTAATTGATATTCGATATCATATTTTTTTACTGGCGTGCCAGATTCAGGATTAGTCGGAGAGGTAACACCAATATAGGTAGTAACTTTATCCAAGATTTTTTTATGCTGGAATTGGTAACCCATGTCATAACCTGATGGCACCTGACCAAGGCGATCATGATAGGTAAATACAACAGCACCTTCAGGAGCGAAATTAATACGAAGAGGGCGATAGTCACCATCTGCCGCGTTAACATCATATGAAATTGTATAGTTATTATTGTAAGCATCTTCAACTTTATCCAAAGCCCAAACACTTATTGCACCAGCACTCTGCCCAGCTGCCGGAATACGGCTATTTTGTGAGGAATCTTGCCCACCATATGTGAGAGTACGACCGTCCTTGGTAAGCACTTTGAAATAACTATGACCACCATTGAAACTACTGCCATAAGCCTTAATTTTACTAAAGTTATCAATCTCCGTTTTATAAACAGCTCCCGTTGCCCAATAACTATCATCGTCAACCGAACCAGATGGTGTATCTAATACAAGTTTTTGCCCATCTAAACATAAACGATCGCCCTTGCTGTAACGAGGCTTGGCTTTCTGAACTTCGTTGCCGCCTTCAGTTGAAAAACTGGCACGACAACGAGTAATTGAAGATAAGCCACTAAGATTCCAGCCGACGCCCATAAGACCATTACCTGAGCGACTGTTGTATGAAAGAGATAGTGATGGCTTTAAGTCTTTTACAGCAGGGGGCAAATCCATTTTTACAGAATACAGTGCAGCTCCATTACTAACTTTTATATCCCCTTGTGTGGCCGCTACATTTTGTGATGCACCCAAATCAGGAACACCAGATTCATTCAGCGAATACTTAAATGAAGCAGGAGCATCTGTATCGAATTTAAATGTCGATGGCGGTGCTGAAGACGCAGAAGAAGATGAGGATGAGGATGAAGACGAATTACTGGATGGAATGAAAACGACGGGTGTTGCAGTGATCCAGCCAGAACAAAATGTTGAAAATAAACACGCTTTTACACGGTATGTATACGTAATGCCAGAGACAATGGCTGCATCATTATAAGTATTAAAAAGAAGCGAATCTGAAACTAGAAATCCATTACGCTCCAGAATATAACTAATCGCACCAGTTGACGCTGACCAGCTGACATCAATTGCGTTGCCATTGGATACTGCGGTTATGTTACTTGGAGCAACCGGTACATATTGAAGTTCAATCGATGTTTCTGCTACTACGCTGACCTGACCATTAGCTTCAAGTTTTAACTCAAGCTTATGCATGCCTGGAGCAGCCACATAATCCGAAATATAATTGTGACGATTAAGGTTACAGTAACCAATTACCTTTATCCCGTTATCGTAAAGACAAACATTGTCTGGATAGTTACTGAAAATATTCAATTCAATTTTACAACTTGCGTTGTAGCACCCTGACGATTGGGCTTTGATGTCGGCGATAGTTTGCTCTTTGGATAGTACCCCCACTTGAGCCACAAGTGCTCCAGTTGGAGTATTACCTTTACGAATTTGATAGAGCCGATTGCCGGCAGCCAGCGGTAATGTGTTAGGACTTGAGCCATTTAGAAATGAGGAGTCAGGACAAAAAACAACTTTATTGTCCTGGAAAATACACGCATCAGCCGCTGGAAATGCCCAGGTTAAAACAGGTTTACAGCCTGTTTCAGTGATAGGGTTATAGGTACACTCGTTAGGAGTAGCGCTGAGGGAATAACCCTGGCTTGTATAAGTTGTGGTGTACAAAGTAATGCTGGCAATTTCATATAATTGACCTTCCACCGTAGCCTTCATGGCGTAAGTAGTTCCACCCGTATTAACCGTCAGTGCTTTCGTCATAGCAACTGGTACCGCCTCTCCTGACGTTCCCAAATTTGCCCACGCTTGCCCGTCTTTATACAAACTTACGCCCATGTAACCACCGTAATGAGACATGGTTACGTTGACGGTACAAGTATTGGTGTTATTGGGAATGCAAGGACTTTGCGAGCCGCTCGCAACGGTGAGCGAGCCAGTAGGTGGCTTAACAGCCAGTACACTTTTTTGCGCTAATAGTTTATCCGTCGCATATTGGCCATTTAAGAGTTTAAATTGAGTGCCACTAGGGTTGCTAACAAGAATTTCCAGTTGGCTTTCATTAGAACATGAAACCAATATACTGCCTTTATACAAACAGGGACTGTAATCAGCAGAAGCTTTCCAACTAATGCGTGTTAAGCAACTGGTAGCAGGGCGAATAATGTCACAACGCTCGGGGGTTGCGGATAAGCTAACGTCTTTGAAATTAGCACCAAGATTTAATTTGGCAATAACACGTTCAGCTGTTGGCTCTTTCGCAACTATCTCAAATTGCGATGCTGTTACACCAACAGTCGCGATAGTATTTTGTATTTGATTACCACCGCCCGATACGCATGCCAATTGGACTCTAATCGAACCATCTATTTGAAATAAACAGCTCGGATAATCACCTGATACTTTCCAGGCAATTGGAGTAGTACAGCTAGTATCGGTAGGATTAATTGTACAAGGCGATGCTTCAATAGTACCTTCATTGGGAACATAGACATAGAAGCGTTTTCTTAAAAATGCACCTTCGGCACCACCGGCTGATTTTAATACAAAACTATAGATACCAACGGGTAAATCTTTGACCGCTTCCGTCACAAAAACTGTGCCTGTACCAACAGTAGATTTTGATAACACAGTTCCTTTATAAAGATAGACAGTGCCAGGAGTTTTCACTCCATCTACTCTACCGACAATACGACCAGTGGAGGCTCTACATTTACGATTGATTGGATCAGCTAGACAATAATTTTGTAGATTGGTAACTCTCGTTACATCATCATATACCTCGAACCACAAATCGGCGCCGGTGATTTGTGAGTATTGATTTAGCGGAGGAATCGTTGTGACGTCCGGATAATCAATCAGGACAGGTTTATAAAAGTATTTAGTAGCAGTGCACCCGTATGGATTACAAGCACGAATAGCAAATTCATAAGTTTCAAGATCATTTAAACCATAAACACCATTTTCAAAGGGCACCCATTGAAAGCTGTCTATATTGCTGTTTACTTTATCAACTTTCCATGTCGTACTATCTAGCTTACGCGATAAAAATTCATAGTAGAGATCCGTACGCAGAGCTATATCGTTAGCTAAGTGAGACCATGTAAAAACAATTGCTCCGTTATCTTTATGAAAAATATATTTATCTGACTTTTCTTCAAGAAGGCCCAGTCCACGATATCCCCAAACATCTTGTATTTGAAAATAAGTAAACGCAGCTGAAGGCGCTGTTCGCGGGGCACGAACCGTTACGATATCTGTATCAACAGCTGCATTTTCGTTCCATAAAGAACCATCCTTGCTGACCAGCAACCTGTATTTATAGGTGCCGATTGCAAGAGGTTTTGGACGAGTATAAAACCAATCATTAATTTGCCAGCCCAAAACAGAGTTTCTTACAAGCACCCAGGTTCCATTGTTGTACTGCTCCCACAACTTGTATTTAAAAGACGTTGAGCTGAGGCCCGCATCATTAAAAGTGTAATCAACCCATACATCACTACCGCCATAACTGACCTTCGCCCCATTTTCCAGGGGAGCAGTTACTTTTATAGTGGCCGAAATAATATAAGGGTCGGCAGCACTTGCACTAAAGCAGGCACACAACAATGAAAAAGCAATGAAAATTTTGGCGAGAATTCTTCCAAATTGAATATTCATATATTCCCTGTGTCACTGAAGATATTATTTAATTTTTAATGCATGAGTTTCAGAATGGAACCCACATAACTGATTTACAACAAATGAAATAGAGATGATACATCCTAAACAACGAACAATAGAATGCTCACCGTCTTTAGGATAAACGAGAATTAAAAAATAATCAATTAAGCGACATGCATCATTAACGATACACAATATCCAAAATCTATTGCAAACCGATGGCTCAATACTCGCATGAAAAATATAAGATTTTATAAATAAAAAAATATTAGCATAGAAAATTCACAGACTATTTGCTCTTGGCCTCAATCCATTGCGACATATATTGTGTACTTTTTAATGAATGATGACGCAGCATAGTGCCGATGAAATTTTGCGTTCGCTCCTGATGCTGGTGCTTTTTCAAAACACTCAGGCGGTCTATAAATAACTGTGCGTAATCTTTATTGGAAAAATAATTTGACAAGATTTCCGCTCCAGTTTTTTTGCTCTCTTGCCACAAGATCTCATCTGAATACAATTTCACTGCGGCATTGAAAATTTGTTGCGAATTATTGGCCACCAGACCCGCCCATTGATCGCCCTGAGTCATTCCCTCTGCGCCTATATTCGTGGTAACACTGGGGGTACCACAGCGTATTGCATCCATCAATTTGCCTTTCAGGCCTGCACCAAAACGCAAAGGAGCAAGACAAACTCTGGCTTGTTGCATCACGGCAAAAGCATCCTCTGCCCAACCCTTAATATAAAATCCTTGTTTAGCGTTATGAAGCTGTGTTGCCTTGGGTGGTGGATAGGCGCCATAAATATGTAATTCCGCCTGCGGCAGTTGCGAACGTATCCTAGGCCAAATTGCATGCTTTAAATAAAGCACCGCATCCCAATTGGGTTCGTGGCGAAAATTTCCGATACAAATAAAATGTTGGCGATCATTGAAATCAGGAAGTGCATCTACCAGTTGTAAGGACAAGAATGGGCAATAATGCAATAGGTGTTGAGGAACAGAAAAATATGTCGTGAGCAATTCAATTTCAAAGAGGGAAATCATCAAGGTTAAATCGCAACGAAAAATAGCAGCTATTTCCCTAACCACCATATCATCCGATAACATCTGTTCATAAAGCTCGTCCATATTTGCCGATACAGGATCAACACTCTGTCGCTCATTTTCATCGCGAGTATTTTTTTGTGATTTTTTTAATAATTGCTGACGTGCATGGCGCAGGCTGTGCAAGTCCTCGGTATCTAATATGCGTAAAGCATTTGGGCAAACTTTTTCTACACGCCAGCCGAATTGTTCCTCTGTGAAAAAGCGATCAAATAAAACAGCATCAGGTTGTATCTCTCGCAGCAACTCATCAAAGCTGGAACAATTTAATGCAATACTTCTTTCGTTGACACCCAATTCTGTTAAATTAAATCGATGTTCCGATAACGCAGAAGCTGATGCAAAAACAACATCAACGCACTGTGCTAAAAATAATTTCACAAGCTCCAACATGCGACTGCCAGCCGCCGATGAATTGGGTTCCGGCCACACATAGCCAACAATGAGCAGCTTGTTAATCACAAATGAAAATCACCTGACCGCTCAGGCTGATAATCAATAGCATCAATACGAACGCGCATGGTTTTTGATACATCAATAGGCCATTCAATTTCAGCACCGATTGATAGTCCTAACAGGGCGCTACCTATCGGGGTAAGGATAGATAGCGTATTCAAAGTTCCATCCTGATCTTTTGGGTAAACCAATCGACTTGTCATGCGTTGGCCCGTTGAAAGTACCGTAAATGTTACGCACGAATTCATTGTCACTACAGTCGGTGGAATTAAAGTTGCATCAAGCACATCAGCGCGACCCAATTCGCTCAACAAGCGCGATTTAATATCAGAATAACTCTTTGGCAAGGAATCCAACAAATTTTCGATACGTTCAAAATCGCGCGATGAAATACAAATGTCAGGTAGCATAAAAAAATCTCGCAATAAAATATGCCGATAAAATTATCGGCATAAGGGAATAGATACAGGGTGAATCACAGATCATAGGCCAGCACTTCCAAAACAGCAAGCCTTTGAGTATGTTGGCGGAAAACCTGATTAGCGAGTCATCCAATTCACTACGCCATCTCCAACTGCCTTGCCAGTAGCGAAACACGCCGACAATAAATAACCACCCGTGGGAGCTTCCCAATCCAGCATTTCACCAGCGCAAAAAATACCGGGAAGTTTTTTTAACATGAGGTTTTCAGTTAGTTCATGAAATTGAATGCCACCAGCGGTGCTAATAGCTTCATCAATAGGGCGAAAACCGGTAAGTGGCAGCGTTAAATATTTAAGGGCTTTTGTAAGCGCGTTATTATCATGCCAAACAGAAACCGGTGTAAGCTCCCGCAGCAATGCAAGTTTAACGGGTGGCAAATTAAGTTGTTTACGCAAAAAATTACTGACTGAATTTTTACCTCGCGGTTTATTCAGTTGTGAAAATATTTTTTCTTCGCTTAAATCTGGCAATAAATCTATTGATAACTCAGCTGAACCTTTCTCGATAATCGCATCGCGCAAACAGGCCGAGAGCGCATAAACACTGGTTCCCTCAATACCGGTTTTGGCAATCATTGCTTCACCACGTATCGACTGTAAACTACCCTCTACATCCATCGCGCTCAATTTTATTGTTTGCAATGGAGCACCGCCAAATGCCTGCTGGAATTGTTCGCTCCAATGTGCTTCAAAACCACAGTTGCTCGGTATTAAATCAGTGACATTGATATTTTTTTCTCGCAAGAGATTAACCCATGCACCATCTGCCCCTAATCGTTGCCAACTCGCACCGCCAAGGGCAAAGATTATTGCTTTTGCAGCGATATTTTTTTCCAACTGCTCATTATTTTTCTGCTCAATAATCTTTAATGTTCCATCGGCATTCCAGCCAACCCAACGATGGCGCGGATAAATTTGTACACCGAGTTCACGCAAGCGATGCAACCAAGAGCGCAAGAGCGGAGCCGCTTTCATATCCGCAGGGAATACGCGGCCAGATGTGCCCACAAAGGTTTCAATTCCTAAGTCGTGAATCCAGTTGCGTAAATCCGCGGAAGAAAAACGATCAAGATAAGGTTTTAAATGTGGGGTCGCCTTTCCATAGCGCGTTAATAATTTTTCGTGTGGCTCAGAATGAGTGATATTCATACCGCCCACGCCCGCCAATAAAAATTTGCGGCCCACAGACGGCATTACATCGTAAACCGCAACGCTAAAACCTGCGCGTGCGATTACCTCAGCAGCCATTAAACCCGCAGGACCACCGCCAATAACAGCGACCTGCGAGTGGGAAGTTTGTGTGTGTTTTGACGGAGGTACGGACATTAGTATTCCTGTTATTAATGCCCGTCCTTGAGATTATTGGAGTGATAACTCAAACGGCGATGCGGGCAAACCAGCTTTATTATACAGGTTTGCACCTTCAGGGTTATCAGCCCATGCATAGCGCACACTGACCGGCTCAGGAACCTGATCGCTCCATACCAGCAATTTATTACCCTGGATTTTTGCGTTAGCCCAGACATATTTTTTATCTGCGCCTGCGATTGCGATATGGTGCAGCACGCCGTCTTTAGTAAAGACTAAATCTCCGCCAGATTTATCAAAACCAATCAATAAACCATTGTGATTGCGTTTGATAGTTATTGCATTGGGTCCGGAAGCAATTAATTTTTTATTTCCATACGCCAGTTTTTGTGCAGCCAATGCCAAGCGCTCACCTACAGCTTGTTTATTGAGTGGATGAATATCGTTCCATTCACCCACATCGCTCGCCACAACCATTGCCGTATTTTTTACTGCTAATGTTTTGCGTTGTGCCTCGCGCGTTGCGGCCCAATCACTTTCTGATGGCTCAGGTTTAGCAGCCATAAAACTTGCAAGCTGCACGAACAGAAAAGGGAAATCGCCTTGCTTGAATTGCGCGCGCCAGTCAGCAATTAAATCGGGAAATAAGGTTTCATATTCTTTTGCGCGATCTGTATTGGATTCACCCTGATACCAAATCACTCCTTTCATTGCGAAACCCAACGTCGGTGCCAGCTTCGCATTGAATAAAGACGCAGGTTGATAATGCAAAGTCGTCGTTTTTGGCATATCTCCCATGCGTGCCGCAATTTTATATTGCCATTCGCCAGCCAAAGGAATTGATTCATTACCCAAATCCAGGGCGTAACGTTTTTCTTTCACAAAACCGGCATTAGCGGTGTAACTGGTCACACGAATGCTAATTGTATTTTTACCTGCTTTTAAAAGGCCGGAAGGAACAGAATATATGCGCGGAGGATATTGATAACCGGTTTGGCCAATTTCTTTTCCATTTAAAAATATTTGATCGCCATCCACAATAACGCCCATCCAAAGGGTTGCATTTTTGCCAGCTTGCGCTGCCGTCAATTCAAATGTTTTACGGAACCATACAGAGCCTTGTACAAAATCACTACCCTGCTCTTTTAAATAACCTGGAACCTTGAAAGTTTTCCAATCTTTTGTGTCGATATTTTCGTTTGACCAATTGCCTTTCAAGCCTTCATCTTTTGCAGCCAAATCATTGTACCAACCTGAACTGGCTGCTTTATCTGACGCTATGGTTTTTGCTACAAAATCATCGCTCTTAAACGGCTGCAATTGCGCGAGATAGTGAGGATATTTTGCAAGGCCAGTTTCGCTAAGCCAAGCTTCCGCAGGCGAGCCACCAACTGGAATGGTAATAAGGCCAACAGGTATTTTTAGTTTTTCATTGAGTGCACGAGCAAAGAAAAAACCAACAGCGGAAAAATTGGGAAGATTTTCGGGTTCGGCGGTTTTCCATTGCCCTTGCTGGAAATCATCCAAAGGGCCTTTAAATGCATAGATAACGGGCACATTGAATTCGCGAACTTGCGGAAGATGAGTAGAATCAATCAAACCGGGATAGTGATATTTAACACGCTTGAGCGGCAATTCCATATTGGATTGACCGGCGGCAATCCACACATCCCCAAGCAGTACATCTTTTACTTGTAAATGATTTTTCCCCTGGATATCCATGACATAAGGGCCACCGGCAGAGAGCGGCTTGAATGTTAATTGCCAGCGTCCCGATTGTGCCGTCACAACACGGGTTTGCGAGCCCAAAGTTACACTAACTTGCTCACCATCGTCAGCCCAGCCCCACAATCTTATGGGCTTATCACGCTGCAAAATCATACCGTCGCTGACTAACCGGGGAAGCTTTACATTGGCAGCGGCCTCACACGCAATGATAGTCAGGTAGATGCACAGAAAACGCAGGAGAATTTTCATCATCAGATCTCTTTATTATTAACCAGGATTTTATTGTCTCGGGTTAATGTAACAACAAATTTTTATTCTTGTATACAAGATATGCAAATTTTTACACTTAAGGCAAAACCGCAGATATAAAAAAACCAGCACTTGGCTGGTTTGGTTTTATTGCTCATCGTTAGCGTCATCGGGACGAATATAAATTTTATAGTTATCACGATAATCATCCAGGTTATCGCGCACCAATTCCGCGTAGCGTCCGGTAAGGTATTTTTGGGCACTTTCAATTTCATCGATAAATTCTTTACGATCAATGGAAGAGCTTGCCACCACGAAGGCATTAAAACGCGCAGCGGCATTTAATAATGCAGCACTGACGATTCCAGGATCAGCATCGTCACACGCAGCATTGGCTTTTTCAATAAAAGCATCCACCAAATCCCAGAATTGGTTTTCTTCCGCATTACTCATAATTTACCTGCACATATTAGAAATAAAGCACTGTCTTATGGACAATGCTTTATTATAACGATTAAACCGGGATGTTTAAGGTTTTACTTTTACAAAAGGTGCATCCTTAAAATTTTTCCCGCGTATTTGTAACAACATACCGGAACTTTTATCGTTTAAAAACAGTTCCTCATATATTTTTATTAAATCATCTTTGGTGACCATTTTTAACGCCGCCAATTGACGATCTCGCTCATCAAATGCATATTTGGCTTGCCAGAACTCACCAGCATAGACACTTGCCTCTTTATAAAAATCCGTTGGCTTTTGCATGATGTTTGCAATCATCGCCTGCTTGGTTGCCTCAAGGTCTGCCGGATCGAGTGCTTTCAATTCCGTTAAATATTCCTGGCGAAATTTATCCATACGATCCTTGATTTTCACCAGGTCTGAATTTGAACTTTGAACCAGCATTCCATAGCCCGGTGTATCATCAACAGGATAAGGCATACTTTGCACAACATAACCTAACTGCTCATTAGTGCGAAGTTTCATAAAAAATGCTTTATCTAAAAATGCATTCAGGATAACCAATTGTGCCTGCTCATCATCAGATTTTTTATCGCGGAACCAAACTTCTAGTACTGCGCTGTCTGCCAAATCCAGTGAGTCGGTAAACTCAATAATTTTTCCTGCTGTTGGTGTTGTGTAATGCTGGATTATCCGCGCACTTGGCAAACGTTTACCCGGTAAAATTTTAGTGGCGGTTGCCGCTATTTGTTTCACGGTTTCTTCACTGTAATTGCCTACTGCAAGAATACGAATCAGTGGATCAGCCTTGACTGCTTTGTGATATGCAATGACATCTTTCAAAGTAACTTTTTCAGCGGCGGACAATAAGTCCTTATCGCGCCACTGCACACTATTGGTGAGTCGACCTAAATGACTATACAACTGGCGAAATACGTGATTCTTATTGTTGTTGGCCAAGGCTTGCTTGTAAGTGACCAGCGCCTCGTCAAACTCAGTTTGTGAAAATTCCAGCTTTGCAAAATTGGTCAGCAACTCTTCGGCCAATAGCGGATGCTTGGTAGTGTAACCGGAGATGTACACTGTTTGTGAATTGGGACCGCTTGGCGATATAAAAATCCCCAAGGATGCGTTGTGTGCACGATCCATCAACGACGTGTTTTGTTTTTTGTAGATTTCACTCAAAAGATTTGCAAGGACGATGTTTTTCGGATTTTTAATGCCTAACCCTGAGTTAATTTCTATCGACAATTGCCCCTTATCTTCACGATAGAATTCGGGATGCTGTAAAAATGCCTCAACACCAGCAGCACTTACTACTTCATGTGGTTTTAAATATTTATTATCGACAATAGGAGCAAGCTGGTCGGTAAATAAATTATTCAGTGGAGGCAAATTAAACGTAAACTTTTTAGAAAGCGCTACCAACTGATTATATTTATCCGGCGTTATATCCTGGATATCATAATTGCCATCAAAATAACTGATTGGCTTATTCACTTTTTCCTGTTGGCTAATATGCCAAACACGAACCTTGGAAGTATCCAACTGGTCAAGAACATCCTTAATGGCCTTTTCGTCGTAACGCTCATAAATGAAACCCGCGTTAAGGATATTTTCCACCGGAATATCGAACTGTAAGGATGTAAGCTGTACCGCCTGCTGCAAAGGATTGGGCTTGCTAACATTCAGGAAATCCTTGGAGCGCATCGCTTGCAATTCGCGATAATAATTTTGGTTCAAGCCATCACGTTTGATTAAATCAATGTATGAAAAAATAGCGGCCACGACTTCATCCTGATGCTTAAGGCCCGCATCCGTTAATTCCACCTGAACACGCATGTAACCATCTGGGCCGTATGCGTCATCATCAAAAAAAGCCGTCGTGTTTACTGCCAGGCCTTTTTTACGCAATTGTTCACACAAAGTGCCAGCTTCTTCTGTTGTCAGCAGGTTACGTACATATTCATTGGGTTTTAATCGCCATTGTTCTTTATTGGATTTAACCGGGAAATCCACATAGAGCGCCTTAAAATCCTTATTGGGTTTGTAAAAAATATCTTTGGCTTTTTCCGTATCAGTTAAACCCGGCACATTAACCTTGGGTTCAACGACATTTTTATTGGCGATACCAGAAAAATATTTTTCAGCAAGCGCTTTTAACTCCGGGATAGATTGTTTGCCTACCAGGGTTAAGCGCATGATGTTGGATGAATAATAACTCTGATAAAAATCCTTCATGGATTCATTCAATTTTGAATTCGGCTTATCCGCCAGGGTTTCCAGATTACCGATATTAAATTTTGCGCGTGGACTTTGTGGATTTCCCGTTATCGCGTCCAAACGATTCATGATCCAACCATCTTGTTGCTTTTGCATGGACCATTCATTGTTAACCGCGTTGCGCTCTTTATCGGAATAATTTGCATCAAAGGTAGGCGATTTAAAATAATCGCTAAATCTATCCAGGGCTTCATCGAATTTATTTGCGTTTACCTGGAATAAAAAATTGGTTTTATCGAACGCCGTGAACGCATTACTCATACCGCCATTGGTTTGGGTAAATTTCATAAAACCATCGGGCTCGGGAAATTTTGCAGTTCCCAAAAACAACATATGCTCAAGGTAGTGCGCCAAACCTTGTTGCCCTTCAGGATCTTGCGCGCTGCCCACACCAACGGCCAAAGATGCAGCCGAGTTTTCCAAGGTCGGATCGGATACCAGGACAACCTGTAAATTATTCGCCAGCATCATGGCGGCATAGCTGCGATCATCATTCGGGCTTTTTTGGATAACTGCATTATTAATTGCGGCAGCGGCAGGACTTATAACTGCCGCTGGCTTTTTAACAGTTTGGTGTTGGCAAGCAGTTAACAAAGCACCGGAAAATGCCAGTGCGGTCAACCATTGCATTTTATTTATTTTCATTAAAGGTTCCTTTTGGGTCATGGTAGGCAAAACAACGGAGGGAATTTATCGCTTGTGCCTCAGACATGCAAATATTCTTTGAAGTTCAGGGATATAAAACACAAAAGCAAAAAAAAGCCTTGGGATTCTCCAAGGCTTTTTTATAGATCAGGCTACTGGCTAATTTCCGGGTTGATAACACGTTCCTTTCGGATAGGCGTACTCGCCGACGGCATACATATCCATAAAATAATATAAGTGATGAGCCCCAAGCCACCAATAAATAAAGAAACCAGGAAAATGACTCGCCACATCCACGAAGGTAAGGGAGTGTACTCCCCAAAGCCACCGCAAACACCAGCAATTTTTGCATCACTTGCAGATTTTTTTAAATCACGGAATTTACGCTCTTCGCTCATAAAAATTTCCTCCAAAGAATAATAGGATTACTCATCTGTTCGCCTTTCTTATATTTCGTAACGGTTATTTCGCAGCCAAATCGATCCAGCAAAAAACAGTGAGCCTATAACTATGCAAACAATTAGCGGGATTATCATATTGGCCTGGAACACAAAAGCTTCGCGAAGGGTAAAAGCTGCACTGGTAGTTGCAAGCGCACGACCATACAACGCAAAGAGATCTATAACACCTATATCAATCCCAAACAGTGAGTTTAGTATTTTATCCAGCAAGGCCAATAAAGCTGGACTGGCAAAAATGAAGAATGGTGTTTTTTTCGCATAGGCTGATGAAAAAAAAGCAAAACCTATTATTGGTAAGGACATTAATAAACTAAACAACAATTCATAAAATATTTGGAAAGGAATATAGAGTGAACCGCCATGGACAACGGAAGAAATCAAATCACTGAATGGAATGCCTTTAACACCAAACAATATCAAGCCAGATAAAAACACCAACAGGGTGATAATGACATTTAACGCCAACATAATTAATGGAATAACCAATAACACCATTCCAACTTTAACTAATACGTTAACAGTCTCACTTACGGGCATGGAGCGCCAAAATAAAATATCTTTATTCTTCCTGTCATCAAATAAACAACGCAGTGAGTAGGCAGACATTACAATGGAAAATACCAGGTAGAGCAGCGCACAATTCGCGTACATAATTCCCATTACCATTCCGTTGAATACACTTGGATCTTTCGACACGACAGTTTGTATATCAAAGTGCTGGCGAGCTTGTTTATCATCGGGACCATGGAGCTGTGATTGTGGCGATTGGCCATCCACAATAACACCCGCTTCCTGATGTTCATTATTTGACGAAAAATTAAAATGCATGCCATTGCCGTTGATGACGCCCTTGGAATAAAGCGCGGCACAACTTGCTATCACCAAAATCAATAGTGTGACGAATATGGGGGTATAAATAAAACTGACCTTATTCTCCCAGATTTCCCTTTTAAATTGAGTCATGATTAATTTTTTGTTCATTTTTATTCCCCAATTACAGCAGTCACGGGTTGCATTTTTGCAACAAATAAATCAGCCACGCTTGGCGTCATGACTTTGCCTAGCGCTTCCAACCTGGATGCATCAGCATTTTCAAAGATCATACTGAAACCGCCCAATATAGATCGTGAATGTATAGGATTTAAGGCCATGGCTGCAGTTTTATGATTGGCATCCACATGCAATTCGTAAAAAATCTCTGGCAACTTGTCCATGGAAATTTCCAGCAGGATTTTTCCATCATTAATAAAGATTAAATCGGTTAAAATTCCTTCGATCTCTTCTACCTGATGCGTGGTAATAACAATTGTTTTTTGTGCATCGTAATAATCATTAAGCAGTGCTTCATAAAATTTCTTGCGATAAATAATATCGAGCCCCAAGGTTGGTTCATCCAGTACCAACAGTTTGCTATCAATCGCCATAATCAATGCAAGATGCAATTGGGTTACCATTCCCTTTGATAAATCCTTTACTTTATTCGCCAAGGTAATATTGGTTTTTGAAAGAAAGCCCATGGCTTTTTCGCGGCTAAATTTGGGATGCACGCCCTCAATATAATCAAGCGCTTCGCTTACCTTGATCCAACGCGGCAATATGGCGGTATCTGCAATAAAAGAAACATCTTCCAGCAGTTTTACGCGATCAGTAAAAGGATTAAGGCCTAATACACGCAAATCACCACTCACGGTTGCCAAGCCTAGAATACCTTTGAGCAAGCTTGTTTTACCTGCACCATTGGGGCCGATCAAGCCGACAATTCGCCCTGCCGGAATTTTTAAGTCGATATTATCTAACGCAATTTTTTTACCGTAAACCTTATGGATTCCCTGTGCATGAATAATATTTTCCATTATTGTTCCTCGCTGGTTTTGATAATGGCTGCACACAACTCCTCTGTGCTAATACCAAGATTTTTTATACGCGCAAGTAAGGCTGGCAATTCACTCGTCAGGAATTTTTCTTTTTCAATTCCGTGTAATTTTTCTTGTGCACCTGGCACCACATACATACCCATTCCACGCCTGGCTTCAACTAATTGCATGTCTACCAACTCCTGATAAGCTTTGCTCACAGTTAAATGATTAATTTGGTAATCGCTTGCCACTTGCCGCACTGAAGGCAAAGGGTCGCCTTCCTTAAATACACCGGTCAACATTAAACCGACGATTCGTTCTCGCAGTTGGCGGTAAATAGGTTGATCGTCATTCCACGAATGGGTCATAAGTTACCTTCTGGAAGCTAAAAAACTAAATGTCGAAGTCTTGCCTTAGATTGTGGTTCCAATTACGCAACCTCACCCCAATGCATTAATAATTGTTGCAATTGTGCCCGTCCACGCGACACGTGGGATTTAACCGTACCCAGCGGCAAATTCATAGCAATTGCAGCATCTGCATGGCTGTATCCCTCTTCCAGGCACAAACGCACTGCGATTTTTTGTGGTTCGCTAATCGTATCCATGGCTTTTGCCAAATCACCACGCAAATCACTTTGGATCAGGAGTTTACAATTATCTGCAAAGCCCTGGATAGATTCCAGGTCACAATAGTCGAGCGATTTTCGACGGAATTTATCAGCGACCAAATTAAATGCAATACGATATAACCAGGTAGAAAATTTTGCTTCACGCCTAAAACTACCAAGCGAGAGATAGGCGCGCAGGAAAGTCTCTTGCACTAAATCATCAATTGAATGACGATCTCTCCTGCAGCAACGCGCTAATAAACTCCTTACTACCAGCTGATGGCGTAACACCAGGCGGGCAAATGCCTGTTGATCATTCATGGTTAAGGTGCGCTCTACCAATACAGCATCAGAATCCATTTTTAATTTACCTTTACGATTATTTGATAAGTTTTTTTTGATGATTAATAGTTCACATCATTATTGCGATGGGCTTTTAAGCCTAATTAGATTGAACGAATTGATTTCCCTTATGGCTTGCCTTAACTCTTCCTCCTTGCGATCCAAAGCAGACACAGCCATACAAACCGATGCTCCACGTCGCTCCATCTTTTCTGCACGCGCGCTCATTTCATGTTCTATTTTTTCACCAAACTTATTCATTCGAGCGGCAAAATTACCGTTTTTGCCATTGGAGAAAATGGCAGTACCGATACTTTTAACGAACGCCCAACTTATTTCCTCACCTGATGCCTCAATAATGTTGCCAATTCGTTTTTCAAACTCCATTCCAAAATAATCCCTATCATCAAAACCTTTTTGATTGATATTAAGTGACGTATCACTCGCAAAATTTTTCTCAATATCGTTTCTTAATAAAAGAAATTCAGTTAACTCCACATCACAGCCACCTTTGGCCTGTACAAATGTGGACGCCAGCAAAAACACCATCGCCATGACTAACTTCATGATGATCTCCCAACCTTTTAGAATCACCGAAATACTGTTATACATAACTATAACACCAAAACAACAAAGAACAAGAGGTTGGTTGATGTTTTTTAGGCAGGCTTAAATCGTTGAAATACAGCTGGCAGGTTTATGAGTGGCTCACAATGTAAGACTCAATCATCTATGGGCGATATGGGCAGAGAACATCCGCGCTTAACAGCAATCAGGCTGGCAGGTATGTATATTTACGGAGCTTGTTTCAGCTCTACACGCGAACTAAAAAACAAAACCCCGATGTTTTGCACCGGGGTTTTGTCATTCACGCCTGTTCAATATCACCAATAACGCGGCAAGGTTTTCTTGATTTCGATATAGCCGGAACACTGCTCAATATATTCGCCAATGAGCAACTGTTTCATAATGCGGCTCACCATTTCACGCGATGAGCCCACCATATTTGCGATATCCTGGTGCGTAACTTTAGGATTGTGGATGCGCTTGTTTTCATCACTTAATTTTTCCAGCGTTGCGCTCACGCGACCATACACATCCAACAGCGCCAAATCTTTTACACTATCGGTAAGTTTTCTTACCCGCTGGGTAAGCTCTTGTAATAAGTGCAACATAAATTCGGAATGCTTATGCAATAGCTCAAGCACATTTGCGCGCGACAATAAAATAATTTCGCAATCAGTCACGGTTATTACAGAAGCGGAACGCGGCTTACCATCCAGCAAAGATAATTCTCCAAAATAATCACCTTCGTGCATGTAATTTAAATTCACCTGGCGGCCATCTTCATTATTAAGGTAAGCGCTCGCTGTGCCTTTATGAATAATATAGAGATGGCTGGATTCGTCGCCTTCCGTTACCAGCACCGTATTTTTTGCGTACTTACGCAGCACGCTCAGTTTTTCCAGCTGCGCAAGATACTCGGCAGGCACATTCGCAAATAGGTCAACATTCTCTAACATGGCTATATCTTTTCTTGGAAGTTATTAAAGAGGTTATTGGAGAAGTTATTGAATAGGAACCGGCCTAATCATACCTAGGCGATCCCCATAAGGCCAATTGTCATATGCTGACGCTAAAATCATCAAAATAAAATACGTGATGCACATCTGGCAGATAAGAAGTTGTAATTGCAATAAAACCTCTCAATAATCGCATGCATCTGGCATTCCACAATAAGATTGCACTCTCACCATGCGGCCAGGTTAATGATTTATCACACAGCTAAGGCAAGCTGCCCTATGGATTCAGAAGCGTCACAGCATCGTGAACTGACATTAATGTTCACCGATATCGTCGGCTACTCGCGACTCATGGGTCGCGATGAAGCGCTAACGATTGAAATGCTGGGCGATTACCGCAAAATTTTACTCGCACACATTGCAGAAAACGGTGGTGTCTTTATTGAATTTGCAGGTGATGCAATTTTGTCGCGCTTTGATACTGCACTCGCGGCTGTCAATGCAGCTGTCGCCATCCAGAAACACTTACAGCTTTTCAACCAGGGCCGAGACAAAGAATTGCCGCCCTTGCGCACACGTATTGGCCTCCACAAAGGCGCAGTGCTTTTGCGCGAAAATGCAGTCCTGGGTGACGATGTCAATATTGCCGCGCGCCTTGAACCCTTGGCCGTACCCGATGGAATCTGTATCTCAAAAGCTGTTTACGACGATATCAAAACGGATTTGCGCGAGCCGATAAAACCGTTAGGGATTCAATCGCTCAAAAATATCGAACAAAAAATTCGCGCTTATTTGATTAAACCGACGGGGCTGGGTTGGAGAGATCACTTCCATTATTTTTGGCTTGGTTGTGTCAAAAAAATCAACGCATATCGTTATCCCATCGTCCTCGCGTTTTTATTGTTAATTGCAGCAGGATTTTATTTTATCCCTCGCTGGCTGGTTCCGGGTTACGCCGCCAACTACGTGGAAATCGCTAACTTCCAAAACCTGATGAATGCAGACGGAAAATCAGATTACTTCTCTACCGGCATTACCGAAGCCGTGCGATCACAACTCGCCGATATGCGCGATGTTTATATAGTTGATGCAGATAAAGGCATACACGCACCTATACGACTTGAAGGTAGCGTACAAAAAATTGGCGACAATTTACGGATTGTGTATCGCATATTCAGACGCAAAGGAAATGTACAAATCGCCGGAGGAAAACTGGATGGCGCGTACCAGGATATTTTTATCCTGCAAGATAGATTGGTTGGCGATATCGCGCGCAACTTAGCGAGTGAATTTAAACTGCAAAATTTCAGGCCCGCTCCATTAAAACTCACCAACGATATTACGGCTTATGATTATTATTTGCAGGGAATGGATTATTTAAGCAAACCGTCATCGCAGGAAAATTTTGATGCTGCTATACAGAAATTTAATGAAGCTTTAGTGCATGATAAAAATTTCGCACTTGCTAACTCCGGTTTATGTGAAGCCTATCGCTTAAAATATGAATTTACCAAGTCTTCTAACTGGATTGAAAAAGCTGAAATTTATTGTCTCGAAGCCCTTCAACAAAATGAAGATTCATCAAACGCTTACGCAGCAATTGGTTCTATATATAGGGATACAGGAAGATACGATGAAGCAATTAAATATTTAGAAAAAGCGAGAAAAGCAGATAGAAACAATGTAACTGTAGCAATTGCATTAGCTAGAACTTATGACTTGATGCAAAATGAAAAAAAAGCTGAAGCTATCTATCTCAATACAATTAATTTGGCGCCCAAAAACTGGGAAGCATATCAAGGATATGGTTATTTTTTAGTGCGGAAAGGACGCATTGAAGAAGCAATTAATAACTATAATCGCGTACTACATTTAACCCCCGATAACGCAGTCACATTTTACAATATTGGCGGTGCCTATTTATATTTAGGTGAATTTAAAAAGGCTGCTGATGCATTAAATAAAGCAATAAAAATTGAACCTGATAGCCTTGCATATCTTAATGCTGGCTCAATGTATTATCTCTCTGGCGACTTTAAAAGCGCAATTGAAATGTATCAACAAGCATTATACTTGCAACCCAACAATGTAGAGTTTTTAGTTAATATTGCAGATGCTTATTTTTTCTCATCAAACAACAAATCAATAGCGGATGAATACTTCAGCAAAGCAAAAACACAAGGAGAGAAAGAGATAAAATCAAATCCCGGAAGCATTTCTGGATATCAATTTATGGCTTTAGTTTGCGCGCATTTCAAGGATATAGAGCAAGCAAAGAAAATGATGCAAATAGCAGATAAACTGGATATGGAAAACACTTTTTCTTATTATGTGAAATTAAGAATCTCCATTCTGGAATCGGATGAAAAAGCTATTCATCACTTTGCCCATGAATTAATATCGAGAGGCTATTCAGAGAAACTTATACGTGCTGATCCATACTTTATGGCATTGAGAGAAAAGCGTTTCGATAATATTTTTAAAGAGTCATTTTAATTTTTTATAACCTACAAGGAGTCTGATATGCGCTACACCAATATTTTTATTTTTTCGGCTGCATTATTATGTTTAGCTAGTTGCAAAACCTTAGATTGCAAACCCAAATCAGGATCTGTTTTGCAGGGTACAAATACAGCTACTGTGGGACTTTATATTGATAAAAATGGTTACCCTCAAGCAGATGTACAAGATGTAACTGTTGCTCCGGGTCAGAGAATCGTTTTTGTTGGACCAAATCAATTTGAAATTCTTTTTAAAGATCAAAGATCACCTATCGAAAATTTGGAAGTTCGCACCTCAAATGGAATATTAACAATAGATATACCTAAAGATGTTTTCGATAAAGAGGACAGAAAAAATCCGGAAAACAAAGGAAAGAATGAGATTATTTATCGCTATGGAATCCGTGTGAATGGTAAAACTACCGATCCAAGTATTCATATTTCTCCACGCTAAATAATGTGCTCAAACATGGAGAGCGACAAGCTTCAAGATATTTTTTGCAACCATCAGCAGCATTAAATTGCTGCTGATTTTCCTGTGTTGGTTGCCAAAAGATTGTGCACACACATCCCCAAATGTGAATAAATCACAAATCCCCTCCGCACTTCCTCACATACACCTTACCCAAAAAACTTTATCTTGATCTTTGTAGCAGGGATTCGACAGGGTTGGCGAGCGAATTTTCCAAAGTGAATTTCGTCGATCAGGGAAAGATCCCCCCTTCGGTTGATTTAGAAACCACTTAACGCAACTCTCCCTTGACCTGACTGGATTGTTAACAGCTATTTTTGGTGACAACTAAGGACAGATAAAAGGAATGGTGAAAAATGACTAAACTACTAGTAACGCTCATTTTATTTTCTGCATCGTTAAATTTATTCGCTACTTCGGTAACTGAGGTATGTGAAAAGTCTTCGGCTGCTACTCACCAAATAGCTCATATACGAACACCGTGTCTTTCCGTAGAAAACGAAAATCCGGCCGCAAAAAATCAACCGGAATATTCTGGCAATGCCGATAAAGAAAATCTCACCCATATACGATTAAGCAAAAGGCAACCCTCAATTGCAGAATCATTGATGACGATATTTTTCATTCCAGTATTAATATTGTTATGGTTTTCCCGTTTTATAAAATCCAATAAATAACATTTGCGATCTGGCAAATTGACGAGCCCGTTTATTCGGGTCGCTCAACGCTATAACCTTTTGCGGCCAACGCAGCCAAATATCCATCCGATTTATAGAGTTCTGCCATGGGCAACATAGCAAATGTCGATTCGTTAGTTGCAAGCGCTTTTTCTGCTGCTGCAAGCCATTCATCTTTTAGTAACTGCTTAATATTTTGTACGCCCTGGTCTTGCGCAATTTCGGAGTTGAGTACGGCAGATTCACAATCTTCCCGCTCATTGTGGTAAGGCAAATTGCGTAAAGTGACCAAATCACCTTTCGCCCATGCATTGGCACGAACACGCATTGCCCCCAAATCTGTTTCTAACCGCTCGATTGTTTTTGCAAAGCATTCCGTATCATCCAGCGATGATTTTTTAAATTTCTTGACTGTTGCACGGGGATTTTTTAATTCGTGATCAACAATGGGCTTTGTCGTTTTTATTTTGTTATTCCTGACAATATTCTCAATAGCCCATCGCACACTGTCGTTTGGCGCCATATCAGATTTATCAATAGATTTTTTAAATAATTCAGTCGCTGCAAAAATGGGTCTATTTTTTTCAATATCATTATCTCGCCCAATGTATTTCTCTTTTAACACTGACCAACGTGCATAGAGCGGCTCGGGCAAGACATCCACTAATTTTTTTCCATTCGGATTATGTTTAATGCCGATCAGGGAAGGCAGCAAACTGACTTTACTCCAAAAACCAACTTCAACTTTCACACCGGGTTGCGTTAAAAATTCCTGTGAATGTGCAACAACGTCTTCAACTTTTTTTGAGTGCCATTGCATATTTTTTGGTATAGGTGAAATCGTACCCATTACCCAGAGGACATGATTATCTTTATAAACTTTCCATAAACTTGGGCCCGGCTGTTCGCCCACAACCAATACTTCCAGCACTTCATCTGACGGAGGTGACGCCACCGGCTGTTCATCGGATGATTGGGAATCTTGCGCCAAAACCCATGCGCTCAGGAAAAAAGCGATGAATGTACAAATGAGCTTTTTCATAAATCAGGTTAGCTACCCTATACCATTTCATTGATGGCATCTGCCATACAAAAGTGACAAAAAAAACAGCCGCTAATTTTATTAGCGGCTGTAGTAAATCACATTGATGTAGAAAAATCTAAGTGACCTTTAACCAACTCTTAATCGATAGGTAATAAATTTCGCGCCGGCAATGGTTCTGACGACATTTTTTGCATACCGCCTTCACGACCATTCATGATGATTAAACTGGTGCACCAGTCCACGCCAGTCAACATGCTGCGTGGTGCTGGCAACGCTGCAAAATAAACAGCTGAATCATTGATACCTAATATTTTTTGTACAATGACTTGCGCACGTGATTTCACTAAAGGCTCGCCTATACGATTCCTGACGCCCCAACGCACAATATAATTAGCGCAGCTTCCACCCGTAGCAGGTGGTGCATCGGTAAAAGCTAATTCACGATCAACATTGAAATGATATTTCATCATAACTTCTTCAAAAAGCATGGCGGTGTCTTCGTATAGGCTGGAATAGTTGTAGGAATCATTCGCACCATCAATAGAAAAATCCAGCCCCACTTGCTCAGCAGTCAATTTCTTTTGCGCATCTGTAGCAATTACGCCCCAAAACATAACTTGGCCCAAACCAAATTGCATGGCCGAGTTCAGTGGAATTTGCATCGTTAAACTTGTGGATGCCCTAACATTTGCCAAGGCACTAATTGCCTCGGATACCGTAACCTGTGAATCAACCTGCGACATATAGGCAGGTGGCATGAAGTCATTTGCGTGCGCCAATTCGTGAAATAATAAATCCGCCATGGGGCGAACAATATCGCTGATGGTGCGCGAACTTATTGGACCATCCAGGGGAAAATAACCAAACGCGTCGGTATTACCTTGTACATAGCGCCATAAACTGCGAAACGCCAAACCGTTGGAAAAACTGCTGCGATAATCTTCTTCTTTGGAAATAGTTGCTCGCTCACTTGCGATGAGCCATAAATCGGCAGGATCCAAATAAATTGCACCTGTATCTGAACGATAATGCGATGGACGAATATCTGCACCTATGACTACGGCTGTCACGCCGCGGAACAATAAGAAAATATCGTTCGGCATTTGATCCAGTAATTGTTCAAAACGCGTTGCCATCCACGGATGTGATACGACAGTTTGCGCCAAAATATCAGCCTTGGTTGGTGCACTGTTTTTTTGGCCAATAAAAGGTAAGACGCTCAATTTGCAATTTTTGACGGGATCATCATTAACGATTTTTATACAATCAACAATTTGGTTTTTGTAGGGTGAATCAGCCTTTGCCGGGCGAAAAACACCATCGATAACGGTGTTGTTGGTATTATTGCTGCTTGAAGTTGCAACCGAAAAATTGCTACCAAAACTGCCGGAGTTACTGTCGCCACCCCCACCACCGCAGGCGGTTAGCACAGAAATGATGGCAAGTAATTGACACGTACGAACGAATGGAAATTGCATCCTGTATTCCCTAGGTAATTTGAGTTATTTTCCCTGCCAGCGATTGGCACCGTGCAGAGAATTCTAATAGCGCAGTTTAATATGCACCTTGAAACTATAACAGCCGCAATTAATGAGGGACAAGCGATCCATCTTGTTAGCACAAAAAAAGCCCCGCCATTTTTTTACGGCGAGGCTTTTTAGTCAGATACTAAAATTAATTAACGGCGTTTATATGGCTCGCACCACTGGAATCGCTTTGCAGTTTTGGTTGCCCTGAATAGTGGACATTGGAAGCACCGCTGGCATTGGCTTTCAGGAATTCCGTAACATGCAATTCGATATTGGACGCACCACTAGCGCCCACATCCGCCTGTTCAACCCTCAGCAATTTACCGCGAAAATTACTCGCACCACTGGCGCCAACTTGTAAAAATTTTGTTTGGCTTGTGGATTTGATCTCTGTATTGGCCGCACCTGAAAGTTCAAATTTCACTTTGGCTGCCGTCAGGGATTGTAGATTTGCGTTACTGGCTCCGGTCAGTTCAACAAACAAATCATCCAGCTTGAGAGCCGAGAAATTAACGCCTCCCGCACCACTTACATTGACCGCCATATTTTTACCAGTCCAATTACCAAACGTAGCGTGCGATGCGCCGGATAATCCTAAATAATTGAGTTGCTTAAGCTGCAATATGTAGGTGACCTCATCATTGCGGTAAGAAAACAGATTTAACAAACTAAAGCCTTTTCCTGATGAGTTTTTTACACCCAAGCTAAGTTTATCACCGCTAAGATCGACACTTACACGATCAATGACATCCTGCGCCGCTTCTATTCGTAGGCTCTCTGTATCTCCCTGTGTGATTTGTATATTTCCACCGCCACTGACAACAACTTCGGAGACATTTTTAATGTCGTATGACTTTGCCACCCTTTCCGCCGCGGATGCATTTCCAACAAAAAAAATCGCAGTGGTAAAAAGTAATGCAGATAAACGTGTTAATGCTTTCATAAAATGGCCTTCACAAAGTGTTTAAATTGACAGCTGCTCTTCTTAAGACACAGGTTAAGCGTGTTTGGATTCACCCATTTTTTAAAAAACCCAACCTCAGAAAAAATGCAAATGCAAGACTGGCGGCTCGCGACATTTTAGGGATAATGGCTGCCTTTCAATAATCCCTTCGCAATACGAGTTCGCTTTATGACCAGCCTTTCCATGACAAGCCGCTCCGTGGCCTTACCCAGCATCTTCAAACGCATTGCCGATGAATTAACCGTTCAGGAACAACAGGTTAGCGCAGCAGTCGCGCTGCTGGATGAAGGTGCAACCGTACCTTTTATCTCCCGTTATCGTAAAGAAGTGACTGGCGGCCTGGACGACGGCCAAATGCGTACCCTGGAAGAGCGCCTGCGCTATTTGCGCGAGCTGGAAGAGCGTCGTGCCGCCATCCTGAAATCGATTATCGAGCAGGAAAAACTCACGCCGGAACTGGAACACGAAATTAACCTTGCCGACACCAAAAACCGCCTGGAAGATTTATATCTTCCCTATAAACCCAAGCGCCGCACCAAGGGCCAAATTGCCAAAGAGGCTGGTCTGGAACCTTTGGCTGAAGCGCTGATGGCAGATCCAACATTAAACCCTGAAATCGAAGCCGCCAAATACCTCAACGCTGAACACAAAATCGACGACACCAAAGCCGCACTCGATGGAGCCAAGTACATCCTCATGGAAAAATTCAGCGAAGATGCTGAATTGCTGGGTCGCCTGCGCAATTTCCTGACGCAAGAAGGCACCTTGAGCGCACGCGTAGTGACAGGAAAAGAAACAGATACATCGCAAGAAGTGCAAAAATTCCGCGATTATTTTGAACACGATGAACCGCTTAAATCCGTTCCATCACACCGCGCCCTGGCCATGTTCCGTGGCCGCAACGAAGGTGCATTGACGCTTGCCATTAAAGTTGGCGATGAAACTGTTCGCATCGGCCACCCGTGTGAAACCATGATTGGCGAACACTGGCAAATCCAGGATAAAGGTCGCGCTGCTGATGCATGGTTGGCCGAGGTTGTGCGTTGGACATGGCGAGTAAAATTATTAACGCACCTTGAAACCGATTTATTGAGCGAGTTGCGCGAAAAAGCAGAAGACGGTGCAATCAAAGTTTTTGCATCCAACTTAAAAGATTTATTACTGGCGGCGCCCGCAGGCCAAAAAGCCACTATTGGTTTGGACCCCGGCATGCGCACTGGCGTAAAAGTCGCTGTTGTGGATGCAACCGGAAAAGTGCTTGACCACACTGTGATGTACCCTACTTCGCCGCTCAATAAAATTGCCGAATCTGAAGCGATTCTGGTTCATTTGTGCAAAAAATATAACGTGGGATTGATTGCCATTGGCAACGGTACTGCATCGCGCGAAACTGAAAAATTTGCAAAAGATGTATTAAAAGCCCACAAAGAAATTACCGCGAGCACAGTGATTGTGAGCGAAGCCGGTGCATCGGTTTATTCTGCATCTGAATTTGCGGCGAAAGAATTCCCGGATTTGGATGTGACGATTCGCGGTGCGATTTCTATTGCGCGTCGCTTGCAAGACCCGCTCGCAGAATTGGTAAAAATTGATCCCAAATCTATTGGTGTTGGCCAGTACCAGCACGATGTTTCACAATCGCAATTGGCTCGTTCACTCGATGCCGTGGTAGAGGATTGTGTGAACGCCGTAGGTGTAGAAGTCAACACGGCATCAGCGGCGTTGCTGGCGCGCGTATCCGGTTTAAATACCACACTCGCCAATAATATTGTTGAATTCCGCAATCAAAACGGTGCATTTGCTTCACGCGCGGCATTAAAGAAAGTACCACGCTTTGGTGAAAAAACCTTTGAACAAGCAGCGGGCTTTTTGCGCATTGCAGGCGGTAGCAATCCATTGGATGCATCAGGTGTTCACCCGGAATCTTATTCAGTCGTGGAAAAAATTGCGGAGAAAAATACCCGCGAAATAAAAGGCTTGATTGGCGATTCAAATTTCTTGCGCGGATTAAAAGCAGCCGATTATATCGATGAAAAATTTGGTGTGCCTACCGTTACCGATATCATCAAAGAATTAGATAAACCGGGCCGCGACCCGCGCCCCGAATTTAAAACCGCTACTTTCCAGGATGGCGTTAACGAAATTACCGATTTGGTTCCCGGCATGGTGCTTGAAGGCACAGTGACCAACGTAACCAATTTTGGTGCGTTCGTGGATATAGGTGTACATCAGGATGGCCTGGTACATATCTCTGCCTTATCACACACTTTTATCAAAGATCCACGCGAAGCCGTAAAAGCCGGTGATATTGTGAAAGCAAAAGTGATGGAAGTTGATGTGCCGCGAAAGCGTATCGCATTATCGTTGCGCTTGGATGACACGCCGGGTGAAAAAGTTGAGGGCAAGAGGGGTGGCGAGCGACCACAATCGCAAAACCAGCAACGCCATGCACAGCGAAATAATCCTGCGCCAGCCGCTATGGGCAGCATGGGCGCCTTATTGCAACAGGCGATGAAGAAGAAGTAAGCTTGGGCTGGATTATCTATTCACCACTGAGTAACTAACCATCACCGAGTAATTAACCATTGAGGTGCTTATGAAAAAGGTTTTTGTTGTTGTGATCTCAACCTTGTGTGCATTTGCCTTACAGGCAGAAGCGCGTGAATTGAAAAACATGTCCATTCAAGATGCGCTGGCAACAGATGAAGCAAAACTGAACTTGCCGGATGATATTAAATTTTATTTTGGCGATGCAGCTCCCGCTGGCAGCGTTACTAAAAACATCAGTCAATATACTTTTGACCGTGAAATTAACGCGTCGCTGAAATCGCAAATTGCCGCGTGTAATTCTGCGCTGATTGTCGCGCTGAAAGATTTGCGTGAAGCTGCAAAAAAAGAAGGTGCGACGGCTGTTATTAATATCAAATCAAATGCGAAAGGTAAGGCTGTTTCCAGTAAAGAAATTTATGCATGCGACTCCGGGATTTTAAAATCCGGTGTTTCTATTTCTGGTGATTTGGTTGTTGTTGAATAACCCGATAAACTGAACCCATGAAATCCCGGCAAGCAGCAACACTTGCCGGGATTTTTTTTGCTTCTTTTTTTGCACGCCACACAGAACCATTTCCGCTGTTGCACCGCAAGGAAAAACTTCGCTTTACAAAAATTATCCGCACCCAGGTTATGACTGTTATAGTCTATTCACGGCGCTATTCTCCGTAATAACCAATAACGAGGACTGATTATGTTCAAACAACTTTTTTCCAAGCTGGCATTATTGTCCAGTTTACTTCTGGTAAGCCTTGGCAGTTATGCCGAACAATTTAATGTTTTATTATTTACCATGACACAGGGCTGGCATCACCAATCGCAATTGGAAGGTGTTGCTGCAATGCGCCAAATGGCAGACAAACATTTTTTTAAACTGGATTGGCAAGAAGATCCTTCTGTCTTTACCGATGAAAACCTTAAAAAATTCCAGGCGATTGTGTTTCTTTCTACCACCGGCAATATCCTGAACCCCGAACAAAAAGCGGCGATGGAACGTTTTATTAAAGCGGGCAATGGGTTTGTCGGTATCCACAGCGCATCAGACACAGAATACCAATGGGATTGGTATACAAAATTGGTGGGTCGCAGTTTCCATATACATCCTGCAATCCAGACTGCAGAGCTACAAGTTCTCGATCGCAAATTTCCTGGCCTTGAACGTATGCCTGAACATCTTTTATGGACAGAAGAATGGTATGAATTTGGTCCGGAAAACATTAAGGGGTTGAATTATATTTTAGCGGTCAATGAAAAATCCTATGACCCTGTGACCGATTGGGGAACCAAGAAAGGTTCGGGCATGGGCAAGTTCCATCCCATCGCCTGGTATCACCAATACGATGGTGGTCGCTCTTTTTATACGGCGCTTGGACACACTGCAGCCGATTATTCTGACCCATTATTTTTAGAACACGTTTACGGCGGACTTTATTGGGCTGCGACCGGAAAAGGATTGCAAGTGAAATAACGGCAAAAAAAATCCCCGCAACACCATAAATATTGCGGGGATTTTTAAGAATTAAAAATAAGTCACGATTAAATCAATTTAAATTGTTTTGCCGCCCAAAATGATGCGCCGGAAATGGCGGCAATCGATATTGCCAATCCTATTTTCAATAGGCTCGCCACATCAACCACGAATAATAACGTCCACATTTTTATTACAACTTCCAGCACAGGAAATTGGCTGACAACTAATAAAGTGATAATCAATACAGGGACAAAAATAATCAACCGTTCTTTCCAGACAGGCAATTTTTTTGCGGCTGGTAATTTCGCCATCACTTGTGATGTGAATTCATCATCCATTAAATAGGGCTGGCTTTTCTGTAAGTGTGCACTTAAGAAATTATCGAAGCCATCATCATCGGCTGGCGTATTTTGATGTTGTTTCATCATGCTACCTGACTCCAGGATGCCAAGAGAATTTGCAGTTTTTGCTTGCCGCGTGCGACATGGGTTTTTAAGGTGCCCAGGGGAATGCCCATGATGCTGGCGGCTTCATCGTGCGAAAATCCATCTTCAAAGCATAACCTGATTGCGAGCTGTTGGGCAGCAGAAAGTTGCTGCATTGCCGCTTCAACATCGCGTTTGGCGTCGAATTGTTTAAGCTCGCATAATTCAGATTCTATATCTTCATTATCATCCAGCTCACACCATTGGATTTTTTTTCCGCGCCAGCGATTCGCCGCAATATTAAAAGCAATGCGATACAGCCAGGTTGAAAACTTGGCTTCAGCACGGAACGCGCCCAAGGCGGCATAGGCCTTGATAAAGGTTTCCTGCGCAAGGTCATCCGCCAAATGGGCATCACCATCGCAAAGGCGACGGGCCCAAATGCGCAATTGCGACTGATAGCGCAACACCAGTTGCGAAAACGCATGCTGGTCTTTTTTGGCGACTACCCGCGCAATCAATTCCTGATCGGGAACTGACATGCTGTTTATTCCTGAATCCGTTCAACTTCTGTGGCAGGACGAGAATTCAGGCTCGTACTTGAGCCCGGACTCGATAGTTTCCAGATAACAACCTGCGAGATTCCCAGGCCGATAAAAATAAACCCGAAGGCGCCAATTTTGATACCAAACATAATCGTCAGGAAAATCAGCCAGCCGGTTCCCAACCCGATGTTGCGCACGCCTTTGTGCATATTCACATCATCGCCCTGGTAAACCGTGACCTCACCGCTAACATTGCGCCTCACCACCGCAGCATCTTCGCCCAACAGCAGTTCTACGGGTATATCGCGGCCTGCTGCCAGGAGTTTGTCGATATTCGCATTAATGTTTTGCTGGCGGCGCGCTTTCGCCCGGTAATGCAGGAGCGAAAGGATGATCACCAGGAGCACGGGACCGCCAAATAGTAAAGAAATGCCTACGATTGGAATCATAAGTTCGGGACTCATATTAAAACCGCCAAAATCAGGGCCCGCAGCCTGCGGGAAATTATTACGTAATTCTTCCATCGCCTGATGGATATCCGCTTGTGGGGAATCTATCGCAGGCGCTTCTGGCGGCTCCGGCTCGTCAGGCATTATGGGCGCGACAGCAGGCTGGCCGGTTTGGCTTTGCGATTGCGCGGACGCCTGTGCTGTGCTGCTCGCTACCGCCGAATGTGCCGCCTGCGAGCCTAATGGGACTGGTTTGCCGACCAATTCAGCCGCATGGCCTGGCGTGAGTGCAAAGGGCGTAAGCAGCAAGCCCACGAGCGCGAATTTGCGAAGGGCTTGATGAGCTAACGGGATGATTCTCATAGTGATTACTCGTCAGGTAAAAGTATTTAATTCAAGGTTTTGCAAGCTGCTGCAAGAGTGACTATGGGTATAGACACAGGCCGGAAGATTTTGGATTCACATCCGGTTTATTTTTATTCAGCGTGATATCCATGGGACCTATGCCCTGTTGCTGGATTCTTACGCGTTGGATGAGCGTAAAGCCTTGCCGTCAACGAATAGAGTAGTCAAGACCCGGCACTCTGGGCATACTGATCACCATTACACACCCCATTAGCCATTGCTGTCACCTCCAGGGAACCCTATGACATTTTTGCGCCTGCCGCTTCTCATTGCGTGTTTATCACTACCCACTTTTTTATCGCTACAAACGTTTGCCGCACCCGGTGCATCTACCTCCTCTGCTGCTGCCACCCAGGATCAAACTGAACCCGCCGCCACAGCACCGTCATCCACCGCACAGGAACTCTATGCCTCCGCCCAGAGTGATTTGTTGCAGATTCGCGTGCTGCTCAAAAATGGGCATAGCCAATCAGCGGTGGGCTCAGGTTTTTTAATTGGCACCAGCAACCTGGTTATCACCAATTTCCACGTGGTATCGCAAATAGCCCTTGAGCCTGATACCTATTTAGGCGAATTTAAAGATACCCTGGGAAAAAGCGGTGATATAGAACTGCTCGCTGTTGATGTACAGCATGATCTGGCGGTTGTACGGGTGAATCGCAAAGGTACAGGTTTTTTCAATCTCACCGAAAGGCCTGCCGTGCTTAGCCAGGGTGAACATCTGTATTCCCTGGGCAATCCATTAGACCTGGGATTTTTTATCTCGGAAGGTACTTACAACGGTATCAGCCATCGTGGTTTCAGCGAGCAAATTATGTTTACCGGCCCAGTGAACCCCGGTATGAGTGGCGGCCCCAATGTCACAGCCAATGGTCAGGTTGCCGGTATCAATGTGGCCCATCGTCGCGATGGTGAACTGGTCAGCTTTTTGGTTCCTGCAACTTTTGCACAAAAGCTGGTAGCAAGTATTACCGATAGCAGTAAACCACCGGAAGATTTCAAACCCATCATCGGCGAACAATTACTCGCGCATCAAACCATCATGATGAACACCTTGCTCGCAACGCCTTTGACATCGAAAACCCTGGGACCTTACTCGGTGCCAGTGCGCGAATCTGAACAGGTTCGCTGCTGGGGAAGTTCGGATTCAAAACGCGAAAAGACCTACAAGACAGACCAAATCAATTGCCGCATGGAATCCGCTATTTTTGTATCCAACGATTTACAAACCGGACAGATAGCTATCAACCATAAATTTGTCCAGACCGATCAATTGAATTCGCTGCGCTTTTCCAATTTAACGGGAAAATTATTTAACAATCGCCTTAACAGCAACACCAAAGATGAAGACATCACCACGTCGCACTGCAAAGAAGAATTTATTGCCAATGACAAATTTAATAGCAGGGCAGTCGTGTGCGTTGAAGGCTATAAAAAATTTGCAGGCCTGTATAATTTCACATTATTTACCGCAAGCACTGACGAGCCGCTCATGAGTTTACAAAGCCGCCTGGATATTGATGGTGTGTCGTTTGAAAATGGCCAAAAATTCGTATCGCAATTTTTAGCGGGTTTGGTGAAAAATCCAAACAGCACTAAATCTTTGTCAATGAAAACTAACGCGGCAACATCGGGTGATAATTCAACAGCTACGGCGCTCCCAACAGGTACAGCACTTTCAAACAGCGGCGTATCCAGTAAAAAGGAGGCTAAGTAATCATGAGCCTTTTTTACTTTGTGGAAATCCTCAATCACAGCGGCGATGTACAAGCACGCCACAAATTTTCTGAATTACCTATACGTTTGGGCCGCGGTTACCAGAACGATATTATTTTGGATGATCATCACACTGCCGCTGAGCACGCCATCATCGAACAGGATGAACATGGAAAATTAATCCTGCGCGATCTCGGCAGCCAAAATGGAATTAAAATCAAAGGTAAAAGCCACACGCAGATACAACTTGATGGCGATAAAGTTGTACATCTTGGCCACACCCCCATACGCGTTCGTGACAGCCACTATCAAGTCAACGCAGAAATTATTAGCGACACCATCCACAACCGCTGGCAGGGTTGGCCGCTGCTGGTTTGCTCCGTCCTTATTATTGCTGCGCTGTCGCTATCAGAAACATGGGTAAACGACATCACCGAAAATAAAACAACTGATTACATCATGGGGGTTTTCCCATGGTTATTGTCAGCGGCTGCCTGGGCGGGAATTTGGGCGCTGGCTAACCGCGTGTTTGGCGGTGCAGCCAACTTTAGTCGCCATGCATTTATCCTGAGTTGTGGTTTGCTCATCATGCAACTCATTGAATATATTTATACGATATTGGGCTTTTCCTTTTCATGGGAGGCGCCCATTCTCTATAAAGGCCACTATGCAATTGCGGTGATCACGGCCACTATTTATTATCATTTACGCCTTATTAATCCACGTCGACGCAAACTGCTAAAAATATTATGCATTGGTGCCGCACTAACGGTTTCAGGATTAAAACTTTTGCATAATTACCAAACCACCAATAAATATGCCGATGAGCTTTACATGAACGAAATGCTGCCACCGGCAATGCGTGTGAGCCGTAACCACAGCCTTGCGGAGTTCGATCAATCGATCATGACACTCAAACAAGAAATCGATAGCGAACGCGAAAAAGCCTTAAAAGAAAAAGCGGAAAAGAAATCAGCAACAACCAAATGAACCCAGGTAACGAAAAACTTTTATTAACCATCAGCCGGATACGCGATTTAACACCGCGTATTCGCGCTTATGAGTTACGCGCTATGTCTGGCGATGAATTACCTTTGGTAACTGCCGGTTCACATATCGCCATTCCGGTTTTATTAAATGGCAAAACTGTTTTTCGCAATTATTCAATTTGCAGCAATCCGGGTGAACGCCATTTTTATGAGATTGTTGTTTTACTCGATGAAAAAAGTCACAGTGGCTCAACCTATATTTTTAATTATTATGAAGTGGGAACGACACTGGCGTGCGATTATCCCGACAATAATTTCCATCTTCACGCAGACGCCAGCCCTTCGGTTTTATTTGCCAGTGATATTGGAATTGCGCCCATACGATCAATAGCGCATACATTAGCGTCGCGAGGTCGCCGTTTTGCACTTCACTATGTCGGCAGAAGCAAAACTGATATGGCATTTATCGCGGAGTTGGATCACTCTTTTCCACGAAACGTGTATCTCTATCCTGCCGATGAAGACAAACATCTGGATATTATGAATGCATTGGCAGACGCTCCGGGCAACGCATTATTTTATGCATGTGGCCCACAAAAAATGCTTGAGGATATTGAAACCTCTTCACGTTTGCTCGGCATCCACAAAGACAGGTTGCAACTTGAATCTTTCGAAGACAATTCTGCCAGCAATAGGCCATTGGTTTTAGAGCTGGCTTACTCCAACAAATTAATTCATGTGAATCCCGACCAACCACTGTTGAATGCCGTGCGCGATGCGGGTGTGGAGGTCAACTTTGATTGCTGCGTTGGCGATTGTGGAAGTTGTGCGGTGAAAATCCTGACTGGCGAAGCTGATCATCGCGATCATGTGTTGAGTGACGCGCAAAAAGCCGAAGGATTTATCTGTTTATGCGTATCGCGCGCCAAAGGTGATAAATTAGTTCTCGCGCTTTAAGACATCGGTCTCATAACGCCAAAGAAACATTGAATGCACCTGCCGCTTCAGGTAGAGTCGTCGAGCTGAAATTTGTCCCACCCAAAAGGCTGTTACAGCCAGATCGCCAGAGAATGTTCACCATGAAAAAACTCAATGTACTCTTTGCCGCCCTTATCAGTTTAAGCCTGGCATTTTCAACCTCAGCATTTGCTGATAACACCCAGAAAAAAGTACACAAAAAGAAACACCAAACTACGCAACATGTTGCTAAACAAGACGCTAAAAAAAATACCACTAAAAAAAGCACCGCTAAAAGCACTGCAAAAAATAAATCGCACGCATCACAACAAGCAACCAACAAACATCACAACAAGAAAAAATCAAATAAAAGCAAAAACACCCATGCGGCGTGATAATTAAATATATCGATCACCATTGCAATCCTGAAGGCGTTGAAAAAATATTTTCAACGCTTTTTTATTTTTGGTCACACGGTTATTTTTGCCTGGGCTAGTGCGGGTAAAATCCAGCCTGGAATTTTCTTCCGGTCACGGTAAAGCGACTATCTTATTACCGCCAGCATAACTTGCTAAATGCGCCTCATTCCTTATATTCTCGCGTCACGGCGATTGTGATTGGCAATCGTTTCTTGCCGACTAAAACTCATATAAAGGATGCAACTATGGACTCGCTTCTTTCATTTTTATCCAACCCTACCTTCTGGATTGCTGCAGTTTTATTATTTACCTTGAAAAAGGGCGTTCACTTTGTGCCGCAAAACCGCGGTTATGTGATTTATCGCATGGGAAAATATACTAGGACATTAACTTCAGGCCTGAACTGGATTATTCCTTTTTTTGATTCCATCGCTGCGGATCGCAATTTGAAAGAGCAAACACTCGTGGTGCCGCACCAGTCTGCGATTACCAAAGACAACGTCGCCCTCATGATTGACGGTGTGCTCTTTATTAAAGTGATTGATGCTGCCGCGGCGACCAATAACATCACCGATTACAAACTCGCCACTACACAATTGGCGATGACGTCCATGCGTAACGCAATCGGCACCATGGAGCTTGATGAATGTTTCCAAAACCGCGCGGCAATCAATGCTGAAATCCAGAAAGCCATGCTGGAAGCTACACAACCCTGGGGCATTATTGTGTTGCGCTTTGAATTGCTGGAAATCACTATTCCGGCATCCATTAAAGAGGATATGGAAAGACAAATGTCGGCTGAGCGCCAAAAGCGTTCTGCCATTTTGACCGCTGAAGGTGAAAAAGCGGCGGCTATCGCTAAAGCGGAAGGCCATAAAGCTGCGATTGTTTTGGAGGCCGAAGCGGCGCGTGAGCAACAAGTGCTTGCCGCACAAGCCAGCAAGGAATCACAAACATTGGAGGCCGAAGGTAAAGCTGCTGCCATCACTTTAGTTGCCGCTGCTGAAGCGGGCGCGCTAAGAACAGTCGGCGAAGCGGCTGCAACACCTGAAGGCAAAATTGCCGTGAATTTTAATCTGGCGCAAGGGGCTATTGACGCCCACAAAGCTATCGCCAAAGAAAGTACTGTGGTATTAACTGAAGGAAAAACAGGCGATAACGTTGCCAATACCGTCGCACAAGCTATTGCCGTTTCTTCCACTGTTAACCATCGTTAATCAGGAGTTATGCCGTGATTAATTATTTTTCGCAGCATCAGGATTATTTTTTTTACGTGCTGGCAGGCATTTGCCTGATAGTGGAGCTGACATTCCTTGGCATCAGCGGCCCTTTGCTATTCGTGGCATTGGGCAGCTTGCTGACGGGATTATTTGTTTCACTCGGGTTGATCCATGAATTCAGTATTGCCGTTGTATTGCTTGCCGGTTTATCCGTATCAAGCACCGCCCTGCTGTGGGAGCCACTCAAGAAAATGCAAAACAGGGAAGTCGGCCCGGAAACCAGTAGCGATATGGTAGGAAAAATATTGCTCGTGACGAATCGTATAACCCAAACCGATGGTCGGGTAAGTTATTCGGGTGTGGATTGGCTGGCGCGTTTGGATGACTCCAGTATCGAACCTATAGAGACAGAAAGCCGCGTTGAAGTCACCAGCGTAGATGGAACTATCCTGATGGTAAAACTCATTCAACCAAGCGCCGGGGTGCAGCTATAAGCTGCAGCTCGTTTCACTTTACGCCCATTTTCCATTCATTCACTTCCCATTCATTCACTTCCCATTCATTCACTTCACACTCATTTTCGCCGCTCACTTTTTGGTTTGGGATTTTTTCTTCTTCCAACACCAAAAGGCATAACTCGCGATCAATGCACCCAACACAGCCTGGGCGATATTGAACCAATGTTGCTGGGTTTTTGTTAAACCGTCTACCCAATGCGTGTAGACATACATAACCCAGGGCACTGCGTAAGCAGTAGCGATAGTCAGCAAAATAGCGATGACAACGGCGATGATTCTAACTTTTACTATAGGACTCATTTTACGATCACATCCAATACAGGGATCGGCAGCTTAGTAGGTACCTATCGTTTAGGCAATGCAGTCTAACTGGATTGTGCATTTATGATGTCATTAGCGCTCATAAAAAAGGGAGTTACTTAGGTAACTCCCTTTTTTATGAGCGAACAGAGTCTGCCCGTGAGAAATATTAAATCGAATTGATAAACTTCACTAAAGCATCCTTGTCGCTGGCAGAAAGTTTTTCGTAAGCTTGTTCTGCCTTCAAACCTTCACCACCGTGCCAACGAATGGCTTCATCAATAGTACGCGCACGGCCATCATGGAGATAATTCGCATTTGGCGTACAGACCTTATGGCCATCCACCCCATAGGGTAAGCCATCCGTATTATCCGGGCCGGTAACCCCACCAGTCACACAAGGTGATAAGCCAATACTCCACAAAGGTGCAGTGCGCCATTCAGAACCGCTCGCTTGCCCTTCTGCCAAATTATCCGCAAGGCCGGCACCCATATCATGCAGCAGCAAATCGGTATAAGGATGAATCGTTTGGCTGCGCAATTCAGCCAAAGGCGCATAACTTGATGTTGTGAAAGTGGGCGTATGACAAGCAGCACAACCTGTTGCAGTAAATACATTTTTACCCTGGATAACAGCGGCATCGGCATAATCGCGTTGCGAACGTACACCTAACAGGGAAATGTATTTCACCAGATTAGTTAAATGCGTATCGCTCAATTCTGATCCTGCAGTATTACCGCAATTGCTTTGCGCAGAACCGCAATCAGGTTTAGGCAGCACACTGGTCATCACCCCCATATCCGTATTTAGCGCGGCTGCAACTTGATGGCGAACACTGGTAGTCGCAGCTTTGTAGCCAAAACGGCCAAGGCGAACTTGCCCGGTAACCGGGTCGGTAATTTTTTGCGCTTTGCCAGAAATACCATCGCCATTTGCATCGTTTTCATCCGCAAGCGCGAGGATTGCGGATTCTGGAATCGCTTCCAACAAGCCCATACCCACAAGTTGCGGCGCTATACGTGCCGAGAATTGTGCGGGAGCACCGCGCTCAAATTGGAAATTAGGTTTACGCAAACCGTTCACTTCAGAGAAGGAAGATATAGATACAGTTCCCTCACCAGAAGCCACACCATTTACGTTATTGGGCTGCAACACACGGCCAATAGAGGGCGATGGATTACCCGCGCTATCGCCAACTTTAAAGACCCACTTTGTAAGCGATTCACCGATCGCCGCGACAGGCGCTCGGCCATTACGGTTATGGCATTGCACGCAGGATGAGTTCACGTAGTTAGGGCCAGCTTTGCCTATCATTTCATCGAAAATACCGTTTTCATCCGACTCGTCATGTTTGCCGTTGGTAAATTCGGTATGCGCAAGGCGACGTCCCAACATAAAGGGCTGGCCATTGTCGTAGCCCGTGCCGTAAGCCATCTGCATGAAATGATCGGCAGGTTCCGCCGAGGTTTGGCGATTGAGGCTATGAATGCCTCCCGTCAAAGCCGCCGTTGGCATTTCGATGGAATCGCGCTGATAGGTTTTGCCGCCCACGAATGGATTCATATCAGTCACATCCCAGGGAACGAGTCCCTTGCCAACGATATAAAGGAATGTGCTGCCGTAATAATGGTTGCGACCGCGTAACAGCGTAGAGCCATCAAGGAACAAACTGACTTCAAACTCAAGCTTATCGCCAATCTTGATGGGATTAGTGCCGCCACGGCAGTTAGTCGTAGATTCTTTCCAGTAATGGGTTTGGTCGATCACGTTCATCACACCATTACCGCAAAACTCAGCCAAAGTGTTGTTGCCGATATACCACCAACGGTTTTCAGCCTGCAGGTCATCCAGCTTACCCAACGTCGTAACGTTCATTCTTACCCTTGTGCCGCCCTTGGCAACGTAATCGACAATCTCAATAGAAGCCGTACGGGTTTCCCAATAAAACGGCAGGTAATGATCGTGCAATTGGAAATGGTTTTCTTTGGCGTGGCGATCACGCGCACGATCAGAAAAACGAGTAACTAGCGCATCGCCACGATCATACTGAATCACCTGTTCCAGGGCTGTCGTAGTGTTAAAGAGCGGCACAATAGTACCAAGCGCTACGGATGAACTACTGGAACTTACAGAACTTGCGACACTCGCTTTAGAAGATGAAGCGCTGGATTTAGACGATGAAACTGCAGAGCTTGCAACTGAAGACTTCGAGCTCGCTACGCTTGATTTGGACGTCGATGCCGTTGAACTGGCCGGCCTGGAACTTGAGCTGGAAGTCGCCGCTGATGACGCCACTGAACAGCAAGTAAATTGAATCCAGGCCGTATCAGTCTGCCCGCCTGCTGCAACACCAATACTCATAAAATATTTAACCGTGGCGCCAGCGGGAATCGCGCTCAAGGTATAGGTATTTGAGTTATCCGCGTTGTGAGTCATGCGGATATTTTGTTGTCCACCGCCATTCACAATGTAGTGGATATCTGCCCAAGGAGCATTGTTTGCGTAAAAACGTACGCTTGATGTGGTGAGAATCGTGTAGCCATTGGTTTGCGCAAGTGCTGTCACGCTCGCCAATAACAGCAAAAATCCAAAAAGATAACGGAAAGATCGTGTAAATATGCCCAGCATAGTTATGCCTCCTTTTCCCGATTACAGAATCTACAAAGCTGCTTTTTTAATGGTTAAACAGTAGCCAAGCCACGCCCATCAATGATGGGAAAAAGCGAAAGAAAAACTGTAGAAGAACGCTGTATTTGGGAAATCTGTTAAAGGGTGATTGATGATTTAACGCCACAGACCAGAGCAATTGATCGCGGCAATTTATCGTTATTATTGGTTAAAACATTTTTTACTTTCGGTGATTACAGCCTCACCGAAAATCATCTTTGCACACCCATTCGAAAAATAGCGTCCCACTTCGACGGCATTTTGAACATGGGATAAGGTCACTTAAAACTGGAACACTGGGACAAAACACCAAATGCGAAGCCGTTCGCCTTTTAAAAATTTTGTTTTTGCACCAATTTAAAACATACATATCGCTTGTCGCTTCATACTCAATTCAACTTCAGATGATTGTCCGCCCCGCAAACTTTCTTTTTGGTGCCCGCCACTCTATTTTTTGCACCTCATTTGCGCATAAATTTTATAAAAACCTTCTCGAATTATTGATTCGCCAGGCATTGAATAATTTATTGAGCGGAGTTAGCCAACTTTACCGGCCATTTATCGGCAAACTTTGATTTTTTTCCTGGTTTTTAACGGCAATCTAATTAAACCCGGGCTCGTGGCATACCGCTTGCAAAACTCCCGTTACCTGGAGTTTTGCATTTATGTCTTCCATCCCTACCAAAACCGTTGCATCTGTCTGCCCCTATTGCGGAGTGGGCTGCGGCATGCTGTTAGAAACCGATGGCAAAAAGGTCATCAAGGTGAGCGGAAATAAAAACCATCCCACCAACTTTGGTCGCCTCTGCACCAAAGGTTCGTCGAGCGCCTTGGCCCTGACCAATTCGGGCCGCATGGAATCGGCATTTGTGCGCAATGACCGCAGCCATGAGCCGGTAAAAACGGCGATGTATGAAGCCATCACCACTACCGCAAAACGCCTGCGCGAAATCCTGGATAAACACGGGCCAGACGCGCTGTCGTTTTATGTGTCCGGCCAGATGTCCATCGAATCCCAATACCTCGTCAACAAGCTCGCCAAAGGTTACGTGCGCACCAACAATATTGAATCCAACTCGCGTTTGTGCATGGCGAGTGCGGGTGCGGGCTACAAACTGTCGTTGGGATCAGATGCACCACCCGGTTCCTATCAGGATTTCGATCACGCCGATTTATTTTTTGTGATTGGCGCCAACATGGCTGACTGCCACCCGATTTTATTTTTGCGGATGATGGATCGCGTAAAAGCCGGAGCGAAACTGATTGTGGTTGACCCGCGCCGTACACTCACTGCGGAGAAAGCGGATTTGTTTATGCAGATCAAATCCGGCACCGATTTATCGCTGCTCAATGGCTTGCTGAATCTACTCGTTAAAAACGGCGAAACCGATTCGGCGTTTATCGAAAAATACACCCAGGGCTGGGAGACAATGCCGGAATTCCTGGCGGATTACACACCGGAAAAAGTCAGCGAAACCACCGGCATTCCCATCGAATCCATCCTGAAAGCCGCTAACATGATCGGCAATGCCCCCGAATTTATGACCTGCTGGACCATGGGTTTGAACCAGTCCACACACGGCACCTGGAGTACCAACGCCATCTGCAATTTGCATTTGGCCACCGGCAAGATTTGCTCAAAAGGCAGCGGTCCTTTCTCGCTCACTGGCCAACCCAATGCCATGGGCGGACGCGAAATGGGCTATATGGGGCCTGGCCTACCCGGCCAGCGCAGCCTCCTGGTCGACAAAGACCGCGCTTTTATTGAAGATATGTGGGGAATCGAGCCCGGCGCCATCAGCACTAAAGTCGGCAAAGGTACTGTCGATATGTTTGAGCGCATGGCGGCGGGCGAAATCAAAGCCTGCTGGATTATTTGCACCAATCCCGTTGCGACTGTGCCCAATCGTAAAATCGTGATTGAAGGCCTGCAAAAAGCGGAAGTCGTTATCGCGCAAGATGCCTTTCTGGACACCGAAACCAATCGTTACGCTGACATTCTTTTACCCGGCGCACTCTGGGCAGAAGCCGAAGGCATTATGATCAATTCCGAGCGCAATATCACGCTCATGCAAGAAGCCGTAAGTCCACCGGGCGATGCACTACCCGATTGGCAAATCGTCGCGCGCGTCGCCTGCGAGATGGGTTTTGAGCAAGGCTTTAGTTTTAATTCTGCCTCCGAAGTCTTCGAGGAAATCAAACGCAGCTACAACCCCAAAACCGGCTACGATTTGCGCGGTGTAAGCTATGAACGCTTGCGTGAGACTCCACTGCAATGGCCTTGCGCAAGCAGCGATGGCGATGATCGCAATCCAATTCGCTATTTAAATACCGGTATCAACCAACCTTTAAAAATTTACGAAGACGGCAGCAAACCAAATTTGGTTTTTGCGACCGATTCCGGCAAAGCTATTTTTTTCGCGCGCCCGCACGTTGAACCCGAGGAAATGCCTGATAAAGAATTTCCCTTTATCCTCAACACCGGTCGCCTGCAACATCAATGGCACACGCTGACCAAGACCGGAAAAATCGCGACGCTCAATAAATTAAACCCAGGGCCTTTTATCGAAATCCATCCAGAAGATGCCGCCGAATTAGGCATTAAAGATAAAGACAAAGTAGAAATCCGCTCGCGGCGCGGCTACGCCATTTTGCCTGCTGTGGTGACAGATCGCGTATTGCCCGGCGGCTGTTTTGCCCCTTTCCATTGGAACGATGTTTACGGCGAGCACCTCACGATTAACGCCGTTACCAGCGATAAAGTTGATGCAATTTCACAACAACCCGAACTCAAAGTCTGCGCGGTAATGCTCACGCGTGTTGACGTCATTGCCGAAGAAACGCCTCACCATTTCGAAAGCGCACGCGCCGCCAAACGCCCCGCGCTCAGCGCCCTTAGCCAGGAAACCAGCATGCCGCTTATCACCGCATTTGCCGAAACCATTGGCGTCACCCAATCCGTTGCACCGGAATTGGCGAGTGAAGAAAAACGCTATCTCGATGGTTACATTGCCGGATTAAAAGCCAGCGCCAATCACATCAATACAGTGCCGAGCATTCCTGCGGATGCGCCGATTTACCCGCATAATCGCGTGTGGATTAATGGTTTACTCGCGGGCATGTTCAGCAGCGTTTTGCCATTTCATTTGGTTTCCGCACGCAGCCTTGAAGCGCCACAAAACGAACAGGCAAAACCGAAAATCAGTTTGTTGTGGGCATCGCAAACCGGCAACGCCGAAACGCTCGCCGAAAAATTCAGCCTGGAATTAAAAAATAACGGCTGGGATGTAAAACTCAGTGCGATGGACGATTACACGACGGCAAATCTCGCCAGAGAAAATCACGTGCTTTTTATCACCAGCACCTTTGGCGATGGTGATTCGCCGGACAATGGCCAAAATTTCTGGACTCAATTACAAGCGGAAAATGCGCCCGTATTAAATCATTTGCAATTCGCCGTGCTCGCCATTGGCGATTCCAATTACGATCAATTTTGCGGTCACGGAAAAAATTTATTTGCGCGCATGCAAGCACTCGGCGCACAACCCTTAATTGACCGCCTTGATTGCGATACTGATTTTGAAGAACCGTCCACACAATGGTTCAGCAAATTGCGCGAGCAATTGCAGGTTGTTTCCAGCGTAGAAAAATCCACCAGTGTTGCGATACAAAGCAAGCCAACACTCAATTTATTATGGGCATCGCAAACGGGCAACGCGGAAGAACTCGCGCAAAAATTTGCCGCGCAACTAAAAGCCGCAGGTTGGGATGTTCATCCGCAATCCATGAATGATTATTCGGTAGCAAAGCTCGCGCAAGACAAACACATAGTATTCGTCACCAGCACCTTTGGTGATGGCGATGCACCCGATAACGGCGGCGATTTCTGGAGCCAGCTCAACAGCGACAATGCACCGCGACTTGATCAACTGGAATTCGCCTTATTGGCACTTGGCGATTCAAGTTACGACCAATTCTGCGGTCACGGAAAAAAATTATTTGCACGCCTTGAAACGCTGGGCGCCAAAGCCTTAATTGAACGTGTGGATTGCGACACAGATTTTGAAACACCGGCGGCGGAATGGTTAGCTAAACTCAATAAAGTATTGGGTAATAAAACCGCCGCACAGGGTTCAACGCCTATGTCATCCCCCGCCGGAGATCTTGTCAACGCCACCCTTGGCGCTTACAGCAAAACCAATCCTTATGGATCGCGTTTGGTGATCAACAAAAAATTGAGCGCCGAAGGTTCGAGCAAAGACGTTCGCCAATTCGGTTTCGATTTGGGCGATTCCGGCATCACTTATGAAGCGGGCGATGCGCTGGGTGTATGGCCAAAGAACGATCCTGAACTGGTATTTGAATTAGCGCAAACATTACACTTTAATGGCGACTCATCGGTACATGTAGACACGCAAGAAAAATCCTTGCGCATGGCTCTGCTGGAAAATTACGAAATCTGTCGCCCCAGTAATGAAATGCTGAATTTTATTGCCGAGAAAACCGAGAGCAAAGATTTCAAAAAATTACTCGCAGGCGATAAAAAAGAATTGCAGGATTGGTTGTGGGGACGCCAACTTGTGGATGTGCTGCAAGAATATCCCGTACGTTGCTCGCCTGAAGAATTCTTACAAAACCTGAAACGTATCCAACCGCGTTTGTATTCCATTTCTTCAAGCCCGAAAGCGCAGATCAATCAAATCCATCTCACCGTTTCTGCGGTGCGTTACAACCGCTATGGAAAAAATATCCGCAAAGGCGTCAGCTCAACCTTTTTGGCTGATCGCGCTGAAGGCATAAAGGTTCCCATTTTTGTGCAAGCCAGCAAACATTTCCATGTCCCGAACAACGGCGATGCACCAATGATCATGGTTGGCCCAGGCACTGGCGTAGCACCCTTTCGCGGGTTTTTATACGAGCGCCAGGCACGGGGTGATAAAGGTAAAAACTGGTTATTCTTCGGTGAACAACACGCAGCAACCGATTTTTATTACCAGGATGAATTACAACAATTCCAAAAAGATGGTTTGCTTACCGAATTAAGCCTCGCGTTCTCGCGCGACCAAAAACAAAAAATTTACGTGCAAGATCGTATGCGCGAACACGGCCAACAAGTGTGGGAATGGTTGGAAGATGGTGCGTACTTTTGCGTCTGCGGTGATGCCAGCAAAATGGCAAAAGATGTTGATAGCGCGTTGCGCGATATTATCCAGCAATACGGAAAATTCGATGATGCCGAAACCGCAAACTACATGCGTAAATTAAATATGGATAAACGTTATGTGCGGGATGTTTATTAAAAGCCCCTCACCCCAGCCCTCTGGCTGCGCGCCCCGCCCGAAGGGAGAGGGGGTAAAAGCTGGGCTAAAGAAATACATTTTACAAAGGGCACTTACCAATGCTCCCTCTCCCTCTGGGAGAGGGCTGGGGTGAGGGGTGGCGATGAGAGGAATACACCAATTAACTGCTACTTAATGGAGAAACCTCTTCCGGCTTTTTCTCTACATCCAACTTAAGAATACGCTCAAGGAATTTCGCCAAAGCGCTCGGCTCTTCATTTTTACTGTCGGTGGATTCAGCCATTTTTTGGGTCAGATCCAATAACAGTTTATGTGGATCAACAAATTGATCGGCTATTTTTAACGTTCCCAGAACATCACTAATAAAATTGCCCACTGGCGCTAATTGATTTGCCAGACTGGTGGATTGCGAATCATCGCCCTGGGCAAATGCGCCATAGGTTTCTGCTACCTGCTGAATTTGTACTTGCGATAAATTGAGGGCATAACTCGCGATTTGCTGATCGTCATAACCCAGGCTCACCGCTTTATTAAATACATCATCCAAATTGCCAGCATAAAATTGGCCAGCAAGTTTATCCACACGACCCAGCAATTCATTAATTGCTTTTAATTCATCGTCATTTAAATTGCCTTCCACAGACAACTCGAAATTACTGGACGAACTTTTACTGCCATTGATCGAAATTCCATTTTTATCTTGCGATGCGGAGACACTCATACCAAGGCTTGAGGATGCATGGATACTGACTTTATCGCCCTCTTTGGTCACCAGCTCGAATTTAAAATCGCGCGCTTCTGCGTATTCGTATAACCCTTTTTGGATAGCGATGTTATTAACGGCTGATGGCGCTGCAATAGCGGGCGTAGTGGTTGGGCTGGTGGTTGAGCTGGTTGTTGGTGTCGTTGTACCGCTGATGAATTTTGCCCGCAAGGCATCGATACCGCTTAATACTTGTTTGTAGGTATCCGCCACATCGGCTTCAACTTCCGGTGAAAATTGGCTTAAGGCTTTCAATTGGTCTGCTGCCTGGGCAAAACCTTTTTTAAAACCTTCGAGGCCGGCATCCAGGCGCGATTGCAATTGTTCCTGGGTTGCGCCCTCAGAGATATCCATCCTCAAACGGCGCTCGATAAATCCCAAAATCGTATTGGCGGCCTTGGTTGCGGTCATTGGCCCCTGATCATTCGTTGTAGACGCAACCGCATCTTTACCGGCAATTTTTGCGTAGGCTTGGGCTAGGGTGTTGGTCACCAACTGCAATGCAGATTGGCGCTTGTCGCTCGTTGAGGGCACAGCATCAGTGGGCGCTGCAGAGGATTTTAATTGCGAACGCGCCTGGTCTTGTTTAGCGGCCACGTTAGCGGGTTGCAGCGCGCCTGAGTTTATTGATGATAGGGTCATAATGCACCTGACAGGTTAGAAGTCACGTAAATAGGGTTTCTATGTTCGCCATCGGCTGAAAACCTTAAAACTAAAAGACTTTTTTGCACCACTAAACGGCCTGCTTATAACCAACATCCAGGCACCAAATGTGAAAATCAGGCCTGTCCTTTCTTTTGTATCCCAAAAAAGATAGGCAACAATGGCAGCCGCCTGATAATTTCATACAAAGCCAGGCAACCTATAGCAACTGAAACAATAATAAGCGCAGGCTCGGTAAATCCACCCAACTTTTTGGGCACCAGAAAATAAGCAATCACAATAATTAATGTTTGGTGCAAAATATAAAAACAATAAACACCACGATTTAAATAGCGCAAGATCGCATTACTCGACTTAAACCAATGCTGTGCCCATGCGATAAGCGTTAGCATCCAAAACCAGCCATTTGCCGTCCAGAATAATCGATTGATAGTTTTTGCAATGGCACCATCCCCTAAAGATCCACCATTAAATGAACATAAAATATAGCCATAGGTAAATATAGCGATTGGCAAAAAATACCAGCGCAGAGAAGCAAACCGAAACCAGATTTGCGGCATCCTCACCAACACAAAACCCATTAAAAAAACCAGCAACGAGCGCGCATGGTTAAACCAATCATGCACAAAGTCATGGGTGACGGGATATTTATCATCCAACCATTTACCCAAAAAATATGAAATGACGATGGGAAGAATAACAACAAGCAAGATCGATGTTTTATTGGCAAGCCATGACCACACTGGTAGAAGCCGAGCTGCTGTGATTAATGGATAGATCATCCAGACAATCAAACTGTAAGCCAACACATAAGGCAAGAACCATAGGTGATTCCACGTGAGCTGCATGGCACCTATGGTTTTATGGGTGGCGAATTCGGGGCTTGTTTGATCGAGATAGGCGTACCAGAAGTGCCAGAAATTCGGGCAATCAATGATTCCTTTACTATTCGCTTCTACATACACTTGCGGCACCACAACAACCAACATGCCAAACACCAGCGGCAGCAACAAGATGGGCACACGCCTGCACACAAATAACCACCAGGATTGGGTCGCGAGTAAAAAAGATACTGCCGCGCCACTAATCAAAAACAACAGTGACATACGCCATTGATTTGACCACAACATAATATTGGTGAGGAATTTACTGCTGTAGGTGCTTTTGTAGTGGTAACCCCAGCCTTCCGCATAGAGCATACCTACGTGATAAAAAATCAACAAACCAAATACCAGAACCCGGAGCCAATCCAATTCCACCAAACGTTTGGCGGTAATATGTTGTTGCAAAGCATTTTGTGATAAATGATTAAGGATCGCCTGCGTCATATTTATAATTCCTGTTTGCACGTTATATCGTTGTGAATAAAACGCTATGCTAGGAAAAACAGGCCGCGCAGTGTGTGGCTAAGTGATTGTTCTACATCACTATGTGACAAACGGAAGCCCGGTGTGACCGAATAACTTTTATTTAACGCGCAGTAACTTCATCCTGGAAGATAATGAACATCAATTCTCAAACACAGCATTTTTTAAAACACCGGCACTTTTGGGCAATAAGTTTATTGTTAGGTTGGTTTGCGCTGAATGTTGTTGTACTTGCAACAACCAGCCTGATGGAATTTTCACGGGCAGGCAAAAGTATTCCCGCATGGGAACCTTTTTGTTGGGAAATATCCAGCCAATTAATACTCTTGTTGTTAATCCCGGCGGGGATTTTTATTAATGATCGCTGGCTTGATAAATGCGCATATAAAACTCGGCTGATTACACATGCGGCACTGACCATTCCTTTCTCGGCAATACATATCGCGGGCATGGTTGGCATTCGCAAACTTTGGTACAGTGCTATGGATAGCCAATATATATTTGGCAATCTTCCCCTCGAACTTTTATACGAATATCGCAAAGACGCACAAAGTTATCTCACGCTTGCACTTATTATTTTCGGTTATCGTTTGATCGTTCGTCGCTTGCAAGGTGAAGCAAGTTATCTGGCAAAGGATGATGAAAGTAACGATATCGAACCGGAATCACCACCGGAACGTTTGCTCATCAAAAAATTAGGGCGGGAATTTTTAATACAAACCAGTGACATTGAATGGATCGAAGCTTCTGGTAATTACGCCAACCTCCATATCAAAGACAGCGTTTACCCAATGCGTATCACCATGGACAAATTGGAGAAACTATTGCCAGCACATTTTATGCGAATACATCGTTCCACTATTGTAAATCTCAAGCATATCCATGAAGTACAAGCGCTCGACACTGGCGATTACCAGGTCACTTTGCATTGCAAAAAGATGCTGACTTTATCGCGTAGATACCGGGAAGGATTTAAATCGCAATTGAGCCTTGGTGTTTAAGATATTTTTCGTTTGCACAAAATAATGACACCAAGCGGGTGAACAATTTCATCAATGTTGAATTCATTTATCGCATTACGCGACCTTAAAAGTTGATCAACTCTCATTCAAAAAAAATTAACACTACGAAACAGTTGCCGTTAAAAAAATTTTGTTTATTCCGCAGAAGACCAAACTAACTAGCGCTTAATTTTGCAGCCTGTCACCACATCCCATCTGCTTTTTCAGCGGTGCTCCTGGAGCTTTTTTTCGCAAACCAACTGTTAACGATAACAGTTTATCTGATAAATATTTTAACCAAATTATTTACCCTTTCAATTATGAAAAACGTGAAAATGTTCTTATAGTCATGTTGACAATAAAAAATATCGGCGATAGCATACAAGTGCATCAGCTGTTTTGATAACCAAATTTGTTAATTTGTATTCAGGCAACTGTTATGTAATGGAGAGCCACTCGGCATTTGGAGCACCCTTTTTGGGGTGCTCTTTTTTCTGTTAGTTGGCGCATAAATTTAAACATGGATATTTTCAATATCTATCAATAAAGGTTTTTCTTAAAACCCTTTTTATTTGCACGAAGTAGCGGTCGCAACCCCCAAAATTTTTGCAAACAAAAAACAAATCATATTTGAAAAATATTTACTTTTTTTAGTCGTACTTTTCATGAATTTTTGAAAAGTCATACGAATTAAAGAGTTTGATTGTTGACACCTTTTAGCCGTTATAGTATCTATGACCATATCAAAGGGATACTAGAACACTAGATAACAAAAATATAAAAAGCAGCGCCTTCACGGTGTTGTTTGAGAGAGCTGGCAAGAGTTTTATTAGATACAACGAGAAGAGAGATGAGCGGCGGTTCAATTATTAAAAAAAAGCTCATAAAGAACTTTGGGAACCAACTCGCAGAAGGAGGTAACCAGGTAACAAAAGTCCGGTTATTCGTATAACTCAATTGGATTTTTGTTTCTTGTACGGTCGTCAACAAGGCCAACAAGAGGAGTAAGGCCACGAGATTCAGGGGCTTTTAATCTAATAACAATCACTGGAGGCATAGTCTTATGCTCAACATTTTACAAAAAACATACAAGGTAAAACCGCTCGCTGTAGCAATCGCTTCTGTTATGTCCCTAACAGCAGGTTCAATGGCTTATGCGCAAGACGATACCCAAGAAATTGTAGTAACAGGTATCAAGGCAAGCTTGAAACAAGCAATGGACATCAAGCGTGATTCAGCGGGTGTTGTTGACGCGATTAACGCTGAAGACATGGGTAAATTCCCTGACACTAACCTTGCAGAATCTTTGCAACGTATTACCGGTGTTTCTATCGATCGTACCAACGGTGAAGGTTCAAAAATTACCGTCCGTGGCTTCGGTCCTGATTACAACATGGTGACTTTGAACGGAAGAACCATGCCAAGCGGTAGCGCCTACGGTGGTAGCTCAGGCGCTGACGCATCAACAAGCGGTGGCAACTCCCGTGCATTTGATTTCGCCAACCTGGCCTCTGAATCAATAGCAGGCGTAGAAGTTTACAAAACAGGTAAGGCTAATATCGCCGCAGGTGGTATTGGTGCAACGGTAAACATCAAAACTGCTCGCCCATTAGATACATCAGGTTTTAAAGCATCTATTGGTGGTAAAGCGGTATCAGACACCACCAATCGTACTGGCAATGATGTAACTCCAGAAGTTTCTGGCTTGGTAAGCTGGTCTGATGACGATTCCAAATTTGGTGTGTCTTTGACTGCCAGCTATGCAGAGCGTGACTCAGGCTACACCGGTGCGACCGTTAACGACTGGTCAGTGGGAACATGGGGCGGTGGCAGCACCGATACTCTGTGGTCTATCCCTGCTGATAGCGCCGCTTTCAAAAACGCGCCAGCAGTTGGCCAACTCTACTCTCGTCCTAATGACGTTCGTTACACTTTCGCTGATCAACAACGTGAACGTACTAACGCACAATTGACATTGCAATACCGTCCTATTGAAAACCTGACGGCCACCGTGGATTACACTTACGCTCAAAAAGACCAGTCTGAGCATCGCGGTGAAGTTACTACCTGGTTACAAAAAGGTGCGTACACCACGCTGGTTGAATTTGATAATTCTACTATCAAGACTCCAAAATTCGTTAGTGAAGATTATGCCGCCAAAAACGCTACACTGGACACCGGCTTCTCTCAACAATATCGCGAACAGCAAGATACCCTTGAGTCAACTGGTTTAAATCTTGACTGGGCTGTTAATGATCAATTAACAGTAACGCTCGATGCGCACCACTCAACCATGGAGAGCTTGCCCACAGGTCCAGGCCACTCAGGTGAGCTGGACGTAGGTATTGGCTCCGTTGTTAAAACCAGCGCAAACTGGCAATTTAGCGGTGCCGAAATCCCAACCTGGACTCAAACCAATTCAGGCGACCTGGGTGAACACTTGAGTTCATCTGTTATGCGTGTTTGGTCAGTTGAGCAGTTATCCAAAGTAGACGAAGGTAAAGTTAACGCCAAATGGAAGTTCGATGATGGCGGCAGCTTTGATTTCGGTCTTGAGCGTCGCGAAATGAGCTCAAACACCATTAACTACAATGGTAACAACCCACAAATCCTGGGTGGCTGGGGTGCTGCGGCTCCGGGCGAGTTCCCTGCAGGATTGTTCACACCTTTCGATGTGGCTGGCGAGTTTAAAGATGTTAGCACTGGCAATTCACCTCATATCGGCTACCGTGCTGACGCGCGCGACCTGGCTAACTTCCTTGTAAGCAAATACACCAATGTACCTGCCTATATTGGCGTAGAAGATACTCAGGTTGCTGGCCAGGTTCGCAACAGCAAGAGCAACAACGATATTGAAGAAAATACCGATGCAGTTTATTTCCAACTGGGTGACAAAGGTACAATAGGTGGTGTTGAAGTTGATATGCTGGCTGGTTTACGTTATGAAACGACCAAACAGACATCATCATCAGATACTCCATTGCTCGATCACTTTGTGTGGGCATCTGACAACGACTTTACACCGGTTAGCGGAGCTGCAGGCGCTAAAACCACCGTCAATAATGACTACGATGTATTCCTTCCAAACCTGGATTTGTCAGCCAAGCTAACCGATGATCTCGTAGCCAGATTCTCTTATAGCAAAACTATTGCTCGCCCAAGTTTGTCTAGCCTTGATGCATCTGTTTCCGGTTATAGCATTAACGGTTCAAGCCTCAACGTTGGCACCGCCGTTAAAGCAAATACAAATAACCCGCTGTTGAAACCATTGGAATCAAGTAACTTTGATATATCTGTAGAGTGGTATTTTGATTCTGCCAGCTACTTGTCTGCTGGTGTGTTTGAAAAACGCGTATCCAACTTCGTGGGTCTTGAAAAAACTACACGCACCATTGGTGATATTCGCGACCAAACTGCAGGTCCACGCGCTCAAGCGGCTGTTGCTGCGCTTAAAGCGAATGGCTTCTCAACCGATGACCAGCATATTTTTGCGATGATGAATTTCCTGGCCCATCCAGACAAATGGGGTGCACCGTCTGGCATGACGGATGCTGACGTAGCTGAATTGGCCACAACCAAAGCAGAGTACGCCATTTTACCAGCGTCTGATGATCCGTTAATGGAGTTCGATGTAACCCAACCGGTTAACAACCATGAAGCAAAACTTTATGGTGCCGAGTTTGCAGGACAGCACTTCTTTGGTGATACCGGCTTTGGTTTGCAAGCTAACTACACCATCGTAAGAGGTGATGTGCACTTCGATGACCTGAACATTGACGCAAACCAATTTGCGTTATTAGGTCTTAGCGATACTGCTAACCTGGTGTTAATGTATGAAAAGTATGGCATCGAAGCTCGTGTTGCTTACAACTGGCGTGATACCTACCTCAACAGAACTAACTGGGGCTCTGGCAACCCAGGCTACGTTGAGGCTCACTCACAAATTGATGCGAACGTGACTTATCATATTACTGATGCTCTGGCTGTATCTCTCGAAGGTATAAACATTACCGGAGAAGATCGCCGTGAACATGGTCGTAACAGTGACATGATGATAGGCTATGACGATCTTGGTGCTCGTTACCAACTCGGCGTTCGTTACAACTTCTAAGTTTTAACGTGAGCTTGTTAATAAAAAAAAGAGTCGCCTCGGCGGCTCTTTTTTATCTTTGATCCATAATAAATTATTCGGCTTCCTGGTAATCCCTATATGCAAAAAACAGAATTGCTCAACAATATTACCCATGAACACCTGAAAGTGAGCCCAACATTTTCAGCAGAGCTGGGCGATAATGTGGTCAGCACGATTACCTTTTTGACCGAGCTTTCTGATGTCCAAAAAGAATATCCGATACTGTGTCGAAAAAGTACGGAAACAAATGAATACGAAGCCATTGTATTCTTTGGTTTTGAAAAAGATGAAAACTTATTTTTGACCGACATCGACCCTACAACCCAAAAGAATCCGGGCTGGAAGGCAGAATATATTCCGGCTGTTGTAGCAAGAGAACCTTTTTCAATTGGTATGCATCGTGAAATTGTCGATGGCTTAGAAACACGTAAAGCGATGGTGCATGTCGATGTAAATCACCCTAAAGTGAAATGTGAAAATGGAGCCAAGCTGTTTTTAGAAAATGGCGGAAACAGTCCTTACTTGAACCATATATCCAAAACACTCGAAATTATTAACAATGGAATGCATCCGACCAAATTAATGTTTGATGCCTTCACTCAATATCAATTGCTAGACCCCGTAGTTTTGGATATAGAATTTCAAAACCACATCAAATTAAACATCTCCGGTTTTGAAACCATAAATCTGGAAAAGTTATCTCGCCTGGATGGCGCCGCACTTGAAGAACTTAACACGTCAGGTTTTCTTCAAGCCGCCTATTTTATTGCCGCATCCATGTCTAATATTAGAAAGTTAATTGATTGGAAAAACCGTAAACTTTTAGCAGGTGGCGCTAATTGACCCTGAAACCAATAAAGATTTTGCACGGAATCGATCCACACCATATTCCACAGGATGTCATTAACGCTGCAGAGCCCGTCGTTTTTAAACACCTAACTCGCGATTGGCCAGTAGTTCAAGCAGGGCAAATTTCTGATCAGGCATCCGTTGATTATTTAAAATCTTTTTATAACGGCAACGCGAGTATCGTTAGTAAAATCCCTGCAAAAAACAACGGCAGGATGTTTTATAGCGACGACTGCACGCAATTGGATTATGAAAGTTTTAAAGGGCGAATTGATGAAACACTGGACGCAATTTTAGAAGGCCGCAACCAGATAGATTATCCTGCGTATTACATTGCATCCAATGTGATTGATACGCACCTCCCCGGATTCAATGAAAAAAACAATCTTGTCATTCCGAGGAATCCGCACAGTGAAGCGATGGAAAACAGGATCAGCATTTGGATTGGAGCAGCAACTACCGCCACTTGCCATTTTGATGCACTCGACAACATCGCATGTTGTGTTGCCGGAAAGAGAAAATTTACACTTTTTCCTCCAAGCCAAATAAGCAATCTTTATCCTGGCCCGCTAGAGCCAACACCCGGCGGGCAAGCCATCAGCCTGGTCGATTTTAAAAATCCCGATTTCCAAAAATTTCCTCGCTTTAAAGATGCTCTCTTGACTGCACAAGTCGCCGAGCTGGAACCAGGCGATGCGTTATACATACCAAGCATGTGGTGGCATCACGTGGAAAGCCTGGCGCCTTACAATATTCTGGTTAATTACTGGTGGGAAGACAGCCCAATTTTTTTAGCGTCTGGCATGAATGCACTTTATATGGCGATGCTCGGCATCAGGGACAAATCGCCCCACGAACGCGAAGCCTGGAAACATATTTTTAATCATTACATTTTTGACGGTGCTGAAAAATCCAACGCTTACATTCCGCAAGAAGCGAGAGGCTTTTTAGAAAAACTGGATCGCCTTGGTGTGAGAAAATTAAGAGCGTTTCTTATTAATAAATTAAATCGTTAACGCCAATAAAAAGTGAAATAAACATGCTAAATAAAAAAATGAAGGTTGTTATTGCTGGCGGTGGCACAGCAGGCTGGATTACCGCAGCTGCGCTTTCTCACCAAATGGGTAAGCTCCTGGATATCACCCTGGTGGAATCCCAAGAGATAGGAACCATTGGTGTTGGTGAAGCGACCATTCCCCCTATGCGTACGTTTCACCGATTGATAGGCATTAACGAACAAGAGTTTATGCGTGCAACCAATGCTACGTTCAAACTCGGTATTCATTTTGAAAACTGGAAACAAATTGGCGAAAAATATTTTCATTCATTTGGCGTTACCGGCAAACAAACCGTAATCACTGATTTTATCCATTTCTGGCTCAGAGGCCGCGAGCTGGGTATAGCTAATGAATTTGGCGATTACTGCCTTGAATTTAAAGCTGCGCTGGAGCATCGTTTTTCTTTCAACAATCAAACCCAATTAAATTATGCATTCCATCTTGATGCAGGACGCTATGCGGCATTTTTACGCGAGCGATCTGAAGCCCGCGGTGTAAAACGTGTGGAAGGAAAAATAGCCGAGGTACAACAACACCCTGACACTGGCTTCATAGCCTCACTCAAAATGGATTCTGGCCAGGAAATACCGGGTGATTTATTTATCGATTGTACGGGCATGAGAGGTTTGTTGATTGAGCAAACATTGCAAACAGGATTTGAGGAATGGACGCAGTGGCTGCCCTGTGAAAGTGCGATTGCAATCCAGACTGAAAGCACAGTACCGCCAGTGCCCTATACAAAATCGATTGCACATCATGCGGGCTGGCGTTGGCAAATTCCCCTGCAACACAGGGTTGGCAATGGAATCGTTTTTTCCAGTCAACATATGTCAGATGATGAAGCAACAAACATGCTGATTTCGAGTGTAGATGGCAAAGTGCTGACCGAACCCAGGGTTATAAAATTTAAAACGGGCAAGCGTAAAAAATCCTGGAATAAAAATTGTATTGCCATAGGACTCGCATCCGGCTTTTTAGAGCCACTGGAATCAACCAGCATTCACATGATCATGACCGCCGTAACGCGCTTGTTACAATTGTTTCCCCATGGTGAAATCAATCAGGCGATTATTGACGAATATAATATTCAGGCTGATAGTGAAATCGCCAGGATCAGGGACTTTATTATTTTGCATTACAAAGCGACAGAGCGTGATGACAGCGCTTTTTGGCGCTACTGTAGAAACATGAGTGTTCCCGACGACCTAAGTCACCGAATGAAAATTTTTAAAGAAAATGGCACATCATTTCAGGTTGAAGGTGAATTATTTCGTCTGGATTCCTGGACCCAAGTCATGCTCGGACAAGGTATTATGCCGTCGTCCTATCATCCTATTGTTGAGCTGATGCCACAGCGCGACCTACAACAATTCCTGGGTGCTATTGCGGAGGATGTCGATAACAATATCGCTATGATGTCCACCCATCAGGATTTTATTAATAAGTATTGCCCGAGCAGCTGGAATAAATAATAAAAAAATCAAAGAAAATTTATGAAGATAACTGATTTCAATACATTACTCGGTGATGGGTCAACAGCAAAAGCCAGCGCTCCTGTCAGCTTAAATGGCCAGGAGTTGCAAGAGCTTGTAAATCCGATGTCCTGTGAAGAGTTTGCGAATTCCTACTTCGCGCAAACCTCATTAAATGTGGAAGGCCATCCCAATAAATTCGATCATATTTTCAATTGGGAAAAACTGAAGCAAGCCCTGGTAAACGGGCAAGATATTTCAGACAAACGTTACAATATAAAAGCATCATTTACCGGTGGAGAAGATTCCAGTAGCTCGCGGCAAATGATAGACGTGAACCACAATCAGGTCATTGAATTACTCAACGCAGGTGCAACGATTTGCATCACCAATATCCACATGGCGGATAAAAATCTTGCACGATGGGCGCAAGCGATTCGCACACAACTTAATTTTACCGGGACCGTAGGCATAAATTGTTATGTTTCTCCAGATGGCTCCGGGTTACCCATGCACTATGACAAAAGAATCGCAACCACCCTTCAGATTGCCGGCAAAAAGCGCTGGAAATTTTCCACTAAACCGGCCACAGTCTGGCCAAATTCCAACGAAGTTTATACGGAAGGGAAAACTGGAAACGAGGTCGGAAAATTACCTGCCGATATGGAGTTTCAAGAAGTTGAACTGCATCCTGGAGACCTTCTCTGCCTGCCTGCAGGCGCCTGGCATTCGGCGCGCGGTATTGGTTTTTCGTTAGCGCTAAATCTTTATTTTGCCCCCAGAAATATCTTCGACCAATTTATTCCATTACTACATCATTTCGCAGCAGCGAATGAAAACTGGCGTGGCGGTCCACCAGCCACGCTGGAAAAAACGCAAGGACATATGCCGCAAACAATTGCCACATATATGCGGGAACGCCTGGATGAATTTCATAAGCAAGCGTTGGAAATTATAAATAATCCCGATGTACTTGCCGAACCCTGGTTGGATTCATTAACCAATGCACCCTATACCGGATGGCAACCCGACCCGCTTTTATCTATACCGGAAGTAACGCCAGACCAACGCTTTCGCGTTGCAAGCCCATCATTTCGTTTTATTGAACTTCAGAATAAATTGATTGTTTCCTCTGACAATGGTGTGCTCAGATTTCCAGTGAGCTTTGCTCCTATCCTTCAGCGGTTCTCTTCAGAGCGGGAAAGTTTCATAATCCCGGAGACTCTTTCATGGCTGCCAAAACACAATAATCTGGACCCTCATACCATCATGAATTATTTGAAAGTTTTGTATGCAAACGGAATTATTACGCGAGCATAACAAACGCAGCTTGCAATAATTCGACTGGGCAAACACATAATTCATCCCCAGGAAAACGCTAATTTCCTTTATAAATCCACACGTTTTCCAGCCCGGTCAGCTCATGTTGAGCCACTATAAATCACGCTCGCAACCTAACGGAAAACCCGGTGATGTTAGTGAACCCCGCCGCACAACCACCATAACTTATTGATTACAAAGGACTGTCGTACACCTGACAGGAAAAAGTCGCAAAGATGTCGTAACCTTATTAATCCAAACATTCCTAATATTGGCCCTGTGATAGCTAAGGTGTTTCAAATGATAGTACGCAATCTCCGCTTAGAACGCGGTTGGTCACAAGAGCAGTTGGCGCAGATGTCAGGACTTAATATCCGAACCATTCAGCGAATTGAAAGTGGCCAGAAAGCCGGACTGGAATCATTGAAATCCCTGGCAGCAGTTTTTGAAGTTGAACTTTCAGAACTTAATCCCCAGCAGGAGCCAGCCATGAACGATGTATCTTTAACGCCAACCGCCGAACCGCAAGCCTCGGTAAGCGAATCCACGAACGCAAATACTTCGCCTCAAACAACCGGTTATGATGCCAAACGCGAACGCGCAAAAGTATTGATCCTTGGTGCGCGTTTCCTGTTAATTATCTTCATGATGTTTGGCATTAACTTACTGACCAGTCCTGATCGCATCTGGGCCTGGTGGCCAGCACTTGGCTTGTGCATCGCGTTTGCATTTAGGTGTGTTGATAAGCTGGTGATCGATCCGCTCAAAGAACAGATGAAATCCAAATAAAATCAGGCGAAAGAAGGATCGACTAAACCAGGGTTTTATTCACGCTCGCGGTTGCCGCAGATGCCACCAGGTATTGCGTGGGAGCCGTGCCGGTAATTTGTTTAAATACCGAGATAAATGCACTCAAACTTTCGTAACCAACGCTCAAGGCAACATCGGTAACCGACTCACCTGCATTTAATAATTTGATCGCCTGGATGATTCGCGCACGCTGACGCCAGGCGATTAATGACATCCCGGTTTCTGCGCGGAAGCGCCGAATCAACGTGCGTTGCGCAAGGTTTACTGTACTCGCCCATTGCTCCACACTGCGGGAATCCGCCGGATTTTCCACCATCAATTGCGTCAACAGGCGCAGGCGTTCATCTTGCGGCACCGGCAGGTGTAAATCATCGCGCTCCGCCAGCAAAATTTCATCTTTCAATACTGACCACAAATGCTGCACTGGTGCGGAGTTGTCCCTGGAACGCGACATTTTTTCCAACAGAGCATCAATCAAGGGATTGGTTTTAATAATGGCAATTTCGTCCGGAAGATCCTGGCAAATATCCTCGCTGGCAATAACCACAATTCCCTCGATATCACCACGCGAGCGAACGCCATGGGCGGTCTTGGGTGGAACCCAACATGGATGCTGCGGCGTCATCAACCATTCACCAAACTCCGTAATATAGACCGCAGTTCCCCGTAACAACATGAAAAACTGCCCTTCGGGATGGGAATGCAGTCCCATGCTGTAATCCTGCTTATGCGTAAACCTTCGGCTACCGAGCAACATATTGCCTCCTGTATTTTGGCCGAATATAGCACCAGATTAGGCCATGTTGCGATAGCAGGCCAAATTTATTGTTCTTATACTGAACCCCTATTTCAAAACATGAACAGCGGTAGAGCAACATGACCCATCCGGATTCGCATCCAAACGCATTCAAATTATCATTATTTATTGGAAGCTGGTCCGGAAACGGAGAGGTATTTGCCAATCCATGGGGGCCTGCGGGAACCTGCGAAAGCCTATGGCAATTCGGGTTTGATAATAGCGGGCTCAACCTGATCCATGATTATCACGAGAACCGCAGCAATGGCTTTAATTTTGATGCCCACGGCGTATTCAATATTGACCCCGCAACCAAAGAAGTTGTGTGGTTCTGGTTTGATACTTTTGGTTTTCCACCGCTGAATCCCGCCCGGGGCAATTGGGATACAGATCAACTTACGCTCATCAAAAAAACACCGCGCGGCATTGGTCGCTCGACATTTATTTTTGCGCATAAATATTTTGAATATCTGATAGAAGCACAATTAAACGGTGAACAGGAATTTCAACCGGTAATGCGAGGGGAATTTAAAAAATTACCGCATAAATAAAAAGATGCAGCAATGAGTGATGTGAAAAAATATTCAAGCGTCGGAATTACCAAAATCTGCAGCGAAACGAGTGATCCATTCAAGCGCGGCTTCTTCCGATGTTAATTTTCGCCCTACTTCTGCAAGCTGCTGGCGATATTCTTCAATCTGGCAAATTTGCTCTACCATACGAATACGAAAGTATTCATCGTCATTCGCGAAGCGCACACCAACTTCAAACCCTTCCGGCGGTTGATGGCGTCGCCAAACAATAATGCCCTCACCCTGATAATCCGGATTGACGCAAGGGATCATTAAATCGACTACTGAGCCAACCTTTACCGGAATATCCGTTAAAAAACTCAAACCACCTGCGCTTAAATTATTGACGGTTACTTCCACGCTGGCTTGTGTGCCGGTGGAAACATGTATGGGAATGGATGTTGGATGGCGAATGTAATTGCGCATGGCGAGCCCTCACCGCAGTGTTGTTTTCAGTATAGGCACAAAATATCCATCCTGGATTCTAAACTGCGATGAAGGATACGTATCAAACGCTTTGCAATCAAACATTAAATTACTTAGAACATATTCAACTAAAAATTAGGATTGCCCAGCCTCAGAATCAACAATGTTTCCGCGCAACTTTAGCTGCAAGCCTTTCAGGAAATTCCTCAAAATCTGCGTTTGGCACTCACGATAATTGTGGTGATCCTGCCGGCGAAACAATGCACTCAATTCATGTTTACTAATTGGAAAATCCGCCAACTGCATAACGTCTAAAATATTTTCTTCTTTATAATCCAAGGCGATTTTTAATTTCCGAAAAATAATATTGTTATTTAAACGACTTTCTGGCTCAGGTTGTGCCCCCTCTTTTTTGCCGCGTTTTTTATTAATTAAACCATTTAGAAAAGTGGCCAACAGGCGATCATTTAGCACTTTAAAATCCGGTTTATCGTCAGTCTTCAGCCAATCGCTCACCTGCTCGCGAGTCACGGCAAGATCCGCTTGCGCAAAAATATCAATCATTTTTGTGTCGCTAAAATCAAAGATAAAACGCAGACGTCGAAGTATATCGTTATTGGTCACAATAAATTCCTGGCAATGGCATTAAATAAAAGGAGTTAATCAGCGCATGATACCGAGTACTACTTTTAGTGCCAGCTATTTTTTTAAAATTGATAAAAGCAAAGAAAGAAAAGCAGGCGAGGCAAAGCAAAATATAAGGAAGAAAGCATTGTGAGTTAAAGACCCGCTCACAATGTTTCATAAGCCCTTACAATTGGCTCGCCAACATTGTTGAAGCGGAGTCTACATGCTCAACCAATTGTTGAGCCATATACAAGTGATGCATTAAAGAGGGCAACTCAGTTTCAGCGTAATGTTTGAATAATACCTCATCCGAACCCACCGCTTCACGAAAAAGAGTAACCATCTTTCTACACTCTGCCGCACGCATGTCGGCATAAGCGGTATCAAATGTCTTACCTTTTCGTTCAAAAATATACTTTCTAGCCTTTGTTTGTAACTCTGCGTCTGAATATATATAAAGGTGGCTATCATTGGCCAGCTTACGCAAACTCACTAATGTTGCAGCACTTTCAGTAATCATGCTTTGGGCGTATGCCCGCACCAAAGGAGAGTTTGATTTCTGTAACGCAATTTTTGCAGTTTCAAGTTCAGAAATGGATCTAACTGAAGCAATCTCAATAAACTTTTGGCTGTCAAAATAAACAGTTGCCGCTAACGATCTTCCGCAAAACAAAACGACTATTATAAAAAATGTACGCTTAAATAAAACGCTCAAATTAATCATGTATGCAACGCCTAAATATCAGGGACGTTCCAACGAAGTTAAAAGCAAATGGTCCTTTATTTCTCTATGTGTGGGTGTTTAACGTTACTTAATAACGCAATTCAATTATCAGATTTCAATTGAGTTCGCCTCAATGATCCAATTATAGGTTATTAGGCCAAAGAATGGCGCAATTTTCATCGTTTGCACAATATAAAAAAATGTCACTTATAAAGAGAAAATGCACGAATTAAGTTATAAACAGCATTCAAAGGTCTTAAGGCGCATTATTAACGTAACGGAGTCATTATGCGCCATTAAAGATTGGAAAAAGTAGAGTAGAAATGCTCAATCGAAGGAGGGATTACTACATGAATTAATTCGGGGCTTCCTTAAATAAGCAGATTCCTTGTATACATCCATGAACATTAGGCGCATTACCAATTATCGTTTAGGAAACTTAAATAACGTGACACTCTATTCCTTTAATTTTTTATAATAATTTAAATCCCCAATATAATTAAATATTTTCAGTTTCTTATCACAAAGGAAACAGTGACGTTTAAATAAAACAAATAAAAATAAATTATTAATTCTAATAATTTTTCAAAAATTATATTTTTAAATATTCTAAATGAAAAAATGCAAAAGCAAATTTCTTGTAATATCTTGTAATGGGAAAGACATTATTGAAAATGTATCTTTCATGACAATGACCAAGAAATTTAATCAGATATGACAGGAGGTTGCATATGAAAACTCGCATTTTCATTTTTGCAGGAATTTTTTGTTTAAGTGGGTATTCAGCTACTGCAATTTCAGCGACAGCAACTGGAACATTAGGAGTCAATGCAGTGGTTGGCGCAGGCTGCCAGGTAAATAATGGTGCCACAAGCGGTTCAATAAATTTTGGTAATCTGTCATTTGGAAATATTTTTGCAATTGGCAGCCAAAATGTAGATGCACAAACAACCGGTTCTGGCAATGGAAGTATTGTTATGGAATGTGCCAACGGAACTGCCTTCACTATAAGCCTCGATAATGGACAGCATTTTTCTGGCGGTACGCGTGCAATGGCGAACTCCACCAATAGTGCAGTCCTCCTAAATTATGCGCTTTACCAAGATGCTGCACACACGGTTCCCTGGACCAGTACTAGCCCTCTTTCGGCAACATCTACTGGTGTAGCAACAACCTATGATGTGTATGGCCGAATTCCTGGAGGTCAAACGGGAATAACATCCGGTACTTATAACGATACTGTCCAGGTTGTTATTACCTGGTAGCTTCACGTTCACTAAAGAGTGGAATAAATAAAATGAAACAACAATTAACATTGACGTTGATTGTATTTGTATTTATCCATTTTTCTGCACATGCGGTGAATGACCAAACCTTACAGTCCTCAGCCACCCAAGTGAAAATACAAATAGTAAACGGCTGCATCTTAAATAATGTATCAAGCGGTATTGCTGCGATAGGCACTTTAAACTTTGGAAGTATTTATAAAACAAACGTTATCCGTGATGTCGCAACATCTGCTGGTAACGGAAATATAGAGTTACGCTGCACTCCAGGTACCGCTGCAAAAATCACCATGAATTCGGGGCTCAACAGTAGCAGTATTAACACTCGAAAAATGAAATTAACCACCGGAACAGCAACCTTGGACTATCAACTTTACACATCATCAACTCGCCAAACAGTTTGGGATGATACCGTTGGAGTTTCAGTTATATTTAATGCAGATGTCACCCAATCCATTCCAATTTTTGGACGCATTCCAGTGCAAATGACGCCAACCAGCGGATCGTATAGCGATCAAATTACGATAACGGTTAGCTACTAGTTTCACTTCGCGTTTTTATGTGGAGTTATTGAACGGAACCTCTATGAAACAAGTATTTTTATTATGGGTGTTATTAGCTGCGTTATATTTTGATGTGGCCAGCGCGTCCAGCTTGGGGGTATGGCCAATTAACCCAAGAATTGATGCCCCAGCATCAGCTGTAATGATCTGGGCAAAAAATAATAATAAAAATGAATCCGTGATCCTTCAAGCACGTGTATTTTTATGGCGTCAGAACGACAATAAAGATCAACTTATTCCGCAAGATGATTTAGTGGTTAGCCCCCCTCTGATTGAAGTCAAAGCTGATGCACAACAAATATTCCGCGTGATGAATCGCCAAGGTGTTATAGCAAACACGGCTGAGGAAAAAAGTTACCGAATACTAATTGATGAAGTACCAAAAGAATCAAAAACACAGGAATCTTTATTACGGTTCCAAATGCGCTATTCACTGCCATTGTTTGTTGGTATTCCTGATGATATCGCAAAATTATCCTTAACGGACCAATTAAAGAAATTATCCATAGGACTAAACTACCGAGTAGTCAAAACACCTGAGCCATTTATTGAAATTTATAATAATAATGTAGCGCATGTGCGTCTGAGCAATGTCAAAATCGGTAACGCTCAAACACCTGATAAAACGGTCATGATCAGTGCAGGTTTATTAGGTTACATACTGCCCCATACAACAAGACGATGGCCTCTCACGCCCGAACAGCTAAATGCTATGGATCAAAAAGAAGCGTTTATTAAATTCGAGCAAGAACATCAGGAGCTATCAATTGTTGCAGAAAAATAAGAGATGGATTTTTCTTATTTTTTGCGGGTTTGGACTGTCCCTCGACCTCGCAAGAGCAGACGAGATCTTATATTTAGAACTTATTATTAATGGGCGCAACACAACTCATGTAGCAGAAGTTATCCGCAAAGAAAATGATTGGGAAATTGCCACCAAAGAACTAACAGATCTTGGAATAAAATTCGACTTTTCCCCGCGAGATCACCTTTTATTAAGCGAAATTAAAAATAGCGAAGTTGTCTATGATTCAGCGCTTCAGCGTTTATTGATAACTGTTCCTAGCAATTTACTTCCCATGCAATATTTTGGCGCAAACATTCCTGATGCAAACCATAACGCACCACACCGCGATCCTGGATTATTTTTAAATTATAATCTTGTATCCACGTCCGGCAATACCAATGTCAGAACATCATCGCTTTGGCATGAATTGAATTTTTTTAATGATCGTTTTTTCTTTGTTAATAATGCCATGTTACAAGACAATAGTTCTGGAGTTTCTTCTTCAGGCTATACCCGCTTTGAAACTTATTTCCAACTTGATAACGAAAACAACCTGCAAACTACCACAATTGGAGATGTCATTAATGCAACACCCAATTGGGGACAAAGTATTCGTATGGGTGGAATACGAATCGCACGTGACTATGAATTAAATCCAAATGTCATTACTTATCCTTTACCAGAGTTTTATGGTGAGTCAGCATTACCTGGTAGCGTTGATTTAATTATTAACAACCAAATCGGTTGGCGCGAACAAGTTAATTCGGGGCCTTTTTTAATTAATATGGTGCCCTACATTTCCGGTGCGGGTATAGCGCAAGTTATTACCACTAATGCACAAGGACAACAAACTCGCCAGGCTGTTAATTTTTATGTTACCAGCGAATTGCTTGCACCCAAAATGTTTGATTACGATATTACTATGGGTTTTCGTAGAAAAGAGTTTGGACTAGTCTCAAACTCTTACGATAATAACCCTGTCATTAGTACAAGTTTTCGCTACGGGTTTAATCGTTATCTGACTCCGCAATTATTAATACAAGCTGGGGATGGATTAACCTTAGGTGGCGCAGGCCTCACATTTCTCGCAGGTTCTTTTGGCGTCTTCGATGTTGCAGCAACATCAAGTAACTATAATGCTAATGGCATTAATGAAAGCGGAACCCAAGGTAACATTTCATACGACTACAGTTACAAAAGGGTTGGGATTAATGCCAGCTATTTAAAACGCTACGATCATTATCGTGATTTAGGCACGCAAGAAAATACATTATTAACCACCAATGAACTTGATACTCAAATGCAAATTGGGGTTTCATTGCATGATAATAGGTTGGGCAGCTTTAATCTTGGCTACTTCAAGATAATAGATGAGAAAAATCGAAATCGCTCCGCGTTAAATTTTTCATGGAGTACTTATTATAAAAAAAATATAACCACCTTTTTAAATATCACTCGAACCTTATCTGAGCAACGTGAAAATACAGTGAGCTTTACGGTGAGCATTCCATTTGGAGCAAGAGGGCAACTAAACGATTCGGCACGGCGCGATGCAGATGGTAGTTGGTACAATCAATTTCAAGCAATTGAAAATGCTCCTTACAAGGGAGGGCTCGGTTGGGGTGTTAGTGTGGACAATAGCCCTGAAAAAAATCGCTATGCAACTGCCGACTGGCGAACCAAATATGCGGAGCTTTCTCTTAGCGCTTACAAAGGAAAAAGTCAAAGCCAATATTCCGGAGGATTAACTGGTGCATTAATTTTTATGGATAACAATATTTATGCAACACGCTTTGTCAGTGATTCTTTTGCCGTCGTCGAAACAGAAGAACCGGATATTCCTGTATTAATTGGCCAACAACTTGTTGGCAGAACAAATAACAATGGAAAAATTCTGGTTCCCGATTTAGATAGCTACCTGGAAAATCGTTTATCCATTGACCCTATGTTTTTACCTGCCAATGCCGTCGTAGATTCTATTGAAAAACTGGTAACACCTCGCCGCAAAGGTGGAGTTCACGTGAAATTCCCAATTTCGTTTTCCCAGTCTGCATTAGCACGTGTTGTCACAAAGGATCAAACTCCTTTACCGGCTGGTGCTATTCTCGCCGATAAAAATAGCGATGATAACTTTACAGTTGGATGGGATGGCGATGTTTATTTCGAAAACTTGCGCAAAACCCTCACTCTTTTTTGGGATGATGGTGAATGTTTTATTGAAATAAAACCTGCTGAAGACCAAAAGGCGGCATTACCGAGAATTGGACCTTTTATTTGTCAGCCAGTAACGGAAACAAACCAATGAATGCGAAAAAATTTCTAATAAAAAATTTGAGTTATTCATTACTTTTATTGCTTGCGCTCGCACAACCTGTGAGGGCGGCCTGTAGTGCATCATCAACTACAACACCAAGCCTGATTAATATTGGTACTTATCCATCGCAAAGTGTGCCTGCCGGTGGATTATCATCAAATGGCAGCAGCTCTTCAGCAACGTTTAGCATTACTTGTTCAATCGGACTCACATTGCAATTACTTAGCACTACAACCTGGGTGCGTTATACGGCGCAGCAGGCACTCACACTTTCTAACGGCACAGATACAATTTCTTATACTATCGCAAGTAATTCTACTTATACTCCAGCAATAACAACAGCGGGAGGCAGCGTTGGTGGACCAACAGGCTTTAGTTTAATTGCACTGGGTGTTCTAACGAGCGGTCACGTTGATATTCCTATTTTTATAAAAACGTTATCAACTACTCTTTGGCCCAATGCTGGCACTTATACAGGTACGCAAACCTTGGCTGTAGATGGTGTTATTTGTACCGGAATAGGACTACCCGGCGTTTGCGTTGGTAGCGATACAGTAAGCTCAAACGTGACAATATCATTAAAACTTGTAGTGACTAAAAGCTGCGAATTTATTAGCACACCAACACTTGTTGACTTTGGTACGGTCAGCTTTTTGGAAAACGCAACCACTATGCAATTAAATGCAACACTGCGCTGTACTCGTCTTGAGGATTATGTGTTTTATGCAGACAACGGTAATAATTATGCATCCAGCACACGCAATTTAAAAAGTGCTGCCGGAAACCTGATCGCTTATAGTTTAATGCAACCGGCATCGCCAACAGTTCCCTTAAACTCCACCAATTCACTTGCACGCGTGGGTACAGGTGCAAGTGAAGCACTCAGCATTCCAGTGAAAATAGCCACAGGACAAGCTACACCTATTGCAGGAACTTACACAGATAATGTGAGAATGGTGATTGAGTATTGACGTATTTGAAATAAGTTCTGCTAAAAGATTTCAAAATCAAATCAATATATAATTTTTCATTTAAAAAGAATGTAATAAATTACATAAAACCAACCCAAAAATGCGTGGATAATTATCCATAAAATAGAGTGATTAGCGCTCCAGGATAATACTGCAGCAATTACAGTTCCCAAGCCAACTCCCGCTCCCGCTGCTTGCTTTTTCATATATTGCTCCCAAGTTTAGTTTTTAAAAAATTTAGCCGCTTATCTAATCCTAATAATTATCATTACTCACGATAACAACTATTCAACATTTTCCTAAATATTAATTCCAACATCTAAGCGGCATCCAATACTTTTCCCTCAAGCTTTTGCAACAAAAAATCTACCAATGCTTTAACACGCGGCGCCAACGCTTTTTGTTTATAGAAGACTGCCCACACAGGCTTTGACCAAGGTAAAACATACGGCTCAAGTACAGGAACAAGTTTGCCACTACTAATTTCTTTGTGCGTTAAAAAATCGGTCAACGCGGCGATACCTGCACCGGCGACAGCTAAATGCAACAATGTCTCGCCACTTGACGCTGCAATGATTGGTGTTATCGCAATTCCGTCACCCTGTTCTTGCGGTAAGGGCCAAATATTCAGCGATGCCGGTTCAGTAAAACCTAGCAGTCTATGCTGCGCGAGAGCATCTATATTTTGCGGACTCCCGTGGCGCGCTATGTAATCAGGCGATGCTAACAAACGCACCCGACTATTGCCCAAACGCTTCGCGTTGAGCGTTGAATCTGCCAAGGGGCCGATACGGATTCCAACATCTGCACGCTCTTCAATTAAATCCACAAAAGTTTCGCCGCTTACCAACTCTAAACGGATAAGCGGATAAGTATCCATAAACTCCGCAACAAATGGCGCGACCAAATGATCAAGCCCTGGCGTGGAAGCGTTTACCCTCACCAGACCGGACGGTTGCGAGAGCCGCGCTGTTAATTGCTCTTCAGTATCCTGCAAATCCGCGAGGATTTGGCGAGCGCGCATCAACAACCATTCACCTTCTTCGGTTAAATCCAATTTGCGCGTGGTGCGCTTCATTAATGTCATGCCCAGTTGGGATTCCAGCCTGGAAATCGTCCTGCTGACACCCGATGGAGTTTGCCCCAAACGCGCAGCGGCGGCGGAAAATGAGCCGGTATCTATGACTGAAACAAAGCCAATTAGTGCATCTATATTTAACATTATTGACTCCCAGGCAAAAGTCTAGTGTATCCGGAGGGATTTTTCTTTGCCACTCCAAAGGAAATACTGGCTGCATCTTTTATCCCGCCGGAGAAAATCATGCCCCTTGCCCTCTTGGCACTCACACTGAGTGCTTTCGCCATAGGAACCACCGAGTTTGTTATCGTTGGCCTTATTCCCACCATTGCTATCAGCCTTGGGGTTTCCGTCCCTTCTGCTGGATTGCTTGTTAGCCTTTACGCGTTGGGTGTTGCGATAGGTGCCCCAGTATTAACTGCGCTTACGGGACGCGTGCCACGCAAACATTTATTGTTAGGATTAATGACTTTATTCACCCTGGGCAACCTGATCGCCTGGATGGCACCCACCTATGCAGCCCTGATGGCAGCAAGAGTGTTAACGGGTTTAGCCCACGGCGTGTTTTTCTCAATTGGATCAACCATCGCCACGAGCCTGGTACCGAAAGAAAAAGCGGCGAGTGCCATCGCCATTATGTTTACCGGTCTGACAGTTGCCTTGGTAACAGGCGTGCCACTTGGAACCTATATTGGCCAGCATTTCGGTTGGCAGGCGACGTTTTTAGCGGTGTCATTGCTGGGAATTATTGCGGTCATCGGCAGCTGGATATTAATTCCAAACAATATTACAAGCGGCGTACCGGCTTCGCTCTTAACGCAAATTTCTGTGCTTAAAAAACCGCGCCTTTTGTTGGTATATGCGATGACTGCTTTCGGCTACGGCGGCACCTTTATCGCATTCACCTATCTCGCGCCCATCTTGCAAGAAGTCTCTGGCTTTTCAGCAGGCAGTGTTGGTCTGGTGATGCTGGTGTACGGCGTTTCTGTTGCATTTGGAAATATTTGGGGCGGGAAATTAGCCGATAAAAAAGGCGCTATTCCCGCACTGCAAATTATCTTCGCCTTGCTCGCACTCGTGTTATTTATATTGACCTTTACTGCATCCAATATGTGGTTAGCACTCGCAACCATAGTGGTTTGGGGCGCAGTCGCTTTTGGAAATGTTCCAGGCTTACAAGTCTATGTAGTGCAACGTGCAGAAATTGACATACCACAAGCAGTGGATGTGGCATCTGGTTTAAATATCGCTGCATTTAATGTTGGCATTGCAGGCGGCGCATCAATTGGCGGATTTATTGTTGCGCATTACGGCTTGATGAATACACCCTGGGTGGGCGCATTGTTTGTGTCAGGTGCATTTGCATTAACCACATTGGCTGGACGATTGGAAAAGAAAAACAAACTTGAACCATCCGGCTCATTCGTTGCCACAAAACTTAGCGAACATGCGTGTTAATTTTTATTTCATTTCTGAATTATTTTTCACCATCATTGAGGACTCATAATGGATATTCCAAATATTGGTTTAGGTACCTTCCGACTTAAAGGCCAGCAAGTCATTGACTCTGTCACGAGTGGCTTGGAGCTTGGCTACAGACACATAGATACAGCACAAATTTATGGCAATGAAGCCGAAGTTGGGCAAGCCATTCTCAACAGCAACGTCCCACGTAATGATATTTTTATTACGACAAAAATATGGATAGATAATCTATCACGCGACAAATTAATTCCCAGCCTGAAAGAGAGCCTGGAAAAATTACGCGTTGAAAACGTAGATCTCACTCTGGTTCATTGGCCATCACCCAATCAGGTTCCGGTACAGGAATATATGGAAGCAATGATGGATGCTAAAGCACAAGGACTTACAAAAACCATTGGCCTTTCAAATTTCACAAATGCACTTTTTCAGCAAGCAATTGATGTTGTTGGCACGCATGAAATTGCGACGCACCAGGTGGAAATTCACCCCTTTTTACAAAACAAAAAAGTTGTGGATTTTGCGCGCAGTAAAGGCGTACACATCACTGCTTATATGCCACTTGCCTATGGCAAGGTCATGAACAATCCGGTCATAACAAAAATTGCAGAACGCCATAAATATTCTGCCGCACAAATAGCATTGGCATGGTCATTACAACAAGGCTTTGCCGTTATTCCGTCGTCCACAAAACGTTTTAACCAGGAATTAAATTTGCAAGCTTCTGCTATAAAATTGAGTGACGATGAAATGGCGGAGATTGCAATACTGGAAGCTAATGATCGCCTCGCAAATCCGCAATCAATAGCACCGGAATGGGATTAAATTTCCATAGCGGCTTATTTAATTTTTAATAAGCCGCCTTTTAATATCCGTAAACATCCAATTCATTTTCCGCGATTCGATAGAAAAAATTTTGGCATACAAATAAAATTGTAAAAAATAAAAACAGATTTACGAATCTGCAATATATGGCTGAACATATTCTTTCAGATCATAAAAAAACATTCCGAACTCTTCATCGTATTTACTGTAATGATCTTCTAATATATTTACCGCATCATCTAGGTTTACCGGTTGTCGCAATCTTAAATCAATACGCTGAAGTGTTAATTTCACACCTGAGATATCCTTGTAACTTTCAAATATATTGTTACTTAGTATTCGCTGAAATATCAGGAGTATCTCTGGTGGAATTTCCTGTTTTATAAGTTGCAGATTCTCACTAAATTCTTTCGTAAATGCATTCAAACTAACCGAAGAATAATTGTCCCAATGTTTTGCAAGAAAATGATCGTAAAATACATCGGTTAAAATACCACCATATCTTCTATAGCTTGTTGGCAAACGATTAAAACTGTTTTTTACAATCGGATGCGAATCAGTAAACATATCAATTGCTTTGTGGCACGCTATTCCATCTTGAATTGCGGGAGAAAACTTTTTTAACTCTGTAATCGACACAAGATCAGGCAATATATTCCCAACACGAAACGCAATATCTGATTTAGATAGGAATGCGTGTGCCAGCCAATTCATAAATATATTCCGATGATGATTTTCACACTAAAATCCACACTCATTTAATTCCCATAGAATATCTTTGGTCGATATGGGGGCGAAAATTATTTTGTCGCAAATTTGATTATGATTTTTTGTTACCAAGCATCATTTTTAATGTTAATGATTTCGCTTTTATTCCTGATCCAACGAAGTTTCTACACTCGCAATTTGATCGAGATTGCTGATTAATCGTGTGAGTAGATTACCAAGTTGCTTAGTTTCCGCATGAGTGAATCCGTTTAACGCCTCGCTATTTCCCTGAAGCAGAGTCGTTATCGCCTCGGGCATACGATCCTGCGCAGCTTTTGTCAGCACAATATGGCTACTACGACCATCAGCCGGGTGGCGTGTCCGCTCGATCAAACCGTCGCGCTCCATACGGGCAAGCATTTGCGCCATCGGAGGCTGCCCAACCTTAGCGAATTTAGCAAGATCACGCTGCGTGCTGGCATTTCCATTCTGCAATGCAACCAGCACAGGTAAATGACCAACCCCAAAACCAAGCGGCTTAAGGCGCGACTCACTAAGTCGAGCAAACCCTCTCGCCGCAAGACTAATAAGGTGCCCGGGTGTAGAAAGCACATCCTCATTCATATCAATTCCCCATCTTTAACTCTGTTTGACAAATATACATATGCACATATATATTTGCCACATCAAATAAACATACGTGCATATGTATAAAATTTTAGCAGCAAGCAATCCAGTTCAATAATGTAATGAACTCCTAAATCCACATTGAGGAAATAATGATGTCTAAAAGCCACGCTCAGCTTATCCAAAGACTTTATGAATGCTTCAACGCGAGGGACCTCGACGGTGTCATTATCGCCCTTACCGACGATGTTGCCTGGGCAAATGGAATGGAAGGCGGCCACGTGTATGGACACGAAGCCTTACGCGATTATTGGACACGCCAATGGGCAATAGTTAGCCCACATGTTGAGCCAGTAAATTTTCAAGAGACAGCAGATGGAACCGTAACTGTGGAGGTAATCCAATCAGTATTTGACCTCAATGGCCAACCATTAAGCGGACAAACTCACGGATTGAAGGACAAAACGGTAGTGCATATTTTTCGGTTCGAGAATGAAAAAATTAATCGGTTTGATATTCGGGATGAAAATTAATTATCGAGATTGAATATGTAGAAATGCGAAATTTAATTTTCACAACGCCAATTTTCTAAGAACTGGTAAGTAAAAATGTTGGGAAGTGAAACAACAGATGCTTAAGCGGCTAATTACAGTTTGTGCACTTTGGCACCAATTTCAAAAACTACGCCATGAGTATATAGTTTAAAAAACGTTTTAGTTTTTAAGTTATATGTTATTGCAAAAAAACAAGCACCACCGTCCATAATATGGTTATCAATAAAATCCATTTCTGTGCCTTTTGGATGAAATTGACACATCCCATGAATAAGAACATTTTCTTTGCCTGCAAAACTATATTGGTATGCATATTCTTCTCTAGCGGAAAACTGCACTTTTGAGTTTTTAGCTATATAATTCCAAAGCTCTTCTTCTACCAGCCGCGTATCAAATTCAACTTTTTTAGTTTGGCCGCTTAATGTATACCAATTCCCTGCATTGCATAATGAAGAGATTAAAAACATTAAAAGAAAACACAGTGTTCGCTTCATAAACTCCTGTAACGCCGAGTTCAGCGGCGGATTTTAACTTTTAGTTTTGTGGTACATTGAGCGCAGCGATCCGCAAACCTGCGACTTAAAAACTATCCAACGCAGGTCGAGCGTATCGTGGTGGTACTGGAACGATTTGTTAGGTACCGGAAGAGTTCTTTATTTTCTTCTCGTAATTACTCAATACTTTGATTAAGTCTAGCTTTTCTTGTGATGTAATATCGGGCCCTGAAAGTAGGCGAATTCTGAAGCTGCCACCAATTTTTTCTAAAATAAAAGTACGATTTTGAGATTCTTGTTCACTCTCATATTTTATGTAGAGTGGATAACCAAGATTTTCAGGAACAAGAAAATCATTTTCCGCGAACTTTGCCGGGGATCGCCAGCATACAACACCTTTTATTTTTACATTTTCTATTGCAAAAATAACTAAAGGGTCTTCTTTCGTCCTGTTTAAGACATGCATTCCAGGAACTTCACGAAGTGTCGAAACTTCATCTCCATTTGAAGATAAAACTTGGCATTCTTCTTCAATTATATTTGTTCCATCCAATGCCACACCTTTCAGATTTTCTTGGCTCTCTTCTGCATACAAATTAGTCAGGCTTAACGAAAATATTAATGCCGAAGTAACTATTAAAATTAGTGTCCCAGTGTTTTTCATAATAGTACCTAACGCTGAGGTAAGCTGCATTTTTAAAGTTGCGGTTTTGTGGAATATTTTTGCAAAGCAAAACCACAAGAATGGGACTTAAAAACTGTCCAGCACCAAAGGTGCGATGCTTGAGCAACTTGCTAGGCATTCGCTATAAACATACCAATGCCTGATAATCCAAAGCCTACAGGGATTAGATACTTAAACGTTAACGAAAGTAGTTTTGTAGTTGCTTCTGAAAATGTCATTTCATTATCTCTGCCGGCTTCAGTTTCAAAAGCCTTTTTTGCAGGCGAAATAATAAACAAGCAAAAATTGGTAAAAATAAGTGAAATACCAATTGAGGGAATAATTAATGGCAAACAAACAAAGACCTTATATTTCTCTTTCAATGGTGAATTAGTAATTTCTACGAAAATCAATTCTGTTAGTCGATAGAGTATAAAAAATATAACAAATAGAAAAAAATACATGAAAAATAATTTAAGCAGGTGCCAAGAAGTTCTTTGCTTTGCTCTTCGCTCTCGCCAACTTGGTCTAATGCGATCCATCAGCATATGTATTAAATTTTGCATTTAGTATGCCTAACGCCGAGCTCAGCGGCAGCTTTTAAGTTGTGGTTTTTGGAATACTTTTGCGCAGCAAAACCACAAAACTGCGACCTAAAAGCTGTCCGGCGCAGGTGCGAAGTGCCCGAGTGGTGTTGCAACGCCTTGTTAGAAATGGCGGATTATTCTCCGGATAGGTACTCAAGTAACAAGTATTTTGCACGAGCTGGCATTGTAAGATCGTAGCGCTTTTTTCTCATTCTATGCCATTGATTATTTGCTCTATCACCCATTATGTGTACATCAATCTTTTTCATTAAACGAACTGCTTTTGCAAGCGAGACAGTAAGTACAGAATATGTTATGAAAATATCACCTTGCTTAGGCCAATCTAATGGTTGTTCCCTATGTGCAATTTCCCGATCCCGCTTTTGTTTTAAATTGTTTTTCTCAATATACTTTCTAAATTTTTGTTCATCAAAATTTAAGGCATTAATTTTTTGTACAACAAAATGGAAAGTTGCTCGATCGACTTTACATTCCGCCAAACCGGCTAGCGTAAGAATTAAATCATCTTTTATTCTTTCCTTCAGAGCATTTATAAACGCAAGATCACTATTTTTTAAATCGTCTGTAATATTACCAGTCTCTAAGGTTTTAGATGCAACAATCAGTTGCCTCAGCAAAATCCAGTTAGTTATTGCTTCTCCAACTTCTCCACGGACATTTCCAATTAATGCGTCTTGGTTTGTATTTTTTACTCTCAGTCTTTGGTCGGCCATGTTTCCCCCGATATTTCTAACGCCAAGCTAAGCGGCAGTTTTTAAGCTGCGGTTTTGTGGATACTTTTGCGCAGCAAAACCACAAAACTGCGACTTAAAAACTGTCCAGCCACGAAGTGGCGATGCTTGAGCGATTTGTTAGGCTTTTTGTATTAATTACTATACAAGCCGAAGCCAACCTATTTTTTATCTTGGACTTTTATACTAATTAAGTACGCAATAATAGAAACAAGCAACCCCAACACAGCACCCGGAACAACGAATACAAACTCCCAAACTTTGAACTCTGCATTACTTGGCTGATTTAATAATGGAAACCAGTAAAAAATGTAGGACAAATATATTGGAGCCAGTATTAGTATTACATGACGTAAATTTACCACACCAATTTCCGTGTAAAAAACTGAGGATATAGCACAAATAAAACTTATGAAAAACATTGAAATAGCAAATGAATTAAAGGCAGAAATGCTAGAAAATATAACCGCGGAGATTAACTGGATAAAGATGATTATAAATGCCTTTTTCACGTAACGTTCACCTCAGGACAATTCTCTCTAAAAGCCTAGCCTAACGCCGAGCTAAGCGACAGTTTTTAAGTTGTGGCTTTGTGGAATACTTTTGCGCAGCAAAACCACAAAACCGCGACTTAAAAACTGTCCAGCACATGAAGTGTGAGGTGCTTGAGCGATTTGTTAGGCATGCTGAATTCAAAGTGAAATTCAGAAAGCGAAATTACTCAAAAAGAACTTTACCTAGAGTTCTATACAAATAAAAGTTTAGAGCCAAACAAATGGATTTCAAT